>Ga0207671_10000087_pt1 | contig 141774 bp, 151 predicted proteins | sample KBSC24metaG_FD_184352 | JGI IMG/M metagenome (GOLD analysis project Ga0207671, IMG submission 184352) | Corn rhizosphere microbial communities from Kellogg Biological Station, Michigan, USA - KBS C2-4 metaG (SPAdes) (version 2) | ecosystem: Host-associated > Plants > Roots > Rhizosphere >...
GCGCGGCGTCGCTCGGCGGCACGCTCAGCTATGGCGGCACCGCGCAGGGCGCGGTGAATGCCGGCACCTATTCCATCACGGCTTCGGGGCTGACCTCGGGCAATTACACCATCAGCTATCAGCCCGGAACCCTGACGGTTGCCCAGCGGTCGATTACTGTCGCGGCCAGTAATGACAGCAAGACCTATGACGGGCTTGGCTATAGCGGCGGCAATGGCGTGACCTATAGCGGCTTCGTGGGCAACGACAGCGCGGCGTCGCTCGGCGGCACGCTCAGCTATGGCGGCACCGCGCAGGGCGCGGTGAATGCCGGCACCTATTCCATCACGGCTTCGGGGCTGACCTCGGGCAATTACACCATCAGCTATCAGCCCGGTACCCTGACGGTTGCCCGGCGGTCGATTACTGTCGCGGCCAGTAATGACAGCAAGACCTATGACGGGCTTGGCTATGGCGGCGGCAATGGCGTGACCTATAGCGGCTTCGTGGGCAACGACAGCGCGGCATCGCTCGGCGGCACGCTCAGCTATGGCGGCACCGCACAGGGCGCGGTGAATGCCGGCACCTATTCCATCACGGCTTCGGGGCTGACCTCGGGCAATTACACCATCAGCTATCAGCCCGGTACCCTGACGGTTGCCCAGCGGTCGATTACTGTCGCGGCCAATGCCCAAAGCATGACCTATGGCGATCCGGTTCCGGAGCTCACCTATACGGTCGGCGGTTCGGGCCTCGTAACCGGAGACAGCTTGTTCGGCGCACTTGCAACATCGGCGACCTCGGCGTCGAATGTTGGCGCCTACGGCATTGTGCAAGGCTCGCTTCGTAACAGCAATTACAGGATTACCTATACTGCCGGCACACTGATAGTTTCCCCGTTGAGCACCGTAGCACCCCGTCCCCGCCCACTGTCGGTCAACACGACCAGCCACGAGGTTTTGGAGCCGATACTCATTCCGTCCCAGTTAACGCCGCAGGCTGTGGTCTACGACAATCCAGCTGTCAACCCGAGCTCTGGCAAGTTTATCATGACCGCCGAGACTTGTTCCGGCGCCCAGATGGGGCAGGCTCAATCGAGTTCGGGCCTCGCCATTACCTGCACCGGCAACTGACGATGAATAAGATGATGAACCCATTTTTGAACCGCATTATTGTCACGTGGGCGCTTTCTGTGCTCGGCCTTGGCACGATGTTTGCGCTGCCGGTTTCAGCGTTTGCCCAGACGGCGAGCCAGGTGACGCAGGAGAGCTATGCGCCGCCTGTGGTGCGTGCGGTGGCGGGAGGCCTGAGCCTTCCGGCCTCAACCGGTGCGGAGGCGCCGAAGGGTGCCGAGAAGTTGCGCGTGACGCCGTCTGGGCTGGCGGTGGAGGGTGGCCTGCCAGAGCTTGGTTCCCAGACGGCTGCGATCGAAGCCTCGCTGAAGGGCAGGCGGGTCACGGGCGCAGATCTGTTTGCTGCATCCCGCCGGCTGGAGGAGGCCTATGCCAAGGCCGGCTACCTGCTGGTGCGCGTGACGCTGCCGGCCCAGACGATCAGGGACGGCAGGCCGCTGCGGCTGGTCGTCACCAACGGACAGGTGGAAGCGATCGACGCATCTGCCCTTTCGCCTGCGGTCAGGGCGCGCGTGGAAAGCGTGCTTGCGCCGCTCGTCGGCAAGCCGGGCGTGACGAAAGCCGAGCTGGAGCGACGCCTGCTTTTGGCGGGCGACACTCCGGGCGTCATGCTGAAGTCGACGCTGAAGGCTGGTACAAAGCCCGGTACCACGGTGGTCGTGGTTGATGGCCGCTATGATGCGGTGACCACCACGGTGACCATGGACAACAACCTTGCCAAAAACCTCGGCACCTATACGGTTGGTCTCGGCGCTGACTTCAACAGCCTGCTCGGTCTTGGCGAAGTCGGTTACCTGCGCCTGTCGGGCTATCCGGGCTTCAACGACAGTATCTTCAGCGACGATCCGCGCAACCGTCAGGTGATTGCCGGCTTCACGGTTCCGCTCGGCACCGATGGCGCCTGGCTGAACATGGAGGGCGTCGACAGCCAGACGCATCCGACCTCGGATCTTGCCTATACGATGGTGGATCACTACCAGCGCCTCTCCACCAAGCTCGGCTACAGCTGGATCCGCGCCCGCGACCTCAATACAAGCTCGGTGCTCTCCTTTGACGTGACGCAGGAAAAGCAGAAGCTCGATCTTGACGGTGTGCGTTCCGCCTTCACGGAAGACCAGCTGCGGGTGCTTCGCCTGACGCAGAGCGGCGACATGATCACCGCCTGGGGCGGCCAGCTGAGCGGCAGCCTGACGGCCTCGTTCGGGCTTGATGCGCTCGGCGCACGCAGTGCGACCAGCGATCTGCCGCTGTCGCGCGATGGGGCGGAACCCGACTTCCGCAAGCTCGAAGCCTCGGCCTTCTACAGCCAATCACTCGCCGCCGATCGAGTGCGTATCTCGCTGGCGGCCAAGGCACAGACCTCGTTCGGAGATGCGCTGGCCTCCTCCGAGCAGTTTGCGCTCGGCGGCTTCGACTGGCTATCGGCCTTCAACGGCGGCCAGATTGAAGGCGATGCTGGTGCAGCCATGCGTGCGGAGGCGGCCTTTCCCCTCACTTTCAGTCTGGCGCCGGCGCTCGGCAGCGCTGCTGCTCCCTATGTCTTTGCCGCCGCGGGCCTTGCCAAGCTCGAGCAGCCGACCTCGGTGGAGCGCAGTATCACGCGGGCAAGTGCCTTCGGGGCCGGTATCCGCTTCGGCCTGTCGGAAAAGGCGAGCCCGCACTCGGACACGCTGTCGCTGGAATATGCCCATGGGCAGGCCTCCGATATTGACAGCACAAACCGCTTCAACCTAAGGTTCATCGCAAGGTTTTGACCAAGGCTGGTTTTCCTCGCCGCGTCATTCACCAGGGAGATCATGGGCAGAGCTTCTGGTTTCCTGGCATCTCTCCAAGTCATTCAATCCGGTTCCCATTTCCATGCGCATCACAGCCAATCTCCTTCGTTCTGCTATCCTCATCATGAGCGTCAGCCTGATGGCGCTGCCAGCAGGCGCCCAGACCAAGCCTGATACGACCAAACCGGATCCTGCGAAGGCCTCCATCCCGTCGGAGCCGACAGCGACCACGGCCAGCTATGGCAGCTGGGTTCTGCGCTGTGTGCAGCTTCCAGCGTCGGCACAAACCGCAGCCGATGCGAGCAAGTCCGGCCGCGCCGGCGCCCAGACTTGCGAGGTCATGCAGACCGTGCAGGTGCAGGGCCAGAGCCAGCCGATCGCCCAAGTCGCTATTGGACGCCTACCGGGGGAAAAGGAGCTGATCCTGACAGCCCTAGTGCCGGTCAACATATCCCTGCCGGGCACCATCCACCTGTCGGGTAACGGCAAGACGGGGGATGAGGAAAAGGGCGGGCTTGAGCTGTCCTGGCAGCGCTGCCTTGCCGGCAGCTGTGCGGCAAGCGCCAAGCCTGATGCGGCATCGCTTGCCATCCTGCGCGCCGGCACAGACGGACAGCTGCGCTTCACAGATGCCTCCGGCCAGACCGTCGCAATTCCCCTCTCCTGGAAGGGCCTCGACCAGGCCATGGCAGCCTTGGATAAGGCGCGCTAGCACATCGATCATCACATAACTTGTCCGATGAACATCAGACGATTGTCAGGACAGAAGCCGTGCGGCCCTTCCGCTCCGCCTGGTAGTGCTGTTGTAATATTCGGAGGGCTGCTGGAAGGATCGATGCCGGGATCGCTCCATGGCTTCGGGAAGCGGAATACCTCTGTTCGCGGCCTCAGTGAGATAGCTCGAGCGAATACCGTGTGCCGAGAATTCAGTTGGATCGAGGCCGGCCAGCGCCGCTCTGTGCTTGACGATGTCGTTGATCGCCCTCGGATCCAGCGAACGCTTGGAAACATTGCCCCGGCGATCGATCTTTTGAAACACGCTGCCGTTGTCGATCCGCGCTGCCGCAAGCCAGGCATTTAGCGCATCGACCGGGCGTTGGTGCATCGGTCGATGACTGAACGGATTTCAGTCTGTGATGCTATGTCTATGCGGTAGCTGTCACGCACCGGACGGATTTCGGGCGTGCACATGCGAGCATGCGATTGAGGGCGGCGCAGCCGATGGCGACCTCCGTCTGTTGCGCGCCGAGTGAGCGTACTCGCAGTCGAGGTCCGATGATCGATTTGTATCCGCCGATGGCGGTCTCGACCAGCGAGCGCTTGCCATAGCCGGTCGTTACTTGCCATTTCATCCGACCGTCCGCCCTGATCGCTTCGATGTGTCGGTTGTTGATTATCGCACGAATTTGACCCACTTTTTCATTTCGGACGGATCCACCCACACTGCAAGAAGATGTTTTCGATCAACATCATAAATGTAATCAGTTGGTACAATGCGAAATGAAAAAGTGGCGCAAATCTAGCTGAAAGCGACACTCTACTTCACATAGCCGGGCGGCTTCTAACTTTTTAAAAAGTTGCGCAGATCGCGCCTGCCATCCACAACACGCACAATCTGTATGATGTCGACTGGTCCCTGATCGGCATCCGGAATCGTCTCGTAGAGAATAACATAAGGTGCTTCAACCAACATCCGCGCGCTGGCTGCGATTTCGGGATGCCGCTGACCAAGCTGCGGCTGATCGGCCAAAAGGCTGACCTTCTGCTTAAACTGCTCGTAGTAGCGCTCAGCCGCCAGCGGTTGGTGGAGGCCAATCTCGACATAAATACTGATGACGTCATCCTCGGCCTGAGGCGACCAAACAAGCTTAACCACCATGTTTGCGAGCGGCACTCAGTTTCTGGCGAGCCTTTTCGTGGGTTGCCTCGAAATCAACAGCTCTTGGTGTGCCGCTGGCTTTACCCTGCGCCCACAGTTCGCGCAGATGCTGGATATCGTTCTTTCGGGTAGCCCATTTCGCGGACCAATCACGCATCGCTTCGCGGACAATTTCACTGCTACTGGCATAGGCGCCACTCTCGACCGCATCCCGCAGCAGCTCAGCTTGCTGTGGCGTAACTGCAATGCTGACCTTTGAAACGTTCGACATGGTTATCCTCTTCGGCCTTTTGGTAGGAAACCTTACCACCAGCCTCGCGTCGTGGCAAAAAGAATGAGCAATGCGGTCGCCGCTAGTTCGGAACAGTGAGCCTGTTTTCTTCCCCAGACGGAGCCTTGGGATCGGAATTTTAGTCAGGACGAGATCCGCACTGCCTTCCAGGCAGCGTTAGATGATATGCCGCGCTCTGCAGCGGGCGAGGAACGGCGAAGTAATTTCGATCAAAAGCCGTTCACCCATTTCTGAGCGTGTCGATCTCTCCTCACGCACCGCTAAAGCACCGACATTCGGCGATGGTGTGAACAGCACATCGGTTACGCTTCGGAATGCCTTGATCAGACATAGTGCAGGCATCATCGCTGAGGGACCCTCAAGTCTGCCTTTAGCAGATTTAGGTCACGAAGGCGCAGGGACGCGTATACCTCGATCTACACGTTCCAGCGCATGGGATGGGTTCACACCTTAGTCGCCCTTCGGTTCAACAGAGACTGTAGCGGTCCTCCCAGCAACCAGCTGAACTGCATCCGGGACATCTTCGAACTCGATGCGCACCGGGATCCTCTGGGCCAGACGAACCCATGAGAACGTCGGGGCGACGCTGGCCAGCGAGCCTGCAGCATCACTTCGCTCCCGGTCTTCGATTCCGGCGGCAACACCTGCGACGCGCCCGGTAACCGATTGCGGCTCTCCCATGATATCGATCTTCACACGGTCGCCGATGTGGATACGTGGGAGTTTGGTTTCTTCGAAGTATCCAGCGATATAGATGGATGGCCTTTCCACGAGCACCCCAACCGCACTTCCGGCGGAAACATAGTTTCCGCGACGTAGAGAGAAGTTCGTGATTTTACCCGAGGCCGGTGCCTTCACGATTGTCCGGTCAAGGTTCAGCTTCGCCAGATCAACGGCCACGAGTGCCGATTGATGGGCGGCGTCTGCCTGGCGCATCTGGCTCTCCGCATGCTGCCGCTCCTTGAGGCTGGCTGCTTCTTTGGATGCAAGCAGTAGATACCGTTCGAAATCTGTCCTCGCCAGCTCTGCCGCAGCTTTGCTGCTCTGCACCTGGGCCTCCGCCTCGCGCAGCGCAAGGTCGAAGCGGTCTGTTTCGATTCGAAAGAGGGGCGTCCCTTTCTCCACCTGAGCGTTGTCCGATACCAGAACCTCGGTGACAGGTCCCGAGACATCTGGTGCCAGCCGGATGATGTCCGCCCGGATATGAGCGTCCCGTGTCCACGGCGCCTCCATGTAGTAGGACCACAGGTGCCAGCTTAGAACCGCGGCGCAGCTCACCATAGATAAGGTCAACAGGGCTCTGCCTGAGGTGATCGTAAGGTTCTTCATATCTGCAACCAGTTGAAAAGGGCGGAAAGCCCGCCAAGGACGGTGATGTAAAGTGCGAGGTTGAACAGGGAGCGATGCCACACCGCTTGATAAAGCCCGAGCCTGGCGAGGAGCGATGTAAGCATGCGGAGCAGACCGTACGCGCACAGCGCGAGTGCCGAGAACCATGGCAGAAAGACACCATAGAGGTCGAATTGTCCGGTCACGCAGCATTCCTTTTTGAAGGAGGTGTTATCAAAATCGGAAAATCCGCCTCCGGAGCGAGGCACAGACGAAGACCAGCAGCGTGCACCACAAGTTCCGTTTCGGCATCCACTGGAACCATGTCCGCAGTAGAAAGGATAAGGTCGTCCAGCATTCCGATTGCATTCTCCAATGGTTCGCCTCGCTCGGCGGGCGCAAGCCGATACAACGTCTCCAGTCCGGAGAAGATTGCTTGCGCCTTGAGGCGCATCGGCATTGAGGCTTCATCCGCGAGTTCTTGCATCGCTGTTATATGAAGTCCTGTCCGCAGATCCCTTATAAGGTCTGGATCGGAGGCGCCGGAGGCGGGAGAGAATTTCGCCGCCCTGGCGGCGAACAGGCCTGCCACATCGATGAGGTGATGGCGCGTGACATGGGCGTCTGCATGTCGGCCAGCCGCGATCCTGGCGACATGCTTCTGGGTCACGAAGAAAAGCCTCCGGGCGTTGGTCTCCGTCCCGACAGATCGGAAGATGCCGCAGACCATGATTGTCCAGACCATCGCAAGAATGGTTGCGATGCCTGTGTTCGCAAACATCATGAAGTCGCTGCTCTGGCGCGCCTGGAGGGCGAGAAGAAGCGGAAAGTTTATGCACAGCCCCATGCCGATTATCGCAAGCGAGGGCACAGCGAGGCATATCCCGGCAGGGATCATGAATAGCCCGAGGGCAGCGGCGAGCGGCACGAAACCATCAATCAGCGGAAGGATCGCGAAGCCGTAGACGAACGCTGCGATGACGGCACCGATTGTGACATCGATGAATTTGCGCATGGCTGGTACCGGATCATCCATCGTCGCCAGAAGGCAACAAAGCACACCCGAAATCTGGGCAAATGTCATCCCGTCCGTCCAGCCGCTTGCAATCCAGAAGAACATGGAGGTCGCCAGGCAGATCGCAACCGCCAGCGCCGATAGCAATGCCATGCCGATATCACGGTGCGGAGCTGGAATATTCTCCGGAGAGACGAAGCGACGAGCCTCTCTCGCTGCGTTCTCCTCCTTCAGGGCGACCTGAAGGAACTGACACCCGCGAGAAACCTGAAGAACATCCCGCAGGTTCCGCGCAACATTGGCAAGAAGCAGACTTTCCCATGATCGAGGCGCTCCGGAAGAGGCGAGCAAATCAGCCCTGGTCTGGAAGAACCCGGAGGCGCTTGTTGAGCGCGATCCCACAGCTGCAATCATTGATATAGCTTGTTCCGAGCGGGGGGTGTTGAGCTTCGCCAGTGCTCGTCGCAGATCCTCCAGTTCGCTCAGCAACGGAAGGAAGGACACCATCCGCTGCTGCAGTGATCTCACCACCGACATTGCGCGTCGATACCTCGATCCGTCATATCGAAGGTGGGCCGTGAACGACCGGAGGTCGACCGCGTCCGCCGCCAAGGCGTACCGTTCCGCTCTGCTTCGGGCTTTGTCCGCCTCGGCAGTTGCGGTTGCCGTAAAGAGCGTCTGCGCCCTTGCGATCCAGGCATCGATCCGGCCGAGGAGGGTTGTAGCGACATGAACTGGAAGAACAACGTGGCTGACGATCGAGGCGCACAGGATCGCAAGCCCGATCTCCTCTACGCGGGAAACGACAGTGTCGAACGTATTTGTTGGCGCCGCGACGAGCGGCAGTCCCGCGAGAAGCACGGTGTAGCCGGCCAGGAGAGAGGCATAGCCGCGAGGCGTGCGATCAAGAAGGCTGAGAAAAGTGCATCCTGAAACCCATACAATGATCGCTGCGGAAAGCAGCACTGGTTCGTTCACCAGGTTTGGGATCATGATAAGCGTCGCAACGCCGCCGGTCAGGGTCCCCAGCAGTCGATAGAATGATTTCGACGAGATCGCACCCGAAAGCGGATGAGCAACGATGTAGACGGTTGCCACCGCCCAGAACGGTCGCGGCAGATCGAACCTTATTGCGATGTAATAGGCCAGCACTGCCGCCAGGAATGTCTTCAACGAAAATATTACATTACTGGTGGTGACGACCGGTCGTGCGCTCACAAGTCGTCTCCCGAGTGAGTATCGACCCGCGTGGCACCTCGTTCATCATTGGAGACAGTCAGTCCGTAGACTGTGGGCGAGACGTAGCAAAAGACCGGAGCCATCATGCAGGCATACATGTAAGCTTCGAGTGGATCTGCACACGAGACAGCCGAATTGGGGGTCGGCTGATGACGAAAGAGCCAGAGTGTCCGCGCGAGGCAGGCTTTTATGAACTTTCGTACAATGGCTATGCCACCGGCCCCCATAGACGTGCATTGGGGAGGCAAAATGCGAAGCCTGCGAGAGCCCTTTTGAGGCAATCGGATTTCAGCCTGGATGATATCGGACCACCATTGCGGCTCTTGCTTCTGAACTGTCATCGTCAATCTCCGAACTCTTTGACGTGACTCTATCGACAAAGCGCGCAGATGAATTTAGATATTCTCTCTAATGATGACTAAATTCCACCAGTCGCTCTCTCTATCTAAAGCTTTTGCCGACCACGAGATCGAAACCTCCCTTGCGCCTGTGCACGCCGTGAGGATCGACGTCTCGCAGAATGAACGGGAGGCACCTGAACACCGCCACCGAAAAGGGCAGCTTGTCATGGCTTCGCGGGGCGGCGTGACATGTCGCGTTCCAAGCGGGCTGTGGATGGTGCCGCCTCATTGCGGCGTCTGGGTTCCCGGCGGCATGCCGCACAGCAATGTGGCAACCGCCAATGCCCGTTTGTTTTTTCTGTTCATCGAGCCGGGCGCCGCCGATCTGCCGGACCGATGCTGCACGCTGTCCCTATCCCCGCTCGTCAGGGAACTTATCATTGAGATGGCCGATCAGATCGCAGCGGCGACTGCTGACTCTAAACTCATGGCAACATTGCTTCTGTCGGCATTGTCGCGGATGCCGGTAGAGCATCTTCATCTCCCGCTCACGGATGAGCCCCGGCTTGTGCGGATTGCATCGGAATTGGCCGATGATCCTTCCGATCGCAGTACGATGGCGCAATGGGCAAGGCGACTAGGAATGAGTGAAAATTCGCTCGCACGTCTCGTTCAGCATGAGACCGGACTGACATTCGGCCGTTGGCGACAGCAGCTGCAATTGATCGTCGCAATCCGCAGCCTTGCAGCGGGGGCGACAGTGCAGCAGGTTTCGGGCGACCTTGGATATGAATCCGTGTCTGCGTTTATCACCATGTTCAAGAAAGCGCTTGGCACATCGCCAGCCAGATATTTAGGTAACTTTGACCGGTAGGCACCAGGAAATACAGTTACCACCCGAGAGGAGATAAAGCATGTTCACCCATGTCATGATCGGCAGCAACGACCTCGAACGGTCGAGAAATTTCTACGATGCCACCTTCGTCGCCCTTGGGGGCAAGCCCGGCGAGATGGATGCGAGAGGCCGGCTGATCTACGCCCATGAAGGAGGGCGGCTGATGATCACGAAACCGATCGACGGCAAGCCGGCGACCGCTGCCAACGGCGGAACGATCGGTATTGCGGCGACGACCCCCGACCATGTCCTGGCGTGGCATGCCGCCGGTGTCGCACATGGCGGCATGGCAATCGAGAGCCCGCCTACGGAACGGCCGAACGGCGCGTTCGTCGCATATCTTCGCGACCCTGACGGAAACAAGCTGACCGCACGGACGCATCCAATGAAATGAGGTAGCTGTGCGTAGGGCTCTGCTGAAAAGATTTTGGAGCCGTAAGATCAGAGAAAAATATTCCTTCTCTTGATTGCAAGCGGCTTTGAACAATCGCCCGGTAACGGTGAAGCGCGATTGCGGGCGGTAAAAAAGAGGGCTTCCTCGTCAAAAACACAGACCGTCTGGAATTCCATCCTACACCAAGAAATTTTGGCAACAGAGCCGGCCCCCGCAACCAAACTTTCCCCAATGCTTCCACCAGCGCCGGCCAGAAGTCATCATCCGCGATCGACTGGCTTCGCCTACTCGTCGTGTCGCAAGTTGCGAATTCGGTCGAGAAGGACGGCAAGCACAATTGCCCCACCGATAAAGCTACCTTGCCAGAACGCATTGATACCGAGCAAGCCAAGGCTGTTACGGATAATCTCTATGAGTGCGGCGCCTATCAACGCTCCAAACGCGGTGCCCACGCCTCCAGCCAGATTGGCTCCGCCAATAACCGCGGCGGCAATGACCTGAAGTTCTATCCCGGCGCCGATGTTGGTGGTGACAGCGCCGAGCCAGCCGGTTTGGATGATGCCGGCAACCCCCGCCGACAGGGCAGAAATCATATATACGATAACCTTGATCCGCGGCACGGGAACGCCCGTCAGTGTTGCAGCGTGCTCATTGCCGCCGATGGCAAAAACATAGCGGCCGAATTTGGTCCAGCGCAGCACGAAACCGGTAATGAGTGCCAGCACGACCATGTAAAGCACTGGATTGGCGATGCCGAAAACCCAAGCGCCTCCACCCAGCGCCAGTAGTTTGTCGTGATCAGGCCCGAACTGGAAAACGACAGTGTTGTTGGACGCAACCATCGCAAGGCTGCGCGCAATCGACAACATGCCGAGAGTGACGACGAAAGGTGGGAAGCCGAGATAGGCAATCAATATGCCGTTGAAAGCTCCGACCAGAAGAGCAGTACCGATTGAGGCGACGATGCCGACTTCAATGCTGTATCCCGCGTGCATGACGACCGCCAGCACCATGCTGCACAGGCAAAGCACGGAGCCAACGGACAAATCAATGCCGCCGGTGATGATGACCAACGTCATGCCCAGCGCGATAATGGCGACGAAAGTGACGTTGCGGGTGATGTTGTAGATGTTCTTCGCCGTCGCAAAAGAGTCCGTCGCCATCGACAGAAAAATGCAGGCGAGAATGACTGCAATCAGCACCCAGAATGTCTGGCCGCCCACGATCGTCGCAAGCCAGCTCCGTTGTTTCTGTCCGATCGTTTGGTCAAGTGTAATCGCCATCGTCGACCTTCTTCCTTCCTGTTGCAACGGATAGCATCGATCACACCTGTTCGATGGCGCCGGTGATCAGTCCTGTCACTTCCTCCGGCGAACTTGCTGCAATCTGCTTGTCGGCCACTTTTCTGCCTCGCCGCATCACGATCACGCGGTCGGCGACCGAAAAGACGTCGGGCATGCGGTGGCTGATCAGGACAACGACAATGCCCCGGTCCCGCAATTGGCGGATCAGATTCAGAACCTCAGCCACCTGGCGCACGGAAATGGCTGCTGTCGGCTCGTCCATCAATACGATTTTCGCTTCAGACAGCATCGTGCGGCCGATCGCTACCGCTTGCCGCTGGCCACCGGACATTTGCTTTACGAGATCGCGCGCCCGCGTCTCGGATTTGAGCTCGCGAAATATCTCGCCGGCGCGCTTGTACATGCTCTTGTGGTCGAGGATGCGAAGAGGCCATACGCCGCGGCGCAGTTCTCGTCCGAGGAACACGTTTGCTGCCGCCGTCAGATTGTTGCAGAGCGCCAAATCCTGGTGAACAATCTCAATGCCATGCTGGCGCGCTTCCTTTGGCCGATGTAACACGAGATCGGTGCCGTCGAGCCGCATGGTTCCATGGCTCGGTCGAAAGTTGCCGGCAATCATCTTCACCAATGTGGACTTGCCAGCGCCGTTGTCGCCCATCAAGCCGACAACCTGCCCCGCTTCGAGCGAAAACGAGACATCGTTGACTGCCTGGATGGCACCGAAATGTTTGGAAATATTGCTGAGCTCAAGAACCGCCACCAGCCTCCGGGCCTCCCACCCAAAACTTGCAGGCCATCCGTCGCTCCGAACCCTGCTTGTCTTCGACGCGAGGCTCCAGCGAATTCGCTTTTCCAATGTCCTCCGAGGAGAAGCGATCAGGAGCATTTACGCAAAACCCCGCGACAGCGTCAACTAATTGTCCGAGGTTTGGCCTTATTATCGCAAAATCAGTTTTGTCAGACAAATATCGTTTGACGAGAGTTGCGCCCGGATATTAGCTATCAATGGGAGAAAGAGCATGCTGATCCTTGTTACCGGTGCAACGGGCAAGGTCGGGCGGCGCTTTATTGCTGGGCTGCTTGACGATCCGAGATTTTCCAAAGCCCGTATCCGCGCGCTTTGTCATAATCGTTTGTGCGATGAGACCGACCGTGTCGACGTCATCCGCGGCTCGATCGCCGATCGCGATGTTGTGGTAGCGGCGCTGAATGACGTTACCCATGTCGTGCATCTCGCCACATGCAAGGAAACGCCGAGCGACATCATGGATGTCACGGTCAAAGGTCTCTTTTGGCTGCTTGAGGAGTTCCGTACGAACGTCACGGCACGCCAGTTCATCCTGATCGGCGGCGATGCGGGCGTGGGGCATTTCCACTATCGCCACGACGGCCCGATCACCGAGAGTACCCCCCATTGTGCTTATCCGGGTGGCTATGCGCTCTCCAAGGTTCTGGAAGAGGTCATGCTGGAGCAGTTCGGCATTCAGTACGGACTGAATGGCTGTTGTCTGCGCGCGCCCTGGATCATGGAGAAGGACGATTTCAAGTATTCGCTGTCTTTTGGAGACGACGTCTTTGGCGGTCCGGACTGGAAGATGCTCGTTCCGGAAGAAGCGGCGCGGCGCTATGCAGCAATAGGTACGGTGCCGCTGCTGCTCGATGCTGACGGACGTCCGCTGAAACGCAATTTCGTGCACGTCGATGACCTCGTATCGGCAATATTGGCAGCGATCGACAACCCCCGGGCGGAGCGGCAACTCTTCAACATCTGCATGGACAGACCTGTCGACTATGCTGAAGTCGCCGCCTATCTCCTGCGCACGCGCAATCTCGGCTCCATCGACATACCAAGCCGCTTCCATTCCAATTGGATGGACAACAGCAAGGCAAAATACCTGCTGGATTGGCGGCCAAACTACGATCTCGAGATGCTTATCGACTCGGCATGGCAATATGAGCGTTCGAAGGAGGAGCCTCGCATCGTCTGGTATCCGGGTTGATTTCGTGTGGCGGGCACGCGGTGTCCGTCTGTTTCAAGGGAGGAAACTATGAGGAAGGCATTACTACTTACAGCCGCAGTCTTAGCACTCACCGCCGGGCAGGCCTTGGCCAAGAAACAACTCGTCATCGTCGTCAAGGGCCTCGACAATCCGTTCTTCGAAGCAATCAATCAAGGTTGCCAGAAATGGAACAAAGAGAATCCCACGGCGGAATACGAGTGCTTCTACACCGGTCCGGCATCGACATCCGATGAAGCCGGCGAAGCGCAGATCGTTCAGGATATGTTGGGCAAGGCAGACACGGCTGCAATCGCAATTTCGCCGTCAAATGCAAAGCTCATCGCCCAGACCCTGAAGACCGCCAACCCGACGGTTCCGGTGATGACGCTCGATGCCGATCTTGCTGCCGAGGATGCAGCCTTGCGCAAGACCTATCTTGGCACGGACAATTATCTGATGGGCGCCCGCATCGGGGAGTACATCAAGAAGGCCAAGCCGAAGGGCGGTAAGATCTGCACGATCGAAGGCAATCCGGGAGCAGACAATATTCTGCGCCGCGCACAAGGGATGCGCGACACGCTCACTGGCCAGAAAGGCTTGACCGCGCTGAAAGGCGAGGGTGGTTGGACTGAGGTTGCCGGCTGCCCGGTGTTCACGAATGACGACGGTGCCAAGGGTGTTCAGGCAATGACCGATATTCTCGCGGCCAATCCCGGCATGGACGCATTCGGCATTATGGGTGGCTGGCCATTGTTCGGTGCGCCGCAACCCTATCGCGACCTGTTCAAACCGATGGCCGAGAAGATCGCCAGCAACGATTTCGTCATTGGTGCGGCCGACACGATCGGCGACGAGGTTGCCATTGCGAAGGAAGGTCTGGTGACTGCGCTCGTCGGCCAGCGGCCATTCGAGATGGGCTACAAGGCACCTTCGGTGCTGATGGATCTGATTGCCGGCAAGCCGGTTGAAGATCCGGTCTTCACCGGGCTCGATGAGTGCACAAAGGACACAGTCGACACCTGCATTCAAAAGTAGGTTTACGGTTTGGCGCACCCGGTTCAAGGGTGCGCCGAATGTCCCTCACGAGACGGATCGAGTGTGAATCGGCTCCGAAGGTGGCCCCCTTGGGGATGGAACCCAACATATTGATCCCATTACGCAATTGCGCGCCAAAGCGGGATTCCTGCCGGCTCGGGGATAACCCCACTTAATTTCTTGATTTTCACTGCGTTTCCAAATGGTTGTCGAGGATGTCAACGGGGTGAGCGTTCGGAGCCGATTCACAGTCACGACATTCCAAATCAGGCTAAGACAGGTCGGAAATTTCGCGCCAACATTCACTTTTGATGGCGCGTCAAGGCCGACATGGCCTATAGGAGCTGCCAACACCAAGGCTTGGCCCTGGTCCCGTCCCCGCCGCTCCAAGTCCCGATACCTTGCGAGCACCAGGGATACCATCGCGCACCTTGTTCGCCTGCAGGAAGAAACAGTGACTAGAACCGAGAGCTTACCGTCCGACATCTATGCCATTGCCGACGTCCATGGACGCGCCGATCTTCTTGAGGCCATGCTTGGATACATCGCGGCTGCCTCGAATGATCAGCAATCCAAGCCGGTCGTGATCTTCCTAGGCGATCTGATCGACCGCGGCCCAGATAGTCCAAAGGTACTCGATCAGGTTTGTTCGACACTCGACCTTTATCCGGGTTCTCGACTAATCCTTGGCAACCATGATTTTTACCTGCGTGAGCTCCTTCGTGGCGCTCTCACCTATGAGGACGCCGTCAACTGGATGGACTGGGGAGGCGTCGCAACGATGAGCGCATATTCCAATCGCCCGGTGCCGGATTTCGAGAACATCGCCGCGGAAATTCGCCGCGTCTTCCCACACCATGTGGACTTGCTAGAAAACGCGCTGACATTCAAGGAGATCGGGCGCTTCTGCTTTGTTCACGCTGGAATACGTCCTGGTGTTCAGCTTGCAAATCAAAGCGAATACGACTTGCGTTGGATCAGGGCGGGCTTCCTCGACCATATGGATGTGTTTGACCATGTCGTTTTGCACGGTCACACGATCACGAAGTCGCTGCGACCCGAAGTCTACTTGAATCGCATAGCTTTGGATACCGGAGCATATCGGACTAGCCGGCTGAGCGCCGCCGTAATCAGGCGCGATGAGCTTTCACACTTCGTGTGCACCGAACTAACCGAGACCGGTATCGTCCAGGCCGGCGAGTGGCGACCCGACTAATCGCCAGGAGAAGGAGATCGGGTTTCAATGGTTTCCATAGCAGGATGTTACGCCACAAAATCGCAGATAAGTCGTAAGGCTATTTAGATCATAAAGGCGTCTCGGCCCTGGCCCGTTTTGCCCGTGTACTTCGCCGTGATATCGACGCCGTCTGTAACGCCATCGACCTGCCCTGGAGCAACGGTCAGGCAGAAGGCCGGATCAACCGACTGAAGACGATCAAGCGCGCAATGTGCGGCAGGGCGGGACCAGAGCTTCTTAGGGCGCGGATGATGCCAATCAAATTGACTCATCTCCACACAAATTGAGGAAGACCCCGATTAAATGCAAAATGACACGCAATGTGTGAAACAGGCAAGTTACTTATATTTCTCGATGATGAAATCATAAAGAAAATGCTGCGCTTACGCGACGCTCAAATTCTCGGTGGCGAAGACCCTGTCGCTTGGTCGAACAACGAGCCGACCGAGATTCTCGACCAAGAGATCTATGACTTTCTGGCGACAATGCCTCGGTAATTGGTGCAATTAAATCGCTAACCGCTGGGGTAAGTTCAATCCACGTGAAAGAGCCTTACCCCCCACGTTTTTCCCGCTCCCCCGGACGCTAATGCCTCCGGGAGCGCGGCAGTAATCACTTGCTGCAGCAGCTTTGAGCTGGTTTGCCCCCGGCCTGTTGAACACGGTTGTCGACGCTATGTCCATTGTCCCCCGTCGGTAGGTTCATGGCGATGTTGCCGGCGAAGAAGCCATTTGGCTTCAGGGTGAAGCCGGCGTATTCCACCGGCATGATCGGGAAATCCTCGGGTTTGCAGACATGCGTGTGACCGAAGGAATGCCATAGCACTAGGTCTGCGTTCTCGATGGGGCGGTTCTGCTTGACGTAGGCCGGCAGGCCATCGCCACCCGCATGGACATTGGGATAGTCGCCGCTCGCATATTTCTCCTTTTCGTCGAAAGCGGTGACCCAAACATGCTTCTTGGCGAAGCCGCCGCGTTGAGCGACCGTCGATTCTGGCTGAGCCAGCATCACGGGCGAGGGCATAGCGACAAGCTTGTACCCGGGCGCCTTGCCGACGCTGTTGGTCACGTTCGGATTTTGCACCTTCCAATATCGACCCGTTTCGCCATTGGCCACTGACGGTGAATCGAGTTCGCTTTTCAGCACCCGGCTCTTGGTATCGAAGACGTTTCCGTAGGGATTGTCCTCGCCCCAGGGGCGCGGCACGAAGTCGTGTTCCGTCACCGTGTTGCCGCCGCCATCGACGTCCATGTGCAGGCGGACGTTAAAGAAGTGCTGGTGCGTCGGCCCACCGAGATTGTCGTCGATCATGCCGCCCCAGCGATAGGTCTCGCCATCGGCGACGGCCGCCGTCTGGATGATGCCGGTCAGCTTCGCTTCCAGCTGTATCGTGCCGTCCTGGTAGAGATACCAGTAGAAGCCGTAGTCGTAATTGCCGACGGTGGCGAAGAAGGAGATAACGAGGCGGCGCGAGCGGCGCACTTCGAAGATGCCGTTGCGGAATTCGTAGTGCTTCCAAAGGATGCCGTAGTCTTCCTCGTGCATGCAGATGGCGTTCTTCATGACAAATGGCTGGCCGAAATCGTCGGCCGCCGGCACGTCGAAATAGTGGATCTGGCCGAGGCAGTCGCAGCCGAGTTCCAGGCAGTTCGCCAGGCGCCCCAGGCCATATTCGCCGGCGTCGAATGCGCTCTTCCAGTAATGGTTGGCAGTCGGATCGGCATAGGGCACGACCATTTCGGTGACGCTGGCGCGGAAGATCACCGGCCGCTTCCGGCCCTGGTCGTCGATGCCCAGCTCGTAGATCACCAGGCCCTCGCGCGGCGTGAAGCCGAGGCGGAAGCTCCAGCCCTGCCATTCCACCTTCCAGCCGTCGACCGAGAAGCTCGTGCCTTCCGGCTGGACGATATGCAGAGGCTTCAGGTCAGGCCGCGTTTCGGGAAAGGATTCGCGACCGTAGTTCCGTTTTTTCTTCGGCACCGGAATGATCTTCTCGTCATCGTGAAGATCGACCACCTTGTTGGCGGTTAGATCGACGACCGCAACGACACCTTCAACCGGGTGGGCATAGCCATTGTCGCGGACATCACCGCGCCAGTAGGAAACGGCGCGCACGATGCGTTTGCCCTTCTCGAAGTCGTGGCCGAAATAGCCTGACGAGAACGGATCGATCTGGATGAGTGGTATGTCTTCATCGGTAATCCCGCGTTTCTTGACCGCGGCGATCCAGCGAGGATCGGATTTCACCGTTCCCTCGACCGTCTCGAATTCGCAAAGCATGACCGGCGGTTGGCCATAGGGCATTTCATTGAGCGGCAGGCGGACATAGGAGGCAACCTCGCCCTTGCTTAGATCGACGATACCCTCGAAGGTCTCACCGTTGCTAATGTCCATTGCGAGGAGGAAGGCGCGGCGCGGGAGATAGCCGCCCTGGCGATGGGCAGCCAGATCCGCCTTGGTCGGCTCTTCGAGCCGGATGATTGGAAATCGGACGGTTGATGGCAGGGACTTTGCATCCTTGAGGATGGCAACCGCAGCCCCAATTTCTGCAAGGCTGAGCGGGTCGAGTGGATGGGTGAGCGCGACGACGGCGTCCATGGGTTTGCCTTTCAAATCTGGAGACGTCGGGGCGGCGGAAGGCGCGCGCCCCATATTCTGGGTGTGTCAGCCCGCCGAGCGGCCTGAGCAGATGTCGCTTTCCACCATTCGGTCACCGTGGACACAGAAGATCGAGCACAAAGCGTGCGTCTTGATGCCAACGGCAAGCGTCGCGACAACGAGGAGGGCGAGGGTCAGCAGGAGAAGCCGATCCGAAAGCGCCAGCTGGCTGGTGGTGGTCATTCGAACACCTTTCCGAGCGAGGCGTAAAGAAACGGCTGAGATTTCTTGACCCGTACCGCAAAGATGGCGCCGAGAATGCCGACGACGACCATGGCGTAAGGGAATGCCTTGACAATCAGGCTGTCGCTACCCGAGAGAAGCGAGAGGTTGGCGGTGACGAGTACCAGGGATCCGAGCAGTCCGACCAGCCCGATGACCGGGGCAATGATGGTGGTCCAGATCCCGTGGCTGGTCGGCGTCTTCCTGAAGAACATGATGATCGCCACCGAGACAAGCACCTGGACGAGCAGGATGCCAATACCCGCGAGTGCGGCCATCCAGGAGAAGACCACGGTATAGGGGTCGGCACCGAAGGCGACGAACAGGCCCAATATCACGGCCGCAGCCACGCTTTGAATAAGGCCGGCGACATAAGGCGAGCCGTGCTTGGGGTGAACCTTACCCAACGCTCTGACGGCTAAGCCCTCGCGCCCAAGTGCAAAGAAGTAGCGGTTGAGCGTGTTGTGGAAGGATAGAATGCAGGCAAACAGGCTGGTGATCAGCAGCACGTTCATCACCTGGCTGGCCCAGGCTCCGAGAACGGAATTGGCAGCGTTGAAATAGAAGGTGTCTAGGCCAGCATTGGCCACGGCTTGAACCTTGCTCGGACCGTAGAACTGGACGATAGCCCAGGTCGAGAATGCGTAGAACAGCGTGATCAGCGTCACGGCAACATAGGTTGCCCGCGGAATGGTCTTCTCCGGATTTTCGGCTTCCTCGCCGAAAATTGCGGTCGCCTCAAAGCCGATGAAGGAGCCGATCACGAAGACCAGTGCCACGCCGAGACCAGTGCCAAATACCGCGGATGGGGCGAACGACGAGAGGTTCATGCCTTCCGGTCCGCCGCCGGTAAACACGATCCCCACGTCGAGCAGCAAAAGGATGGCGATCTCGGCAATCATGCAGACGCCGAGAATAGCGCCGGAAAATGCGATATTTCGCTGGCCGCAGATCAGGACCACGACCAGAGCCGCAAACGACCATGCCCACCAGGGCAGTGCAAGCCCGAACGGAGCGACCGCGCCGGCCATGAAGAAGCCGAACAAACCATAGATGGCGATCTGCACGGCGCTATAGGTCACCAGCGCCATGAACGCGCCGCCCACGCCGGCGGGCTTTCCGATCCCATGCGTGATATAGGTGTAGAATGCGCCGGCACCGCCGACATGGCGGCTCATCGCGGTAAAGCCGACGGAAAAGATCAGGTAGAGCAGCCCGGCCAGCACGAAGGCGCCGGGGACGCCTGCGCCGTTGCCAAAGGCGAATGCTGCGGGCGACGCGCCGACGACAGCGGTCAGCGGCGCTGCGGCTGCTACCACGAAAAAGACGATGTGGGCGAGCCCGACGGAATTCTTGGCCAGGCGGTCCGGCTGTGTGGGTGCCGGGATGCTTGTTTCCAGTGTCATTGAAGAACCCCTTGCTTCTTTATCATTTGAAGGGAGGCTACGTGCTGGCTTCTGGCACTGAAATTGCTAGTTACGCCAATGAATCGATAGTTCGCGCCACACCAACAGCCACGGATACTCGAAATGGCAACTGCACCGCATTTAGTCAGCAAGATGCCGCCTTTTGCCTCAATTCGCGCCTCCGTGCTGATCCCTTTGGTGCAGGAAATTGACAGGAAATCCGGAAAAACCGACCTTCTGCTGGCGTCGCACGGTATTCTACGGTCGCAACTGGCCGATCCCTATGCAGTTCTGCCAATGGCGCGGTACATCGCGCTATTTGAAGACGCGGCAATCATCACCGGCGAGCCCTCATTCGGCGCCAGAATGGGTGTGGGCTTCGAGCCCGCCGACATCGGGCCAATCGGCATGCTCTTCGCCCTGTCGCCAACCATTCGTTCAGCTTTCGAGCGCCTGTCGCGGTATGTCAATGCAGTTCAGGGAGCCACCAGTTCAGGCGTTTTCGAGGAGGATGGCGACTTCGTCTGGAGCTACCGTATCGACGATCCATCTATGTGGCCGCGGCGGCAGGACAGCGAGTTCACGATTGCCGCATCATGCCAGCTCGTGCGCGCATGCTTCCGCCGTGGCTGGCGGCCGATCCAGATTCACCTTGAACATCAGGCGCCTCGAGACACCACCTCCCTTGCACGGATCTATGGTGCGTCGATACTGTTCGGGCAGTCCAGCAATCGCATCATCATGTCCAGAGCGGAGGCCGATCGCGTTCATCGTACGGAGGACAAAAGCCTGATCGAGATCCTGCTGCGGCACATCACCGATCTGCTCGACCGGCCCAGATCGGAGGCGGTCTTAAGCGAGAAGGTCCGGGCTCTGATAGGGATCTATCTCGGTCATAGGCCGATCACTGTAAAGGCCTTTGCAGACGAACTGCAGATGTCGCCCCGCAGCCTGCAGCGGAAGTTAGCCGAGGAAGGGAACTCCTTGCGAGTCCTGGTCCGCGATTATCGGCAGGCTCTTATTTCCCTTCACTCGGATGGCAGGAACGGTTGCTCGATGAGCGAACTGGCAAGCATGGCGGGCTATGCAGACAACACCGTATTATGGCGTGCGAGACGAAATTGGAACTCGTCTAGTGGCTAACCTCTCGCAAGCTGATCTGGTAATCGTGTTACCCACCCAACGACGTCAGAATGATTTTCGGTTCGATATATAGTTATTATGTAGGGGTAATTTATAACATGGCCCTGTCTTTCCCTCGGCGCCTGCATTGTTGAAGAACACGTCGATCTTTCCGAACCGTGCCTTGGTCGACGCGACGAAGTTCTGCACCTCGGTCTCTTTCGAAACGTCGGCGGCGATAACGACGCTTCGGTCCGGCTCGAGACCGAGCTCGGCAGACATCGCTTCGAGAGCGTCCTTGTTCAGATCGACGAGGACGAGATTAGCACCCTGATCATGGAAAGCTTTCGTCGCAGCTTTTCCGATCTCTCCGGCCGCTCCGGTGATAAGGACGGCTTTATCTTTGAGTTGCATATGCGTCTCCAGTCTGCTGAAATTTTTGGAATCCCGATTTCCGGGACAGGTCACACGTCGGCTTCCATAACGTTAGGACGGCTGGACGAATTCAGTGAACTTGACCTTGTACTCGACGTCTCGACGGCTGTACTTCCAGGCGCCGTCTTCGCGCTCCAACCAGTCGTGATAGACGCAGATGCTGCCCTCGGTCTTGCCGTCCTTGACCACGAAGAACTGCAGGTAGGCCTTTTGTCGTGCGGTATCGCCTTCGAATGTGATGATCTCGTTGGTCGTGAGGTGATGCATGTTGCCGAAAGGCTCGTTGCAGAGCTTGACGAACGCCGCAAGCTCCTCTGGACCGCGAGGGCGCTGCCCCTCGATCAGGGCGTTGGATACGCCGCTCTTCGTGAAGCACGCTGCCCAGGCCTTTCCGTCGGCATCGTCGACAGCGTAGTTGTACTTCGCATTCAGAGTATTGATTTCCAGTATGTCGGCGACGCGGGCCGTATCTATCGTCTCAGTCATTGGTTCCCCATTTTTTGCTACTCACAGGGCGTCGCTGATGTGATCGCCGCCAAAAAGATCGTGCATTTCTGGCAACAGGTCTTGGCGTAGAGGGAATGGAGATTTTGCGGGGAGAGAACTGGAAGGAACTCAAGAAGCGTTGAATACTCTCGACCTCAACAGGGATTTTCGGTGATCCGTGTCGATCGGCAGACCCGCGCTGCCGCCGATCGATCGCACGCTGAGCAATGGCCCTCCGGATCTCGGGATCTGTGCTCATGCTGCCTAACCTGGCATTCCTGATGGGCAGCGAGATCTATCAGGCCACCGATCTAACTCAGCAATTATCCTTGTGAGCTCCACGTTAGGAAGGTTTCTGGTTTGACGCCATCCGTCCGCGCTTTCTCGATCAGCGGTCTGAGGGTGTCGTTGACGAATTCTTCCATTGTCGTGGGCAGCACCGGACGATCATCGTGGAACTTTACACGCCTGTCGTTAAGAGCAGCCGAGGTGTTCTTATCATAGACCCACCGTTCGAGAGTTCCGAACCGCTCCCGGAATACCGTCTCGACCTCACGATCGCTCGTATCGACGAAGCGATAGTCCACCTCTCTACCGAGTGCCCGGCCGATAGTCGCGGCGATCTCGGGCATGGTGTAATCGATGCCCAGTTGCTTTACGGATCGGTGCCGGTCAGTCGGCGTGTCGAACTCCTTCGCCGCGAAATCCGCGATGTCCTGGATGGCAACCCAAGGAGCTTTGACGTTGGGGTCAAGCGACCAGCCGATCCCATTGTGCTGCGCGATCGAGTCGACCCACCTGGACAGGTCCTCCATGAACCAGCCACCCTGCAAGTGCACCAAATTGATGTCGCGTAGTCGGTTGAGGATCTGATCCAGGATATGGAAGCCCTGGAAATGGCCGGTGTTCCCGCTGACCTCGGATCCCATTCCGGTCAGGCTCACGGCAAAATTCACCGGGGAATCCCGAAGTGCGTCGAAAAACCGAAGCGCTACCGTAGGGTAGTGCCCATGAAGGTCCTCGGCAGCCCAAAGGGTTTTGACCATTAGGAAAGCAGCGTCAACGTCTTCGAAGAACGTGCTAAGCTCACCAGCACCCGTGTCAAAGCTACCAAGGAACGGTTCTGCTCCTTTCGCGACAAGTGCATCGAGGGCGGGCCCTCCTCTCGAAAGGGCTTTGACTGAATGGCCTTTGGCCAAGAGGTTCTCGGTAAGTTTGGCACCGATCCTGCCGGTCGCGCCAACCACGGCGATACGCATGGCTAATCTCCTATAGTTGTTTGACCAAGATCCTAAAGGATTGCGTCGCGAGCAAAATTGGAGATAATGCCATATGATCTCGAAATCGGGCCAATCGTCGAATAAGCGACCTCCCTGCAGTACCGCTTGCGATCTGAGCCTCTCGCATGGGCCGGCGATGGCAATCAGGATGGACTTCGCCGACTATGAAGCCGAGGGGCTGCTGCACCAGCACCGGCAGGGTCAACTGATCGTGGCGCTCCATGGCGCGGTTACCTGCAGAGCGGAAAGTGGGGTCTGGATCGTTCCTCCCGACTGCGGATTTTGGGTGCCCGGTGGCGTTCCTCACAGCAATCAGGTGACGTCCAATGCTCGTCTAACATACCTGTTTGTCGAGCCCGGCGCGGCCATGCTTCCGGCTGAATGCTGCACGCTTTCGGTATCGCCGATGCTTCGGGAGATGATACTCCGGGTAGCGGAATTATCAGAAGGCGATGCGCGCGACGCTCATGTCGATCGTCTCGTGCGGGTCATGCTCGATGAGCTCGCGCTAATGCCGCGTGAGGGCCTGGAACTACCTATATCTGACCATCCAAAGATCGCCTTGATCGCTGCGGCTCTTTTGGCAGACCCGAGCGACCGCCGTACCCTCGGCCAATGGGCTGAGCATGTCGCCGTCAGTGAGCGATCGTTGAAGAGGCTTATGATCCAACAGACAGGATTGAGCTTCGGCCGTTGGCGGCGCCAGCTACATCTCGTCATCGCGCTGCGGGAACTTGCCGGCGGTGCAACAGTCCAACAGGTGGCAGGCGACTTAGGGTACGAATCAACGACGGCCTTCATCGTCATGTTCAGGAAGGCGCTTGGGACCACGCCATCGCGCTATTTTGCCGATCGGCTTTTGAGCGCTGAGCGCGCGTGAGATGTTGCCCATCCGAGGTATCGGCGGCGACAATCCTAAGTTTACTTTCTGCCTAAAGCCTGAGGACGCCAGCCAACGGGCGCTTAGCAGTGGTCTTCGCGGACTTGGCCTAGCGTGCGCAAGCCGAGAAGCGCGACTCGTTTATAAGCGCTCCCAGATCGCGGCGTATCCGCCGGAATGCTGCTCCCGTTCGGGTTCACTCGTTCGGGATGGAGCGTCAGTTCGCGGGCGACGGCGCACGCCTTTGCGGCAAAGTCCTCGCCGGACTCGATCACGTCAAGATCCGCGATGCCCAAGCCGGCCCGATCCAGTGCCATCCATACCCGATACGATCGACGCGCTCACACCTTCCTCTCGGCAATTGCCTTCGCTGCAAGCTTCATCTTCTGGCTCAATCAATCAGCCCTGACCCTAGATCACGACTTGAAATTCTTCTTCGTCAACAATATCTGGGGGTCACTTCCTGTGCGGACGATATCCTGCTCGCTGCAATCGCCGCGGCGTTTGATATTGTCCCGGGATACAAAAGAAGGCGCTCCCCTCACGGGTCGAGCGCCTTTTTTGTGTCGGAGGCGACCGCAAACGAGGTGCTGCATCTTGACCGCAACCGCTTTGCGGATGAGATCTGTAGTCAAACACTCCGTGGGAACACATGCCATTTTTTCTGGTGACGCAGACATCGCTTGTCGAAGCTCAAGATGAGCAGGAGGCCGCTCAAACGGGCGTCGACCGCCTCCGCTCCGGAGGACAGGTCACCGTCGCGGTAAAATCGGATGAAACAACGATCACGCACTTCGTTGTTGCCGCAGTGGTCGAAGAGCCTCTCCCGGTCTCGCCGTCCGAAACCATCAATCCATCGCCCACTGCTGTCGCTATCCCCGAAGCTGCCTGAGCCGCACCGGAAAGCAGGAAACTGATCTTGAAGCGCATGATGGCTGACGCGCTGGCCCTACTGGGGCGCCGAACCTAGTCGCATCCTCAAAAAATTGCTTTCCGCCAGCATTCTATCGTCTTCGAGTTCCGGCTCGAACTGATAAGTGATGATCAAAAAAAGCAGGAAGGATGAACCCGTCGCAGATCGGTCCTCCTGCCGGCGCTGTCGCTCAACCGCCGCCTGCGTCATCCCGGCTGCTTGTCCTTCGCAGGGCTGTTAGCCCCGCTCGTCCTGCACAGCAGGGATGCTCAGCTGCAGTTGCGGCAGTCCTGCCGCTCGGCGGTCCGGGAGGTGTCTTCGGAAAGATGAAGACAGGAAGGGCCGGCAAGGCGCCGGTCCGAACCCTCTAGACAAGGACAAATCCCATGCAGATCATGAAGGTTGACCCACGCGCGCTCAAAGAAAACCCCGACCGGATGCGCCAGTCGAAGTCGTCGCCGCAGGCCGATGCGCTGATGCTGGCCACGATCAAGGCCGTCGGAATCGTGCAGCCGCCGGTAGTCGCACCGGAAACGGATGGCGGAAACGGCTTCACCGGCTCCATTCGCACTCTCGCCCTCAACGTCAAGGCCTGCATCGCCCGGGTGGAGAACTCCTCAGACAAGGGCCCACAGTTCCGCGTCTACGCCGGCAGCGTCGAGCTGGGCGCCGCCTGGCAGAAGACCTCCGAGCAAGGCCGCGACTATCTCTCGGTCGAGCTTGACGATCCGAGCTTCCCGGCTCCGATCTACGCAGCGCTCGCCGAAGTCGAAGGCGAAGATGGCCTCCAGCTCATCTGGTCCCGCCCGAACCGGGATTGATGAAGATTACGGGCTCCACCTCGGGCGGAGCCTTTCCCCGTCGGGAATGGCGGTCTGCGATTAGCGCACGTCGAACCTGGCGAGCATCTTGCGCAATTGCGCGTTCTGCTCGATGAGCTTCTCTGCAAGCTGACGTCGCAACGCGTCGACCTCTGCGTCGAGGTCGGCCATTTCGTCGATGAATGATTTTGGGGCCGCAGCGACAGCATGCACGACGTCGCCGGTTTGGTCGACGGAGACCACCGGCTCCAAAATCGGCGCAACCTTCTTTCTGCGTGTCGGCACTGGCTTCACCAGCGCCTCAGCAGTTTTGGTTCGCGTGGAAACAGGAACGTCTTCTTCAATCGGAGGCGCTGTTTCGCCGACGGCGGTCGCAGGTTCTGGGTCGGAGTGCGGCGCGGGTGAAGTCTCTTCGACTAGCGTCGCTGGGACGAGATCAACGGCGGTTGTCTCGGGACCCGGATGTTTCTCTTCGGGGGCAGGTTTGTATTCGAGAGCAATGGTCTTGGGTGCGGCTGCGGGGCTTTCGTCTTGACTATGTGGTTTCGGTCTACGCGACACCAGGTCAGCCACAAATCTCCATGGTGTTCTCATCACATGTAACCTTCAAAGCGTGGCGGCGGGACATTGCCGCGGTCATTCATTGTCAGCAGGACCGCATTCATCCTGGCCCTATCAGACGAAAGATCAGCGGCGCCATCACGTGTGAACGCGCGACGCCGCCAAAACGAAAATCAGGCCTTGCCAAGACGCTTGCGCAGATCTGCATTCTCGGCGCGCAGCTTTTCGGAGAGCTCCTTACGAAGCTGCTTATTCTCTTCCTCAAGCCTGATGAGGTCGGCGATATCGTCAATGCCGCCCACAGGGGTGGCGACCAGAGCGGAAGCAGCAGCACCAACGCGGGGCTTGCGAGTGGCGGCCGTTTTCGGTGCGGCAGCTGCCTTCTCGGCCTTGACCGGAGCCGTCTTGGAGCCACGCTTCGCACGCGTCTTCTTGCCCGGCTTTTCGACAGGCGCAGCGGTAGCATCGACGGTGCTGGCTTCAGCGACAGCTTTCGGCGTCCGCGGCTTGCGGGTTTTCTTTTCGGCGGGGACTGCGGCCGGCGCTTCGGTGGTCGCAGTTGTTTCAATTGTGTTTTCGTCGGCCATCAGTGTTCTCCTCTGTCAGGCGGGCCAAGCTTTTGATTCGTTGCGAATTAAAGTCAATGCGGGGAGCCGTGTTTTCGCGTGCAATCGGTGCTTGAGGTGCCGCAACGTGCGATTCCTTTCACTGCGCGACGAGGGACCGGTCCAACGCGGGCTCGATGAGGCATGTCTGACTGAAGAGCGGCTGTACCGTCATTCCTCTCCGACTAACATGAGTCCCAGTTGCCGCCTGTCGTTGCGACCCACCTCGTTGGCACAGCTGCGGGGTTGCCTGTGAACAGGTGATTTGCCGCGAAGCTGTTCAGCCTTGTGAGCAGAATATCGGCCGGCAAGGCAGCCAATTCGCTTACCCGCTCCACAATTGTGATGTTCGACAGATACCGCTTACCGATGCACAGTTCCGCTCGCTCGTCGGGGCTGTTCAGCACCCTGTTGAGCCAGCCTTCGGGGACGAGCGCTTCAATGAAGGGCGGTAATCTGCCGGGCGTGATCTGGCCCACAAGCGGCGGACCATCCGGATCGGACGCCTTCCATCGCCATTCCAAGCCATCATGCGCCAGATTGCCGATCGGTGCCCCGTGCCAGGCCACGATCAGATCAAGTGCGGCCTGGTTGGTAACGGTGATGGCGCCCGCTGGTTTCCGTTTGAGGAAACGTTCAGCAGCACGCCTTTCGTCAAGCCAGTCATTGTCACGCGCAAGCTGGAAGGCTGCATCGGGTTAGCCAACCGACGGCCTGGCGGATCGGTCATGCGTTGCGCCTCATGGTGGCGCGCGAGCACATGCTCGACGGCACGGTGGAAGTCGACCATTTCTATCTTGGTGGCAGACCGAGAAAGCATCCCGATAATCCACTACCCGGAACGGGCCGCAAGGGACAGGTAAAGACGGAGAAGACGCCGGTCATGGCGATCGTGCAACGACCGACAGATATCATCTCCGGTTCAAGTGCCGGCGATGCCTGTGCGGCTGTCGTCACCGGCCTTTCGTTGCGTGCTGCCGTTCGAGCGGTTGCAACACAAATTGAACTTCGAGCGCATTTGATGAGTGACGAGGCAAAGGCATTCGTTGCCATAGGCGAAAGCTTTGCCGCACACGAGACGGTCAACCACTCCAGCCGCGAATATGTCCGGGATGCCGTCCACGTCAATTCAGCCGAGGGGTTTAATGCACGGGTCCGGCGAACCATTGCAGGCGTCTTTCACCACATCAGCCCAGAACTTGCCGACCTGTATTTCCATGAAATCGGCTTCAGATGGTCCCAGCGCGTTGTTACCGGCCAAGCGGTCCGGAAAAGCCGAAGCGGCAAGGAAAGCAAGAAGATCCTTTGGTCACGAGTACCTCCTGCACTGCAATTAATGCGAGTTTTCCGTGCTGCTACCGGCCGCCAAATGCGCCGTAGTCATAGCGGAGGCATCACCATCAAATCTGCCGTGGCTGTCTTTGGTTGATAAACACCGCGTACGATTTCGGACTGCTCTTGTTCTGACCCCTTTAGTCACGATAATTTTCAGGATTTGATCCAATTATCGTGACAATCGCCCGATTCCCAAACCGTGGCAAGGAAAATAAGGTTAACAAGGGGTTACCGACAATACCCCGACCGGCGCACCTCTGCCGAATCTGCGAAGTGTTACTGACAGTTAGGCAGAATTAACCCAAGAGGCAAATGCAGGGGAAACTGCAGATCTGCAGAGAATCCGGCCGGTTTTGCACACCCATGTTGGCTCGATTTCCACCACGGCTCCCCGACTCACGAGAATCGGCCTCTGCAGATCTGCAGATGGCCAATCGTGGTTTGTGGTGATCTTGATCCCGCCAGACGAAGTTTACCCGGAGATAAGGATGCAGGTTCTTGCGATCTCGCCCGACCGATTTGTCGAGCATCAAATTCTTCTGAAGCAGATGTATCGGCTGCGCGCCGACATATTTGGCGGGCGGCTCGAATGGGACGTCACCATCGTGGACGGTGACGAGCGGGATCAATACGACGACCTCGATCCGACCTACATCCTCGCCATCTCCGGCGGCAATGTGGTCGGATGTGCACGCCTCCTTCCCGCAGTCGGCCCGACCATGCTCGAACTGACATTTCCGCAGCTCCTGGCGGAAGGTTCGCTCAATGCGACCAGTGCGATGATCGAGAGTTCCCGCTTCTGCGTCGATACGACTTTGCCCGCGGGTAGGGGAGGGGGGCAGCTCCACCTTGCAACACTTACCATGTTCGCCGGAATCATCGAATGGTCGATGGCGAACGGCTACGACAAGATCGCTACCGCCACCGATCTGCGCTTTGAGCGCATCCTGAACCGGGCGGGATGGCCGATGGCGCGGTTGGGTGAACCCGTGGCGATTGGCAATACCGTCGCCATTGCCGGCACACTTCCAGCGGACCAGGAGAGCTTCGAACAGGTCCGCCCGGCGAACTATCGGTCTGTTCTCTCGCGCACTGATAATCACTCGGTCAGGAGCGCAGCGTGACTCAGCTTCGTTCCCATACTAGACTTGTCCGCAAACTCCAGGACGCCCTTGGCGACCAGCTCTGCGTCGCCCTCGACGACGCGACAGTCGTCGAGATTATGCTCAATCCTGACGGCCGACTGTTCATCGAACGTCTCGGTCACGGCGTAGCCGAAGCCGGGGTCATGACACCAGCGGCTGCGGAAGTCGTCATCGGCAGCGTCGCCCATGCGTTGCAGTCGGAGGCAGATGACGAGCGTCCGATCATCTCGGGCGAGCTACCCATCGGTGGCCATCGGTTCGAGGGTCTGCTCCCGCCGGTCGTATCCGGACCTGCCTTCACGATCCGGCGCCGCGCCTCGCGACTCGTCCCGCTCGACGACTACGTGACCTCGAAGGTGATGACACAAGAACAGGCATCGGCCATCCGCAGTGCCATTGACGCCCGCATGAACATCGTCATTTCCGGCGGCACTGGCTCGGGTAAGACCACGCTCGCTGACGCAATCATCGCAGAGATCGTTTCGGCTGCACCCGACGATCGCATGGTGATCCTCGAAGATACCGCCGAAATCCAGTGCGCGGCCGAAAACGCAGTATGCCTGCATACCAGCGATACGGTGGATATGGCTCGCCTCCTAAAGAGCACGATGCGTCTCAGGCCTGATCGCATCATCGTCGGTGAGGTCCGCGACGGCGCGGCTCTCACATTGCTGAAGGCATGGAACACGGGTCATCCTGGCGGGGTCACCACGATCCATTCCAACACCGCGATGTCGGCGCTGCGTCGGCTCGAGCAACTGACCGCCGAGGCCAGCCAGCAGCCGATGCAGGAGGTGATCGGTGAGGCGGTCGATCTCGTCGTCTCCATCGAGCGGACGGGGAAGGGGAGGCGGGTCCGCGAGGTGATCCACATCGAGGGATACCGCAACAACCACTACCAGACCGAACACTATGCCCAGACCGATGAGGACAGCCATGTCGCGTAAGACCTATCTCATTCTCGCAGCCATTATGTTCGCCGCCGTCTCCTTTAACCTTTCGGAGCCCGCATTGGCGTCCTCAGGAGGTGGCGGCCTTCCGTGGGAATCACCACTGCAGCAGATCCAGCAGTCGATCACCGGACCCGTCGCGGGATTCATTGCGCTTGCGGCAGTCGCGATCGCCGGTGCCATGCTGATCTTCGGCGGGGAACTCAACGATTTTGCCCGTCGCCTTTGCTATGTCGCCCTGGTCGGCGGCGTTCTCCTCGGCGCTACTCAGATCGTCGCTCTGTTCGGCGCAACCGGCGCGTCGATCGGCGAGGCTCATTCGCAGGCTGGGCGCAGCATGACCGAGCCCACGATGACGCCGGCCACCGCAGGGGAGGAGGGGCGTGGCTGAAGCCGGTTCCAACCTCATCCGGTCGCGGGTACACCGGGCGCTGTCGCGCCCCAACCTGTTGATGGGCGCCGATCGCGAGCTTGTCTTGCTGACGGCGCTTGCCGCCGTCATCCTGATCTTCGTGGTCCTGACCTGGTACGCAGCGCTGTTCGGCGTCGCGGTCTGGCTGATCACGGTCGCGGCCCTTCGATCAATGGCCAAGGCCGATCCGCTGATGCGACGAGTCTATGTCCGGCATATCTCCTACAAGACGTTCTACCGCGCGACATCGTCGCCGTGGCGCAGGTATTGAGGGGGTATGGCATGGTTGCCCTCAAATCTTTCCGCCATTCCGGACCGTCCTTTGCTGATCTCGTTCCCTATGCCGGGCTGGTCGACAACGGCGTCATTCTCCTGAAGGACGGCTCGCTCATGGCCGGCTGGTATTTTGCCGGCCCCGACAGCGAAAGTTCGACCGACGCCGAGCGTAACGAGGTGTCGCGGCAAATCAATGCCATCCTGTCGCGGCTTGGTTCCGGCTGGATGATCCAGGTCGAGGCCGTGCGCGTGCCGACCGGTGATTACCCTGATGAGGCTGAATCGCACTTCCCCGATCCAGTCACCCGCGCCATCGATGACGAGCGACGCATGCACTTCCAGAAGGAAAGGGGGCATTTCGAGAGCCGCCATGCTTTGATCCTGACCTGGCGGCCGCCGGAGCCGCGGCGCTCCGGCCTGACGCGGTATGTCTATTCGGATGCGGCGAGCCGTTCCGCGACCTATGCCGACACGATGTTGCAAAGCTTCCTGACCTCGATCCGTGAGGTCGAGCAATACCTTGCCAATGTCGTCTCGATCCGTCGGATGATGACGCGGGAAACCTCAGATCGCGGTGGGTTCCGTGTCGCCCGATACGATGAGCTCTTCCAGTTCATCCGTTTTTGTATCACTGGTGAGAACCATCCGGTGCGCCTGCCTGATATCCCCATGTATCTCGACTGGCTGGTGACGGCCGAACTGCAGCACGGACTGACGCCACTGGTCGAGAACCGGTTTCTCGGCGTGGTGGCGATCGATGGCCTGCCGGCAGAGAGCTGGCCGGGAATACTCAACAGTCTTGACCTGATGCCGCTCACGTATCGCTGGTCGTCCCGCTTCATCTTCCTTGACGCCGAGGAGGCGAGGGCCAAGCTCGAGCGCACGCGCAAGAAGTGGCAGCAGAAAGTTAGACCCTTCTTCGACCAATTGTTTCAGACGCAGTCGCGGTCGCTCGACCAGGACGCCATGCTGATGGTTGCAGAGACCGAGGATGCGATCGCCGAGGCTTCATCGCAACTCGCGGCCTACGGCTATTACACCCCGGTCATTGTTCTCTTCGATGAAGACCAGCCAAGCCTACAGGAGAAGTGTGAGGCTGTTCGCCGCCTGATCCAGGCAGAAGGTTTTGGCGCACGGATCGAGACGATCAACGCGACCGATGCGTTTCTCGGCAGCCTACCGGGCGTGTCCTATGCCAACATCCGTGAACCATTGATCAACACGCGCAATCTCGCCGACCTCATCCCGCTCAATTCGGTCTGGTCGGGAAGCCCGACCGCACCTTGCCCATTCCACCCAGCTGGATCGCCTCCGTTGATGCAGGTCGCCAGTGGGTCATCACCCTTCCGGCTGAACCTGCATGTCGACGATGTCGGCCACACGCTGATCTTCGGCCCGACCGGCTCCGGCAAATCAACGCTGCTCTCATTGATCGCAGCGCAGTTCCGACGCTACGCCGGTGCGCAGATCTTCGCTTTCGACAAAGGGGGCTCGATGCTGCCGCTGACACTCGGGTTGGACGGCGACCACTACCAGATCGGCGGCGACAGTCCGTCGCCCAATGGCAAGGCGAGGGCGCTCTCTTTCTGCCCGCTGGCGGAACTCTCGACCGACGGCGACCGTGCTTTCGCCTCCGAGTGGATCGAGATGCTGGTGGCGCTGCAGGGTGTGACGATCACACCGGACTACCGCAACGCTATCTCCCGACAGATCGGGCTGATGGAGGAGTCGCGCGGTCGCTCACTCTCCGACTTTGTCTCCGGCGTACAGATGCGCGAGATCAAGGACGCCCTGCATCACTACACCGTCGATGGTCCGATGGGGCAGCTTCTTGATGCCGAGGAGGACGGTCTGGCGCTCGGCGCCTTCCAGTGCTTCGAGATCGAGGAATTGATGAACATGGGCGAGCGCAATCTCGTGCCTGTGCTGACCTATCTCTTCCGACGCATCGAAAAACGCCTGACCGGTGCACCCAGCCTGATCATCCTCGATGAGGCCTGGCTCATGCTCGGCCATCCGGTGTTCCGGGACAAGATCCGAGAATGGCTGAAGGTCCTGCGCAAGGCCAATTGCGCCGTGGTGCTCGCCACCCAGTCGATCTCGGACGCGGAACGCTCCGGCATCATCGATGTGCTGAAGGAATCCTGCCCAACCAAAATTTGTCTCCCGAACGGGGCCGCCCGCGAACCGGGCACGCGCGAGTTCTACGAGCGCATCGGCTTCAACGAGCGGCAGATTGAGATCGTCGCGACCGCGATCCCGAAGCGCGACTATTACGTCGTCTCGCCCGAGGGGCGCCGTCTGTTCGACATGGCGCTCGGCCCCGTCGCGCTCTCCATTGTGGGAGCGTCCGGAAAGGAAGACCTCAAGCGCATCCGCGCCCTGCATCTTGAACATGGGGCCTCCTGGCCTCTCCATTGGCTCCAGCAACGGGGGATCGCCCATGCCAATACGCTCTTCCCAAATGAATAGGATATGGCACGCCGCGCTCGGCGTGGCCCTCACGCTCTCGGCCCCTTTCCCGCTTCCAGCTGAGGCCGGCGGCGTGACGGGACAGGCAACCGAATGGACACAGCTCGCCAACAATACCGAACTGATCTCGCTCGTCGGCAAGTCCGCTGAGCAGGTGAACAACCAGATCACCCAGATCTCGCAGTTGGCCGAGCAGATCCAGAACCAGCTCAACATCTACAAGAACATGCTGCAGAACACCGCGCAGCTTCCAAACCACATCTGGGGCCAGGTCGAAAGCGATCTGAAAAACCTCCAGAACGTCGTCAACCAGGGACAGGGCGTCGCCTTCTCCATGGGCAATGTCGACGATGTCCTCAAGCAGCGCTTCCAGAGCTTTGCCGACATGAAGAGCAACCTGCCGGACGGCGCGAGCTTCTCGACGACCTATCAGAGCTGGTCCGACACCAATCGCGACACCATCGCCGGCACGCTCAAGGCCGCAAATCTGACGGCCGAGCAATTTTCCAGTGAGGAGAGCACGATGTCGCAGCTCAGATCGATGTCGGAATCGGCCGATGGCCAGATGAAGGCCCTTCAGGTCGGGCACGAAATTGCCGCACAGCAGGTCGCCCAGATGCAGAAGCTGCGGGGTCTCGTCTCCCAGCAGATGACGATGATGGGCACGTGGTTCCAGTCAGAACAGGCACAGAAAGATCTGGCACAAGCGCGGCGCGAACAATTCTTCAGCGGAACGGAGCGCGATATCAGAGGCGGCCAGACCATGGAGCCCCGCTGGTGAGCACGCGTCTGATCGTCATTATCGCCCTTGTAGCGATCGTTTGCGCGGGGGGTGCGAGTGTCATCACCTGGATCGTGTTTCGGCCGGAGCCCGTTTCCGGATCTGACGCGATCGCGACAGGCTCTCCCTCCGATGAAGACCGGCGCCGACATCGTGAAGAGCTCTTCGGTGGAGACGCGAGCCGAGACATTCGCGAAGGGCAGGAGATGAAACCGCGATGGTAGCCGTTCCCTCTTCCCGCACGCTCGAACGGATGTTCGTACCAATCGCGCTCGTCCTGCTGGTGACCACGCCGGCTCTGGCACAACAGGGTCAGGTTCTCACCACACTCGAAAATTCCGTCGTGACCGCCGCCAAGGGCTGGGAGACGACGGTGATGAATGCCGCCCGCTCGTTGTTCTGGATACTCGCCGGCATCGAGGTCGGCATCGCTACCGTATGGCTGGCGATCAACGCCGCTTCGCTCGACAGTTGGTTCGCTGAACTCGTCAAACGCATCATGTTCATCGGCCTGTTCGCCTTCATCCTCGACAGGGGGCCGGAGTTCGCCAAGGCCGTGGTCGACAGTCTCTACCAGATCGGTGCCGGTGGCGGCTCGGCATCTCCCGCCAACATCTTTGATGCCGGCATCCGGGTCGCGACCAAGATGTCGGAACAGGCGAAGTTCGGGCTCTTCGAGGATAACTCCCTGGCGATCGCTGCCGTTTTCGCCATGGTCGTGGTCGTCGTGTCGTTCTCGCTGGTAGCAGCGATCTTCGTGGCGGTCATGGTCGAGATGTATGTCGGCCTGCTCGCTGGCATGATCATGCTCGGGCTGGGCGGTTCTTCTTATACCAAGGACTTTGCAATCAAATATCTGGTCTATGCCTTCTCCGTCGGCATGAAGCTGATGGCGCTGGTGATGATCGCCAAGATCGGCTCGGACATCCTGCTCGGTCTGGCGGAGGCGCCAACCGCGACCTCCGAGCAGTTCATCACGACGCTGGCGATCGCCGGCATCTCGGTCGTTGTCTTCGTCATCGCAATGTATGTGCCGCCCATCCTGCAGGGCGTGGTCCAGGGCGCATCGGTCGGCGGCGGCATGGAAGCCATTCGTCATGGCGGGCAGGCGGCGTCAGCGGCACTCGGCGCCGGGTTCCTGACGATCGGTGCGGCCAACAGAGGCTTCGGGGCCGCGAGTGCCGCAAGGGCAGGGGGCGCGTCTCTGGCCAGTGCGGCGCTGCGCGGCATGCAGGCCGGGATTGGCGGAGCGGCCGGCGCAGTCGGCTCGGCAGCAAAGGAAAAGGCGATTGGCTCGCCCGGCGCCTATGCCGGGTCGATGCTCGGCCTTGCCAACGCCAAGCTCGATCAGCCATCTGGCCGGCCGGGCACACCGCCTCCGCCACCGCCGATCAACGACGTCAAGTGACAGAAGGCTGACAGAATGGCCGGACAGAATGTTCCAGATAATCCCTACATCGCCGCGCGCAACGAATGGAACGAGCGTTATGGCACGTATGTCAAAGCGGCAGCCGCGTGGCGCGTCGTCGGCATTGCCGGAATGACCATGGCGGTCGTCGGTTTTGGTTACGCGCTCTACCAGAGCACTCAAGTCAAGCTGATCCCTTATATCGTCGAAGTCGACAAGCTCGGCACCGCGGTTAATGCGGGCCTTCCACAGCAGATCGAATATGCCGATCCACGGGTGGTGCGCGCGACACTCGGCAGCTTCGTGTCGAACTTCCGATCCGTCACGCCGGATGCGGTCGTGCAGAAGCAGTATATCGACCGGACCTATGGGCTGCTCCGCACCTCCGATCCCGCGACCGAGAAGGTCAATGCCTGGTTTCGTTCGAACTCGCCCTTCGAGAAGGCGAAGACCGCAACGGTGGCGATCGAGGTCAACAACATCGTCGCTCTATCGAACCAGAGCTACCAGATCGACTGGACAGAGTTCGAGCGGGATCGCCGCGGCAAGGAGACCGCCACGCGCCGCTTCCGCGGCATTGCCACCGTGACACTGACGCCGCCTCAGGACGAGGGCGTCATCCGCTTCAATCCCATCGGTCTCTATCTCCGGGACTTCGACTGGACCGCGCAGCTTTGAAAGGCATGGCTCCCAACATGAACATAAGACATTCCAGAATATGGGCCACCCTGGCTGCGAGCGCAGCCGTGCCGATGATTTTCCCGATGATAGCACTCCCTACCTCCCACGCACGTGCCGCCGATGGCGTCACGGCGAACGAGGCGAAGGGGATGGGCATCTCGACACAGTGGCGCGGAAGCCGCGGCCTTGTCACGAAAGGCGCGGATGGAAAGGTGGTCTTCCTCTATGGCGAAGTGCAGCCGTCCGTCGTCTGCTCGCCGTTGCAGGTCTGCGACATCGAGCTTCAGGGTGGCGAGGTCGTTCGCGATGTGCTTGTCGGCGACACGGTACGCTGGAAGGTGGAGCCGGCTACCTCGGGTGCGGCCGGTGGGCAGGCGATCCACCTGATCGTCAAGCCGTCGGAACCAGGTTTGATCACGTCGATGGTCGTGACGACGTCGCGGCGGACCTATCACATCCAGCTGAAATCGAATCCCACGCAGTACATGGCGCGCGTCGGTTTCGAATATCCGGAGGACGTCTCGGCAAAGCTTGCCGACGTCAACGCGCGGCTGGAAGCCAGCACGATACCCGGCGCTGGGGTTCCCGCCGAGCAATTGAGCTTTGCCTATTCCGTCTCGGGCAGTGCCGGCTGGCGGCCGACGCGGGTCTACTCGGATGGGCAGAAAACCTACATCCAGTTTCCGCGATCGATTTCCGGTCAGGATGCACCTGTTCTCTTCGTTGTCTCCGGCGGCCAGAACCGCATCGTCAACTATCGCATGAAGAGCAACATGATGGTGGTCGATTACAATATTGATCGTGCTGTCCTTGTCTCGGGCGTCGGCTGGAAACAGCAGAAGGTGACGATCACGAGGGGAGGGCGGTGATGCTGAACCTCTTTCGCTACAGCCCGAACCGCCTCCGCCGCTTCCGCTGCCCTGCCGCGGCGTGCGTCGTAGCCATCCTCCTTTCCGGATGTCAGTCAATGGATGGTGGCGCTCTCGTCAACAGCGCAGCACCGCCTGAGGTTTCCGGACCAGCCGCGGGCGCGATCGCCGGCGATATGGTCAGCCGGCTTGCCGAACAGATCGGACAGGGAAAGGCGACCGTTGCGCTCAAACAAGATGGTTCTGCGTTCGGACAGGCGCTTGAAGCGGCATTGAAGGGATGGGGTTATGCGGTTGTAACCGATCAGAAGACGGATAGCGGCGCGCCCATCATTTCGCTCGCCTATATGATCATGCCCTATGACGGCCAGGTGCTCGCACGGCTCTCGACCAGCACGGTCGAACTGGGTCGGGCGTACACAGTGACGACATCGGGCGCCACGCCCGCCAGCGCGCTGTCGCTCATGCGGCGCGGATGAGGGAGATCATCATGGTGCAGTCTCTCAAGCTCGGCGGCGCCGCGAATGGTCAGGCTACATCGGGCATCAAGCGGGTGAACCGCGTGCCGGTCATGGTCGTGATCGTGCTGTTCGTTGCCTTTCTTGGCATCATCTTCTTTGGGCTTGCCTCGCGCGGGCTTTACTTCGGCAAGAATAGCGGCCCCGACACCAGTTCGGGCAGTCCGGCTTCGACCTATGCCGACCAGATCAAGCGAGGTGTCACCGACGGCATCATTGGCGAGCCACAGCAGCAGACGACGTTCCAGCCGGCGCCGGTCGAGACGAAACAGGCCGAAGAGAAGGCGGCCAATCCCTTTACGCCGCAGCCAGGGCAACGCGAAGTGCAGCAGCGCGATCAGGAGCTCGAAGCGGAAGGCGTTTGGCGTGCCCGCCTTCAGCGCGAACAACAAGAACAGGTTCTGCGGGAGCAGCAGCGCCAGCGCATGGCTCGCTTGCAGGCGAACAATGCGGCCTATGACGCGCCGCTTGCCATCGACCGCGGCAAGTTGGAAGGGCGCGCTGAAACGAACGATGCGACCGCGGGCAAGGCAGAAAGGGCCGCAACGACATCGACAAAACCGAGCGGCGCGTCCGATCTCTACGCGGCCGCGTTGCGCGCAGGGCTCGGCGATCAAAACGTCGATCCCAATGGACAAAGCTCGAAGGAAGACTTCTTCAACGCCGACCTGAAAGAACTTGGCTACCTGCCGAACCGTGTCGTGTCTCAACAATCGCCCTTAGAGCTGAAGCGAGGTTCGGTCATTCCGGCGACACTGATCACCGGGATCAACTCCGATCTTCCCGGCCGGATCACGGCACAGGTGAGCCAGAATGTCTACGACAGCGCCACAGGATATCGGTTGTTAATTCCGCAAGGTACGAAGCTCTTCGGTCGGTATGACAGCAAGGTGTCCTTCGGACAGAAACGTGTTCTCGTTGTCTGGACAGACATCATCTTCCCGAATGGCTCGACTTTGCAGATCGGCGGGATGTCGGGTACCGATGCGGAAGGCTATGGCGGTTTCAACGACAAAGTGAACAACCATTATCTGAAAACCTTTGGCTCGGCCGCGCTGATCGCGCTGGTCGGGACGGGTATAGACATGGCCGTGCCGCAGAGCTCGACGCTCGCGACCCAGGACACTGCCTCCGACGCTACGCGGCGGAATTTCGCCGAGACGTTCGGCCGGGTAGCAGACCGGACCATACAACGGAACATGGATGTTCAACCGACCCTCGAAATTCGCCCGGGCTACAAGTTCAATGTCCTTGTGGATCAGGACATTATTTTTCCGGTCGCATACAGAGGCTGACCGCGGGTAGCAGCCGAAACAATTCTCGTAGGAGACGCAGGTTCGAGTTGGTTCAAGCGCAAATGAGAATTTGCATCTGGAAGAATTGATATATTCAGAGAGGTTGGGAGGCTTTCGTCAAGCCTACCTTCGCCGCGAGCTGGGCTTCCACGAAATCCGCGAGCATGCGGGCCTTCATGCTTGTGCGTCTTCCCGTCGGGAAAACAGCCCAAAGATCGAGGGTTGGAAGCTGCCAGTCGGTGAGAGCGGGTCGTACTGCACCACTCTTCAACTCCGGCGCAAACATCCATTCCGAACTGACGGTTAGGCCCAACCCAGCAAGGACAGCCTCTCTAACACCTTCCCCGGCCGTGACCCGAACGCGGCTGCCAACCGTGACGGCTATCTCTGTACTTCCCTGTCGAAACTTCCAGAGGACGCCAAGATTGGGTTGCGTCAGGGATGTGGCCTGATGGCGCGTGAGATCTTTCGGTTCCTGAGGTTCGCCCCACCGTTCAAAGTAGGCCGGAGTCCCCATGGCAAGGCGCTGACACTCGCCGATCTTTCGGGCAGTCAGCGTGGAATCTCTCATGGACCCCATTCGTATCGCGACGTCGATTCCTTCCTCGACCAAATCGACACTGCGATCATCCATGATGATCTCGATTTCCAGTGCAGGATGGTGTTCGAGAAATTCAGGAAGGATCGGAATCACATGCAATCGACCAAAGGTGACGGCGACGCACACGCGGAGGCGGCCGGTCAGGGCTGCGCCGGCGCCGCGGGCCGCAAGGTCTGCTTCATCGGCTTCCTCGATCGCACGGCGTGCCCGGTCGTAGAAATTCTGGCCCGCCTCGGTCGGTGTCAGCCCTTTGTTGGAGCGAAGAACCAGCTTGACCCCAAGTCGATCTTCCAGCTGGGCAATGGTTTTGGAAATTGCGGGCTGCCCGATGTGGAGCTGGCGCGCCGCAGCCGAGAAAGAGCCCGTATCGATCACCCGGACAAACGCTTCCATTGCCGTCAATCGATCCGTGGCCATTCTCCTAGGGAATGATCACTATCACCGCGGACGGCCTACCGCAACGTGGAGGGAATGGCTCTTCTCTGGATCGTTATGCCGGATGGCAACCCCCAAATGTATCGAGAAGAAGATCATGATCGAAGTTTACGCATTCGCCACACCCAATAGCGTTCGAGTGCCAATCGCACTCGAAGAGCTTGGTTTGGAATATATCCTAAATCCCGTCAACGTCCGAAAGGGTGAACAACGAAGCGACAATTTCCTGGCGATTAATCCGAACGCGAAAGTGCCTGTGCTCATCGATTCGGACGGCCCTAACGGCGAACGTATCGTTCTGACTGAGTCGGCGGCGATCTTGATCTACCTCGCGGAGAAAACGGACCGCCTGCTGCCCAGGGCCGGCGTCAACCGCTTCCGAGTGTTTGAACAGCTATTCTTTCACACGACCTGTGTCGGTCCGGCCTTTGGTCAGGCGGGCTTCTTTCAGCGGCAAGCGCCTGAACAAGTCCCCTTCGCGATCGAGCGTTTCCGCAATGAAGCAATGCGCGTACTGAAAGTGTTGGACGGCATTCTGGCCAGATCGGCTTTCGTCGCTGGCGATGACTACACGATCGCCGATATTACGCATTTCGGCTGGCTGTGGCGGCGCGAGTTCGCCATGATCGAACTGGCCGATTTCTCGAACATCCAACAATGTATGAGGAAATATCGGTCCGCCCGGCCGTTGTTGCAGCAATCGAGAAGGTGAATACCCTCATTTCAAAGGAATGACGACGAGCAGAACAGGAGGGAAACGTGCCGGACTACCAGCGCATTTTTTTTCGTCTGTAAGCCAAATAGGCGCGCTTTGCCCGCCGCTAGCGCGGCGGGCAGGAGTTTGTTTGGGTCCGGATCAGGCGTTCCAACCGCCATCGACGGTGAGGTTTTCGCCGTTGGTGAAGGCGGCATCCGGATGGGCCAGATAGGCGACGGCGGCGGCAATTTCGGTTGCTTTGCCGAAACGACCAACGCTGGTGAGTTTAACCATGGTATCGTAAGCCGGATCGCCCGGGTTCGGGCTAAGCTCGGTGTCGATTGGGCCAGGCTGGACACCATTAACGGTGATACCCAGCGGGCCGAGTTCGCGTGACAAGCCCCGGGTAAAGCCGTGCAACGCAAACTTTGTCGCGATATAAAGCGTGACGCCAGGCAGCGGCGCGGCTTCACCGAAGGCCGATGCCACGTTAATGATGCGACCCCAACCGGTTTTTGCCATGCGCTTTCCAGCATCCTTGGCAAGTGCGATCGGAGCGCGGATGTTGACGTTAAAGTGGTTGTCGTACGACTGGTCAGAGGACTCCAAGAATGGGCCGTATTCGACAGTGCCTGCGTTGTTAACGAGGATGTCGAGACGACCAGAAAACTTTCCGCCAAAAGCCTGGTCGATGGACGCGATCAAACTCTGGGTGCCTTCGATCGTGCTGAGGTTTGCGCCAACGGCTTCAGCCTCGCCGCCAGCCTCACGGATTTCCTTCACGACGTCCTCGGCTCGGCCGGCATTGTTGGCATAGTGGACGATGACCGATGCGCCATCGGCAGCGAGACGCGCCGCAACGGCAGCTCCAATACCGCGCGAGGAACCGGTGACGAGGGCAAGCTTGTTTGCAAGAGGTTTAGACATGGGATGATGTTTCCTGAATGATATTTATCGTTTGGAGTCAGTGAAAGGTGGCGGGAATCAAGCAGCTTTTGCAGCGAGCTTGGCCACTCGGCGCCCGCCATGAAAGCGTCGATCGTCGTGGGGATGGTGAGCTTAGGTCACGCGAGAACTCCGTGAGTTAACTGGTCACGGAGTTAAAAATGATGCTGTGGATCGCGTGCCTGTAGGTCGGTCGTACGACTACAGATTATTCCGAAGAGGAATGGCGGCCGGGAAGACTGACGCCTGGGGATACGACTTCATCATATATCGTGTCAGTATATGACGTTTTCCGGCGACCCTGTCCTGCAGGATGGACCATGCGATCCGACGGCAATGGCAAGTGTGCCGACTGCGCGTTCTGCGAGATTGGCGTTATTCGTTGTCAGGTGGACTACACTCAAGCACCGCCTGATCCCTCTTCAGTCCTGCGATTCGCTCGGGTGTGCAGCGAAGATAATGGCGGCCATAAGACCTGGAAACTTTGTCTCAAGATCGTCCAGACGAAGTGAAATCAGTCTCTGCGTCCCTTCGACCCTCGTCGACGTAATCCCGGCTTCGCGCAATCGACCGTAATGATAAGTCAGATTGGTCTTTGAACCTAAATCCAAGAAAGCCGAACAATTCTCTTCGCCCAACGCAGCAAGTCGCAGCACGATATCGCGTCGTGTCGGGTCGCTCATTGCGTCCAGCACTGCCGAAAGGTCGATCTGCTCGATGGTGGGGTGATAGATTTCCTTGGCCATGCCTCATATTAAAGACCTTCGCCATCTAATTCAATAGTTGTTGGACTACTTGACAGCGAGCCGTCACCAGGCGCATATGTTCAATAGTCCTTGAACATTGGAATAATCTTGTCATGTACCGCAATTTGATATGGTTGGCGCTTGGAGCATTCGCGATCGGCACCGAAGGCTTTATGATCTCGGGTATTCTTCCAGGGATGGCGCTCGATCTGGGCGTGTCGATTGCCGCGGCCGGGCAATTGGTTACGATTTTCGCATTTGCCTATGCGGTCGGATCGCCACTGATTGCGGTTGCGACCGCCAACGTTCCGCGAAAAGCGCTTCTGATCGACGCTATGACGGTGTTTACTTTGTCCAACTTGGCGGCCGCACTTGCTCCCGGTTATACTGCGCTTGCCATTGCTCGCGTCCTGCTTGCGGTTTCCGCGGGAACATTCATGCCAGCCTCGGCCGGTTACGCGTCTATGACGATCGCGCCGGATCGGCGGGGCCGCGCGCTATCCTTTATCTATAGCGGCATGACCATTGCGCTTGTGCTGGGAGTCCCCATGGGGACCTTGATCGCGGCTCGGTTCGACTGGCGTGCGACGTTCATCGGCGTGGCCGCTCTTGGGGCGGTCGCTTTGGTCGGCACCATCGCCAGGTTGCCGCGCTCGCCCAGCCCTCCGGCCATCAGCCTCAGCCGGAGACTGGCCGTCGCCCGGCGGCCCGAAGTTCTGTCGGTGCTGCTGTTGACGGTCCTCGTCCTGATCGGTGCGTTTACGGTCAACACCTATTTCGGCGCCTACCTTGAAACCGTGTTCAGGATATCGCCGCAGGGCGTGGCGTTCACGCTTTTTGTCATCGGAGTCGCAGCAGCGATCGGCAATAACATTGGCGGACATGTTGCCGACCGTTGGGACAAGCGTCAATTTCTAATCTTGGCGACAGGGATGATGGTCTTATCGTTTGCGACGCTATCCTTGCTTGCCGCCTTCGCTCCTGCAGTTTGGGCATTCTCGGGCGTCGTGGGCGCTATCACGATCTGGGCGCTTTTCGGTTGGTCGCTGCCGGCGGTGCAACAGGTCAGACTTCTAGTGATCGATCCCCACCTGGCGCCGGTGACGTTGTCGCTGCACTCCTCGGCCGTTTATTTAGGAGCGGCAATCGGCGCGGTAATGGGGGCGGCGACGGTCCAATGGACCTCGTTGGCGATGATTGGCATGGTGGGTGCAATCTTTGAACTGTTTGCTCTCGGGTTTCTTCTGCTCGGGGGACGCTCGGAGCACGTGACCGTGTCAACATAACAGGCGATTTCGCATGCGCCCGGCGATGGCCGAAACGCTGAAGATCGCCAGTTGCCAGAAGATTGCTTATGATTCCAGAAGTCGAAAACGGGTTTGACGATGAATTCGTAAACCAAGGTCACTCTCGATCTACCAGAAACCCTTCGGCCATTAGCCGGAACGCCTCGATAGCCTTGGGCAAGACGATCTGCGGCTCGTCGCTGGCGGCAACCCATAGGGCGGCATTGAAAGCCGCGCCGCTTAAAAGACGTGACGCGGCCTCGATATCGACTGGCTTCATCACACCTCCGGCGATCAAATCGGCGACCGCCTGCTTTGTGATGTTCAAGCAGGCATTCTGGCTGGGCCACCTTGAGGGGTCGCCCAGAAAGGCAGGCCCGTCCAACAATACGATTCGTCGGACTTCCGGGTCCAACGCCATCTCGATATATGCATCGCCTTCAGCCAGCAGCCTTTCCCACGGGGTTGCTGCTGCTGCCGCCATCTCTTGCGCGCGCACGGCCATCTCGCCATCGACTTGGGCAACGACAGCAGCCAGCAGTCCTTTCTTGTCGCCAAAGCCATGGTAGAGGGCGCCACGGGTAAGGCCAACTTGTGCAGTGAGTTCGTCCATCGATGCTTCAGCAAAACCCAAGGCTGCAAACGCTTTTCGCGCCGCGCCGATCAACTTGGCGCGGTTTTCCTTCGTTGTCTCGGTGCGACGTTTAACCGCCAGAATAACCTCCCATTTCGCATACGTTTCGTATATCAACTTGACGCTCAGTTCAATCTGTGCTTTCACATACGTAGCGTATGTTGCTATGCCGGCTGAGCTGGAATGTCCAGCAAAGCTTGTGGGATGCGCTCGCCTCTACATGAAAGGACGATGCTATGGCCCAGAGCGAAACAGTGTTTCCCACCAACCCGGATGCCCTATACGAAAAGTACAGATATTCTCCCGCAGTCCGATCGGGCGACCTATTGTTCGTGTCGGGTCAGGTCGGCAGCCGCCCCGATGGTTCGCCCGAACCCGATTTCGAAGCTCAGGTTCGCCGAGCCTTCGCCAATCTGGAAGCCACCCTCGCGGCAGCAGGATGCACATTAGCCGACATAGTTGACCTGACGACGTTTCATACGGATCCGGAAAAGCAAATGAGCGTGGTCATACCGGTGAGAGACGAAAAGTTCCCGCAAGCCCCGTATCCGAACTGGACCTCTATTGGAGTCAGCCGACTTGCGGGCTTCGACTTCGAAATCAAGGTGATCGCACGCATTCCGTGTCAGGCATCAGCGTCAGTGAGCCGCCGCAACCCTTCGACGATGTGGAACATGGCCTCGCACGGGTTCTCGCATATCAGCATCGCGGAACCAGGCCGCCTCGCTTTCCTATCCGGCCAGGTCGCAGCGACACTTGCCAGTGACCAAGTACCCGACGACCTCGCTGGCCAAGCGAGGCTTGCGACTGCCAACCTCGCCGCCGCCCTCAAGGACCTGGACGCGACCGCGCAAGACATTGTCATGTTGCGCGTTTATGTTGTGAATGCGACCAGCGAAGCGTTCGGGCAGGCCGTCACTCCACTACGTGAACTGGTCGGCGACGAGATGCCCAGCATCACGACGATTGGCGTCCAGGCACTCTACAGGCCGGAAATCAAGGTCGAGATTGAAATGGTCGTGCGCGTCCCTTGAACAGAGAAACACCGGTCGCGGCCATCGAGCTTCTGCGCGTGTCGGCAGCTTGCAGCTGCGATCGTCGGCGACCGTTGCCGGTTTCCCGCTCCGGGTGTGGGGTTGGTCGAACAAGTCGAGCCGCAGCCTCGCCGAAAGTGGCTTGCTCCAGCCTTCACAATTCGGCATCAATGGCCTGGCGCCGCATTCCCTCCCCGTGGCAAGAGCACCAAGTCGGCCGCTTCCTCTGCGTCTTTGAGCAGCTCCCTGCGCGACGTGCCCATCTGCGCACGCATCGTCAGGCCGCGGCCAAGGTCAAGAACCTGGGACGCACGCGCGGCTACCGGAAAGTCAGACCGGACTTCTCCCGCATTGATCGCGTCGCAGAAACGGCGCTCCACCAGCGCCGCGGCGGCGGCTACGGCGTCCTGCACGAACTGCCGGACCTCGGTATCGTTCACGAGCGGCGCAACACAAATGAGAAGACACCCCGGGGCAGATCCTTCCTCCGTTGCAGTTTCAACGGCGTTCCTCAGGAAGCCGGCGATCGAGTCGCGAAGAACCGGCGGCGAGAAGAGCGCCTTTGCGGCGCCAGCGCCCTTTGTCTCTGCGTACGCCCGCAGGGCGCGCAAGAATAACGTCCGCTTGTCCCCGAAGATCGAATATAGACTTGGCCGTCCCACCCCCATGCCTTCGACAAGATCGTCGATCGTTACTCCGTCGTAGCCTTTCGACCGGAACACCTTAGTCGCCTTTTCCAGCGCCCCCCTCTCATCGAAGCTACGTGGACGTCCGCGGGGCTTCACCGCATTCTGAAACATTTAGTTCAAAACTCCTTGACCACAGTCTTCATACCAACATAATATAACTAAAACGTTCAAAAATGACAAGGGAGTGCCTATCCCGCGGGGCTCCTTCGACTTTTCCCTTTACCACGGAGCCATCCATGCAACATTCGATCGCTCTCGTCACCGGCGCCACCTCCGGGCTCGGTTATGCGGCGGCCCGTGCTCTCGCCGAAGAGGGCTGGGGCGAGATCATCCTCACCGGACGCAGTCTGGCTCGGGCCCAGGAAACGGCCACTCGGCTCGCGGCTGAGACCAAATCACAGATCTTCACGCCGCTGGAGCTGGATCTGGACACACCGTCCAGCGTTCAGTCCGCGCTCGCCCAGATCGTCAAGCGAGGTCGGCTGGTCAATTTCCTACTGCTCAATGCAGGTTGGATCGGCGGTAGGAAGCGCATGCTCACTGCGACGGGCGTCGAGACGACCCAGGCCCCTCTCATCGGCCACCATCAACTGACGGCCGGGTTGCTCCATGCCAAACTGCTGAGCTCCGACGCGCGGATCATTATTGCCGGCTCGGAAGCCGCCCGTGGGGACATCCCCATGTTCGGCTACACCGACGTGGCGGCTCTTGCGGCCAAACACCATCAGGGTGACCGAACCGCCGCGGTGAAGGCCTTGCTGTGCAGCGGACCGAACGTGAAGTACGAGCCCAACCGAGCGCACTCCGACGCGAAGCTCATCGTCGCCTGGTGGGCCGCGGTGCTGGCGCGCCGGCTCCCCCCGGGCATGGCCGTATACGCTGTCTCGCCTGGTAGCACGCCCGACACCATGGGGCTGCGAAACGCCGGCCTCGCTTTGAAGTGGCTGATGGTTCCGCTGATGAAGCTCATACCCGGCATGTCTCAGACGCCGGAGATTGCGGTTCGTCGCTATCTCCAGGCATTGGCGTTCGGAGCCGACGTCTCGGGGCAATTCTTTGCCTCCGCGCCCAAGAAGGTCACTGGCCCAATGGAGGCGATGCGCCAGCCACACTTTCACGATCGCGAAAACCAGGACGCCGCTTGGCAGGCTATCGGTGAGGTCTCAGGTGTCGTTTGGTCTGACCCTGCATCCTTGGGTGTGGTTTTCTGAAGGAAACCGGTCCTGGCAAACAGGGTGCAGTGATGAGCATCCGCATGCTATTTTGAAATTATATAGTTCAAAAATAGCTTGACCGCATCCACCGCACAAAATATCGTACTAAATAGTTCGAAAATATCAAATCTCACCAGGAGAATCCGTATGAATCGGCTCAACGGAAAAACAGCACTTATCACAGGCGGAACCACCGGCTTGGGCTTGGCGACTGCCAAATTATTCATCGAAGAAGGTGCGCGTGTGATCGTGACCGGTCGCAATCCGGAAACAATCAAGACGGCCCAGGCCGAACTTGGCGATTACGCTATCGTTGTTCCCAGCGACGCGACCTCTCTCCCCGATATGGATGCCTTAGCGGAGAAGGTTAAGGAGACGTTCGGCAAGCTTGATGTGCTGTTCGTCAACGCGGGATACGGTCATTTCATGCCATTTGAGGCGGTGACTGAGGCAGTTTACGACGAGATGCTCAATCTGAACGCCAAAGGACCGTATTTCATCGTCCAGAAGCTGGCGCCGCTCATGCCGACAGGCAGTTCGGTGGTATTTACGACTTCGATCGCAAACGTAAAGGCAGTGCCAACCTTGAGCGCCTATGGCGCCGCCAAGGCAGCGCTTCGCGCAATGACCCGGAGTATTGCTGCAGAGTTGTTGCCCCGTGGAATACGTGTGAATGCGGTGACCCCCGGTCCAATTGGATCCACGGACATCCTCCAAAAGGTAGGAATGCCGAAGGAAGCGGCAGATCAGGTCTACCTTCAGATGGCGGAAAGCGCGCCGATGAAGCGTCTCGGCCGGCCGGAAGAAATTGCCAAGGCAGTGGCATTCCTGGCGATTGATGCGACCTTTACGACGGGAGCAGAACTTCCAGTCGACGGAGGATGGTCGCAACTTTGAGCGGCCTTAGCGTCCAGGATCAGTTCGCAATCAGTAAAACGACCCGGACCTCGTAAGGCCGGACCTAGCGAGGAGACCGCATATGGATCGATATTCAGGTAAAAACGTTGTAGTCATCGGCGGCACGAGCGGCATAGGGCTCGCGACTGCGAAGATGCTCGTCGATGGGGGCGCCCACGTTCTGGTGACGGGTCGCTCGCAAGCCGGCTTGGAATCGGCGCAGAAAGAGCTGGGGAAGGGTGGTGTCGCGGTTTCGAGCGATGCCCGGTCGCTGACGGACATCGACGCTCTCGCCTCTCGGGTGAAGGCCGAATTCGACACCTTCGATCTGCTTTTCGTCAACGCCGGGTTCGGCCTCTTCGCGCCCATCGAGAGCACAACGGAGGCCATGTACGACGAGGTGTTCGCGGTGAACGTGAAGGGGCCGTTCTTCGCTATGAAGAAGCTCGCGCCGCTAATGAACCAGGGCGGCGCTGTCGTCTTCACGACCGCGGTCTCCAACGTCAAGGGAATGCCGATGCTCGCCGCAGCGGGAGCGACCAAGGCTGCGCTGCGATCCCTTGCTCGGGGATTCGCCGCTGAACTTCTTCCTCGGGGGATTCGCGTCAACGCGGTGTCGCCCGGACCCACCGATACGCCGAGCTGGGGCAAAGCGTTTCCCGATAAAGGCATGGCCGCCCAACTCACCGGGCAGATGAGCGAAGCCAATCCGATGAAGCGCTTGGGGACATCGGAAGAAGTCGCCAAGGCCGTTCTTTTCCTCGGGTTCGACGCGACTTTCACGACCGGCGCCGAATTACCGGTGGACGGGGGTCTGACGCAACTCTGACGCCCCGTGCCGCCATATGAGTAGACTCGCGTGTGGGCGAACCTTAGCGCAAATACGAACCCGTAGGCCGTTCAGTGGCGATTCAAGGACAGATCATGAAAGCGGTGCGGATATACGAGTATGGCGGTCCTGAAACTCTCAAGTATGAACTCGATGCACCTGATCCAACGATGGGCCCGGAGATGGTGCTGATCGAGCTCGTTGGCACAAGTGTCAATCCAATCGATTGGAAGGTTAGGTCAGGCGTCCGTCAGAAGGACTTTCCGCTGAATCTGCCGGCTATCCTTGGTAAGGACGTAAGCGGTGTGGTGCGAGCGGTCGGTAGCGAGGTCCATAATTTCAAGCCGCCGACCGGGTGATCGCCATGGCCGATGCCACCTACGCTCAGTATGTGGCGATGCCAGCTGCGCTGGTTACCCATCTTCCCGATGGCATTGATCCGATTGAAGCTGCAGCCATCCCGTGCGTCTCGCTTACCGGCGATTAACTCGTCCGCCTTTCAACGCACGCAGCAGCAGGTCAGACAATTCTGATCAGCGGTGCCCTCGGTAGCGTGGGCCGCGCGGCTGTGCACACAGCGAAGAAGCTTGGCGCGAAGTGATCGCGGGCGTTCGGTCACGTCAGCTTGCTGAAGTTGAAAGCTTGGGCGTCTTCCAAGCCGTCGCCTTGGGCGATGAGACTGCGATCGCTGGGTTTGATGCACTGGACGGAGCCGCCGACACAATCGGCGGCGAGATCGCTGCGAAGCTTATTGGAAAGGTTCGCGCCGGCGGCCGGTTTGCTTACGCGTCCATATTGTCCGATGATGCCTCAGCCAGAAATCCGACGGTTAAGACAAGCCGGGTCTTTGTACGCCCAGATCCAACCAAGATTCGCGAATTTGCAGATGACATTCGCGACGGGAAATTCATTTTGCCGACTAGCCAACGCTTACCTCTTCGCGAGGCGGCGGCTGCACAGGAACTAATGCAAAAGGGCAGAGCTGGAAAGATTGTCCTGCTTCCCTGATACCGATTGGACTGCCGGCCAGCGCGCCTTTTCGCCGGGTGGCCGCCATGATGAGCGGCACCACGCGGTCGGCAATCTGCGGAGCAAGTGGCGCGACGGGCACGTCTTTTCGCAAAGCAGCCCGCTGGGAAGCGAACGACCAGAACGAAATTGAAAAGCCTAGGAATTGTGAGACCCTAACGATGAAGCTGAGTGACGTGCCCTTCGCCGAGAAGAAATTTATGACCGTCAATGGGCAACGAGTGGCGTATATCGACGAGGGAGAAGGCGACGCTATCGTCTTTTCGCACGATAATCCGACTTCGTCCTATATCTGGCGCAACATCATGCCGGCCTCCAGAGGGCTAGGTCGGCTGATCGCGTGCGATCTGGTCGGTCAGGGAGACCCGGATAACCTTCCGAATTCAGGTCCCGGGGAATACGACTATTTCGAACAGCGCAGCTTCATGCACGCGCTTTGGGATCAGCTTGATCTCGGTGACAACGTGATTTTCGTTGTCCACGACTGGGGTTCGGCGCTCGCCTTCAACTATGCAAGCAAGCATGCCGATCGGGTGCAGGGCGTCGCCTACATGGAATCGATCGTGACGCCGTTCGAGTGGCGTGGCTTCAGCGAACTCTTGCGCCCCGCGTTCGAGGCGATGCGTTCGCCCGCCGGCGACGCGATGGTCATGCAGGAGAATTTCTTCGCTGAGCAGGTCCTCTTCGCAAGCGTTGCTCGCCCCCTCTCCGATGCCGTTAAAGCCGAACATCGCAGACCCTTCATGAACCCGGGGGAGGATCGTCGGCCGACCTTGAGCTGGCCGCGTCAGATCCCCATCGCGGGTGAACCCGCTGATGTGGTCGATGCGGTCAAGAGCTATTCGCAATGGTTGGCGACCAGCCCTGTGCCCAAGCTTTATTTCCATGCGACTCCGGGTGTCGTAGATAGCAGTCCGAACCAGGTCGCCTTCTGCCGGACCTTCTCCAATCAGGAAGAAATCCGGGTGGAAGGCGCCCATTATATTCCTGAGGAGTCTCCGGAGGTCGTCGCTCCGGGCGTAGCCGCATTTGTCCGCGGACTGCGCGGCATCGCCTAAACTTGGCCCGATCTGGAGGCTCAGCAAAGTCCGCTATCTGCTTATTGATGCGGCACGATTTAAATTTGATCGTCGACTTCGCGAAGTGATCCAACCGCAAAATCGAACATAAATCGTACCGGATCAATAGCTGCCCATAATCCGCCAACCCGGCCCACTGATTCGAAACAACCAGGAGGACGTTATGAGAGATTTCCCGTATCACTGCGCCTTAATCATCGGTGCTGGACCGGGCATCAGCGCTTCACTCGCGCGGCGCTTGCGTAAGATCGGTTTGCAGGTCGGTCTAGCCGCTCGCGATGTCGAAAAGCTCAAACCACTCGCGGAGGAGACTGCCGCCGCCGTCTTCGCCGTCGATGCCTCCCAGCCGGAGCAAATGGCGAAGCTATTCCTCGACATGGAACGCCAGGTCGCGGAACCCGATGTTGTGATTTACAACGCAAGCTCGCGCGTTCCGGGGCCGCTCTCGAGCGTCGATCCTACCGCAGTCGAGAAAGCAATTGCTATTACCACGTTCGGCGCGTTCTTGGCTGCCCAGCAGGCCGCCAAGCGAATGGAGCCAAAAGGGCATGGGGCGATCTTATTCACCGGCGCGAGTGCAGGCATGAAGGGTTTCGCCCAATCGGCGGCTTTCGCAATGGGCAAGTTCGGTCTGCGCGGGCTCGCTCAGAGTGCGGCAAGAGAGCTCGGTCCCAAGGGCATACATGTCGCGCACTTCAACATCGACGGAGGCGTCCGCTCAAAGACCCGACCGGACCCGGGCGGCGAGCCTGACAGCACGCTAGATCCCGACGCAATCGCCCAGACCTATATGGACGTCCTTGCGCAGCCGAGAAACGCCTGGTCGCACGAAATCGACCTTCGGCCGTGGACAGAGCGATTCTAGGCAAAGCTGAGTGAGGGCCCCGGTGACTGTTGGACTTCAGAACATGAACCGGGCAAATGCCGTTTGGCAATTTCGAAGTTTGCGGCAAGCCGCCGAGAAATTGAATTTGCAGCAACCAGCACCGAGCCGCCGCATGCGAGATCTTTAGCTGGAGGTCGATGCCACTCTCCTCGAACGCACGAACGGCGGCGCCTTGCCTCGGCCGACAAAGGCTGCCTCGCCTTAAACAGCTCACTTCCGAGTACCGCCGGTGATCCACTGCGGGAATGGATGGCTGAACTGCGCGTGCAGACGTGGAAGCGGTTTTGCAATCGATTCGCCGAAGCTGACGTTAACGAGAAGCTTCCGGCCGGGATGGACGCGGGTTCCCTCGCTCGCTTGGTCCTGGTGATTGCGCGGGGCATGGCCGTCGAAGCCCAATCCGGGGCCAGCCGCAAAGACTTGCGCCGAATGATCGCCCTCGCGCTGCCGGTGTGACCTGACGCAGAACATTCGAACGGCTAGTTCGCATCCGCTGCCCTGGAGGGCCATCGGCGGTCACCATCAAGCTCAAAAGGCGGCTTACGTTACTCGCCGACCCAAGTACCCAGATAGTGTTGCCTGCAAAATGGACCGCTGGTGGTTACCTTGTATCGCAGCGTTTGGCGCCCCGCTTTGCAACTTCGACCTGAGCGCGCTGGAAGCCCATTCAGATATCGAGTCGCTCGGTGCGAACCTGACGCAGTTCAACGGCGAGGATATCTGAATCCTGCCATGCCCGCTCGTTATGTCATAGCGCGGGTCGGCACGATCGCTTGCGCCGAGGTAAACGCCGACTATACATGGCGCCCCGAGCCTTCGGCGATCTTCCCCGTTCTAGAGCAACTAGCGCACCAGAAGGTCAGCCCGATTTTGTCCGCAGAGCCGGTTGGCGTTCCTCATCCCGTTAAGAACTGCATATGGCGAAAGCAGCCGCCGGCTTCCCGCGCCCTCTTAAATGAACGACTGGTCACTCCCGGCAATGTGATCGCTCTCGAAATTGCACATCGGCCACCGAGCGTTTAGCAAACTGAAGGAACAATCCTGGAGAGGACACCCATGGCTTCGCGTATATTCGCTGCTCTTATTTTCTTTGCCGCCGTCACGTCGGGTGTGTTCGCAGCTCCGGTGTGTGGAGGCGAGGTCGTTTGTTCGGTTCGAACAGGAGACTACCGGATCGAGCTGCCCAAGGATGGCGACCTTCGCGGCGTCTATGTCTTTTTTCATGGGTTCAAAAGCTCTGCCGAGTTACAGATGCGACAGCGGCCGCTGGTTGACGTGACGCTTGCCCATCATCTTGCGTATGTCGCAGTTGACGGTATCGACGGCAGCTGGTCCTTTCCAAACAGTGCCCGCTCGGGGCGCGATGAGAAGGCCTTCATCGCCGACGTCTTCCAAGACCTGAATAGTCGCTACGGCTTTAGTTCCGATAAGACGGTGATCGGCGGTTTTTCCATCGGAGCGTCGATGGCGTGGTACACCGCTTGCCAGCAAGGCGACAAGGCAAAAGCGATGGTGACGTTTTCGGGCGTGTTCTGGGATCCGCTGCCCAAACCAGCTGATTGCGTCACGGCCATTCCGCCCATTGTGCATTTTCATGGGACCGCGGACCGGACCTTTCCGCTTGCCGGACGCGCCATCGGTACGCAGTTTCATCAGGGCAATGCTTTTGAGAGCATAGCGATCATGCGGACGCGCGCCAAATGCGATGTCACGAATGCAAGGAAAGTCACTCTGGACGGCATTCAATGTCAAGATGTTCCCAGCTGCATTCGGGGCGAGAGCGTCATGTGCATTCACAATGGCGGCCATGAGGCTCGCGCCGACATGCTCGACGCCGGACTGACCGCTGTCGGTTTTCCTCGCTGATCTCCTCCCGAAGAATTTTGCACGTCCTTGTAACAAGCGCGCCGCGCTTTGCGAACTCATGGATAGCAAGGTGTTTTGCCTTGGTTTGCCTGGACCGACCAGTTCGGTCCAACCGTTACAAAGGAACGTCGTCATGCAGCATTCTGTCGTCTGTCCGAGCATCGGGCATTCAATCGTTCATCACTTCGGGGAAGGTGCTGCGGTCTGGGGTCAGGCGATCACCCCAAGCATCGCTCACCTGGTCCAGGTTCACCGCGAACTCGCGATCGACTATTCGCAGATTCGGCCGGGAATTGTTTTTGACACAGTGCCGAGCATCGCGATGCTTCCACATGTCATTGATACATCGACCTTCCGGCTTCATGCGGATGCTGCGGTCTTTCGCCATACGGCCGGCCGTTCCGGCACCGCGATGGAGGCCGTGCTTCGTTGCGATGCAGGTGGCGAATGCTCTCTGAAGCTTTGGGGTCGCGTGGTGGCAGAAGACGGTGTTCAGCAGCCGGATCAACTGTCCCCTACTGGTGGAGGCTCGACTCTCCCGGTGCTCTTTACCGTTGCGTTTTGGGAGATCTCGCGCGCAACCGACGCTCGAATGCAAAGCATGATCACGGAATCGGCGGAGAAAGATCGCAAGATCCGCGAGTTGGAGGCGACAATCGCGCTCGCAATGTGCTCGCAGTAAGCGGATAGCAGCCGGCACACGAAGTCGTGAACGCTGGAGGATGTAACAACCGTTCGCAACTGCCCGAACAGGGTATGTCAGTCTCAACCAGAGGAAAGACCATGACCCTAACATTACGGCATTTCCTGCCATTGGCAGCGGCGACGGCACTCGCAATATCGACAGCTTCGGTCGCGCTGGCCGATGAAATATATGCGACCAACGGCGTCGCCATAAACGGCTACGACGCCGTCGCCTACTTCACTGACCACAAGCCGGTCAAAGGCTCCGACAAATTTACCACCAACTACAAGGGTACAACGTTCTACTTTGCCTCTGCAGCGCATCGCGACGCCTTCGCGGGCAATCCCGAGCATTATGCACCGCAGTTTGGCGGTTATTGCGCATATGGGACGGCAGAGGGGCACAAGGCCCCGACCGAGCCGCAGGCTTTTACCGTCGTCGATGACAAGCTTTACCTCAACTACAACGACCATGTCATGCAGACGTGGAGGACGGATATTGGCGGCTATATCAAAAAGGCAAACGCCAACTGGGATACGGTGAAAGAACAGCCTGCTCCGTGACGGTCCGTCATCATGGTGAACTGCCTGCTCGCCGACATGCGGGCAGGCAGCGTCCTGATCAATCGACCGGAGGCAACCATCCGAGCCATGATTTTTGAACCCCATTTTCCTCAAGGTCACCCCAGCCGCGATCGCGATTGTCAGAGATCGGTCGTGACGGAGCTTAACGATCTGGTTGACTGGACAGCGACGGCCGGCTGGAGCCGCCGTGGGGTAATCGCGGCACTCGCCGACTTGCTGGATACCGAAACCGTTGATGCGAGCGACTTGCTGCAGATGATGGCGGCCAATCTCGGTCAGCCGGACGCAAAGCGCGCCAAGATGGCAATTGGACGGGGCGGCCTTAAACCTTACGCGGGGAAATCATGCGGTTGATCGCAATAGTATTTCTTTTCCTATTTGCCGCCGGCAACGCGATCGGCGCGGGCGTACCGCTTGCGATGAACGATGCCTTTCGGCTGACGTTGGACAAAATGCCGGGCGGGGCGATTCATCTGCACTGGGCAATGCCGCCGGGATATTATCTCTATCGGCAATATATCTCGGCAAAGGCCGCGGACGGTTCAGCAATCCCCCTTGCTATGGCAGCCGGAGTGGAGAAAGTTGACGAGAATTTCGGCAAGTTGGAAGTCTACTTCGAAAAAGCCGATGCTGAGCTCGACCCTGTTGGCGGGTCCTTCACGTTGAGCTATCAGGGGTGCCAGGAACACGGACTGTGTTATCCGCCTGCGCGACGCACGATCGACACGGCAACACTCGCGGTTTCGGAACAGCCGATCTTTTCGCCGCCAACCGGCAAGCAATCCGAATGGTCCGAACCAGCAGCTGGCCACGACGATCAGACAGTCAGTGGGACTGCTGCGGATGCAAGCAGACAACAGACAAATGGCGGCAACATCGTCGATCACTTCCTTGCCCGCGGCGGCGTTCCGCTCTTGCTTGCGGCGTTTCTCGGTTTTGGGATTCTGCTGGCTTTCACGCCATGCGTTTTCCCGCTCTATCCGATTGTAGCCGCGATGTTGTCGCGTCAAGGAGAACGACTTGATGCTCGGCGCGGTTTTCTGCTGTCGATAAGTTATGCCGTGGCGCTCGCTGGGGCTTTTGCCATCTTTGGTGGGGTCGCGGCGTGGACGGGGGGAAATCTGCAGATAGCCCTGCAATCGCCGTTCACGGTCGCAGTGGTGGCGTTGATATTTGTGTCACTCGCGCTTTCAATGTTTGGCCTTTTCGAACTGCAGCTACCTTCAGCTTTGACAACCAAATTCGGGCGTCATGGGGAAACAGCGAGCGGGTCTGTCGGATCGGCAGCAGCGCTCGGTTTTTCGTCAGCCTTCATCATTGGTCCCTGTGTTACGGCCCCGCTTGCCGGCGCGCTTCTTTACGTCGCGCGCACCGGCGACACGGCTCTTGGCGCAGCCTTGTTGTTTGCGCTCGGTCTCGGCAAGGGCATTCCCCTGGTCGTCTTTGGCACGATCGGCGCTCATGCGCTACCGCGCGCCGGGGCATGGATGAATTCGGTCAAGTATGTCTTCGGTTTCGTCTTTCTCGCCTCTGGCATCTGGATGGTGGAGCCCCTGCTGGCGGAATGGATGTCGATGCCACTTTGGGCCGTATGGGCGATGGCTGTGGCCATCTTTCTCGGTGCCTTCGATGTGACAAAGGCGCGCGCGACGCCGGCACGCATGGGCCTACAGGCTCTTGGCTTGCTCTCGGCGGTCTATGCTGTTTTGCTCATCGTCGGACTTGCTTCAGGTGCGACCGATCCATTGCGGCCACTTGGAGGTATTGGCGGTGGCCGAGTGGTCGCGCAGGGTGATCCGGCAAAAATGATGTTGTCCATCGGCTCGAAGGCAGAATTTGCCAGCCAACTCGAATCTGCCGGTGCAACGGGCCAGCCGAGCCTTGTTTATTTCACGGCTGATTGGTGTGTGAGCTGCCGCTTGATCGACCGGAATGTCTTTTCCAGGCCGGAAATTGCCCAGGCGTTGAGCCCCTTGAGGACGCTCAAGGTTGATCTGACCCATATCGACCCCGCTCAGCGCGCGCTAATGCGTGAGCTCGACGTCGTCGGGCCGCCGACAATGATCTTCTTCCGAGGCGACCGGCAAGAAGCAGCGAATGGTCGACTGGTCGGTGAGTTCGGGGCATCCGATGTGCTCCAAGCAGTTTCAGAAGCCAGAGATGGCAGTTGAACGACGGCGATTAACTTTCGAGGACAGGAACCATGACAATGATCAATCGCAGGCGCCTTCTTTCGGTCGGGGCAAGCAGCGCAATTCTAGCTGTTTTGGCACCACGAGCGGGTTCAGCTCAGCAGCTCACATTGGAAGACGTCTTCCGCGATCCCGATGCACCCACACTTGGCAATCCCAACGGCGATGTCACGGTGGTCGAGTTTTTCGACTATCAATGCCCCTATTGTAAAAAGAGCCACCCCGATGTGAAATCGGTCGTTGCTGAAGATGGGAATGTCCGCCTTGTCATGAAAGATTGGCCGGTGTTTGGCGACGCTTCCGTGTTTGCCGCGCAAGCCGTGCTCGGCGCGAACGAAATCGGCGGCTATGAAAGGGCCCTGGAGGTGCTAATGGCAACGCCAGCCTCGCTGAGTGAAGACGACGTCAAAAGACTGCTGACGTCCACAGGGCTCGACCTTAGCAAAATCGCAGCAGCAGTGCGTCAGAACGACAAGAAAATCTCCGATCTCCTGACGCGCAACTACAATCAGGCTCAGGCCTTTAATTTCGCCGGCACGCCATCCTTCGTCATCGGCAAAACGGCATACTCTGGGGTTCTCAGCCAAGATCAACTTCGTGACCTTATCAAGCATGCCCGGTCGGCATAGGAATTGATACTCTGCTCAACTTGACTGAGTTGGAAGCCCGGAAGAAAAATGCGTGGACCGGCCTCGCCGGCCGCTTTGCTGTCCATGATCAGAAAGCCTGCATTGGGTGATCCTGCCGCATCTCAGGTCACGTGTTGCGGTTTGAGCTGGCTTTACCCGCGATGCTCGAGCCGGCACAGCAAGTCGTTCGTTGGTGACCCATTTCACCGCATTATTCGATATGATGCGCATGAAGAGATCTTCTGGAGAATTGGATGTTACCAGTCTGCATAAATCACGAAAACGTGACTGACTGGTGAGTAACGAACATCCACGCGTTTGCGAACCCCTAATGCGCTCAACAAGAGCGTCTATCCGATATGGAGAACGCAATGTCCGTTAAAACTGCTATCAATTCCTTCGTCCTCGCCGGCGCCGTCACCACTGCCCTTGCTTCGATGGTCAGCGCTGCCCCATTGACCAAAGCCGAAGGCGCAGCCGCCGTTGCCGCTCACAAGGAAAAGTGCTTCGGCGTCGCGCTGAAGGGTCAGAATGATTGCGCTGCTGGCCCGGGCACGAGCTGCCAGGGGACCTCGACAGTCGATTTCCAAGGCAATTCCTGGAAGTTCGTCCAGGGCGGCACCTGCACATCGATCAAATTGCCGAAGGGCCATCATGGCTCGCTGAAGGCAATCTAACTCCACGCGCGATAGCAACGACAATCGGGAGGCGGAGAGACGCCATGACCACAGATCTGATTTCAACGACCGCGTCTGCGGCAAACACTCTCCGCTTTCCGGCTCATTCTATTGCGGGGCTTGCGGGAACAAGCTTCAAGCACGAACATCTACCTGCGATTACGGCCGAAGGCCCGCAGCGCGGTTTCTTCGAAGTCCATGCCGAAAACTATATGGGTGCCGGCGGCCCGCCGCACCGGATCCTCGAACAGATCCGCCGCGACAACCCTGTGTCGCTGCATGGCGTCTGCATGTCGATCGGAGGCCCTCAGCCGCTCGATAAGGCGCATCTGGAACGCTTCCGCTCGCTGGTTGAGCGTTATGAGCCGGCGCTGGTGTCCGAGCATCTTGCCTGGTCGACACATCAGACAACCTACTTCAACGACCTGCTCCCCCTGCCTTACACGCAGGACAGCCTGGTAAGGGTCTGTGATCATATCGATGAAGTGCAGACAACCATCGGCCGGCCGATCCTTCTCGAAAATCCTTCCACCTATATCACATTCAGCGAGTCGGCGATGAGCGAGACCGATTTTATCCGGTCGATTGCCAGGCGTACCGGCTGCAGGCTTCTGCTCGATGTCAACAACGTCTTCGTCTCCGCGACAAATCACGGTTTTTCGGCGCTGGACTATCTTTCCGATTTTCCGCTTGCCTCAGTCGGCGAGATCCACCTTGCCGGCCACGCCGAGCAATCTGACGACGAGGGCGACCTGCTGCTGATCGACAGCCATGACGGGCCTGTCGCCGACGCCGTCTGGAAGCTCTACCAGATCGTCATTAGTCGCCGTGGCCCTATACCGACTCTTATCGAATGGGACAGCAGCATACCCGATTGGCCGATATTGCGTGCCGAGGCGAGCGCCGCCCAGGCGATCCTGGATCACTATGCTTCCATCGCGTTACCGGATCATAGCCATGCAGCTTGATCCCACATCCGAGCATACAAGACCGCTCACTTATGCGGCGGATTTTGCGCCGGCCCTGACCAATCCGGATGCCGAGACGCCCGTGGGCGTCATCGGCCCGAACGGCAAGGGGGCGATCAAACGCTACAATGTCTATCGCAACAACGTCACCGTTAGCCTGATCGATGCGCTTGCCGGAATTTTCCCGGCGGTGCAACGCCTTACCGGCGCCGAATTCTTCCGCGCCATGGCGCGCTTCCATTTACGCGACACTCCGCCGACGTCGCCGCTGCTCTTCGAATATGGCCGCGACTTTCCGGCTTTCATCGAAGAGTATGAATACGCCCAGTCTTTGCCCTGGCTTGCTGACGTCGCGAGGGTCGAGCGTGCCTGGCTGGACGCTTACCATGCGTCGGACGTTCAACCGCTTGCTGCCGATGCTCTCGCGTCCGTGCCGCCTGAGCATCTCGCCGGTCTGGTTTTCACGCCGCATCCGGCTAGTAGAATCGTTCGCTCGCACTATCCGGCATTGACGATCTTTGCCGCCAACCGCGGTGATGATCCCGTCGGTCCTATCGAGGCAATCGACCCGGAAGATGCGCTGATCACGCGGCCCGATATGGAGGTGGTCGTGCGGCACCTGCCGCCGGGCGGCGCGGAATTCCTGATCTTTCTTATTTCCGGCGAGCCTTTGGGTGTCGCCGCAGCCAGGGCTGTCGACGCCTACCCATCCTTCAACATCGCAGCCAGTGTCGCTGGCATGATCGAGGCCGGCGTGTTTTCGGCCATCACTCCTGGAGACGCATGATGACATCGACCACCACACAACAACCTTCGATCAAAGACAGGCTTCAGCCGATCGTGACACTCGTGGAGATGGCGCAGACCCTCGTGCGCGCAGTCGCGCAGCCGACGCTCGTCCAAGCCGTTATGCGCGTCGCCCTTGCCGTACCTTTCTGGAAATCCGGCATTCTGAAATGGGACGGTTTCCTGCAACTGAACGACACGGCTGTCACCCTCTTTACTGATGAGTTCATGCTGCATCTGCCGGGCGGGCCTTATCCCTATCCAGCGCCGGTGACCATGGCTTTTCTTTCCGGCTGCGCGGAGATCACGTTTCCGATCCTTCTGGTTCTTGGCCTTGCCACCCGGTTCGCCGCGACGGGCCTTCTGTTCATGACGCTGATCGTCGAATTGACAGTGCCGGACGGGTGGCCGATCCATATCACCTGGGCTGCGATGGCGCTGTCACTTATGGCATGGGGCCCCGGCAAGGTGTCGGTCGACTATCTGCTGGCAAGGATCTGGAAGAGCAGCGCTGCATGATCGTCCCTTCTATAACAAGTAATGCAAGCGGCTGCACCGCATCGGAGCAACGGGCGTCGCAGCGGGCAACCTGGCGCCGCCCATTCAAATGTGAAGCCTCGGCGTCGCCGTGATAGTTGCAGCCGCATCGATCAGCTGCGTCTCGCAAATGGCTGGCTACGGTATCCCAGGAGCCGCGTTAATATGAATTTCTTCGTGGTCAACAAGCTCCTTGAGAATATCGTCTCGATCCTGATTGAGATGCGGCGGAGCCCGGTCGAAACGCACCGGCGTTGCTGACATTTTGAGGGGATTCCCGAGAAGCCGCAAGGCCTTCCCATCCTGCGTTTGCATCTCCACCACCATCTCGCGAGCGAGCGTATGGGGATTGGAAACGACCTGATCGACGGTGGCAACCCGGCCGGCAGGAATTTCGGCAGCAATCAGGCGCTGCTCCCAGTTCTCGGCAGTATCGGCCTGCAATGCCTCGCCTATCAGTAGATCGAGGGCATCGATATTGACGACGCGGTCGCGGTTGCGCTGAAAGCGCGCGTCTACGCTCAGATGGGGCACCCCGATTGCCGCGCAGAACCGGGCAAACTGCTGATCGTTGCCGACCGCGATGGCGATATCGCCAGCGCCGGTGGCAAAGGTCTGGTAGGGGGCGATATTCGGGTGTCGGTTGCCGATGCGCCCCGGCACCTTTCCGGAAACCAAGTGGTTCGTCGCTGCGTTGATAAGCCAGGCGACTTGGGCATCGTAGAGCGCAAGGTCGATGTATTGACCTTCACCGGTACGGTCACGGTGCCGCAAGGCTGCAAGGATGCCGACGGTCGCGTACATGCCGCACATCACGTCGGCAATGCCGAGGCCCACCTTGACTGGTCGCCCGCCATTGGCATCATCTTCTCCGGTGATGCTCATGATCCCACCCATGGCCTGAACCAGGAAGTCATAGCCGGTTCGGTCGGCATAAGGGCCTGTCTGACCGAAACCAGAAATCGCGCACCAGACGATATCGGGCTTGATCTTACGGATATCCTCGTAACCGAGCCCTCGTCTGGATAGATCGCCCGGCTTGTAGTTTTCGATGACCACATCGGAAATTGCGGCCAACCGCTTCACCAGGGCAACGCCGTCCTCGCTGGCAAGATCGATGGCGATCGATCGCTTGTTGCGGTTGGCCGAGAGGAAGTAGGCGCTCAGATCGCTGTCTTTGCCTTCGGCTGTTGGCACAAAGGGCGGTCCCCAGCTTCGAGTGTCGTCGCCGACATCAGGACGCTCGACCTTGATGACATCGGCTCCGAGATCGGCGAGCAGCTGTGTGCATGTCGGTCCTGCCAGGATCCGCGAGAGGTCGAGGATGCGCAGGCCTTCAAGGCTGGCGGATTTATTGTATTCAGACATCGAAGCCTCACGATTTCCAGGGCGAACTCTTGAACCATCGAACGAGATAGGCGGTCGCGATCAGCACGCCGAAGCCAAAGAGATTTCCAATTGCTTCTGCGTCGGTGGTGCGCCCGGCATGATCGAGCGCAATACCGATCGGTTGAGCGATCACCATGCCGGTGATGAAGACGGCAAGCGACTGCTGGCCCACGACCGTCAACACCCGCACGACAGGGCCGCGCAGGCGCGAGCCTTTCTCGCCGACCAGATTCACAGCGATGTAGCATAGCGCCATGAAGTGAACGAAGCGCAGCGGGCCGAAATTCGTCTTGTCGGTCCATGGAGCAAGTCTCGTCGCCGCCATCTGGAAGAAGGGGTGGACCTCCTGAAACCGTACCCAGGCAAAGGGTATCGTCAGCACGACGACACCGACGGCAAGCGCCATCAGCCGGCGGTCAAATCGCGGTGCCGGCAAGCTGCCGCGCATCAGGAAGAAGCCGGTGAAAAACAGGAGTTGCCACCCGAACGGGTTGAAGAACCATGGGCGATCCGACCAGGGTTCGGCCGGCAGCCGTGTCAGGCCAAATTGAGTAGCAAGCCAAAGGCTGATCATCAATGCAAAGGGCAGGAAACGCTGGATCTTCAACGCAAGGATCATCACCGGCATCAGCGCCAGAATGACGATATACATCGGCAGGATGTCGAAATAGTTCGGCACGTAGGTGAGTGTCAGTAGGCCGACAAGAAGGTTGCCCGGATCCTTGATGAACGGCACGAGATTGAGGCTGTCGACATAGCTGACGCCGTCATAACGCGTTCCGGCGACGACCATGATGGCGGCGACGACGATAAAGACAACAATATGGGCCCAGAAGATCTGCCAGATGCGTTGGGCGATGCGCGCGATTAGCATAAGTGCGCCGCTGCGATCGAAGGTCGAGCCAAAGGCGATGGCGGAGGCCATTCCCGATTGGAAGACGAACATTTCCGTCGCATCGGAAAAGCCAAAACGCGCCGGGATCCACAACGCCCAGCCGTCGCTGGGGATGTGTGCCAGAAGGATGATTAGCATGCCAACGCCACGAAAAAAGTCGAGGCGCGGATCGCGCGGACGCTTGATCTTCTGAGGAGCCAGCGCCGTCGCGACAACCTCAGAAGGCGCCATCGTAGGCGCTTGCGTCGAACCGGCAAGCAATGAGGCTGAAGCCTCCGCGCTTGCCGGCGGCCTCAAGCTCGTGACTGAACTCATCGGAATTCTCCACATTGACGCCATAGCCGCCGAACCCTCGTGCGACTGCGGCGAAGTCAGTTTCTCCAAGCGTGACGCCGGTCGACGCAAGCCCGGCCGATGCTTGCTTCAAAGCGATGAGGGCGAGACTGCGATCCTGGAACAGAACGATGGTCACCGGCAGATTGAGATCGCGCAGCGTGGCGAGCTCGCCGATCCCCATCTCAAGGCCGCCATCACCCATCACGGCGAACACCCGCCGGGAAGGATCGGCGACTTTGGCGCCGATCGCCAAGGGTAGGGCGGCGTTCATGGTGCAGAATCCCGCGGACTGGAGCAGCGAAAAGGGCTTGGTTGCCACCCATTTTTGCGACAGCAGAATGCGATGGGCGCCGCTGTCGACCGTCACCAGACCCTCCGAGCCAGCCGTATCGTTCAGGCGATCGATGATCGCGTGCGGGCCCCACGCCGCCTTGGTCGCGAAGATTTGACCAAGCTCTTCCCTTGCGACGCCGGGCTCGCCCTTTGCCCAGACATTTCGCCCCGCTACCGAACCGTTGAGCGCCTGGACGATTGCCCTTGGCTCGGCGGTGATCCTTGTCCCCGCATGGTGCATCGCGTGATCGAGAGGTGCGTTGCTGATATCTACCAGCTTCGACCGATCCGCGACGAAGTCCAACCAGCCAAGGCGCATCTCGATCGGGTCATGGCCAATCATCAGCACGAGATCGGATTTTTCAAGCAACGCCAACAGAACCTTGTCAGCAAGCGGCGAGAGTCCGGCTCCGCCGAGAGATAGTGGATGATCCTCACGCAGGAGACCCTTAGCCTTGTAAGTTGTGATGACCGGCGCACCTATCGTCTCGGCAAGATGTTCGAGGGCCGGGCCAGCGTTGCAGCGAGTGGCCTCAAGTCCCGCCAGGATTATCGGGCGTTCAGCGACGCGGATTCGTTCGGACACATTTCTGATCGCAGGATCGGTAATCGAAGCAGATGTGCCAAACTGAGTTGGCGGCCTGATAATCGCGTTGTTAGGACTCACTAAAGCAGCAACAGTCGGTGAAAGATCGAGATGAACCGGTCCCATCGGCTGTGTCGTAGCGATCGCCAACGCGCGCGCCACGGTCGAAGCAGCACTTTCGGGCTCAATCTCGAAAGACGTCTTAACGATGGGCCGTAGAAGCTGTGCATGGTCGATGACCTGATGTGTGTAACGCGCGCGCGTGCTGCGGTCGACGATACCCGAGATAACAATCAGGGGAACACGCTCCTGGAGAGCATCGGCTATACCATTGACGGCATTCGCCAGACCCGGGCCGACAGTCGTCACCAGCAGCTCAGGCTTCCCGCTGATGGTGCTTGCGCCAGCCGCCATGATCGCTGCCGATGTTTCATGGCGGGCAAGACTGAAGGGAATACCCGCTTTCTCCAGGCCATCGATCAGCGTCACGACCTCGCCTCCCGGTACCCCGAAGGCATGGCGAATGCCATGGGCGTGAAGGGTCTTCGCGACAATATCTGCGACACGGTTCGTGTTGGTGGAAATCGTCATCGTTCCTGCTTCGCTTCAAGAGTTATCGAGCCCTGATGGCAGCCTGCCCGGGGATGGTGGAACCGGGCAGGCCGCCTCCACGGCACGTCTTAGTGTTCGGTCTGGCGGACGACGAACGCTACGACGGTGCCGAACAGGACATGACCAATGAGCGATGCCCAGGTCAAAGTGATAAAGCCAAGGAATGCCGGCAAGCCTGCAAAAAGATGCGCCATCACATAGAGTGCGAACACCCAAAGGCCGGTCCCGAAACCGATACCGGTCAAGAGCAGCGGCAGCTTCGGCACAATCAGCCTCTGCAGCGGCCGGGCGATGAAGAGATAACCGATCGGATAGAAAATAATCCCCACCACGGCATGGATACATTCCGCAAGCAGCAGATTATTGAAGCCGAAGACCGACTGTATCAAGGCAGCCGGTTCGAGTGGTCCTCCAACCCATAGCGGCGTGATCAAGCGCGCCCAAATCTCCCAGGTAATATCAGCTGCAATGCCCGCAGAGACGATTGTGCGGCCAAGGCTCGGCTGGATTTCCGGAAAGACGCTGGTCTTATTCATTTCCATCATCGACATTGGGATTTTCCTTCGTTGATAGGGATTGCTCAAACGGGCAATCGTGCGCTGACCGAGCGCTCAATGGACTTAAAGAGCTGGTCATCGGCCTTGAGGCGCTGTCGGATCTGGCCGATGCGCGAAACTGCAGCATTGTCGCCGCCCGCACCGACGGCTTTCGCAAGCGCAAGCACGAAAAAGTCTCGCTGCGCGTTGCTTCCGCCTATCTTTGTGAGGTTTGCGACCATTCGGTCGATCATCTGGCGATCGGCCGGGGCGTCGAGACCGGCAAGTACACGAGCCATCGGCACACCGATTTCCGCAGCAACACGCGCCTGATCATCCATGCCCAGCGCTTTTGCGTCGATCTGTGCCACGAGCTCGGCCACGCCGTCGCGCTCACCAACGGCAACCATTGCAGCCAGATTGTGGAGGGCCGCAAAAATGAGCGTCGTATCCGTCCGGCGACGATAGGCGATCTCAGACACGTCGTGCCAGCGGTCACCCACATGGACGCCAGACTGCTCCATGCGCCATAGCAGTGAAACGGCGTTGGCCATGTCACGGAAATCGTCGGTCTGCTGCGGACGAACCTCGTCGTCATAGATTTCCAGAACCCGATCGTGGTCGCCGCGCTCGAGATGCAACAGACCGAGATGCCAGGCCATATGAAACGAAAAATTGTTGCAGCGCGACCATGCCTTGCGGCCGCGCTCCAGCCAGTCGACACCTTGTTCGGTGTCGCCACGCATCTCAAAGACATGCGAAACGGCGTGCAGGCCCCAGGAATCGTCTGGTTGGAGCGCAACCGCGCGCAGGCCAGTCGCGAGCGCCTCAGAATAGCGCCCATGCTCCTCAAGCGCGAAAGCGTGACAGCCAAGCACGAAGCCTGCAGCAGCAGCCGACGAATCGAGGCCGATTACGGCACGCGTGCTTGCTTGCAACATCGCCGCCGTATCCCCGGCCATGAACCGTAGAGCGTGGGAGAGCTTGAACGGAAGAAGCGTCGCCGGCCGATCTTCGAAGCCGTGGTCGAGCACATCGGCAGCGCGAGAGAAGGATCCCTCCGAAGCGGCTTCTAGCGCCCTCACAAGGATGCGTTCGTCACTCGTCCCGCCGACTTTTCTCGCCAACGAAACATGTGCGTCTGCAAGTGCGGTCGTCGCGACCGGCTCAAGCTCGGACCGAGCGAGAATAAGGTTTGCGAAGCCCTTCAACACATGCCCAGCAACATGATCAGGATCCGCAGCAAGCGTTGCCTGCAGGGCCGCGCCAGTGCTCGGCCGATGAGATGCTATCCCGTAGACCGCACTCTCAAATGCTCGCTGCGCCTCATTGCTGGCGGTGCTCGTTGTCAGATCATAGGCATCGCGTTTCATTCGTTTACTCCTTGAGGAGGGACCGTTGCCTGAAACCTCTATGGTCCCAGGCGAGAGCGTCCGACAAAGACCATTACGGCTGCAGCTGTTCGTTCGTTACAGCGCGGCAGAATTATTTTCTCGCAGATGCAACACGCCTAGCAATCAAACCTATGGAACCGGAAATTTTTTGAAACATCTGTAACAAAACGATGCCCTACTGCGAAAAGGCACTTGGCGGCTGATAAATGAGAAGGTGGCAGGACAATGGAAACAAGACGAAAAGCGGAACCCGTGGTGATGGTTACCGGCGCTGCCGGAAACCTTGGCCGAGCTGTCGTGCATGAACTCGTCGCAAACCGATATCTCCTGGTTTGTGTCGAGCGTGGTTTTGAAGCGCTGGAACGATTGTCTGCAAATGTCGGCCAGCCGAGCGACATGGTCCACTTAAGCGGCATAGATCTGACAGATGCTGATGCCTGCAAAGGCGCGGTTGACAGAACCCTTGAGAAGTTCGGGCGGATCGATGCCCTCGTCAATACCGTCGGCGGCTTCGAGACCGGACCCGTGAGTGAAGCAGGAATAGATCAGTGGGATCGGCTGTTTCGGATGAATGCCCAGACAGCCTACACGATCAGCGCTGCGGTGCTTCAGCCGATGCAGCAGGCCGGCTACGGCCGCATTGTTCATATCTCTGCAGCACCTGGCCTAAAGGCAGGCGCTAATCAAGCCGCCTATGCCGCATCGAAGGGCGCTGTTATTCGACTGACGGAAGCGATCGCCGCTGAGAACCGCGACAACCGCATTTCGGCCAATTGCATTCTACCAGGGACGATCGATACGCCGCAGAACCGGGCCGCGATGCCCAATGCGAAAACCGATAGCTGGGTGCAGCCGGGTGATATCGCAAAGCTGATCGGCTTCCTCGTTTCGCCTGCTGGCGGCGTCGTCACCGGCGCTGCCATACCGGCGACCGGGCGCATCTGAGGAATGTCATGTTCGATATGTACGATCCAATCGCCGTCGGAGTGATGATATGGGCCGGGATTGGCCTTGTCGTAGCCACGGCGTTTCTGCTTTTCGGTTTTGATAGGATCGATCCCGGGGCCCATGAGGCTTACGCGGTTCGGCCGCTCCTTGTTCCTGGCCTCGTGCTCCTCTGGCCGCTTGTGATCTGGCGGTGGATTATACTTTCGAACGAGGAGCGATAACATGCAACGCCGCCATCGCCGCGCCCATACGGTGATCTGGACCGGCGTCGCCGTCGCCGTGCCGATTGCGCTCGCCGTGATTTTCGCAAGCGTCCCCAAGCTGGCGACAGATGCACCAGCCGTGCGCCTCGATGCCCCGACAGGGGGAGGAGGGCAACCGTGAGCGTATCCTACAAACCGGTGATCTGGAACCGGACCAAGATGATCTATGACGCGGTTCTGCTGGCCGGCATCGTGATCTACATCCTGATTTTCTTGAAGCTGGGTCCGATCCTGTCGCCTGCGCTACGCGACACCGATCTTCCGACGCAACGCATGCGCGCCTTTGGCTCGCTGGCGCTGCTCATGCTCACTATCATACTTTCGATCGGGCCGCTCGCGCGTCTCGATACCCGCTTCATGCCGCTTCTCTACAATCGCCGCCATTTCGGAGTGATGACGGCGATTGTCGCCGCGACCCACGCCTACTACGTGTTTGGCTGGTACTTCTCCTACAGTCCGACGCCGCCATTGACCGCGTTGTTCACCAGCAATACGAGCTTCACGAGCGTCGTCGGATTTCCCTTCGAGCTCTTCGGCATTGTCGCGCTCGTCATATTGGCAGTTCTTGCGGCGACAAGCCACGACTTCTGGCTTTCCTTCCTGACGCCTCCGCTGTGGAAGGCGATCCATATGAGCGTATACCTTGCCTATGCAGCGGTCATCCTGCACGTGGCGCTTGGCGCACTCATCGATCGTCGCGACCTTGCGCTCGGACTGCTGTCGATCGGCGGCTTGGCGCTGCTTTGCACCTTGCATTTGCTTGCAGGGCGCCGGGAAAGTGCGGCCGACGCTGCTGCATCTCCGAAGGCTCCCGACGCACCCTGGATTATCGTCGGTGATCTTGCTGAGATCGCCGAAGGAAGGGCGATCATCGGCGCGGCGCCAGGCGGCGAACGCATTGCCGTCTTCCGCTCAAAAGGCGGTCTCTCGGCGGTCTCGAATGTCTGCTCGCACCAGAACGGCCCCGTCGGCGAGGGCAAAGTGGTTTCGGGCTTAATCACCTGTCCGTGGCACGGCTATCAATATCGAGCCGAGGATGGCTGTTCACCGCCGCCATTCCGTGAACGCATCCGTAAGTATCGCGTTCAGTTGCAGGGATCGATCGTACTTGTCGATCCCAAACCGTTGCCGCTCGGCACCAAACTCGCAGCATTCCCGATCCCGGCCGAATTTCTCCCCGCCGCTCCGAAGAAAGAAGGAATAGCCTGATGCTCAAACCCGCTGAACGTGGCTTCTTTGTCGGTTATTTCAAAAAAGTCCCTGCCGACGTCAGGGCGCTTATGATCGGCTTCATCGTGTTTTTCATTGCAGGAATGGCCTCGGCCTCGGTGCTCATGTCGCTCAACACCGACAGCCCGGGCGCGGGGAGCTACGCCGACGAACTGCATGGCGAGCATCTCATCGGGATGATGGAACTGAAGCCCTATCCGATCCTCCGTGTGCCGGCTGAAGGCTCGGAACCGGCACGGGCGGTGATGTTGGCGGGCTCCGGCAAATTCGGCGTCGACGACAGAGCGTTGCCGCTTGCCGGCAAAACTGCGCAAGTCGGCGGCGTCTTTGTCAAACGCGGCGATCTCGAAATGTTGCTGATCGGCGGCGACGACGATCTGAAGGCCGCCGATCTTCAGATCTCAGCCACATCAACAATCGCGGGCCCTCAAGACCTTGGTAGATGGCGCCTGACTGGTGAGATCTGTGATGGGAAATGCGGTGGTGGCGCGATGAAACCCGGCACTGGGCTTGCGCACAAGGCCTGTGCCAACCTCTGTCTGAACGGCGGCGTTCCGCCGGTGTTCGTCTCCACTGCTCCGGTCGACGGTCATATCTTCTTTCTGCTTTCATCAGAGGACGGTGGTCCAATGCCGGCCCCTCTGCTCGATAAAACCGGCGTCCCGGTGGTGCTTGAAGGCAGCGTCGAGCGGCGTGACGATCTGCTGATCTTCAAGGTTGACCGGCCGGTCAATGGAGCCCAGTCGTGAGTGAAAATGAAACGGCGACCCGGATCCGTCATGTCATCGGCCTTATCCTGACTATACTTGCGATCGGGCTCGTCGTCCTTGTCTGGAACTTTGGGCTCGATTATCTGAACGGTACGATATTCGAGGAGTTGCGATACGTCATTTTCGCCGTCCTTGTGATCGGCCTTCTTTCGGGATTGCAGAACCTTCTCTCCCGCTTCGGTCGCTAATCTGCGGCCGATCACGACGGCATATCGCGCTAGCATCAGCGCCGAATTGCGTCGGCATAATCAGGGCGATGTAACAACCAGGTCGATTCCAACGAACAGGACATGCGGACCACACAACTTTGTCCGCGCGCCGCCGAATTTCGTGGCGCAGCGTTAACGATCAGCACAGGAACAAGCTCATGGAAACGACGATCGAGCCCACAAACGAAGCAAACGAAGATCATATCCGTCATCGCGCCTATATGCTCTGGCTGGAAGAAGGGCAGCCGGATGGCCGGGCTGAAGAACATTGGCATCTGGCGCGGTCTGTTGCCGAGGCGAGAGAGGACATGCCGGATGCAGTGACAGTGTCGAAGGAAAAAGCAAAATAATGATTCTGGATTCAGGGCCGGATGGCGCCCTGATTTTTCCAATCTAACGGTATAACGAGCACATGAAGCCGCAATCGATCTTCGACACTGCTGAGGGGCGGCGTCTGCTTGCCGAGAGCGCGACCGGTTGGCGCCGATGGGGTCCGTATCTGGCGGAGCGGCAATGGGGCACCGTCCGCGAGGATTACAGTGCCGATGGCGACGCCTGGCGCGCGTTTTCATTCGACGATGCACGAAGTCGCGCCTATCGCTGGGGCGAAGACGGAATCGGCGGGTTCTGTGATGACAGCATGCGCTGGTGTCTGTCGCTTGCACTCTGGAACGGTAGGGATCGGATCCTCAAGGAGCGGCTGTTTGGCCTCAGCAACGAGCAAGGCAACCACGGTGAGGACGTCAAGGAGGTCTATCATTATTTGGATGCGACACCAACGCATTCCTATCAGAAGATGGCCTATCGCTATCCGCAATGTGCCTTTCCCTACGATGAACTGGTCCGCGTCAATGGCGAGCGCTCGCGTCTCGAGCGGGAATATGAGCTCGCCGACACCGGCATATTCGCCGACGGCCGATTTTTCGATGTAACGATCGAATATGGCAAGGCAGCGCCGGACGACATTCTCATGCGCATCATCATTAAAAACGCTGCCGTCGAGGCGGAGTGCATTCATGTGCTGCCGCAGCTATGGGCGAGGAACACCTGGTCATGGAGTGACGGTAGTGAGCGGCCCGTTCTTGAACACACCGCCAGTGGAGACGTCTTGGCGCGCCGGATTGGCAAAAGGACATGGCGGCTCAGCATTGATCAAGAAGCCGAACTGCTTTTCTGCGAGAACGAAACCAACGTACCGCTCCTGTTCAACTCGCGGGCAACGGGACCCTTCAAGGATGGCATCAACGACTACGTCGTTGATCGGAAGGCCGACGCCGTCGGCACAGACGGTCATGGCAGCAAGGTCGCGGCCTGCTGCGCACTCAAAGTTCCCGCTCTCGGGAGCCGCGAGATCCGGCTTCGATGGCGGCCGGATGGCATTGCAACGAAACCGTTCATCGATTTCGACGCAATTTTCCGAGAGCGTATTACCGAGGCGGACGAGTTCTACCGCGCCCTACAGCATGGCATCGACGACGAGGACACTCGAAAGGTGCAGCGGCAGGCGCTGGCTGGCCTGCTATGGTCGAAACAGGTCTACCGCTTTGATGTTCCGACCTGGCTGGACGGCGATCCGGCCCAGCCCAGGCCTCCGCAAGCACGGCGAAGGGGCCGCAACGCCGATTGGCGACATCTCAACAATGCCGATGTCATCTCCATGCCGGATACCTGGGAATATCCCTGGTATGCCGCATGGGACCTCGCTTTTCACTGCGTCTCGCTGGCGCTTGTCGACCCCGCCTTTGCCAAGGGCCAACTCGCTCTTTTTACGCGCGAATGGTTCATGCACCCCAATGGGCAGCTACCTGCCTATGAATGGGAGTTCGGCGACGTCAATCCGCCCGTTCACGCCTGGGCGACGCTGAAGGTCTACCAGATGGACCGTGCGCTGATCGGCACGGCCGACGTCGATTTTCTAAAAAGAATATTCCACAAGCTGATGCTGAACTTCACCTGGTGGGTGAATCGCAAGGACAGTGGCGGCCGCAATATTTTTCAGGGCGGTTTTCTCGGCCTGGATAATATCAGTCCCTTCAACCGATCGGAGGTTCTACCTGATGGGGCTTCGATCGATCAGGCCGACGGCACGGCCTGGATGGCCATGTATGCATTGAACCTGATGCGCATAGCGATCGAACTATCGATGACCGATCCGGTCTACGAGGATATCGCAACGAAATTCTTCGAGCATTTTCTGTCGATCGCCGGCGCCATGGCAGACGTTGCGGGCAGTGGTCAGGGGCTCTGGGATGACGTCGACGGCTTCTTCTATGACACTCTGCACACCAAAGAGGGACGCATTCACCCTGTCCCTGCAAGATCGATGGTCGGTTTGATCCCGATTTTCGCGGTCGAAGTGCTCGATCAGGCCGCTCTCGACAAAGTTCCAGAATTTTCCAAACGTCTGCAATGGTTTCTCAAGCATCGGCCACAACTGGCGAGTTTGGTCCCGAAGTGGACGGACCCCGGGGTTGGCGAACGAAGCCTTCTTTCGCTGTTGCATGGCGACCGACTGAGAGGCCTGCTACGAAGGATGCTCGACCCGGGCGAATTTCTTTCCGAATTTGGCATAAGGTCGATGTCCAAGGCACATCTCGATGCACCATGCAGCGTAAGTTTCGCTGGAATGCAGCTCGACGCCAGCTATACGCCGGCAGAGGCGGTCACCGGCCTGTTCGGAGGCAATTCGAATTGGCGCGGGCCGATATGGATGCCGGTCAACTTTCTCCTTATCGATTCGTTGCGGAAATTCCATGCTTACTTCGGCGACGACTTTAAGGTCGAATGCCCGGTTGGATCAGGTCACATGCTCCATCTGGAAGAAGTGGCGGATGAGTTAAGCCGGCGGTTGCAGAAGCTTTTCGCAAGCGACGCGGGCGGGCGACGGTCGTCCGTGAGATCAGACGCGACGATCGATGACAATTTGTTGTTCCACGAGTATTTTCACGGTGACACCGGCGAGGGACTTGGTGCTTCGCACCAGACGGGGTGGACGGCTCTTATTGCCAATCTTCTCCACGATCGGGGCATAACAACGCGCCGCTAGCACTGCAATGGCCGATTCACAAGTCAAATGAACCGACCAACTCCGTAGCTGCGAGGCTCTGACCTTATCCCCCGTACCGAACTGCGGGCGAGAACCATGGTATGATTATTTTCCGCCTGCTGTAACGAACCACTCGCTCTGTGCGTAACGGTCATGAAAAATTAACTGTGTGACACGGGGATGTTTGATGACGGTAGACGGTGAGGCTTTCGCGCTCGCTCAGGTTCGCGACTCTCTAGATAAGGCAATGAAGTTTCACACTGCCGGCGAAATCGACCGCGCCGAGGAACACTATCGCGAGGTGCTCAGACATCGTTACCGCGTTCCTGACATTCTTCCGCTGCTGGCAGGAATTGCGGCGTTGAAAGGAGATACCGAAATGGCGATCGGTTATTGGAACGATATGCTTGCGATCAAACCGGACCATCTCGTGGCTCTCCTGGAAAAGGGCGCGCTCGTGCTCAAACGTGGAGAAACGGACGAGGCGATCCGGTGTTTTGAGGCTGCGGCAATCGTTTCTCCCGATAATCCGTTGGCCTTGAACAACCTGGCCGTCGCCCTTGTACAGGCCAGCCGCCATCATGAGGCCCTCGACCACTTCCGCAGGCTGGCAGGTCTGCAGCCGGAGAACATCATGCTGCAACATCAGGTTCGTCGCCAGACATCGAGGGTCGTTCCTTTCTGGCATATTCCGATGTTGAACGATGTGCATCGCAATGCGGCCTTTGAAGAAGCAATCAAAAAGGTGGTTGCTGCGCGCGGAACGTCGGTGCAGATTCTCGATATTGGTGCCGGTAGTGGATTGCTGTCGATGATGGCGGCGAGGGCGGGAGCGACAAACATCGTGACCTGCGAAGCCGTTCCGGTGATCGCCGAAATTGCCAAGCGGATCGTCGCGCAGAATGGGTTCTCCGACCGGATTGCCGTTGTCGACAAGATATCCACGGATCTCGTTATCGGTCGGGACATGGGTGCTCGCGCCGACATCCTGGTGTCGGAAATCCTGTCGAGCGATCTTCTTGCCGAAGATGTTCTCAACACTTTTGAGGACGCTCATGCACGTCTGACCAACGAGGGCGCGACCATCATTCCGCGGGCAGCGACAGCCGTTGGTTGCCTGGTTGAGAGCAATGTCCTTAACCAGTACGCATTTGTGGAGGAGGTGTCGGGCTTCGACGTTTCTGAATTCACGCAACTTGCTGCCAATCGACTGCCGGTCCACGGCACGATGACGGAATGGAAGAGACTTTCGCCTGATGTTGATCTGCAGAAGATCGATCTGACTCAGTCAAAGTATGCCGAAGAGATGCGCATTGTCGAGATTCCGGTGATTTCGGACGGTATTGCGACCGGGATCGTTCAATGGATAAAGATAGATCTCGCGGAGGGCGTCGAGTTTGTCAATCATCCTGACAACTATTCAGACGGCGGCTGGCTGCAGATCCTGCATCCGTTTCCAAGGCCAATACAGGTTGAGAGCGGCACCGCTCTGCAAATCATTGCGGGCCACGATCGCAGCAGCCTGATATTGATGCCACTGTCTTCGGCTAGGAACTGAGACCACGAGCTACGGCAGAGCATGCGCAAAAGAGGTCGGAATGGGCCAGACAATCAAAGCATTCGTATTTGACGCCTATGGCACGCTTTACGACGTGCGGTCGGTTGAGAACGCTGTGGAGCTTGCGTTTCCGGGCCGCGGTCGGTTGATCACGCATGTCTGGCGGATGAAACAGCTCGAATATTCGTGGCTTGCGACGCTCATGAGCCGATACGAGGATTTTTGGTGCCTGACGCTACGCTCTCTGGAATATACGCTCCATTCCCTCAACCTCAGCTTTAATGAGCAGCTGCTTCAGGACATAGCCTCGAGCTATCTCAACCTCACGCCCTTTGACGATGCGCGGCCTTGCCTGGAGCGGCTCGCACCCTTGACGCGCGCCATACTGTCGAATGGAAGCCGCTCGATGTTGTCGAGCCTTGCTGTAAATTCCAAGCTCGATCGTCTTTTCGATCATATTGTCAGCGTCGATGCAAACCGTGCCTTCAAACCCGCTCCGCAGGCCTATGCGCTCATCGAGGCAGTGCTTGGCGTTGGGCGTGACGAGGTTGCGTTCGTATCGTCCAATGGCTTCGATATCTGCGGTGCAAAGAGTTTCGGTTTCACCGTCGTCCGCGTCGCGCGGACCGATACCGCCAATATTGCCGGAAGCCTGGCGGAGATGATCGTTGACGACCTCTTTGTTTTCAATCTGATGCGCGCAAATGCTGAGGCGTTGAACTATGCAGCGGATCTCACGGTGGGGTCGCTGGCTGATATTCCCGACCTGTTTGAAGATCGTGGGTTCGCCGGCTGATGTACCTGTACGTCAAAGCGCTTCATATCGTGGCTGTCGTTACCCTGATTTCTGGCATGCTGGCGATGGCGCTTGCGCTACGGATTGTCATATCCGGACCGCTTGAACGGGATGGCCGCAGGTTCGCCGAAGCCATACTGCGTTGGGACGGGTTCGTGACAACGCCCGCCCTTGCCGTTGTGTGGATGGCTGGCTTTACGATGGCGTTTGGCGCCGGCTGGGACACATCACCCTGGCTTTTGCTGAAGATGGTACCGGCCATCTTTTTAAGCGGCCTGCACGGTCTTCAGGGAACGACCTTGAGACGTCTTTTGCAAGACGGCAGGCCTGCCAATGGTCTGTTCAGGGCCGCTCCGATCGCGATATTCGTTGCCTTCATTGCCATCGCCTGGCTTGCGGTCGTCAAGCCCTTCTGACCAGGATCGAGGATGTCGTGGCCTGACCTCATCTCGCTGACGATATTTTGATTGAACTGACGGTTGAATTATAGAACGATCGAATTAAAACTAGGCCGTTGAGTTCCAAAAATCACAGAAATGGTCGGGGTGTTACTCAAATGGAACTGGAGCAGGAGCTTGCAGCTTTCAAGGCTGAATTTGCACGCAGTGCACCAGCGGGTCGAGCTGCTCTGTATGACGCAAAAATCGAAGAGCTACGAGCGAATTTTCCCTTAGCCACTGTTCTCCAAGTCGGTAGCCTCGCTCCAGATTTCGAACTACCCGATGTTTATGGAACACACGTCAGCCTTCGTCGATCGTTGCAATCTGGTCCTGTGGTTTTAGCGTTCTACCGCGGGGGCTGGTGCCCTTACTGCAATATTCAGTTGCGAGCCTATCAACAATCAATGCAACAGATCTCAGCAGCAGGTGGACGGCTTATCGCAATATCCCCGCAGCTTCCGGACCAGTCCTTTAGCACTGCGGAAAAGAATGAATTGTCGTTTAGCGTCTTAAGTGATGTCGGGAACGTTGTGGCACGAAGCTTTGGTCTCGTGTTCAGCTTGCCTCTGGAATTGCGCGCGGCGCTGACAGCCAACAACAAGGCACTCCCCGACATCAACGGTGACGAAAGCTGGGAGCTTCCCGTACCAGCGACATTCGTCGTTGCATCCGGTGGCGCGGTGACTTTAGCCCATTTCGATGTCGACTATAGGCAACGACTCGACCCAGGCACGATCCTTGATGCGCTGAAATCCCTGACAGCGCAATAATGCGGTCGGCGGACTTCTATTTCAGCCTGCAAGTTTGCCAGCGCATCCGCAATTGCGAAATGGAGATCTCAAATGATCCGGTTTTATTTCCACCCGACGCCGAACCCGGCTAAAGTTGCGCTTTTTCTTGAAGAAGCCGAGCTCGCTTATGAGCTGTTTCCTGTTGACACAAGTAAGGGCGAGCAACACCAGGCTTCGTTTCGGGCGATAAACCCGAACGGCAAGGTTCCGGCGATTGTCGATACTGAAGGTCCAACAGGAAAAGAGGTACGGGTATTCGATTCGACGGCAATTCTTCTCTATCTTTCGGAAAAGACCGGCAAGTTCCTCGGCCCCGTTGTGGATCGACCCGAGCTGCTTTCCTGGCTTCTGTTTCTTGCGTCGGGCCTCGGTCCGTTTTCGGGGCAGGCGGTGCACTTTCAGCATTCTGCGCCAGAGGCGCTGGATTACGCGATCAACCGCTATCGCCGCGAGGCCGAACGCCACTACCAAGTCCTAAACGATCACCTCAAGGGACGGTCCTATATTTTGGGTGACACCTATACGATCGCCGATATGTCGGCCTGGGGTTGGCTCGATCGGGCATCCCGCGTGCTAAAGGGCGCTGACGATCCATTCGCGCTATACCCTAACCTGAAACGATTCTTTGATAATGTTGACACCCGACCGGCGGTAGCCCGCGCGCGGAACGTTGGCAAAGATCATGTTTTCAAACGCGTCAACGACGAGGAGACAAAGCGCGCGCTTTTCCCCTCGAACTATCCATTGATCGCCTAAGCCCACCTAATTATTTGTGGAGATTTCCCTTGAACGGAAGCCGGTCGCCAGCGCTTGGGTAAGACGAAGGTGAAAGCCATCAGAAATTCGCCCTCAGATCCACGCCAGCATAGAGGCTGGCGACCTGATTGCCATAGCCGTTGAAACGCAGAGTCGGGTGACGACTGGCACTGAAGAAACCGTCTTCGCCGGTTGGCCGCTTGGTGGCTTGGCTCAAGCGTGGATGATCGACGGTCGGATTGACGTTAGCATAGAAGCCGTATTCCTGGCTGTTGGTCACTGAGCGCAATGCGCACGATCGACTTGATACCCTTGCCGCCGTATTTCCACGGTACGACGACGCGGATCGGCGCGCCGTTCTGGTTCGGCGGCGCCTCGTCCAGCCGCAGGCTTTCGACATAGGGCCAGTCCAGCGATTCGAGGAGGCTCAACTGCCCGGGGATCTCAGTCGGCCGTAAGACAGTCTCGAAGGCGACGAATTTTGCGCTGCCGAGCCGAGCGGCTCTACCTTGTCGAGCAGGGCCGAGAGTGGAAAACCGCCCCAGGGAATGACCATCGACCACGACTCGACGCAGCGCATCGATGGAGCGGCGTGAATAAAATTCGAAATTCGCCGATATCGGCGCCACCGACAGCAGGCGCCGCGCTCTTCAAATTCACTCTGCGCTCGCACCTGAGGGAGTAATCAGTCAGTGATGGCCGACAGGATCGCGCCGCCGTTGGGTCGCTGGACAAGCACCGCGGTCTTCAAGCCCGGTTGCTGACCTGGGAGTGTAAAAGAAGTCATCTCTCCGCTCCAATGACCCAATCTCTCAAGACGACGAACAACGTGAGCATGTTGCAAAGTGCTTCCCGTGTTCTCGCCCCGCGCAACGGGCACTGCCTCGATCTGTGGGTCGTAACGGACCAGCCAGACGTCAGCGCCGCCAGTTTCAGGGCCTGCCCCAACCTCGATGCGATCCCGGCTTAAGGCGAGCGCAGGCCCATTGAGAGGAGGCGTTTCAGAGATGAGCTGCTGGATCTCCGGTAGGCTGTTTCCCACGGCCGTCGCCGACCCGTTCACGACCATTTGCGGTGTGTAGGGTCCCGCCTGGTGCAGGGAAGGTTCGTAAGTGACTTGACGTTGAGTGAACTCCGGCTTTCCGTAAGTGTCCTTCCATCCGAGATAATCCCAGTAGGTTACTGAGAAGCTCAGGGCCAAAACGTCGGACCGATTGCTAAGCTTGATAAGGTTGACGTTAGCGGGTGGGCATGACGAGCAGCCCTGACTTGTGAATAGTTCTACAACGGTTGGCGTCCGCTCTGCTGCAACTGCGGGCAGTGCCGCAGCAACGGTCAGCGAAGACAAGAGTGTCGTTTTGATGATGCCACGATATTTCATGGTGAAGCTCCCAGGCTATGTCCTCGCGCCAGGAAATCTGGACGATCAACCAGGTATTCGCCGCACAGACGACCATTGTTACGTCCTCACATCTTAGTGATGGCGCAGACAACGCTGTAACGATCGACGACCACTCTGCGTAACGGAGACATCATCACCATATCACGGGGAAAATAACATGTTTCAGCTGCGATCCACTGTAGTAGCCGCCGCAGTCGGTGTTCTGTCGGCGTTTTCGCAACCGGCACTTGCCGAACCAGTCTCTTTCAGTACCAAGGATGGAGTACGGATATACGGCGACTTCCGTAAAGCGGATGGGCAGGCCCGGGGCACGATCCTGCTCTTTCATATGGCTGGCTCGAACAAAAGTGAGTACGCGCCTCTTTCGCCCCTCCTCAACAAGGCGGGCTTTGCAACGCTAGCAGTAGATCTCCGCTCAGGCGGCAACCTGTGGAATGGCATAAACGAGACCGTGGCGCACGCGAAAGCCAATTATGACTACGCCGACGCCATTCCCGATCTTGATGCCTCGATCGCCTACGCGGAGGCCAAGCACGCCGGACCCATTGCTATTTGGGGATCAAGTTACTCGTCAGCGTTGGTCTTCATTGTTGCGGCATCACATCCAGAGGTCAAAGCTCTGCTCGCGTTTTCGCCGGCCGAATATATCACCGGCCACTCAATCAAAAACGCTGCTGCAAAGCTGTCTATTCCCGTTTTTATAACCTCGTCGCCTGACAGCGGCGAAGTATCGGCTGGTCTCGCGCTGGCAGATGCCGTGCAACATCAACAGGCTGTCCAGTACATTCCCACTCACGGTGTTCACGGATCATCTACCCTTCGTCGTGACGAGGATCCTGCAGGCGCTGACGAAAATTGGAAACACGTAATGGCGTTTCTGGATAACGCCTTTCCACGCTGACGATGTCGTCAAGAGCATGAATAACGCTCCGAGCCGGCGAACGAGTGCCGGCTCGGAAGCTGGCAAAATTAGCGGAAGACACGATCCGCCAGAACGTCGGGCTGCTTGATTTCGAGCGGTCCGTCGAACAGTTCCTCATATTTTGCCATCAGAGCAGCGGCGATCGACCCACCAAGGTGCGCCTGGCGACCTTCGACGCTGTCGAAAGCATCGAAGATGCCGAAGGTCAATTGATCGAACCGGACGGCAAACCAGGCGACGGTCAGCGGCTCTTGCTCCAACAAGGCAGCCGCTCCCTTCAGGAAAGCCGCAACCTCTTCCTCTTTTCCAGCCTTTGCCTTCAGTTGAACGAATAGTGCGAGCTTGGTCATGTTCATTTCCTCTATCAAAGTGCCGAATGGCCGCTCACGGCTTCTTCGAGCGCAGGTTTCATGGTCAGGAAACGTTCGTCGATCGCTGCAGGATCGTCACGGTTGGTCGCGATCATTTTAGCGCGGGTCTCTCCGCCGCGGATCACTTCGAGCGCACCTTCCTCGATTCCGCCAATTAAAGCGTCAGCGACCGCTTCTGCTGGCTCCCGAGTGAAGCCAAGCTCAGGACCGGCCTTGGATGATTGCATCATTGGCGTATCCGTCGCGCCGGGGTAGAGCGTCAGAACGTGGACGCCTTCTCCCTTCAACTCGCGGCGCAGAGCTTCGCTGAAGCGGGCAAGCCCTGCCTTGACGCCTGCATATGTCGCGTAGAAAGGCGCCCCGATCAGCGCGATGCCCGAGGCAACGTTGACGATCAGCCCGTCGCCGGAATCACGCAGATGAGGAAGCGCCGCCTGCGCGAGCAAGATCGGGGCAACGAGGTCTACCTCAACCATTGCCCTTATCTCCTCCTCGGTCGTTTTTTCGAGGCGGCCGGCTCGAACTCCGCCAGCGTTGTTGACTAGGACGTCGAGCCCACCAAGCACGCGGATGGCCTTCTCAAGTGACCGGGCACGGCCTTCGGCTGTCGCAACGTCCGCCTGTACCACCGCAACGGGAGATCCGTTTGCCTCAAGCTCCTTTGCCGCTTGCGTCAGGCGTTTCCCATTTCGGCCGGAGATGACGACACGAGCACCTTTGGAAATCATGACGCGTGCGATAGCGAGTCCGATGCCACTCGATCCACCTGTGATCAGAACGCGTTTTCCGTTAAGCTCCATTTGTTTACCTCGTTCTCGTTGAAACTCGCATCGGACGCCTCAGGCAGGCGCTTTTTCCCTCAAAGCGTCAACTATGGCCTCGGAAGACAAGCGCTTGCGATAGTCTGCTTCCGCATGGGACAGGACGACGCGGCCATTGCGACCGATGACAAAAGTTGCGGGGATCGGGAGTTCCCAGCTGTTGTCGCCGTTGATTGCAGCCAAATCGATCCCAAGGGAGGCATGAGCGCCCTTCAGATCCTCGGGCATTCGGCAAACCAGACCAAACTTCCGCGCGACGACGTTGCCGATATCGCTGAGCACATCGAAGGTGAGGTTGTTTTTTTCAGTTATTGACAAGGAGCCGTCTGGTCTCTGGGGCGAAATGGCGAGGAGACATCCACCTGCTTCTGCGATCTCCGGCAGAGCACGTTCGTAAGCTGCCAGCTGGATATTGCAGTAGGGGCACCAGGCGCCTCGATAGAAAGTAAGAACGACCGGACCGCCTGAAAGTGTCTCCAGCAGTGATATGGCCTCGCCTCCGGCGCCCGGCAGCGTAAATTCCGGAGCCAGGTCGCCAGGCTTGGGTACCCGGTCAAAGGGAAAACTGGCGGTCAGTTCCTTGACCTTGGCATTGAGAAATGCCGCCGCGCCTGGAGCGGCGCTTGCCTCGAACCTTGCGTTGTAGTCGGCAAGTTCCTGCTCAAGATCCATCTGATCGTTCCCCTCCCTGTGCGGAAAACAGCGTGATCGAAAATGTACACCAACGTGAACGGCGCGCGATTGCGTTTTAAATCATTTGTTATAAAAAGTATCCAGCCAAGTTTCCCGGCTATGCTTGGAAGACCGATCAACTTTCCGCGAGACAGGCATATGGCCCGGCCAAGAGAATTCGACGAAAACAAGGTGCTGCAGCTAGCGGTAGAGCAATTCTGGGAGCGAGGATATGAAGCAACCTCAATTCGCGATCTCGCTCAGGCGATGGGTCTGACGACTGCGAGCATCTACAACGCGTTCGGAGACAAGCGAGCTGTCTATCGACGAGCCTTGGATTTCTACGTCGAGCAGAGTTTCGGGGATCGGGTCGGACGTTTCGAGAAAAGGCTGCCCCGCGATGCGATACAGGCCTTCTTCCACGAAATTATCGACCGGTCACTCAGCGATACGAAACGAAAAGGCTGCATGCTGGTCAACTCTGCCCTTGAAGTGGCTCCGCATGACGAGGAATTCCAACGAGTGGTCAGCGGGGTGCTTTCCCAGGTCGAGGCGTTTTTCCGACGCTGCATTGAGGCCGGCCAGAACGACGGTTCAATTGACCGACGCCAGTCCGCAACCGATATGGCCGGTACCCTGCTCGGAACACTTTTGGGCATCCGGGTGCTTGCCCGAACGCGCCCTGAAAAAAACCTGCTTGAGGGGCTGATCAGGCCGGTTTTTGCGATGCTCGAACCAGAATCAAAACAGCAGTTGGACCAGTCATTTGCCTGAACAATCTCTCGACGACCGTGGGCTTCGTCTCTCCACGTGCAAGCCACAAAAAAAACCACGCGGCGCATGTAACAATTACGCGCAACTCGGCGAAAAAGGATGTGTCGGATGATAAACCCGGCGCGTGAACAGGAATGGGCTTCGTGGATGCAGTCCGCAATTGCGGGTGACAGCCGGGCCTATCACAAGCTGCTGACTGCGATCACTCCGCATGTGCGGGTTATGGCTCGAAGACGCTGTGACCAATTCGGCGCGCCCACAAGCGAGGTCGAGGACGTGGTCCAGGAAGTACTGTTGGCAATTCATCTCAAACGAGGAACCTGGGACCCGGCCCGGCCGCTGGGACCGTGGATTTCAGTGCTGGTGCGCAACAAACTTATCGACAGCCTTAGGCGACGCGGGCGGCAGATCAGCATCCCGTTAGAAGATGTCGAGGCGACGCTGGCGAGCGATGAACGGCTGAGCGCCTCCGATCGGATGGATGTGGAGCAAATACTGGCCAAACTGAGGGATCCGCAAAGAACGATCGTCCATGCGATCTCGATCGAAGGAACGAGCGTCCGGGAAACGGCCAATCGCCTCAATATGACAGAGGTGGCGGTTCGGGTGTCTTTGCATCGCGCGTTGAAGGCGTTGGCTGCATTGTATTCGGAGCGGGCAATATGAAGACCAACGACCTCATTGCGCTTCTTGCCCACGATGCCCCTGTTCGTATCAACCTTAGTCAGGCGCTTTTTCATGCGGCGATAGCAGCGACCATTATCGCCGGCGCTGCGTTCTTTGGATTTATCGGATTTCGCGTCGATATCGACACGGCGGTCGAAAGCGTGCGTTTTCTGTTCAAGTTCGTGATCACCCTCGCGTTGGCAATTACCGCTGGCTCGTTGCTGCTCCAGATTGGCAGACCTGGGACATCTCTTGGCCCGTGGGCCTGGTGGCTGTGCCTACCTGTTGCCTTGGTCGCAAGTGCGGTTGCCCTTGAACTCCTCGTCATGCCTAGCTCAACGTGGGAAGCGCGAATGATTGGGCACAATGCCAGGCTGTGTCTGACGATTATTCCATCACTGTCGGCGTTCCCATTGGCGTGTTTTCTTTATGCGATGAGGCATGGCGCGCCAGAGCGACCGGGGGTTGCCGGAGCGGTCGCCGGGCTGGTTTCGGCCGGCATCGCGGCAACGTTCTATGCGGCCAACTGCAATGACGACAGCCCGCTTTTCGTCATGTTCTGGTATCCAATGGCGATCGCCGTGGTTTGCGCCGTAGGTGCGCTGTTCGGGCAAAAGATGCTGAAATGGTGACCTCCACCTCGTGCATTGCGAGCGACGAAGACCAATGGCCAGCCATGGCACGACCGCTCAATGCAGGCCGCGATTTTGTCGAGTCGTTTGATTTTCTGACTTGGCCTGATTTTTCGGAGGAGAGCGCTCCCCAGTTCGACGAGTTGCTGATGCGTTTTCCGGTGACTGAGGAATGCAGATACTTCGAGCGGAAAGCTGAGGCACGCCTGAGGCGGGCTTCATCGAGACAGCGGCATGCCAATTGGGAGACATCATGACAGTAACATCGCGTGGCTCGAACGAGCCGAGCCTCGACAATTTCTGGATGCCGTTTACGGCCAACAGACAGTTCAAGGCCGCGCCGCGAATGCTCGCCTCCGCTAAGGGCATGTATTTCGAGGATACCGACGGCCGCAAAATACTGGACGGTACGGCCGGACTCTGGTGCGTCAATGCCGGCCATGGAAGGGAGCGCATAGCAGATGCGGTCCACCGTCAGTTGAGCCATCTCGATTTCGCTCCGTCGTTTCAGATGGGGCACCCGATCGCATTCGAGTTTGCGAGGCGTTTGGGAGACATTGCTCCGGCGGGTCTGGATCGGGTGTTCTTTACGAGTTCCGGATCCGAATCGGTCGAAACGGCGTTGAAAATTGCGATCGCCTATCAGCGCGCAATAGGGCAGGGAACCCGCACGCGTCTTATCGGTCGGGAGCGTGGTTATCATGGTGTCGGATTCGGCGGCCTGTCGGTCGGTGGGATACTCAACAACCGGCGGGTCTATCCGTTGCTGCCAGGCGCAGATCATCTGCGTCACACGCACGATCTTGATCGAAACGCGTTTTCAAAGGGACAACCGGAGCACGGTGTTGAACTGGCAGATGATCTCGAGGGCCTTGTCGCGCTGCATGGAGCAGAGACCATCGCCGCAGTGATCGTCGAGCCCGTCGCTGGATCGACCGGTGTATTGGTGCCGCCGCGCGGGTACCTCGAGCGACTGCAGTCCATCGCGCGCAAACACGGCATTCTGCTGATCTTTGATGAGGTGATCACCGGCTTCGGTCGGCTTGGTACGCCGTTTGCCACCGAATATTTCGGTGTCGAACCCGATCTCGTCAGCACCGCGAAGGGCCTGACCAATGGTGCCGTGCCGATGGGAGCCGTCTTTGCAAGCCGCAAGATCCACGATGCGCTGATGACAGGTCCTGACCATGTCATCGAATTGTTCCACGGATACACCTATTCCGGCCATCCGGTCGCGTGCGCTGCGGGCCTCGCAACGCTCGATATCTACCAGGAAGAGGGTTTGCTGCGGCGTGCTGGACATCTCGCCACAGAATGGCGCGAAGCCATTCACGGCCTGCGCGACCTTCCCCATGTCATCGATATCAGGACCGTCGGGCTCATCGCCGGCATCGAATTACAGTCACGAGCTGACGCGATCGGCACACGAGCGTATGAGGTGTTCGTCAGGGCCTTCGACAAGGGCGTGCTCACGCGCGTGACTGGGGATATCATCGCGCTTTCGCCGCCACTTATTATCGAGACAGGCCAGATAGACCAGATCGTTTCGACGTTACACGATGTCCTAATTGAAATTCTCTAAGTCTGGCGGCTAAATGGCGCAGCCGAGTGATTGATCGACCGGACCGGCGACGCCATATAAGCAACTGGCTGGTCTAACATTTGAAGTTAGGAGTGTGTTGGTGTGAAGACGGAAGACCTGATAAATCTGATATCGGAAGATACCCGTCGTCCCGTTAACATCTCCAGGGCGTTGTTCATCGCAACCACCGGCGGCGCCTTTCTCGCAGCGATCGCATTTTTCTCGACGTTGGGGTTTAGACATGACATTGGACACGCCGTCGAGACCGTCAGATTTATTTTTAAGTTTTTCGTGACCCTGTCTCTATTCGGAGCCGCGGTTTCGCTCATTGGAGCGACGATACGGCCAGGAAGTAATCCAGGTGGCCGGCGCTGGTTTCTGTTGGTTGCGCCTGCACTACTTCTCGGCGCGGTGGCGGTTGAGCTCTACGTGACCCCCGCTTCAGATTGGACTGAAAAATTGATCGGCCACAATGCGCTGCATTGTATAACGATTATTCCTGCCCTGTCGCTTTTTCCGGCCGTTCCCCTTTTTCTTGCGATGCGAAATGGCGCTCCCGAAAGCCCCGGTATTGCCGGCGCCGTTGCCGGTTTGGCATCGGCGGGCATTGCTGCCACCCTCTATGCTTCGAATTGCTTCGACGACAGTCCTTTGTTCGTCGCTGCCTGGTATCCACTTGCTATAATGCTGGTTGCAACCATTGGATTTTTTTCCGGGCATCGGTGGCTACACTGGTAGCTTGCCACCGACTAACTGATCACAAACCTCCACTCCTAGTTGGATTTGAGGCGGTGGCGTCGCCTTAACCGATCGCCGACGTCTTGAGTGCTTGTCAGGCGCATTTCATAGGACAGTCGACAATGCGATTTCACGCCAAGTGGTGATGGCGGTGGCGCGGAGCTGGCGGTGGTCTGCGGCAGAGAGATGTTTCCGGTGAAGCTGAAAGAGGTTGGCGACATGGCCATGGACCGAGATGAAACGTTGACATTGCCGCGCTGACTTAAAGCGCATCATTCGCCGCTCTCGGCGCCGTAGCGGCAAATGAGAATTTTCGGCACGGTTGTTCAATCACTTGTGCGAGCGATGCTCTACGCCCGGCATCAACTCGGCCTTTGCCGCCGAATAGGAACGCAGCTTGTCAGTCACCAGCACCCGCGGGGTGGTACTTTGGCTCTTGAGCAGCTTGCGCATCAGACGTAGCGCTGCTGCCTTGTTCCTTCGGCTTTGAAGCAGGGCATCGAGGACGTAACCGTTTGCATCGACGGCGCGCCACAGCCAGTACCTCTCTCCCTTGATCGTCACCACCATCTCATCGAGTTGCCACTTGTCGGCAAAGTGGCCTCGTGTGCGGCGCCGGAGCTGATGAGCGAACTTCAAGCCGAATTTCGCCGCCCATTCCGCGACGGTCTGAAACGTGACGGAGATGCCGCGCTCAGCCAACAGATCTTCGACGTCGCGAAGGCTCAGCGGGAACCGATAATAGAGCCATACCGCATGGGCAATGATCTCAGCAGGAAACCGGTGGCGTCTGAAGTGGGTATGCGGGGCTTCGGTCATGAAAACCCCAATATCAAGTCAGCTCCAACCAGCCGGTTAAGGCGACGCCACCCGTCCGCATCTGCTTAAGACCAAAAGCAGGTGTCTCACTCGCTTCTAAATCGTTCTCACGTTCCTCATCATGATCCGCATTGCGCGAATAGCTGCTTCGAGGTCTTGCGGGTCAACGCCTTTTATCAGCGCGTCTTCTCGCGCCAGGGCAATGCGGATGACCGTTGCGTGGAGTTCGTAGCCTTTATCGTTAAGCCACCAGATCCGCTTACGAGGGTCCTTTTCCGACGTGACCGAACCGAGCAAGCCCATTTCATCGAGCGTCGCCAAAGCACGACTGGCTGCAGCTTTGTCCAGATTCACGACCTCACAGATCCTTGCGGCCGTGATTTCGGGTTCTACGGCAAGCATCGCGATCGTCCGCCACTCCGTAATGCCAATGCCAAATCGTTCACGATATATAGCCGACGCACCACGCGAGAGCGCATTGTTGATGCTCGAGAGAAAGAACGGGATGTAGTTGGTGATGTCGAGAATCTCGACCCCGTCTCGTAGCGTTGTCGGGTGGGAGATCCGGGCCTCAGGGCAAATCGCATCGGGTTCGGCACCTTGAAGCTTCTCGCGCATCTCATTTCGATCCATCAGGCAGTTTCTTTCAGCGCCTTTGCTAGGCCGACAATGTCGAAGTCCCGAGCTGCGAGCGCGTCCAGCGACACACCATTCGGATGTCGAAGAAGCTGTCTTGCGGCCATATGTTCGCCCGCGGCATTGATTGTCTCAAGGCACACTAATTTGCCCATCTTGAACCGAAAAACAAGCTGTCGCCCACCTGGCCGTTCCACCGAGACGTCATCGTCCGCCGACTGACCGAGACCTGCAATCTGGAGCTTCAGGCTTCCTTGGTCGCTCCAGAACCAAGGCAAGGCGTTGTACGCCATGCTCTTGCCGGTAATCCGCATGGCGATGGTACGGGCGTGATCGGTTGCTGCCTGTACCGATTCAAGCCTTATGAGGGTCCCTGAAGTGGGGCAGGGAAAGGCTGCACAATCGCCCAAAGCCGAAATTGATGCGTCCGCCGTCATCAGTGCTCTGTCGACCACGATCCCGTTGTTAACCTGAAGACCTGCAGTTTCGGCGAGCTCAGTGTTGGGACGGACGCCTGCGGCAAGCAGGATCATGTCGCCTTTGATACTGCGACTGTCGGAAAGCCGGACGCCGCATGCCAGACCATTGTGACCTGTTTCGACTTCGACCACGGAGGCACCCAAGATGAGTTCGGTGCCGATTTGCTCATGATATCTGCGAAATGTCTCAGACATTGCTTCCGAAACCGCTCGCGCCATAAGCCTTGATGCCGCTTCAACCACTGTGACGTGGTGACCGGCAGCGACAGCGACCGCAGCAAATTCGAGGCCGATGAAGCCCCCACCGATGACGATCACCTTCCGTGGTACGGTGAGAGCATCGCGGAGCCGGTCCGCGTCCCCTGTCGTTTTGAGACTGTAGACATTACCGGCGTCCAACGCCGGTATGGGAGGTACAAAGTTGCGCGCACCGGTGGCAAGGATCAAATCTTGATAAGGCACAGTCCTGCCTGTCGAAGTCTCAACTGTTTGGGACGATCTGTTGATGCCGATCACCCGCTCTGGCGCTATCAGCTCGATCTCGCTTCGCTCAAAGAAGCTCGCCGGTCGTAGTTGTACGAGCTCGGCACGCCCGTCCTTCAGATATGACTTGGAAAGAGGTGGTCGCTGGTAGGGGAGGGCTTCCTCATCGCCGATCATGGTGATCGGCAATCTATATCCTTCCTGCCGCAAGCTGGAAGCCAATTGGAAGCCGCCCTGGCCGGTTCCGATGATGACGACCCCATGGCTCATGTCTGGCTCTCCGGCAGGTGAATGATGAGACCATCAAGCTCCGGCCGTAGGCGGATCTGACAGGAAAGGCGGCTTGTCTGCTTCACTTCGCAGGCAGCGCTCTCCAACATATCCTCTTCACCATCGGCACGATCGCCGACTGCCTCCAACCATGCTTCATCAACATAGCAATGGCAGGTGGCGCACATCATTGATCCGCCGCATTCGGCGACGATGCCATCTACGTCATTGGCAAGTGCCGCCCGCATGACATTGTCTCCGTCGGCGGCGTCCACGGCAGTTTCCCTGCCGTCGTGGGAGATAAACAAAATCTTAGTCATGGCAGCCCTATCTAGCAATGAAACGAAGCGGCATGCGGTCGAGCGCGTGGATGGCATTGTTGGGGCGCCATACGGCCTCGCCGGCGAACTCCACGCGTGCGACCTTCTCGACGAGAACAGTGAGAACAGTTTCCAGTTCAAGACGCGCCAAGTTCTGGCCAACGCAGCCATGAATGCCTGCTCCGAAAGCCATGTGACCTACGGGCTTTCGATCGATCCGGAAGACTTCCGGATCGCCCCATTTCTGTGGGTCCAGATTTGCGGACGCTAAGACACACAGGATCTTGGTTCCCTCGCCAACAAAGTGACCCGCGACCTCGGTATCCTGATTGGCCGTGCGAGCAAACGTATGGACGGGCGACGTAAAGCGAAGAACCTCTTCGAAGCATGCACGCGCCAGAGAGTGATCTGCTTTCAGCTTTTCGTATTCGTCAAGATTGGATGCCAGACACCACAAGGCGTTGCCGATCCCCGTGACGGTGGTATCCACGCCGGCGGAGAGGAATGAGCGAACAAGCATGGCTGCTTCGTCTTCCGTCACCTCGCCATCGTCCGCTGCGCTGTAGATCAATGCGCCCAGTCCATTCTTGGTCAGGCGGTCGCGAGCGCAGGCGGCCGAAATCCACGGCACGATGTCCGGAGCCATTGCCATCGCGTTGCGCCTGAACTTGTTATCGGGACCCAGCGCGTTGAATACCATGGCCCCGTAATCGACGAGCTTACGCCGATCACTGTCCAGCATGCCGACAGCTTTCGGGAATACCGCGACGGGGAAGGCTTCGGCCAAATCGGCGACAGCCTCGAAGCTATCGCGCTCGATCAAACCGTCGATGATCATCTCGGCATTCTGACGAAACTCATCCTTCAATCCGGCGATTGCCTTTGGCGACAACGCACGCGCCATGACTTTGCGCGTCTTCGTATGATCCGGCGGATCGACTTCCAATATGATCGATGGTGGTCGCCAGGGCTTGCCACACTTGAAGTCGTTAAGACCGACGCCGCGGGACGAGACAAAACGTGTGTGATCGGAGAAGATCTCGCGCGTCTCCTCGTAACGCCCCGTTGCGAGGACCGACCACTTCGAGATGTAAACGAGCGGTCCCCGCGCACGCAACTCCGCAAAGTAGGCTGCGGGATCGAGGAGCACATCTTCAGCGTATGGATCCACGTCCCATACCGGGATGCCAGAGGATGGCTCGAACGTCATATGGCCTTCAATCATGTTCATGAGTTTACCTCCTCCGCAGGTCAGGCGTAAGCGACGCCGATGTGGCGTCCCAGTAGTTTCGATCGTCTTTTGAGCGCGTCGGCTCCCCGTCGCTGTGATGACGATGGCGAGGCTTGCGATCACAACGCCGCCGCGGCGTGTTGCTCGACACCACGGTTCGTCTTCCATCCGCCGCCAGCGCTTGGAAACTTGCATCGATCGATCGCGGATGATCCCAAGCGCCTCGAGTGACTCGTCGAGAAGCACGACTTCCGGTGCCATCATCAGCGTCCGCGCAATGCCAGCATCTGCTGCTCGCTCCTTGAAAGCTGCGTGCCCCAATCTTTCGGCGATCTTTCAGTTTCGGAAAGGCTTCAACGAGCGACGTGATTCCGTGTAGGACTGAGGGGATATTTTCCTCCGCCGCGAGTGACGGAAAAATGTCGCGTATTTGGCGTACCTGGCCTAACCCAGATGGTCGGTCTCTTCCCGGATCAGCAGTTGCTGGTTCTCAAGGCCAAGATTGGGGCCGCCGACGTCCTTGTAGGTGATTCGGTCTTGTGCTCGCCAGCCTGCTTTCCATGCCTAGCGAGATAGGTCTCGACGGCTTCCCCGTAATGGTTGCCTTACATGGCGAGGTGGCCTGAGAATTACGCAATGGCGCCAACCCCGACTGTGTCGACCGAACTAACGCTGGAACAAACCGCGGCAATAGCAGCCGCCAAGGCTGCACGCGTGAAGATTTGCATGTGATCCTCCCAAATCCATGTCTATGCGAGCACTCCTCAGGTCGCACGAGTTGTGTTCGCAACTCATCGCCAATAAAGCTTAAGCTAGTTGAGTTGTCAACTGACATAATCATTGAGAAGCCGAAACAGCAAACGCAGGAGCATAGATTTCAAGGATCGGGTCGTTATCTCAGCCTTCCCGATCAAGCTCATCTGAAGACCCTTCTGGCCCAATACTGTGGGATCGTCTGTGGGATCGAGAACAAGGAACCGGATCTTCTCCCGAGCGCTTGACTATCGCAACCTCCAATCGCTCCCGGACGAACTGGGCTTCCTCGATATCGCCGATATTGATTGGCGCCACAAAACTCCCACGTTGCGGCAAGATGTCGATAAGTCCTGGCAAGACGGATCAATGCTTTGCGCACAGGTGTCCGGCTGACGCCCAATTGGCTTGGCTCAGTTAGCCGTTTGCGCGTTTTGACAGCATAGCGTCGAGACTTGCTGGGCCGCCGCCCGAAGTAGCAAAGTAAAGAAAAACAAAGCTCCAACTGGCGGCGGTGTAACCGCCGTTTTCCGTGGGAAAAAAACTGACAGGAAGGTGCGCGGTGAAGTATGCGGCCGCCATGAGGCCGGAAAGAATGAAGGCGGATAGTCGGGTGAAGACCCCGATCAGGAAGCAAAGCCCAACGGTAAGTTCGATTAGGCCCGCAACCCATTCCGGTGAACCGAAAGCAGGCATGAACTCGCCAGCATGAAAATGAAATATTTTTGCGGTCCCGAATGAGAAGACTATAAGTCCCATTACAATCCGAGTTATGCTTAATACTCCTGGTTGGAGGCCTGTGAGTTTTTTGATCATCAAATAAATTACCTGCTGGAAAAGCTTAGTGCTGCTGATCATCAATGATCAGTTACCTGCTAGATTCACAGTCCCTTTTCGGATGATTACGTTGCCGTAAAACAGCGTCTCACCGGTGGCAATAATGGCGAAGGCTTCTTTCGCCCGCTCATAGAATGCAAAGCGCTCAACGCGTGTAAGCTTGATGGCCGCGTCCGGAAGCGTGTCGAGCGCATTCTGGATTGCCTCATGGGCCGGGACGATAGCATCGGGCTCGCCGATCACCTCCATTCCGACAACTGGATCAGGTTCGGATTCGTCGACCGGCATGACAGAAAGCACGGCTTTGAGCATGCGAGGAAGGTCGGCGGCCTCCATGCAAATTAGGCGCTTGGCAAGGGTCTGGGCGGGAAAGCTTCCGTCAGCAATCACTATCTCGTCGCCGTGACCCATCGCGCGAAGCGCGTGGAGTATATCTGCATTCAGGATGGGGTCGATACCAATGAGCATGGTCAATCCTCAGGTCAGGTCGTGAAGGTCTTTGGTGATGGCCGGGCCGATCTCAAATTCCGAAAAGCGGATGTTTAGGCCGCTACGCTCTGGCGTGCAGGCGGTTGGGCCGACTTGGTAGGTATCCGCGATGGGGAAGGGAGCGAGACGAAGCAGCGGCCAGAAGCTGCCATCGCGCGATGCCTGGACGCGCATCGCGCCCTTGGCAAGCGTGATACGAATGTAGAAGTCCTCAAGCTCTTTGAAGGGCTGCGACACCGACCAGTCCGACTTGCCGTCGGTAATGACCGTGCTAAGGAACAGCTCGCCATCGGTGAATTCGACGCCGGTCTTGACCCAGCGCTTTTCGTCGATCCGGACCATCAGGCCAGCCTGGTCGTAAAGCGTCCGGAACTCGCCCTGGATGCGGATCTTTGCCGTGAAACCGTCCGCCGAAGGGAAGCCCAGGAAATGGCCGCTGTCGCGAGTGAAACCGTAATAGGTCTCGCGCCAGAAATCAGTCTTCTGGTCTGTTGTCATGGTCAGGCTAGTGTCAAGGGCCTCTGCGCTTGCAGGAGCGTTCAGCCATGTGCCGTTTCTGAAATCGATGGTCATTTCGTTCCGTCCATTGAAAGTTGATAAGCGTCGATTGCGTTGCGCTCGAAGAAGCGATCGGCGACGCCAGGCCCCGTCGATGACAGCCGGGAGGCAATGGCCTTGACCTCGGCATAGGAGGCGGCCAGCGTGGAAACCGGCCAGTCGGAGCCGAAGATCACTCGGTCGGGGCCGAAGCATTCGAGGGCGATCTTTATATAGGGGTCAAAATCTACGGGCGCCGCGCGATGGCAGTTGGCCTCTGTCACGAGGCCGGAAACCTTGCACCAGACGTTGCCGTGTTCGGACAACTCCTTAAAGGCGGCATGCCAGGAGGTCGAAAAGCCTGACGCGATAGGCGGCTTGGCCATGTGGTCGAGCACGAAACGTCCGTTCGGAAAATGACCCACGAGATCTATTGCAGCGGGCAGCTCACGCGTGCGCACCAGGAGATCGAAGGCGAGCCCTGCCTCGAAGACTGCGGCAATGCCTCGATGAACGGCAGGGCGGCGAAGCCAGTCCGCATCCGGTTCGTCATGGACATTATGACGGATACCGACGAGACGCTGTCCGCCCGGAAGCAACCGGCATGCCGTTAGCTGTTCAGCGATATCCTCGGCCTGCAGATCAACCCAGCCAACGACACCTGCGACAAAGCTGTACTTGTCGGCTATCGACAGGAAATCGCGCGTCTCTTCGAGATCGTGGCGGCATTGCACGAGAATGGTTGCATCGACGCCCGACGCGGCCATCAGCGGCATCAGCTCGGCGGGGCCGTAGTCGCGACGCAGCGGCTTCAACTCATCGCCTGCCATCCATGGATAGGTTCCCGTCGCGAGATTCCAGAAATGCTGGTGAGCGTCTATAACTCGGTTCGGCATCATCGGCTCACGCTGTCGGCGCTTCGGCGGCGATAAGGCACTCAGCCTTCAAGTCCTGCCAGAGCGCAGCTGGTATCGGCTGACGGAAATGGGTTGCGTTCTCCTCCATCTCCGTGGGGCTGCGGGCGCCTGTCAGGATGCTTGCAACGGCCGGATGGGCGAGCGGAAACTGGATCGCCGCCACCTTCAGCGGTACACCGTGGCTCAAGCAGACCGCCTCTAGCCGCAGCGCTCTGTCAATCAGCGATTGGTTCGCGTCCTGATAGTTGAACTTCGCGCCCGCTTTTGGATCAGCCAGCAATCCGCTGTTATAGACGCCGCCGATAACGACGGAGATGTTCTTCTCGACACAAAGCGGCAGGAAATCGGCAAGTGCTCCCTGTTCCAGCAGCGTGTAGCGGCCAGCAAGCAGGAAGCAGTCAAAATTGCCGTTGCGGGCGAATTCGGCAAGCATTTCGCTCTGATTCATGCCGGCGCCAACCGCGCCGATCGTGCCCTCGCTGCGCAATCTGTCGAGCGCCTTGTAGGCGCCGTCGATAGCCTGGGCGTAGTGATTATCCGGATCGTGAATATGAAGCACGTCAATGCGGTCGGCGCCGAGGCGCTTCAAGCTCTCTTCGATAGAGATCATCACGCCGTCATAGCTGAAATCGAAAACTGGGCGCTCCGGCGGCGTGCCCTTGTAATAAGCGTCTTCGCCCTCCGGTTTCTCGGGCAGGCGGAGCAGACGGCCGACCTTCGTGCAGAGCACATAGTCGTTGCGTGACTTGGTTTTGAGAAACGCGCCCAGGCGCTGTTCGGCCATACCATTTCCATATTGCGGCGCGCTGTCGAAAAAGCGAACGCCGAGTTGCCAAGCCGTTTCCATTGTCTGTTCAGCGGACTTTTCGCTAGTCGCGGAATAGAGGCCTCCGATTGCCGTCGTGCCGAGACCGAGCGTGGTCGCCTCCAGCTTCGTGGTGCCAAGGCGTCGTTTCTCAAATTTTTCTTTCATGAAAATTCCATCCGAAAAGCGCAGGAAATCCAGCTTGCTTTTAATTTTCATTCTCTTTCCGTTGTGTCAATAAATTTCTTTTGAGAAAATTAACTTGCATATGCGCAAAGATTTTGTCAGCTTCTGAACATCGGTTTCGAGCATAGAAGACCTCAACATGACTGCCGACTTCTCAAAAGGTGCTGCATTTTCTGACGGGAAATTCGTCCCGGCCGGTGAAGCTGCGATTTCTGTTCTCGACTGGGGCTTTACCCGCTCCGACGTGACCTATGACGTCGTCCATGTCCGCGACGGCGCTTTCTTTCGTCTGCAGGATCATCTCGACCGGTTCGAGCGCTCATTGAAGGGACTGCGCCTTTCGCCGCCTTCTTCTATGGCCGAGATCGGCGAGATTGCCATGCGGTGCGTCGCTTTGTCCGGCCTGCGTGACTCCTATGTCGCGATGATCTGCACACGTGGCAGGCCGCGGATTTTCGGATCCCGTCGCCCGCAGGATTGCGACAACAAGCTGATCGTCTACGCGATCCCGTGGATCGACGTGATCCCGCTCGATGTGCAGGAGAGAGGAGCACATCTGCATATTGCTTCCGTGCCGCGCATCGCGTCCGCATCGATCGATCCTACCATCAAGAACTACCATTGGGGCGATCTGACCCGCGGTCTCTTCGAAGCCCATGACGCCGGCGCGGACACGGCGGTGCTCCTGGATGCGGAAGGGTTCGTGACCGAGGGGCCGGGCTTCAACGTTTTCATCGTCAAGGACGGCGAAGTGCTGACGCCGGATCGCGGAGTGCTCGAAGGCATTACCCGCCGTTCCGTGCTGGAATTGTGCGGAATGCTCGGCATTCCAGCCCGCATCGCACCTCTGACCAGCGATGATCTGGCATCGGCGGACGAAATGTTCTGCACGACGACGGCGGGCGGCGTGATGCCCGTATCGAGGATCGGCGACCACATCATGGGCAACGGCAGACCGGGCGGGGTCAGCCTCAGGCTCAAGTCGTCCTACTGGAAACAGCATAAAGCTGGATGGCATCAGACACCGGTCGATTATTCAATCAAAACAACTTCGTTCGAAGGGGAACGCAAATGAAAAGACGTGAATTTCTGACCGCGTCCACTGCGGTGGCCGTCGGGGCTCTCGCTGCTCCGGCTTTAGTCCGGCCAGCACGTGCGGCCGGCAAGGAGCTGCGGATGCTCACCTGGGAAGGCTATGCAGACGATCAGTGGGTCAAGGCATTCGAGGCGCAGACCGGCGCCTCCGTCAGCGTCAGCTATACCGGCAGCGTCGACGAGATCTTCGCCAAGATGACGGCTTCGGAAGGCGCCGATTTCGATGTGATTGCGATAGAGACATCCTCCTACAAGCGCCTTACTCAGGAAAAGCTGATCCAGCCGCTCGACAGTTCGAAGCTGCCGAATGCCAAGAACCTTGCCGGCGCTTTCAAGAATGTCTCGGCGATCGTCTTCGACGGCAAGACCTATGCCGCGCCCTTCGCCTGGGGCTCCATCCCGCTCATCTATAATGCCGACACGTTCAATACGCCGCCGGTCAGCTGGGAAGTGCTCTGGGACGAAAAGTACAAGGGCCGCGTCATTGTCATGGACGACGCCAATAACGCCATCGTGACGGCGGCGCTGACGCTCGGCATCCGCGACCCGTTCAACCTTACCGATGAGCAGTTCGACCAGGTGAAGAAGAAACTGCTTGCCCAGAAGGCGAATGTCGCCAGCTATTATGCCGGCTTCGATGACGGAGTCAGCATCTTCGCGCAGGGCGGCATCGATCTGATGATGTCGATGGGCGAGCCGCAGGCACCGATGCTGAAGAAACAGGGTGCCAATGTCGGTCTCGTCATCCCGAAGGAAGGTGCGATCGGCTGGATCGACTGCTGGGCGATCAGCGCCAAGGCGCGCGATCTCGATCTCGCCCACGCATGGATCAATGCAATGCTGGATCCCGCGGTTGGCACCTACATCAGTACGAAAACCGGCTATGGCAACACGACAAACCAGGCCGTCAACATCGATGCAGGCCTCACCTATGCCGACAAGCTGATCTTCCTGCAGGCGCCCGAGGACTTTGCAAAACGTATCGAGGTCTGGAACGAGATCAAGGCGACACCGGTACAACCATGAGCGCACTGCTTTCCGATACTGCAGATCTGGCCGCCGGGAGACAGAACGTCATCCAGCTCGTCGGGGTAACCAAATCCTACAAAAGCATTGGCGTGCTGAGCCCCGTCGATCTGGATATTCGGGATGGTGAGTTTCTCACCATCCTTGGCCCTTCAGGCTCGGGCAAGACGACCATCCTTCGGATGATCGGCGGCTTCACGCGCCCAACCGCAGGCAAAATCCTCCTGCGCGGTACCGACATAGCGCAGGTGCCCATCCACAAACGGCCGTTTAACACAGTGTTTCAGGACTATGCGCTGTTCCCGCATATGACGGTGGCACGCAATGTCGGTTACGGCCTGCGTATCCGCAAGACGCCGGCTGGCGAGATCAAGCGGCGGGTCGAAGCGGTTCTCGGTACGGTCAACCTCGGCGATAAGGCAGGCCGATATCCGGCCGAACTTTCCGGCGGTCAGCGTCAACGCGTGGCGCTAGCGCGCGCAATCGTCTGTGAGCCGCAAGTAATCCTGCTCGATGAGCCCCTGGCTGCGCTCGACGCAGAACTCAGGCGCTCCATGCAGGAATTCCTCAAAGAGTTGCAGCGGCGCATCTGTACGACCTTCGTCTTCATTACGCACGACCAGGAAGAAGCTATCTCCATGTCGGACCGGATCGCCGTGATGGACCATGGCAATCTCGTTCAGGTCGGCACGCCGCAGGAGATCTACTACAATCCTAAGAGCGAATTCGTCGCTAAGTTCTTCGGCGAGAACAACATTCTGCCGGCGGTCGCCAGCGGACTGCCACCGGCACCAAGTATCGAAAGTCCGCTCGGCAGGCATGCCGCCACTGCGGGCCAGCACGGCGAATTGCTGCTGGCGATCCGGCCGGAAAGCCTCCGGCTTTGTGATGGCAGCGACCTTCGATCCGACGAGCGCATCGCGAGCGCGCGGCTTGAGTCCATTACTTTTCTGGGCGCGAGCACACAGCTTTCTCTATCCGTCGGTGCATCGGGCGAACATCGCGTCAAGGTAAGAGTACCGACGACGCTATCGACCCGAAGCCTTGCAGCGGGCAACGACGTCATGCTGCGTTGGTCGGAAGCCGATGTCAGCTTCCTGCCGAGAGGATGAGGTCATGAGCATCGCCACCTCCCCTTCCGCTATCGACATCGCGCAAGCTCCCTCCAAACCAACGCGGGGCCTTGGCAAGCCCATTGCCAGTCTGCTGGTGTACGGCCTGCCGACCGTCATGATCTTGCTTCCGCTTGTTTCGTTTCTTGCGTCGAGTTTCCTGGAGCAGGACAACGGCAGGCTGACGGGCGACTTGACCTTCGCCAACTACGCCGCTTTCTTCACCAGCGGCAGCTACCTCTATGTTTTCTACGGCACGCTGAAGCTCGCCTTCATCGTGGCGCTGATATCGCTCGTCTTTGGATACATCCTCTCCTATCTGATCTGGCGGCTGGAGGGCTCAGCGCGCTATCTCCTTCTGCTGCTGAGCGCGCTTCCGCTGGTGATGAACTATGTGGTGAAGATCTATGCGATGCGCAGTATCCTCGGCTTCAACGGCTTCCTGAACTCGACCCTGTTGACGCTCGGCGTTATCGACATGCCGAGCAGGCTTTTCATTTTCAACCAGACGGCGGTTATGTTGACGATGGCGGTGATCTACCTGCCATTTGGCATCCTCCCGATCTTCCTGGCGCTGGAACGCATTCCGTCGTCGCTGATCGCGGCGGCGGCCGATCTCGGGGCAAAGCCCGGGCAGATATTCCTGACTGTGGTCCTGCCACTCAGCCTGCCGGGCTCGATCGCTGCCGCGCTCTTCGTCATGGTGATTGCGCTTGGCGACTACCTAACGCCGCAGATGGTTGGCGGCAGCGAGGGCTTCACCTTCGGCCGCGCCGTCTGGAGCCAGTTCGGCATGGCCTTCAACTGGCCGTTCGGCGCAGCGCTTGCCGTCATGCTGCTTTTCGCAGTCGTGGCGTTGATTGCGCTTGCTTCTCTCATTTCGCGCACCGCGAGGATCAAATGACCTTGCTCGAACGCATCACCGTCACCCTGCTCTGGATCGTCGGTGGCATCACCTTTGCGGTGCTCTACGCGCCCGCCGTTATCGTCATCCTGCTCTCCTTCATCGGCATCAAGGACCGCAAGCTCGACTGGTCGGACTACAGCCTGCAGTGGTACGGCAAGGTCGCTAGCAATTCGCAGCTCATAGAGGCGCTCACCAACTCGCTGATGGTCGGTGTCTGTGCCGTGGTCATAGCAAGCGCGATTTCGCTTGGCCTCGCCTACTACATGAAAACCGGCGCGCGCCGCGGTCAGTCCTATGTCGAGTTCGTGATCTTCCTACCCTTCGTGCTGCCCGCGATCATCACCGGCATTTCTCTCCTGATCGCGTTCCGACAGATTGGGATCGACCGCAGCTTGATCACGGTCACCGCCGGTCATGTCGTATTGATTCTGGCCGTGATCTACCGGATGATTTCTATCAGACTCGATGCGCTCGAAGATTCGCAGATCGAAGCCTCGCGCGATCTCGGAGCAAATGGTTGGGAAACCTTTGTGTACGTTGTATTTCCGCAACTGCGCTCGGCGCTCGTTACAAGTTCCCTACTTGCATTTGCGCTCTCGTTCGACGAAACATTGGTAACGTTTTTTCTCGTCGGTGGGGAAACAACGCTTCCCATGCGGCTTTGGGCGATGATGCGGACCGGCTTCACTCCCGAAATCAACGCGCTCGTTTCGGTTGTGCTTTGTGTGACGTTTCTGTTCGCGACCCTCGGGGCTATGTCGCTGCGAAAGAGTATAGAGCGGAAATCATGACTTGGACGAAAGCCACCGGCCAGATTGGAAAACACGGCACGACATGAACGAGAAAGTTAAAAACCTCGGCAAGCTACTGAAGGACCGGCGCTCCTACCACGGATGGACGCTTGCGGAAGTCAGCTCAATGACCGGAATCGCGACCTCCACTCTTTCCAAAGTGGAGAACGGCCACATCTCGCCGAATTTTGATACAATCCTCAAGCTTTCGCACGGGCTCGGCGTCGAGATTGGCGACCTCCTGAACTCGTCGTCCAATGAGCCTACGCCGCCACTCGTCGTTGCGCGACGCAGCATCAGCCGCAAGCTTGAAGGGCAGCAACTCGACCGGCAATATTACCGCTACAGTTACCTCTCCTCCGACGTCGCCCACAAGCGCATCATCCCGATCCATATTGAGGTGCGTGCGTTAACGCCGGAGCAGATGGGGCCGCTGACGGCTCATGTCGGGGAGGAGTTTATTCTCGTCCTCAAAGGCAAGGTCAGGCTGTTCAGCGAGTATTACGAACCGACCGACCTGGACGAGGGCGATAGCATCTATCTCGATAGTACAATGAAGCACGGCTATATGTCGCTTGAGGCGCCAAGCAGCTCGATTGTGGTCTGCTGCTCCAGCGCCACGCCGAACCTTGCACAGACGCTACGCGAGGTGATCAAGGAACAGATCATCTCCGAGCAGCAGGTAAAGGGAAAGGCGTAACGAGCTTCTACGTCAATCGAGCACATAGGAAATCGGCGTCCCCTTCGAGGTGGCGAGATAGGCCTGCAGACGCTCCTTGGCTTTCGTGCTCGATGCTTGAAGGTGTGACGTCAATGCCTGCTCGGCGAGCGGATAGTTGCCGGCGGCGATCGCGTTCATGATGGCCAGATGCTCGTCCATGAATGCGTCGATGGGTCGCGTGCCGCGGACCGCGCGTTGGATGTGCTTGCCGGCGACAAGTACGCAACGCGTCCGCTTCAACGCTTCGAGGATCTCTCCATTGGCGCTGTACTGCAGTGTGGTGATGTGCAGATCTTCCTCGAGTGAGTCGAGTTCGGCACTTGCGATTTGCGGGAACCTATCTGAAACTTCGATCAGTCGCTGACGCATCGTTTCCAGCGTGTCAGCTGGAATGCGTTGCATAGCGCTCTTCAGCGCAGCAGGTTCCAGGAGCAGGCGCACCTCGTAGATGTTTCGGAAGCGCTCCTCGTCGAGCGGGTTGATCCACCAACGGGATTTTTCGTCACGTTCCACGATACCGCTCTCGGCGGCGTGGTTGAGAATGTCGCCGGCAACCGTGCGTCCAACATTGTAGTGGCGGGCAAGCGCCAGTTCGTTGATCCTGAAGCGGCCGAACACCGCGCGCAGGATAACGGTGTTTTCGAAGTCGTAGTAGAAGTTTTGCCACGCGAAGGTCTTGGGACTTGCCGATCCTTCGTCGTCCAGGCCCAGCATTTCGGACGTGATCCTTATGCGCAGAGGCCCGCCTTCTGCACCAGCCAGCACGCCGCGGCCATCAAAGCGGCGCACAAGCCCTTCGGCTTCGAGAGTAACCAAGGCTTTCTTGACCGGCGAGCGGCTGGAGTCGAAGAGTGCCCCGATCGGACCTTCGAGAAGGACCGTTCCGTCCGGAAGGCTTTTTGAAAGCACGGCCTTTCGCAGTTTATCGGCGATGACTTCATAGGCAAGAGTGCGATGCGTCATTCGATCCTTTCCCAGTCTCAGGTCACCGCCCCTATTTGCCAAGGCACGAATTCCAGGTCACCATAGTTGTAGCCCTCGCTCAGCGTCCGGTCGCCGGAAGCTATGGCAATGATCTTCTCGAATATGCGTTCGCCGGCAGCCTGGATGCTATCGCTACCGTCAATGATGCCACCGCAGTTGATATCCATATCCTCGCTCATATGCTCGTACATCTCGTTGTTGGTGGCAACCTTGATGCAGGGCGCCGGCTTGAAACCGGAGACGGAACCGCGGCCGGTCGTGAAGACGATCAAGTTGCAGCCGCCGGCAACCTGGCCCGTCACGGCGACCGGGTCGTAGCCTGGCGTATCCATGAAAACAAAACCGGGCTCGGTGATCGGCTCGGCATATTCATAGACCGCCATCAGTGGCATCGAGCCGCCCTTGGCAACGGCGCCAAGCGATTTTTCGAGGATGGTAGTCAGCCCACCTTCCTTGTTGCCATGCGAGGGGTTGTTGTTGAGCTCGGCGCCGTTTTTTTCCGTGTAGTTTCGCCACCAGTCGATGCGCGCCATCAGCTTTACGGCAATCTCGGGAGTGGCTGCCCTGCGCGTCAGGAGATGTTCGGCGCCGTAGATCTCGGGGGTTTCGCTGAGCACTGCCGTCCCGCCGTTCTTGACGAGCAGATCGGCGGCGTAGCCCAGCGCCGGGTTGGCGGTGATGCCCGAATAGCCATCGGATCCACCGCACTGCAAGGCAAGCTTGATCCCCGAAAGCGGCTGCTCGGTCCGGTTCGCCGCATCGATCTCGGGGAGGAGTTCCTGAATGATTCCGACAGCCTCCTCAATGGTTTTACGCGTGCCACCCAGCCCCTGGATAGTCATCGTGCGTAGGCGCGGGCCTTCTTCCAACTCGAAAGCCTTGACGAGATGGCTAATTTGATTCGTCTCGCAGCCGAGGCCGATCATCAGGATCGCCGCGAAATTCGGATTGCGAGCGTAACCGTTCAGCGTACGCCTGAGATAGGTGAAGCCTTCCGTATTGGTGGGGATGGCACAGCCTGTCCCGTGCGTCAGCGCTACAACGCCATCGACATTGGCGTAATTGCCGAAGCCGTTCGTCTTGAAATAGTCGGCAACCGCCTTGGCGACCGTCGCCGAACAGTTCACCGAGGTGATAATTCCGATATAGTTGCGTGTGCCGACAAGACCGGTGGAACGAAGGTAGCCTTTGAACGTACGGCGCTCACTTTCCGGCAGGAGCGGCGTTGGGCCGCCGTCGATTGCAAATTCGTGGGAAACGGCGCTGTCGAGCATGGCTAGATTTTGCAGGTGAACCTGCTCGCCCGCGGCGATGTCTCGGCTCGCATACCCGATGACCTGTCCGTATTTCAGAACCGCTTCGCTCTCCCGGATCGGGCGCATCGCAATCTTATGACCGCTCGGAATGACACTTAACGTTACAGCCTCACCGATATTCTCGCCCTCCGCAAGCCGGCGCGTCGCGACGACGACGTTGTCCGTATCATGCAGCCGGATGATCGAGGGGCCGGATTTATGCACAGGCATCGATATCTCCCAAATGAGTATTGCGTGCAAAAATCATTCGTGATAGACCTCCGGAAGTCAAGTAAAGACTTGAGCTACGAGAAAAATTTGCGGGGCATTTCCAAAAATGGCGAGTGATAGACACTATTCCGGGCTTTTCCCGGTGGCACCGACGCCTTTCACCGACGCGGGAGATATAGATCTCGGCGGTCAGCGCCGCGTACTCGATTGCATGATCGACCAGGGCGTCGATGGTATTTGCATTCTAGCCAATTATTCCGAGCAGTTCCTGTTGTCGGACGAGGAGCGCCTTCAGCTGACCGAGCTCAGCCTTGCCCATGTCGCAGGCCGCGTGCCCGTTATGGTCACTTGCAGTCACTTCAGCACCCGGATCGCTGCATCGCGCGCACGGCACGCGTCTGAGCGCGGTGCAAAATTGATCATGCTGATGCCACCCTACCATGGGGCAGGCATCAAGCTCGATGAGCCATCGATCCGCGAGCATTTCGCCCAAGTCGCGGATGCTGCGGGCATTCCGATCATGATCCAGGATGCACCGCTCAGCGGTGTTGGGCTGTCGACCGATTTCATGGCGCGTATCGCGCGCGATCTACCACTCGTTCGCTACTTCAAGATCGAGGTGGCCGGCACCGCAGCCAAGTTGCGCAAGCTCATCGAGCTTGGCGGCGAGACGATCGAAGGCCCGTTCGATGGCGAAGAGGCGATCACGCTGATGGCCGACCTCGATGCCGGCGCCACCGGTGTCATGTCGAGCGCCATGCTGCCGGATCTGATCCGCCCCGTCATCGAGCATCACAAGGCAGGCGATCGCCAGCAGGCGGCAAAGGCCTATGAGCATATCCTGCCGCTGATCAATTACGAGAACCGCCAATGCGGGCTCAGGGCCGCCAAGACGGTCATGATGGAAGGCGGCGTCATCAAGTCCGATCATGTCCGCCATCCGCTTGAGCCGCTGCACCCGGCAAGCCGGGCGGGGCTCCTGGAGCTTGCGCAGAATGTCAATCCGCTGGCACTCTCCTGGGGCAAGTGAGGACGCAACACTATGTCAATCATTGAAGACCCCAAGATCGTTGAAATTACCGGGCGCACCAGGGTCCTCGGGATTCTCGCGCATCCGACTGAACATGTGAAAGCCCCTCCCGGCATCAACCGGATTGCCATGATGCGCGGCAGGGATGCCGTGATGGTGCCGCTGAATGTGGCGCCCGCCGATCTCGAAAGCTTCGTTGCCAGCCTGCGTGTTCTGAAAAGCTTCGACGGCGCCATCGTTACCGTTCCGCACAAGCAGGCGATCATCCGGCTCTGCGACGAGGTGAGCCCGCAGGCGCTTGCCGTCGGCGCTGCCAATGTGCTGCGCCGCAAGCCTGATGGCCGCCTGATCGGCGACCAGCTTGACGGCATAGGTTTCGTCGAGGGCCTCGGCGATCAGGATATCGCGGTGAGCGGCCGCAGCGTCTATCTGGTCGGGGCAGGGGGAGCCGCCAACGCGATCGCTTTCGCCCTCGCAGAAGCAGGCATCACGAGATTGACGCTCGCCAACCGCACGGTGGAAAAGATCGAGACTCTTGCCGCAAAACTTAAGGGTGCCTATCCGGCACTCGATGTGGCGATCGGCACCGCCGATCCGCGCGGCCACGACCTCGTCATCAATGGCACTACGCTCGGCATGAATGCTACGGATCCGCTACCACTCGACGCATCGCTGCTCGAACAGGGCATGACGGTTGCCGAAGTCATTATGGAGCCGGAGATCACGCCGTTGCTGCAGGCTGCCCGCGAGACCGGATGCCGTATACATTTGGGCCGCCACATGCTCGACCACCAGCTTCAGCTGATGGCCAATTTTCTCGGTCTCTGACCACCTCGGCCGCTTCGCGCGGCCTCAATTCTTATTTTCGGAGAGATGACATGCAGGATCTGGCAATCAATGGCGGACCGCGCGCGATCGACGGCACGCTGCCGAGCTTCCGCGACACCTCGGGCCGCACCTTTGGCCAGGAGGAGATCGAAGCGCTGACAGAGGTCATCAAGTCGGGACGCCTCTCGTTCCTGACGGGGCCGAAGACAGCGGAGTTCGAGCAGGCCTTCGCAGCCAAGTATGGCGTCAAGCACGCCGTCGCCGTCGCCAACGGCACGGCGGCGCTGCACACTGCCGTCATCTATCTCAATCCGGAGCCCGGCGACGAGATCATCCTTTCGCCGGTAACGGACGTGGGAACGGCTATCCCTGTCATCGCGCAGCTGGCGATCCCCGTTTTTGCCGATGTGGATCCGGTCACGCAGAATATCGATCCGGCGTCGATCGAGGCCAACATCACGCCGCGCACCCGCGCGATCATGGTCACCCATGTCTACGGCCATCCGGCCGATATGGAGGCGATCATGGCGATTGCCAAAAAGCATAAGCTCGTCGTCATCGAGGACTGCGCCCAGGCCCATCTCGCCTATTACAAGGGCAAGCTCTGCGGCACGTTCGGCGATGTCGCCTGCTTTTCTTTCCAGCAGTCCAAGCACATGACGACGGGCGATGGCGGCATGGTCATCACCAATGAGGACGGCAAGTTTGGCCGCGGCCTTCGCCATTGCTCCGACAAGGGCTGGCCGCGCGAGCGCGGCGGGCGCAATCACCTTTTCCTGGCACCGAACTATCACATGACCGAATTGCAGGCGGCGGTCGGCCTGGAACAGCTGAAGAAGCTCGAACAGTTCGTCGGGGCGCGCGTTTCCTCCGCCGACCGGCTTACCGAGCTTCTGGCCGGCATCGATGTGCGGCCGGTTCTGCCGCTCGAAGGCACCGTCGGCGTCTATTTCTTCTACTCGTTCCGTCTCGATCCGACAAAGCTCTCCGCCCCCGTCACCGAGGTGATGAAGGCGCTCGCGGCCGAAGGTATCGACGGTTTCATCGGCTATCCCGGCCAGATCCCGCTCTACCGCTACCCCGTCATCCGCGAGCACAAGACCTTCGGCGACTCCGGCTGGCCATTCACGCTCAAAGGAGTGCGCAAGATCGATTACGACAGCAGTCTCTGCCCCGAGGCCGAGCTTGCCTGCAAGGAAACGATCTGCATGTGGTGGACCGATCGCTTGGAGGAGCGCCATCTCTTGCAAATCGCGTCGGCGATTGAAAAGGTAATCACCCACTATTCCGCACGGACGTACGGCCGTGGCTAATCCCTTGAACCTAACCTTCGCATTGATGATGGCTGGATTGGCGGGGTGTTCGACAACGTCGACAGGAAAGGACGTTGGTGCGCGTTTTGTTGGCATGACGAGCGCGCACGCCATAGCTACCTTCGGCGCACCTGACACTGTGATAAAAATCGGCGACAGGCAAACGTTGCGCTGGTTTATTCAAAAGAGGGAATTGTACGCCGGTCCGAGCAACAAGAAGGAAGTGTTCAAGGATCAGGATGGCGTCCATGTCAGCGAGACAATGGGAATGAAGCTGAAGACTCGGTTTAGCACTTGCATGCTCACCATGCATGCAAGGGGTCCAGAAATGGTCATTCAATCCGTTGAGACATCCGGCGATATTGGCGCTTGCGAGGAGAGATGGGGCCTAGACGGTCAGGCGTTCTTGACCGAAACCCCTCACGACCCCAGCATCTAGAGCGATTGCACTTAAACTGGCCGGGCACACGACGGAATTTAACCGCATTCTCTGACCAAAGAAAAATCACGTTCGTCCGAGAGATGTCCACACACAGTTTTTTATGGGGCAAATGGATGCCCGCGAACGATGGATGCATTTAAGAACGCATCGTGGCCTGCGCTCAGGCGATCGATCAAATTGGAGGAGATCTACCTCCACGCCAACAAAACCATGATCGAGGCACGCTCTGGCCTCCGCCGATACGTGACGTTTCGCAACAGCCGACGCCCGCATTCATTCCTGGGCAGCCAGACGCCGGATCAGGCCTACGTTAACGCGCTGGCACCAATGATGGTGGCTGCAGAATCGAGGCGGAAATCCACTTAGCAAAAAGCCCGAAACAGTTCAGACAAACGAGCCACCTCTCTCCGTGGAGCCGGTTTTGGTTAGGTGCGGAATAATTTGGTATAGTTTATTTTTCTGGTTTGTTAGGCACAGGCAAGATGACCCCGCAATCGACACCGATTTGGCGATAGGTGAATGTCGTCGATGGTAGCCGGGCGATAAGGGCGTTCCCTCCAACGTTTCCAACGCGAAATGCCACAGTTTGAAAGCCGGGAATAGTTGATTGGCGATCAATTCCAGCCGAATTTACATCGGTATCGAGACATATTATCTTTGATATCAGTCGGCTTTGTGCGCTTGACGCGAACGCGATGACCAGGTCGCAGTAATCTGTTTCGTTCGAGACGAAAATCGCTGCCGTTTTATCCAAATCAACATCAAGATAGGATCTGAGCTGCGTATTATGAAAATGGAAGTGGCGTAAACTCGGGTTAGCTTTCAGCAACCTATAACGGCGCACGGCGTGCTCGTTGTGCTCTTTGCCATTCAGAAAGTATACATTGCCTGGCAATGATTTTGAGAGCGATGTTGCCAGTGCATTTATCTGCATATCTGCTCTTTCATAAACCGAGCACGCATCCTCCAACTCGACGAGTCTTAACCCTTCCAATTCAACGATGGGAATGCCAAAGGATGAAAGTATCGCCACATCCTTCTTGCGCACTTCGATACTCTGGTCGATCAGCATAGCGATGCCATCGACCCGCTGGGATAGGGATGCGATAGCCGTCTCAATTGTGGTGTGCCGCCTGAAGATATGGCTTACGGTATATCCGTGCCCTGCGGTCGATTCTAAAAATCCGGCGATGATTGCTTGCGCTCGCCGGTTAGGACGCACGCCGTCTTCTCCTTGAAGAACCACCAGGCCAAGTGTGTTGGTTTTTCCGGTTCTCAGGGAGCGGCCTGCCATTTGGGGCTGATATTGGAGGCGTTTGATCTCCTTTTCTATCACTGCACGCGTCCGATCGCTCACAAGATCCCAGCGCTCGTTTACGACGTTTGAGACGCTCATCACGGAAACACCGGCCGCGGCCGCGACATCCTTCAGCGTTACTTCTTGCTTTTTGCGACGGGGCACTGCTGCATCCTGAATGAATTTCTACATTTATCTTTACACAAAAATCTGGCCGCGCTGCAATGCAGCACCTAGCACCTAGCACCTAGGAACCGTGCTCGAATTAACGCGCGAACAGATTGTAACGTTAAATGGCTTGCTTCGGTCCATGCAACCGTCTTGGCAGCTGAGTTTGATCTGAGGAATGATGTTATCTAATTGAAACGGAAGAATAATAAATTTCTTTGACAGATGCAGCCCGTGCCCCTTGACAGATTGCGTCGGTCGATCTTAATTTTAACGTTAAAGATAACTTAAGAAAGGGGAACGAGCATGAAAAATGAACTGAAGACCACTAGGCGTGGGTTTATGGGCGTTACTGCGGGCATTGCTGCTGTAACTGCATTTGGTGGCGCCGGCGTAGTTTTCGCCAAGGGGAGCGGGAACATCGGTTTTGCCATGGAGACATATACGGTTCCGCGGTGGAAGAATCTCGATCGCCCGAGCTTTGAAAAAGCGGTGTCGGCCGGTGGCTTCAAACCGATCACCAACCAGGCGGATTTTAAAGTCGAACAGCAGCTATCCGATGTTGAGAACCTTTTAACCGTGGGCGTAGACGCCCTTGCGATTGTTGCTGTCGTGGCTGAAGCGGGCGTCAACATGGCGCGCAAGGCAAAGCGCGCGGGCGTACCTGTGATCGCTTACAACACCGCGATTCCATCAAAGGATGTCGATGTCTATGTCGCGAGAAATAACCGTGGAGTGGGTCAAAAAGCTGCTAACGCCGCGTTGGCGGCCGGTGTGCTCAAGGGCAATTGGATTATTGTGTCCGGCCAGGCTGGCAACACGGTGGCAGAGGAAATCACCAAGGGATACTACGATATCCTGCAGCCCCTGATCGACAAGGGTCAATTGAAGATTGTCAGCCACCTTTTCCACGATGGGTGGGATCCAGATGCTGCGCGCCGTCAGGCGGAAGATTGTCTGACGTCGACGAATAACGATGTCGCAGGGTTCCTTTGCAACAATGACGGCATGGCTGGAGGTGTTATTGGTGCGCTGCAGAAGGCGGGATTAGCGGGGAAGGTCTTTGTGACTGGCCAAGATGCCACGGTCGAGGGTTGCCGACACATTCTGTTGGGTAACATGGCGCTATCAAGCTTTACTCTTTTCGACCAGATGGGAACGATCGCCGGCGAACTTGCCGTCAAACTAGCCAAGGGGCAAGATCTGGGTATTACGCAAACCTACGACGCCGGCAATGGGGTCACTATCCCTTATATGCCGGTCGAAGACCGCGACATCACCCGCGAAAATATGGTCGAATACTTGAAAAAGTACAGCCCGGTCTACGTCGACGCCAAGGCCGTCTTGGAAGGCGTTCCAAAGGAAAAATGGCCCAAAGGCGCAGAGGCCCTTCTTTAACGAAAACTGCCTCCCCAAAAAAGCCACCCGTTGAAAAACGGGTGGCTTTTTTGTGGTAGAGGATCGGTCAAAGACACGCACTTGTAACGTTAAAGCTTTTTGATCCGCTATAAATCGGGCGGTTAGAAAAAAACCGGGCGATTTACCTAAGTAACTGATTCATAAACAATATACCTAATGCGAATTGCCCCGCTGTGTATTGACAAGCTGCTGCATTGTCATTTACTTTAACGTTACAAAAAATAAAGGGAACGCGGCAGAAGCCGTTTCGACCTTCCGACTGGAAATCGCAATCAATCGTGCTGCCGCATAGCTTGCGCTCGCGGCGACGGCGGCTGTTTGCCCGTTTTGACCGGAGATAGAATAAAATGGGAACAAATTCTACTGCAGGCGTGGCAGAGCCTTCGTCAGCTCTACCCGAAGCACAAAAGCAATCCAGAGAGGCCGAGCGCGCCGAGTGGCGGCTTATCGTCCTTGTCGCTGCCACCGTGGCAATTTGGATTGGCTTCCACGCGTGGACCGGTGTCTTCATAAGCCCGCGTAACCTTTCTAATCTAGCCGTCCAGGCTACGATCACCGCTTTGATGGCCGCAGGACTGACATGGCTTCTCGTTGCGCGCGAGATTGATCTGTCCGTCGGATCATTGCTCGCTCTATGTGGTGTCTTGTCCATGCAGTTGATGCAGAAACATGGATTAGATGCGATCACAACCATCTTGCTGGTTATCGTTGTGGGTATCGCCATTGGCTTACTTCAGGGTTCCTTGCGCGTAAAACTCGGCATTCCGTCGTTCATTATCACGTTGGCCGGATTCTCCTGGCTAAGGGGATTGGCCTACGTTGTCTCAGGGGCGGAAACCCTGTCAGGCGCCGGCGACACCTTTTATCAAATCGGCAATGGGGAATTTCCCAGCTGGATCAGTCTGACCGCCATCTTGACACTTAGCGCGCTTTATGTGTTCACGTGGCTGCGGACATACACAGGTTTCCTCGGGCCGCAGAAGCGCACTTTGCGCCCAGTTAGCATCGCGGTTCTCGGCTTGACGCTTTTAGCGGCCGGCATGTCCATCTGGGTATTTGCTTGGACCCAAGGAATTCCCTATCCATTGGCACTACTGCTGATCATCGTCTTCTCTATGGAATATGCCGCGAAGAACACTCGCTTTGGCCGATATGTGTATGCCATTGGCGGAAACCCCGTGTCGGCAAAGCGCGCCGGTATCAAAGTGAATACCATGATTTTGGCGCTGTTTGGCCTGATGGGCGCACTGTCTGCGCTAGCGGCTATCGTCCAAACGTCCAGGCTGGATGCCGGCCCTCCCGGCGTCGGACTCTTCGTGAACATGAGCGCCATCAGTGCGGCGATCATCGGAGGCACGAGCTTGTTCGGCGGTGAAGGTCGCGTCGTTGGCGCAGTTCTGGGGGCCCTTCTGATGGCAAGCATCACAAATGGGCTTAGCCTGGCGGGCGTTGATACCTTCTACCAGATGATCATCACCGGCGCATTGCTCATCGTCGCGGTCACCGCCGACCATGCCGCACAACAAAAGGCGAAGTGAGATGATCCAGACAGCAAATAATCCCGCAGTTTTGGTAAGAGACCTGCGCAAAAACTACGACGCAGTCGAAGCCACCCGTGGGGTCAGTTTCGACATCATGCCAGGCGAAATCATCGGACTTGTCGGTGACAACGGCGCGGGCAAGTCAACATTGACGAAGATGATTGCGGGTGACGTCGCACCATCGTCCGGCGAAATCCGGATTGGGGGTTCCCAGGTACAGAGCTCTTCAACGACTTGGGCGCGCGATCACGGTGTCGAGATGGTTTACCAGGATCTCGCCCTTTGCGACAATCTTGATATCTGTGCCAATATTTTCCTTGGAAGGGAAATCGTCCAGCGATCGCCCTTGGGCTTTCGGCGCCTGGCGCACGACGAAATGCATCGAAAGGCGGAAAGCCTACTGACGATGCTCGACGTCAAGTTGCCGAACCTGAGGGAGCCTGTCACTGCGCTCTCAGGCGGGCAACGACAGATGGTCGCGATAGCTCGGTCCGTCGCTTACGACCCCAAGCTTGTGATCATGGACGAGCCGACCGCCGCACTTTCAGTTTCGGCGGGCCAGCCGGTCCTTGACCTTATCCGGCGCTTACCCAAGCAAGGTGTTGCTGTTCTCCTGATCAGTCACCGTCTGAGCGACGTGTTGACCACGGCCGACCGGATTCTTGTGCTTCGGCGCGGGAGGATCGTGGCCACAGTCAAGGCAAGCGACACCAGCGAGGGCGAACTTCTTCATCTCATGGCTGGGATCAACACTCCGAATGAGGACTGATCCAAACGCACCAGCGCGCAGGCTCGAGAGAGCATCGCCAAGAACTAGAAAGTGGGAAGAGCAATGACATATATCCTTGGAATTGACGTCGGTGGTACCTTCACTGACTTCGTAGCCTACAACGAGCAAAGTCGTGAAGTAACGGTGTGGAAAGACTTTTCTACGCCTGGTGACCCGTCTGACGGGATTCTCAACGGCCTAAAGCAGTTTCCAGCAGGTGAAGAGATCTCCGGGATCCGGCTTGGAACCACTATCGCGACCAACGCAATTCTTGAGCGAAATGGAGCGAAAGTTGCCTTCGTAACCACCCAAGGGTTTCGCGATGTGCCCTTCATCCAACGCGGCAATCGCCGCTTCCACTTCAATTCGCGCTGGGTCAAACCGCAGCCACTGATCGAGCGGTCGAATGCATTCGAAGTGCTTGAGCGCATTGATTGTGACGGTAATGTCATTACCCCTCTCGACATGGCCAGCGTCGCTAAAGTCGCCGATGCGATTGCAGCAAAACCGGAAATTAAAGCGATCTCCCTTTGCTTTCTTTTTTCATACATAAATCCGGAGCATGAAATCGCCGCGCGCGATTTTCTTGCGTCGCGTTTCCCTCATCTCCCCATCTCGATTTCTTATGACGTGCTCCCCAAATGGAAGGAGTACGAGCGTGCGTCGACAACGATTGCAGATGCGTACGTGAAGCCAATCGTGACTGAGCAGCTAGGTGAGCTTGAAAGCCGTATTTCGGATGCCGTTGGCGCCGCGCGCGTTGTTGTCACCAAATCAAATGGGGGGCAGACGACTGTAAAAGGAGCTTGTGACGCGCCAGTGCAGATGACTTTGTCCGGGCCGACAGGAGGTGTCGTTGCCGCCCAGTTCATCGGCAGCCTCATTGGTGAGAAGAACTTCGTTACTATTGATATGGGCGGCACATCTACCGATTGCTCACTGATTGTGAACGGATCTGCTTCCATCACGACAGATTTCGAAGTCGAATGGGGCATTCCAATCCAGGTGCCGATGCTTGATGTCCGCACGATCGGTGCAGGTGGCGGCTCGATCGCTTGGATCGACAAAGGTGGTCTCCTGCGTGTAGGGCCAGAGAGTGCGCGCTCGCGTCCTGGTCCCATATGCTACGGCCGTGGTGGCACTGAGCCGACTGTCACCGATGCCAACCTTGTGCTTGGCCGTATCAACCCGGACAATTTCCTCGGCGGCACGGTCAATCTTGACATGGAAGGTGCACGCGCAGGTATTGCCCGGCTTGCGGAGAAACTACGCATGACCGTCGATGAGGCGGCTTTGGCGGTGATCAAGATCGTTAACAACAATATGGTTGGCGCCGTTCGAAGCGTCTTGATCGAGAAGGGTGAATCTCCCGATAAGTTCTCACTGATGTTCTTCGGTGGGGCAGGTCCGGTCCATGCCTGTGACTTGTTGAAAGATCTGTCGATGTCCAGGGCGATTATTCCGGTCCATCCCGGCCAGTTCTCTGCATTCGGGTTCACTGCAACGGACGCGCGCGTGGATCGGCAACGTACGGTCCAAATGACATCGAACCGCATGGATTTCGCCCGTGCAACCCAACTGCTCAAGGAGCTTGAGGACGATTGCCTCGCGCAAATGCACGCTCAAGGCTTTACAGGCAGCATCGACATCGAACGTCGTGTGGAAATGCGGTATCACGGCCAGAACTATGAGCTCTCTCTTCCGCTGCGCTTTACATCGTTCGACGAGGCGACAGCAAAGGAGCTTTGGACAAGTTTTGACAAAGCCCACGAAGACCGCTTTGGTTTTAATATTCCCGGTGAGTTCATAGAGATCGTCAACTTCAATGTAACCGCATATGAGACGCTCGGGAAACCGCAGGTGCCGAAGCTCGCTCAAAGCACCAGTGCCCCAAAGCCGGTATCGATGCGTTCGGTTGGTTATGACGAGGGACGTCACGATACGCCAGTCTACCGACGGGAAGAACTTTTCGCCGGCGACGCTATTCAGGGACCGGCTGTCATTGAAGAAGCCGTCTCCGTTGTTGTGCTCCATCCAGATCAAGAAATGCACGTAGACGACTACGGCAATCTCCATGTTTCAGAAAGGCAAGCGCGATGAAATTCTCCGACAACGGTTATTATCTCGAAGAATACACCAAATGCGATAACTGCGGTGTTCTGCTCTATCGCTCCCCTATCCGTATTACCACCGACGGCGCGAACAAGCAGTATTGCTCCGACTGGTGCGTCGATTGGGACATGAAGCGGGAATCGGAAGTCGCGTCCCAAAGGCGCCTGGCAGAAACAGGGGGGAAGTAAATGGAAAAAATCGCTGCCAAGCATATGGTTCAAATGAGTATTCTGGACGGGCGTCTCGTCCAGATCGCGAAGGAAATGGGCATTACGTTGATGATGACATCGTATTCGACGATTTTCAACGAAGGCCTCGACTTCACCTGCGGTCTTGCTGATGCCAAGGGTAACCTGATTGGAACCGGCGACTTTCAGCCCTCCATGATCGGTGGATTACCTCTCGTTATTCAAACGATAACGCAGGAAATTCCGGTCGAGACCCTCGAGGAAGGCGACGTGATCGTGCATAACGACCCCTACCGCGGCGGCATGCATACCCCCGAGCACACCTTCATCCAGCCGGTTTTTGTCGACAAGGTCTTTGTCGGTTACTCCGTCGCGATCGGTCACGTTGCGGAAGTGGGAGGCATGGTTCCCGGTGCGTTTGCCGGCGAAGCTACAGAGATTTTCCACGAGGGTTTACGGGTACCGCCGATCAAAATTCGGCGCAAGGGCAAGGACGTAGAGGATGTGTGGCGCCTGATGCTCGCGAACTACCGGACTCCGCGCCAGAATTTCGGCGATTTCCGGGCGATGATCAGCGCCGTCGAACTTGGTGAACAGCGTCTGAGGGGCCTGATCGAAGAGTTTGGCCTCGAACGATTTACCGAACTGACCGACAGTCTTCTAGACTATTCGGAGGCCCGGATGCGCGCTGAACTACGTGAGTTTCCCAATGGCGTCTACAGCTTCGAAGACTATATGGAAGACGACGGGATCGAGAAGCGTCGTTACAAAATCGCGGTCGATGTCTTCGTCCAGGATGATGAAATCGTGGTGGACTTTCGTCGATCTGACAAGCAGGCGAAAGGGCCAATCAACGGCGTGCTGTCTGTTGCGCTATCGGCGTCCTATAACGCGATCTTACACCTAACGGATCCAAGCATCCCGAAAAATTCGGGCTGCTTCAGACCTATACGGGTCGTCGCTCCTCCTGGCCTCGTGGTCAATGCCAACTACCCGGCACCTGAAGTCGGAGGTAACACCGAGACGCATATCCGGATCTGCTACACTGTTATCGGTGCTTTGGCAGTAGCTGTTCCGGAACGGGCGTTTGCAACGGATGGCGGCACGCATTCAAACTTCCTGTTTGGGGGGCAAAACTCCCGGACGGATGAGTACGTCGTCTGCTATGATTTATCGACACCCGGCTGGGGAGGGCGTAGCCATGCGGACGGGAATAGTGCTTGCAACGCCATTAACGGCAACTCGCGCCTTAATCCCGTTGAGGTATTTGAAACCCGTTTTCCCTGGCGCATTGATGCGCATGAGTTTGTTCCGGACACGGGTGGTCCCGGCGAGTTTCGCGGCGGACTTGCCTTACGCAAGAAGATGACGTGCCTTGCTGATGAACTCAAACTGTCCTTCATGTCCGATCGACAGGAGCTTGCGCCGTGGGGTCTCTTCAAGGGCCAGTCCGGAGGTTGCGGTAGTCTGCATATTCGCCGCAAGGGCTCGGAGGCCTGGAAGGATTTTCAAGAAGACAGCGGTAAGGTCTCAGCATCGAAATTTTCGAATGCGGTAGTTTATGAAGGGGACCAAGTTATCGTCGTCGCCCCAGGTGGGGGGGGCTACGGTGATGCGCGCAAGCGCGACCGCCAAGCACTGGCAAAAGATATTGCCGCTGGTTGGGTCACAGAAAAAGGCGCTGCAGCCTATCGTTAGAAAACTGAACCGGCAGGCTCTGACGATGTCGCCAGAGCCTGCATAGCCCGGAAAATAAATCATGAATGGTCTATCATCTTCGACAGTTTTGGTTGTCGGGGCTTCCAGAGGTATTGGCTTAGCGCTGGTTCACGCACTCTCGACACAGGGTTACAACGTCATAGCAACGAGCCGCGATGGTTCCCAACGTAGCAGCGATGCCTTGTGGCTTCCGCTCGAGCTCAATGATCCTCAGTCGCGCCATTCACTCGTATCGAGCGCCCACTTAGCTGGCGTGGAAATTGTCGTCGTATCCGCCGGTGTGATGCCTAAAGATGTCGACGAGACGCTCAATAAGCAGACGATTGTTGATTTGTTTCTGACTAATAGTGTTTCGCCTGTTGCCTTGGGGCAGGAGCTGGCTAAGACGCATCAATATTCACTCAAGCATCTCATGTTTTTGGGGTCGGTCATGGGATCGGTCGAGCTAAACTCGGTTGGCGATCACTGGCTCTACCGGTCAAGCAAGGCAGCATTGACCTCGGCCGCTCGCAGCCTGTCCGTTCAAATCCCGAGCGTGAAAGTTACCGTTGCTCATCCAGGTTGGGTGAAGACAGATATGGGTGGGGAGGAGGCTGATATTGAGGTCGAGGTTTCCGCGGTAGGGTTGAGTGCGTTGATCTGTTCACCCGCAGATTCTTCCTTCACCTTCTGCAACTACCTGGGTGAGACAATTCCGTATTAGCAATTCGGGACCGCCTCGACAGCGTCGCCCGTCCTGCAAGCTTAACATTGTGAGCGGGCGCCAAGACTGCTTCGAGCTTCTGCAGATCAGATTGTTTTTCTTGCGGCAAACCGGAATAGTTGCAACGTGTACCTACGTCTGTTCAACGGGCACAAGCAGTCGTGGTTTGCGTTCCGCAATATCGGCCCGCGGAGAAAGAATGTATTCAAGAACGCTTCGTGAGCGTTCCCATTCACTTGCTGATGGCTTTCTTGGGAGACAAGGGGCGCGTCATATAAGACCGTCGCGACAGAGTTCAACGTCGTCGCTCGCACAGGAGCTTGCTTGATCGCCGGGACACCAGAGCATATCTATCCCAAATCGGTTCTACCCCTCGTCAATGGCCGAGCATCTTGAGTGCCGTCGCGATGACGGTCACCTGTAGTAAAAACCCTGGACCGTGGTCAGGGCATCTAGAACTACTTTGACTGCGGAAGCGTCGAGGGGTGCCTGCGGCGGTATCGGATCTCCGACGTCGTAGCGCTGTGCGCTGAGCGCTGCCTTCAAGCAGCTTGCCAACCGATATTGTGCGAAAACTTCGTTGAAAGGCCAGAGGCGCTTTTGCATTGTCATCGCATCGTTCCAATCTCCGCGCATACAAGCATCGTACAACTCGATGCTTTGCTCGGGCAGTACACAAGCCGGTCCAGCGAACCAACCTCTGCCTCCCATCATGAGTACTGTAGTCGCGATATGGGACGATGCTGAGTAAATAGCAAAATCGCTATCGCATCGGTTGAGGATGGACAGCAATCGACCGGTGTCCGTCGAGGCATCCTTTAGACCAACGATGTTTGGGTGTTTTGCAATCGCGCAGATTGTCTCGATTGACAGATCCGTGCGTTGGAAATTCGGATTTGTATAAACGATGATAGGGAGATCAACGTTATCTGCTACGTCCAAAAAATATTTTCTCGCTTCATTTTCCCTTAGAGGGAAATATGAATCGAGCACAACGACAATTCCGTCTACTCCTACGCCGCGATAAGCTTTGGCTTGATCTATTGCCGATTGAGTGGAAACGCTGGCGACGCCCGGTAGTACCGGCACCCGATGGCTCGCGGCCTCAACCACTACCTCAACGATGCGCATCTTTTGCGTCTCGGACAGATAGGCGTATTCTCCACTGCTTCCAAGCGGTGTTAAGCCGCTCACACGTTTTCGAATAAGGTCAGAGCAGAGATCACCCAATACTCGCTCCTTGATACTCCCGTCAGAGTTTACTGGACTTACCAGGTAAGGGATCACGCCGGAAAAAAATGTCATTGTTCCAATCTCGGTCTTGGTGTTTCAAATCAGGTGTTCTTGCGTCTAGGGCATTGCTTCGGTCAGACGCGGTTATGAGATTGCCCCCGTGAAGGGGCATACTTGAGCTGGCAGAGCTGCTCAGTTCGCTTGCTCTGCATACTGGGAGCCTACGGCATCAAGAGAGGAGAACAATGGACATTTAGCCCGCGCGCATGCACTTTGTCGCAGTCACTACCGACAGCCGCCACGAAAATTGCTGAAAGGGCCGTTAAGGGACCGCGCGCAAGCCACCCCAAGACGCCGGGCATGGAGCCTTACGCATTCCACGTGACGAGATTCAAAGAGAATTTCGTTCGCCCGTCCAACCCGCCCATGCCGCGTTTGAAAATCAAGCGGGCCTTACAACTATCCCTGTGTTTGGGTTGCAATACGGCGAAACTCGATTGGTGACATCTCAGCATTTTTGGTGAAAAAGCGAGTGAAGTAGGCAGCGTCTTCGTAACCCAGTCGGTATGCAATTTCTTTAACGCTCAAGCTTGTGTTTGCAAGGTAAGCCCGAGCCTCTTCCATTATGCGAGCCCTGAGGTTGGCATGAACGCTTCCGCCCGTTGCTATGACAGACATTTTGTTAAGGTTGGAAGCGGAAACACCGAGCTGCGTAGCATAAAAATTGACGTTTTTGTGGGATTTGTAGTATTTATCAATCAGCCATGAAAGCTGCTTGATCCGACCCCCATCGGACAGATCTCTGTATTTTCCAGCGTCCAGTCCTTCTTTGAAGGCGTTCCGTTCATGCAGAAGGCGAAGAAATTCAACGATGAACGCCTGCACGGAAGCTTCCCTTGCCAAGACATGGGGGTAGCGGAACTCATGATGTTCTTGAATGACTTTCTCAATTGATTCGATCAGCGGGGCGTTGTTGATTGGATCTATGCCTTCGAAGATCATGATATTATCGAGCACGTCTGCGACGAGCAGCCCCCTTTGTGCCATGCGCCCAAAGAAAAAATCGCTGATCGTGATGACGTGGCCGCGGGTTTCGATCTCGGGATATGAATTGAAGCCATGCTCGAAATTCGGAGGGACCAACAACAGTGTCCGATCCCCAAAGTCTTTCCTACCCGCAGGTGTTACAAGGGTAGATTTTCCTATTGAAATATACACGAACTGGTAAAGGTCGCGATGCAAATGCATTTCGATATTGTTGGTCAGATTTTTACTTCTGACGAAGATCGACTCCGCATTCGAGTAGATCGACTGCCCCAGTTCCGGGCCTTCGCCATAGAGTGAATAAGCAGGCGTGGCAGCGCCGCCATAAGTGGGTTGGGCGACGTTTATTCGACTCGCGTTCGGCATCCAGTACCCCTTCACCGCGGGACGAAGCGTTGAGCAAAACGTCCAGCTATTTGTCAGTTTTTACCATTGTTCCCTTTGCGAGAAAATGGTTTTTTGAAATCAGACTTGACGGATTTTGTAGTCGGGCCGCTCTCGTTTTTAGATGTGCCGCGGTCGGGAACTGGCAATTATCCCACGAATTTTCGCTTGGGCGAGGCGCCGGAAATGGATCGTGCGGTGGCAGCCATCGTACGTCGGCCGGCGCAGATAATATCAATGCGAGGGACGCAGTATTATGCACATGCTAACAAAGAAGACATCGACTGAAATTCCACTCGAGGCAGTTGTGGTCCGGGCGGATGAGGGATCACCCGTAAGCCTTGGCTCAGAAGGCGGCGGGAGCGCTCTGGTCAAAGTGTCGCCAGTGAGCCATCAATTCTCGCACTTTGCCGTCGTGGGCATCGACCTTCCCAAAGGAGCTTACCTTCGCCCACATGCTTATGAACTTAACGAGCGGATGGTTCTGTGCTTCGGAGGCCGAGGTCATGTCATCGTAGACGGACAAAAGCATCCGGTGTCCAAGGGAACCTTCATGTTCTGGGGTCGGGGTGTTGGCGTTGAAGTCGTGCAGGATGGTGACGAGCCTCTTCGCCTGTCGGTTATCTCTTTTCCGCCGGCACCTGACTCGCGCTTCGATCTGTTTCCACTCGGCGGCGGCACCCCCGCCGATGGTGGCGCCTCGGTCGGAGTTCGTGCGGGGAACAATCTCGTGGAGCGTGATAACGGCCATTTCATTATCGTCCAAGATGATGAAGGCGAGGAGTATTGGCAGGCTGCACCCAGCCTGGGCTACGTGAGCATCATGATCGCTGCGCCTGTTTTGCCGGTAACCTACTTCTGTGCAGCGTCACAGCTGCTTGAACCAGGGGCCAATGTGCGCCATCACGGCCACGTGGCGTCCGAAGAGATAGTGATCGTTACCCACGGAAAAGGTATCGTGGTTCTGGGTGATGAACAGTTTCCGATTGCAGAAGGCGACGTCATTGTCCTTCCGCCGACGCTAATGCATCATTTCATCAATAACGGAACTGAGCCTCTCAAATACGGCGGCGTATTCCTTCCGCCTAGCGTGGAAGGCGCCTTACGAGAGACGGGCGTCAGGAAACTTCCGGGCGAACCCCGTCCGGCGTCAATTCCACGCAATCCGACGACGGAAAAGCTCCTCGTGGATAAATACGGTTTCATCATTCCCGGCATTTCGGATCAACGTACTGTAGGCGTCTAACAAACGTCTAAGAGGGAACTTCAATGACACTTCCACTGGAAGGAATTCGGATCTGTGATCTGTCGCAGATCATGTTCGGCCCGTGCGGTACTCAGGTTCTGGGTGACTATGGCGCGGATATCATCAAGATCGAAAAGCCCGGCATCGGAGACATCAGCCGGGCGATTGACCGCCATCGCCCTAACAAAGGCGACGAAAGCGCGAACTTCATGGCCATGAACCGTAACAAGCGGAGTCTGGCGTTGGATATCAAATCCCAGGAAGGCCGTGATATTGTCAAAAAGATTGCCAGGAACGCCGACGTGTTTGTGCACAACTTCCGGCCGGGTGTGGTCGAGCGTCTCGGCCTCGGCTACGAAGATATCAAAGCCATAAACGAAAAGGTCATCTATGTCGAGGGATCGGGCTTTGGGGCGACGGGTCCACTCGCGCACAAAGCCGGCATGGACTTCGTGGCACAGGCGATGGCGGGCGTTGCCTTTGGGAATAAGGATCCGGATGGTAAACCCCAATTGTTCCCGATCTCGACAGCGGATTTTTCGGCGGGCATGATCTTGGCTCAAGGGGTGCTCATGGCGCTTTACCACCGCGAGCGCACCGGTCAGGGACAGAAGCTTGAGATCAATCTTCTCGACGTTTTTTTGGTGATGCAGCAACAGGAAGTCACGCAAAAGCTTCGGACCGGTCACGACTTCAATCCTCTTGAGCAAGACCCAATGGACATCTTCACGACTTCAGATGGCAGCGTCGCTGTAATTGCGGTTTTGAGGCCAAATCCAGTGTCCGATATCTGTAACGCGCTTGAGATCCCCGATCTTACCAAGGATCCCGAGTTTTCTACGCTTTCCCAGCAAATGTCCAAACGCGGTGAATATCGCCGGCGGATGAGTGCCGGCTTTAGCAAGTTCACCACGGAAGAATGTGTGAGGCGGCTGGACAAGGCAGACATCTTGTGTTGCCCGGTACTCCCCTTGGGAGAGGTCCTGCAGCACCCGCAGATCGACGAGAACAAGATTATCGTCGAGATCAACCACCCAAAACACGGAAATTTCCGTACCGTCGGGAATGCGATAAAGTCTTCGGCCTTTCCCAACATTGCACTCAAAGCCCCTCCATTGCTGGGTCAACACTCCGAGGAAATCCTGACCGAGTACGGCTTCTCCCAAGACCAAATTGCCAAGCTTTTCGATAGCGACGTCATTGCTCGTTAGACGACCGAATACGGCTCAGCAAACTTGACATAGATGAAAAGGCGTCAACTCAATGACCTTACACTACAACATTCAGGGGAGCGGTGCGCGCACTGTTCTCCTTGTGACCGGGCTTGGTGGGCATGCAAACTTCTGGGATGCTCATCGTTCCTATCTCGCGGAAAAATACACCGTCATAAGCTTCGATCAAAGAGGGTGTGGCGCCAACCGCGATGTGGAGGGAGTTCACACCCTGCGTGAAATTGTGTCCGATGCGGTCGGCATCCTTGACGATGCTCAAGTGAAAAAGGCTACCGTGATCGGTCATTCCATGGGAGGCGTCATTACCCAGTGCTTGGTTCTCGACCATCGGCAAAGGGTCGAGGCAGCAGTGTTCAGCGGGACATTTTGCGCATTTGATCGCTATATGGAATTCATCAACAATCTACGCCAGCGCGTCCTTGATACGGCGGGGACGGAAACCTGCGGGCAGCTTTCGGCCATCCTCGCAATGCCAGGTGGGAATGTGCTCGATCCGAGCTATGACCTTATGAGCCGAATCAAGACGATCCGCCAGACCATGGCCGACGATGTCCTCGCAGCACGGATGAAAGCACCCTTCAACTTCGATCGCCGCGATGAGCTTCGGGCAATTGAAGGTTTGCCAAGCCTAGTTGTGGGAGCTTCGGATGACATGTTGGCAGCGGAATATCAATCCAGGGAAATTGCCAGTCTGGTGAGAGGTTCTCAGATTGAAATAATCGACGGAGGGCATTTCTTTCCCAATACTCGCGCTGCCCGCTATCGTGAACTGATTGGCTCCTTCCTTCAGTCCACAGACGCCCTTTAGCGCCTATTTCGTGGAGGGCGATAACTTGGGTTGTCGCTTGCCGCCGCTATGCCGAAAGTTAGAGCACACGATGTTCAGTAGATCAGTCAGGACGACTCCTCCGGGGCAAATGGAGGGCACAACAGACATCATTGTCGTTGGATCGGGAGCTGCGGCGCTCACGGCAGCGCTAACAGCCGCATCGGCTGGCAAGTCCGTTCGGGTCATCGAGAAAACCGACAAATTGGGTGGAACCAGCGCCATGTCAGGCGGAATGACCTGGCTGCCTGGCAATCACTACGCGCAGGCAGCTGGCGTTGAAGATTCATTCGAAGAGGCGTTAGCCTATATGCGAGCAGCGTCTCCAATAGGGTGGCGGGAGACAGAAGACGAGCTATGGAAGAGCCAGCTTAGGAACGGGCCAGAAATGCTCAAGTTGGTGGAGGCACTTAGCCCCCTTCGTTTTCGCCTCACGCCGGTTCCAGATCCGTTCCAAGAATGCGTGGGCGCAAAGTCAACCCGAATTCTCTCCGTCGAGCCACTGAGCAAGAAGATTCTCGGGCCTTTGCGTAAAAAGGTCAGGCGTTCGACGATACCGCAAAGGCTGACGTATCATGAAACCGTCGCTGCTAAGCTTGATCGTCAGCCCATAAGAGGTACATTGAAATTCCTTCCTACTCTAATCCGGCGCTGGCTCACGGATTCAATGGCACAGGGCAACGGCCTTATCACCGGTCTTCTGAAGGGCTGTATCGACGCCGGGTGCATGTTTGAATTATCAACAAGGGCGATCGCCTTGAAGGTCGATGCCGCGGGTGTGGTCAAAGGGGTAGAGGTGGAGCGCGATGGACGGCGCCACACCTACAAAGCGCGGAGCGGTGTCGTTCTTGCTACGGGGGGCTTCGAGTGGGATAGCAAAATGCTGGCCACGTATTTTCCAAGCGAGATCGACTTTAAGAGCTCTCCGAGCAGCAATGAGGGTGACGGCCACAAGATGGCACAGGCTATTGGCGCCACCTTCGCACATATGGACCAGGGTAATATCGTCATCCAGCCGCCCACAAAATACGAGGGCAAACTGCACGGCTTGCCGCTCAGGATCCATGCTGAGCCGGACGCGATCATTGTCGACCAGTCTGGTAACCGGTTCGCCAGCGAGTATGAGTTTTGGGTTTACGATCGCATCATGGATCGGGATGACGACGGAGGTCTCATTCATCAACCCGCTTGGGTGATCAGCCATTGGCCGATGATCAAACGTACTCCACTGATCTGGTGGTACCGTCGGTACCAACCCGGCTGGTTACTCAAAGCAGATTCCCTGGAAGAGCTGGCGGCAAAGACGGGCCTTCCATCCGGCGCTCTGCGCAAGACAGTCGAACGCTTCAACGCCTTCGCTCGAACCGGGATCGACGAGGACTATCAGCGAGGATGCTCCTGCTTCTATGAAAAGAGCGTAGCATCGAGCGTCGGTCTTATGGCGGAGATCAAAAAGCCGCCGTATGTCGCCTATCGGTTCCGTCCGTCCCTTCTCGGAACCAAAGGCGGAGTGAGAACCAATGAGTATGGTCAAGCGCTTCGGGCGGACGGCAGCATAATTCCCGGCCTTTATTGCGCCGGCAATGTCATGGCCAGCCCCACGGGAGCACGTACGCCAAGCCAGGTTGGTACGACAATCGGACCATATATGACATGGGGTTACATTTGCGCTCGTTCAATTTTGAAGGACAACCGCCTCTAGCCTCGCGGGACGGCGGTCATTGCTTGATTGGCACGAAAAGACGCGACCCTTGGGGCAGCAAATGGCTGCATGCGTAGCAACTGGAGATAACATGAACCCGACCGAGAATTACGCCGACAAAGTCGTCCTGGAACGACCGGCAGATGGCGTTGCCCTTATTCGCTTCGACCGCCCGGATAAAAAAAATGCGTTGCACAGCTCGATGATCATTGAGCTGGGACGCTTGCTTAGCGAGCTTGATGAAGACAATGGCGTGCGTTGCGTAATTCTCGCGGGGACGGAGGCGTTTTTCGCAGCCGGGGCGGACATCAAGGAAATGGTGGCCTTAGGTCCTGTTGAAGTGTCAAACAGCCCATCCCGTGTCGCCGCTTGGGCGGCGATCGAGTCCTTTGAAAAGCCGTTGATTGCTGCCGTCAACGGCCTCGCCTTCGGGGCAGGCTGTGAACTCGCCCTGGTATGCGACTTCGTCGTCGCAGGCTCGAATGCCCAGTTTGGCCAGCCGGAGATCCGTCTAGGCGGCGTGCCAGGCGACGGTGGAACGCAGCGATTGCCGCGCAAACTTTCGCCGAACCTGGCGAACTATATGCTGATGACTGGAGAAGCCATCGGTGCGGAGCGAGCGCTTCAGTTCGGCTTCGCCGTCGAGGTTTGTGATCCACCTGCTACCGTGACACGCACTATCGAGATCGCCCGCGCAATAGCGGCGCGGGCTCCGGCCGCAGTGAGGTCGGCGAAAGCTTGCGTGCGCAATGCTGTCGGTGCCACGTTAGAAAATGGCTTAGCGTTCGAACGCTTTAGCGTTAATTGCCTAGCAATGACTGAAGACGCAAAGGAAGGCATGCTTGCTTTTACCGAAAAACGTCCTCCTGTCTTCACGGGACGATGAGCGATTGTAAAACGCACCGATCTGCACGAGACGGAAGGGCAAGGCTGACACAACAACCTGTCGCTCGAACGGTTAGATCAGCGACGACGTTGCGCCCCACAATGAGCATCTGCTCGCAAACTCGTGCCTCTGGCGACGGACTTGTAAATGATCATCGGAATCAGCATCGTCGAACTACTTCGGGCCCAGCCTCGAAGGATGAGCTTGTCGGTTTTGACCGGGTAATTTGAAGATATGCGATATTTGCCTTTCCTGATGCCCTGAACCATCGGCTCGGGCCACAATCCCGTTCATGCGGACAAGAGCGCCGCACAGTCTTCCTTGATCATTGATGCTTGGTGCACACCGTCGGTTGGCCGATTGTGCAGTGTGGTCGCAAGCGAGCTATAGTTACGGCCGTGCGTAGTGCGACAACCAACATGAGACGTGATCTCATCCCGATTGTCGCTCGACAGTCGTGGCTTAACGAAGCCTCGCGCGCAAAGGGAGGCCGCGCTTTAGACTCCCGCTTTCCGAAGGCTTGCTGATGGTTAGGCGACCTGCTTGGCCGCGATCTTGGCGACGTGAGCGCCCTGATAACGCGCACCGTCCAGTTCTACGGATGAAGGCTGACGCGAACCGTCAGCCCCGGTGATTGTTGTCGCACCATACGGCGTTCCACCTTTAACCTCTTCCAACCCGAGCTGTCCCTGGAAGGAATAGGGAAGACCGGCCACGATCATTCCGTGATGAAGCAGTGTCGGGAGGAAGCCCAGGATGGTTGATTCCTGACCGCCATGCTGCGTCGCGGAAGCTGTAAACACCGCGCCTATTTTACCAGCGAGCTTCGAAGCGGCCCAAAGTCCCCCGGTTTGATCCCAGAAATTGCGCATCTGCGATGCCACAGTGCCAAATCGTGTTCCTGCTCCCACGATGATCGCGTCATATTGATCCAGTTCGTTCGGGTCGGCGATTGGAGCTTCCTGGTCCATCTTAAAGAACGAAGCTCTGGCAACCTCGTCGGGCACCAACTCGGGGACCCGCTTGATAACAACTTCGGCGCCAGTGGAACGTGCGCCATCTGCAACCGCCTTGGCCATCGTTTCAATATGGCCATAAGCAGAATGGTAGAGAACGAGAACTTTAGTCATCTGATATAATTACCTTGTTGTGTGTTGGAGCGAGCTCATCAATTGTTGCCATTCAGCGTCATCGTCAGGAGGCGGCGCGCCCTACTGAAATCGACAATTCCCCGATGGCTTCTATCTGCACGTCGATAGTATCGCCCGGCTGAACAGGTCCCACTCCCTGAGGGGTTCCAGTCATTATGATGTCTCCCGGAAAGAGGGTGTAGAAGCTCGAGGCATACTCGATAAGGCGTGCAACGCTGAAGATGAGTTGCGACGTATTCGCTCTCTGTTTCTCAATTCCGTTCACGCTGAGACGAAGCTCCAGAGCATCGGGAGAGGGGATTTCGTCGAAGGTTACAAGCCATGGCCCGAGGACGGTATAGGTGTCTGGGGACTTTCGAAACGATGGAAATTCCTTTCCTCTAACGGTCATGTCCAGACCGATTGTGAAGCCTAGGATATGCTCGAAAGCCCGATCCTTTTTCACAAAGCTGGCCTCTTTGCCGATAATGACCGCGAGTTCTACTTCGTGATCTGTCCGACGCTCGCTGAAGCGGGGCATGACAGTTTCGGAAGGTCCTATCAACGAACTTCCCGCCTTCAAGAACAGGCCGAACTCGTCGATATTTGTATAGGTCGTGCCGTTGTTGATCTCACTGTCGGCATTCGCTTCATCAATGTGAGCGCGATAATTGATTGGCGCGCCAATTATCTTGCCTGGATTTGCGATGGGCGATGCCAAGGAGACTTCGTGTAGCGCCAGTCGCGACGAACTTTTGGAAACAGCCGCGCGCATCTTGGGGAGATCCAGCAGCTGCCGGGCAAGCCAGTCGCCGGGCGGCAAGGGCCATGCTGGATTCAGGTCAAAGGCCGAAGTGATGTCTATGACCGTATCCCCCACTACCACGCCGATCCGGTTGTGATTGAACCTGCAAATCTTCATGGCATCTCCCTCCGGCTAAATTACTGCATTTGCATTTATTGCATATGCAGTATATCGCTATGCCTTGTCTGTCAACGATGATCACCATCCAGTGCAAGGAGAACTGTTAGATGACTACGGAATCCAACACGCCAAACACTATCGAGCGATCGGCCTACTACGCTGAGCTCAGCGCTCTTCAGCTGGCGCCTCTATGGGAACGCCTGAAGGGGCTTGTCCCAACCGACCCTCGCCCGAACGCGGTCCCCTATCACTGGGCATGGAATTTGGTTCGCCCTCAGTTGTTGACCGCAGGTCGCGCGATTACCGCAGAGGAGGCGGAACGTCGTGTTCTGGTTCTGGAGAACCCAGGGCTTGAGGGGAAATCTCAGATCACCGATACGCTTTACGCTGGACTGCAGTTGATCATGCCGGGTGAGGTCGCCCCAGCTCACCGGCATACTCAATCGGCGTTGAGGTTCATGCTCGAAGGCGTGGGCGGCTTTACTGCAGTATCGGGTGAGAAGACAACGATGCATCGTGGAGACCTGGTCCTCACGCCTTACTGGACTTGGCATGATCACGGGCATGACGGCGACGAGCCGGTCATATGGTTGGACGGGCTCGACGTGCCATTGGTCAATTTTCTAAAGGCAGGGTTTCGCGAAGAACATCAAGCCAACCGGCAGGTGTTGAGCAAACCGGAGGGCGACTCTCTCGCTCGCTTCGGAAGCGGCCTGCTTCCGGTGGTCATGCCCAGCATGTCCGGCACGTCGCCGGTGTTTAACTATCCCTACGCCAGAACCCGTGAGGCGCTTGACGTTTTACAGCGGTCCACTGACATCGACAAGCACCTCGGCATTTGCATGCGTTATGTGAACCCTGTGAACGGGGATTGGGCAATCCCAACGCTTGGCACGACGATCCGACTGCTCCCTAAAGGTTTTAACTCGACATTCTACCGGTCGACCGAAAGCGCTGTATTCGTGGTCATCGAAGGGGAGCCGACCGTGATTGTGGAGGGATCGGCGCCAGTCGTATTGGGCCCGAACGACGTGTTCGCTGTTCCCGGTTGGTTGCGCCATCGATTTGAAAGCTCCAGTTCGGATTCCATTCTCTTCTCATTTTCCGATCGGCCGGTGCATGAAAAGTTGGGCCTCCTGCGCGAGGAACGCAGCTGACCCTTTTACTGTAGCGGGCGGCGGCCAGTAGGCCGCCGCTCCGAAATCATATTTATCCACTTTTGACCGAGACGCGCCTCAATCTCGGTTATCTCGATCTTTTTTCGGATCGGATTCCAAACAGGTTTGTGGTATTCGACCTCGCTGCACGATGAACTTCGACAAAAGTGAAGAGACGCATGGGTGAAGAAAACTACAAGCTCGAGGACCGTCTCTCTTTTCTCACGAACCGGGTTGCCTCTGCAATAAACGAGCGGTTCGTTTTGAAGCTGCAGATCCACTCGTTAACGATACCGATGTGGCGCGTTCTAGTTGTGCTTCATGATTTCGGAGAGTCAAAACTGGTTGATCTCTCCTCGCTGACATCAATCGATGCTTCAACGCTGTCGCGGCTCACCGAGGGGATGCATGAACGCAAACTTATCCGGAAAGTCCGCTCGACAAAGAGCAAGAGAGAGATCGTTGTATCGTTGCGATCTGAAGGCAAGGGGTTGGTGGACGCCTTGATTCCGCAGGCGATCGAACTCGATACATTTATGCTGGCTGGCCTCAGCGAGAGCGACATGGCCGTGACACGGCGCGCATTGCGAAGTATGTACGAACAATTGACCGCAGCCGGGCAGACTGTTGTGCCATCTGCTGGCGCTGCCACGAAGGACGCTCGGAAGGAAAAGTACTATGTCCAATCCAAATCCGACCGAGTTGAGTGAGCTTGGGATTAGACATCGTAGACGTGAGTGCGATGGATCGGCTTGACGCGACGGGCTAGAAGCAAGGTTCCACGTCAGCAAGTCCCTCCAATCCCTCCAGGCAACGGCGCCAAAGTCGCGTGAATTGCCACGCTGCCCCGTTTCATAAATCTTGCTGTCGGCAGGCGCGATCGTCTAAGATCATTGACACTCGAGCATGGGCGTTGGCCGTCGGCTTGAGAGCCCTGCTTCATCATCGGTGCTAAGGTATAATGCGGCCATGCAGGCAGTCCGGGATTGATCCTGATCAACCCACGAACGAAGTCCTTATTTCATTTCCAGTCAAATTGGCTCAGTGTGTCGAGCATCAAGAATTCTCGGCCATAGTGAGATAGGACCCCGCTGCGGGGAACAGCTTGGGGCGTAGTTCCCAGTCCGTCTTCGTGAGCTGCGGACAAAGAAGATCTGAACCTGCGAAACCGAGGAGCGACGGCTCCTGCGTGTAGAGGACCGTCCGGTGCTAGTCTCGGCTGGGTTACACGGGTCGCGCTCGTCGTTGCCGCCTCGACTTGATGCGGTACCTACAGACCTCGGCCGGCTATAAGATGCCGAACATGCAGGGCAGTCACCGTGGAATTGAGCAATTTGTCCAATATTTTGGGGTACTTTACCATTGTCCCTGAAGCCGCCACATGGTTACTGGACTCCAAGCTTCGGCGACCTTTCAGGTTAGCCATAACAGGAGCATGGGAACCGCCGTATCAGCGGCTCCGAAGTTCAAGTGGAAGCCGCGGAAGACGGACCCTCTTAGCTGACAACGCAATGTTGCCAAGTCGTAAACCATACGGGAACAATGGTGGAGGCCTACATGACCATAGTAAAAAATCATCGTGAAATGAGCCGCAGAATGGCATTGAAAGCAGCAGCGGCGTTGCTTGCTGCCTACAACCTTCGTTCAACGCGTGCACTTGCCGCCGGTGAAAGTCTTAACATTCTGAATATGAACCTCCTATTCGGCGAAACGCTGGGTAACCAAATTTCGAAATCCTATACCGCTGCCGAAATCAGCGCTGACCCCGTTCCGCAAAATGAGCATTACGAAAAGCTCCTTGTAGAAATGTCTCAAGGATCTTCCACTTATGACCTTTTGACCTTGGACGCATTGTTCATCAATCAGGTTTTAGGCAATCAGTGGGTGAAGGCCGTGGAGGATATCCAGGCTGAGGATGCATCGCTGCAGCCTTTGCAATATCAGAATGTAATTCCGGAATCCCTGAAATTTGTGCAGCGCGACGGGAAGCATTACGGAATACCGCTGACGCTCGCCACCCCTATTTTTGTTTACCGAAAGGATCTGTTCGAAGCAAAGGGTCTTTCGGTGCCCACGAACTGGGACGATTATCGGAAGTGTGCCGAAGCGCTTCATACAAATGAGGTGGCTGGCAACATCCTGCTACTAGGTGGTCAGGATGCTCACATGTCAGGCGACTGGGCTACCCGGTTAATGAGCATGACAAAGTTGGGGCCCACCGACGATGGCGTGTTGGATGGCTCAAATCAGCCTGCCTTCAATACTGAGGGACAGGGTGTGAAGGCGATTGAACGGATCAAGGAGGTGCTTCCTTTTGCACCCAAGGGCGCTGAAGGTCTCGACTATCCAGACGGTCTGTCCCTTTTCTCCCAAGGAAAAGCCGCGATGTTTATCAGTTGGTCGGATGTGTTTTCCGGCCTGGAGAATGGACCACTGAAGGGCAAGTTCGGCTATGCCGCCGTTCCAAGCGAAAAATATCAGCAGCAAATGACCGGTGGCTTTTCAATCGGCGTCAGCGCTTTTTCACAAAAGTCAATCGAAAGCTATAAATTCCTCGATTGGATGCTTAAGGGAGAGGGGTACAAGCTGTTTCTCGATAACGGCGAAATGAATCTGGTGTTCAAATCGCAGCTAGAAGATCCGGCGGTGCAAGCAAGAATCCCCTCGCTGGCCGTCTATCAGGATTTCAAGAAGCGGGGAACCACCACGATCGCACTACCCCCTTACCGCGTTCCGAACTCGGTGGAAGTGCAACGGGTCCTATATGAGGAAATTCTGGCCGCCGTTCTCGGCAGAAAATCGCCTGACCTAGCGATGAAAGACGCCGAAACGCGCGTCAAAGCCATCATTCGTTAAGGCCGCTTGAACTGACGTGAAGGAACGGCCCGCGGCCGTTCCTATCATGCAATGGGAAATTACTATGGCTATGACGCGTTCAATCTCTACGCCAGTTGTCACTGGCACCCATAAAGCGGAACGGGCGGGAGAGCGCCGGACAGGCGTACTTCTCCTCACACCGGCGTTTGTCCTTATGAACCTCGTCGGCTTTTTTCCGATGATCTATTCTCTTTACATCTCGTTGACGAACTACAACCCGACCCATGGCGGAGCCTCTCAATTCATCGGTTTGAAAAACTATGCCAACGCCCTTTTAGATCCACAATTTTGGCATGCCATTGGCCTCACCTGTGTTTTTGTAACCTTAAGTGTGACGTCGTCATTGGTTCTTGCAGTACTTTTGTCGCTTCTGTTCAACTTGCGGTACCCTGGATTTTTCCTGTTGCGGACGATCATCCTGGTGCCAATGTTGGTTACGCCGATCGCTGTTGGCATCGTGTGGCGGGTCATGATGATGCCCGACCTCGGCGTCCTCAATTACCTCCTGACCGTGTTAGGCTTTCAACCCCAGCTCTGGACATCATCGGCAAGCACCGCGCTGCTATCGATTGTACTTGTCGACATTTGGCAGTGGACTCCCTTCATGTTTCTTATTGTCTTCGCGGGCATTTCATCGCTCCCACGCAGCCCATTCGAAGCCGCTGCCATTGACGGGGCCGGGCCGATACGTGTGTTTTTCTCCGTCACTTTGCCGCTACTTCGGCCGGTCATCGTTATCGCCACGCTACTGCGCATCGTAGATGCCTTCCGAACCTATGACACGGCGTTCATCATGACGCGAGGTGGGCCAGATTTTTCCACTGATCTCGTCAGCGTCTACCTGCAGAGGATAAATTTCCGCTTTTTTGATCTCGGCTACGGATCGGCATTGTCGTGGATTACCCTCCTAATCGTGACGGCTATAATTTTGATATTCACCAAGCTCTCTGGCTTTGCGCGAATTATTTCTGAAAAAGAAAGCCGATAGGAGCCCAGCATGTCTATGAAAAGGCCCGCTATTCGCCGATATTCTCAAATCTTGCTGGCGTACTTTTTTGCACTCTTTGCGACAGCGTTTTTCGCCTTTCCAATATTTTGGATGGTCACAGCATCTTTGAAGAGCGACCAGGCAATTACAGCATTCCCACCTGTATGGGTTTTCACCCCGAGCTTGCAAAACTACGCCAAGCTCATCACGGACATTGGCATCGCCAAGATGTTTATCAACAGTGTCGTCATCGTCGGATTGTCCACGAGCCTGGCGATGGTTTGCGGAACTTTGGGCGCCTACGCGCTGGCTCGGTTCGATATAAAAGGCAAGCAGATGATTGCCTTCGAGATTTTATCAATCCGTATGCTGCCACCGATCGTCAGTGTCGTTCCAATGTTTATCCTCGCGAGGTGGCTGGGTATCTTCGATACCTACTGGTTGCTGACTGCGGCGTACGCTCTTTCCGGTCTACCATTTGTTGTCTGGGTAATGCGCGTCTTTATTCAGGATATCCCGCAGTCAATTGAGGAAGCCGCACTGATTGACGGATGTTCACGACTTGAAACTTTTTGGCGGGTGACGCTCCCGCTCTTGTTGCCCGGCCTGGCAGCGACAATGGTCATCGTGTTCATGTTTGCCTGGAACGAATTTCTCCTGGCTTCCATGTTGACGTCGAACGCTGCGAAAACGCTACCGGTCATCGCTGCAAATACTCTGAGCGCAAAGTCAATTGCCTGGGGTCTGGCTTCAGCCGCAGGTGTCGTCATGTCGCTGCCTGTCGTCATCCTCGTTCTACTTATGCAACGCTATCTTGTTCGCGGCCTGACATTGGGCGCAGTAAAAGGCTAAGGAGGCTATCGTGGGCATTCAAATTAGAAACGTGCAAAAGCGTTTTGGCGAGATAACTGTTGTTAACGGCGTGTCAGTTGACATAGCCGAAGGCGAGTTTTTCGTCATGCTGGGGGAATCTGGCTGCGGAAAGACGACAACACTCCGTATGGTCGCAGGGCTCGAATTACCAACCTCGGGATCCGTGCACATCAACGGCAGGGACGTGACCTTCGCAGAGCCGCGCCATCGCGATATCGCCATGGCGTTCCAAGACTATGGGCTCTATCCCAACATGACAGTCTTTGAAAACATTGCCTTTCCGCTCAAGATCAGAAAGGTGCCTCAGTCGGATCGCAAGAGGAAGGTTGAGGAAACAGCCGGCAAGCTCGGTATCGCGGACTATCTTGGCCGTAAGCCGTTTCAACTGTCCGGCGGTCAGCGGCAGCGAGTTTCGCTAGCGCGCGCCTTAGTACGAAACCCTAAAGTCTTCCTGATGGACGAACCGCTTTCGAACCTTGACGCGAAGCTTCGTGCCGTCATGAGGACCGAAATCAAAAAGCTCGTGTCCGAACTGGGAATCACCACGATTTATGTCACGCACGACCAGATCGAGGCTATGTCTATGGCAGACCGAATTGCCGTCATGCGTCGGGGCGACATGGTTCAGATCGGGTCGCCCATGGAAATCTATGACCGGCCCCTGACGCGCTTTGTCGCTGATTTCATGGGATCACCGCCCATGAACCTGTTCCCGGCTGTCATGAAGACGCCGGGTCAGCCGACCTGTCAGATCCAGGAGTTTGTTGATACGCTTCCAATTACCGAGCGCGAGTTGATTGCCGCGAGACTGGATCCAGCACACCAATTTACACTCGGTATTCGGCCTGAACACCTGAAGCTCGTCCAACCTGGTTCGCCTGGATCGGCGCGTGCAGTTGTCGACTTCGTCGAACCATTGGGCCAGACCACCAATGTCTATCTCGCAATCGGGGACACGCGGCTGATTGCGGTTACCGATCGATGCGCCAGCCAAGTAGGTGATGTCGTTGGGGTGTACGCGCCCCCGGAGAGTGTGCGTGTCGTTGCAAATTGAGACCGTTTCGACGTCCCCGCTAAAGAGAGCCGCGTCGTCGACACACGTACCGGCATTTTGACCCCTAGTAAAATTTTTGTTGATGGAGGCTCACTTGTTGCAAGCGCACCCCGCTCTCTCGCACCGTACTTACGGCCATTTTATCGACGGGGTCTTGTGTGATCCTTCGGTCACGTTGATCGACCGCCACTCACCCGCCGACGGCACGTTACTCGCGCGCTTTTCAGCAGGTACGTCGGAAGACGTCGATGCTGCTGTAGCGGCGGCGTTAAAGGCATTTAACCAGGAAAATTGGCGGGATCTGAGCGGCTCGGGCCGCGCTGGGCTGCTTAATAGATTTGCTGACTTGATTGCAGACAACGCGGACTATCTTGTTCGACTTGAAGCGGAGGAATCCGCCAAAGCGACGAAGATGTCTGTATACGAGCTTGCAATGGTTGTCGAAATGACGCGCTTTGCAGCATCACTTGCGGTGACCGAAAAAGGAGAAACCCATACACAGCTCGGGCCTCTGTCGCTGGGGCTTGTAACGAAAGAACCATGTGGGGTCGTCGGCATGATCGTGCCGTGGAATTTCCCTTTGATCTGCCTTTTTCAGAAGCTCCCGTATGCGCTCGCGGCTGGATGCACGGTAGTGATCAAACCCTCCGAGCTAACGTCCAGTACCGCCATTGAGATTGCGAGGTTGGCGAGCAAAGCGGGCTTTCCTCAAGGTGTTATTAATGTCGTGACTGGCACAGGGACTGCCGTGGGCGAGGCTCTGACCAGTCACCCCGATGTATCACTGATATCCTTCACGGGCTCCACTGGTGTTGGTCGGCACATCGCTGGAAAATGTGGGGAGGCCGTTAAGCGCGTAGCATTGGAACTCGGAGGTAAAGGCGCCAACATCGTTTTTGCCGACGCGGACCTTGATGCCGCATTGGATGGCGTTCTCTTTGGGTTCGTTTTCAATCAGGGCGAAGTTTGCGCGGCCGGATCGCGCCTGCTGATCGAAGAGAGTGTTGCCGACGCATTTGTGTCAAAACTTGCCGAACGCGCAAAGCGGATCGTTGTTGGCCACCCCATGGACAAAAATGCGGATATGAGTGCGCTGATCCATGAGGGGCACATGAACAAGGTCCTCGGGTACGTCGCCGACGGACAGAAAGAAGGTGCCATCCTCACGTGTGGCGGAGAGCGTCTCCAGGGCCAAGCTTACGATAATGGCTTTTTCGTGGGTCCGACGATCCTTACTGAAGTTACCTCTAGCATGCGCGTTTTCCGGGAGGAAATATTCGGGCCTGTTCTTTGTGTGACAAAATTCAAAACACAGGAAGAAGCAATACATTTGGCTAATAGTACCGATTTCGGTCTTGCAAACGGGGTGTGGAGCAAAGACATCGACAAAATCTTTACGGTTGCCCGCCAGTTGAAGTCTGGAACCGTATTTGCGAACACGTTTCTGGAGGCGGCGCCGCAGCTTCCCCAAGGTGGTGTCAAGAAAAGTGGCTTTGGTCGTGAAAACGGTTTGGATGCACTTAATGAGTATCTGGATACCAAGCAGACCTACGTGAAGTTGGGTGCCCGTCAGCCGATTCTTGCTCATACAATCAGCTAAATCAAAGGAAGGGAGTTTGCTTTGGCAGACGAGAGCAAGCGCATTGCGTTGATTGGATATGGTGCGATGGCCCGCAGCTTGCAGGCTTCGCTTCTTCGGTCCGAAGCCGGTGTGGCCGTGGCAGCGGTACTCGTACCAGCTGAGTTCGCGCCGCCGGCGAGTGAAATTGCTGGTTTAGAGCTATTTCACGATGTTGCGGATCTTGTCGCCTGGCGTCCTTCACTGGTCGTTGAGTGCGCAAGCCACGATGCTGTGCGCGATTTTGTTCCGACTTTGCTGCGGAACGGGATCGACACAATCATTGTCTCAACCGGGAGCTTGGCTGACAAATCGTTGTTCGATGATCTTGAGGTTGCCGCAAAAGTCGGACGCTGCCGTCTAACGGTCGTGTCAGGCGCTATTGGAGGACTTGATGTTTTGAGATCGGCGAGAAGCGCAGGCTTGAGTAAAGTAGCCTATACTGGCATCAAGCCACCAATCGCTTGGGCGGGCACTCCGGCTGCGGATAGGATGGACTTGACGGCGCTTCTTGAGCCGACGGTCATCTTCGAAGGCAACGCACGACAAGCCGCGCAGCTTTATCCAAAAAACGCAAATGTAACCGCCGCGGTGGCGCTCGCAGGTGTCGGGTTTGACGCAACCAGCGTAGCACTTTTGGCAGACCCCGGGACAGCGACGAACGGACATCGCGTGGAGGCGACGGGAGCCTTTGGCAGTTTTTCAATCGAGCTACAAAACCAACCTTTACCGGACAACCCGAAAACATCTTGGTTGGCCGCTTTGAGTATCCAAGAGGCGATTGTACGGCACTTCAGCTCCGTCGTCGTTTGAAAGTGCGCGTTAGTTCGGCTTGGACCGCGTCCAATCGGCAGATTTGAATACATAGGTGTAGGTAAGAGCGCATGAAAATTCTCGTCCCAGTGAAGCGGGTGGTTGATTACAACGTGAAGATCCGTGTCAAGCCGGATGGATCGGGCGTCGACCTTGCCAACGTCAAGATGTCGATGAACCCGTTCGACGAGATTTCGGTTGAGGAGGCCCTTCGCCTAAAGGAAGCCGGCAAGGCCGAGGAAGTGGTCGTCGTCTCGATCGGCCCGGCCAAGGCCGAGGAAACTTTGCGAACCGCGCTCGCCATGGGCGCCGACCGCGCCATCCTCGTTGAAACCGATGACGCCGTCGAGCCACTCGCAGTCGCAAAGATCCTCAAGGGTGTTGCCGACGCTGAAAAGCCAGGCCTCATCATTGTCGGCAAGCAGGCGATCGACGACGATTCCAACCAGACCGGCCAGATGCTTGCAGCCCTTCTCGGCTCCGCCCAGGCAACCTTCGCCTCTAAGGTCGAAATCGCCGGCGACAGCGCCGCTGTCACCCGTGAGATCGATGGCGGCCTGCAGACCATCAAGGTCAAGCTTCCGGCTGTCGTCACCACCGACCTTCGCCTCAACGAGCCGCGCTATGCTTCGCTGCCGAACATCATGAAGGCAAAGAAGAAGCCGCTTGACAAAAAGAGCCCGGCTGATTTCGGCGTCTCCACCGCGCCGCGCCTCAAGGTGCTGAAGACGGAAGAACCATCCGGCCGCAAGGCAGGCGTGAAGGTGAAATCGGTCGCCGAGCTTGTCGACAAGCTCAAGAACGAAGCCGGCGTACTCTGAGATCTGGAAAGGGAGAACACGATAATGGCCATTCTTCTTCTGGCTGACCACGACAATGCGACCCTTTCCGACCAGACCGGCAAGGCACTCACGGCTGCTTCCAAGATTGGCGGCGACGTTCATGTGCTGGTCGCAGGCAAAGGCGTCAAGCCTGCTGCCGATGCCGCCGCAAAGCTCTTGGGCGTCTCCAAGGTCCTGCTCGTCGAAAGCGACGAGCTCGCCAACGATCTGGCAGAGCCGCTGGCCGACCTGATTGTCTCGCTGGCAGCGAGCTACGACACCATCATCTCGGCCGCCACCTCGGTCGGCAAGAACGTCCTGCCGCGCGTCGCAGCCCTTCTCGACGTCGCCCAGATCTCGGAAATCATCGAAGTCGTCTCGGCCGACACCTTCAAGCGGCCGATCTATGCCGGCAACGCCATTCAGACGGTGCAGTCGACCGACGCCAAGAAGGTGATCACGGTGCGCACTGCATCCTTCGGTTCTGCCGCAGAAGGCGGATCGGCTTCGGTCGAGGCGATCCCCGCCGTGTCCGATCCGGGTCTGTCGACCTTCGTCAACGATGCGGTGTCGACCTCCGACCGTCCGGAACTGACATCCGCCAAGATCATCATCTCCGGTGGCCGTGCGCTCGGTTCAGCCGAAAAGTTTAAGGAAGTCATCCTGCCGGTCGCCGATAAGCTCGGTGCTGCCGTCGGCGCATCGCGCGCTGCCGTCGATGCAGGTTACGCTCCGAACGACTGGCAGGTCGGACAGACCGGCAAGGTCGTCGCTCCGCAGCTCTACATCGCCTGCGGCATTTCGGGTGCGATCCAGCATCTCGCCGGCATGAAAGACTCGAAGGTCATCGTCGCCATCAACAAGGACGAGGAAGCGCCGATCTTCCAGGTCGCCGACTATGGCCTCGTGGCAGATCTCTTCGAGGTGCTGCCTGAGCTACAAAAGGCCATCTAACGCGATAGCCGAATTTTTACGCGCCGGGAATTGGGATTCAGATCCTTATCGAAGCGGCGGGAAACGATAGCGATATACAGAGGGATGGATGACGGATATGAATGAAATGACAGGGCAAGAAGATATCTACGATGCCGTAATTATCGGCTCAGGACCATCGGGGGCCATAACCGCTCACACCCTCGCGCTTGCAGGACTCCGTGTCGTATGTTTGGAACAGGGCGACTACGCGCTCCCTTCCGATTATGCCGCGAACTTCGATATGTGGGAGCTCGTGGCCCGGGGGCATTGGCAAGCAGAACCCAATCGTCGGCGCAATCCCGCAGATTATCCCTTGGATGTTTCCGACACAGACTTGGCGCCTTCGATGTACAGCGCGGTTGGAGGATCGACCATCCACTTCAGCGCTTTGTGGTCTCGCCTAGCACCTTCCGACTTCCGTGTACGCACAACGGATGGCGTGGCTGACGATTGGCCTATCAGCTACGCCGAATTGGCCCCCTTCTATGATGAAGTCGACGACTTCATCGGAGTTTCCGGGCTTGAGGGAGATCCTGCCTATCCCGAGGGTTATGCTCCAAAAATGCCGCCGATGCCCCTTGGCAAACATGGCATGAAGGCCGCGCAATCGATGAACGCTCTTGGCTGGCACTGGTGGCCCCATTCAAATGCGATACCAAGCCAGAAGATAGGGTCCCTTGCAGCATGCGCACGATGGGCCACATGTACGCAGGGCTGTCCAGAGGGAGCCAAAGCTTCTTTTGACCTAGCCTATTGGCCCGCGGCGATTAAAGCCGGAGCGAAATTGATTACCGGCGCAAGGGTGTCGAAAATAACGACGGACGAGAACGGCCGGGCCTCGGGTGCAAGCTGGATCTCGAATGGCACTAGCTATCACACATCAGCGAAAACAGTCGTTGTTTGCGCGAATGGTATTGGCACCCCCCGGCTTCTTCTGCTTTCGCCAAGCGACAGACATCCCTTGGGGCTGGCCAATTCCTCTGGTTTAGTGGGTAAGAACCTGATGCTGCACCCCAATTGCGCGGTCATCGGCTATTATGACGATGAACTGGAGTCCTGGCGCGGTCCGGCCGGATCCGCGGCAAGTTCGATGCAGTTTTACGAAACCGATCTCTCGCGGGGGTTTGTTCGCGGTTCGAAATTGCACGCCTGTCCCACGCCGGGCCTACTATTCAACGGCGTAGACCCACACAGGTTGTTAGCGTTTGATGAGCTCTGGGGCAAGAGTTTCCATCGCGTCATCAGGGATGCACGCAACGCGATATTCTGGGCAGCCAACATTGACGACCTGCCCGAAGAAACGAACACCGTGACGCTTGATCCTATTTTGACAGATGGCGATGGCATCCCGGCACCGAAGATCAGTTATCGCTACAGTGAGAATACGCTGAAGATCAGGGACTTCACGGTTAAAAGGCTCAGTGAAATCCATGCGGCAGCTGGCGCGAAGAAGACAATCGAGATCGCCGATCTCCAGGGCGAGCCGGGGCACCTGCTTGGAACAGCAAGAATGGGAAAAGACCCAAAATCGTCTGTTGTAGACGAATACGGTCGCAGCCACGACGTTCCGAACTTGGTCATTTCCGATGGGAGCATTTTTGTCACCGGCGGAGCCGCGAACCCAACCAGTACAATAGCCGCGCTTGCACTCCGGAATGCCAAAGAACTCGTTCGCAACCTCAAAGGTGGTGCTTCACAATGACGAACAGCGGTAAGTTGAACAGCGACAAGCGCCTGTCTGTTTCCAGGCCCGCCTCCGCTCCGCCACGAGCGTTCACGCAACGGGAACTGCAGACGTTGCGCATCATCGCGGATACCTTAATTCCACAAGAAGGTGATTTTCGCTCTGGCAGTTCCGTTGCCGAATTCAACGAACTCGTGACGAAGGCCGCTGCGATACTCGACAAACACTTCGAAATGCTGACAGCTCTTCTAGAGGTGTTGGGCTTCACGCCTGCGACAGAGATGTGGGCCAGGCTGAGAAGGCTGGCGGACGAGGACGGAGATGGATTTTATATTCTCTCCACCTTGATCGTCGGTGCGTACATCTATTCCGATGAAATGAAGGCAGAACTGAATTATCCGGTTCCTCATCGCAATCCACCAGGTTTATTTGATGCCGCAGACGAACTCTCAAATGGAATTCTCGATCCAGTCATAGAGCGCGGCCCGATCTATAGAATGGTTAAATGATCACTATGACTGAAGCGGCTTGCCCGGCTTAAACCGGCACCTGTGCTCCATAATGAACGTTGAGTAAAGCAGTGCGCGAAAGCATGGAATTCGACGTCGTAATCGTCGGCGGTGGACCTGCCGGTCTGTCTGCGGCGATCCGCCTGAAGCAGGTCAATCCGGAACTATCGGTCGTCGTGTTGGAGAAGGGTTCCGAAGTCGGCGCCCATATCCTCTCTGGCGCGGTGGTCGATCCGATCGGTATCAACCGCCTGCTGCCCGGCTGGCGCGCGGAGGCTGACCACCCCTTCAAGACCGAGGTCAATGCCGATCACTTCCTGCTGCTCGGCCCCGCCGGCTCGCTGCGTCTGCCGAACTTCATAATGCCGCCGCTCATGAACAATCACGGCAACTACATCGTCTCGCTCGGCAACGTCTGTCGCTGGCTGGCCGAGAAGGCGGAAGCGCTCGGCGTCGAGATCTATCCCGGCTTTGCCGCAACCGAAGTGCTCTATAATGACAAAGGCGCCGTCATCGGTGTGGCCACCGGCGACATGGGGATCGAGAAGAACGGCGAGCCCGGCCCGAACTATA
>Ga0207671_10000088_pt1 | contig 141485 bp, 136 predicted proteins | sample KBSC24metaG_FD_184352 | JGI IMG/M metagenome (GOLD analysis project Ga0207671, IMG submission 184352) | Corn rhizosphere microbial communities from Kellogg Biological Station, Michigan, USA - KBS C2-4 metaG (SPAdes) (version 2) | ecosystem: Host-associated > Plants > Roots > Rhizosphere >...
CGCGACGAAAAGCCTCCCCCTGCATGCAGGGGGAGGGCAGGGTGGGGGTGCTCCCGCCGATGACAGAGCGCAGACAACTCAAAAGAAGGCCACTCCCTTCCGCTCCCAGTCGCCAAAAGGTATCCTGCAAGCAGCCTTTCACGACAGGAAAAGCGAGGTAGGAACATGTCGAATACGGAATTGCCGACGCGTTATGACGCGTCGCTTGTGGAACAGCGATGGTATAAGGCCTGGGAAGACGCCGGCCTCTTCCAACCGGAAGAAAACTCGACGAAAGAGAAGTTCGTCGTCACCATCCCCCCGCCCAACATCACCGGCTCCCTCCACATGGGGCACGCCCTCTGCTACTCGATCCAAGACCTGATCGGGCGCTACCACCGGCTGCGGGGAAAGAACGTCCTCATCCTCCCCGGCCAAGACCACGCCGGGATCGCCACCCAAAGCGTCGTCCTCAAACAGATTAAAAAAGAGGGCCTGAACGCCCTCGAGATGGGACGCGAGAAGTTCGTCGAGCGCGTCTGGGAGTGGCGCAAAGAAAGCGGCGACACCATCATCCACCAGTTCCGAAGACTCGGCCACGCGTTCGACTGGACCCGGCTCCGCTTCACCCTCGACGAGGACTACCACAAGGCCGTCCTCCAGGTCTTCATCGACTGGTTCGAACGCGGACTCATCTACCGCGGCAAGCGCGTCGTCAACTGGGACCCCGTGCTCAAAACCAGCGTCTCCGACATCGAGACCGAGCGTAAGGTCGTCAAGGGCAAGCTCTACTACGTCCGCTACCCCTACGCCGACGGTTCCGGCGAGATCGTCATCGCGACGACCCGCCCCGAGACGATGCTCGGCGACGTCGCCGTCGCCGTCCACCCCAGCGATGCCCGCTACAAGGACAAGGTAGGCCAAACCCTCATCCTCCCGCTCATGAATCGGGAAATCCCCCTCGTCGCCGACATCTACCCCGACCCCGAGTTCGGAAGTGGCGCCGTAAAGATCACCCCCGCCCACGATCCAAACGACTATGAGGTAGCCATTCGCCAAGGGTTACCAATGATGGTCATCCTCGATGAGAGCGCCAAGGTGACGGAAGAAGGCGGCCAATACGCCGGTCTCGACCGCTACGAGGCCCGAAAACGCGTCGTTGCCGACCTCGAAGAGCAAGGCTTTCTCGTCAAAGTCGAAGACCACGAAATCGCCCTCATCGTGAGCGAGCGCTCCGGCGAAGTCATCGAGCCCCTCCTCAGCGAGGAATGGTTCTGCAAACAAACCGAGCTCGCCGGCCCCGCGATTGAAGTCGTGAAGCAAGGCAAGGTCACCTTCGTCCCCGATCGCTACCAAAAGATCTTCGTCGACTGGATGGAGAACATCCGCGACTGGAACATCAGCCGCCGCCTCTGGTGGGGCCACCGTATCCCCGTCTACTACACCGAGGAAGGAACCCCCTTCGCCGCCCATAGCTGGGAAGAAGCCCAATCCAAGGCCGGAAGCAAGCAGATCGTCCGCCAGGAAGACGACGTCCTCGACACCTGGTTCAGCAGCGGCCTTTGGCCCTTCGCCACCCTCGGCTGGCCCGAGAAGACGGCGGATATGAATGCGTTCTATCCCACCAACCTCCTCGTCACCGCCCAGGAGATCCTCTACCTCTGGGTCGCGAGGATGATCATGATGGGCCTCGACTGCGCCCACGACATCCCCTTCCACCAGGTCTACATCTACGCCACGGTTCTCACCGAAGACGGACGCCGCATGAGCAAGAGCCTCGGCACCGGCGTGGACCCCATGGACGTGATCGAAAAGGTCGGCGCCGACGCCCTCCGCTTCACCCTCCTCTCCCAGACCGGCTACAACCAGGACATCCGCTACAGCGAGCGCCGAACGGAAGACGCCCGGAACTTCTGCAACAAGATCTGGAACGCCGTCCGTTTCGTCCTCATGAACGTCGACGGCGTCCCTGCCAAGCCTGCCGTCCTCGAGGATGCCGATAGATGGCTCCTGAGTCGCCTGTACGCCACGGAAAGGACGGTTCGCGAGTCCTACGAGGCCTACGACAACCAAACCGCCTCCCAGGCCCTCTACAAGTTCTTCTGGTCCGAGCTCTGCGACTGGTACATCGAGGTCTCCAAATCCCGCCTCGCCAACCCCGAGACGAGAGAGACCCCCCAGTGGGTCCTCCTCACCTGCATCGAGGCCTTCCTCGTCATGCTCCACCCCGTCATGCCCCACCTGACGGAAGAGGTCTACTCCCACCTCCCGATCGCCGACAAATCGCCGTTCATCATGACCGCGAAGTGGCCCACCCTCGACCCATCCTTCCAAGATGCCAAGGCTGAAACCGCCGTCGAACGCATCTTCGACGTCACGAGAGCCCTCAGGGCCCTCCGCGCGGAGCTGGGTCTGGCTGCCATGAAAGCCATCCCCGTCGCCTACTACGAAGGCGACCTTGGCTCCGGAGAAAGCGTCCTCAAATCCCAAGCCTGGATCGAAGACCTCCGCCCCGGCAAACCCGAAGGCGAAAAGTACATCTCCACTACCGTCCACGGAGTCGACATCCACCTCCCCATCGGAGACCTCGTCGACCCCGAAAAAGAATGCGCGCGTCTGGAACGGGAGGAAGAGAAGATCAAAGGCGACCTGGAGAAGCTCGAACAAAGACTCTCTAACCCGGACTTCACCAGCCGGGCCAAACCCGAAATCATCGAAAGGGACCGCGCCCTGGTCGACGAGCTCAAATCGAAGCTCGAAAAGATCAAGGAGCGCAAGCTACTTTTCGGGGGCTAGCTCGCTTAAGACCTGGCCTGGATCTTTCTGGGCCAGGTACCTGAAATTGAACGCGTAGCTCTTACCTCGAGCCGCCATCGCCCTTGCCAATATCTCGCGGCTCACCAGATAGGAGGGAGCGTCCCACTGCTGCGCGACAACCGCTAAAGGAAAGTCACCCTCAAAGACCCAAGTGGCTTTCCCACCGGAGATGGAAGCCAAATAAGACGTTCCAAGCAACCGCTCGAGAACATCTCCAATCGTCGCGTCCTCAGGCAAATCGATCCGGACCGCGTTGGGCGCCGTGACATCGTCACCCGCGCAAACGCTATCGCGCCAAATCTCAAGCGTCATCGCCCTGAACTTACCAGCGCAAAACCCGCCGCTTGCTCCTCAAAGACTAAATCCCCTTCCCGGTCCGTCCGATGAACCTCAATCCGGTGCTGGGTAAAAGCATCCAAAACGCTCCGATGCGGATGCCCATATTGGTTATCCCGCCCACAGCTGATAATCGCCCAAACTGGCTTGATCTGCGATAACCAAGCCTCCCCGCTCGCCGTCCGGCTTCCATGATGCCCAGCGTGGAGGATCTGCGCCGTCCAGTGCGTGGCCGAGGCAATGGCATTTTCTGCCGGAATCGGCGCGTCTCCAGAAAACACCGCGCTCGAAGCCCCGTCCGAAATCCGAACGAACATCGATCCCTCGTTATCGTCCCCAGATGTCCACGACGGAGTCTCGATTTCAAGGGCAAATGCCCCCAGGTGAGCCAAAGCATGCCGCCCAAACCAAAGAACAGACGAAGGATCGACCCCCGCCCCCTTCAGCGTCGCCAGCATCCCTGGATGCCGCCGAAACTGATCCGAAATCCCAACCTGAGCCTCCGGATTTGCCTTCATCACCGCCGCCAACCCACCCACGTGGTCCGCGTCGGGATGTGAAAGCAAGATCAAAGCGACCTTCGAAACCCCCAGCGACCGCAACCTGGGCACGACAATCCGCTCCCCTGCATCGAACCCCGTCCCCGTCTTCGGCCCCACATCGATCAAAACCGCCGTCCCTCCCGACTCGAACACCGAACAATCTCCCTGCCCCACAGACAGAAAGATCAAACGCGAAGCCCGGCCCCGCTCGCGCATCCCGAGCCAGGAGCCGATAAATAGGCTCAGAACGCAAACCGCAACGCTAAGCCGGACGGACACGCTGCCTCACCAACCCCAGGGCCAGAACGTAGAAAAGCACTCCAGGTAGGCGCTCTTGTCCGCGGGCATGATTTTGCCATTACTCCCACGACTTGGCCTTCGCTAACCAGAAGGTCCCAAAACACGTCCTTCTTTCATTCGGTATGCTAAGGATATGGATGACGAAGTCCTCAAATTCGCAATGGCGGCCGTTCGAAGTATTCACAGCGTGCCGGCTGACCACGTCCTCGTTGCTGTAGAAGCAGGGCCCCGGGCAGTGAGCCTCTACGAGCGCGACCGCAACGGTGCCCCTGTCGCCGAATATTGCGTGCTCGGGATATGGGGGGATGGTTCGGGCGCCGGGGCCAAGCCGATCAAATACGGTGAGCTTCTCACACCTTCCCAGGAAGAAAAACTCGGAGAGATTTGGAAGGACTGGCACTCGAAGTTCGAAAAGAGCCCGCCTTCTGGCTTCGAGCGCCTCTACTTGGTGCCACGCCTGGATGATATGCCCGAGATGTTCGAGTTCAAAACGCCGAACAACCTACATGGCAACGTCAGGCAGGAGATGCAGGCGATATTCCACCGGTTGGAGGACCGATTCGAGTCTCTTGGATATTTGTTGGTCATGAGCTCGGGCGAGGACAACCCGGATTGGGGCCTGGCCGTCGTGCCTCACCGGTCCAGAGTTTTCTAGAGATGAGCATGAAGCCACAGCCAACTCGGTACGCATATATCGTCGCCTGCAACGAATACAGCCTTCTGACCTCGCTTCAGTTTTGCCATCGCGACGCCGATCTGCTGAGCGAAACGCTAACTACCCTGTGTGACTTTGATCAAGCTAATGTCCGAGTTCATAAACTAGACAAATCTTCCGGGGAGACACCAGCGGAGTTGCTCGAGAATCTGAGGTCACTGGTCCGTCAAAGCAAGGACGGCGATACGCTCCTTTTCTTCTTCGCCGGTCACGGAACAGGCGTGGAAGGCGACGCGTATCTCATGCTCCCTGGTTCGTCCAAGGATCATCTGGAAGATACGGCGCTTAGCTTAAAAGAAGTCAGCGACGTTCTGAGACAACCCCGGCGACTTTGCGTCCGCGTTTTCGACGCATGCCACTCAGGGGTTGATGTTCGGACGGCTGACCCTGATGGGCTCGACTACCGGGCATTCGTCGAGTTTTTGGACGAAGAGAACCACGAGGGCTGGGTGACGCTTGCTTCCTGCACCCGAGTTCAATCGAGCATCGAGGACCGAACCGTGCAACAGGGGGTCTTTACCAAATGCTTGTGCGACGCCATCAAGAATATTCCTGAGGGGGATTATGTCCAGGCTGGGAGCCTTTACGAAAATGTGTCCAAAACCGTCCAGGTCTGGAGCTCTAGCCTCGGTCATTCCCAGACCCCTGTCATGAACTCTTCTCTGGCGGGCGCTCCAGCTTTAGCGCAACGGATTGCATCTCCTACGCCCCACAGGACCGAGACAACACGCAATGAAGTCGCACTTCTTAGTCGGTTGGCCCAGGCCAGAAACTCTGAAGACCAACTCGTGCAGTCCAACTTGGAGTTGCTTGAGCCCATATGCGACTCGGCGCTGACCGAGTTGGTTGCGGGCTCCTCGGCCTTGGAGCCCTTCGATCTCACGGTCAAGGCATCGAAAGGTGGTACCTCACTCCTCCCCAAAACCTGGGAGCGGGCCATCGTCGTACGCTTTGAGAAACTGGGTGTGCAGTCTTTGCATCGGGTGGAGAGCTACGAAGATGGTCCGACTGGACCGTACGCACCTCTCCTCGCATTTTCCCTGAGCCCAACTATTGAATACCGGGCCGAGTCTTCCGGCTATCCACATGCTGTAGCGATTGCGACTTGGGAAGGTGACGCGTTCGTGCCTGGGGGACGTTTGGTTTTCTATGTCATTCCTCTCGAAACCAAGCTGTATCTGATCGGTGGCGTTAGCGTAGATAGCGTCATAAAGAACCAGGACGGAATTGTGCTGACAATCGCGGAGTTCGCCGAACTACGAAATGTCGATTGGCCGGCTATCTTTAGACCGCACGTCGAGCGGGCGTGGCAGATAGCAAAGGAGCGCGTGGAGGCTTCGATCCGAGCCAGGCTGGATTACCTGGACCAAGAGAGAATGCGCACAAACGACGGTTAGCAACTCTTCAAGTAGGCATCGGCTTTTGAGGTGGCGGGTCAGGTTTTGTCGGAAGATCGACCGGGCAATCTTCGGGCAGTGGAGTCTCCACCGTAACAATGCTCTCAACGTCTTCGAGGTTCAGCATCATGACGCCCGAGGCAGGCATATGCTTCCATTTGCCGTCTTTTTCGATGCAAAGATGTCGCATGGTGAAGCGAATTGCCTTAATGCTGGGGTCGTCGATAGACTCGTAGTCTTCGACGCAACCGCTGTACTGGGGACCATTCTTCAGTTTGACTTTGACGCGTTTTCCCCCGTTGGCTTCCGTCGAGAAAAACCGAACGTGGCACTGGTCTTCCGCGCGGTCAGAGAGTTTTGGCTCCAGTGCTTTCTTGAGCAGCTCGTATTTCTTGAGCTTGCCCTTCATCCGTAAGAGGATTTCTTGGCAGACCGGGCGAGCGAATGCCCAGGCGACGCCGACGAGGGCCGAGTACAGCAACAGCGACGCCAGCGAGATCGGCGTGCGCCAACTCTTCTCAACCCAGTCTGGGAAGTCGAACTGCTTTATCAGCAGTGTTGCGGAAAGGACGACACTCCAGACGATGGACATGACCACCGTGTGGACCTCCTCTTCCTTTCCAGCACCGCGAATGGTTCTTTCTACGGACCTGAATACGAAGCCCATGAGGAAATATCCCTCAAATGCCCGTATGTGGTCCGGCGTTAGCTTCTCGAGGAAGTCCACCTAGCTTTTGTCTTCGTCCGGCGGGGGAGGAGGCGGGTCTTTTGGAACTTGGTTCCTGTGTATAGTCTTCTGACTTTCGGCTGAGCGGTCGTTGCCCCTATCTGTGTCGCCAGTGCGAACCTCTGGCCTTGAGTCAGCGCCATCGCTATCGCTTCTGTTATTAGGATCATCTGACATCGTATGCTCGATGATAACAGAAATACGTAGCCTTGAATACTTTAATGGCGGAGACTTCGAGGATGAAAGCATAGGTTTCCGAGTAAGTGCGACCGTTTTCAAATCACACCGGCGGTCACTTTAGGTCATGGTTTGGACTGACCACGATCATCTGCTAACCCGGGCGCTTGGGTTAACCGCTCTGGAACCGGCGCCCGGTGATGAGACTGGTATCTCTACTGCCTCCTTCTTGGCGATGGTCGACAAGACCTCTAAGAACCTTTCGTGTTATTTCGATCTACTGTCCCGACTTCGGCTGACCTATCGCTTTTGTGCAAAGCCCAAGGCAAATTCCGATGAAGAGGACGGCGACGACTCCGCCCATCATCGACCCGCCAAGATTTTTCAGCCCACGAGTCATATCGCTCGCACTCATAGATGCCATATTAATGCTCCTTATCCTTAGGTGGATTGGGATCGGGCCCGTAGCTGTCCTTTGACCTGATCTTTCCGTCACGGCCATGGATCGTGAGATCAGTCCCCTGGTTCTGCGCGATCCGCTTACCGATGTCGATTGCCTCCTTCTGAGTCGACGTCACCTTCGCAGCTCTCGAAGCTCCGTCCGTCTTCACCGCCCAACCATCTGGACGAGGAGTTACCCGTACTTGCCTGCTTGCCATTTTTGGCCTCCAGTTAATTTATTTGCCGACGATATACATTATAGCGTATACTGAATACGCCTGAGCGTATAATAAATACGTTTCACAGTATAATCTGAAGGAGGAGGATTAGGAGAATGATTGTCACTGGAACTACCGATGACGAGTCGGACAAGACTCAGATTCGATACTTACGTCGCTTGTTGGCTGGTCGTGGCTTGAGAGGGAACGAAACATGACCCTCCACAGCGTCCTTTAAACCGCAGGAGAGACAAATGAAACGGTCATTACCCATCCAGAAGACCAAACCTGAAAAGTCTAAGGTCGTCTTCGACGAGGAAGCCTATTCGGCTTACGCTGACAGGGCTATCAGGCAGTATCAGAAGGTGATTTTCGAGCTAACGTCGGCCCGAGAAAAGCTTGGGTTCACCCAAGCAGACCTTGCCATGATGCTGGATTGGACCCAACCTCGCATCAGCGAGATCGAGAATCTCCGCTCAACGGAAGTTTCGTTAATACGAATTCTGTTACTTGGCCAAGCACTCGGAAAAACACTCGAACTTCGGGTTGTCTCGACGTCTGAGAAGGCAGGAGCAGATGGCATTGGAAACACGGATGCAACGCCATTGTTTCGGGCCGAAGACATCGTGACCGACGAAGAGTCGGAAGGTGTTATGTCCGAGCTTTTGGTGGAGAGCGGATTAGCTATCGACACCCTCGAGAGTACGGGAAGTGCAATAAAAATGCCGGGGCGTAGTCCCGACGCAGAGGCTCTGGTCGCTGCGCTCGGCCATAGGCCGAAAACGAGAGATCGAAAGAAAAAGGAGTGATCCTTAGGTAACATGCTCCCCTGAGTTTAAAGTCAGGGGAGCTTTGAATTAGGAGCTTTATCATGGCCAATTTTGAGACCAGTGGTGCGTCCAAGAAAGTCACCGATGCTGAGAGTAATAGTCCTGAATCAATAGCCGACAAAGCAGTTGCGGTCGGTTCAACGGAAGCGCCCGAACCAGCCAAGTCACCAGCTGAGATAACCGCGCCATTGAACTATGCCGTGACTGAGGACGTTGAGCCGGTTCCCCCTCCAGATAAAGCCCCGCACCTCGTTGTTGAGGAGGGAGGAGCACAGGAAACGACAACTTTCTCCTATATCGAGATCGTGTGTCCGGACGAAGTAAGGCCAAAAGGGCAAACTGCGAATGTCGTCCTTTCCAGAATGCTTGGCGATCTCGCAAAGTCCGGCCTCAGCGAAGCCTTATCCAATCAATTGGCGAGCGAACTCGCTGCTCAGCGAAGTATTCGATGGCCCTGCAAGGGCAATTTCATCTCTATAGAAAAGGCAACGAGGAGCCAGAGACTTCTTGTTTTCAAACATCGATTCTGCCTGACGGTCAAGGACTTCTTCGTCGTGGTCCTCAAGCCGGTCTGCGAAGAAGGAGCGAGGTTCCGACGCGTTGAAGTCGTGGCCTGCTTCGAATGTCATGCAAGTCAAATTCGCCGAAAGGTTAAAGAGTTGGAGCTGGCGCTCAGACTCTAGAGATAGCGTTTGAGTTCAAAATGATTATCCTCTCCTCGCGCGAAGAGCTCCATCTTGAGCAGGAGGTCAAGGCCCATCAGGCACTGGATGTCCTTGAAGAGGTCCATGCCGACAACCTCCAGCTCCATCGGAGGGCCGAAAGCGGGGAGAGAAATCTGGGCCTTATATACGTTGCATAGCCTAGGTTCGTCAAGGCCAACGCACGTTATTGAGATGACAGAATGCGGACGAATTTGCAAATCGACGAGGATTTGTTCATCGACAACGGTCTGGAACGTCCCGGTGTCGACGAGGCCAAAGTGGGGCCAATCGGCTGGAGTCGGGACGGGAAACGGAGCATGGTTGGGCACTTCTCCCTTGCCCTGAGCTTCGATCAAGATCGGGAATCGAGGGCCTGACTCAGAATGCGAGCCCTCAAAGCTGTAAACCTGGTTCAGTCCCATTAATTATGCGGGACGAATTGTCGCTACTCGGTGCGTGGTTGGTGGGGCAACTTGGTTTACGAAATATGCACTGGTTGGAAAGAGTTCATCACCTTTTTGCATGGCTTCGTCCTTAGATTCAAAGAAGCCAAGGATATCCTGCTTTTTGATCAAGACGAACTTGCCAGCCTCGTTACTTGACAGCCATGCCTCGAGGTTTCTCAGAAAGAACTCATATTCAGTTTGCAAAACGATATCGCGCTTCACTACATTTGCATTTACCATGCCGACGCCACCCACAAAGCAAGACATCACGTCCCCGACGGGCTCGTGTGTGTACCATTGTACACAATTGCCACGGTAGGCGCAACTATGGCTCTCCGTATAACTTTGAAGGCATTTCTCGTGCCTTCGTTCGCTTCACGTCGGAAATAGGAGGATTTGAGCCCATTTCCCAGTTCCAACGTTCGATTTCATATCTTAAACGTGGCTCCACGTTGGAGGATTCCATTGCTTTTCCCTATGGGGGCAGAAGACCTAAATTAGGCCTCTCTGCGACAGTGCATCCGGCCCATCAGTTCGTGTACAAGCTTCCCATGACTAGGAAGATCAGGTATTCACAGATGACCGACAACGAGCGATCTCGGTACTTGCGTGCCGACCGCGAGAAGATAATCCTTGAGTCGGGCCAGGACGCGATCGTCGAGCTCGGGCAAGCATCGGGTGCGCTGGAGCCGACAGTCGTGGGGTGGAAGTACGACGGGAAACTCTTGCCAACTGCTCCCTAAATGCCAGCAACCACGGACTCACATATGCACGCGCTTCAGTGTAGTCTGCGTAAATTGTGCAATTCACACCGATTTGGTGTAAGAAATAGGGCGATTTGAACCTGAGCGCGTGCAAGAAACTCGCAGAATTTGTGTAAGAAGTGTGTAAATCACACCGATTCGGCGCACAATATTGGCGTGCTTTAAACGCACGAAGTGCCTCCCGGGCGAGATTCGAACTCGCACACCCCAACTTACGAAGGCCGGGCCTGTATCCAACAGCCGGGAGGACACACTTCTGTTATATCTCTCTTTTTGGAAAAATCAAGGGGCTACAGAACGCGTTAGCCAGCAAAACAAGCATGTTTTCCGCTAGGTAGGAAGATCACTTCGGGGAGGAGCGAATCTCCTGAGCGTGCTCGGTCACCCAAACCTTCATAAATTCGAAATCCCTTAGGGTTAGTTGGTGCCCAAGTGGGTCAGACCATCTAACTGCGTCTCTTGTGAAGGATGATGTTGTTACTAGCGCCGCCGCGGTCGCACGCTCTCCCTGAAGCACCCCATACAGTCTTTGAACCATGCCTATCCCTACAGGATTTTGGGGTGCGTATCGCTTGCATTCCACAAGAAAGAGATTGTTAGCAAAAACTCCGTTTTTGTACGCCAAAATGTCCCTCCCTCCGTCCCTGGTTTCAGGAGTCAACTCGACGGTGTAACCGTCCCGCTCCAGAAGGTGTGCCACCAACTCCTCGAATGCCCGCGGGGGCAGACCGTGCAGTCGAGGAAAGTCAGTTACCAATTCATCCAGCAAGACTTGCCAATACGCGTGGCTTGCCACAAGAACTTTTGGTGGGGGCAACTGAATCTCGTATTGGATAGTCGCTGGCTGAAGCACGAGCTGAACTGCATCGATAAGCGGTTTGATGTCATGCCCTTGTCCTGATCTCGTGTTAATCCAAGTGGCTCCAGCAAGCAAACTTCGATATTCGGCTTGCTCCGTTCGGCTGGCATACTTGGCGACGACTAGCGGAATCTTGTTTTCTTTAGCCGTCCAAGCTTCAAACCAAGCCCTTCTTCCCGTTGCCGTCCAGTTCGGATAACCGCAGATCATTGCTCCGCATAACCGGATGTCCTCCTCTACCTCGTTGAAGGACCTCTCCCGAGTTATAGACCAACCATCTCCGTCTCGGTCTCGGTTGACGTCCCAGCGAGCCGGAAGGCAAGCGATGCCATGGGTTGGCAAAATTCTTCGGAGCTCGTGGGCGGGCTTAAAGTTCACCAGCGAGTCGTTTAAGTAGGCGACAGGCTGGTTTGCCCTATTCGTCGCTTCCGTGGCCATCATCATCCCCTTTGTTTAGATCGTCATCGCTATCAGGCGAGTTGCCTCCTGCTGGCTTGGTGATCGTGTACTCTGCGCCGTCGTCGGCTGTGTAGGTCTCCGTGCCATCGCCGTTGTCGACCACGTCCCCGTCGATCTCACGCCAGCCACCGTTTGGGAAGTTGATCCTCTCGACCTTGCCGTCGGCGTCCCGGTCGACCTCGAGCGTGTAGTCGGAGTCTGTGCCCGTGTTGGGGTTGTGGTAGTGGACGTCCTCATTGTCGGTCGTCGCGCTCAGGGTCGGTCGGACCTTGCCGTTCGGCGAGACGCGGTCATCGGGCGGGTAGCTAGTGCCGACGGCACCGGCCGGAGGAGCAGGCCCGGTCGGCTTGTCAGCGTCGTCGCAACCGGCCAGGAGGCTCAGGAGGAGGCAAGCGCCGGCGAACTCACGCAGGCGCTTGCCAGTAGGAATGGACTTCACGTCGTCTCGGAAGCCTATCGATTCTGCTTCCGTTGCTTCGCGTGGGCTTTCTCTTTGGCGCACACGCTACAAACTCCGCCAGCTTTGCAGTGCTTGCAGTATTTGCAGTTCTTGCAGGCGTGGCAAATGCCTTGCCCGAGGGGCACGCACGTGGCGCGGGTCTGGTCCTTACAGCAGGCGTCTTGGCCGCCACCGAAAAACGAAGTTGCCATAAGGGCAAACGCAATGATATGAGTCATATTCACCTTCAAAAAAGGCGCTGGGCCGACGGATGTACCTTCAGTCCAGGGCAGAAGGATTGTATCACCGAAGATTTACGCCAACAAGTGCTTTGGTTATCTCGGTTAAACTAATCCAAAGTTGACCTGCTCTGAAATTGGGAACAGTGGTCACTAACGGAAATAACGCACACATTTAGAGAGTTCCCAATGAGAGATGCCACCGTGATGGCTGTCATCTGCTTGCAACTCTTCAAGGAAGTCCACCACCGTGAACTTTGTGAAAGAGCAAGTCGCTCGGCAGGCGCCGCCGACAAACGAGGCAATTCCACCATAAAGGCAACGAAAATGTTTTCATGAACTGCTTGTCTGTTCGGTCGGGTCGTGGGCGCACTCGACTTTAAGCCAGGTGTAACAAGCGTAGAATAATGAGGCCTGCCGAACCAGTGCTGAATACCAACACCCACCGCCGGACTTCTCGCCACACGAACACGGATCGCATCGTCTGAAGGACCTCCCGCTTGAGGACCACGTCGCTACCGGCAACTTCGGCCATCAACTCGGCGAGCCGTATGTCGATAGGATTCTTCGTTTCCCGTTTTCCGCGGTCCATCAATTAATTCTCCGTCACGATGAAAAATAGTCCGCCCTTGTCAAACGACTTACGGATTGATAAAGGCATATTAAAACCCCCATTTAAGGGCGGTTATCAGACAGAGAAAGACCACTGCGCCCTGCTGTAGGTATCGACTTGAACCTACTTCGAGCAAAGACGTATGAGATTATAACATTTTTTGGAGGTATTTTTAGAGCTAGCTTTACTTGAAGAAGCATGCAGGAACAGGCCTATTAAGCGACCCTATGTCTCGTTACCAATTTTCACAGGACCACATGAAGTGCTTGTGCGGGACCACCGATTACCGCGTTCCGGTCACCGACCTTCTTCAAGAGATCATTGCCGAAAGAGACCTACGTGGTGAGGGACACGGCACGGGTCGAGGTAACTAGAGGCACAAATTTGCTGACTTAAGACTGGAAGATATAGGAAGCTACGAGTTTGAATTCTTTAGCTAAGCACTTTCTGATTCTTCTAGTTCGTCCAAGCCGTAATGTGCGTAAAGATCTTGTGAAATAGCCTTCCAGCCCCCACCTGAATCATAGATTAGTGGAAACCGATCCAGATAAGCAGTGAGCAGTGCCAGTCTCGGCTCCAATATGGAGAGATATTGTTTGGCATTCGAATATATCGTCCAGATGTCTTTTTCGCAAAAGATCGGCTCAAGATGGTATGCCCGATTGCGAATATTTCGCATCTCATCAAATACCTTATGCAACGTTTTTCGGTCGCTTCCTTTCGTAAGATTTCCGCTGCGGAACGAACTTAAAGCGGACCAAACTTCATTATTTTGAATCATTCCAGTCCACAGACTTAATGAGGTGGTTGCCACGATATCGTTATGCCCATAAACTGCGCGCCCCCCTCGTTCGATTTCTCTCTCAAGAACAGCGACGGAATCCTCTATGAGGTCACGATCTCCTCTATGGACCCAGGCTGGAGGGTTCATAAGCCAATTAACTGGGTTGGGGTGGCTACCAGCCAAATGTTCTGCGATAGCTTTATCCATCCAATTTCTGAGAGCTATCTCAGTAGCCTGCAGAACTGGCGTAAGCGCTTCCGCCAAAGCAGTGTTCCAAGCAATTTTAGCAAGCCCTTCTAAAGCGAGATTTCCCGCCTTGCTGTCATCTAATTCGGACCTGTCTGAGCTACCATATTTTGCAAACCTAGCTGGAGCCGTCTCGCAGAGCTTTGACCAGTAATACCATATTTTGTCAGCCTGCGCCTTGTTCATCTGTTAGATTGTGGCTTAAACCTTTATCACAATTTTTCTTCTAAGGACTGGAATATTTTGCCTTAGGGGCCGTATAATATTTAAGAAGGCCCTGTGTCGACACTAAGCATAATGCGCCCACAAGGCGTGCTTGGTTTCTGGCAGGGCAAGCTTTCAGGGGGCGAAGTCTAGATATTCGCCCCCTTTTCTTTTTCTGGACCGCAAAACCAGAGCATTCCTAGCTATCAGGGGCTACTTTGTCCAATCGAATCATGTCTGCCGCTAGGAATATGTTCGCATAGGCCTCCTCCCACACCAGGGTGTCTTCGATGATATCGAGCTTCTCCTCGATGAACGGATTGCTCGGGTCAACATCCAACTCAAACGCGACCATCTCCCTCCGGGTGATCTCCAAACACTTGTCCCGGTAAATCTCGTCCTCCCGCATCCTCCTCTGGTGCTCCGCCAGGCGCGCCTGGCTCTCGCGCCGGTCCCGCTCTAACTCGGCCTGCCGAGCCCGTCCCTCCGCCTTAGAACTCTCCTGAGTGCGCTTCATGTTCTCTTCCCACTGCATTCGCTTCGAGTAGTCGACCGCCCAAACAATGAGGGCAGTCGCACCTAGCAGAGCCAGAATCCACCAATACTGGCGAAAGAGATCAGCAACCCCCTGCACAACCAAGGGCAGGACCACGAAGATGACGATCAGAGCAACAATGATCTCTCCCACGAACGGCGCGCATCCGCCTGTGTGGTCGACAGTCAGCTTGATTTCCTTCTTCTCCTCGTTCACGACATCTCTCCTATTAGTCACTTCTAGACTTAAATAGAGACGTCTCTAACTTGCTATGAGTTGCAATTGTGACTATTCATTTCTGGACTGCCACGCTAGCTTGGAATGTCCAAAAGCATCCACAGTCGCGAATACAAAGCGCTCCTGCAGATAATCCGAGAGGCGAGAGAGGCAAGTAACGTCAGCCAGGAGAAGATCGCAGAGAACTTGGGCATCACACAAAGCCAATTCTCAAAACTGGAGCGGGGCGAACGCAGGATCGACGTTCTGGAATTCCACAGGATTGCTCAAGCCATCGGACTCTCCACGGTCGAGCTCGTGCACAGGTGGGTACTCGCGATGGAGAAGCTACCGCCGAGACCTAAGAGCTAGCCTGTCTCCTGACCCCGTTGTCTGCCCCTGCAGGGAACAGCGCCTTCACCGACTTGCCCAAGACCTTCGCCAAGGTCATCATCGTCTTCGGTCGGGGCCGGCTCCAGCCAGCCTCCAGGGACTTGATCGTCTCCTCTCCCACCAACGTGTACAAAAGGGAATCCTCGTCAGCAAGACGACGGCTCAGCTCTGAGAGCTGATACCTCGTGTATCCGCGGGCCTCGCGCGCTGCGCGAAGCCCGTTCGGATACTTATCGGCCCGCTTTTCACTCGGCATTTACAACAAATTATCGGCTTATCGCCAGGTTAATGCACCTGCATTGAGATTTCCCAGTGAGTGCACCGTTCACTTAGCCGATTCTCCTTGTCGAATAATTGTACCCGTTGCAGGTACTTGAATGGTATCTGAGAGGTACTTTAAAATGAAAGAAAAATTGATGAAAGGAGAGGGCTCTAAGGAGTCAATGGCAATCGCGCTCTCTTGCAAAGCAGTTGAGGCGGAAGTACACCGATCCCGCCGGAACGACGGGAACCGCAGAGTCTATCGGGCATTCGTCGGCAAAACCGATGTCGTTTGGAGCCGGGAGGGGAACAGGCTCGACGCGCTGTTCGGGCTCGTCCTGGCCAACCCAAGAGCAGAAATTAGGGCCGTCGTCAACGAGTTGGCGACCATTCCCTTCGCAGGCACGCCGTCTGTGGAGGATCGAGGAAACGGCGAATTCTGGTTTCGGGTCTCGTTCGACTTGGACAACAAAGAGGCGGTTGACGACTGGTGGTTCACGGTCGGGGAGTTCCTCAATGATTAGCTTCCTCCTCGGACTACTCTGCGGAGCCGTAATCACACTCATTGCCAGCTTCGCCGTACGCCATCTGTTCGCCAAGAACACCCGACTCGACCAGCTCCTCTCCCTCGCCCTACGCCCGGTGGAGAGCGCGGTGGAAAACCTTCGAACCCAAACCGAGGAGATCGAGCGAAGGCGCTCCTCGACGATCGACTCCTTGGCGGAGCAGGTGAAGCACCTCGGAACCTCGGCGAGGAGCCTTTCCTCTGCGCTGAGCCACCCGGGCGTCAGAGGGAACCTGGGCGAGGTCATGCTCAGAAGGGTTGTGGAAAACGCAGGCCTGGTCGAGGGCCAGAACTTCGTCGTCCAGGACACGAGCGTCGGCGAGACGGGCACGCTCAAGCCCGACATGGTCATCAAACTCCCGCGGGGGCGGGAGGTGGTCGTAGATAGCAAGCTCCCCCTCGACGCCTATCAGCGCGCGCTCGAGTCGACCGACGAAACAGCGCGCGCCCAGCACCTCGCCGACCACGTGAAGAGCGTCCGCGCCCACATAAAGAGGCTGACGGCCAAGTCGTACTGGAGCAGGTACTCCGGGTCCCCGAGCTACACGGTCATGTTCGTGGGGGCGGAGTCCGCCTACTACTGCGCCATCGACACTGACCCCGGACTGCTGGAGTACGCGTCCGAGGCGAAGGTGATCCTCGCCAGCCCAACCACGTTCGTCGCCCTGGTCCATGCAGTGGCGCACCTGCTGGACGAGGAGCGTCTGGCCATGGGCTCGGAGGAACTGCGGTTGGTCGCGACAAAACTCTACGACTCCCTCCGCTCCTTCATGTCCTGCCTGTCGAAGGTCGGCAAGAGCCTGAAGACCGCGACAGACGCATTCAACGACGCGGTCGGGGTCCTCGGCAAGACAGTGGTCCCCCACGCCAAATCCCTCCGCTCCCTCGGCGCAGGACCGGGCGAAGAGATCACGAAAATCGAGACCCTAAACGGTCATTTGGCCGATGTGAGTGAGCTCATCTAGGGCTCGTGCGATTAGGAGGTCATGGACGTGAAAGTCGACCAACCCCAGGGATTACCGCAGTCAATACTCGATGACTTCCCGCGAACGATCGCCGAGTTTCGCCAGAGGTTCAGCTCCGAGGAAGCGTGCCGAGACTTCTGGGTCAGGGCACGTTGGCCGAACGGTTTCAAATGTCCAAAGTGCAATACCGAGGGCAAAAGGAGAGCGGGCCGGGAGGAGTGGTTCTGCACCAATCGAGGATGTCGCAAGGAAACCTCAATGCGAAGCCGGACCATGCTCCACAGGTCCAGCAAGCCGATGCAGGATTGGTTTCTCGCGATGTTCCTCTTTGCGACCAACAAGCAGGGCGTATCGGCGCTGTGGCTCCAGAACCACCTCGGGTTCGGGAGCTACAACACTGCCATGCGCTGGGTACGCGTCCTTCACGAGGTGATGGGAGCAGTCCCGACAAGCTTGCTCGGACCCGTGGTCGAAGCGGATGAGACACACACGGGCGGTGTCAAAGAGGGCAAGGGAAGTGGGCCTCGCAAACCGCGAGTAGCGGGCATCGTCGAGGTCCTCCCCAATGGATGCGGAAGGATACGTCTCAAGCACGTTAAGTCCAAGTCAGAGACTGTCTTGTGCAGTTTCGTCGAGGCAAACGTGGCGAAGCGCTCGCTCGTAAAAACCGATGGCCTGCCCTCCTACAACAAGCTCGCGAAAATGGGCTACTACCACGATCCGAGGGTGGTGAAGCAAGACAATAAGATGAAGAAGCTCGCCAACGGCCGGTACACGTACCTAATCCACTTGCCGATGGTGCACCTCGTTTTCGATAAGTTCAAGAGGATGGTGCTCTGCACGCACCAGGGCGTCGTCTCCGACCGCCACCTCCAGGAATACCTGGACGCCTTCGCCTTCAGGTTCAACCTGAAGAACTTGGAAGTGGCAACCCACAAGTTTGTGCATCTCGTCGATCAGGCGTTGAAGAAGCAATGCAAACCCTACTGGGAACACTGCGGACGTAGGGAACGGCGGAAGTCAACCTATCCCAAGAATACGACGGCCCAGCGATACGGGCTTCAACTCCAGGAGATGAGCTACGGTGGGTAGCACCAAATACCGTTCGTGGAGCCACACCCACAGCGAACACTTGCGAACTTGTCCAAGGCGTACCTACTACGAGTACTACTCGAAGGGGGACAAGGAAGAGCACTTCATCCGGACTCTTCGCGGGGTGAAGACGCCCGCCAGCATAGCCGGCACCATCGTCCACGACATGATCGTCCTGGGGCTCAGGCAACTCAAACGCATAAATCAGTTCCCTAAGGACCTCGAATACCTTGGCCTAAAGAAGTTCAAGGAGGTGCTGGCGATCAGCAAGCAGATCGCTGAGACTATCAGGGCTGGGAAGCCGGTTTACCGAAGAGGCGACGTCATGGTTCATCACCTGTACGGCGCGGTGGACGACGATGCTGAGGAAGCCGGTCGCCAGACCATAGAGGAGTCCCTAAACTTCTTCCAAACCTCGGACGCCCTCTACTGGTTCAAGCACTCTGGCTCCAAGAGATGGATGACCATCCTAAACAGCACAGAGGACGTCCCGTTTTTCGAAACGTCGGAGAAACTCGGATTCAAGAGAGCACTCGGGCTTCGAATCTACACAGCCTACGACTTCGCCCGATGGGTCGGACAAGACTACGAGATTTACGACTGGAAGACCGGATTTCGAACCCCGCCGGGAGAAACCCGCGCCCGCCGGCAACTCTGCGTGTACGCGCTCGGCGCCATGGCCGAGGGAATTCCCTTAGAGAACATCCTCGCGATACCTTACTGGCTCGCGCCAGGTGAGAAAGTTAAGCCGGAGCGCTTCTGGAAGGAAGAAACCATGCACATTGTCGAGAGGATAGAGGAAGACTTCGTGCAGGAGGCCAGCATGATCAAGCCCGTAGTTTCCAAGTTCGGTCTCATCGAAGCTTACAAAGCCAACAAGCGTGACTTCCCTACAAAACCGTCCGCTCAGAACTGCAGGTTCTGCTCCTACCGTCCGCTCTGCCCTGAAGGCAACGCGGTGATCGGACTGAAAACCACTACACCCAACTCTGTATAAGACCACCTAGCAAACCCGCGCTAAACGCGTGCTTAGGAAACCTAATGGCTCTGCGGACAAGAACGCATACCTGGAGAAAAGCACGACGAGATATCCGGAAACGTCCATATGCGTCTGTATAGAAGCAGACATATTTCCCAATCCGTCCAGAACGCCCCGAGTCAGCCCCACCAAAGGATCCACCCCATGCGCCATCAAAGCCGAAGCCCCATCCGGCCAAAGGAACGACAGCCCAAAGCAACCCATCGAGAACACGACCGCAACCCAAACGAGGGGCGCGATCAACAGGTTCGCGGGAAGCGTCGATAGCGAAACGAATCCGAAGTGAAAGACGACCAGCGGAAAGGTCGCCACAAACGCCAATAACCCCGTCCGTACCGCGTTCGCCACCTTCCCCACGAGGAAATCCGAGTCACGATAGGCGCCGAAAAGGCCGAACGCCGCAATCGCGACGAAGGAGAACTGGAACCCCAAGTCGTAGATCGATAAGGGAGAGAAGAGCAGATAGACGATCCCCGCCAGCGACATCGAAGAAAGCAAATCCGCCTCCCGCTGCCACAAATACGCCGTCAACCCGACCATCGCCATCAAGACCGACCGAACGATAGCCGGATGCAACCCCGCCGCACAGGCATAGAACCCAAGCAGCAGCCCCAACAACCCAATTCGAATCACCCGGGGAATTGGAAACAAGCCCAAAAGCCAATCGAGAGCCGCGGAAAGCACCAATACGTGAAGCCCCGAGGCCGAAATGATGTGGACCGTCCCCGTCTCCCTGAGCTGGTCGCGCAGAGATGGGTCCAGTCCGCCCGTCACGTTGAAGCAAAGCGCATCCACCATCGCCGCGCTCTCCGCCGGCAAAGTCGAAGCCGTGAACGCCAAAAACCGCTCCCGAACCCCAATCGCCCACCGAAACACGTTCGGCCCAGTCTCCACAACATCCAGGCGCACAGGCCGAATCCGCCCCACAATCCCCTTCGCCAGGTAGTAGCCTTCGCTACCCTCACGTAACGGCTTTGCGACCCCCACAAGATGCACCCTGTCGCCGAAGCTGATATCCGTCGTTCGCGCCGCACTTAATTCGAGCCGCTGCCCAGAAACCTCCACCTCGCACTCGACCCAATCGGGCTCCACCCGAGGAATCGAAACGACTCGCGCCACCTGGTCCAGCCGCACATCCGCAACCATCCCCCGAGGCAAAAGAGGCGGAGATAGCAAGGCCCCAACCACCAACCCACCAGCCACGAAAAACGAAGCCCTCACCTCCCGCAACACCCCAATCAGGGCAAGGCAGAACAGGATATTCCAGGGGTATTCGCGCAAGCTGAGCCCGATGATCAGGCCCAGCAGCAAAACGAGAAGTGGTCTATTTCGAAGCTCGGTTCTCACCGGGCCAATTCCTCAAACGCCGCTCGGCGATTTCCTGGATCGACATGCCCTTCGTCGATTCGTGGTCGGCGGGCGGGGCCACCTCGACCTCGACTTCCGGCTGGGGCAATGGGCGAACGCCGAACCGCAAGTCTGTAAAAAGGCTAGCTTCGCCCGAGAGTTCATGGAGCTTTGCCAGGATCTGGTCCCTCGACATCCGCAGCTCTTGAGCCCACGCCGAGCCTTGAACGGCCACCCAAACCGTGCCCCGGTCGTAGCGATCCGGATACGACCGCTGCGCCATCGAATCGCCGACGATCTCACCCCACATCCGAAGGACCCGCTGCGCCCGCGCCGCTCGCAAAACCTCTTCGCGACCTACGGCGGACTTCAGCATATGTCCAACTTTTCTCATGTTTCCCTGACTGTTCCCGCCTTCACTTCGAAGAGTTTCGCCTGGCTCAAAATCGCCTCGCCGGCCGCGCTCGCTTCCGTACAGGTTAGCACCGCCTGACCTGCCTTGGAAAGCACGACTTCCACCAGCAAAGCCCGCCGGTCCGCGTCCAAATCGGAGAGGATATCGTCCAGCAGAAGCAGGGGAGGGTCTCCGTAGCGCGAAGTACTAACAGCCAGCGTCGCCATCTTCAAGGCGATCACAGCCGTGCGCTGTTGACCCTGCGAGCCGTACAGCCTGGCCTCGCGCCCGCCGACGAGGATATCCAGGTCGTCCCGATGCGGGCCGACGCTCGTGCCGCCCCTTGCGACGTCCGTGCCGCGGGAGCCGCCAAGCTCCGCCAGCATCCTCTCGTAGTCCGATGCTTCGTCACGCTCGACGTAGGCTACGCTGAGCTCTTCACCCTGCCCCATCTGCGAGTGCACTTCCTGCCCAAGGGGATTGAGGTCCGAAATGTAGGTCCGCCGGATCTCCCTGATCGCCGCGCCATGGCGGGCAAGCTGCTCTTCCCAGGCTTCGAAACTTTCCGGGGGGTGCCACCGCTCACGAGAATCGCGCAGCAAGGCATTTCTTTGCTCCAATGCGCGCTTGTAGGTGGCGAAGTGCCGTAAGTAGGCAGGGAACAGCGAAGAGAGCTCTAAATCGAGGAATAGACGCCTTTCCGACGGTTCTCCCCTGACGATCTCCATATCGGCCGCGCTGACGCAGACACAAGGAAGCCTGCCGATCAGGTCCGCGGCACGGGGAAGACCGAGGCCGTTCAGCAACGCCTTCTTTCGGGCGCCTCGCTCCAGCGAAAGGGCCACCTCGGTTCCGGAATCGGCCATCGTCGCCGCCACATGCAGGTTCGGGGCGCCTTCCCGAATCGCCTCCTGGTCGCGTTGTCCGCGAAGGAGGCGAGTGGTCGAAAGGAAGTAGAGAGCCTCGAGGAAATTGGTCTTGCCTTGGGCATTCGCCCCGCTCAAAATGTTGAACCCTCTCGCCAACCCTATCGTCAAAGACTCATAGTTCCGAAAGTTGCGGAGGGCAACGTCTGCCACCCGCCTCCCAGGGCGGTCTTCCACATCTTCCCTAATCTCCTTTAAGGTATGCATTTAGAATCTGTTCTTACTATTAAGCGGAGCAAAATGGTGGAAAACGTCTCAGCCTTCACAGAATTTGTAAGTTTGTGAAGCCCGTTTTGAATCTGGCGAGGTTAAGACAAGGTCAAAACCTATTGTGGAAAACCATGTGGGTAAATGCGTGGATGTATAAGTTTGAATGGCCCAGTTTTGAACACATGCAGACCCTTTCCCCATCTTCCCCCACCTTTCCACAGGCCTTACAGCAGGCCATGTTCACGACCGTATTTCATGACGGCCGCCTCCGCTAGGTAGAGCGGATGGACGTTGGCGATGGGCTTGATGCCCCGCCGGTTGGCGATGGGCATGTAAACGTCGTTGACCAGCTTGTTCTGGATGTGCGAAGGAAGCTCGGGGAACCGGTCGGCGAAGCGTCGTAGAGCGTTGTACTCCTCGATGGTCATGCCCCGGAGATCGCCGATTTGGCTCTCCAGCGGGTGGATACCGACGGTGTGGGGAGCCGGGGAAAAGTAGGGGATCGCCCGCTTCTCAAGGACCACGACCGTGTTCGCAATGAGGTCACCGATACGCTGAGATTTGGGTGTGCTGAACATCGCCATCAGCCCCATGAAGTAAGAGCCCGGAAACATGTCGGCAGGACGCATGATATTGCGTCCGATTGCCGCTCCGAAGGTCAGAGGGAGTCCGTCCGCCATCCGCACACGGATGCCCATTGCCTTCTTCCCGAGGGTCTGCCCGTTCCAAAGCCCTTCAAGTAGGACGAAGTAGGCCAGGAAGCTGAAGACATACACAAAGACGACTACGATGACGGCCATTGCCGGATCGACGAGGCTCAATGCCGTTCCAATACCGATCGAGATGAAGACGTCGAACGCAACGATGATCAAGATGTCGAGGATGTGCGCCATAACGCGACTTCCAACACCTGAAAGCCGGTAAGTTATGATCGTTTTCTCGGGGCTCAGTACCGCGAGGTCGTTCCGCACGACCCGATGCTACCCCGGGGCTATAGAGAAGCGATGGTACCAACGAAGCGGTTCTGGCTAGCGGTTGCGCTCGGGATTCCCGTGGCGATGCTCGCGTACCAGGCCGGTCAGCCTTCTCTGTTGGTTGTGTACAACCTTTGTCTCCTGGGGATTGCATGGATAACCCTGCGCCTGGCTCCCTCGCCCAAGCAGCTCGTCCTACGCCGCAAATTCGACCCCGTCCTTTCCGTCCGAGCCGCCAACAAGGTCACCCTCGAGCTTCGCAACGATGCGCTGGAGCCGATCCGGGGAAGGCTCCGCGACGAACCACCAATCGGGTGTACCGTCACGAACCAAGAGTTCCCCATCGACATCAAGCCGGAGTCGATCACCGAGCTTAACTATTTCCTCACTCCCCACGAGCGAGGCAGCGACTACTTCCGCGGCACCTACGTGCGTATCAAGTGTCCGCTGGGCCTCGTCGAGCGGCAGGCCAAGCTCAACACGGAGGAGCCCGTTCGCATCTACCCAAACGTACTGGCCCTCAGGGAGTTCGAGCTGCTCAAGCAGCAGGGCCGGTTGCGAGAGATGGGCATCCGCCGCTCCCGCCAGCGAGGCCTCGGCATGGAGTTCGAGTCCCTCCGCGAGTACGCCGAAGGCGACGATTACCGAAAGATCGACTGGAAAGCGACCGCCCGCCGGTCGAAGCTCATCGTCCGCCAGTTCGAACAGGAGCGCAATCAGGCCGTCATCATCGTCGTCGACGTGGGCCGAGGGATGCTGGCGGAAGTGGACGGCGTCCGCAAACTGGACCACGCTCTCGATTCCTGCCTCATGCTCACCCACGCCGCCGCCATGGCGGGCGACTTCGTGGGCCTACTCGTCTATTCCGACGTCGTCAAGCGCTACATCCCGCCCAAGAAGGGCCGAAACCAGATCGGCATTATCATCGAAGCCCTCCACGACCTGGTCGCCGAGCCCGTCGAGAGCGATCCTCGCGCCGCCTTCGCCTATCTGTCATCCCGATGGAAGCGCCGGGCCCTCCTCGTCACGTTCACCGATTGCGAGCATCAGGAAAAGGCCGTCGAGCTGACCACCGCCCTCGGTCCGCTGGTCCGCCGCCACCTCACCCTCGTGGCCCGCGTCTCAGACCCCAAGCTGAACGAAGCCGCGGAAGAGCCTCTGACGGAAGTTCGCGGCATGTACCGCCGCGCGGCCGCGGCTCTCCTGATCAAGGATCGCAAAGACGCCGGCGTAACCCTTTCCATCGCCAATATCAACAGCCTGGAGGCCGAGCCGCAAGACCTGGCCTCCGCACTGGTCAACTTCTACTTCATGGTGAAGGAGAGGTCGATACTTTGAATTGCTAGATTGCCTTTATCAATCAAGCAGTCAAGCAATCCAGCATTCGATAATTCCCTTCTAGCACCCGGCCAGGAACCGGCCACCGGCGATCAGACCCGCCTTCTCACCCGCCTCGGTCCCATTGAAGTTCTCGTCCTCAAGCTCGATCGAGACGGCGCCGTCGTAGCCGTTGGCGGCCAAGATCTCAAAGGCCCGAACCCAGCGGACGCATCCGTGACCGGGAATCGTATAGCGCCAATGGTGCGAACCGAAGCCGTGCCCCTTGGCGAAGGTCGCCGGCTGCTCGGTGCCGAACTCGTAGAGAGCCTCATCGATGATCTCCGTGTCCTTGCCGTGGACGTGATACACGCGGCTCTTGAACTCCTCCACAAACCGGATCGGGTCGATGCCCATGCGGACCAGGTGCGAGGGGTCGTAGTTAACGCCCACCGAAGGCGAGGGACACTGGTCGAAGCAGGCGCGGTAGCCCTCAGGGGTGCAGCAGAGCGCACCGGGTCCGGGCCAGCCCTCGATGACGAGGCGGGCGTTGTGCTTCTCCAGGTGAGGCGTCAGCGCGTTCACGCCCTCGACCATGTAGCCGAAGTTCTCGCTGCGTGGCTTGGAAGCGTCCTCCGGCAACATGACGAGGAAGTAGTTCCGCACACCGTGAGCGGCGCAGGCTTCCACATAGGCGGCGTTCTTCTCCACCGCATCCTTCCGCTTCATGGGGTCGGCTGAGATCAAACCCTGCCACTCGGCGAGGTCGACCGAACCGATAGCGAGCCCCGCGCTCGCGACTTCCTTGGCGGCCGTGTCGCCGTCGCGACCCAAGTCCACCACCCCTAGCTCGTTAGCCTTGGCCCATGTGATCAGACCGTTAAGGTCCTTCTGCCAATCGCTCCATCCCCGTCGAAAACCAATCTTAAATGCACCCGTGCGAGTCGTCAGCATGACGCGCGGAGATTACTCCCATTGCTCGATTGCTGGAATGCTCGATTACTTGAATCTTAAACTTTCCGCCTGGCGATCTTCCACATGCCCAGGCCGTCTTTCATCGCGTTCGCTTCCGCCTCTAAATATTCGAAAGGCAGGCCCAACCGGTCTTTGTCCTCGATCTCGAACAATCCCGTTCGCAGAAACTCCACCCCGCAAACATGGTCCTCCTCGATGTAGCCTTCGTCGACGTGCTCGTAAACGCTTGTGTAGCACGTGACCGCGAGTGTGCCGTTCGGCTCGACCCTTTCGACATGAAAGTTAAAGGAGCCGCAATGCTGAAGCGACCGAGCGTCATAGCACCTGTTCCCATCGACCAGGAAGCAAGTTTTGACGTAGTCGCTAGCTTGTTTCCGGAATTCGCGAGCTTCGGGAAGCTTAAGGCCATAGAGGCGGACGATGATTCGCTTGTCCAGGGATTTGAAATCCCGAGTGGTCCAGACGACATACTTCGTCGGTGTGATCGCCCGATTGAAATAGCCGATGAACTCGGATCCGGCGGTCAGCGCCTTTTGCCCTGCAAGGCAAGTGGCGAACGCTAGGAAAGCGATCATTGGGAACCAAGACGTGCTGAGCCCTTGCTGGTTTCGTTCCCCCTGTGAATGTTGCTGCCACTAGTGGTGGAAGTTCGGGACGAGCTCTATGAGCACCTGTTTCATGCGGTTGAACTTGTCCTGGTTCCAGCCCATCTCCTTGGCGATGACCAACGCTTCCTTCCCCGTGCTGGAAGCGAAAAGCCGGTCCGAGTGGTGGAAGTAGCCGGTGAAGCACATGTCTGGTTCCAAATTCCGAAGTGTCCTGGCGAAGCCGATGGCATCTTCGATCGGCAGCATGGGGGAAACGCTGATGCCGATCTTCAGGCCAGCCTCCTTCAATTCCCGTAGGGCGTCCAGGCGTCGCTGAATGCTCGCACAACCCGGCTCGAACCGCTTGCGGACCTCGTCGCTGTCCGTCGTCACGCTCATATTCACACGCAGCTTGCGGAACCGCTTGAGGATATCGATGTCCCGCGTAACGAGCGGGCTGCGGGTTTGGATCACGATCTCCGGCTGCTCGCGCCGATCCGCCAGGTGCTCGAGAATCCCCCGGCTCAATTCCGTAAACGCTTCCACCGGCTGGTAGGGATCGGTAACGGAGCTCATGATGATGCGGGCCCCGCCCAGGTCCTTCTGTCGCGCCAGCAGCCGCACCGCGTTCTCCTTGACCTCCACCCACTGCCCCCACGCGTCCCGCTTCACGTCGTCGGGCACGAAGAAGGCGGCGTAGCAATAGCTGCACCCGAAGCCACAGCCCCGGTAGGGATTGAGCGAGTAGTCGAACCCAGCCAGGCGTCCCTTTGGGGTCGTGAGGATGCTGCTCGCTTCCACCGACCGGACAAAGGTGCGCCCCAGCTTTGCAGGCACCTTGACCTGCGGAAGCTCGAAGAGCGAAGCCTGAATAGTAGACATATGTCTATATTAGACGAAAAGCGCGAATTTATGGTTCGCAAAATTGCCGTAGGTCCCAAAGCGGACTGCTAGCGAACAGCGAACGAGCCCTTGAGCTTGATGTCTTCCGCGTTTTGCCCAACCATGAGATCGAAGTCGCCCGGCTCCACCACGCGCTTCATCTGGCGGTTCCATAAGGCAAGCTCCTTCGCCGGAATCTCGAACGACAGCACCTGCGATTGCCCCGGCGCAAGCTCGATCTTGGCGAACCGGATCAACCGCTTCATTGGGGTCGTCGTCGAGCTGATCCGGTCGCGGAAGTACACCTGGGCGACCTCTTTGCCCGCGCGAGACCCGGTATTGGCCACACGGAAGCTGAACTTCACAGCCTCCGAATCCTTCAGGCTCGGCGTCTCGATCCTAAGGTCGGAGTAGGCAAAGGTCGTATAGCTCAAGCCGAACCCGAAAGGCCAAAGAGGATCGGGTGAGGAAAACACGTAATCCCTGCCCGGGTTTTCCGGCGTGCCCGGATGGTGATAGTAGCCCCGCCCGCTCGGCTTGTAATCGTAAACCGTCGGAATATGCCCCGCCGATTGGGCGACCGAAACAGGTAGACGCCCGCTCGGATCGATTCGGCCAAAGAGAAGGTCCGCCAACGCATGTCCCTGCTCCTCGCCCGGATAGTAGGCGCTGACGATCGCCGTGGCGTGCTGCTTGATCCAGGGGATCGAAAACGTGCGGCCCTGGAGCATCACGACAATCGTGGGCTTGCCGGTGGCGATAATCGCCTTGACGAGGTCTTCCTGGACCCCGGGCGGGACAGGGTTACTCACATCGTACCCCTCGCCCACCGTGCCGCCGGATGGAACCGTCTTGTCCTCCCAACCGACTCCGGAGAGGATCATGCTCGTGTCCCCGATAACGACAACCGCCACGTCCGAACGCTTCGCTGCCTCTACCGCCGCCCCAAAACCCTCCGTCGAGAGCCCCACCAGGTCGCAGCCCTTGGCATAGCGAACCTCCGCCTTGTCCCCCACTAGCTCTCGAATCCCGCGCAGGATTGTCACCCCGTTCTGGTTGCTTTTGCTCCAACAGTAGTCGCCAAACTGCACCTGGTCCGCGTTCGGCCCGATGACGGCGATAGATCGCGTCTTGTCCACGTCCAACGGCAGCAAGTGTCCTTCGTTCTTGAGCAGGATCAGCGACTCGTTCGCCGCCTCCCGGGCAAGCGCGACGTGATCCGGGCGATGAAGCTTGGAAGGCAAAGAAGCCGGATCGATCTCTCGTCGGTCGTCGAAGAGTCCAGCCCGAAACTTCACGCGGAGGACGCGAGCGACGGCCTGATCGATCGATTTCATGCTCAGCTTCTTCTGCCCGATCAAAGATTCGAAATTGGCGAAGCCCTCCAAGCCCGGCTCCTCCAAATCCACCCCCGCCTCAAGCGCCATCTTGCCGCAGGAGTCCCGGTCCGTCACGCGGTGGAAATCGGAGTTGAAGGTCACCCCGCCCCAATCCGAGCCCACGAAGCCGTCGAACTTCCACTCGTTCCGTAGAACGTCCGTCAGCAGCCACGTGTTGGAGTGCGCAGGAATCCCGTCCACCTCGTTGTAGCTGGGCATGACAGACGCCGCATGAGCTTCAGTTACCACCGCCTCGAAGGAGGCCAGGTGAAGGGACCGCATCTCCCGCTCTCCCAGCGAAGAAGGGCCGATGTTGATGCCGTTGTAAGGCACCGAATAGCCCGCGAAATGCTTGATCTGGCACAGCACTCGATTCGGGTCGAGGCCCGTGCGGTAGTCGTCCCCCTGCATCCCCGTCACATACGCGACACCCATGCGCGACGTCAAGGTCGGGCACTCGCTAAAGCACTCCTCGACGCGTCCGTAGCGAGGATCGCGGGCGAGGTCGAGGACCGGGCAAAGCGTGATATCCACCCCCGCCGCCGAAGCCTCCTCTGAAATCTGGTTCGCGATCCGCTTCACGAGACCAGGATTCCAGGTCGCCCCGAGAGCGATAGCTTGGGGATAGATCGTGGCCCCCGCCATCATCAACCCGTGAACCGCCTCGCTAGACCGGAGCGCCGGAATGCCAAGCCGGGAGGTCTTTCGAAGATAGGCGTTAGCCGCCTTGAACCGGATCGCGTTCCCAACAGCATTCTGGTAGAAGTCGGCCGACAACATGCCGATGCTGTCGTTGCCAAAGAGCTTGACAAGGTCCTCCTGGGGCACCTGCCCGTCGATCACTCGAAGCCCATCGATTCCTTTCATCGTGAGCTGCGAGATCTTCTCCCGCAGCGTCATGCGCTTGAGCAGATCGGCGATTCTCCGCTCCGTCGGGACGCCCTGGTTCTGGGATGCAAGTCCCAAATGGGCGGTCGCGAGCAGCGAGACGGTAAGGGTCAAGGCATTAAGTCTCATCGGCGTGTACAACTTACCGAAAGGGCATATGAAGCGACTAAAACGTGTCCTATCATGCACATATGGCGATCAGGACCGCTGTTGGCGGGCCGGTAAAGAAGCTGCGCCGAGTACTCGTCGTTGACGACGAGCCCCACATCGTGCGTCTGATGCAGGTCGCCCTGACCCGTGTAGGCTGCGAAGTCGCTTGCGCCTACGACGGCCTGGAGGCCCTCCAGAAGGTCGGCGAGAGCACCTTCGACGCAATGGTTTTGGACCTCCTGATGCCCAAGCTCGACGGCTTCGGCGTTCTCAGGCAGGTTCGCGCCAATCCAGCGACGGAGAACCTGTTCGTCTTCCTCGTCACCTCCAAGGCGCAAGACTCCGACATTTTCGAGGGCTACCGCCAAGGCGCCGACATGTACCTCACCAAGCCCTTCAACCTCTCGGAACTCACGGGGATGTTCGGCGGATGAGGACGATCTCGAACCGTTTCAATCGCGGCAGGCTTATCATCGCACTGGTGATATCCGGATGGCTCGGCTTTGTCGCATATTGGTTCCAGCTTCGCGTAGTAGGTTGGTCTCTCGTCGACACCCTCTGCGTGGGCGTTGCCATCGGACTGGGCCTTCCCGGCGGCCTAGCCGGATTGCATTGGCCGCGACTCGACTCAGTCTTCTACATCGCCGGATCGTTGAGCCTTGCCGCCTTATTCTTCTGGCTCAACGCAAATCCGGCCCATCCGGTTCATGGGCTGCTTGGTTTTTGCGCCTTGGTAGTGGCTTACTTCCTTCCACAACTTCTGCTGACCTGGCGAAAGCGCCTTACTTAAGCTTCGATCCTTTCGCGTAGGCTTACCGGCGGAGTACCGCCATCGTAAGGCGTCATAATTCTAACAATGCCCCCCGAAACCTCCGCAAAGGTAAAGATCGTCACCCTTGGCTGCGCCAAGAACGAGGTGGACAGCGAGGAGATCGCGGGCGTTTTGGCGCAGGCAGGCTACGACGTCGACGGAAGGTCGAAGAAGTCCGGGGTGACCATCATCAACACCTGCGGCTTCCTCGAAGCGGCGAAAGAAGAGTCGATCAAAGCCATCAAAGAGGCCGTGCGCGAGAAGCGAGCCGGACGGACCGAGAAAGTCATCGTGGCCGGGTGCCTCGCCCAGCGCTTGGGTTCGGAGCTGGCCGAGCTTGCCCCCGGAGCCGACCTGTACGTCGGCGTCGGCCAGATGGGCCGGTTCGATGAGATCGTCCGCGAGTCGCAGGGCGCGCCCAAGGTGGACCGCGACCAAAAGATCCAAGTCTCCGCCCCCCACCACCGCTGGGCCGACGTCCCCACCCGAGCCCGCACAGGGCGGCCGTGGAGCGCCTACCTCAAGCTCAGCGAAGGCTGCGACCACAAGTGCACGTTCTGCACGATCCCCAGCTTCCGCGGTGGCCATCAGTCGAAGCCCATCGAGCGCGTCCTCGAAGAAGCCCGCCACCTCGCCCGAACCGGAGCTCGCGAGCTGAATCTGATCGCTCAGGACGTCACCCAGTACGGCTACGACCTGTACAAAGAATTCACCCTTCCGAAGCTCCTGCGCGAGCTGAACCAGGTCGAGGGGATCGATTGGGTCCGCCTCCTCTACTTCTATCCGAACCGCCTCACCGACGAGGTCATCGAAACGATGGCGACATGTGAGAAGGTTCTCCCCTATATCGATATCCCCCTCCAGCACGCCCATCCCGAGACCCTGAAACGCATGCGCAGGCCGTGGGACGGCGAGCGCTACCTTCGCCTCTTCGAAAAGGTCAGAGCCGCCATGCCCGACTGCGCCATCCGCACCACCTTCATCGTCGGCTTCCCCGGCGAGACGGACGAAGAGTTCAAGTATCTGGTCGATTTCGTGAACGAATCGCAACTCGACCGGGTCGGCGCCTTCCTCTTCTCCCGTGAACCCGGAACCCCCTCCCACGACATGGAGGGCCAAATCTCCTCCAAGGTGAAGCAGGAGCGGTACGACAAGCTCATGCGCACCCAGCAGAAGATTTCCCTTGCCGTCAACCAAAGCTGGGTCGGCAAAACCCTGAACGTCCTCGTGGACGACAAGCAGGACGGCTGGTACATCGGCCGCTCCCATCGGGATGCCCCCGAGATCGATGGCCTCGTCTTCTTCCAAGGCACAGCCGAGATCGGCCAAATCGTCCCCGTCGAAGTGACCAAGGCCGAACCCTACGACCTGTATGGGAAATCCGAAGGTTTTGTGGAGAAACCCGGGCGACGGTTGATGCCGCTGCGACAAGCCGGTCCTATCGCTCCCCAGTAGCCGCTATAGTTGAGGCATGGTTGCCCTTGCCGCGCTCTTCCTGACGCTCACGCTTGGCCAAGATCGGAATCTGTTCAAGGTCGTGCCTTCACCGACCGGGCGGAACGGATACGAGGAATACGTTCAGGCCGCCATTATCCTGAGTCGTCCCGAGAACCGCGCGTTGGAAAACTATGTCCGCTCGGCAGAGTCGAGAGGGGCCTGGCAGGCGGATCGCCCCGCGTCGATTCCTGAGGGTACAAACCTGCTCCAGGCCTATCGCATCGAACAAAGAGCGTTGGCCCCGGCGATCCGGCTCATTCAGGCCGGAAACCAAAAGCAGGTGGTCTACCCTTCCTCGCACATTTCGGTAGTCACCCTCTTCCCGGAACTGTCGTACTTCAAAGTGGCGGCAAGGATGATGCGCCGCAACGCGTTCATCGCCTTTGCCGATGGGAACCCGACGGCGGGAACTCAGGCCATTTTGGACGGTTTGATCTTTTCCAAGAAGATAGCGGTCGGGAGCGCTATTCACTTCCTCGTTTCGGGAGCCTGCGAGCAGATCATGTTCGGTGCGGTGGAGGAGCATCTGGGCGGCTTTTCCCTGCGAGATGTTGACCAGATCCAGAGTTGGGCCGAATCGGCCACCTCCGCTCCCAGCGGCCTCGCTGTCACGGCTGAGACGGAGCGAAAAAGCATTCACGACTCGGTCGTGGATCTCCTGTCCGACCCCACCGATCTCTTGGACGTCGTCGACATCAAGGATGAGGACCGGCCCAACTTCGTGAAGAATGTCAAGGCGATCCCTTCTGCCCGGCGCGAGGTGATTTACAACACGTTCTTTAAACGCCTGGAGTGGCCTTGGGACGCCGTGCTTTTGCGGTTGCAGGGGCCTGAGAAGACCTGGCTCGATCCAATCGAGGTCGATGCCAGTCCCGACGAGCCCGCCGGTCTGGGCAATTTAGGAGCCACGGAAGGCCAGGCATCCGTCGCGATCTTGCAGCTCATGTCGCTGCTCGGCGCAGGCGACGATCAAGTCTTGGGAATGGTGCCCGACGCTGCCCGTTCTCGCATTCAGGAGCGTTTGGTGGGTATCTACGCGGGCGTCCTTCGATCCAAATGGCTCAACGGGAAGTTGCCTGGCACCCTCCGGGAGGCCTTCGGGACGGAACCTCTCGATCCGGCTACCGGGGAAGCCTACGCGTACGAGCTCCAGGTGGGCGGCGGCTTTCGCATCGTCTGCCCCACAAAACGCCTCGGCGAGGTGGACCTCGTCTACAGCAGCGCCAAAGCGGGCGGCGACGAAGGCCCCGTTCCACCTAAATAGCGACATAGCCCCACAATGGGGGTGTGTTAGACCTGCGCTATCCAATTTTCCAAGCCCCTACGGGGAGCATCGCTGGGCCGGAGCTGGCGATTGCCATCTCCCAGGCGGGAGGGATGGGAGCGATGGGCCTCACGTGGACCGAGCCTGAGGAAGCGCGAAAACACGTCGAGCAAGTGAAAGCCGGAACGAAAAACCCGTTCCAGGTCAACTTTGCCCTCGCCTTCGAGCCGAAGGCCCTGGATGCGGCTCTGGAAGCGGGCGCCCCCGTCGTCACCTTCTCTTGGGGAGATCCAGCGCCTCACATAGAGAAGGTGCGAAACGCAAAAGCCCTTCTCGGCATTCAGGTCACGAACGCGGAAGAAACGCAAGCCGCCCTCAAGCACCACCCGGATTTCCTCATCTGCCAAGGCACAGAGGCAGGCGGTCACGTCCAAGCGAACAAAAGCCTCTGGGAAACCCTCCCGGATGTGCTCCAGGAAGCCGGGGAAACGCCCGTAGTCGCAGCCGGAGGCATCGCCGACGGCGCGGGAATCTCAAGAGCGATGAAAAACGGAGCGCAAGGCGCGATGCTCGGCACGAGGTTCGTTGCGACCCATGAAAGCCGTGCCCATACCGTCTACAAGCGGAAGCTGATCCAAGACGAAGACACGACGCTGACCCTTTGCTTCGATGGCGGCTGGCCGGATGCCAAGCACCGTGTCCTCCGCAACTCCACCCTCCAAACCTGGGAAAGGGCGGGTGAGCCTAAGGAAAACCGTCCCGGGGAAAACGAAATCGTGGCTTACAGCACTTCCGGGGAAAAGATCGAGCGCTACGAAGACACTGCGCCCCGCGAGGGGATGTCGGGCGACATCGAAGCCATGTGCCTCTACGCGGGAGAGGGCTGCCGCCTGATCCGCGACCTGCCGCGCGCTGGAGAGCTCGTCGAACGGCTCTGGCGAGAGAGCCAAAAAAGGTAAGGGGCCGGCACCGTCCGTGGTGCCAGCCTGGAGTGGAGGTTTGCGCTGTCAGACAACCTAGCCCTTGAGGAGGCTGAGAACAGCCTGCGGAGCTTGGTTGGCCTGCGCCAGAACCGACATGCCGGACTGCTGAAGGATCTGCAGCTTGGTGAACTGCGTCATTTCAGAGGCGACGTCGGTATCGCGGATGGTCGAGTCGGCGGCGGAGAGGTTCTCCTGAGCCACGCCGAGCGAGCGGATGTTGGATTCCAGGACGTTGCGCTGGAAGCTACCGATCTGACCGCGAGACTTGGTGATCTGGTCGATAGCGGCGTCGATAACCTTGATCGCGTTCTGAGCGCCCGTCGCCGAGGTGAGGTCGAGGTTGCTCATGTCGAGGCCGGAGACCGCGCCGGTGCCGAGTTGGCTCGCCGCGAAGTTTCCGAGGGAAAGGTTCGTCGTCTGACCGGCGTTCGCACCGATCTGGAACTGGCTGGAGCCGACCGTAACCTGGCCGATCGTCTTGTTCTGAACCGAAGCGGTCACGTTGCCCGCCGCCGTCAGCTTGATCGTGTTGCCATCGGCGTCGCTGAGGGTCAAGCCGTCGTTGCCGGTCTGGCCCGAGGTGAAGAGGGCCGTGGCCGCGCCGACCTGGACAGTCGCCGTAGCGTTCAGACCCGTAGCCGAAGTCGAACCCGCACCACCGGAGCGGACGATACCGTTCGCGTCGGTCAGGTCGATTCGAGCGTTGGCGCCGTAAGCCGTCGAGTTGAGCTGGATCGCACCACCGCTGAAGGAAGCGGCGACGCCAGTCTGGCCCTGCGAAGCGTTGATCTGGTCGATAACCTGCTGGGTCGTCGTCGTGGCTGACGTATTGAATGTGACGCCGTTGATCGAGAAGGAGCCCGCGCCGACGGCTTGGCCGATCGTGGCGGTGACGCCCGTGATCGCAGCCTGAGTGGCGGCCTGGGTGAGCGTGGCGACGACCGAGGTGTTCGACGTAACCGCCGCGCCTCCGAACTGTCCGCCGATGTTGATGGCGCTGGTCAGCGTTCCTGCGACGACCGACGAGTTGACGCCGGAGCTGCCATCGAGCAGGTGCTTGGTTCCAAACTGGGTGTTCTGAGCGATACGCGTGATCGAGTCGGCGATCGACTGAAGCTGGCTCTGGTTGGCCTGGATCGCGGACGTGCTGAGCGTACCGGTGTTAGCGGATGCGACGGCTAGGCCGCGAGCGTCTCGCAGAAGACCGTTCACTTCGTCGAGGGCGCCTTCCGCCGTCTTCGCATAGTTGACCGCGTCCTGGCTGTTGCGCAGAGCGGTGTCGATACCGGTGATCTGGGCCCGGAAGTTCTCCGAGATGATAAGGCCGGCGGGATCGTCCGCAGCCGAGTTGATCCGAAGACCGGTCGAGAGTCGAGTGATCGACTGGTTGAACTGAGAGTTGGTTTCGCCAACATTTCGCAGCGCGTTCATGGCTGCGACGTTTGTGTTAATTCTGAATGACATGCGTTCCTCCGTGACTCGCTATGCCGCCAACCCCGCAGGGTCAATACCGCGGCATACTGTAAACATCACTAGGGGAATTCCACGTCCAATTACCGGGTTATGCTAGTATAATTACCTGGTTTTTTAGATTCATTGGGATTTCTGTTCGCATTTGCGGAAGCGCTGGCGCCAGCCAATGGCTAGCGCCAGGATTGAAGGATTAGAGGATCAAGGATTGGCCAAAAACCCTTCCGACCCCAATCCTCCTAATCCTCCAATCCTCAATCCTGCCCCTGGGGTCGGTGCCAAAATCGGCATCGTGCCCCTGGATCGTCGAGCCCTCAAGTTGCTCCCCCTGGCGATGACCATCTACTGCTGTGCAAGCGGCGGCCCGTTTGGTCTGGAACCGGTGATGCAGGCTGGCCCCGGACTGGCCCTCGCCCTCATCCTCTTGACCCCCCTGATCTGGGCCGCCCCCGCCGCGCTGCTCACCGCCGAGCTCGCCACGGCCCTGCCGGCGGAGGGTGGTTACTACGTGTGGGTCCGGCGGGCGTTCGGCTCCTTTGGCGGCTTTCTGTGTGGCTGGTGGACTTGGATCTACACGTGCGTCGATGCGGCTCTCTACCCGGTCCTCTTCGCCACCTTTGTCTCGAAGCTGCTAGAGACATTAGGCTACGCACCCTTTGATAACCCCTGGGTGAAGTGGGGCGTCGGCATGGCGATGGTCATCCCTCTGACCTGGCTGAACGTACGAGGCACGCGCCAGGTTGGCTTCTCCACCAGCTTTTTCGCCCTTCTCTTCCTCATCCCCTTCGCCATCCTCGTCGCCCTTGGACTGCCCCACCTTTTTGCCAATCCGTCGGCCGCCGTCCACCCCTTCGCCGCCGCGGGCAAGCCGCTTTCGGGAGCTATTTCCCTCGGGCTCTACACGATCATGTGGAACTACCTCGGCTGGGATTCCCTCTCCACCGTCGCCGAAGAGGTTGAAGACCCCCAGCGCTCCTATCCCAAAGCCCTCCTGATCGCCTTCCTGCTCACCATCGCCGTCTACCTGCTTCCCGTCGTCATCGGGGCCGTCGTGCGCCCTAACTACGCGAGCTGGGATGAGGGAACCTGGGTCGAGGTGGCTCGCGCCGTAGGGGGCAAGGGGTTGGCGATCGCCATGATCGTGGCCGGCGTCTTCAGCTCCTCCGCCCTGTTCTCATCCACCCTGCTAGGCGCGTCACGGGTGCCTTACGTCCTCGCAACCGATAAGCTGCTGCCCGACGCCTTCTCCCGCCTTCACCCGAAGTACGCCACCCCGTGGCTGGCCGTCCTCGCGAGCGCCGTCGTCTATTCGATCCTTAGCTACCAAACCTTCGGCTCCCTGATCGCCATCGACGTCATCGTCTACTCTGTGGGCCTCCTCCTCGAATTCGCCGCTCTCGTCGCCCTCCGCCGCCGCGAACCCGACCTCCCCAGACCCTACAAAATCCCCGGAGGCTGGCCCATCCTCGCCCTCGTGGTTCTCCTCCCAACAGGCCTCATCGTCTTCGCCATCGTCAACTCGGTGTTCTTCGACGAGGAATACGGCTGGAAATCCGCCGCGATGTCCGCCGCCGCCCTCGCCACCGGCCCGGTGGTCTATTGGCTGAATGCGCGGTTGAGGAAGACGAGAGGGTGATGGAGGTGAGATCGTGATGGAAGTGAGAGCTTTTCGGATTTCACGCAAAGGGCGCTGAGGCCACGCGAAGGTCGAGTGAGTCGTAAGCCACAAACGGAATATTCACTTCCATCACGATCTCACCTCCATCACCCCCTCACCTCACTTCCGCTCAACCAAATAAACATCCGCCAACAAGAAGTGCGCCTGGTCGATCACCCGGAAACCCTGGTTCAAATCGTCGAAGTCGTAGACGTTGAGCCCACCCGTCGCCAGCCAAAACCGTTGGTCGCCGATCAACGCCCGAAGCCCCTTGCTCTGGATATCCAGGTCCGACAGAGTCTTGATGAGGCCGTCCTGGTGGACGTAGCTCAGGTAGTAGGCGTAGTTCTCCGTGTCCCAGTCGATGGCGTAAATGGGCAGCCGCTCCGTGTTGTGCGTCGCCACGTAGGCCGCCGCTTCCCGGAACTGCTGCTTCGTCGGCTTCACGAAGTAGCCATGGGTAGGCGAAACGATCTGGAGAACGTGGCAAATCGCGAGCACCCCAATCGCCAACCCCCACTGATACACGCTGCGCCAAGGCAGCAAAGTGATCGCACGGGCGAGGAGAATCCAGGCCGCCACCCCCGCGATCAGGAGGTTGCGGGGCGAATAGACCGGCCGCACGGTGAGCGAGATCGAGACGCTGATAGCGAGCGGAACGAAAATCCAGGCGAGCAGCCACCGGTCCCCCGCCTCAATCCCCTTCCAACCCTTCTTGAACAGGGCATAGCCAAAGCCGCAAAGGATCACCCCCACCACGATCGCGTCCAGCACTCGACCCGGGCCGTAGAAAATGTTCGCCGATTCGATCACGAATCGGGCGTCAGGCCGCTGCATCCACGACGTGCGGTTGACGCTATGCAGCGCGACTGGCAGCCAGGGCAGGTACATCGCGAAAAAGCCCGCCCCAAACAGCAGCGCGATCTTCCTTTGGCGGCGAAAACGGAACGCGTAGATCACGAAAGTCGCCGCCACCAAAGCGCTGAACATCAACCCGAAGTAGTGGAAGTAGCCATTCAGCCCGCAAACCAATAACAGCCCGAAATATCGCCAGGGCGACTGTTTCTCCTGGGCCTCCAGCGAGTGCAGGCAATCGAGCAGAATCGTAACCGATAGCGCGGAGAGAAGAGCAAGGAAGATGTAGGCCCGCAGCTCCTGGCTGTAATAGATGCTTTGAAAAATAAAGGCGGAAATAAAGGCGCTTATCATCCCCGTCTTCGCGTCGAAAAGCTGTTTTCCGATCCGGTAGGCGACGGGTACCAGCAATACCCCCGCCACCGCCGAGGTGGCGCGAAGCGAATAGTCGCTCATCCCAAAGAGACGCCCCCAACCCCAAACCAGGCTGAAGTATCCCGGAGGGTGGACGTCATAGGAGATAAAGTGCAAAACCTGCTTAAGGGAAGGCAGTTGGGCCAGGTAGCCGGTGTAGGTCTCGTCGTTCCAAAACGATTCGCGGGTAAGCCCGATAAAGCGGACGAGAATCGCCCCAAGGATAATCCAAAGCAGGGGACTTAGCGTTTTCCAGCGCGACGCCTCATCCTTCACGGGCCAAGTATATAGCAATCGACGCTACAAAAGGACTACGCTGCCTCGGCGATGGTTTCCAGGTTTTGGCGTGCTTCGCGATAGTCCGGCTTTAATGCCAGGGCCTGCCGGTAGCTCACTTCCGCCGCTTGGAGAATCCCAAGCTGGGCCAGCGAGTTGCCCAGGACGAACCACCCGTTGGCGTTGTTCATGTCCAGCTTCAGACCGGCCTGATAGAGCTCGGCTGCCTGGTCGAAAGCCTGAAGCTTGTACAGCAGGTCGCCGCAGTTGAAGTAAGCGTTCGCGTTGGCGGGGTCCTTTTCCATGGCCCGCTTGAAGCTGTCCAGAGCTCGATCCAGCTCACCCGTCGCGTGATAGGCGCGTCCAAGATTGATCAGCAGGTCGGCGTTCGGCTCATGCCACTCCGTAAATGCGGTGTAGGCTTCGATGATCCCCTCGGGCTCAGCCAACGCCTCCGCCGCTTCGATCCAGCCCAGCCAGGCCTCCTTGTCGTTCGGAGCTAGCCGCCAGGCCTCGCGGAAGAGGCCGATGGATTCCTTGGTCTTGCCCAAGCTCGTCGAAACCCGCCCCGCCCCCTTCAGACAGAGGTGGCCGACCGCCGGATTCGTCTGGCCGGAAAGGAAAACTTGGAGCGCGACGTCGAGGTCGCCCTTGCTCTCGAGGGTCGTGGCCCGCGAGTAGATGGCGGGGCCGTAGCCCGGATCGACGGCCAGCGCCTTGTCGAACATCGCCAAGGCCTCGTCGTACTGGTTCAGCATCGCGAGAAGCTGGCCGCGCACGATGTAGCGCTTGTATTCGGCGATGCTCATGTCGCCCGTCATGTCGGACGGCCACTCCGCGGCTAGGCAGCGGTTTGCCGCTTCCAGCCCTTCGTCGGCCAAACCGAGCCGCAGGTAGGCGTTCGCCCGCTCGAAATCGTTCAGAAGCCCGCCGAAGCCCAGGCGATCCGCCTCGTTGCAGACCTTCGCCGCTTCCGCCGCACGGTCCTGCTTCAACAGGGCGTTCGACCAAAGCTGGTAGTTGAGCGGCCCCATCTGGTCGCGGCCCTCAAGGTGCTTGGCGCACATCGCCGCCGCCTTCTCAGCGTTCGGAAAATCGTTGGCCGCCGTATAGGCGTTCGCCAGGTTGAACCACTGGAACGCGTTCGTCGGATCTTCCTCGAGCTCGCGCTCGACGAGGGAGATCGTGCGCTGGATCTTTCCGCGCTCCTCCATCTCCGTCGGACGGTATCCGTAGTGCATCAGCCGAGCGCCCTTCAGGTACGCCCAAGGCAACCCAAGCTCCGAGAAGCTGGGCACGATCTGCTCGTGGATGCGGTTCGTAAATCGAATGGAAGGCTCGTGGCGGAACAGACGAACCGGCGTGTGCACGTACTGCGCGGCCTCCGAGCGATCGTCCGTGTAGTTGACGATCTCGATGGCAAAGCCGCCGAAGTGGGGCCGCACGACAGCCCGCTCGATGGCCGCCGCCGACTCGGGAGTCAGCTCCTCGTCCGCGTCGATCCAAAGCGCCCAGTGGCCCGTCGCCAACTCCAAAGAGTGGTTGCGAGCGGCGGAAAAGTCGTCGCACCAATCGAAGTGGCCGATCGTCGCCCCAAAGGATTTCGCGATCTCCACCGTGTCGTCCGTCGAGCCCGTGTCCACGACGACGATCTCGTCCACGACCTGCTTCAAGCTGTTCAAACACCGCGCCAGGTTCTTCGATTCGTTCTTGACGATCAGGCACGCACTGACCGAAATGCCGACGCTGTCCAGCGGACGGTCGCCGGTAAGGCGAACCTTCGAGAGAAAAACGTGGGCGACCCCATCCCGCTTGCCCGTCTTCGCCGACATCTGTTGACGACAAATCAAGTGCTCGGTCAGGATCTTGCCAAGCCGCCGGGCGCGAGGACCGTGACCGGCCTTGCCCAAAAGCTGAACCGCCTCGTCCTCTTCCCCGCTGAAAGCGTAGAGAAGACCAAGGGCCGCGTAAAGATCGGGGTGGTAGGGCTCCGACTCGATAGCCGGTTCCAAAATCGCGCGTGCCTCGTCCGCCTTGCCCGAGCGAATCAATGCTTCGGTCTGTTCGGCGATAGGGTGGGAACTGTTGGGGTCGAGACTATGCCGCACTGCCCAACTCTCGCGATTTGGCTAGGTGGCGACGGGCGCCGGCGATGGAGAACATTTCGTCGCGGAGCAACCGCTTGATAATGAACACGGTCTGGATATCCTCCGGGCGATATCGGCGCTGGCCGCCATCGGTTCGCTCCGGGTTCAAGAAGTCCTCGAACTCGCGCTCCCAATAGCGAAGCGTATGGACCTCGACACCCGTGATGCGACTTGCAACACTGATGCTCACCGCCTGCTCGCTTTTTTGACGCTTTTCCGTCGACACGTTCGAAACGACTCCTCAGCCCTAGGGCTACCAAAAAATGTATCGGTACGCCCCCGGTGATTTTGCAGGGTCTTGTAATTTAACTTGAGCCTATTGAGCCTGCGAACGCTGCTCGTTAAGCCAGCGGACGGCGAAATCGACGGCCGGCCTTACCGCAAAAAAGCGACATTGCGCCGACCCAACCCGCCCCATCCGCACCGGCGACTCACCCTCCATCGCCGCCCCGATGTCGGCAAAAAAGCCCTCTTCAAGCTCGATATCCGCATACTCCCGCCACTCCTGCCGCCCCTCGACGACCACGGCCGCCCCCCGCATCCGCCGGGGCGAACCCGCCGCCCGGTACTCCGCCAGGTGAAACGAAGTGCAGGTCGCGTAACCCGTGCCTAAAAAGAGGACTCGCCCGTCCCGCCGGTAAAGCTCCCCCAACGGCGACTCCTCCCCCAAACAGTTCTCCAAGGAGTGCTTCTCAACCAAAGAGGCGGCGTCCCGGCCCCAGGCTGCGAACGAAACGAAAGGATGCCCGCTCCGCACGACGCCCGGAAACGAACGAAACACCTCCGGCACCGCTCCCACCCCGCTCGAAGGTGAATATCGAGGATCGAAACCCGGCATCGAAGCCCGAATCTCCGGTACCCACTCCGCCGGTACCGGCGGCGCCATCCACCCCGCCGGATCGGAATTCCCCGCCGTAAAAGTGGGCATCATCAAAGTGCCCTCCGGAGTCACGACGTCCATCAACGCCTGCACCACCGCCACCGCGTTCCCCGCCACCCAGCCCAGCGAACGCAGCGAAGAATGAACGAGAATCGGAGCCCCCTGCCCCACCCCCAGCGCCCGCAAGTCGGACGCCAACGAAGCACGCGTGCGCGGAGAAGGGGTGGCCTTCACCACCGCGTCTTCCAACTCCCAAGCCATGCCTACTCCTCGACGAGGTACTCGGCAACCAGCGTCGCCGTATCCACAAGCGCGTCGATATGCGTCCGCTCATACCCGTGGCTCGTGTCCACGCCCGGCCCGATCAAAGCGACCTCCGCCGTCCCCCCCGACCGCCAATACGCGCTGCCGTCGGAGCCGTAGTACGGATAGATGTCCGTCTTCAAATCGATCCCCCGCCGGTCCGCGATATCCCTCAACTTCCCGGAAAGCCGTTTGCTGTAGGGCCCGCTCGAATCCTTCACGCAGAGCGAACAGTGGAACTCATCCCCCCGCAGCCCATTCCCGATGCAAGCCATGTCGAGGATCACCAGCTCGGCAAGGTTGATCGGCAGCCCGTCCATCCCCCCGTGCCCGACCTCCTCGAAGTTGCTGATCAACAGCGTCGTCGTCTGGGCCGGAGTCACGTTGTTGTCCTTCAACGTCTTGATCGCCGCCAAAGCGCACGCCACGCACCCCTTGTCGTCGATGAACCGCGACCGCACGAAGCCCGCCTCGCTCGTCTCCACCCGCGGGTCGAAGTAAACGTAGTCGCCCACCTCGATCCCCAACAGCCGGGTTTCCTCGCTGCTGCTCGTGCGCTCGTCCAAACGCACCTCTAAGTTGTCCGCGCTCCGCGAAGCCGTCGTCGCGTCCTTGTTCACGTGGGCCGCCCCGTTCGTGAGCACCATCGAGCCCCGAATCTGACGCCCCGACCGGGTCGCGATCCAAACCCCTTCGCTCTCCACCGTCGGCCACATCAGTCCGTTCAGAGCCGAAAGCCGCAGCCGCCCGCTCCCCTTGATCTCCGCCACGACCGCGCCCAAGGTATCCACGTGGGCGCTGAACCCGCGCGGATGGTCGTCCCGCATGCCCTCCAAATGGGCCAGCAGCGCACCCTTCTTCGTGCGCGTCGTATGAACGCCCATCGACTCCAATTCCCCCTGCACGAACGACACCGCATACTCGGTATCCCCGGTCGGGCTGGGGGTGTTCAGCAAGTCGATGAGGGTTTTGACAAGGTAGTCGGTCGAAATCTCGAATCGGGCCACAGACAACTCCTTCGCGTTGCCGCAATGTTTACCTCATGGCGTGAATGGTAAATGGTGAGGCGTAAATGGCCCCCTCGATTTACTCCTTACGATTCGCTATTTACCGTTCCCGCCCCCGATGTTTTCAAACCCACCCGGATAGAAATCGATGTACGTCAGCTCTCCGCCCGGCGTGAAGTTCTCCTTCCGAGCGAAAACCCCCTTCGTTCCCACCTGCCATCCCCAATCCAAAGGGTGCGACTCCGGCAACCGGAAAACCGTCGGCCCGCCGTACCGGTAGGAGATCGAAAGCAGCCCAATCGGGTTCACCGAGTCGAACAAGTAACCCGCGATCTTCTGCTTCTGGTCGTAACCGCACCGCCCGAAAGGCAGCGTGTAAGCCAACTTCAGCGAACAGGTCTGCTGGGGCTTGAAGGTCACCGTATAGACGAGGTCGCTCTTGTAGGAGTAGCTCTTCGCGTTCAGCGCCGTCCCCTGAAGCCCCGCCGTCGCCGGAGTCGGCTTGATCGGCAAATTGTCCCAAACCGCCTGGATGCCGAACGTCGGATTCCCCGACTTCTCATCCCCGATCCGCCGCCGCGGAATCCAAAGCGTCGCCGTCAAAGGTTGGTCCGATTCGTTCTTAAACACGGAAACGCTGCTGACCGTCGCCACCTTCTCCGCCGACATGTCGATCGTCACCCCATGCGTCTTCAACGTCGCATGCGCCAAGCTCGGTACACCGGAAAAGTCGAAACTGGGGTTCTGAGGGATATCCATCCCAACGGCAAGCATCGCAAGCGCGGTCGTCAGCATAACAACCATCTTGACGCACGGCGCCCCGCAAGGTTTTAAGGTCTCAGGTCTTGGGTCCCTGCCGACGCGGAGCGTGTAGTCGCGGTTGAGTCCGCGCAACAAACGAGGCCAACAACAGAGCGAAGGGAACCCACAAACCCCGAAGGGTGTAGCCGTGGGCAACGACCACGTCCGAAAACTCCCCTTCGCGCGCTGCCTCCAGACGCGCCGTCTGGAGGCTATCAAAACGTCCGAAAAAAGAACCCCAACGGGGTTCCGTAACAAAGCGAAGGGTTGGCCCAACGGGCCTACCCTGGTAAACAAACCGCAACACGAAAACAACCCCAAAGGGGTTGCGTAACACATGCATGTAATGCAACTACATCGAATCCATTATCGCATAACAAAAACGAATAAATATGAATAAATAACTATTACATAAACACCAAGACTATCGTATAATAAACAAGCATCCAAACTAAAAATGCCCCCGCGTAGCAACGAACTACCGGGAGCGTGGATGACACCTAAGAACCAGGTATCAACATGATCAAGATTACTCTATTCGACAACCTCGTCCCCTGCACGCGAGAGCGCTTCCTCAACGGAGCCCCTTACAACGATCTCACCTACAATTTCCTCCAAGCCAAAACCCTCCCCTTTCTCCTGATGCCCAGGAGAAAGGGGCCGGGGGATAGAGGTTAGAAAGCCCGTACACGCAGAGCGCAACCCCACGTAAAGCTCCGCACTCCAAAAAGGTCTTAGTTTTTCGCGACCAGCCAACTTGATCCGCACCCCTATACTCATACTGCGGATGAGAAAGACGAGCCTCGAGTGTGCCCTGCTCTACGCCGCAGCTTCAGTGGCGGCCCTCTTCTTTTTGTCGCTTCCCGTTTTTGGCCGGACGGGTGGGCTCCTCGTCACCTTAGGCATTTGCTTGCTGATCCCCGGGCTACTTGTCTTGGGAACCATCGCTGCCGCCTTAGGCGTTCCGAAGCATCCCAGGTTTCTTTCGCACATCGTCGCCGCCTTCGGCATTGCAGCGGGCGGGCTAGTCTTGGGCATTACTCTCGACGGATACGGGCGCGGACTGATCTTCTCGATGAACTATTCGCGATATCGGCAATACGTTCAAGAGGCCTTTCGCCATCCGCCAGCCAAGCCCGAAACGGGAGAACAAGCGGTGCTGCCCGATCTAAAGGCAATCGGCACTGAGGGCGCGTATTACGTCTATCCAAAGGAAAAGCCCTATATCGAGATTAGAACCGAAACGGACGGGCTCTCTTACGAGGCGATCCTCGTCTGCCAAACCCCCCTTTGGAGCACCGTGAAAACAGGTCGTCTCCTGCTTGTGAAAAACGACGACCTCGGCTATTGGTATTTCAGAAGGAGATAGCGAACACTTAGGATGAATGCCATAAGCCTTTCGAAGCGGACGAATACACGCTGTTGGTACGGCCTGTGCCTCGGCGGGAGCCTCTTCATTTTGTCGATTCCTTTCCTGTGGCGAACCGAATTCTCGGCGATTATCATGATCGGCGGATGTCTCGCGCCTTTTATCCTCGCAGCGAGCCTGATCGCCCTCATTTTTTGGTTCCGGGCGCACCCGATTAACGCTTGGCACTACCCAGTCGGGCCGGTCCTGATCGCCGTGAGTTATTGCATCGCCGTTCGAAGCGACAGCTTTGCTCAACGGCAGATATTTAGCTGGAACTACCCCCTCTATCGCAGCTTCGTCCAAACCACCCTCAAATCCCAGCCGAAATCAAAAGGCCCGGTCATGCTTTCCGATGCGAGTGGCTTAGGCGTCGACCATGCCGTGTACTCCACCGAAAACGGGCGGCCGATTGTGGAAATCCTCACCATCAGCGGCCCGGCGCTCGTGGCTACCGACTTCAGCCCGAAGCCGATCTTCAAGCTCGCCTACGGCGGGAATCCGCGACTCATCCTCAAGGACGACCTCGGCTACTGGTATTTCAACGAACGGTGAATGTCAAAAAACTATAAAGATTCGCCCTTTGCCCTAACTCCAAAACCGCAACCCTCATACAATAAGGGACAGACGGGGCCCTATTTGGAAGGGGGCGCCGATCGGTCGAATGAAACCCCCTGGGTCCTTCCTCCGGGGGTGAATTCGACGACAGCTTCGTCGAGGCTGTCGCTCCCCGTGGCTTGGTCGAAGACCGTGCGCGTATACACGTACCGAAAGCCGCCTTCCTGAGTGTCCTGAATCCGGCTGGGCCTGCCGAGGAGCTTCACCACATCCTCCGCCTTCGTCCCGATCTCGATCTCCCCGTCCCGCAAAAGCTGCACCGGATTCGGTCGAGGAGCCGGCCCGACCATCGCCCGAATGCCAAACCACACGATCAGCAAGCAAACCACCGGCCCCCCGACGATCACGAGGTAGTCCACCGGCAGCAGCCTGGCGCGTTTCACGACGCAAGACTACTCCCGTAGAGTGCGTGGGGGTGCGTGAGTGCGGAAGTAAAAGACCCGTCCCCCCAAACTTCCGCACTAACGCACCCCCAAACGCACTCACGCACTTGGGACCGAAGGTCCTGCCCTTCGCCCCCCAAAAGACCTAACCAGGAACGCCGCCCTTGGCCGCCCCAAAAGCGGGCGTTACCATGACCCCGCATTCGGAGGATTTTCTCATGGTAACCATAGGGGACAGTTTCGCCATCGTCGCCATCTTGGGCGGCATTTGTCTTTCGGCATGGGCGCTGATGATGGCCGTCGCGCTCGTCTTTTCCAACAAGGCCCGCCACGCCCAAACCCGGCTTACGAATAGGCCGTGGGCGTCGTTCTTCCTCGGCTTCGGCATCTGGGCGACCGTCGGCCTGATCGGCATGGGCATGATCGCCAACCCGTTCCCCATCGCCAAGCTGATGGGCTGGACCGACGTCATGGCCCTCCTCTCCATCGCCGCCGTCGGCGCTTCCGGCCTGGCCGTCCATGCGGCGGAGCGCCTGCGCACCCTGGCTCCCGAGATGACGCCCTACACGGCCATGGCCAAGAGCGCGGCCGTCATCGTCGTCTCCGGCCTCGTGCCCATCCTCGGCTGGTTCCTCATCGTTCCGTTCGTCGTCTTCGCCTCCACCGGCGCGGGCATCATGGCCCTCACCCTCCGCGAGCCGCAGACCGCCGACGCCCCGAGGTTCATGCTGTGAAGCTGACCCGCCGCAAGATGCTCGGCCTCACCGCCGTCGCGGCGGGAACCCTCGCTGGCTGCGCCCCCGTGGCGCGCCGCCTCGCCGCCGACCTCCCGTCCGACGTCTCCCTCCCCACCGGCGACGTCGAGCCGACCCTCCGTCTCGTGAACCGCGTCAGCTTCGGCCCCACCCCGGGCGAGCTGGCGCGGGTCAAGGCGATGGGCCGCGACGCCTACCTGGAAGAGCAGCTCAACCCCGAAGGCGACGAGCCGATCTCCCTCCTCCTCCAACTCCAACGCCTCGACGCCTACCGCATGGACGCCGCTGAGATGGAGGAGCTTCCCGAAGAGCTGATCCTCAGCCAGCTTCAGCAGGGCACGCTGCTCAGGGCCGCCTACAGCCCCCACCAGCTCAGGGAGCGGATGGTCGAATTCTGGAGCGACCACTTCAACATCTACGGCCGCAAGGGTAGCGCCGCCTTCCGCAAGGGGACCGACGACACCGAGGTCATCCGCAAGAACGCCCTCGGAAATTTCCACGACCTCCTCGCCGCCTCCGCCCACAGCCCCGCCATGCTCGCCTACCTCGACAACCAGGTGAACGTAAAAGGGGTCGCGAACGAGAACTACGCCCGCGAGCTGATGGAACTCCACACCCTCGGTGTCCACGGCGGTTACACCCAGCACGACGTCCAGCAGGTGGCCCGATGCTTCACGGGCTGGGGGATCGAGAACCGGTTTCTTCATGCCAAAGGCAAGTTCGTATTCGACCCCGAAAAGCACGACGATGGCCCGAAGGAGGTGCTGGGCCACTCGATCGGCGCGGGTGGAGGCGAGGCGGATGGCGACCTCGTCCTGAAGATCCTCGCCAACCACCCGAACACAGCCAAGTTCGTCTGCGCCAAGCTCTGCCGCCGCTTCCTCGGCCACACCGACGACGCGACCGTCGCCAAGATGGCGGACGTCTTCCTCGCCAACCGAGGCGAGATCAAACCCGTTCTTAAGTTCATCTTCAGCGAAGAAAACCTAAGCAAATCCCAGCCATCCCAGAAGCGGCCCTTCGACTTCGTCGTCTCCGCGCTGAGGGCGACGGGAGCCCAAAGCGACTGCGGCAAGCCCCTCCAAGAGCACCTGGAAAAGATGGGTCAAGCGGTTTATCAGTGGCCCATGCCCGATGGCTACCCGGTCAAGCCGGAGGCCTGGACCGGCACCCTCCTCGCCCGCTGGAACTTCGTCGCCGCCCTGTCGAAGGGGGAAATCAAAGGAACCGTCGTCGACCTCCCCAAGATCGAAAAGCGGAGCCAGGAGTTCGCCCAGGCCATCCTCGGCAAGGCCGACGTCCGCCACATCGAAACCGCTTCCCAAAAGCCCGACCTCGCCTCGGTGGCGACTGCCTGCCTGGCCTCCCCCGACTTCCAATGGAGATAAACCGATGAGTCAAGGTTGCGAATCGTATCGCGTCGCGGAGAGCAAGCGCTCCGAGGATTTCGGCTGGCAGATATCCCGCCGTGGGCTGCTCGCCACCCTCAGCCTGGGAGCCCTCCTTGGAGCCCGTTCCGCCCTCGGCCAAGTGGTCCTTAGCGAGGACGCCAAGGACCACCAAGGCGACGTCATCGTCAACGTCTTCCTGCGCGGCGGCATGGACGGCCTCAGCGCCGTCGTCCCCTACGCCGAAGACGCCTACCACCGCGCCCGCCCGAACCTGCGCCTCCGTTCCCCCAAAGACGCCTCCCAAGGCGCCGCCTACCAAGCCCTCGACCTCGACGGCTTCTTCGGCCTGAACCCCGCGATGGCCGCCCTCCTGCCCCTCTTCAAGGAAGGCAAGATGTCGTTCGTCCACGCCGCCGGCTCCGGCGATCAGACCCGCTCCCACTTCGAGGCCATGAACGCCATGGAGCGCGGCATGTACCAAATGCGCGGCGGCGTCCAAACCGGCTGGATCGCCCGCCACCTCGCCTCCACCCCCCGCCGCACGGAGACCCCGCTCCGCGCCGTCGCCCTCAGCGCCACCATGCCGGACTCCCTCCGAGGTGCGAGCCACGCGACCGCCATGGAGAGCCTCACCGACTTCCGCCTCGCCGATCCCGAGATGCGCGACATGCTCGTCTCCCTCTACGGCAGCGGACAGGACGTCATGACCCAGGCCGGGCGGGAAACCCTCGACGTCCTCCAAAAGCTCTCCAAGATCGACGTCAAGCTCGACCCCAAGAAATACCCCGCCAACAGCCTTGGCCAGGCGCTTCAGCAAGTCGCCGTCCTCATCCGCTCGAACGTCGGCCTCGAGGTCGCCAGCCTGGAAATGGGCGGTTGGGACACCCACGTCGCCCAAGGCACCGTCAACGGCTGGCTCCCCAGCTACCTCAAGGACCTCGCCGCAGCGCTAGCCGCCTTCGAAGCCGACATGGGGCCTGACATGAAACGCGTGACGGTGATCGTCCAAACCGAATTCGGCCGCCGCGTCGAAGAAAACACCGGCCTCGGCACCGACCACGGCCGAGCCTCCACCATGTTCCTCATGGGCGGCAGCGTCAAAGGCGGTCGCGTCTTCGCGGAGTGGCCCGGCCTGGAGAAGAACCAGCTCGACGAAGTCGGCGACCTGAGGGTGACCACCGACTACCGAGACGTCCTCGCCGACGCCCTCACCAAACGAGCCCCCGGCAGCAACCCAACCGCCGTCTTCCCCGACTGGACGGCAAAGAAACAAGGCTTCTTCGCCTAACCGTCCACAAAAAAAATGTAGCCGAGGGCTTCAGCCCTCGTACCAACGACCACCCAACAGAGCGCTCTCTGCAAGCCCACGCGAAGCGTGTAGCCGCGGTTGAGTCCGCGCAGCAAACGAGGCATAAAATAGAGCGCAAGGAATCAACAAACCCCGAAGGGTGTAGCCGTGGGCAACGACCACGTCCGGAAAACGAACCCCAACGGGGTTCCATCTTTAAGCGAAGGGTTGGCCGAAACGGCCTACCCTGGTACAAGGCCGCAAAACAAAAACAACCTTGAAGGGGTTGCAGCAAACGCACTCACGCACCCTGAACGCACTCAAGACAAGAACCCCAAAGGGGTTCCGTCAAATAGCGAAGGGTTGGCCCAACGGGCCTACCCTGGTAACAACGGCAAAGCACCCACACCTACCCCAACGGGGTTGCGTCAACACACGTCCGCAAACTAAGCCAAAGCCTCTTCCTGGCTCTCGAACTGCAGGTGGTAAAGCCGCGCATACTCCCCGTCGTGGGCGAGGAGGGAATGGTGCGTCCCCTGCTCGACGATCTGCCCGTCCTTCAGGACGATGATCTGGTCCGCGTTGCGAATCGTCGAAAGCCGGTGGGCCACCGCGAAGGTCGTCCGCCCCTTCATCAAGGAGTTCAAAGCCGACTGCACCAGCCGCTCGCTCTGCGTGTCCAAGGACGAGGTCGCCTCGTCCAAGATCAAAATCCGGGGGTCCTTCAAAATCGCCCGCGCGATAGAAATTCGCTGCTTCTCACCGCCCGAGAGCTTGTACCCGCGCTCGCCGACCACCGTGTTGTATCCGTCGGGCAGAGATGCCACATGGTCGTGGATCGCCGCCGCCCGCGCCGCCGCTTCCAGTTCCGCGTCCGTCGCATCCGGCTTGCCGTAGCGTAGGTTCTCGCGGATCGTGTCGTGCACGAGGTACGTCTCCTGGGTCACGACCGCGATGAACTGGCTCAGGTTCTCCAGCTTGATCTCGCGAATATCGTGCCCGTCGATCTCCACCCCGCCCGACTCTACGTCGTACAACCGCGGAATCAGATACGTCAACGTCGTCTTTCCGGAACCGGAAGACCCGACGAGCGCCACCAACTGACCCGGCTCGGCAGCCAGGCTGATCCGGTCCAGCGTCGGCGATTCCTGGGTGGACTCGTAGCGGAAGGTGACGTCCTTGAACTCCACCCGCCCATCCACGTCGTGGGGCGGCAGCGACACCGGGTTCGGGCAGTCGACGATCTCCTGCGGCATGTCCATATATTCGAAAATCCGGTCGAAGAGCGCCATCGCGCTCGCCAATTCCACCTGCACGCTCAAGAGGCTCGTCAGGGGGAAGAACATGCGCGACTGAAGGGCCGTAAACGCGACGATGGTGCCGATGGAAAGGTGCGAATCCGCGTGCCCGATCACCAGGTACCCCGCCAGCCAGTAGACCAAGACCGGCGTGATCGAGAAGGTCAGCCCGAACAGGTTCATGAACGAGCGCATGATCATCGACATGCGAATGCCCGTCTCCGTCAGGGCCGTGTTCTCTTTCACGAACTTGCCCATCGTCAGGCCCTGCCGCCCGCTCGTCTTCGTGAGCAGCGCGCCGGAAACGGAAAGCGTCTCCGCCATCGTCGAGCTCATGTCCGCCGTCTGGGCCTGCATCTTCTGGCGATAGGTCCGCGCCTTGTCCCCCACCACTTTCGCGATCACCGCGAAAACCGGCATGACGCCTACCGAGAGCAACGTCAGACGCCAGTCGATCAGGAACATCGCGATCAACGTCGAAACGACGGTTGTGATGTTGTTCAGCAGGTTCGCCAAAGTGTCGCTGACGACCCCCTGAAGGCCGCTGACGTCGTTCGAAAGCCGCGACTGGATCTCGCCCGTCCGCGTGCCCGTAAAGAACCGTAGCGACATCCCCTGGAGGTGGTGGAAAAGCTGGTTGCGCAAATCGCGCATGATCCGCTGCCCCACGAGCACGCTCACGTACCCAAAGGACAAGCTCAAAATGGTGGCTCCGATCGTCGCGAGCAGCGTATAGATCGAGAACCGGGCGACGACACTCAGGTCGCTCTTCAAGAGGCCGTCGTTGATGATCGAGCGGAGGAAGAACGGGTTGAGAAGACTGAGCGCAACGCTGCCGAGGACCAGCACGACGGTCAGGACGACCTCCCGCTTATACGGCCTGAACGACGCGAACACACGCCGCGACGTCTCTTTGCTGATCGGTTTTCGGGGGCCCTGCTGAGCGCCCATGCGGAAAGCCATACCCATACTTCGCGATTGTACAGTCCGGAGTTTTGAACCTCCCGATTTTTGGGACCGCTTAAATCGCTTGGGAGGTGCTGAACTGAAATTGAGGCTGGACGTTCGTGTAGTTCGGCATATCGCCCTGCAGCTCTTCCATATGGGGCATGAACGCTTCCAGGAACGTCTCAATGGACTCGAACCGCATGTGCGTCATGACGAGATAGGGAGGCGGAGCGCCCTGCTCGCCGCCCATCACCCCGCTGTCCACCGTCGAGCCCATAAGCGCCGACCCCAGCCGTTCCTTCGACATCGGCATATGGACGTCCAGGTAGTACGCCATATCGAACCGAGCCCCTTCCGAATTGGGATAGAAAATCGTCAGCGTGATCACGGGAGCCCCAGTTTAGCTTTTGGGAGGATCGTAAAAGCGGGCCATGCCCCACTTCCAAAACTCCTGTGGCAACCTCGCGGAAAGACCGTCCGGCTTGGGATGGTCGACATAGATTGGCATCACCGAATCGAGCACGACGATCGTCCCGTTCGAGGCGAACATCTCATTCGCGACCCTCAACCCGTTCACCGTCAAACCGTCGTTGCCGCAGATCGTCGTCAGGTGATAGCCGCCCTCCATCGTCAGGCGGTAGGTCAACGGCTCCCCCGCCTTTGAAATCCCATTCATAAAGGACAGCGTGCCGTACCTGCCCTCAAGTACATGCGCCATCACGACGGGTGTGGCGAGCCTGTCCTGCTTGAGAATCGCCTTCAACGCCCCCGCGGGCAGCTTCTGAAAGGCCGCATCGGTCGGTGCGAACAGGGTGTAAGCCTTGTCCCCGCCCAACGTCGTATCCATCCCCGCCGCCTTCATCAGCTTCCGCAAAATCGTGAACCGGGGGTCCTTGTCGATCTTCTGAAGTAGGGTCTCCGACTGGGCGGAAGCCAGCAACGGCAAGAGCAGGGCGATGCAGACAAACAAGCGCATTCCAAAGACTCCGACGTGCCACCTGCAAGAAAATGTTGGAAACTTTCAATGATCGGTAACAAACCTGACGACAGTTGCCGTCTTATGTTTGACGGCATTTGTCGTCACAGGTCGGATGGCAACGCCGGCTCCCAGCCATCCGCCAGAGGAAACTATGCGAAAACAGTTACGCTTCTTGTCGTTGCTCGCCATCCTTGGATGCGCGGTCTACGTCATCGGGCAAGCCCGCCTCTCAGGCGGAGGCGGCGGATCGAGCCCCAGCCAAACCTCCCTTGGCACCAGGGTGGAAGCCCCGCGCAACGCCCTCTTGTCCCTCATCGGCGGCTACATGGTCGCCAAGCAGGACGAGTACATCGAACGGGCAAACGCCAAAGGCAATAACGAAGCCGTCACCAAGGTGATCCTCACGATCAACTATCACGAGATGACCCTCAAGACGCCGGAGGAGCAGCGGCGCTACGTCCGCGACACCCTCCAAATCGACAAGTGGAAGCCCGGCCCCGCCTGGAACGACGTCGTCAAAGCGCCGTCCCTCATCCACGAGCTCTCCACCGTCTCCGACGAAGCCAACCGGAAAGCCGCTCAGCTCTCCGGCAAAATCTGGGACGACAGCCTCAAGCCCTGGCACGACTTCGAGCGCAAAATCGAAGCCCAAAACTGGTACCAACAGCTCGACGAGAGCGGCAAGCGGTCCGCCATGTACGAGGCGAAGCAAAAGCTGCTCACCACCGACGAGGGGCTGCGGATCAAGGCCTATCAAACGGAAGTCCACCGCAAGGGCGCCCTGGAAGTCCGAGCCATGCTCACCCCGCCCCAGCAAAAGGAGCTGGACGCCGTCCTCGCCCGCTTCGATCGCGACATGGACCTGGCCGCCAAGGGCCTCGACCCCTTCGCCGACAAGAAAGGCTAAATGCCGATCGCGTCCCGCACGGCCTGCGCGATCAGCGCATGCCCGGCGGGCGAGGGGTGCACGCCGTCGGGAGCCCAATAACCGGCCTCCCGGCGGCCCGCCGCCTCCGCGAACATCGCGTCCCGGGCATAGATATTCCCTACCGCTTTGCCTTCCAAACGGTTGCCCAAAGACCTTTGCGGCCTTTTTTGGCTTCGGTTTCGGCTTCTACCATGATTCGGCGCCACTGCTTGTAGGCGCTGGCTTTCTTGACGGTGGTTGGGACAGCTTTCTCGTCAAAGGCTGCCATCCCGTTCAGGATCGCGTCGTAGCCTCCCTCCATACCAGAGCCTTTTCCAGTCGTCGCCAAATAGACTTGACCAAGGTATCCGGTGGGCGTTTTATAGACATTCCCTGAAGCCTGGGCTCCGAGGCGAAAATAAGTTTTAGCCCATGACAATGCCTGCTGAAACCCCGGCTTGCCAGGAGCAGGCGAGCTTGTCCCCATAAAGACAATCTTCTCTTTAACGGGGACTGGACCATTTGGAACGTGAAAGTTCGAAAACACGACCTCGACTGCGTTTGCCGAGACAATCCGCTTCAGGGTGCCGGAATCATAGTGCTCTCCGTTGCTTTGACCAATCAGAATCGCAAGCCAAATTGGGGTCAGCATTCCTAGTCCTCCTTGCGGCCCGCTGAAAGAGAATCCGCCGAACTGCCATGACATCCATTTTGCCCAGCGAAACACACAGTTCGAACGCGAGAGGCCCTAATCAGCGTCCGACGGGAACACAGAGGGATTCGGCAAAGTAATGCTTGTGGAACCTGATATGAAGATCGCCGCTCCGCTTAATCCGGCCCAGGCCGCGCTCCAGCGCGAGGCCGCCGAGCGGACCGAGCTATGGCGAGAAACCATCGCTCAGATCGAAGGCTACTTAGGCGACGTCGACCACCTTCCCGTCTCCTCCAAGATCGATCTCGAAGCCATCCACCGCCTCCTCGCCGAAGTCGATTTCGACCGCCCGATGGCCGCCACCGACGCCGTCCGCCTCGCCGCCGAAGGCTTCCGAAACCACCAGGTCCAGACCCCTCACCCCCGCTACTTCGGTCTCTTCAACCCCGGCTCGACGACCATGGGCATCGCCGCCGACGCCCTCGTCGCCGCCTTTAACCCCCAGCTCGCCTCCTGGACTCACAATCCCTTCGGCAACGAGCTCGAACGGCGGCTGATCCTGGAGCTCGGCATGAAGTTCGGCTACCGCGAACCCGAGCTCGATGGCACCTTCTGCACCGGCGGCGCGGAGGCAAACCACACCGCCCTCATCACCGCCCTCGTCGCCAAATTCCCCGCCTTCGCCCAGGAAGGCTTGCGCGCCCTGGACGCCCAGCCCACCCTCTACGTCTCCCAGCAGGCCCACCACTCCTTCGTGAAAGCGGCCCGCTTCTGCGGCCTCGGCGCCGCCGCCGTCCGCGAGGTCCCCGTCACCGCGAACGCCGCCATGGACCCCGCCGCCCTCGCCGAGCTCATCCAGCAAGACCTCTGGGACGGCAAGCGCCCCTTCTTCGTCGTCGGCACCCTCGGCACCACCAATGCCGGCGTCCTCGACCCCATCCCCGCCATCCGCGACGTCGCCCGCCAGTTCAACCTTTGGTTCCACACCGACGCCGCCTGGGGCGGAATGGCCGCTCTCCTCCCCGAGTTCAAGCACCTCCTGGAAGGCGTCGGCGACGCCGATTCGATCACCTTCGACGCCCACAAGATGCTGTCCGTCCCCATGGCCGCCGGGATCTTCTTCACCAAGCACCCCACCGCCCTCGGCCAGGCCTGCCGGATCACCACCGACTACATGCCCCCCATCGACGAGGCCATCACCGACCCCTACACCCATTCCCTCCAGTGGTCCCGCCGATGCATCGGCCTCAAGGTCTTCCTCAGCCTCGCCGTCGCGGGCTGGGAAGGCTACGCGCAAGCCCTGCGCCACCAAACCGCCATGGGCGACGAGCTGAGATCCCTCCTCGCCCAACGCGGATGGCAGGTCGTAAACGACACCCCCCTGCCCACCATCTGTTTCATCGATCCGGAAAGAGAGCTCGACTACGCGGACGTCATGCGCCGCATTGTCGAAGACGGACGGGTCTGGATATCCACGACCCGCCTCGCGAAGGGACGCCCGGTTTTGCGGGCTTGCATTACAAGTTTTAGAACCAACCGAGAGGATTTGGTTGCTCTGCTAGATGTCTTGGAAGAGGTACGTGCGAATGGCGCTAGAAATGAAGCAAGTGTGTGAAAAGTGCGGCAAAGAGCTGGAGTGGGAAAGCGACGCTTTCATCTGCAGCTTCGAATGCACTTACTGTACGGACTGCGCGGAGGAAAGCGAATGGACCTGCCCGAAGTGCGAAGGCGAGCTGGTCCCCCGCCCCCGCCGCGCCCTTGCCGGATAAATTTTCCGAACTTCGAAAAATCGACGTAACATATTGACGGCACTTGTCGTCATAAGTTCGACGGCAAATGTCGTCACCGCCGTCCCGCGCGACAGCCGGCAAGTTGCCGCGGGCGGTGGAAGGAACCGAGTCGATGAAGCCAAAGAAAAAAATCGGCGTCGCCGAGTTCGAAATACTCGCCTACGTCGCCAGCCATGGCGAAGTCCCCGTCCGCCAGGTCGCCGACCACTTCGCCGAAACCAAAGGCCTCGTCCGCACCACCGTCCTCAAAACGATGGACCGCCTACGCGAAAAAGGCTTCCTCACCCGCGTGGAAAAGGAAGGCGTCTTCCACTACTCCTCCACCCAGTCCCGCGCGGAGCTTGAATCCATGCTCATCGACCGCTTCGTCCGCGACACCCTCGGCGGCTCCCTCACCCCCTTCGTCGCCTACATGCACGGCCAAACCGAAGTCTCCGAAGAAGAGCTGCGCGACCTCAAGAACCTCGTCGCCGAGCTCGAATCGCGGAGGAAGCTATGATCTCCGCTCTCGAAAGGCTCGTCTGGGCCTCCCTCTCCGGAGGCCTCGCCGCCCTCGCCGTCGTCCTCCTCTGCCGCATCCCCGGCATCGACCCGCGCGGCAAGGTCTGGCTCTGCCGGATCTGCTACGTCAAGCTCTTCCTCTCTGTCCTCACCGGCTTCGCCTTCGGCCTCCCCTGGCTAGCCTCCTCGACCGGCGCCCTCGGCAAGGCATCGCCTCCCGCCTTCTTCTGGCTGGCAGCCTGGCTCGTCGCCATCTGGGTCGCCGGAATCCTCGTCGTCGCCCGCCACACCTGGCTCTCCCTCAAATTCGCCCGCGCCTGCGCCGATAGCGCCGCTCCCGCCGGAAATGAGCTCAGCCGCGAAACCCACCGCTTGGCGACCCGAACCAACCTCCGCCGCGTTCCCACCCTCGGCGAATCCGCCCTCATCGGCCAACCCTGCGTCTTCTGGTTCCGCCGCTCGATCCTCCTCGTGCCCAAAGGCTTCGACCCCGAAGAACAGCGTCACGTCCTTGCTCACGAGCTAGCCCACGTCCGACATGGAGACCTAGCTTGGGGCCAGCTCTACGCTGCCGTCACCGCCCTCTTCTGGTTCCACCCCCTCGTCACTTTCCTCGAACGAGAAACCCGCCTCTGGCAAGAAGCCGCCGCCGACCAGGCCGCCCGCCGCCTGACCCAAGTCGAACCCGCCGCCCAAGCCGACGCCATCGTCACCGCCCTCGCCCTCCTCAACCGGCGCGAGCGAAACAACGTCGTCGCCCTCGGTCAATACGGCTCCCTCGACACCGTCACCCGTCGCGTCCGAGCCCTCTACGCCGATCGTCACTCCGCCCTTCTGGCCGCCCTCGTCCTCGCCGTCGGAATCGCCGCCATGGCCCCCGTCCGCCTCGTCCAAAAGAGCCCAACGAACCTCAGAATCGCAAGCCCCCTGCGCCGCCTCGAGGGCGCCGCCGCCGTCCGCACTTTGGAACTTTATTCAGGTAGGTTGCAGTAAGGAGACGATATGGTAGCCGTTGTTTTAGCCGCAATGGTCGTGACGCTTAGCGCCCAAAACGAGGCCGTTCCGGTCACCATTTCCGCCGACGTGCGAAGCTATCCCGAGCTCGCCGCCACCCTCAGCGCCCCCGGCCGCCACGTCACATCCGCCCCCGAGCTGGCCGATCGAGTTGCCGTCGTCTCCCTCCACAACCGCCCCTGGTCCGAGACCCGCTCCATCCTCGAAAAGGACCTCGACGTCTCCTTCCACCAAATCGCCGAAGGCGAATGGCGCATCGAAGAATCCCCCGAAGCAGCCACGCGCAAAGCCAAGCTCTATAACGCCTTTCTCATCGAGTCCGAGGGCTACTACGCGGGCATCTTCAGCACCTTCCGCCGCCTTTCCCACGGCCAAATCCCCGCCGACCAGGTCCAGACGAAGGCCATGATCGACGAGCAGGTCCGAAGCTCCCCTCCCCGTCCCGGAACCTACGAGGGAAGCCGACTCTTCGCCACCACCGCCCCCATCGAAACCATCGCTGCCCTCGCCCTCCTCTACGGAACGGCCTCCAGCGATATCGACGATATGAGAGTCTCCGGCCCCACCCTCTATCACATGATGAAGGGCGCCGCCATGCGCCGACTGATCGCCGGGGACATCCTCAACACAGGCGACGCCTACTATTGGCGAAATTGGCAAGACATGCCGGAGTGGATTCGCGTGCGAGCCACCGAATCCGTCCGAAAACACGAAAAGGACCTCACCCAAAGGCAAGACCTGACGCCCCAACAAAAAGCCGATCAGCTCGACCTTTACGCCCGCGGAACGTCCATTACCCACCGCCTACGTTTCGACCCCCTCCGAGGCTCCATCGGCTACGAATACTCCGTCCTCGAGGACCCTTCGGACGAGGCCTCCAACGAACTCAAGCTCCTCACCCAGGCGGTCGAGGAGCGTTTCGCGGCGCGGGAAGCAATTTTTGTGTCGGCCGTCAAAGATCAGGCCGATAATGTCACCAACAAGCTCGTCAACCTTAAGTTCGAAATCTATTTGTCCTCCGGCAGTGGCTGGTACGACAAGACGACGGTCCGAGCCCTCCGCCTCCCAATGGGTGCTCCGTTCCTGAAGAAGATCGCCGACAGCGCCGACGTCTCCGACGACTCATCGACCCACAGCCAAGCCACGCCCGAGGTCCTGACTTCCGAACCCCTTTCCCACCCCTTTACACTCAGGCAAGGCTCCACGTCCCTCGCCCAGGCCCTCGTCGATTTCGCCACCGAAACCGGAACCGAAGTCGTCGCATCCGTCCCCATCGTCCGCGACCAGCGACTCAATGCCGGATCGAGCAAAGCCCTCCTCTCCGACATCGCGCCCTGGCTTGTCGCCGGCACCCAGGACACCCAAGGCCAAATCAAAGCCTGGACCGCCCAACAAGATCGCGGAGTCGTCGTCCTACGCGACGAGTGGACATTCCTCGACGAGAAATACACTCTCCCCCTCGCCCCCGTTCTCGCCCTCGGCAGAGCCTCCATCGACACCGGATCCGGTTCGGAACGAGGCATCCGCTACAGCGACCTCGCCCTCTACGCCCGATCCGTCACCGCTGCCCAAAACGACCAGGTCGCCCGGCTCAATCCCGCCATAGGTCTCTCCGGAGCCGCTAAAACCGTCCCCTTCATCAACTTCCTCGAAAAGCAGCCCGCGAAGCTTCGCCAGACCATCTTCGCCGCCCTTCGAAGCAAAGACGCCGGCATCACGATCCCCCTCAGCAGCATCGCCCTCCAGTCCAAGCTCGCTCTCGTCACCGAGCTTCGCCATCTATGCGAAAGCGACGACAGCGCCAATACCGAAGACGGAGCCACCCACCACGCGATCTTCCATCCATGGGTCAACGACTTCGTCCCGAATGGATCGTTGGTGATCCAAGCCGAGGACCTGAACCTGCCCAACCGCAAGATGTACCGCCTGAGCTTTTCCCTAAGGGGTCAGCCGCGACGGCATACCCAGGGCTCGAAGACCGTCTTCGATACCCCGCCCCACCTCTACTACCACACGTCGGGACCCATCGAGTTGCCGAACTAAGGGCGGTAAATTGAGGGCATGCCCCTCGCCCTCGCTCTGCTCGTCCTAGCGCCCCGCTCGACCGAAATAATCTTCGTCCGCCATGGCGAAACAGTCGCGAACGCCACCGGGCACTACAACAACAGGACGATCAACGCCTTCTCCGAGCGAGGCAAAAAGCAGGTCGAAGCCCTCACCGTCAAACTGCGTGGCATGAAATTCGACACCATCGTCGTCAGCCCCTCCGAACGAGCCCTCCGAAGCATCGCCCCCTACCTCCGAGCTACCCACCGGACCGCCACCATCTGGCCCGAACTCCTCGAGTGCTGCTCCCAACCCCCTTCGGCCCGCAGCAAGCCCGCCAGCCCCAAGGTCCGCTACGGCTCCAAAATCACCGTCCCCAAAGACCTCGTCGGCCTCTTCACCCTGCGTCCCGGCGGCGAACGCTACATCGACGCCCCAACCTTTAACGATGGCCTCCGCCAGATCAAAATGGGCTGGCAGCTCATCGTCCACGACTTCGGCAACTCCGGAAAAACCGTCCTCGTCGTCGGCCACTCCATCGAGGGCGGGCGCATGATGGAAATGCTCCAAGGCAAACAACCCCTCGGCAAACTCCGCCCCGGCAACACCGAGATCATGCACTTCCACCAAACCCCCGACGGCAAGTTCGTTCGAGGCTAGCGCCGCTGCTCGAACACCACATCGAAGTGCCGCACCGTCGGCTCGACGCTGACCAGGAACTCCTTGTCGCGCGGCAGGCTGTGCGTCTTCTCGATGTTCCTCCCCGCGAACGCCTCGATAGCCTTACGGGACGGCCAATAGGAAATGACCTCGAACTCCGTCGTCGAACCGTTGTCCCGCCGCATCATCTGCGCCCCAAGATTTCCCTTGATGCCCAAAATCTCCTTGACCCCGCCCGCGAGATACTTCTCATAGGCGTCCGCCTTCGCCTTCGGCACGACCCCGTGCCAGATACGGGCGACCAGCTTCTGCGAGGGGCTTTGACGGGCCGAAACGAGGAGCCCGGCAAGGGCCACGAAAGCGAAAAGCGCAGCGAAAAAGCGGTAGTTCATGTTTTCTCTCCTGTCGTTTTATAATGCGATTGTTATGCTCACTACGTTGGCATTTGCAATAGGTCTCGCGTTACGACCGGTCGAACCCGATTTTTCCGTCGACCTTTTCCTCGTTGCGAACAACGGCAAGTCCCTGGAGAATCTTGACTGGGTCGACAAGCCAAAGGAGGGGGAGACCATCGAGCGGCTTTTGCGACCAATTCTCAAGTCGTTGCAAGACCGCAAGTCAGGCTACGTCGTCCTCGACGGTGGCGATTGCTCGATCTTCCCGACCGGTGAGCGGTCTGCGTGGCACGGCCAACGCACCTACACGATCTTCGACTCGATGACGGAATCCGAAACTCACAACGGCGTCACCAAGAAGCGGGTCCTTGCGCGTACTGCGAGCGAAATGGCCAGTTGGGGTGGTCTTACGGCGCAGCCCTATCGAAAGAATGCCGGCTACGTCATTCAGCATTTCTTCTACTTCGGCGACATCGGCGACGTGAAGCGCTACGCCGTCGTCCAAGACCTGAACTCCCTCCACACCGTCCTGACATCGGGCACGTCGGAAGACAAGGCGAATCTCGCCCGAACCATGCTGATCACGGGCGATTCGGTCCAAGAGACCCAACAGATTCTGCGAGACAACAACTACGACTTCAAGGGCATCTGCATCGCCAAATGGGGCCTCGCCGACCCCTCCGCCCCCAACATCATCGCCTTCCCACCCCCCGGCCTCGCCACCCACTACAAGCTCTCCCGCCAGAACGGAGAATGGACCGTCCGCCTCCTGGAATACCTCCGGGACTGACACGCAAAAAGAAAAGGCTCCTCGGACTAAACCGAGGAGCCTTTTCCTTAAGTCGTGGTGCGCGGGAAAGGACTCGAACCTTCACGCCTTGTGGGCACTACCACCTCAAGGTAGCGCGTCTACCAATTTCGCCACCCGCGCAGAGAAGCGGATTATACCCGCTCCCAAGAAGGAATAGGACCGCCAGCCAGGTCAAACCAACCTAGGAAACTTGAAACCTGGCAACCGGGAAACCCGAAGCACTACCTCCCCAACATCGGAATAAACACCCCGCCCACAACCGACCGAGCCTGGAACCCGACCTGCTTGCCGTCGGTCACCCAATACCAGTCCGTCAAAGGCACCCGCGAAGAAGACTCGTTCGCCATCTCCCAAAGGGGCGAAATGTGCTTCTCGAACTCCGCCCGGCTGCCCGCCAAGGTCGCCGTCCAAACGCACCAGTCCAGCTTCGTGTAAGCCTTTCGGTTGTCCAAAGGCAAACCGAATTTGCCCATCATCTTCCCGTAGTAAGCCAGCTCCTTCTCGTACACCGACTTCGGAAAGAGCTTCAACCCGAGCAGCTTGTCCCACACGAGGTTGTACTTCTGGCTCCAAGTTCCGGGCTTGTCGAAGGCGAGCCGGTAGTGGTCGCCGTCGTCCGCCAGCTTCATCCACTCCTTCGCCATCTGCTCCGCCGCTCCACGGACCTTCGCCGCATGAGCCTTCCGAGCCGAACCGCCCAGTTCGTCCAAAAGCTGCGCGTAGGAGCCCAAAGCCACGATCGCCTTCACCGACAGGTTGGCGTTGTGGGCGAGGTGCCCCGCGAAGTCGTCCGTGCAAAGCTGGTTCTCTGGGTCGAGCCCCTTCTCCATCAGGTAGTTGGCCCACTTGTCCAGGATCGGCTCATATTGCGCAGCGAACGCCGTGGACTTTGCCCACTTCGCATGGGCCGCCGCCAGGATGAGCAGGTTGCCGCACTCCTCCACCGGCATCTGGTTCTCCTCGGTCCGTTCCCCGCCGCCATAGACCTGCCCGTTCGCCAACGGATACTGCCCCAGGTCGTGGGGCGCAAACGGCCAGCGCCAACGCGGCAGGCTCGCGTACTCGAACAAGGGCCGCAAATTGGCCTCCAAAAGCTCCGGATTCAGCCAAAGCATGATCGGCGCCGCCGGGTACAGCACGTCCACCGTCCCGATACAGCCGTTGCTGAAGTTCTCCTTCGAGAACATCATCGGCTTCCCGTCGATGTCCGCCACGATCTTATGCGCCGCGAAAGCCTGCCGGTAAGAGAGGCAAGCCAACTCCGCATACTTCTCGCCCCCCTTCGCCTCCAGCTCGCCGCGAAGCTTCTCGTCCAAAGCCGCCGCCTTCGCGAACCAGGCCGGAGCCGAATCGACCGCCTTGTGAATCAAATCCTGGAACGTCATCCCGTTCCGCCGCCAATATTCCGGCACCGGCCGCTTGAACCATTCCAAAGACTCGATGTCGTCGTAGGCGAGCAGGATCGAAGACTCGCGCCCCTCACTCAGCGAGAACGCCGTCGCCATCAACGGCCAGGAGTCGTCGGCAGATCGAGGCATCCGTAGATCGTCGCTTGAGGGCAAGTCGCCGCGCGAGTTGAAATCGCCCCGGCAGATATCGTCGGCCGCCAGAGCCGCCTTCGCCCCAGCCGGCGGAACCATGTACATGTTCCCCCAGTCGATCCGCAGATCGTCCCCGCTCCGGTTCAAGATGTGCTGCTCCTGCGAGCCCATCCGAAGGGCTTCTAATCCGCCCATCTTCACCCGACCCCAGTTCACCCGCTGGTCGGGCTTGTTCACGCACCACTCGCCGGAGGTGTCGAAATAAGCCTGAACCGTATGCGTCCCGCTCAAATTCTCATACGACAGACGCACAAACCCGACGGGATAGGACAAAACGTCCAGATCGTCCGCGAAGGTCGGCGAAGTGAACCGCACATGAAGCCGGATCCCCCCGCCCTCGAAGGTGTAATGCGTCGTCGTCGGCATCACCTGCAGACCGGTCTGCTCCAGGGCCGGAACGTCTCCCGGCGGGTTCCCCGCGAAGCGGTAGGTCTTCCCGTCGATGCGCACCATCCCGCACATCGCCATCGTGGAACCTGTCCAGTGGCGAGTCCAGGAATCGGTCAGCTTGTCGGAAAAACTCCAAATGCTGAAGTACGGATCGTGGGCGATCAAGGGAACGGCGGGTGGACGGAAGAGGGTGGAAGTCATGGAAGCCGCAAAGCCGAGCGTGGCAAGCATGCCCCATGTTTCCATATCGGGCAAGTCAAGCTCAACATTCTTCATTGCTGGTTTGAAATCGACTAGCCTTTTATTGCCCGATGTCACTTCCTCATACTTCCAAGGTGGCGCGCATTCCGCTGTACTACACGTTCGGCAACCACATGCATTGGGTCGATATGGAGTGGCTGTGGGGCTACCATGTCCTCCCCGGTTCCGTCCGGGACATGCTGCGGTTTTGCCAGGAAACGGGAGCCAAGGGGAACGTAAATTTCGATGGCGTAGGCTACGAAAAGCTCGCCGCCGAGGACCCCGAGGCTCTGGCGGAACTGCGCGCCGCCATCCAAGCCGGAACCATCGAACCCGTCGGCTGCTCTTACGGCCAACCCTATGGCCTCTTTCACGGCGGCGAGTCGAACGTCCGTCAGCGCGTCTACGGCGTACGCACCGCCATGCGCCTTCTCGGCGCCCGGCCCCGCACGTTCTGGGAAGAAGAGTTCGACTTCTTCCCCCAACTCCCCCAAATGCTCAAGGGCGTCGGCTTCGAATACGCTTCCCTCTTCTTCCAATGGACCTGGCACACCCCCGAAATTCCAAAAGAAGAAATCCCCGTCCTCCTTTGGGAAGGCCAAGACGGCTCTCGCCTCGTCTGCGCCACCCGAAACCACCTGAACCTCCACCAATGGCCGGAGGACATGGATCTCACCTTCGCCACCCTCGCGGAGGAAGCCAATGACGAAGACCACCCACCCCTCATCCTCCAGTGGCTGGAGCTCATGCCCTCCCCCGACTGGATGTGCCGAAGCGAACTCCTCCTCCCAAAAATGAAGGAGCTCCTGGCCGACGACCGCTTCGAAATCCGAATGACGACCCTGGGAGAATATCTGCACGGTTGTGGCATGGGCGTCTCGCCCATGGTTTCCACGGACGTCTCGTCCGTGTCACTTCCGGCAGAAGAGTCCGAGCTAAAAACAAGACAAGGCGCCTACCTCCCCCACTGGACCAAGGAAGGCGGCATCTACGCCGTCACGTTCCGCCTGGATGATGCCCTGCCTGCTGCTGTAAGAGAGGAGTATCGCCAAGAACGGGAGCACCTACGAAAACTCCACGAAGCAGGACGCCTAACTTCAGCCGCGGCCGCCTACGAATACCTCAGGCTCTACTCCGAGAAGGTCGAAAAGAAGCTTGATCAGGGCTACGGCTCGTGCGTTTTGAAGGACCCTGCATGTGCCGAGATCGTTGCTCAAGCGATGCGTCATTTCGACGGGGAGCGCTATGCGCTGTTCGGATGGTGCGTGATGCCCAATCACGTCCACGTTGTCCTAAAGCCGCTTCCGAACAACGATTTGCCGGAAATTCTCCACTCGTGGAAATCCTTTACTGCCCACAAGATCAATCAGAGACTTGGACGTGAAGGAACGTTGTGGCAGACCGAATATTACGACCACCTTGTTCGGGACGGGGAAGACTTGACCGGACAATTGAGCTACGTCGCCCGAAATCCCCAAGAAGCCGGTTTGGCCAACTGGCCTTGGGCATGGGTGAAGGAGAATCACGACCGAGACGGTCGTGAAAACCATGGGCGAGACGCCCATCCCACCCTCCCCGTCCGCTTCTACTCCATGGACGAGGTCTGGCACGGTATGTCGCTTGGAAAGAACGGGGACTTCATGCGACGGCAGTCGCGAATCGCCGAATCGAACCTCCTCTTCGCGGAGATGGTCTCCGCGGTCAATGGGTTGTTTGGCCGCCCCTACGCTCAGTGGGACGTCTATCCAACTTGGGAGTTGGAGGAAGCCTGGCGTGAGCTTTTGGCTGCCCAGCATCACGACAACGACGAGTGCGAAGGCCTTTGTGGCCACGGCGGTCGATTTGGCTATGACCGGGCGCGAAAGCTATCGAACCACGTTCTTGCCACAAACCTAAAACGATTCGCTGAGCAGTTCGCTCCCGAAGGCGCGAGTATCCGCCGCTTCGGCCCAACCCGTACCCTCGAAGACGAGACGACCCCCCGGCAAGAAGGGAAGCCAGAGCGCCATCACGTCGTCGTTACAAACCCACTCGGTTGGGAAATTCAGACGGCTGTCCGCTTGGAGAGCTCGATTCAGGATGTTGTCCTCGTTACGGTTCCCGCGTTCGGCTGTGCCGTCGTGAATACGGAGAGACTGTCCGTCGAGAAGACCCTCCGGCTCAAAAACGACGAATACGGCGAACTCGCGGTGGGCAACCTCCGCGTCGAAGCCCTGCTCAGCGAAGGCAATATCCGCCAAATTCGTAGCGCCCACTTTCCGGAGGGAGTCTTTGCCGAAGACGGTGCCTTCAATATGCGCCTGCGCCGGAAAAAGGACGAGAAAACGATCCTCCCGCCCAAGATCGAAACCTTCTCTTCCGAGAATCCGCGCACAGTCGGCTTTCGAAAGATATACGACGGCATCGACGATATATCGCTGAGCGCGTCCCTGAGTCGCGCCGCGGAAGCCGTGGATATCCATATCTACGGTCATATCGAGAAGCCCGATCCCGGCATGAACGACGGGCTGCAGACGAGCTTCCACCTCAATTTCCGTCCGAAAATCTTCACCGACCAGCCCTACGGCATCTCGCTCGTAAGGCCCGTCGCTAAGGGCTTGAAGAAGTATCCCGAAGGAGATTGGATGACCTCACGTCAATGGTTCGAAGAGGTCCATCGCCCGTTCACCGCCCTATCGTTCGTCGACCTGGTCGACGCGGATAACCCCGACCGGGGACTGCTTGTCATCCACGACGGTAGCCAGCAGTGGTTTCTTGATCCGGAGACCCGCACGGTTCGGTGCCTACTGAACATGTACGATCCCTGGGACGAAGACTACTTTCGGGGCTCAGTCGACACCCACATGCAGCTCATCCCCCACGGTCCGATCACGAACTCCCAACGATGGAAGCTTGCCCAGCAATTCCTCCGCCAACCTTCCCGGTGCTTCTTCAGCGGCGAACCGGTCGGTCCGCCAAACTTCTCTGCCCTCTCCTGTGACGCCCCCAACGTCGTCCCCACCGCCCTCTACCGCGAAACCGAGGACTACTCCGGTAAGCACTTGGACAACTACGCCGGACGCGGCATGGGATATCCCTACGTCGTCCGCCTTGTCGAATTCGACGGTATCGAAACGGAGGCCACCCTCCAAGTCGCCGGAACCGTCGCCAAAGCCTACAAAACAAACCTGCTGGGCGAAATCGAAGAAGAGCTAAAAGACCTTAAAGTCAAAATGCGCCCCTACGAGATCGCTACCCTCTACCTAGATATCGTCGAAGGCCGAAAACAGACCCGCGATCTCGACGCCAAACGAGAAATCTGGGCCACCGTCCACCGGGTCGACTAACGAAGGTCGAGCGAGAATCGGAACAACGCATAGATCGCCGCTACGACGGTGAGCGCGCCAAACGCAAATAATTGAAACGCAAAGAAGGCCGCTGTCCATAGCAGAAGGCTGAGGCCTAGCCAGAGCAAACTGCCCTTGGCCCTCATCAGCACTGCGATCGAGGAGGCGGTCCCGGCCAGCCCGATAGGCGTGCCGACCACGCCAACGATGAAGAAAAGCAGCCCCCACTCACCGCCCTTCACGCCCGGCGACCTTAGCTGATCCAGCAGCACATAACCGGAAAACCCAAAGAGCGGGAGGGAGATGGCAAGCGTCCCAATGGCCACTGCGATATCCAGCAATCGAAAATTGGTTTGCGTCTTCACCACGCCTAAATCCTAGGCTGGAAGCCGCAAACACGAGGTCTCGATAACCTCAGACCCTACGGCAAACGTACATCGCCTCGATCTCGTCGAGGCTCAAGGGCCGCTGCCCCCAAGACCCCGCCGTGCCCCCGAAAACCCGGTCGCACCGGAACCCCGCCGCCTCCAAAAGCCGCACCATCTCCGGCGGAATAAACAGCCTCTCCCGGATTGTCACGATCCGGGCTCCCTCCGGCAGATCCCATTCGTCCTGGTAGTTCGAAATCATCGTCGCCGGGTCGAACCGCCCGTCTGCCACGTGCTCGTCCTTCATCTGCCGGATCACCGAATACCCGTTCAAGGTCGTCAGCAGAAAAGGCGCGCTCGGCTTCAGGTGCGCCGCGATGTTGCCCAAGATCGCCAGGTCGTGTGCCTCCGGATCTTCCGCCTTCCCGATCAGCCCAAACCCGCCCTCGCAAAGCGACATCGCCGCATCGAACGTCCCCTCCACCGGCAACGGCGAAACCGTAGCGTCCGCCTGTACGAAAACGATCTCGACCCCCGCCTCCGCAGCCTTGCGGCGGGCCTCCCCCAGCATCCCTTCAGAGATATCCACTCCCGTCACCCGATATCCGCGCTTCGCTAGCTCGATCCCATGCCGAGCCGTCCCACACCCGACGTCCAAGATCGAAGCTCCCGGCTCGATGGGGAAGAGCTTAAGGAAGAAATCGACCTCCGCGCTCGTGTGCTTCGTAAACGGATTCTCGTCGTAGTAGGGCGCGTGGCTGTCGAAAAACGCCTGCCATTCGTTCGGCATGGCGTAAAGGGTACCGGCTCCACAGGTCTAGTCTCAAATCATCCAACCCCGCCGAAACGGTAACGCGCCCAAAGCCCCGCTGGTAACTTAAAGCGATGCGGCTTTGGATAGCCCTACCGGCAATGTTGCTACTGGGATGCGCCTGCGCGCCACGTACCTCCGCGCCCGGCGTCACCGTCATCCGCATCGCCAATTGGGGCGGAGCCAGCGACGATAGCGACTTCGCCAAGGCCCAGCAAGGCCTCTACGCTGAATTCGAAAAGCAAAACCCCGGTGTGAAGGTCGTCATCGAAGGCGTCCCCGGCAAGGAGTACGTCCCCAAAATGATGCTCGCCCACATCGCGGGCGTCACCCCCGACATCCTCACCCTCGACGCCTCCAGCTCCGCCCTGTTCATGAACAGCGACATGCTCCGCGACTTAACCCCCCTCGTGGAACACGACCCCGAGTTCAAGCTGGCGGATTTCTATCCGAATATCGTCGACATCGCCCGCCGGGGCAAGAACCTCTACGCCATCCCAAACGACTTCACTCCGATGGTCGTTTACTACAACAAGCGAATGTTCGACGCCGCCAAGGTGCCCTACCCCCGCGCCGGTTGGACCTTCGACGACTTCCGCGCCGCCTCGAAAAAGTTGACGATCGCAGACAAGCAGTACGGCTTCGCCTTCACGAACTGGTTCCCCGGGTGGATCATGTGGCTCTGGAACAACGGTGGCGACTGCTTCGACCCCGACTGCACCCGATCGAGCGGCTACCTCGATAGCCCCCAAAACGCCAAGACCCTCGCCTTCCTCCGCGACATGATCGACGTCGACAAGTCCGCCCCCTCCCTCAGCCAAACCGCTGCCACCGGAGTCGATCTCTTCGCCAACGGCCAAGCTGCCATGACCGTCAGCGGCCACTGGTCCATGGTCTCCTACTCGGTCGCCCCCAAAGGCCCTGACGGCAAACCCCGCATCACCCTCGACGACCTCGGCGTCGCCCCCCTCCCCTCCAACGTCGGCAAGTCGTCCACCGTCATGTACGAGTCCGGCTACGCCATCGCCAAGCTCGCTAAGCATCCGGACCTCGCCTGGAAGTTCATCAAGTTCATGACGTCCCACTATTCGCGCCTAAAGTTAAACAAAACGGGCATCGCCGTGGACGCGAGGATCGACGTTAGCCGCGAGCGGGGCAAGAATCCCCTCGAAGCCATGTTTCTCCCCATCATCCCCTCTGCCCGCCCCCCATACGGCACCCGGGTCGAAGGTTTCGAGATGGTCGAGACCCAAGCTCAAAACGCGATGGATGCCGTCCTTAAAAACGGCCGCGACCCCCGAGCCGCCCTCACCAAGGCTGCCGATAGGATCGACCAGGAGCTCGCCAAGAGGCAGATTCCGGGGGCGGCATTGCGATGAATGAACGGCTCTATCGGAACAGCAAGCGATACCTCGTGCTCGCGATCTTCCTTGTCATGTTCGTATTGGGATTGATCGCAAATGTGATTGCCCTTCAGAAGGGAGAACTCGGAGTCGAGATGAAATTTGCGACGTTTGTTCTCGGCGCATTCCTGATCGGGCTCATGACGCTCTACGTGATGACCCAACGGGTGCGCGTCGGGTCCGAAATGGTTTCTCAGGAAAGCTGTCTTGGCCGCCGGAGGGTCCCCTATCAGCGAATCGACCGGATCGATTTGGAGAGGATCATGACCCGGAGAGGACCGGTCGATCTGATGAAGATTCGTTACCAGGGTGACAAGCTCGTGCTGACGTCCGCGATGGAAGGGTTCGACGAGTTCACCCGCGATATCGTCGCTCGCTGCCCCCATGCGCCCGTGCAGGATAGCCGGAGGCGGACATGACCGACCGGCGGGAAGCTCGATTTGGCTGGCTGTTCATCGGCCCCGCCTTCCTGCACCTCCTCGTCTTCGCTCTCATCCCCATCTGCTACGCTTTCGGTCTCAGCCTTTTCAAAACGCGTATGATCCGCCCCGAAAAGGCGTTCGTCGGCGTCGACAACTACACATTCGCTCTCCACGAAGATTCGTTCCGAAACGCCCTCTGGAATTCCACTCGCTACGCTATCCTGAGTGTGCCCCTTGGCATCGTGGTCGCCCTCGCCGTGGCCGTCCTCGTAAACCAAAAGCTCCGCGGCGTCACCATCTTCCGGACCCTCTACTACATCCCCGCCATATCGTCCGGCATCGCCCTGTCGATGTTATGGATTTATGTATATCTTCCCGAGACCGGCATGATTAATTCCGGCCTCCATTTGCTGGGCATCACAAACAAAACAGACTTCCTGAGCCAAGTCGAATGGGCGATGTGGGGCGTCGTCGTCATGTCCGTCTTCACCGGCCTAGGCCCCAGAATGGTCCTCTTCCTCGCTGGGCTGGTAGGTATCCCGCAAGAACTCTACGAAGCCAGCGCCCTCGACGGAGCGACCGGGTGGCGAGCCTTCTGGAAGATCACCCTCCCCATGCTCGTCCCGACCACCTTCTTCGTCGTCGTAACCAGCACCATCAGCGCCCTCCAAATCTTCACCCCGATCTACATGATGACCAAGGGCGGTCCCGAGGAATCCACCGACGTCGTGGGCTACCACATCTACACCGAAGCCTGGGTCAACTTCAACACCGGTCTGGCCGCCGCCAAATCCTTCGTCCTTCTGGCCGCCATCGTCGTAATCTCCCTCATCCAATTTCGCCTCATGCGCAACCAACTCCAGGGGTACAGCGCCGCATGAGGTACGCCAAGAACGCCCTGAGCTACTTCGGCATGATCGCCCTCGCCGCGTTTATGATCGCGCCGTTCATCTGGATGATTCTCGTCTCTCTCCACCCCAGCCAGTCGCCCATCCCGACCCTCGCCGACATCGTCCCAAAGAAGCCCGCCTACGAGAACTACGGCAAGGTCCTCTTCGACCCGAACATCCCCGTTGCCCGCTTCTTCTTCAACACCGTCTTCGTCACCCTCTCCGTAGTCGTAGGCCAGCTTCTCGTAACCTCCCTCGCCGCTTACGGCTTCGCCCGATTTAAGTTCGTCGGAAGGGAGCTGACGTTCGCCCTGTTCCTTGCTTCGATGATGTTCGCCGGCCCCGTCCTCCAGATACCGATGTTCCTCATCGTCAAAGGCTTCGGCTGGCTCGACACCTACGCCGCCCTCATCGTCCCCGGCCTATCCTCGGCGTTCAACGTCTTCCTCCTGCGCCAAGCCTTCCTCGCGATCCCAAAAGAGCTCGACGAAGCCGCAAAACTGGACGGAGCCGGATACTTCCGAATCTACTGGCGCGTCCTGCTCCCTCTCGCCAAGCCGTCCCTCGCCACCGCCGCCGCCTTCACCTTCTTCGGAGTCTGGACCGATTTCTTCTGGCCCTTCATCTCCACCAACTCCATGGAAACGAGAACCCTGGAAGTCGGCCTCTCGATCTTCGGCAACTCCTACGGAGGCACCAACTGGCCCCTGGAAATGACCGCCGCCGTAATAGTAATGGCCCCCCTCCTCTTGGTCTTCCTCTTCTGCCAGCGCTACTTCGTAAGGGGCGTGATGCTAGGCAGCATCAAGTGAATTGCCGGATCGTTAACCTCACGACCCAAAAACCAACCTAGGTCTCCAATCGCCAAGGGACACCCAATCAAGCAATCCAAAATCTAAAATCCCAAATCCAAAATCAAGCGATCCCCGTCATGAGCCGGATCAGCTTCTCCTCATCCGCTTCTTCGCGAGCCAATTCGCCCACGACCTGCCCACCCCGAAACACAAGAATCCGGGTCGCCATCTTGAGAAGCTCCGGCAGCTCGCTCGAAACCATCAACACCGCCTTCCCCGAAGCCGTGATCTCGCGAAGGATGTCATGAATCTCCGTCTTCGCCCCAATGTCCACGCCTCGAGTCGGCTCATCCACCATCAACACGTCGCACTCCGCCGCGACCCACTTGGCAATAACCACCTTCTGCTGATTCCCGCCCGAGAGCCCGCCGGTGATCGCCTCCAACCCAGGAGCCTTCACCCGCAACCGGTCGAAGTACTTCTTGGCCGTCTCCCGCTCCGCCCCGCGCCGTACAAAGCCAACCCGCGCCAGCCGGTCGAGGATAGGCAGCGTCTCGTTCTCCCGAATCTTCATCCCAAGAACGAGTCCATGCCGCTTACGATCCTCCGGCACCAGCCCAAGCCGCTTCTCGATCGCACTCTGAGGACTCTTGAAAGAAAGGTCCTGGCCGTGAACGGTAACCCGCCCCGTCGCATTCGGCTCCAAGCCGAAAATAGACTCCAAAACCTCCGTCCGTCCCGCTCCCACGAGCCCCGCGAACCCAACCACCTCGCCGTTGCGGACCTCGAACGAAACGTCCCTGAACTTGCCCGGGCAAGACAGTCCCTCCACCTTCAACGCGACCTCCCCAAGGTCGCCCGCCACCGGACCGCTCTCCTTCGAGAGTTCGCGTCCAATCATCGCCGTGACCAGCGAGTCGTTCGTGTACTCCGAGGCAGGCCGCGTTTCCACCAGCTTCCCATCCCGCAGAACGGTGATCGTGTCGCACAGCCGGAAAATCTCGTTCATCCGGTGGGACACATAGATGCACGTCACCCCATCCGTCTGAAGCTGCTGGATCAGCTCAAATAACCGCTCCGACTCGCTATAGGAAAGCGACGAGGTCGGCTCGTCGAAGATGAGGATATTCGCACCCTTCGCCACCGCCCCCGCGATCTGAACCATCTGCTGCACGGCTACCGAAAGCGAACCAAGGCGGGCGTTGGGATCGACATGCGCCCCGATCCGGTTCAGCGCCTCCCGCGCCTTCTCCACCATCTTCACCCGGTCCACCACCCACCCTTTGCGAGGCGTGTCGCCCAGGCAGAGATTTTCGGCCACAGACAAGTTCTCGCAGAACAAAAGCTCCTGGTGAACCATGCCCACCCCTGCCTTCACCGCATCGCTGGGATCGTGGAAATGAACCTCCTTGCCCTCCAGCGTGATGGTCCCCGCCTCCGGCGTGATAAGCCCGCAGATCACCTTGCCCAGCGTGCTCTTCCCAGCCCCGTTCTCCCCCATAAGGGCATGGACCGACCCACGCCGAACGTCCACGCTCACCCCGTCGAGTGCAACGACGCCCGGATACTCCTTCGAGATTCCCTTAAGCTGCAGAATCGTTTCCGACATCCTAAACGCCTCCCGTTCGTGAAGCGCGTGCCAGGCGTCTTGCGGAGAGCTTGGACGAAGCCTGGTCAAGCACGACCGCGATCACGACCGACGTTCCGATGATGATCTGCTCGTAGTTCTGATCGAAGTGCAAGGTGCGGATCGCAGCCCGGATCATGACGATCAAGATCGCTCCCAACATCGCCCCAAGGGCCGTCCCCTTACCGCCGCTCAGCGAAGCCCCGCCAACGACGGCAGAAGCGATCACAAACAGTTCATACCCCTGTGCGTCCGCACAAGAAGCCGCACCATAGTAGGAAGCCCCCGCAAAAGCCGAGAGCCCCGCCAGCAGGCCGGACAAGGCAAACACCCCAATCAAAATCCGCCCCGTCTTCAAACCCGCATACCGGCTCGCCTCTACGTTCCCACCCAGGGCATAAACGTGCCGCCCAGCCACCATCCGCGCAAGGTAGATCGAACCAAGGATCGTGACCCCGACCATCAACAGCGAAGGAACGACGTATTGCCCCTTCTCGAGGCCCAGAGTCGCCTTGAAGACCCCCGTCAGCCCCTGCGGCATATTGATGCTCAAGCCCTTACTCGTCACGAAGGCGATGCCCCGGAAAACCCACATCGTGCCGAGCGTGATGATAAACGAGTGCACCTTTAGCTTCGCGACCAGGAATCCGTTAAAGAGGCCGCAAAGCAACCCAATACCCACGCAGACAACCGCGCTGGCCAAGAAGGGAATAAACGAAGGATCCTTCGCCTGCAAACCCGGTTGCGACCGAAGGAAGATCGCCGTCGTCACCCCACAGAGCGCATAGATCGAACCCACGGAAAGGTCGATCCCCCCCGTGATGATCACAAGCGTCACTCCAACCGCCATCACGGCAAAGAAGCTAGCGTCGGATGCGATCTGCAAGAGGTTGTTCGGGTTGAAAAACCCGTTCTGCATATGCCCGCTGATCCGGTCCATCACCTGCCCCGAGAACAGGGTGAGAATGAGACCTAAGACGACAATGACCAGGATAAGGCCGGCCTGCTGGCCGTTGAGCAGCGCAATGAGGCGGCGCTTGAGCATGACGGGCATCTTACCGCCGGGAGGCAGCCCTTTGGGAAGGTTGATAAAGACAGAAGGATCGGGAACGAATCCCGATCCTTCAATCCTCTAATCCTGCCCCGAAGGGGCCAATCCTAGCCCAAAGGGCTAAGCGGCCATTCGAAGCGTAGGTCGTCCGTGATCCTTCGCGAACGTATCGAAGTAGACATGGCGTCGAGCCTCGTCCACGGTCGTAACACCCGCCAGAACGAGCTGCATCGCCGATTCCTGCATGGGCGCATAGCCCGTCGAGGCCGCGACTTCGCGAATCGAATCCAGCGTCTCATGCCGACCGATTGCAGCCGCGACGTCCGGCGTAACCGGCATCATCTCGTGCACCGCCGTTCGTCCGCGCCAACCGGAGTTCTCGCAGAGTGGGCAGCCGACCGGCTGGAACGTCTCGTATTGGCCATGAAGCGCAGGCAGATACTTCACGAGCGCTTCCATCTCCGTCTCCGTAGCCGGCTTCTTCGCCTTGCAGTGCGGGCAAAGTGTGCGGAGCAGCCGCTGCGACATAACGCCGATCACCGAAGTGCTGAGCAGGAACGGGTCCGTGCCCATGTCCAGCAAACGCGGGACCGCGCTGGGAGCGTCGTTACAGTGGAGCGTACTCAAGACGAGGTGACCCGTCATCGAAGCTCGAATAGCCGTCTGTGCCGTCTCGCCGTCGCGAATCTCACCGACGAGGATAACGTCCGGGTCCTGTCGCAACGTAGCACGAAGCTGAGCGGCGAAGGTCAGACCAACCTTCTCAAACACCTGCGACTGGTTGATGCCGTCGATCTCATACTCGATCGGATCTTCGCAGGTCATGATGTTGCTCCGCTCGTTGCGAAGCTCTCCGAGAGCCGCGTAAAGCGTAGTCGTCTTACCGCTACCCGTCGGGCCCGTAACGAGCAACATGCCGTAAGGCTTCGAGATCAGGGTGCGGAACGTCGATAGGTTCGCGTCGGAGAAACCAAGCTCGGTCAGCTTCTTCAGCGAGTTGCTCTTATCGAGAACACGAAGCACGACGCGCTGGCCGTGGTGGTTCGGCAACACCGACATACGAAGGTCGACTTCGCGCCCGTCGATGGTGACGGAGAACCGGCCGTCCTGGGGAATTCGGAATTCGACGATGTCCAACTCCGCCATGATCTTCAAGCGGGTGGTGAGCATCGGTAGGATCGCAATCGGAATCTCTCGAATGCGACGCAGATCGCCGTCGACGCGGTACCGGACGTCCACTCGCTTGTCGCGCGGCTCCAAGTGGATGTCGCTCGCGCCATAGCGGATCGCGTCGGAAATAATCTGGTTGACGAGGCTGATAACCGGCTTCGAGTCGGCGTCCTTGACGTTGACGACGGTCTTGCCTTGCTTCTCGCCCGGGCCGAAGTCGTTGATGGCCTGCATGACCAACTTGTCGACGTTCTCGGTCTGCGGCCGGAAGCCAGCGTACGCATCGTCGATGCTCTTCACCAGGCGGTCGGAATCGACCAGCACCGGCTCGATGCGCATCGTGGTCATGTTATGGACTAGGTCGATGGCGTCCACGTCCAGCGGGTTCCGCATGGCGAGGATGAGCAAGTCGCCGCGAACATCGACCGGAAGCACCTGATAGGTCTTGGCGATATTCTGAGGCACCCTTGCCACAGCCGTAGGTTTGGGAGGTTGCTCGTCCAAGCGCCAGGGCGAAACGCCCATCTGCGCGGCAAGCGCATTAAGAAGCTGATCCTCCGTAATGAAGCCCAGGCCAACAAGGATGCTTCCGAGGGGGGCCGGGGAATCGCGTTGGATTCCAAGACCTTGCTCGAGTTGCTTCTTGCTGATCAGCTTGAGCGACAAGAGGAGTTCGCCGAGACGCATTCGGTGCGATGACATACCACGCATTCTTATCGGCAGGTCGATGGCGTTTGCTACACGGTTGCCGTGCATTTTCTTTTCCGCACGCTTCGAGCTTTTCCGGCGTCTAACCGAAAGGTGAGTTTGTTTATATGCGCCGCCTTGGCTCTGACGGCGGCCCAGGAAGCGAAGCCGCTCCCGTTGGTCGATGCCACGGCCCTCGCGGTCAGCGGTGACCGGTTATTCGTCGGCACGACGACCGGCGATGTGGCGATCTATAACGCCAAAACTCGCGAGCCGCTTTCCACGATGACCTCCACCCGCAAAGGCATCGTGAGCCTCGTGGCCAGCTCTCCGCAAGGCACAGCCTGGATTGTCGGCCCTCGGCCCGCTGCAATTCGCGACCGGCTGGGCGAATCGGTAAAAGCCTCCGACCAGACCTTGATCGTCCACCTTCCGGACGACCGCACGATCACCGTCGATCTCCGCCCGGCAGGCGTCGAGTCTCCGGTTCGCGCTCTCGGCTGGCTCGGCTACCGCCTCGTCCTCATGGAGGACTTCGGCGTTGCGTTTTTCAATGCGCGTGCAGGCGCCATCGAGCTCTCCGAGACCTTTATGCCACCGGCTCTCGCCAAGGAAGTCAGTCAATCCAGAGTTTGGATCTCTGATCCTTGGATGCTGGTCGCTCGCCCCACGGCGATGCGCCGCAACCCCCGCTCGACCGGTCTGCCCTACGTCAGCCTCTTCACGGCCTACAAACTGGACAACAACCGTTGGACCAAGCGCGGGGGTTTTGCGTCGAATGCGCTCGACGTCGAACCCGCCGGTGAGCTGAGCGTAGCTGAGGACGGCAAAATCCCCTTCGGCTCCCAGTTCAAAACCGTCAGCGAGACCGCGGGCTTCGATGCCACCGGAGTCGCCGCAATCGAAGGCGGCAATCTCCTGAACGCCCCTATCTTCAACGACTCGTGGGAAACCGCTCGTCACCCCCTGCCCGACTGGCTCACCGGCGAAGGCCGTCCGGATGCGCTGTGGCTGCAAGTCTCCGGAGACGATGTGTGGTGGTGGACCGGCGACGTCCTGCTGAAGCAAAGTCGCTCGTCCGGCGCGGCCCGCGCCTTCCTGGCCTGGAACGATGCCCAAGCCATCGTCAACGCCTTCCTCGCCGACGCGGGCGGGCTCTGGATCGCCACGAATCAAGGCGTCCGCCGTCTCGATCTGAACGACGTCGATAAGAACCTGGGCTACGGCGGCTTCCTCAGCGTCCCCTTGGGGCTGGAAACCGAGCATCCGGCGGACAAAACCGCTGACAAGATCGTTACTGAACTCTACAAATGGCGCTTCGCCACCCCGGACCTCGCCGGGAAAGACGGCGCACGCATGGTGAGCGAGGTCCTAAAAGCCGTCGGCGTCAGCCTCCCGCCGAACCAAAAGGACATCGTCGAGTCCCCGTTCGGTCAACCTGTGCACGACGAGTTGCGCGTCGGCGACGTGATCTCGTCCACCAAGGGCGTCTGCGTCTATATCGGCAACGGAAAGACGGTCGAGATGAAGGACGGCGTCGTCAAGAACGGCGACATCTGGTCCAAACCCTACGCGACCATCCGCCGCTTCACCAAATAAAATGCCCCTCGAAAAAGAGGGGCGTATGAGTTGGATAGAGGAGAGCAGTTGTGGGGCCGGCAATCGCGGCCTGTCCAATGTCTAACAAGCGGAAAGAAGACATCGTCGACGAATCCAGCAAGCGTTAATAGAAACGTAAGTTGACGTTCAGATAAGGCCTCTTAATCCTTAAGCAGACCCGATGGATTGACCCGGATCTTAACCTCTTTAGTGCCTCGCTTCACGAACACATCGGTTGTCTTCTTACCGATCCGGATCAGCTCGATCTTCATTTCTTCGATGGAAGACACGGGCTTGTCCGCTACCCTCACGACAACGTCGTTTTTCTGAAAACCCCAGTCCGAAGGCGGGGTAGCTCCAGGGACTTCGTAAAGCTTGGCTGGGTCGTCCGGGTCGGCGATAAATCCGAACACGTAGCCCGTTGAATCGACATCGAAAACCAATCGGCTCAAGGTCGTCCAGCCGCCTTGAAACCTTCCCCTCGCGATGACCTCGTTCTTCGGTAACCAGCCCTTTTGATCCGGCTTGCCAAAAAGCTTGGTGAGCAAGGCAGGACTCAGGCCTTTCTTAATCCCTTCGAGCGACGGTTCGTCGATGATCTCTTTGAGCGAGTCGATGGAGACGGTGCGATAGAGGGCGACGAACGTTTTGCAAAGCTCGTGGTAGTGGATCAGGGCAGGGTCGCTGTCGCCGATCAGAGGCCGGTACGAAGCGCAATCCCGAAGCTGGGAGACCGCCTTCATCATATCGCTCAGGAAGAATAAGATGTCGCCGCGAGCTTTCTCAAGCTGCCCGGCGGTGGGTTCGCGGTAAATGTCCTGGCCCTTTGTCGCGAGCGCATAGGCGTTCTCGATAAAGGTGGTTTCCAGCGAGCGGTAGTGGATTCGGGTCAGCTCTTCCGTGTTGAGGTGGAAGGCGATAGCGAAGCGCTGGGAATCTTTAAGAGCCTCGACGATTTGACCTTCGAGCTTGGCACTGTTGCTAGGCCCTCCGGTGTCGTCCTTCCGATCCATCTTCACATCGCGCCAGGGAGTCGTTTTAAGCGTCAAGTCGAAGCCCTTGACGTAGCTCACGGGCATGGCGAAGTTGAGATTTTGACCCTCCGTGGCCTGAAGGCAGACCACGCCGATCAACTCTCCCTCCGCATTCAACAAAGGTCCACCGCTGTTTCCCTTCGAAACCGGGCTGGAGAATTGGTACAGCTTGACTCCGTTCTCCGAACGGATCTGGCTGACGATCCCATCGGAAATTGAGAATTCCAGCCCCAGCGGCGCGCCAATCGCGTACGCCTTCGAGCCGATCTCCGGGTCGCCCTTCCCAAACGAAAGCAAGGGCCGGTCCGCGACTTTGACTCGGATCAGCGCCAAATCCCGCTTCTCGTCCTTGTCGACCACACCCGAGACGTCGAACTCCTCCCCATCCGAAAACTTTGCCGTCACCGCCGTCGCACCCTTCACGACATGCCAACAGGTGACTGCGAGCCCGTCTTTGAATGCGAGAAACCCGGTTCCGATCCGCTCACCGTCCGGCAATGTGGCGTGGATCGTCATGACAGACGGCAGGGCCTTCTTGTAAATAGCCGCCGCATCCAGGGCCTGAGCTCGGCGCCCAAGTGTTCCCAAGGCCAATAAGCTGACAATCAACGACATAGACACCTATTCATGAACCAGCAGAATGGGCAGAGTATGGCGTCCCTTTGTCCGCCTCGCAACGTTACCAAATACGGGTTCTAAAGAAGATGGGCACGGACTTCGAAAAGTCCGTGCCCATTGGTTTAGTTGACGTGACCGATCTGCGCGTCGATGAAATCTCCTAGCCGATCCGTGACTCCATGAAGTCGGCGAGTAGAGATGTTCATGACATATAGTTGAACCCCTCCGTACAGTTGGTAGGTGAAGCCAAAGTAGAACGACTGTCCATCCGGCGAGTAGCAGAAACTTGATGGCGAGTAGGGGTTGGTCAAGTCGATGTGGTCCACGATCGACAAGCTTGACTTGTCATAGATATTCACCAAATTGCCCACGTTGCATACGATGGCGAACTTGCTTTCCGTCGGACTCCAGGAGGCGATCGATGGTCCTGACGATGTATCCGAGTTCGGGACCGGAGTTATGTTCGAACCATCTGAGTTGGCGATGTACCATCGCCGAGTGCCCGGCGCTCCACGATCCGATTGGAAAAGCATCTTCGTGCCATCTGGGCTGATGAGTGGTGCGTAATCCGCCTGGTTGGAACCGTTGATAAGCGTAACATCGCCCGTTCCGTCGGACTTGATCTTGTGAATAGCGGTGTCTGGATTAGAAATGTCCGCGTAGGTCGTTGCTGCATAGTAAACGAACTGGCTGTCTGCACTCCATGCCGGCTTGCTCGCGGTCGCCTTCGTTCCGGCATCGGAATAGCTGGTGAGCTTCGTCTCGGCGTTTGTCGTGAGATTCTTGATCCAAATGTTGTACGTGGTCTGGTTTGGATCATCCCGGCGCGAAAAAGCCACCCTTGTGCCATCGGGGGAGAGAGATGGGTACTGCTCGTCGTTGGAATCGTCTGTGATGCGCGTATAAGTCGTTCCGAGCAAGTCCGTCATCCAAATGTTAGGGTTTAGATCGAAGGTCGACGTGTACACAATGCGGTACTGCGACCCTGGTGCCGCGACCGAAACGACGGCTTCCGCCTTCGCGCTTGGGTCGGCGACGCTCGTCGCCTGCACAAAGTACAGACCGGCGTTGTTCGAGGCCGAATAAAGACCGGACCCTGAAACAGAGCCTGCGCTGGCGACCGGGGTAATCGTCCAGACAACGGCGGTATTGCCCGCCCCGCTGACGGTGGCGTTGAACTGCTTCGAACCGCCGGTCTGAACGGCGGCGGAGGTCGGGAAGATAGAGACGCTGACGGCTCCGTTGGAATTCACGGTGATGTTCTTCGTGCCCGTCATGACCGTACCTTTCAGGGTCGCGGAGACGGTGACATTGCCGAGCAGGCTGGCCGTAGCCGAACCGCTATCCTGATTCACGTTCAGAACGCCCGTCGCCGAGCTCGTCCAGGTAAAGCCCGCTCCCGAAAAGAGCGTGACGTTGTTTTGGTCCACCGCGTGGGCCGTGTACTGGGTGCTCTGCCCCGCGTTCAGCGACGCCACGCCCTCCACCACGATGCCCGTGATCTTCGGCGTCAGGTTCGCAGAAACGTCGATCTCACGCACCTTGCCTGCGTCCACCACGATACTGCGCGTCGCCGTTCCGACAACGGTATTGCTCGTCAGCGCCTCCATCGAGAACTGATAGGGGTCCGCGCTGGGCGGAAGGTTCTTGAGCGACTTCGATGTCGAGGATCGAGTCAGGATGAACGGATTGGCGAAGCCGCCAGGCAAGGTGACGCCGGATGGCGGGGTGACGGTCACGCGCAGCGAGTCGGCGTATCCAGGCACGGTACGAGTCTGGGATTGGAAGTCGGCCAGTACCGAGACTTCTCCGAGCGTGCCGCCCGTCGTCCCTCCATTTCCGCCTCCTCCCCCACCGCCTCCGCCGCAGCTAGAGGCAAGAACGACGACACTGATAAGTAGAGCTATTTTCGAAGACCAGGGATGCATATAAAAACTCCGGGCACGAAGTATAAATCGAAGCGCCACAGGAAACAAGCTTAACAAAAATAACTTTTTCAGTCGGATACTTTACTTTTTTGCTGAACGCCCCACAGCATTTGAGAGAATGCGAAACCGCCACGACGGCAAATTTGCTGGGGACTGCATTTTTGCTCTATCTGCGGCAAGTTCGGGTTTAACCGCATAAATTTACAAAAAAGCTATAGCAGGTAGCCAACTAAGGTAGCAGAGGTTGAAATGCTAAACGACCATCCCTACTATCCAAATGTTCTTATCACCTGCGACGATCTCGCATCCGAGATCGATCGGAACACCTACGTCGTTATCGAAGTCGACCTCGATCCCGATTCCTACGATCAGGGGCACATCCCGGGCGCTCTTCGCTGGGATTGGAAAAGCCAGCTTAGGAACAACGTCACCAGCGAAGCTCTCGACAAGGAAGCATTCGAGGCTTTGATGCAATCGACCGGTATCTCCATCGATACGCCGGTCGTCTTCTACGGAGACAACAATAACTGGTTTGCTTGCTGGGCGTTCTGGCTGATGAAGCTTTACGGTCATGAGAACGTTTGGATCCTCGACGGGGGGCCTCGTAAATGGTTTGCCGATGGCCACCCCGTCTCTGACCAGGCCACCTCGCCTCGACCGCCGAGCGAGTACCGAGCATGCTCGCCCGATATGAGCCTTAAGGCTACGACTCAAGATATCTTCGAATCCTTTTTCAATCCCAAGACCCATCGGCTCTTGGACGTCCGGTCCGCAGCCGAGTATCGCGGCAACTTGGCAGGCCCGGGGCCAGGCTTGGAGCCCACCTGCCAAATCGCCGGGCATATCCCAACCGCGATCAACATTCCTTGGAATTTGAACTGCAACGCCGACGGGACCTTTAAGTCCCCGGAGGAGTTGCGGTCTTTGTATCGGAGCTTCGACATCGTGCCGGAGCTGAGTGTGATCACGTATTGCGCCATCGGGGAGCGGGCCAGTCTTAGCTGGTTCGTGCTGAAGCACCTGCTCGAATACACCGTCGTGATGAACTACGAAAGCTCGATGTCCCGCTGGAGCTGCATACCCAATGCGCCCATCGTCCAAGGCGACGCTGCCTGATGTTGGAGGACCATGAAAGAACCTGCGACCCTGATCGAGGAATACCACGAGAAAACCATCCGAATAGCCGACTGGTCCCTGGAGATCATCACTTACCGGCTGGACACGAAGTACGTCTGCATCGTTAAGAATCCGGACCCCGGTGCGACGATCTGCCGCATGTCGGACCCCACCCGCGAAGGCGCCCAACGCCTCGCTCTCGAGCGTGCGAACCAGCATCTGTCGCGCACGGTCAGCCTGGATGTCTACAAACCTGAAGGAGGCTCGTCGCGTCTCGCCCGCATCCTGCACATGGAAGAGGTCCCGCCGCGCACGTTCTCCGTGCCCGAGTTCCTGGAGCTGCCTATCGCGGACCGGATGCAGCACATTCTCAGCGGCTCCCTCGCTTTTTACGGAGCCGAAGACGAACTGATCCCATCCGGAACGGCCATGAAGCTGCTCAGCGAAGCCTGCGCCTAGTTAAAACTCGGAGTTAGCAGGAAATAGCTTCCTAAATTCGAGATCCTCGCCCTGACACTTAGGCCGGGGCGAGGATTCCCAAATTACGAACGTCGCCGACGCCGCAAGCAAGCGAGAACGCCCAACGAAAGCACGGCCATCGAGGCGGGCTCGGGCACCGGCTGTTCGCCGACGAAAACGAGACTGATGTCGTTCGTCCCGCCCAGCGAGCCGATCAAGGATGCCGCGCCGGTCGATTCGTTGATGCTGTAGAACGTCTGGGTGTCATTGTCGACCGCAAAGAGGCCCTTGTCGGGGCTGTAGGCAAGACCGACGCCAACCTGTTCGTTGGTCCCCGTCGAGCCGATCAGCGTTCGCGCGGCAGTCGCCGGGTTCACCGAATAGAGGTTGTCGTCCAAGACATCGATCGCATAAGTTGTGTTTGTGGAAGCCTTGTAAGCGAAGTCGCCGACGCGGCCACTACCCCAGTTGGCTTCCGGCGATGCCGTTCCAGTCAACGGATTGATCGAGTAGAAGTCGCCGAAGAGAGTCGCGCCGTAGAGCGAGCCATTCTCAAAGGCGATGGCGTGCATAAGCGCCGGACCGCCGTAGCTGCCGATCAACGTCGCTACGCCCGTGTTGTAGTTCAGCTTGTAGAGTGCATTGTTGTTGGTCGAGGACGCGTAAAGCGTGTCGGTAGACGCGTCGTAGGTCATCGCCCCCACGATTCCAGCGCCCGTCACGGTTGCCACGAAGGTGCGCGCGCCCGTAGAGGTGTTGATTTCGTAAAGCCCGTTATCGCCCGTATCGACGGTAAGCAGCCGCTCGTTCGCTACCGCGAAAAGGGGTACGAGTGCAAACAGAGACAAGGAAGCGCGTGTGAAAGTCCGCGCCAATCGGTCGTTCATAGAGTTTCTCCTACATCCAAAAAAGCTGCTAGCGTGAACTCTCGCGCAGCAGAGTTAGTACACCAAATTGCAGGTGAAACACTTTCTTACCCTAAATAGCGACCGTGTCGGCGTTATCGAAATCCAGTTGCTGACGCTTTAGCAACCGCGCCCGCCGATTCCAAGTGCGGCGATACAGGTGCATCACGTAGAAGCCCAAAGCGATCGCAAAAGCGGCGACCCCGGCAAGGCCATAGGGAAGGTCTTCCCGAACGTCCGCCAATCCCGAGCCGGAAGAAAGCTCGACGGCAAAGAACAGCGCCGTCAGGACGACCACAAAGAGAACGAAGTTGAAGACGAAGATGCGCAAAAACGGCTTCCAGCCAAGAAGCTCGGTCTCGGCGGGCCTTTGGCTTCTCAAAATGCGCCAATTCTCGGGAACGTCGAGGTGCCGGAGGCATTTCTCCTCCAAAGAGTTCGGGGCCCAGGCTCTGCTCATCATACGGTCACGTTAAGCTACTCCCACCCGAGCACGATCATTTCGGGAAGGGAAGCCTTTAGAGAGAATGGCGCCCCCGACTGGACTCGAACCAGCGGCCCACTGCTTAGAAGGCAGTTGCTCTATCCGCTGAGCTACGGGGGCGTTTGCCGTGAGTGCATTGTACCGGCCTCAATTTTCGGGTCCTGAAGCAAGGTCCCGAGGGTGATGAAGCCCTCCGACGATACGCTCGTCTAAGATCGACGAGTACAAACATGGTGACGTTTCGAATTTCAGCGGCGATCGGCGTAGCGGCATTCTGCCTGGGAACTCTTATTGCCGCCCAGACAAAGACCACGGTGAGCGAAATCGTGCTGGAGCGGACCCCCTGCTTCGGCAGCTGTCCGGTCTACAAGGTAACCCTGAAGCCGGACGGCACGATCCTCTACCAGGGAATCCGCTTCGTGCCCCGGATTGGCAAGTTCACGGCTCAGATTTACGGTTTCGATAGGATTGCCGCGCTTGTGGACCGTTTCCAGCTGAACAAGATGAAGGATCGCTATGCCGTCACTTACACCGACCAGGCGACAACGGACACGACCATCAAAACCAGCGCTGGAACGAAGACGATCAGCGTCTACGGGCCGTCAGGGCCAGATGAGCTTTGGGCGTTCGACAAGGCAATCGATGGGTTAGTCGCGGACGCCCGAAACTGGGAAAAGGCGAAGTAACTACTCCTCCGACGAAGACGACGCGGGAGCCGGAACGAGCTTGCGCAGCCGTTCGATCGCTTCCGCCTCGCCCGGCTGCGACCGATCCCCCCGCAGTCGCCAGATCATATCGCGCAGGCTCCGCAAAAACCGCCCGCACCGAGGACACCGCGCCGCATGAAAAACGGCATACCAGCGACCCAACCCACGCGCGGACCCTTCCGCCGTCTTCTGCAGGAGGCCCTCCATGTGGCGGCAGGGCGGACCCTCTTCGTCATGCTTGTGCAACATCGGTTTCCTCCATATCGACGAACGACGCCAGCTTGTTTCTGAGCATTCTCCTTCCTCTGAAGAGCCGCGAGCGGACGGTGCCTTTGGGAACTCCCATCGCATCCGCAGCCTCTTCGTAACTTAGTTCCTCGACGTCGCACAAGGTCACCGCCAGGCGGTATTCCTCGGGCAGTTTGTCGAGCTCTTCCATCAGCCGCGAGCCAATGGCCCGCCAGTTCAGCTCGTGCCAAATCTCGCACGTAGCCTCCACCGGCGTCTCCAGGGAAACGGTCTCGGGTTGAGACGCCGCCCGCCGCAAATCCCGGCGAAAGTTGTTCTGCAAAATCTTGATGAGCCAGCTTCGAGGAAAGCGTCCGTCGAACGCGTCCCAAGCGCGAGCGGCATCGAGGAGGGTCTGGCTGACCAGGTCCTCGGCGCGCGAGGGGTCGAGGGTGAGTCGCCGCGCTACCCGGTAGAGAACCGGAAGCTCCGCCTGCGCCACGGTCTCGAAAGCGGCCTTCCTTCGCTGGGCTAAACCAAAAGGTTTGATTGAGGTGATTATGGTTCGCTTCTCCTTTGAGGCTTCGCCGCTGGCGGTTCGGGAATGTGAATCCACCGAGTGCGGCAAGAGTTCCAAGAAAAATTCCCCGCCGCAAAAACGGCGGGGAACGAAGGACGGTTAGCGGACGGCCAACCCCGAGTAGGTGGTGGAAGCTCCGATCGTTCCGACGCTCGTCAAGCTGCCGTTCGAGTTGAACCGGAAGCCCGCGATGGTGGGAGCGCCATTCGCCAGAACGTAGAGGAATTTGCCGTCGTTGCTGAAGTTCAGGTCGATCGGATGGCTGCCTGCGCCCGTGGAGGCAGTAACGCCGTCCGAGTTCAGAAGCTCCACGCTGCCGTCGCGGGAGATGCGGTAACCGGAGACGGTGCCGCTGCCCGCGTTGGTCGTGTAGACGTACTTGCCGTCCTTCGAGACGATGGCCCAGCAAGCGGCCGTCTCCGTGGTCGGAGCCGAGGGGCTGATCGTATCGAGGTCCAAATCGCGTTCGATGCGGTAGCTGGAAAGCGAGCTGCCATCCACCGCCCCACCATTCGCCTCGGCGACGAAGAGCCGGCCACGGGGATCGACGTCGAAACCAAAGGGCGTGGCGCCGTTCGAGGCCTGGTAGGACGCGGCTACCGGCCAGCCCAAGAAGTTGAGCTTGAACGTATCGATCTTGTTCGTGCTCTTCTCGGTCACGACCAGCGTGTTCCCGGTCGGGTTGAACAGCACTTCCGCCGGACCGGCGCCGATGCCGCTCAAGTTTGCGAAAGCGCCCGGCAGGCGAGTCAGGTTGCCCCAGCGATCCAGCCGGAAGCCTTGGACATTGCCGACGTGCGACCCGTCCCCCGCATTCAGCACGTAAACGAGGTTGCCGTTCTGGGCGATGCTGATGGGCGCGATGCCTCCGGAAGGAGCTACGTCGGTCAGCGCGAGGCCATTAGAGCCCACGCGGAAGGCGGAAATCGTGTTGCTGCCCGCATTGACGGCGAGCAGGAAGTTGTTGCCGTCCGTAAGGGTGACGGCGCCCTGGCTCCCCAGCCCCGCGCCGCTGCCGTTGCCGCCCGTTGGAACCGCAGGGCCGGCTTGTAGGTGGCCGTCCGAGTAGCGGTTGTAAATCTGGACCGCGTTGCCGGAGGCATTGTTCGTCAAAGTGTAAACGGCGCCCACGGCGTGTCCCTGAGCGGACGAAAGGGCGGGAACGATAGAAACGCCTGCAAGGGCGAGGGCAAACGATAGGGTCTTTCTCATGGCTTCATCTCCTTCTGATCTCGACCCCAGTGGCCACTGGTTTTGAGTTACGCGGAAGAGAATCCGCCGAGCCGGTCAGAAGTTCCAGAAAAGGAAAAAGAGGTCCCACCCCAGATTCAAATAAGGTCCCAAACCCACCGTTTGCGAACGGTGTTTTCCCAAAAATGTAGCCGAGGGCTTCAGCCCTCGCACCCGCCTACGCCAAAAGGATGCAACCTGCTAATCCGACTCAAGCGTCAGAATCGAAATCTCTGGCGGACAAAGGAAACGGCTAGGCGGCCCCGTCGTCCCGATCCCGCGCGAGACGTAAAGCGGAATCTTCGCGTCCGGATAGAAGCCGCTGATGTACTTCCGCCCGTTCCTCGTGTGCATCGGCGTAAAGCCGCCGGGGAACCGGAACTGTCCCCCATGGGTGTGCCCGCTGAGCATCAGGTCCGCCACGAAGGGAAGCTCCTCCACCACGTCCGGCTCATGCCAAAGCACGATGGCAGGCCCCTCGCCCGCCCCCTGAATCGCCTCGAAAGGGTTGGCCCGCCGAGCGTTCGCCGAGTCGATTCCGATCCAATCGATCCCATCGTGGTGCCAGGTCTCGTTGCGCAGATAGCGGATGTTGAGGGCGTCCAGCACGGGAGCCATCCGGCCCGCCTCGTCCACCCAATACTCGCGATTGCCGGGAATCGCCACCGCCGACCCGTTCATCAGCAAAAGGGGCTCCAAGGCTTCTGTCAACAAATCCTCGCTCGAATCCTTCCAATACGCGATCTGGTCGCCCCCGAGGACGACGATGTCCGGCTCCTCGTCAAGGGCGATGGCGACGGCCTCTTTCGCGAGGCGAAGGGAATAGATGTCGCGCAGGTGTAGGTCGGTGAGGAGGGCGATCTTGTAGCCGCTCAGGGAGCGTTTCCAGCCCCGGAGTCGCAAGGTGCGGCGCTCCACGACCAACCGGTTCGCCTCATAGAGCACGCCGTAGGTGAGCATGGCCGCGCTGGCTCCCGCCACGATAAAGGCCACGTCCCTCAGCTTCATACCTTGTTATGACCCGCGCAGCGTTAAGAGTGTTGCCTCGGGCGGGCAAAACAGCCGCCAGTTAGGTCCGATGGTGCCCACTCCCCGCGAAACGTACAGGGGAACCTTTGCATCCGCGTAGTAGCCGGAGACATAACGCTTCGCCCCCACCGGCGTATGGATCGCCATCCCGCCCGGCAGGCAAATCTGCCCCCCATGGCTGTGCCCGCTGATCTGGAGGCTGAGATCGTCCGAAACCTCCTCCACCGAATCCGGCTCATGGAACAGGCAGATCGTCGACCTCGGCTTCTTCGCCTCCCGGATCAAATCGGGCCGCTGCATGTGGTTAAGGGCATCGTCGATCCCCGCGATCCCCACTCCGCCCAGGTCCACCACCTCGTTGCGCAAAAGCCTCAGGTTCCCCCGGCTCAAGATCGCCTCTTTGACGAGGTCGAAGTAATGCGCCCAGTAGTCGTGATTGCCGAGCACGGCGAAAATCGGGCACTGGATCGCGTCCAGGCTCCCCATCACCGCCCGCACGTTCGCCAGATTCGCGGGAGCAGCCGAAGTGAGAAAATCGCCGACGATCACAAAGACGTCCGGCTTCAAAGGAGCCAGCCGCGCGATCGCCATTTGAGCCCGCGCCACCGCCTCGTCGGAGTCCAAATGAAGATCGGTGATCGCCCCCACCTTGAACCCATCCGCCGTCCAGTTTTTGAGGTGGAGCTCCTTCTGGACAAGCTGCACGTCCTTGCTCGTCAAATCGCCATAGGCAAACGTCCCCACCGACCCCAGCGCGCCAAAACCGGTGGCCCGGAGAAACTTACGGCGCGAAAGCTGACGCTCGGGGGACATGCTACTCACACTCAACGTCGAAGGGGAACAAGGTGTTCCTATTGCTAGATTGCTGGAATGCTAGGTTGCTCGAATCACAAACCCAATCGAGCAATCCAGCAATCGAAAATCAAGCAATCTAAATGACCGCCTGCATCACCTGCTGGGCGATCTGCGGACTCCCAAAGGGCGGCATCAAGTAAAGCCCCTGAGCGAACGAACGAATGGAAATCGAGAGCGCCTGCGCTTCCTCGATGCCCACCGCCAGCGCCTCTGCGTCGTCCGCGGATTCGCTCATCCGCTTGCGCAGCCAGTCCGGAATCTCCACCCCCGGAACCTCGTTGTGCATGAACTCCGCATGCCGCTGACTCTTCAGGGGCAGCACGCCGATGAACGAGGGAATGCCGAGTCGGTCGCAAGTCTCCGCCGCCCGCTCCGCGATGGCCGCATCGAAAACGGGCTGCGTGTAAGCCACATGGGCTCCCGCGTCCACCTTCCGCTTCAACCGGTCGAGTTCCAACTTGTGGTCGATGGCCAAAGGATTGTAGGCGCAGGCGATGGTGAAAGCGCACTTCACCCCCACGCTGTAGCCCGCGAGGTCGATGCCCTCGTTGAACCGGTTCAGAATCCGAATCAGCCCAATCGCGTCGATGTCGAACACGCTCGTCGCGCTCGGATAGTCGCCGATGTTCGCCGGGTCGCCGGTTACGGCGAGAATGTTCCGCACCCCGATGGCGTGGCAGCCCAGGAGGTCCGCCTGGATCGCGAGCAGGTTCCGGTCGCGACAGGAAAAGTGCATCGTCGCCTCGATCCCCACCCGGTTCTGGATCAGGGAGGCCACCGCCGAGGGGTTCATCCGTAGCCGCGCCCGCGCTCCGTCCGAGATATTGATGACGTCGGCCCCCGAGATCTTCAGCGCCTTGCAGTTCGCCATGAGCTTCTCGATCTTCAGGCCGCGCGGCACGTCCATCTCAACCGCCACCACGAACTTGCGCCCGATCTTCTGGGCCAGCTCGCTTGGCTCCGAGGAGGGCAGGGGAGCCTTCTCCCGCTCTGTCGTCGTCACCGTCGTCCGCGCCTTCGGCTTGACCCCCTTCGAGGAAACGAGCGCTCGCAAAGCCCGTACGTGGTCCGGCGTCGTGCCGCAGCACCCGCCGATGATCTTGGCCCCTTCCTCCACCAACCGCAGAGCCGCCTTCGCGAAGTACTCGGGATGGGTGTCGTAGGTGACCTGCCCCTTCACAAGCTGGGGCATACCAGGGGTGGGAAAGGCCAAAATCGGCAAATCGGTCGTCTCCGCGATCATGCGGACCAGGTCCAGCATCCGCTGCGGACCCACGATGCAGTTCGCGCCCACGGCGACCACGCCCAGGTCGTTCATCTTCGACGTGCAGCGCACGGGCAGCCCTTCCGCCAGCATCTCGCCGTCCTCGATGTACGCCTTGCTGACGACGATCGGCAGCTTTGTCACCTCGTGGAGAGCTTCCACCGCGATGATCAGCTCCTCCATGTCGATATAGGTCTCGAGGATAAAGCCGTCGACGCCCCCCTCTTCCAGGGCCAGGGCCTGCTCCTTGACCGCTGCCGCTACCTGCGCGGCCGTGATGTGCCCGATGGGCTCGATAGGCTTGCCTACCGGACCGAGGGCTCCGAGCACCACCCGGTCCTCCCCCGCCGCCTCGCGGGCCAGTTGCGCGCCTCGGATGTTGATGTCACGGATATTGACGCCCCGCCCCTCAAGCCGAATCGCGTTCGCCTGGAAGGTGTTCGTCTCGACGAGGTCTGCCCCCGCGTCGAAGTAATCCTTGTGGACCTGGCGCACCAAATCGGGCGCCAAAATATTGGCCAAATCGTAAGGTTGATTTGTGAACCCGTGAGCCGCGAGACAGGTGCCGTTCGCGCCATCCCCGATTAAAATTTCGGACTCTAGGGCCCGGAGGAGTCGCACAGGTAGGATTTTACCTTCCGCAGGTTAGCGGTCCTTGGTTCGCGCAAGCACGTTGCGCTGAATATCGAAGGCTATTGTGCGAAGTCGGTGAATGGCCTCAACTTCTTCGGCGTTTAGGTCCGATCGCGGATGTCCCAGATTGAGAGGACCCATCAGGTGCCCCGTCTCCGAAGTGTCGTTCAGCCCGAAGACGTGCCCAAACTCGTGGGTGACCACGTTTACCAGGCACGGATACGTCATCTTCCGCCCATTCGGCTGAAGGAACCGGGCGTGGATCGTGGCCGTAAACTGGGCCGTCGCCTCGCCGCCCGTCGTGGCCGTCACGGAACGGGTGTTCGCGCAGAAGCCGCCCACCTGGACGCCCTGCAGCACGACCTCCGGCTCGAAGACGATCTTCACGTCCGCCGCCGAAGCCTGGTCGACCGTCGTCAGCATCGTTGGCGTATCGAGCGTTCCGTTCCAAAAACTGAGCGCCTTGTCAGCCGCCTTCTTACAATCCTCCACCTGATCGGCGGGAGCCTGCGACGTGTCGATGTAAACCTTGAGACCCTGATCGTGCAAAACGACCCGGGTGTGGGCGAGAGCGATCGAGAACTGGCCCGACTCCAGCGCCGACTTGGCGCGGTCGAGGTGCTGGATCACGTCGGGCAGGTAATCCTGCTCGTCTAGACCCGTTATTCCGTAGGCCGGCAAAGCGGCGCACACGGCAAAAATCACCTTCGCCAGGCGCGTACCTTTCAATAAAGATCTCCCTAGAGACGCGCCCGAACCTCCGAAACCCGAAACAATAGCCCTCACGTAATGGGCTTTCCACCTCAGGCTGTCTCTACAACCTAGCATCGGTACCGGGTCGAAAAACTGGAGACCACGTTGCCCGGTTAACCTAGCAAATTTGCTAAGGTTTTAGACTCAGGAACCTGAGAACCTACTCAAGGTTTTCCCCTGTCCGCCTTTTAGCCCATAAAAGATAAATGCCAAAAATTTGGCGCTTCCTCTTGGGTTTTCGAAAAAGATGTGCCAAAATTTTGGCATGAGCAAAAACGACGCCGACGCTGGGCTCAGCCGACGCGAGAGGCAGATCATGGAAGCCCTCTACCGGCTGGAGAAAGCCTCCGCCTCCGAGATCCGCGACGCCATGCCGAATCCCCCGACCCAAACGGCCGTCCGCACCCTCCTCACCATCCTCCAAGAGAAGGGCCACGTCAAATTCGAACGGGACGGCGCGCGCTATATCTACGAACCCGTCGTCCCCCGCGACGAGATGGCGAAGAGCGTCATCGACGGCGTCGTCCAAAACTTCTTCGGCGGCTCCATCGAACGCGTCGTCGCCACCCTCATCGACTCCCAGGAGTCGAAGCTCTCCGAAGACCAGATCGAACGACTGCAAGCCATCATCGACGAGGCGAGGAAGCAGGGCCAATGATCGAGATCGCCCTCAAGTCCACCCTCCTCCTCGCCCTCGCCGGGTTCGCCGCGCGCTACCTGCGCCAACGCCCCGCGGCTCTCCACATGGTCTGGCTCGCCGCCCTCTTGGGCGTCGTCGTCCTCCCCCTCGTGTCGCTCGGCTTCGGAAAAGGGCTCACCCTCCTCATCCCCCAAGCCCGCCCGATGGTCTACGGCCTCGACCCCGACCTGCCCGAAAGCGACTACGCGAACCAAAAAACGTCGAACAACCCCGGCTCCCAGTCCCCCGTCGCCGGTCGTCCGTCCTCCCGCAGCCTCCCCGCCGAGATCCCCTGGGACCAGGTCGCCCTCGGCGTCTGGTTCGCTGGGTTCGCCGTCCTCGCCCTCCGCACGGGCGCCGGTCTCGTCTCCATCGCCGCTCTCCGCCGCTTCGGCAGCCGGCCCGTGGATTTCGAAGACCTGTCCGTCCACCCCCGCGACCTCGCCGCTCGCGCGGGCCTCAAACCGAATTGGGAGCTGCGCCAAAGCACGTCTCCCGAACCGGCCACCGCCATGACCTGGGGCGTCATCCGTCCCGTCGTGCTGTTGCCGCAGGATGCAGGAACCTGGTCGCCCCAAAGGCTCGAAGCCGTCCTGCTCCATGAGTTCGCCCACGTGCGCCGCCTCGACTTCGCGAGCCAGCTACTCGCGGAGCTGGCGTGCGCCCTCTACTGGTTCAACCCCCTCGCATGGCTCGGCGCGCGTGCCATGCGGTCGGGGGCCGAGTCGGCGGCGGACGACGCCGTGCTGCGTTCGGGGGTGAAAGCCACCGAATATGCCACGGAGTTGCTGCAGATCGCCGCCGACCTCGGACGTCGCTCCCAAACACTTTCTCGCATAGGAGTGTCTGCCATGACTCAACCCAAAATCGAATCTCGACTCCAGTCCGTCCTTTCGCCGTCCGCGCGCAACCGTGGTCTCACGTCCGTCCAGCTGCTGGCCGCTCTCGCCGCCACCGCGTTCGCCGTCACCGCCCTCGGCGCCCTCCATGTCGCCGCCAAGCCCATCGAAGGTGCCCGGTCGCAGGCGGAATCGAAGGAAGCTCTCGCCCGTATGAAGCAGCTCACCCTGGCCACCTTCATGTACTCGGAAGACTTCGACGGCGTCTTCCCCTACGTTCAAGGAACCGATTCCGCCTCCATCGGAACGATCCGGGCCCTTGTCGCTCCCTACGCGAAAGACCAAACGGTCTTTTTCTCCCCCACCAAGGGCGGCATGTTCCACTACAACATGAACATCGCCGGAGTTCACATCAACTCGATCGACGCCCCCGCCGAGGTCCCGATGTTCATCGAAACCCTCGGCGACAAGGTCTCCATGCGAGCCGCCGGCTTCATCGACGGCCACGCCAAGATGGTCCAACCCGGAGATAAGGACGTCGCCAAACAACTCGCCCGGAAGTTCCCCCGCACGAACGGCTCCAAACCCCTCCCTCCCGGCTACCTGGGCGGAGGCTTGACCCCACCGCCCCTGACCAATGGCGGCAACGTTCCCCCGAGGAACAACCGCTAGCCGAACATGGGGGCGGTCACCCCGCCCCCCAAACGTTAAATTCCCAAAATCCCCGCAGGATTCCCCGACCCCCATGCCCAACTAAAACGGCATGGACAAAGTTCGGATTGGTTTGATCGGTTGCGGCGGCTTCCAGCGTTACCGCGTGGGCAACCTCCTAAAGGTAAAGGACGCCGAGATCACGGCCCTCGTGGATACCTCCGACGAGCAGATCGCCCTCATGCGCGCGGCCCACTCCGCCACCGCCGACGTCCCCTCCTATCACGACTATAAAGACATGATCGCCCACGGCGGCGTCGACGCCGTCATGATCGCCACCCCCCATACCCAGCACGTCGATCAGATCGTCTATAGCCTCGACCACGGACTCCACACCCTCTGTGAAAAGCCCATGGTCACCACCGTGCCCGACGCCCACCGCGTCATCGCCGCCCGAGACAAATCCGGCAAACAAGGCATGGTCTCCTACCAACGCCACTTCCAAGCCGAGTTCCGCTACATTCGCGACAAGATCCTCAGCGGCGAAGCGGGGGAAGTCACCTACATCGCCGCTCTCCAATGCCAACAGTGGAAGAAGGGAACCGCCGGCTCCTGGCGGCAAGACCTCGGTCTCAGCGGCGGCGGACAGCTCAACGACTCCGGCAGCCACCTCGTCGACATCATGCTCTGGTCCACCGGCCTCCAAGCCCAAACCGTCTCCGCCAACATCGATAACCGAGGAACCCCCGTCGATATCGACTCCGCTCTCTCCATCAAATTCCGAAACGGCGCGCTGGGAACGATCACCGTCGTCGGCGACGCCCCCAAGTGGCACGAGGACATCACCATCTGGTGCGAAAGAATGATGTTCGCCATCCGCCAAGACCAAGGCCTGACCGTCACCTACGCCGACGGTAGCCGCTTCAAAGCCGAAAACCTCATCGGAGGCACCACCGCCGACCAAAACTTCGTCGACGCCATCCAAGGAAGAGGCAAAGTCGAATCCCCCTTCGAATGCGGCCTAGAAGTCATCCGCCTCACCGAAGCCGCCTGGAAATCCGGAGCCAACGGCGGCAACGCCGTCAACGTCGACTCGTTGGGCTAGAGAATGATGGTTGATGTGTGATGTCTGAGAGCCTCCCCCTGCGTGCAGGGGGAGGGCAGGGTGGGGGTGCTCCTACCAAACAACGTGCAACCTCCCCGCCAACGCGAAGCGTATAGGCGCACCTATTCGGTGCGAACCAACGAAGCAAGAAGCAGAGCGAAAGGAACCTGCAAACCCCGAAGGGTGTAGCCGCCGGTCAAGCCCGGCGAACAAGCGAGGCCAAGGAGAGCGATATCTCCAAGCCCACGCGAAGCGTGTAGGCGCACCTGTCCAGGTGCGAACAAACGAGGCAAGAAACAGAGCGCAAGGAATCAACAAACCCCGAAGGGTGTAGCCGTGGGCAACGACCACGTCCGAAAAAGAACCCCTCACCCTCCGCGCGCTGCCTCCAGACGCGCCGTCTGGAGGCTAAAAAACCGCCCGGAAACGAACCCCAAAGGGGTTCAAGAATTAAGCGAAGGGTTGGCCCAACGGGCCTACCCTGGTACAAGGCCGCAACACCAAAACAGCCCTGTAGGGGTTGAATCAGAACGCCCTCAAGACAAGAACCCCAACGGGGTTCGGTAACAAAGCGAAGGGTTGGCCGGAACGGCCTACCCTGGTAACCAAACCGCAACACAAAAACAACCCCAACGGGGTTGTGTAAAAACGCACCCAAACCACAACCGGCAATTCAACGAACCCCAACGGGGTTCCAGATTTAAGCGAAGGGTTGGCCCAACGGGCCTACCCTGGTAAAAGGCCGTAACATGAAAACAACCCTGAAGGGGTTGCATCAACGAACCCTCCACAACAACCAGCAATTGGTAATACAAATTCCACTTACCACCGCAAACATTTCTGTGCTAAACTAACACAGAAATGCCCCCGCGTTGTTACTAGCAACCGGAGGCGTGGATGACACCATCAGGAGGTATCACCGTGATCGAGGTTACTCAATCTCTCGTCGTCCCCTGCGAGCGTCCCACGTTCGCCCACTTGCGTGCCCTGCACGATCTCACCACCTTCCCCGAGGCCAGAGAAAAGGCCCTCAGTGCCGCCCAGATCTACTTCAACTTCGCCGAGGAAGTTATCTACAGCGGCTACGCCCGCCAAAGAGACAGGTTCGATTCCCCCGTCCTCGATGCACCTGATTTCACCATCCAGGTCTGGCACGGAGACAAGCTCTTCCGAACCATGCAGATCGGCATCGGATACGTAGGCATCCTCCACGTCCAAGTCCCCGAGGGCGGAGACCCGAACGACTACTTCGTCAAAGACCCCGTCGGCAAGAAATGCCGGAACCTGGAAAGGCCGGACCTCGCCCCCGCCGTGATCGGATACGACATGTTCGGAAGAACGATGATCGACGTCCCCACCCTCCCGAGAGACCACCCCTACCACTGCTTCGCCTGAAATCCGATGGAAATGATGGAGGTGAACCAAACCATTCACCTCCATCACGATCTCACCTCCATCAAGCCCAGCCCCATATCACACATACAAAAGAAAAGTCAATGTTCCCTTGAAGATATGTCTGGGCGTAAGCTACGCCTATGGCGTTGCTAGCGATCGCGGCCGCTGTGCTTCTCGCGCCCAAAGACGAGCCGAAGAACACTTGCCTGGCCTTCGTCACTTCCAATCTGGCGAAAGGAAACGGAAACTTCTTCGAGTACTACACGTTCTCGCGGAAAAAGATTGCCGTACGTCAGGGGGACCTCCTGATTTACAGCATTCTCATCGACGGGCACTCCCCCGAGACCAAGGGTGGGGTGGACATCGACTTCGAGGACGATGGAGCGCCCCTGCGCGACGTCGGCATCGTGGACGATCAGGGTATCCGCGTCCACGGCGACGGCATTCTGTCCGCCGCGAAGGGCAAGTGGATCACCCGCAAGATCCCCCTCGACGCCGTCCGGGGCCGCACGACCGCGACCTGGAACATCCAAGAGGAAGGCGACGCCTTCGGCCGCTACGCCCAGTTCCTGGACGATATCTATATCCAGCATGCCGACGGTTCGAAAGACGTCGTCTACGATAACGGCACCCCCCAAGGGGGCGAGGTCGCCAGTTCCAGCGGCTACAGCAACTATCCCGCCTGCGTCGAAGTGGATCGCGCCGAGGTCAAAGAGAACACCGACCTTGACCCGCTGATCGCCGAGCTCGACAAATTCGCCGAGCGTATGCGCTCCCTCGAGGAGGCCCGCAAGGACGTCGACCTCGCCGAGAAGTTCGTCAAGCGCAACCCCGACCCCGCGCTCGAAGGCCACATCATGGAGGCCCGCGCGATGCTCGACAAGGTCAGCCGAAAGGACGCGACCCCCGAGGAGATCCAGGCCGCTCTCCACGCCGCACAGCACGCCCTGAGCCACACCCACCCCGTGATGGAACAGTACACGGGCCACCTGGTGGGACATGCCCATATCGACTTGCAATGGTTGTGGGAATGGCAAGAGGGCATCGCCTTCAGCCGCGACACTTTCCGCCAGGCCGCCAAGTTCATGGACGAGTTCCCCGGCTTCACCTTCAGCCAGAGCAGCTCCGCGCTCTACGAGGCGATGGAGGACCACTATCCGGAGATCTTCGCCAAGATGAAGGAGAAGGTCAAGAAGGGCCAGTGGGAGGTCGTGGGCGGACGCGTCTGCGAGGGCGACACGAACATGATCTCGCCCGAGTCCACCGCGTCCCAGTTCCTTTACGGTCAGCGCTACTTCCGCGAGCGCTTCGGCAAGACGGCTGTCGTCGGCTGGGAGCCCGACACCTTCGGCCACAACATCCAGATGCCCCAAATATTAAAGTTGGGCGGCTGCAACTACTACTATTTCTGTCGCGGCGGCAAGGGCAAGCCCCTTTTCTGGTGGGAAGGCATCGACGGCACGAGGGTCCTCGCCTTCGACGAGCCCGCCAGCGGCTCCTGGTACAACAGCGACCTCTCCTACAAGCAGTTCCAAGAGCTCCTCGACTTCCAGGACAAGACGGGGGCTAAGGACACGCTTTGGGTCTACGGCGTGGGCAACCACGGCGGCGGACCCACCCGTGAGAACATCAACGAAGCCTTGAAGTGGATGTCCTCGCCGAACAAGCCGAACGTCAAGTTCTCGACCGCCACCCAGTTCTTCAAGAAGCTGGAAAGCTACGACCTGACGAAGATCCCCGTGATCGACCAGGAGCTGAACCCCGTCTTCGACGGCTGCTACACGAGCCATTCCGAGATCAAGCAGGCGAACCGCAACGCCGAGGTCTGGACCACCAGCGCCGAGGCCGTCGCTTCCGTCGCCGCCAATTTCGGGTTCAAGTACCCTTACGACACCTTCCGCAAGAGCTGGGAGTCGATCTGCTTTAACCACCACCACGACACCCTCCCCGGCTCCGGCATCCACACCCCCTACTTCCGCACGTTGACGGACCTGGGGCGCGTCGTTGCCGAGGACAGGGACATCGCCGTCAAAGCCCTCGAATCGGTGGCTGTGCACTGCAAGCCGAGTGGCAAGGGCGTGGATTACCTCGTCTTCAACCCCACCGGCTGGACCCGCTCCGGCTGGGTCGATGGCTATCTGCTGGAGAGCGGCGGCGGACGCCCCGACGCCAACCACACGGTTGCCGCCGGACCCGACGGCAAGGAATATCCCGTCGTCCGCACGGCCTGGCCCAGCAACAAGGTCCGCTTCTATGCGGGCGACATCCCCCCGTTCGGCTACAAGGTGTTCAACCTCCGCCCGGGCGGGAAGAAGGCCGAGCCGGTCAAGGTGGACGGCAACACCGTCGAGACCGACAAGTACACGATCGAGATCGACAAGAACGACGGCTGCATTGGCCGCCTCTTCGACAAGACCGCCAACCGCGAGGTCGTCGCTCCCGGATCGGGCGTGGGCCGCATGGAGGTCCACTACGAGAACCCCCAGGGAATGAGCGCCTGGGTCATGGGCGAGATCAAGCGCGTCGACGTTCTGAAGCCGGTCAAGACGGCCGTCACCGACAACGGCGACGAGGTCAAGGTCCGCTTCGACTACGTGCTCCCCGCCCAGAACGACCTGAGCAAAGACTCGCCGATCACCCAGATCCTCACGATCCGCAACGGCTCCGACCTGATCGAGAGCGAGGTGCAGTGCGACTGGAACGCCGTCGGCACGAACCACACCCCGAACCCCACGATCCGCGTGGCCGTGGACGGAAACGCCACCAACCCGGTGGCCCGCCACGAAATCCCCTTCGGCTGGATCGAGCGCCCGACGGACGGACGCGAGTATCCGGCTCTCGAGTGGGCGGACGTGAGCGACGCTCAAGGCGGCGTGGCCCTGCTCAACGATTCCAAGCACGGCTACTCGGTCGCCGGAAGCACGATGCGGCTGACCCTCATCCGCTCGTCCTTCGAGCCCGATCCCGAGCCCAACCCCGGCCACCACGTGTGGCATTACGGCATCCTGCCCCACGGCCCCGGCATCGTCCAATCGGAGATCGCCCGCCGCGCCGCGGAGTTCAACCAGCCCATGCTGACCAGCTCCGTCCCCTACGACGCCGACGGACAGGCCCCCAACGTGTACGGCTTCATGAGCGAGCCCGCCCAGGGTCTCGTCCCCACCGTCCTGAAGATGGCGGAGGATCGCGACGGCTGGATCGTGCGGCTCTATGAGGCGGACGGTAAGGCGTCCGCAAGCACGTTGACCGCGAATGCAACCTTTACGGGCGCGAATTGGGTCAACTTCCTTGAGGACAAACTCAGCGAAGCGAAGCTCGCTTCCGGGAAGTTGCCGCTACAATTGCATCGTTTCGAAATCCGAACTGTGAAGTTCAACAAGGCAAAGGGCAAGTAGTCCCCGCGCTCAACAGGAATGGGAGGAACAATGAAGACCACCACGAAGGCATTGGCATTGCTGCTCGGCGCGACGGTCGCGCTTACAGGGTGCGGCAATAAGGACGACAACGGCGGCGGGAGCACGACCACCACCGGCACGACCCCGCCAGCGACGACTGGCGCCACTACCGGCGGCACGGCGGACAGCGGCGGCAAGAAGCTCCGCATCGCCGTCATCCCCAAGGGCTCGACCCACGAGTTCTGGAAGTCGATCCACGAGGGCGCCAACACGGCCGCCGCCGAGCTCGGCAACGTCGAGATCATCTGGAAGGGCCCGCTAAAGGAAGACGACCGCGACAGCCAGATCCAGGTCGTCGAAGACTTCACGACCCAAAAGGTCGACGGCATCGTCCTCGCTCCGCTCGACGACAGCGCGCTCAGCCGCCCCGTCACCGACGCGAAGTCGTCCGGCATCCCCACCCTCATCATCGACTCCGATCTTAAGAACGCGGACTACGTCAGCTTCGTCGCCACCGACAACGAGAAGGGCGGCGAGACGGCGGGCGAGGCGATGGGCAAGCTCCTGAACGGTAAGGGCCGCATCGTCGTCCTCCGCTACCAGGTCGGCTCCGCCAGCACCAACTTCCGCGAGAAGGGCTTCCTCGACGCGATCAAGAAGTTCCCCGGTATCACCGTCGTCAGCGAGAACCGCTACGCCGGACCCACCACCGAGTCGGCCCAGACCGAAGCGGAGAACCTCCTGAGCGGCCTCAAGAAGCCGGACGGCAGCCTCGACCTCGACGGTATCTACACCCCGAACGAGAGCTCCACCGCGGGCATGCTCCGCGTCCTCCAGCAGAACAAGTGGGCGGGCAAGGTCAAGTTCGTCGGCTTCGACTCCTCGGCCAAGCTCATCGACGGCCTCAAGGCGGGCGAGATCGACGGCCTTATCGTCCAGAACCCCCGCAAGATGGGCTACCTGGGCGTCAAGACCATGGTCGACTACATCAACAAGAAGAACGTCGACAAGCGCATCGACACCGGCGCGACCTTCGTGACCAAGGACAACATGGCCCAGCCCGAAGTGGCGAAGCTGCTCGAGCCTCCCAAGGAGTAAATCTCCTTTTGATGTGGCGCGCGGGCAGCGGCTCGCGCGCCACGTTCACATAAACATGGCATTTCTCGAACTGAACGGCATCACCAAGCGCTTCGGCGCGACCTTGGCGCTGGACAACGTCTCCTTCAAGGTCGAGCGAGGCAGCGTGCATGCCCTCGTCGGTGAAAACGGCTCCGGCAAGAGCACCCTGATGAAGATCATCGCGGGCGCTCTCGACGCCGACTCCGGCACGATCACCCTCGACGGCAAGCCGTTTAACCCCAAGAATCCCCTCGATGCCCGCGAAAGCGGCATCGCCATGATCCACCAGGAGCTCTCGCTCTGCCCGGATCTGAACGTCGCCGAGAACATCCTCCTCGGCCTCGAGCAAAGCCGCGGTGGCTTCATCGACCGCAAAACGAGCGAACACCGCGCCCACGAAGCTCTCACCCAGCTCGGCTACCCCGACCTCGACGTCACGACCCCCGTCCGCAAGCTCCCCATCGCCGTCCGCCAGGTCGTCGAGATCGCCCGCGCCGTGGCCCTCGGCTCCAAGGTCGTCATCCTCGACGAGCCGACCAGCAGCTTGACCCAGGCCGACGTCGAACGCCTCTTCGCCGTCATCGAAAAGCTGCGCGAGGATGGCCACGCCGTCATCTACATTTCCCACTTCCTCGAGGAGATCACGCGCATCTGCGACGATCTGACCGTCCTGCGCGACGGGGTCTACATCGGCTCCGCCATGGTCTCCCAGGTCACCACCGACGACATCGTGACGATGATGGTGGGCCGCAATATCCAAGCCCTCTACCCCCACTCCGACCGTAAACCCGGGGAAACGGTGCTGGAGCTCAAGAATTTGGAGACCCTCAAGGGCCACGCCACCCTGTCCCTCCACCGGGGCGAGGTCGTCGGCGTCGCCGGGCTGAACGGCTCCGGCCGCTCCGAACTCCTCCGCTCCATCTTCGGCCTCGACGCCGTCAAGAGCGGACAGGTGAAGGTCGGCCTCGTGGAAGGCTACCGGCCACCCGCCTCCCGCTGGGCGGAAGGGGTGGGGATGCTGAGCGAGGACCGCAAGCTCGAAGGCCTCGCCCTCAGCATGCCCATCGCCGACAACATCCTCCTCACCAAGCTGCCCAAGGTCATCGCTCAGCGCCAGCACCTGGCCGAAGGGAGGGTCTGGATGGAGAAGATGGGCGTCAAGGCTCAAGGCCCCGCCCAACCCGTCGGCGAGTTGAGTGGCGGAAACCAGCAGAAGGTGGCGATCGGCCGCCTCCTGCATCACGGCGTGGACGTCCTCCTGCTCGACGAGCCCACCCGAGGCATCGACGTGGGCAGCAAGGAACAGATTTATCAATTGATCGACCGATTAGCGATGGAAGGAAAAGCGATTTTGATGGTGAGTAGCTATCTCCCCGAACTGCAAGGCATGTGCGACCGCATCGCGGTCATGCACAAAGGCGAACTGGGCGAGGCCCGCCCCACGAAGGACCTGTCCGCCGAGGACATCATGCGAGAGGCGGCAGGCGTTTGAAGCGAATCAACTTCGGCGCGATCGCCAATATCCTTGGCCTTCTGGCCGCCTGGCTGCTGATCATCGGCGTCTTCGCCCTCCTGCTCAAGATGCAGAACAAGGTCGGCTTCTTCAGCCTCGATAACCTGGAGACGATCCTCCGCCAGTCGGCTCCCGTCTGCCTTGCCGCCCTCGGAATGACCCTCGTCATCATCACGGCTGGCATCGACCTCTCCGTGGGTTCCGTCGTCGCCCTCGTCACCGTCGCCATCGCCTGGTGCCTGAATAAAGGCTATTCCCCCTGGATATCCCTTGCCGCCGGCCTCGTCGCCGGTGCCGTGAGCGGATTCCTGAACGGCCTTCTCATCACCCGCCTGAAGGTCGGACCCTTCATCGTGACCCTCGCTACGATGCTCATCGCCCGAGGCGCCGCCAAGGGCCTCGCCAACGAGCAGAAGATCGATGCCCCCATCTCTTGGCTGAACGACCTCCTCGCCGTCCTCCCCCAGAGCGAGAAGTGGAAGATTTTCCCCTACGGCGTCTGGCTGACCTTCGCCCTCGCCATCCTCACGTCCTGGCTCCTCACCAGAACCCGCTTCGGCAGGCACACCGTCGCCGTCGGCTCCAACGAAAACGCGGCTCGCCTCTGCGGCGTCCCCGTCGACCGCGTGAAGCTCCTCGTCTACACCCTCATGGGCCTCATGGCTGGCTTCGCCGGACTCATGGTCTTCGCCCGCCTCTCCGTCGGCGACCCCACCACCAGCCAAGGCTTCGAACTCAGCGTCATCGCCGCCGTCGTCATCGGAGGGGCATCCCTCTCCGGCGGCTCCGGCTCCATCCTCGGAGCCATCCTCGGCGCCCTCATCATGGCCACCATCAACTCCGGCTGCTCCCAACTCGGCCTCTCGAACTGGGTGCAAGAGATCATCACCGGCATCATCATCGTTGTTTCGGTGATGTTGGATAGGATTCGCGTGAAGCGGGCTTCGTGAGTTGTAAGTCGTGAGTGGTAAATAGTAAATGGCCAGGAGTTGAGTCCGGCCATTTACCATTTACTATTTACCACTCATCATTTAAGGAAGCCCCGCTCCACGCGCCGCGACCAGGATCCGATACCAATCCTCCCGGTCCAAATCCACGTCGTCCGCCTTCACCGCGTCCACGATATGATCCGGGTTGCAGGACCCGACGATGGGAATAATCCCGCTCGGATGCTTCAGCAGCCAAGCCAGCGACATCACCGTCCGCGAAACCCCATACTTCGCCGCGATCTCGTCCAAGGTCGCCAGCAGCTTCGTCCGAACCTCCGCCTGCGGATGGTCCGCCTTGACCGTCCCTCCGGTCCCCAGCCACCCGCCGCCAAGCGGGCTCCAGGAAAGCGGCGTGATGTGCTTCTCGATGCACTGATCCAGCGTCCCGTCGTAAAAACAGTCCAGCCGCCCCAGGTGGATCTCCACCTGGTTCACGATCAACGGAAACGACAGTGCCGACTGCAAAGCGGATACGAACGACGGCAGGAAGTTCGAAACCCCGAACGTCTTCACCTTCCCCTGGTCCCGCAGCTTCGTGAACGCCTCCGCGATCTCCGGCGGGTTCATCAGCAGGTCCGGCCGGTGAAGCTGGTAGATGTCGATCGTCTCCACCCCCAGCCGCTTCAGCGACTGCTCGCACGACCAGAGGATATGCTCCGCCGAAAAGTCGTACCGGTGGGGCGACGCCGGAGTCGGCTCGCCCGGGAAGCGGATGCCGCACTTCGTCGCGATCACGATGTCCTTGCGCATCGAAGGCACGTCGCGCATGACCTCGCCATGGATCGCCTCGCACTCCCCACGACAATAGATGTCCGCGTGGTCGTAGAGCGTGTAGCCCGCCTCATAGGCCGTCACGATCGCCTTCTTGCCCTTCTCCCGCATCTCCGCCGTGATGTCGGCGGGCGTCCACGTCCCCGCCACCCGCATACACCCGTAGCTCAGGCGGGTCGAAACGAGGTCCGAGAGACCGATTTTCTGCGTCTTCATTCCCCCATCTTGCCCCCTCCACCCTACTGAGCGCACCCCTTCGCGCCGAAAACAGAAATGGCTATGGATGTTTCAAGCTCGACGGGTGTAAATGCGGCGCTGAGCGCGCTGCAAAACGGCGACGACAAGAAGGCGGCGCTCCAAATCTCCATGCTCCGCAAGTCCCTCGACTCGCAGCAGCAGCAAGCCGCCGATTTGATGAAGCTTCTCGAAGGCAAAGGCCAGCAACTCGATATTCGGGCCTGAGTCCCCTATCCACCGTCCGGTACACTAGGTCAACTGTGCCTGACAACAAGCCACAAAAACCGCTGCCGAAGCCGGTTTGGTTCAAGAACACTTATTTCTGGATCGCCGGAATTTTGTTCCTGCTCGGCGTGGTGGCCCTGCCGTTCATCGGAGGCGACGCCGCCATCCGCGATCCCGGCCAGAAGAAGGAAGGCGGACTCTTTTTACTCTACTTTGGCGCTGCCGCGGTCATGCTCGTAAACGGCTATATCAGCCACCAGCAGACCGTCCAGCACTACCAGGAAACGATCGGAGAAGTAAGCGAATGATTCAGTGTGCCTGTGGCAAATCCCTTGAAAAAGTTCCCTCGTGGCTCGCGGGCTCGAAGGTCACCTTCGTCTGCAACAACTGCCCCAACCGACAGACGAAGAACATCGCGTTCCTCCAGCTAGAGTCGGAAATGCCCAAGACGCCCAAACTCGACGAGGATCTCGACGAGGAAGTCGAAGAAGAAGAGCTGGACTAAAGCCTAAGCGGCTTTCGGTCGCGCGCAAAGACAAACGAACTCTTTGGGCGTGTGGACCAACCCAAGTTCGCAAGCGCACATGATGCGCAGCTCGCGCGCCGTAACGACCGCGCAGTCCAAAAGCGTTACATGCGCCCGCATCTCGCCCTGCTCGAACCAAACGGAAGCATCCAGCACATCCGGCTGGGTCAACAGATACTGTTCGGTGACCTTGGGGTCCACGAGATGCACAATGACGGCGTTGTCCACGTTTGGGATATCGGCAGAACGCAACGCAATCTTTAGTCAGTAAGAACTACCAGTTTCCAGGAAAGCCTCTCCCTGCGTGCAGGGGGAGGGCAGGGTGGGGGTGCTTCTATCGACAGAGCGCAATCTACAAGCCGACGCCGGTCCAGCCCGGCGCGTGAGGCAGCTAACTCTCCAGAACAGCCAAGCTTTCCGCCCGACCCAAAAACGGAACCACCCAAACCTCCCCAAGCCCCTCGCTCAAAACCCGTTCCCGAGCCGCCAAAGCCAAAGCCTCCGAATCGAACGAGCCAAACACTGCCGACCCCGACCCGCTCAACCCCGCCGACGAAGCCCCAAAAACCCCCAGCCGCTCCGCCAAGTCCCCACACTCGCAAGGCGCGACCCGCTCGAAGTCGTTGTAGAACGACTCGTCCTCCGGAAACTCCCGCCACTCGTAGCTCAGCTCGTCCAGCCGCCGGTACATCTCCGGCGTCGAGCACCCCACGCTCGGCTTCACGACCAGCGCCCAAGTGGGCGGACCGTCCGGCAGTGGAGTCAAAACCTCCCCGTACCCCGTCGCCCGGCATCGCCCCCCGGCGAGGAAAAACGGCACATCCGCCCCCACCGCCAAAGCCACCGTCTGCGCGTCTCGCTCCGAAAATCTCTCCGGCACCAGCCGCCGCACGGCTCGAATCACCCCCGCCGCATCCGAAGACCCCCCGCCCAAACCCGCCTCCGCGGGAATCCGCTTCGTCACCGAGATCCCCATCTTCGGCAAATCCGTGAACTCCGCCATAAACCGCAAAGCCTTCGTCACCGTGTTGTTCGCCGGAACCTCCGCCCCCACGAACTCGACGCTCGTAGCCGAGACATCAAGCTGGATCCGCATCTCATCGAAGAGCCCCACCGCCTGAAACACCGTCCGCAAAGGGTGATACCCCCGAGCGTCGGGGGGCCCCACGGCGAGGAAAAGGTTCAGCTTTGCGGGGCAGGGCACGAGGAGCGTCATGGGTCGTCAGGATTATGGCTAACGAAACGTGAATCCTGGTCTATCATGTAGACGAATATCTACTTATTTTGCCCAGCTTACGGGCTTCCGAGGACCAGTCATGAGCCACGAACCAATCCAATATTCGCTAAACACGGGCCTAGCCCAACGCTTCGGCATCCACCATCACCTCGCCACCCGCGACCACTACGACCTGCGCCTCGAAATGGGTGCCTGCGCCCACAGTTGGGTCCTTCCCAAAGGGATCAGCACCGACCCGAGGGAATGGCGCGAGATGATCCGAGTCGACGACCACAAACTGAAGTGCCTCTTTGGAGAAGGCCGCATCCCCGCCGGGAACTACGGCGCCGGACCGATGATCATGTGGGATTGGGGCACCTACGGCCCCGTCGGCGATATCGTCAACTCCTTCGAGCAAACGATCGAAGAGGGCCTGGGCAAAGGCCACCTCAAGCTCCGCTTCGACGGCGTCAAACTCTGCGGCGACTGGGAGATGAAACTAAGGAAAGGCAGCTGGCACATCCGCAAACTCCCCGACGAATACGCCTCCGAAACCGACATCCTGCTTCTGGATTGGTCGGTCATAACGGGCCGTAAGATCGAGGAGGTCTAGCCGAACCGGTAACATCCTCCGTATGGAGAGCGCCACCTTTTTGGGCCTGCGGCCCGAAGATCACGGCCTCGCGGAGCCCCTCTGCGCCGATATCCGCATCCTCGACCGTCTGCTCGGCGAAACCCTCGTCGAGCAGGAGGGCGAATGGATCGCCGGCGCCGCCCGCAAAATCTTCCAGGGCGCTGAGCCCGAAAGCCTCTTCGCCGAGTTCCCCGACCTCGGCGATCCCGCCAAGTTCCGTGGCCTTGCCCGCGCCTTCACGATGCTCCTCCAACTCCTCAACGCCGCTGAGCAAAAGGAAATCGTCCGCGCCAACCGCGTCCGCACCCAAGGCGACGCCCCCCGCAAGGAATCCATCCGCGAAACGATCTTCGAGCTGAAGCGCCGAGGCTCCACCGCGAAGGAAGTCCAAGACCTCCTCGCCCGCATCTCCATCGTCCCCACGTTCACCGCCCACCCCACCGAGGCCAAGCGCCGCGCCGTCCTCCAGAAGATCCACCGCATCGTCCAAGCCCTCTCCGACCTCGCAAACCCCTCCGGAACCCTCACCGGCCCCATCAACGAGTCCGCCGAGCGCGTCGCCGAAATGCGCCGCACCCTCACCGCTCTCTGGCAGACCGACGAGATGCGCTCCAGCACCCTCACCGTCCCCGAGGAGGTCAACAACGTCCTCTACTTCCTCGAGCGCTCCGTCACCGAGGTCGTGCCGTGGCTCATGGAGGACATCGAGACCGCCCTTCGCGAAGCCTATCCCGGCGAGAAATTCACCCTCCCACCCCTTCTCGAATATCGCTCCTGGGTCGGCGGCGACCGCGATGGCAACCCGAACGTCACCCCCGACGTCACTTGGCAAACCCTCGTCGACCACCGCCGCTCCGCCCTTTCCCAAACCCTCGAGAAGGTCCAGACCATCCGCCGCGAGCTCACGATGTCCACGAAGCTCGTCCACGCCTCCGAGACCTTCCTCGCCGGTCTCGCCAAGGACGAAGCGCAAAAGCCTCTCAGCGAATACTTCCGTCTCCGCTACGAGCAGGAACCCTACGTCCGCAAGTGCCACTGCCTGGAATCCAGGCTCTCCAAAGCCCTCGATGACCTGGAACGAGGCATCTTCGACGACTTCGACATCGCCCCCGACATCGAAGCCATGCGCCAAAGCCTGCGCGAGAACGGCGGTGCCGAGATCGCCGACGGAGGCTCCCTCCTCCATCTCTACTGGCACGTCCGATGCTTCGGCCAACGCCTCGCCGCCCTCGATATCCGCCAACACAGCCAGGAGCACGAGAAGGTCCTCGACGAAATCCTCGCCGCCGCCGGTGTCCTCGAGGCGGGGAGCTACACCAAGCTCGGCGAAGCCGAAAAGGTCGAGCTCCTCACCCGCGAGCTCTCCGGTCGCCGTCCCCTCATCCCCGTCGACTTCGTCGGCTCCCCCGCCGCCCAGCACGTCCTCGGCGTCTTCGAAGTCATCCGCCGCGCCCACCGCAGCCTCGGCCGCGACTCGATCCGCGCCTACATCATCTCGATGACCCACGGCGCGAGCGACATGCTCGAAGTGCTCCTCTTCGCCAAGCAGTACGGCCTCGTCCGCTCCACCGCCGAGGGCGGCATCGAAGCCGATATCGAGGTCGTCCCCCTCTTCGAAACCATCGAGGACCTGGAGCACTGCGCCCCCATCCTCGACGAAATGCTCTCCCTGCCGATCTACCGCGACGCCATCACCGACGGCGTCCCCCGCCAGGAGATCATGCTCGGCTACTCGGATAGCAGCAAAGACGGCGGCTATCTCGCCGCCAACTGGGCGCTTCAAAGGGCCATGCGCAGCCTAGCCGAGACGGCCAAGCGCCATGGCTGCGAGCTTCGCTTCTTCCATGGCCGGGGCGGTACCGTCGGACGCGGTGGCGGCCGCGCTAGCCGCGCCATCCTCTCCCAACCCGAGGGCTCCTTCAATGGCAGCATCCGCTTCACCGAGCAGGGTGAAGTCATCTCCTTCCGCTACTCCATCGCGCCCATCGCCCACCGCCACCTGGAACAGATCGTCAGCGCCTGCCTCATCGCTGCCGCCGGAACCGGCCAAGCCGACGGCGCCGACCTCAAGGCCGCCATGGAGGAAATGGCCGAGTCCTCCCGCCAGCGCTACCGCTCCCTCGTTTACGACCGTGCCGATTTCTGGGACTTCTACACCCGCGCCACCCCCATCGACTTCATCCAGTACCTCACCATCGCCTCCCGCCCCGTTTTCCGCCCCGGCAAGGCCCTTGGCGACCTCTCCAACCTCCGCGCCATCCCCTGGAACTTCGCCTGGGTACAGAGCCGCTACGTGGTCCCTGGCTGGTACGGCCTCGGCTACGCCCTCGCTGCCTACTCGGACGAGTCGCCCGAGAAGAAAACCTTGCTCCAGAAGTTCTACAAGGAGTCCGGCTTCTTCCGCACCGTCATCGACAATGCCCAGCTAGAGCTCAAGCGAGCCCATTTCCCCACCGCCGCCATGTACGGCAAGATGGCCCCTGAGACCACTCTCCACGGCGAGCTCACCGAGGAATACGAACGCACCCGCGCCGCCGTCCTCGATGTGATCCAAGCCGGAGACCTGCTGGAATCCGCCAAGACCGTCCGCCGCACCGTCGATCTCCGCAACCCCGTCGTCATGCCCCTAAACGTCATGCAGGTTGCCCTCATGCGGCGCTGGAACCAGCTTTCCGACGAAGAACAATCCGGCCCCTGGCGCGAAGCGATGCTTCAAACGATTGCCGGTATTGCTGCGGGTATGCAAAGCACTGGCTAAAGTCAGGTCCCAAAGGCCCCACTGGCCGACATCGGGGGTGACACAATCTCAACGATGTTTACTTTGAATGTTTTTGGAGAGAGAGCGACACGTGCGCGGTTGACGTTAACAATTGGAGGTCTCGTGACCGCCATGGGAGTCGGCCATGCCCAAACGAGCATGGTTGATCCGGGCCTCTACGATATCGGAACCTCGAACACGGAGTTCGCCGGTCGCGGCTCCCTCGAGTTCGATCCGCCCACCCGAGGCAACGTCTGGATCATCGGCAACGCGACCACAATCGCATCCGAACCGACCCGCCCCTCGAACCCGTGGACCCCGGTCCTCGGCCAACCCCAGCCCTTCGAGCTCGACTACAACGTGGACACGGGAGACATCTCCTGGTCCCTCCTCGGCACAACCCTTACCGGCAACCATGCCTTGCCCGCCGGAACCGGTCTTGCCTACCTGATTCCCCTTTCCGTCATCCAGACACCAGCCGGTGCCCCGGATAACCTGACGAAGCTCAGCGACGTCACTGTTGCCGTGAACGGCGGCCTTGGGACGAACTGGGGCGACTGGGCGGCGACCGGCAATAGCATCAACGACGGCGTGATCTACTTCACGCAGTACGACGTGCACACCGTGAAGGTGACCGGCAGCCTGACGTTTGACGTCCCCGCCGCATGGCCGGGCGACATCAACGGCGCCTACGCCGACATCACGGTAGCCTCCGCCACCCCCGTGCCAGAGCCCGCGACTCTCGCCGTTGTTGGAATCGGTCTTGCTGCCGTCGCTCGGAAGCGCCGAAATCCAAAATCTAAAATCTAAAATCTAAAATCGAGTTACGCGTCGAAGAACTCGACCGCCACCGCCCGTTCCTTCGGAATGCAGATCGGCTTCCCCCGATACATCCCGTGGCTGGCGGTACAGATGAGGAGGTTGTTTGCTTGGAAAATCATAAGCACCTCCTCCCCATCGAAAGGCTCCCCGATGACGATACGCACCTGTTCGCCATCCGTTCGAAAGCAAAGCGCCTGTATCCGCTTGTCCCAAATGGGCATTTGCAATGCACCCTCCAGCCGCTGCCGTGTGAGCGACCAAAGAACTTCCGCAGTTTGAGACTCCATCGCCCCAGGTACGAAAAAGTGCATAGCTTCACCGACGACCTACCCTCTCACCGCTGTTCCCCTTAAAAATGCTAGGTTTTGGAACAGCAAACTAGGCTGTCAGCCTAAAGACGGACAAGCTCAAGCAAACGAATCCCGCCCTACTTCCGCTTCCGGACGAGCTCGATCTTGCCGAGATGCAGGTTTCCCTCGCTGCAGAGGGTGTACCCATAACCGTACGGTCCATACGAAAATTGCTTTTGCGCCAAGGGATCGTAAGTCTCCTTCGCGGGCAGCTTAAGCTGGGCGAGGGTATCGGGCAAGCGCTTGTGGATCAGCTTGTACCGCTGAATGAAGGCGTGCAGCCGCAGCAAGCGCATTTGAATTCGGGTGGTCGCGAATCCGTCCAAGATGATCGGCTCGGCGAAAACCATCGTCCCGACCATCTTATCGACAAAGGGGTCGGCGGACCATTTCGTACCGGCGGGCACCGCCTTGAAGGTCCAAGCGGGGATCTGTCGGATCACCCAATCGAATTTCTTGCGAACCGCAGTGCGGATAGCCCCCGGGTACCCACTGCGTTGAGCGGGCTTGGATTTCATATACAGCTCCAAGAGTAGCCGTTCGTCCTTGTCCTTCCGAAGCTCCCCGCCACCCTTGCGAGCTTCCTTGTCGACCTCCTTGAGCAGCACCAGAACTCCCGCCGTCGAGTCGTCGGCTTCCGCGAGCAAAGAACGCCGATAGACGTCGTCCGTCTCAAGCTTCCCCGTCGCGGCGACGATCAGGTCAAGGTCCCTCAGGGCAAAATCGGCCATGTGCCGGTCGAAGGCCGCATAGATAATCGAATCCATCGCGATGCCTACCAAGGCCGAGTCCAGAGACATCGGAATGAGGTCGTGCGAGACGCGGAGCATCAGGAGCAGATTTTGCGTCGCCGTCATGGAATGGCCTTGAGAGAGCCAAACGTCAGCCGCATTGACCGTGCCTTTCGTGATCGTCTTCAGCTCGGCATCGAGCGGAAAGATGATATTGGCCGTCAGTAAAGCAATGCCCTCCGCCCCGGCATTGGGCTTAGGTTTCAATGGAGTCAAATCGATAGGGTGCCGCGTCCCCTCCGCCATGAGCTTGAGAGCGCCATCCAAGGCCGCCATGCCGGACCGCACATCCGGATCCGAAATGGAAACGGGAGGCTTGGCTATCGCTAGTTGGAGGATGCGTCGATCCTTCTGCCCCAAATCCGCTGCCCGCACATAGTATTCGAGCCCGTTCTTCCCCGTCGGTTTCGGAAACAGCAGGCTGAAAAAAGGTTTGCGTGGGTTCGGTCCGAACTCCTTCCATAGCAAATCGTCCGGCTTTTGCTGCCCTAGCAGTGCGATGGAAACGAGAGTAGCAACAAGCATGTGTTAACTCCCACGAGCGCGCGCTGTCTCAGGTTGCAACCCAGCGCGAAGGCCATCCCGCCGCAACCCCGCGTGCGCCGCAGGCAATGAGCGAGGTAGCTCAGCCGTCTCCAAGTTCCCCTCGATCGTCGCCGTCTTCTTGAACGGCTCCTCCATCCGATCGAGCACCTTCCCTGATCGCACCAGCACGTTCCCCCGAAGCACGTTGCCCATCGGAGCCATCGGCTCCCGATCCAAGATCGGAACGAGCGCCGGGTATCGATCCTTCCAAGGCGAGGTCTTGTAAGGCACGGCTTTTAAACGCTCCTCCATCGTCGGACGAGACCCCGCCGCCCAGCCCAACCCCCGCGCATCGCAGTCGAAGGCCAAAGCGCAATCGACGAGAACGTTGTTCTCAACGACGTTGTCCCGCCCGCCCCCGATCAAGAACCCCCAATGTGACCGCTCGATCAAGTTGTCGTGAACGTGAATGCCCGAACCCAAGTCGTCGATATAAATCGCTGGCTCCCACTTCCGAATCCCGATGTTGTCGTGGAAGTGGTTGTAGCGAATCTCCGTCCCCCGCGCCGTCCAATCCCGACCCGTGTAGACCACACCACCATCCCCCGTCAAGGAGATCGTTTTGTAGAACTCGTTGTACTCGATCACATGATCGTTTCCAACGTAAATAATCGCCGAGTGAGGTGAATCGTGAAGGGCGCAATGCGCTACCCGGTTCCCAACCCCAAACAACGAAACCGCTGGCCGGTAAGTCTGGCTCCGCCGCTCGAAGTCGTGAATGTCGCAGTTATCGACGAAGTTCCGGCCAGGCGCCAGCGTATTCCGGTCGCCCCCTGAGAGCACTACGCCGCCTTCGCCCAGGTCCCAAAGGTCGCAGCTTTGCAGCCCTGAGTCATGCCCACCCTCGATCACCGCACCGCGTTCGCCCAATCCAAAGAACCGGCATCCCTCGACTCGCACCCGCTCTCCATTCGAAACCTGCACCCCGTCGCCTCGAGAAAGGCAAAAGTCCAACCCCCGCACCGTCACCTTCGAGGCGTCCTTGATCGAAAGCATGGGTTCGCCCAACACCGAGAGTTCCAACGCACCCGAAGACCGTGGGATCACGTAGAGCCGCGAAGTGGAGCGGTCGAGGTAATACTCTCCCGGCATATCGAGCTCTTCGAGTAGGTTCTCCGCGAAGAAAGGCGTCCCCTTCTCCACGCCATACACGTGCGGGTTCGCCAGCGTGATCTGCCCGGTAGCTGGATCGATCGCGGAGGCTCGAATGCTCTCGTCCGCCCAGTCGAACTTCCAATACCCATACATCCAGGCATCGGGCGCCCGGCCCCAGTTCTTTGCCCGATCCGTATCCGCCGTAAAGACCGGCTGCCGCTTCGGCTTGTCCCAATCCTTCTCGTTGTTCCCGCCCTCGATCACCGTCGCGACATGGGCGTATCCGCCATTCGGCCACCGGGCAAGGGTAAGAGGCTTTGAATCCTCGAAAAGCTCGTTCGGCGCTGCATGAACCGGCTGGGGAAACCCGCGGGCCGTAACCGGCGCAAGCCCGGCCAATAGAAGCTGCACCACCTTCACCTTCGCCCGAGCCCCAACGTCCACGATTCGCGAGAGCGCGTCCTGGTCGGTACAAGGCTTCAAAGAAGCCGCCGAAATCGCCACGCTCCCTTTGAAAACCGGCCTGGCGCCCTTCGCCGCCCGGATCGTCAGCCCCGAATCCCGTCCGTCGAAAGCCACGGTTCGCGTCAGCCGATATTGCCCGTCCAAAACGGTGATCGTGTGACAACCGGCCGTCCGCGCCAAGTCGCGCGCCGCCTCCAGCGTCGCTACCGGTCGATCCGCCGAACCCGGATTCCCATCGCTCCCACCCGTCGAGACAAATATCTCGCGCGGAGCGAGGACCGTAAGAGCGAGTGCCAGGAGCATGAATCCACTTTACTACCGGGCTCGCTCGGCCAAGACGAACCAATGCGCTCCCGGCGGGTCCGGCACGATCTCCGAATCCAATTCCGCCAGCCCAGCCAGAGCGAGCAGCCGCCGGTTCTCCTCGAGCCCGTAGTGGCTCCAAAACATTTCGACCCCATCCAAATAGGCTTCGCGCCCCTCCCAATCCTCAGCCCCCAGGACCAACATCGCTTTCCCTTCGGGCCGAAGCCACCGTGCCACCTTCCCCAAAATCACCGCATGAAACTCGCGCGGAACGTGAATGAGGGAATAGAACGCACAAACCCCGTCGAAGCTCTCAGGTGCGAACTCCAAAGCCGTCATATCCCCCACCTGAAAGTCCGCCCCAGGTACAAGCCCGCGAGCTCGCTCGACCTGCCCCGGCGAGATATCCACGCCCGACACGGAGAACCCGTGCTCGACCAACGTCCGCGCCACCGGTACCCCCGCCCCACAGCCCAAATCGAGCACTCGTCCGCCCGGCGGCAAAGCCGCTATCAACCGCTCCAGCCATCCGGACCCCTCGACCGTCCCCCGATCCGCCAGGTAAGCGTCCACGAGTTGGTCATAGCCTTGGGCGACTAATTTCAAAGCGTCGTCTTTGATAGAAAGATTCTATCGAAATCATAGAACACATGGGATAGAATAGGAACAAATGTCTACTAAAACTCAAAGGCCGCACAAAGACCGAATTCTCTCCGATCTGAACGACATTCGCAAGGAGCTGATCGACACCGTCAACCAGCTATCCCCGGATGAGCTCGACCGAGAATTCCCCCACGGAATCAAGAACTACCGAGCGATCCTCCAAGAAATAGGAGCCATGGAAGCCATCACCGTCGGTGTCCTCAAGGGTGAAAGCGACGATTGGGAAGCCGCTGTCGCCAAAGCCGGATGCAAAGGCCCCGATGCTGCCTCCGTAGTCGCCGATCTGAGCAAGCTACGAGAGGAAACCGTCGCCTATCTGGAGGCCGCCACCGAAGACCAGATGGAAACCCCCTTCGATCTTCCCCAAAGCTGGCACGGCTACTTCAACGCCCCCCACGTCGAACCCGAAGAGCTCTTCCGCTGGATCGTCCGCCACGAGTACTACCACCTCGGCCAAATGATCACCATGCGCTGGATGGACGGCCACAACCCCTACAAGTGAGGGACGTGATGGACGTGAAACATGGTGAATTCGTTGTGATTGCCCCTAGCCCCACACTTCACCTCCATCACGTCCATCACCTCCATCACATCAATCACGCCCATCACTTCCATCACCTCACTCACCTGCCCCCAACAAAACCTCAAACGCCACAACCGCCGCCGCGACGTGCACGTTCAACGACCGTCCCTTACCCCCCATTGGGATAAACACGGCCCCGTCGCACTGCTTCATGACGCTCCCATAAACTCCCGTCTGCTCGTTCCCCAAAACGAGGCAGACCTTGGGCGGGTACGGATAGCGCATGTAATGCTCAGCCCCCTCCGCGACCTCGACCGCCACCAACGAATACCCCTCCGATCGCAAGGTCGCCGCCGCGTCGTCATACCGGTCGAACTGCCGAAACGCCACCCGCCGATGGTTCCCCAGCGAAGTCACGCTGATCTGGGGATGCGGCGGCACGGGCGTCCGCCCTGCGCAAATCACCTCGACCGCCCCGCAGGCGTCCGCCACCCGAAAAAGCCCGCCCACGTTGTACGGATCGGTCCAATCTTGAAGCAGGAAGACGAGTTCGACAGAGTTCCACTCCGACCGGGCTCCCTTCATCATCTGCCGGACCCCCGTCTTCGACCGTATCTGCTTCATTTCAAAACGGGCTTCCAGGTCATAGGAGCCAGGTAGACGCCGTCAAGGTCCCAACCCGCGTCGCTCGCATACCAGTTCGGCCCATCCTGCACCACTTCCGCCGCATGGGAAGGGAAGCTGTAGATCGGCTTGAACTCCCAGTGATACGGATTCGGCGACCGGTAAACCGTCGTCTTGTGGTAGTCCCCGTCCGGCCCGACGAACAAATAGAAGTACTCGCCGTAGTGGACCACGAACGGCGATTCTGTCGGCCCTCCGAACGTGCCCTTCTCTTCGTGCGTGAACGCCACTCGCGCGGGCGACCAGTCGAGCAAATTCTTGCTCGTCCGCACGTTCACCACGTGGTGGTTGTTCTCCTTGTCGAAGTTCGCCGTGTAGTAAAGGTAGTAGGTGCCGTCGACCAGCAGCACCATCGGATCGCGTGCGTCGTAAAAGTCCTGAAAGAGGGGATTCTTCTTGTAGCGGGTCCAGGTTTTAAGGTCCTTCGAAGTCGCCAAATCGATCTGGTAGTGATAGTTAGAAACCTGGCTGCCCGCGCAGTAGAACATATGGTACGTGTCGCCCTTCTTGATCACGAATGGCGCCCAAAGGTGGTTCTCCCCCAGCTTCGGGTCCCAGGTCAAAGCAAAGGGTTGCTTCTTCCAAGGCGCCCCCAATAACGTCGGCGAGGTTGCGTGGGCAAAGTTCTTTTCCTGCATCGGATTCGCAGGCTGCGCGTGGGTGATTCCGTACAAGTGCCACCCATCCTCCCCCTTGATGAAGCAGTGGTCGTTCACATACCACTTCTCAGGCTCCCCCGTCGATTGATCGTAGATATGCTCGAACTTCCCGACCTCCGGAACGGAGGGCACGAAGTCCATCTGCGCCGTCTCTCTCGGGTGGTTCCACTCCGAGTACGTGGCGACCGCGTCGACGATCCGGAACCCGTCCTTCGTCCCGAAGGGTTCCACACCGTACGCTTCCAGCAGGGGATAGGCCCGCTTTCCAACCCAAACCCGAATGCGCTTGTCCGAGGCTCGAATCGTCAAATCGAGCTTGGAGCCATCGAGCGATCCCCAGGGAAACGTCGCCAGCCGCTCTTCCTCTGGCCATCGGCCGACTCGGGAAAGAATCAGTTGCCCCAAGCGGGCGTCGAGCACGACTGAGTAGCCCTTCTCCAGCTTCTCGTCCGCCCAAAACATCACCCCCGCGGCTCGTCCATCCTTCAGCGTCACCTTTGGCGACCAGGTCAGGGAGGCGTGCGATTGGGAGTTCGCCGCCTCGCGCATGTCGTTGCTGCCGGAAAGCGTCCGGTCAGGCGCGAAAGCTTGGTTCATAGCGACAAAAGCGAGCAGGTGGGTGATCAAAACGGCAGGTGCTTCCTATGGAATTCCAGCGCCTCACGGACGTGGGTATCCCAGTATTCCCAAGTGTGAGCGCCCGGAAACTCCTCGTATTCGTGTTTGATCTCCAACTCCTCTAAATGCTTGTGGTAAGCCCGGTTGGATTCGATCAGGAAATCGTCCACCCCGCAGTCGAACCGCAAAAATGGCATCTTCGAAGGCCGCATCTTCCCGACCAGCGCGTAAAGATCGTTCGATCCTCCCTCGGAATCCGGCCCGAAAATGCGGGTTGCCTCCGCCACAAAGGCGTCGTCTCCCCGTGGTGGCCAGTGCCCGCAGTGCATCGCCCCCGAATGGGAAACTGCCGAATGAAACCGCTCCGGGAACCTCAGCGCCAGCTTGAAAGCCCCATACCCGCCCATCGAAAGCCCCGTGACACACCAAGGCCCCACCGTCGGAAAAGTCTTCTCGATGAGTTCCGGAAGCTCCCGCCCGATCGCCGTCTCGTACGCGTACCCCTCCGCCGCGTCCGTATACCAACCCCGCCCCCCATCCGGCATCACCACGATCAACGGCAGCCCCTCCACATACCGCTCGATGGAAGTCCGCCGCATCCAAATCGACTGATCGTCCGAGAGCCCGTGAAGCAAAAACATCACATGAAACGGCCCCTCGATGCTCGGATCGGGCAAAAGAATCTCCGCCTGCGTCTGCTTCACCAGCGCGTGTGAGAAGTATCGATAGGTGAGGTGGGGCATAGCCTAATGGTAAATCTCAACGCGAATACCGTAAAGCCCCACGATCGAAGAATGTAGCCGAGGGCTTTAGCCCTCGAGGGAGCGTCCGCCCAGCAGAGTGCTATCGAGCTACTACGATGCCCTACGCACTAACGCACCCCAAACGCACTCACGCACTCGCCTTAACCTGCGTCGACTCCTTCAACGTCTCCGTCCGCCGCAGCTTCCACTTCCCATCCAACCGCGCCCAGGAGTCCCGATACTCATGCCGATGCAAGACCCTCTTGCCATCGACGAGCAATTCCTGCGTCTCCACATCGATCACGACCGCCGCATCGTCGCTCTGCTGCTCGACCTTCTTGATCTTCGACGAGTACTTCATCGTGTCCTGATGAAGCTCCTTGCGCAACTTCAAATAAGCCATGTACTTGTCCCGCGAAGTCTCCTCCTTCACAACGTTGACCAGCACATAGTCGGGGGCAAGGATGTCATCCAGCGTCTCGACGTCGAAAGCCATATAAGCTTTCGTCCACCGGTCGTACTGAACCTGCAAATCCGCCTTCACGTTGGCCCCCATAAAGACCAGGAGAATCAAGACCGCCCGAACCATCCCACAAGTGTATCGCCCCCAAACGCCTCAAGAAGGCGTCACCTCCATCACTTCCATCATCCCTTCACCTCCATCATCCCCTTGACCTCACAGCCCGCTGCCCTCCTCACCTCAGAGTAGACTAACGTCTGTGAATCTGACCCAGGATCAAGCCCGGTCGATCATCTTGCGACGGCATGGCCTCGTCGATCCTTTCGACAAGCCCCTGGAGGCGATGCGCGCCGTTTTCGCCGTCCAAACCCAATACGCCGCCAGCCTCCCCGCCGCCCTCGCCGTCCGCACGAAGGGCCTCAAGGCGAACTGGCACAAGAAGGCCGAGCACAGCGACGTCGTCAAATCCTGGACCCTCCGCAACACCCTCCACGCCCAAACCGCCGAGGACCACGCGCTCTACGTCTCCGTCGCCGGGAAGCGCATCTACGGGCGTTACCTGGATTGGATGCGGCGCAGCGTCGGCTGGGAGGGCGAAAAGCTCCAAGGCATGCTCGACCGCACCCTGGAAGCCCTGAAAGATGGCCCCCGCAGCCGAACCGAAATCCACGCCGTCGTTCCCGAGTGGAAGGAACATCCAAGCGTCGGCTGGGGAGCCGACATGATGGGCCTCGCCTGCTTGGGCAAGGTAAAGCTGATCGTCACCGAAGGCGGCCCCACCCTTTTCGCCCTTCACGAAACCGAGTTTGTCGAACCCACCGAGGCCGCCAAAGAACTGGCCCGCCGCTACTTCGCCAGCTATGGACCCGCCACTCTCTCCGACTTCGCCTACTGGTCCGGCCTCAAAGTCGAGACCGCCAAACCCGCCCTCCAAGCCATCGAAGACGAGTTGACCGAGGTCCAAGTCGAAGGCATGAAGGGTAAACGCTGGATGATGCCCGCCGAAATCGCCGAAGACATCCCCAAGCTCCGCCTCCTGGCGAAGTTCGACCCCCTCACCATGGGCCACGCCGATAAGTCCCTCTTCCTAGACCCGAAATACTTCAAGCAAGTAAGCCGCGCCGCCGGTCAAGTCGAAGCCACCATCCTCGCCAACGGCCGCATGGTCGGCACCTGGCGCTTCGTCCGCAAAGGCACGACAAGCGAAGTCGTCGTCGAACCCTTCAAAAAGATCGCCAAAACCTACGAAGCAGGAATCGAAAGAGAAGCCCGAAAGATCGCCAAATCCCTCGGCTTCAACCAAGTCGAGGTCCGTAGCGTAAACAGTGTCTAATGAAATGAAGTGTGTTAACCCCGAGTGTCGGAGGGAAGTAGATGAAGCCTGGGCATTCTGCCCAAGCTGCGGCCAAGACAACCGCCCACCCGAGTCGCGCCCTGCCGTCCAGGAGCACGCCCACGAATACATGGGCGAAGAACCCTACTGCATCGTCTGCGGCTGCATCCCCGACGTCGCCGGACGCTCCCCATCCGCCCAAAGAGCGATAGCCGCCATCTCTCTGGGGCTTGGCCTTCTTCTTTTCGCCCTCTTCATCGACTACATGGTCGTGTCGTTTTCAGGCTCCGGTTTCTTCAAGGATCAGATTCAAGACCTGAATAACATGGGCACCCGCCGCCACCCCCTCGGCTCCACCATCGCCTGGATCGTATTCATCCTTGGCTTCGCCGGGGTAAGCCACGCCTTCTACATCATGTATCCCAAGGCGGCAAGAGCCAACGCCCGCGCAAATCGCAACCGAAACGCCTACTGGAACTACGAAGACGATAAGCCCTGGTGGCAACGCCGGAACCGCTGGTAAAGATTTTCTGCCCACCGCTAGAACGATTCCCACCCTTGCTTCGTCGTATAAGAAAACGAACTTTCAATTTCTTCTGAAAGTTCATTGAAAACGAGCCATGATAAAGGTATAACTTTCGAGCGACAACATGGGCAGCGACGCGATTTGGCAAAGAGAGGGGACGAACAAGCGCACAGCCGTGCAAGGCATGTTCGCCGAAATCGCACCTACCTACGACCTCCTGAACTCCATGATGTCCCTGCGCCTGCACCACCGCTGGCGCGCCTTCGCCGTCCGCAAAATGAACCTGACCCAGGGCGATAGAGCCCTCGATGTCTGCTGCGGCACTGGCGACTTCATGATTCCCCTCAAAAAGGCCGTCGGCGAACAAGGCTTCGTCTCCGGCGTCGATTTCTGCCTCCCGATGCTCCACCAAGCCCAAAAGAAGGGAGAAGCCAACCTCACCCTCGGCGATGCGTGCCGGCTCCCCGTTCAGGCCGAGGTCTTCGATGGCGTCAGCGTCGGCTGGGGCATCCGCAACGTCCCCGACATCGACGCCGCCCACCGCGAGCTTTTCCGGGTCCTGAAAAAAGGCGGACGCTTTGTCTCCCTCGACATGGCCCGGCCCCGCGCCCGGTTCCTGCGCGGCATTTCCGAATTCGTCTTCAATACTCTCGTGCCCCGAATGGGAGCCATCTTCGGCAAAACTCAGGCCTACACCTACCTGCCGAAGAGCACCCAAAAATTCTGGACCCGAGAGCAGCTTGCGGCCTCGATGGCGAGCGCCGGCTTTACCGACATCGGGTTCAAAGACCTGATGTTCGGCAATATCTGTGTCCACTGGGGGCGCAAACCATGACCGCAACCGCACTAATCGATCTCAGCAATGGCCGCATCCGGCCCGAGCTTCTCGCTCAGGTTTCCGACGAAGTCGCCCAAGTCGAATCCGAACTGGCGCGGCAGATGCACTCGCAGGTGGAGATGGTGAAGAACGTCTCCCACCACACCCTCGACGCGGGTGGAAAACGTCTGCGCCCCGCCTTCGTCGCCCTCTCCGCCAAAGCCACCGGCCTGCCCTACGACGAAGAGCGCACCCGTAAGATCGGGGCCTGTATGGAGATGATCCACATGGCCACCCTGATCCACGACGACGTCATCGATAACTCCGCCACCCGCCGCGGACGGGAAACCGCCAGCGCCGTCTACGGCAACACCGGCTCCATCCTCGCCGGAGACGTCCTCCTCGCCAAAGCCATGCGCATTCTCGCCGAGGACGGCGACCTCGCCATCATCAAGACGACCAGCGAAAGCGTCGTCGAAATGGCCGAGGGCGAAGTTCGCGAGCTCGAGACCCGCCTCCAGTTCGACCTCGACGAGGAAACCCACCTCGAAATCCTCCGCCTCAAGACCGCCAGCTTCATCCAATGCTGCTGCGAGGTCGGCGCCCTCATCACCGGCGCCCCCAAGGAGATCAGCGAGGCCCTTCGCGACTACGGTCACCACGTCGGCATGGCGTTCCAAATCGTGGACGACCTCCTCGACTATCGCGGCGACAAGGCCAAGACGGGCAAGCCCGTCGCCACCGACTTCCGCGAAGGCCAAGCCACCCTCCCCCTCATCTTCCTCCGCGACAAGATGAGCGAGCAGGAAGCCTCCGTCGCCCGCCAGAAGTTCGGCGCGGGTGTCAGCGACGACGAGATCCGCATGATCTCCGATTGGATGGCCACCCGAGGCTCCTACGAGCAGGCCGAACAGCGAGCCCTGGAACACCTGCAAAAAGCCCTCGCCGCCCTCGCCCTCCTCCCGGAAAGCTCCGAGCGAGACCTCCTCGAAACCGTAGCCCACTACGTCATCCGCAGAGAGCTATAACCTCCAAAATCCAAAATCGAGAATCCAAAATCCCGAAACCGGGATAATCGAGTGCGTGCTTACGGCGACGCTTCTCCTTTTCTCCCACGCCTCCGCCCAGCCCTTCGATCTCAAGGTCGAATACCTCCGAAACCCGGTTGTCGTCTCCACGACCCGACCACGCTTTTCGTGGAAGGTAAAGGGCGCGGATCAGTCCGCCTACGAAATCGTCGTCACCGATGGCTCAAAGCAAGTTTGGGATAGTGGCAAGGTCGTCAGCGAGCAACAGCTTTTCGTGCCCTACGGTGGCCCCGACCTGGCTCCCGCGTCTCATCTGGAATGGCAAGTCCGCCTCTGGTCCGACCAGGACCGCCCGGGAGGATGGAGCGACCTCTCCACCTTCGGTATTGGCCTGCTGAGCGACGGCGACTGGCACGCCAAGTGGCTCTCCGACAACCTCTATCCCAAGGGCGCGGAGACGCTTCCCCCCGTCCGCCTTCGCCGGGAATTCTCCCTCGGCAAGCCGATCCGGCGCGCCACCCTCTACACTGTCGCCCTCGGCGCATACGAGGCCCGCATCAACGGCCGCAAGGTTGGCGATACGATCCTCACCCCCGAGTGGACCGACTTCAACAAGCGCGTTCTTGAGCAGGGATACGATGTAACCCGCCTCGTGAAAAAAGGCCGCAACGCCCTCGCCGCCACCGTCGGCGACGGCTGGTACGCCGGGCGTCTGGGAATGCTCCAAGGCCTCACCGGCCACCTTCCGCGCTACTTCTACGGCAGCCGCCCCAAATTCCGCGCCCTGCTACGAGTGGAGTACAAGAACGGCGAAATCTCCGACGTTGCCACCGACGAGACCTGGAAGACCTCCGCGAACGGCCCCATCCGCTCCTCCGACATCTACGACGGCGAAACCCAAGACCTCCGCCTCACCTCACGCGGCTGGGACAAACCCGGCTACGCCGAAAAGGGCTGGACCGCCGCCGACGTCGTGGACAACGCCCCCATCGAGATCAAACCTCAACCCAGCGAGCCGATCCGCGTTGTAAAAGAGCTGAGGCCCGTCCGCCTCACCGAGCCCAAGCCCGGCGTCTACGTCTTCGACCTCGGCCAAAACATGGTCGGTTGGCCCCGCATCGATGTAACCGGCGCTACGGGAGCAAACATCCAAATCCGCCACGCCGAAGTCCTCAACGGCGACGGCACCATCTACGTCGACAACCTCCGCGGAGCGCCCTGTATCGATCACTATATTCTCGCCGGTGGTGGCAGGGAGCGGCTGGAACCCCACTTCACCTACCACGGCTTCCGCTACGTCGAGGTCACCGGCCCCATCGCCCCCATGCAGATCGGCGACCTTCTCGGACGCGCATTCTGCACGTCGGCCAAGGAGACCTCGGTGTTCCAGTGCTCGAACCCGATGCTCAATCGCCTCTTCGAGAACATCCGCTGGACCCAGCGCGCAAACCTCATGGGCATCCCCACCGACTGCCCCCAACGAGACGAGCGCCTCGGCTGGATGGGGGACATCACCGCCTTCGCCCAAACCTCCATCTTCAACATGGAGATGAACGGCTTCTTCGCGAAGTGGTTCCCCGACATCCGCGACGCCCAAGACGCCGAGGGCCGCTTCTCCGATATCTCCCCCAGCTACCTCCCCGGCAAGCGTTTCCGCGGCGTCGCCGCCTGGGGCGATGCGGGCGTTGTCGTCCCTTGGCGCGCATGGCGCAACTACGGCGACAAAGACCTGATCGCTAGCCACTTCGACGCCGTCAAGAAATGGGTCGATCACATCGACGGCGAGAACCCCGACCATATCTGGGCCAAAGACCGTAACAACGACTACGGCGACTGGCTGAACGGCGATACCCTCGTCAAAGATGGCTGGCCCCGCAAGGGTGGAGAAGTGCCGAAGGAAATCTTCGCTACCGCCTTCTTCTACCAGTCCACCTCCATGGCCTCCCAGATGGCCCATGTCCTCGGCAACCCGAGCGACGAGCAAAAATACGCCGCCCTCGCCACCCAAATCAAGGAGGCGTTCCAAGCGAAATACATCGACGCCGATGCCAAGATGCCCGGCGACACCCAAGCCGGATACGCCCTCGCCCTCGAATTTGGCCTCGTCCCCGCCGACAAGATCCCCGCCGCCCGAAAGTTGATGCTCGCCGCTCTGGATCGCTACCAGGGCCGCATGTCCACTGGCTTCCTCACAAGCCTCATGCTCATGCGCCAGCTCACCGAGATGGGTAGCTCCGATGCCGCCTACAAGCTCGTCACCACGAGCGACTTCCCAAGCTGGGGCTTCATGGTCTCAAACGGCGCCACCACTATTTGGGAGCGTTGGGACGGCTACGTAAAGGGCCGCGGCTTCCAAGATGCGGGCATGAACTCCTTCAACCACTGGGCCTTCGGCAGCGTCGGCCAGTGGATGATGAACTCCATCCTTGGCATCGACCAAGCCAAAGACTCCGTCGCCTGGTCCAAGATCGTCGTGAAGCCCATCGCGGGCGGCGGACTCGACCACGCGAGCGGCAGCTACGACTCGCCGCGTGGCCTCATCAAGAGCGCCTGGAAGCTGTCCGGCGACCGCATGACCGTCGACGTCACCATCCCCTACAACACGACCGCCGAAATCTACGTCAAGGGCGCCGAAGGCAAACCGACCCGAACCGAGGGCGAATGGTCCGTCTTCCAGGTCGGTGGTGGTAACTACCACTACACGGGGCGTCCTTGAAGCGATACCCTCTCTACATCTTCGACCTAGACGGCACCCTCTTCCGAGGCGAAGAACCCATTACCGGCGCTTCGGAGGCCCTGCGCCGCCTCCGAAGCGAAGGTAGTCAAATCCGCTTCCTCACCAACAACTCCAGCCAAACGAGGGAAACCTACGTTGCGAAACTCAGAAGGCTGGGCTTCGAAGCCGAACCCGAAGAGGTCTACTCCTCCGCCATCGGCACCGCCACCTGGCTCCGCGATAACGGCTTCAAATCCGCCTTTCCGGTAGGCGAACCTGGCCTGACCCAAACCCTGGAAGCCGCCGGTATCGCAACCACCGCCGCCACTCCTCAAGCCGTCGTAGTGGGCATCTGCAAATCGTTCACCTATGACCTCTTGAACCAAGCCATGCAGCACATCCGTAAGGGGGCAAGGTTCGTAGCCACCAACACCGATCCCACCTACCCCATGGAAGGCGGCCACTTTGTCCCCGGCGCAGGCAGCATCGTAGCCTCCGTCCGCACCTGCGGGGAAACGGAACCCGTAGTCATCGGCAAACCCAATCCCTACCTAATCGAGCTCATCCTCCGAGATGCCGCAATCTCACCCAGCGAAGCGCTGGTAGTAGGCGACCGAATGGACACCGACATCGACGCCGGTAAAAGAGCAGGCTGCCCAACTCTCCTGGTCCTAACCGGAGCCGCCACCGAAGCCCCCAAAGACCAACCCTGCCTCCCCAGCGTCGCCGACCTCTAAGAAAAAGAGCGGGCTAAAGCCTCCCCTTGCGTGCAGGGGGAGGGCAGGGTGGGGGTGCTACTACCAAAACAGAGAGCCTGGAAGTCATAAACCCCGAAGGGTGTAGCCGCCGGTCAAGCCCGGCGAACAAAGAGATCGCCAAACAGAGCGCTCTCTCCAAGCCCACGCGGAGCGTGTAGCCGTGGGCAACGACCACGTCCGGAAAACAACCCCAACGGGGTTGCGTCAAAAACCCCTACTCAAACAACCCACCGCTGCTCTTGGGCGGCGTCAACCCAAGGTGCCGATACGCATGCTCCGTAACCGCCCGCCCCCGAGGCGTGCGCTGGATAAACCCCTGCTGCAGCAGATAAGGCTCGTAAACGTCCTCGATCGTCGTCGAGTCCTCGCCCGTGGTCGCCGCCAACGTCTCCAGCCCCACCGGCCCCCCCTTGTACTTCTCGATCATCGCCCGCAGTAGCATCCGGTCCACCCGGTCCAGCCCCAGGTGATCGACCTCCAACGCCGTACAAGCCTTCGCCACGATCGGTTGATTGATCGAAGACAAATTCTCCACCTGCGCGAAGTCCCGCACCCGCCGCAAAAGCCGGTTCGCGATGCGAGGCGTCCCTCGCGCACGTTTCGCGATCTCTTCCGCCCCGTCCGGGTCGATCCGGTAACCGAGAATCCCTGCCGAGCGCTCGATGATCTGATACAGTGCGTCCCCATCGTAAAACTGAAAGTGGGAAATGATCCCGAACCGGTCGCGTAGCGGCCCCGTAAGCAGCCCTTGCCGGGTCGTAGCCCCGATGACCGTGAAACGGGGCACATCGAGCCGTATAGACCGCGCCGCAGGCCCCTTGCCGATCATGATGTCCACCTTGCAGTCCTCCATCGCCGGGTAGAGGATCTCCTCGACGGGGCGGCTGAGCCGGTGGATCTCGTCGATAAACAGCACGGCTCCCGGCTCCAGGTTGGTGAGAATCCCGACCAAATCCCCCGGCCGTTCGATAGCCGGCCCGGAAGTGATGTGGATCACCGCGTCCATCTCCAGGGCGATGATATGCGCCAAGGTCGTCTTGCCCAGCCCCGGAGGCCCATACAACAGCACGTGGTCCACCGGCTCCCCGCGCTGCCGGGCCGCCTTCAAGAAGACTTCCAGGTTCGACTTGAGCTGCTCCTGCCCGATGAACTCCGTCAACCGCTTGGGTCGGAGCGAAAGCTCGACCGAATACTCGCCCGGAAGCTGCTCCGGCGTCAGTTCGTCGCGGTTCATTTCTTAAGCACCCGTAGGGCGTGCCGTAGCTGCTCCTCCACCCCGTCCGCGCTGTCCCGAGCCTCGCTCGCTGCCGATTCCGCCTCGCTGCGCCGGTAGCCAAGCGAGAGCAAAGCATCCACCAACTCGTCGGGCGGCGAAGCCGCAGGCTGCGCGGAAACCGCCGCCGCGATCTTCCGGTGAATCTGCTCCTCCCCGATCTTCTCCTTCAATTCCAAGATGATCCGCTCGGCGAGCCGAGCCCCCACACCCGTGGCCCGCGTTAAAACCCGGGCGTCCTGAGCCAAAATCGCTCCCGCCACCGCGTCCTCTCCGACAGCACCCAGCAAGGAGAGCGCCACCTTCGGCCCGCACCCCTTCACCGTCATCAGCAGGTCGAATATCCGCCGTTGGAAGGTCTCCAAGAACCCATACAGCGAAACCCCGTCCTCGCGAAAAATCTGCCGCGTCAGGAGCGTCACCTCGTCCCCGAAAGAGGGCATCCGCAGCAGAACCGTTTCCGGCACGGACACCTCGTATCCCACCCCGCCGCAGTCCACGACCACGAGATTCCCATCCGTCTCTACCAAGGCGCCCCGCAGCCGTCCAATCATACGCATAAAGTTACCATGCGTCTACGTAAATTCCAAGTGATTGCACATAGGAGCAGGAACCTGGCAAGCTCGCCCCGAACGTAACAAGTGCATGGCGACGAGCGACGAAGCGCGTCCAGCAGACGAGTCGATCCTCACCGAGGTGAAATTCGAAGACGGCTTCACCGTCAAGTCGATGATCGGCGCGCTCTTCATCGCCCTCTTCATGCTCCCCGGCGGCCTCTATCTCGGCCTCGTCGCGGGTCAGGGAGTCGGCGATGCCGCCGAGTGGGTCACCATCGTTCTCTTCGCCGAAGTTGCTCGCCGTAGCTTCCAACCTCTCCGCAAGCAGGAAATCTACATCCTCTTCTACATCGCATCCGGCCTCACCTCCGTCGTAGCGATTGAAAAAGGCCTGGGCGGTGGACCCTTCTCGACCCTCATCTGGAACGCCTATTTCGCCACCTCGCCCGCCGCGGCGCCTTTCGCGAGCAAAATCCCCACCTGGGCTGTGCCCCATGGCAATAGCCCCGCTATGTTCCAACGCGAGCTGTGGCACCACGACTGGTGGGTTCCCATCGCCATCCTCGTCGTCGTCGAGGTCTGTAACCGCCTAAGCTGGATGGGTCTCGGTTACGCCCTCTTCCGGGTCACCAGCGACATCGAAAAGCTCCCTTTTCCATATGCGCCGGTGGCCGCCAGCGGCGCAACAGCTCTCTCCGAAGCGGGAACCGAGAGCTGGCGCTGGGGAATCTTCTCGAGCGGCACCGTCGTTGGCCTCCTCTTCGGCCTCGTCTACGTCGGCCTCCCCGTCATCACCGGCACGATCTTTTCCCACCCGTTAGAGATATTTCCAATCCCCTTCAAGGACTACACGACCGCCGTCCAGACCGTCCTTCCCGCCGCCGTCGTCGGTATCTCGTTCAGCCTTGGAAACGTCCTCATGGGCTTCGTGCTGCCCTACGAGATGGTGGCCGGATCGTGCGTGGCTAGCGTCTTCGCCATGATCTTCATGAACCCGATCCTCCAAAAGATCGGCCTCCTCCCCCATTACAAGCTTGGCAGCGACGCCTTCATGACCAAGGTGACCGCCGACATGGATTTCTGGCTCTCCGTCGGCATCGGCGTGAACGTCGCCATCGCTATCATCGGCATCAGCCTCATCCTCAAAACGTTGAGGGAAGCGAAACGACTCCGGCGAGAACGGCAGATCAGCCTGTCCCCACCCTCTGGCCGAGGCGACATCCCCGTCAAGTTCGCCCTCCTGGCCTGGGCCTTCAGCGTCGTCGTGATGATCCTCCTGTGCCACTACTACGTGCCCAAATTCCCCGTCTGGATTCTCCTCTTCTTCGGCTTCTTCTGGAGTCCCCTCAATAGCTACATCTCCGCCCGCATGATCGGCCTCACCGGCAAGGGCGTCGGTTTCCCCTATATCAAAGAGGCCAGCGTCGTCGCATCCGGCTACCGCCAGCTCGACATCTGGTACGCCCCCATCCCCTTTGCCGACCACGGTTGGGCCGCCCAGCGCTTCCGAGAGGTCGAGCTCACCGGCACGAAGTTCACCAGCCTCTTCAAGGCTGAAGCCTTCATGCTTCCCATCGTCCTCATCTGTAGCTTCCTCTTCTGGGCGTTCTTCTGGAACTCGAACCCCCTCCCCAGTGGCCAATTCCCCTACATCCAGCGCTATTGGCCCCCCCAAGCCACCATGCAAGCCGTCATCATGCGCATCAACGACCCCGGTGCCGGTGGCGAAAACTGGTTCGCCCAGGCCATCAAACCCCTCTACATCGGCCTGGGCGCGGCGGGCGGCCTCGTCGCCTACAGCCTCTGCGGAGTCTTCAAAGTCCCGCTCCTCGCCTTTTATGGCTTCGCCGGCGGACTTGGGCTCTTCCCCGCGAACACGGTCCCCCAATTCTTCGGAGCCATCGCCGGAAAGAGATATTTCGCCAAGAAATACGGCCAAGAAAACTGGACCCGCTACGCCCCCGTCCTCTTCGCCGGCTTCGCCTGCGGCACCGGCCTGATCTCAATGGTCTGCATAGCCATCGCCCTCATCGCCAAAGCTGTCGCGAAGCTTCCTTACTAAGCTGCGTAGGTAACCTACACCCAGATGTTGTCGCTGCTCGCAGGCATCGTTTTGAGCCAAATTTCATCGCCCGATTTACCACCGCTGCCCCCGCGCGAGATGGCTTGGTGGCAAGACGCCAAGTTCGGCATGTTCATTCACTGGGGCGTCTATGCGATTCCGGCCAGGGGCGAATGGTACATGAACAACGAGCATGTAGCCGTGGATCGGTATCGAAAGCTTGGCGAGCAATTTAATCCCTTGCGTTACGACCCCGCTCAGTGGGTCAAGATCGCTCGCGATGCAGGCATGAACTATATGGTGCTCACCGCTCGGCACCATGACGGTTACGCGCTTTGGGATAGCCAGGCCAGCATCGACGGCTTCACCAGCATGCAAATGGCGGCCAAGCGAGACTTGGTTAAGCAGTATGTCGATGCTTGCCGGAATGCCAAAATGCGGGTTGGTCTTTATTACTCGCTCATGGATTGGCGGATTCCCGGCTACTACAAACCGCGCGAACTCCCGGAGAGCGCTCAGGCTCTGAAACGCCAGTGCTACGGTCAAGTCGAAGAGCTGACCCATCGCTACGGGAAGATCGACGTGCTTTGGTACGACGGTGGCTGGCTGAACATGCAGGGCTCCGATGCCGATGCAGCCTGGCTATGGGAGCCGGTCAAGCTTAACCAGATCGTGCGACGAAATAACCCCGGGACGGTCATCAATCCGCGCTCCGGGTGGGAGGGAGACTTCGATTGTGACGAAGGAGGCGCTTCGGTGAAAGGCCCGATCCGGTCTCGCCCTTGGGAGAAGTGCTTGAACCTCAACCAGACGAGTTGGGGCTTCAACCGCGCTCAGAATCTCATGTCGTTCGATGAGATCGTGGGCATGCTGGTCAACGTCGTCGTACGAAACGGCAACATGCTGCTTAACGTGGGACCGGACGCCGACGGAGTTATTCCGCCCTCCCACGCGGCACGTCTCGCTGAGGTAGGCGCCTGGCTGCACAAATATGGGGCGAGCATCTACAAGACTCGCGGCGGTCCGCTTCCGCCGGTGGATGGCGTCTATGGCACGACGTTCCGAGGGAAGACCATCTACGTACATTGGCGCAGAGGCGGGGCCGATGAGCTTACGCTTCCGGCCCTCAAGGGCAAGGTTCTCAAGTCCACGGTTCTTACAGGCGGCAGTGTGCGCGTCGAGCAGAACGAAAGCGGGGTAAAGCTACGGCTCGCGGATGCGCCCGCTGGGTTGGTGGATACGATTGTCCGGCTCGACACGAATTTAACCGTGACCTTGCAAGGGTAAACCACCTCCAAGGCCTAGTTCGAAGGAGTAGCGTGCAAATGAAACTCCAACCGCACCTCATACGCACGCGGCCAAGGCAAGAAAATCTTCACGTCGCTCATCGAAGAGATCTCGTACTGCCGAGTCCCCGCATAGAATTTCTTCCCCTGGAACTCGTCCTCGAAATACCGGTCGAGGTGCGACCGCAAATCTGAAGCGACGAAGTCGTTGATCTCGTCGAACGCCTCCCCATAGGTCTCCTCCCGGCTTGCTTTCGGGCTCGCGTCGATAAGCTGGTAAGCCTGGGGTCGGGTGAACTTGTGATACGCGTAGTCGTTCACGAACCGGTGCAGCAGGAACTCTCGCTGCGCCAACTCCCGGGCCAGAGGATCGACCTTCAGACGCCGCGCCAACAGGTATACGTTCGCTGCCGGAATCGTCGTCCCCAGCGTGTTGCCCGCCGTATTCCATCCCGCGAACGAAAGCAGCTTGAACATTCGGTCGTTCTGGTTCAAGGTTGCAAACAGCTCGGCGTCTGCTGTCCCGTCTTTCCCGATATTGATGTCCGCCACCGCCACCGGAAAACCCTGGTCGATCTCCCCCGTCAGGTTCGCCTGGAACTCGGAAAAGGGCTCCGCGCGCCGGTCCGGTACGTTCACATAGAGCGTGTAGTCGAAGTTCTCGTCCCCCGTCGCGATGGAAGCTCCGCTGGAAACGATCTGGTCCGTCAAACTCCTGTCGATCGGCTTCGACTCGTAGTTCGCGATCTTCGTTTTCTGCGCCTCGTCCGAATAAACGATCCGCAGTTTCGGAGCCCAGCCCGACCGTCGAAGCAAGGCCCGGCTCAGCAAAATGTTCGCAAGCTGGTCCACTCCTTCGCAAAAGTAGACGTCTTCCTTCGCCTTCGCCACCGTCACGATCCGGCGCAGCCGCTCCGTTTCGGGAATGTGTGGCCCGTACGGCTTCGCGTCGTCCTGTCCAAAAATCAGGAAGTCGAACTGGTGTTTCCCAACGCGGTAGATCAGGTTGCGCATCACGTCCACGTTCCGCGCTCGCGCCTCCTCGTACTTCATCAGCTCGTTCGTCGGCACCTTGACGAACAGGGCGTCGATCCGCTTCTTGAGGTCGGCTGAAGGCTCCCGGCGATACTGGTCGCGTAACTCCTCCAGCTTCGAAAGCTGGAGTCGCCAAGCCGCCGTCGAGCGCGTTGCCGTAGGCGCCAATCGCATGATCGCCGAGAATAAGTAAAACTTCGTATTGGGAAACTTGTCCCGAATTCTCTTGAGCCGCGCGATCCGCTCGGAAGCCAGCGATAGAGGAATTTCGTTCGTCCGGCTCGCGATCAGGCCCCCATAGGCGATCATGTCCGTGTTGACGATAGCCGCCGAGACGTCGCTGAAATCCTGGTCCTCGAGCCAATCCAGGATCGCGTCGGGGTTTCCGGGTTGGATAAACCGCCCCAAATCCTCGTACGGAGGCATCACGACGCGCACGTTCGCCATGCTTCCGATCATCTGTGCGAACTGCCCGGCCGCGGGACGGCTGTCGAGGGGAACGAGTAGAACTCGCTCCGCCTGTGCGGCAACGGCAAAAAAGCACAATGCCAGTGCCGCAAAAAGCCTCATGGAACGATAAAGATACCCGGCTCAGACAAAATGAGCCATGCATGATCGTCAGGCCGCTTTCGACCTCCTCTGCACCCACACCCAATCGGATTCCCTGCGCCGCCACTGCCTGGGCGTCGAGACGGCCATGCGCTGGTATGCGCGCCACCTGAACGAGGACGAAGAGACCTGGGGCATCACCGGCCTGCTCCACGACTTCGACTACGAAGCCCACCCTGACGAGCACCCAAGCTGGGGCATGAAACTCCTTGAAGAGCAAGGCTGGGACCCCAAAATCATCCGCGCCATCGGCTCCCACGCCAACTACTCCGGGATCTCCCGAGACACCCCGATGGAGAAGTACCTCTACGCCTGCGATGAATTGAGCGGCTTCATCACCGCCGTCACCTACGTCCGCCCCAGCAAGAGCGTCCACGAGGTCGAGGTGAAAAGCGTCCTAAAGAAGCTCAAAACCCCAGCATTCGCCGCCGGAGTCCACCGCGACGAAGTCTACGAAGGAGCCGAAGCCATTGGTCTCCCCCTCGAAGACCACATCGCCAACATTATTGAGGCGTTCAAAGGAAACGCCGCCGAGCTTGGCCTGTCGGGTGTGGGCTAGCCCTGATTCTTACGCGAGAAAAGGTTGGGCCAAAGCTTGGGCGTCAGAAGCAACCGCAGCACGTTCTTCTTGAACGTGTTGGCGATGAGCTTCTGACCGGCCTCTCGGTGATAGCCGCTGAGGGTCTGGACGATATTCGTCGCGTCGACGAATCGCCCGCGCCGAAGGAGCTTCCTGACGAGCGTCATCTTGAGCACCTGATCTTCCGGAAACCTGCTCCGTGCCTCTTCGAGCAACTGGTCAGACTCCGCCTTGTAGCCCAGCCTCTCTAGCTGGGTTACGTACTGGGCGCACTCCGCCGCCCTCTTGGGCGCTCTGGCGATCCATTCTCTCGCCTTCTCCCGTACCTCCTCCTTGTCTCCAAGCATCGTCTTCGCTTCGAGCCAAACGACGATTGCGGAGTGGTCGTAAGGTGCAAGTCGAAGACGTTCCTCGATACAAGCAAGCGCGTCCCCCGGCAGCTTGCGGAGCAGAGCGAGCTTGCCTCGGCAGGCGATCACCGACGGTATATCCTGCATCTCCGGCGTCGCCAGCTCCAGGCACCGTTCGATTTCCTCCTCACGCTCCGTGAACAGCAGGTACTGGAGCCGCTGCCGCAGGGCCAGTCGGCGCGCAAATGCCATCGGATGAGACTCAAGCCCTTGAAGAATCTTCTGCGCGGCGAGGGGATTCCCCTTGCGCTGCTCCAAATTGGCCCGGCGGATCACGTCCATGAACGCCAGGTTCGGCGTTTTTTCCGTGATCTGGCGGCGAATCCGTTCCGACTCCGCCGTATCGCCTCTCCTCTCCGCTAGGCGCGCCAATACGCCGAGGGCGATGGAATTCCTGCTGTTGATCTCCAACGCATAACCCGCGCTCTTCGCCGCTTCGTCCGGCTGATCGATCACTGACTGGTGCAATGCCAAGCCCGCCCAGGGTCCATCGGCTTCCGAAGCCATCGCCGCCGCTTCGCGATAGTAGTTCCCAACCGCCTCCATATCTTCGGAGGACAAGGCAATCTTCGCCTTTGCAAGGGGGAATAGATAAGTGCGGCGATAGGATTCCGGAGCCTCCGCCAACATCTGTTCCGCTTCTTCGATCTCAAACGAATTGGCCTTGGACAGCACGAGCATTTGGTAGGACTCGGGCTTCGAATCGGCGACCGCCGCAAGACGCGCAATCAACTCGTCCAACCCCGTGTCGTCCCACATGAGCCCATGCCCCACCGCCATTTCCAAGGCCCCCGCGTTCTCCGGATCTTCGGCGAGAATCCCCTGCACGATCGCGATGGATCCCTCGACGTTGCCCTTCGAGACCTGCAGCTTCGCCAAGGCGAGTCGGGCGTCGTGGGAATCCGGATCGAGCTGAATAGCGATGTCGGCCTGCTGCTGAGCATCCTCCGTGCGGCCACGACCTAGAAGGGCCATCGACCATAAACCGCGCAGAACGTGCGACTCGGGATAGGAGGGTACGTGTTCGGCCAAATACGGCTCCGCCGCTCCGATCCCTTTTGTGAGTCGAAGCTCGCGGAACCGCGTCGCTATCTCGTCGATCGCCGCTTCGCTCACAGGTTGTTAAAGCCGATGTCCGCCGCCGATAGGACCGGAAAGGCCACCTCCGCCCTTGGTGTTGCCCTTGCCTTTGCCGCCGTTCTTGTCCGGCTTGATCGGATCGGGACCCTTCGGGCCGAGGTCGTCCGTATCGTCGTCCGACTTCCCGTTGATAAGACCCTTCGCGTTGGTCGCCTCGAAATCCTGAACGTCTTCCTTCGTCGAGACCGTGACGTCTTCCGCAACCGTATCGTCCCCGTTGGAGCCCTTATAGCGCGCTTCCTGGGTGCCAGGGTGGCTCGTCATCTTAAGCGTCTCCGCCTCGCCATCGTAGAAGCCCTTCCACGCCCAAACGTGTCGCCAGCGGTTGCCCGGCAGTTCCTGTCGCGCCTGCGGGCTCTCCGTGATGATCGCGTGCTTCTTCCCCTTGCCGTACCAATACTCGATCTGGCCCGCATTGACCGCGATGGGATAGTTCCGAATCGTCTTGGGGTCTTGAAGCTCCTGGTCGGCTTGCCCGGGCTGGCCTTCCTTGATAGGAGGCGCCTCCGGCCGGCCCGCTGCGACCTGATCGGGGACGACTGGGCGGAACGGCGGGATTTCCTCCACCACCGCCTTCGTCTGCTTGTCCTTCGGTTTGACGAGCATGTTCACATCGCCCGTCAAAACGGCCCGCTTCTCACGGCGATAGGCGACCACCTTCGCGCAGGTCATATTTGCCTTCGGCGAATAGTATTTGACGTTCCCTGTCGCCGTAACGACCTCGTTCTTGCTGTCGTACACGACCTCGTCGGCCTTGATGATGATCTCGCCGTCGGTCGCCGTCGCCTTCGTCATCGTCTTGACGTCGCCCTTCTGAGTGACCTTGCCGCCGGAAGCGTCGAACTTCCACATCTTCTGCGCCGGCTTGTCCTCGTCGTCTTGAAGGGAGATGGCCAGATTGCCATCCCACTGTGAAGGCCCATACTGGGCACTCCCGTCCTGCACCGAGTAGAGCAGGTTCGTCGTCTGAAGATTTCCCTTGTAGAACAGCCCCTTGATCGCGCCGGGAGCGTACATCGTCTGCTTCCGTCCGTCGATCTTGATGTTCTGGGTCGCCAAGCTCAAATCGGCATTCCAGACCTTGACGCCCTCGTCTGCCAGAAGCAGGCTATACGTGCTGTTCCAGAGCGCCTTGGGTGACGAGAAGTGCAAAGGCTTTCCGGAGCCCGTGTAATACACGCCGTCCCGTACCCCGCCCAATCGATACTGCTGACGATCGCGAGTGATGAAGACGTTGTCCACCGTAGCTTCCGCCGTCTTCTTCGCCCCGTCGTATTCCACGAAGTGGACGTCCCCAAGTCGGATGCCCTCCTCCTCGTCGTTCCGGATCCCACCCGGGCGGAGCCTCGAAAACGGGTCGATTCGAGAGAACGCCTGAACGTAGATCAGGGCCAGCACCCCCCCGGCGCCCAAGGCGAGCACCGTGAGGGAGCGTTTCAAGATTGCAGCTTTATTGGAGCGTGACATCGGGCACCGTAACCGTCTGGTTTGGCGTCGTGACCGTCACGTTCTGCGTAGGAGCGGTCTGCGAGATTTTCTGGAACGTCACCGTGTAAGACCCCGGCACGATCCAGAAGAAATATTTACCGTCCGCGCCCACGTTGTAGATTCGAAGGGCCGTGCTGCCCTGCATCAGGGTCACCACCGTCCCGCTCGATCCACCGATCGGGAGCACTCTGCCAGTTACATTGTACGGCGTGCCCGGAGGATTCGGGTCGTTCGAAGGCGTTAGGAGGATATCTCCCACATCCACGACGTTGCTGACGTCCTTCGTGTGGGGAGCCGCGTTGAAGTCGGACTTGAAGAATCCGCTCGCCGTCGCCGATCCCACGATGCCCCAAAACGCCGATTGCGTCGTGCTCGAATAAGCCACGTTGGTCAGATTAAAGGTTCCATCCGCCGCCGTAACCCCGTTCTGCCCTCCGAAGGTGACCGCCGCGCCCGAGATAACCGCGCTCGTGCTCGAATTCAAAACTCGCCCATGGACCGTGACCAGCTCCGGCCCGACCCAAAGATCGCCGATGGACGTATTGCCACTCGCCGCCGGGAACGTAAAGGTGAACAGCGGCCAGCCGGTGATCCCCGGCAGCACCTTGCACTGGGTTGTCCCATTGCCCACCGGAGTAAGGGTGAACGACCCGTCGGTCGCATCGGCCGCCGTCGAGGGCGATCCGCTCGTTCCTTGAATCGATGCGGAAACCGCAGGCCCGCCCGTCTCGACGTTCAACACACGCCCGATAAGGGACGCCGAGCCCCCGCCGCCTCCACCCCCGCCACCGCAACCGGCCAAAAGGGACGCCACGATCACGGATGCCGCGAGTTTAAGTCGGTTCATTTAGAGCCTCCGATGACAACTTGATAGTATTCGTCGCTGGACTTGGGAAAGAACGTGTAGGCGAAGCCGGGTCGCATCGTTCCCAACGACTTACCCTTGCTGTCCTTCAGCGTAAACGTTCCCACCGTGCCCTTGAGCATCGAGAAGCCCAACGTCGTCGTTTTGCCCTTCGTCAGGCCCTGCAAGTGGAGCAAATAAGTCTCCGTTCCCACCGGGCGGATGTCTCGATAGAGCGCCTCGTAGTTCTCCACGATGACCTGGAACCCGCCGATCCCCGGCGGCATCCCACTGTCTTCCTTCGGATCGAAGCTGCGCGTCGCCGTATTGCTCTGACCGATGATCGCCCGGGCCTTCGAGGTCCGGTTGTAAGTCAAATCGACTGCCATCTGCCAGCCGACCGCCGACACCGCCTTCGATGAAACGCTGCGCAGAGTGCTCGCCCCCGAACCACCGTTGAGAGCGAAGTTCAAGGTCAGACCTTCCGGAGCAAGCACACGCACAAAGTACGCCTTGCCCGGCTCGAAGGAAGTCGCCGGAGCCAACGTCCCCGTCTCGGGAGCTCCCGAAGCCGCATCGTTCGAACCTGGCGTGAACGCGAAGAAGTCCGTTCCGATGTCCACCCCAAGCTCGTCCGACCAAAACGCCGGGAAGCCCGTCGTCTTGACGATCCGAACGTTGGTCGTCGCCACCGTCGTCGTCAGCGGCGAACAAATCATGTTCCACCCTGGCTTCAACGCGACGCTCGCCGCTGTGTTCGTATAAACGCGCCCCGCGACCGTGAACGGATTCACCGCCGTCTCCGACCGGATGAAGTAACCGTGCCCGATCTTGAACGGCTCAAGCTCCGGATACAGCACATACTTCGCCTTCGAGGAGTCGTACCGCGCCGCCAAAACCTGGTTGTCCGCGATCCCCAGCACGCTGCTGTTCAAACTCGCAAACGGATCGACCGGGAACCCAACCAGCGCGATACCGCGCGGTAGGGAAGCCGGGAACTGGTAGGTCGCCTCGCTGTTGATGCGCAGATCCAGAGCCAGCGGTCCCGGCGTCTTGTTGACCTTGCGCGTCATCAAGGTCGTATCGCTCCCACCCCGGTTCCGCACCACGTTCACTACCAACTTGGCCGTTGCCAGATAAGTCGGAGTGCCGATCGTGACGCCAAAAGCGTTGTCCGTGATCGGAACGTCCGTGATCGGAGTCCCATTGACCGTGACCTGAAGCCGGTAGGTGTCCCCGACCTGGGCGTTCTCGCCGACGATCGTTCCGTAGAAATCCTTCGCCGTGCTGTCCGAAGCCGTCTGAATCGCCCCCGCCGGAAGGTAAACCCGCTCCAACTGGTCGTTCACCGGCACGTCCAAGGCAACCCGGTAGGGACCCTGGCCGAGGTCGGCCAAGTTCGGCCCGACCGAGCCATAGCCCCCCGCGATGTCCATCTTGTCGTCCTGGCCGCTCGTGCTGAACTGCCGGTTCGGCGTCAGCGCGCTATCCCAGAAGATCGGGTAGCTGGTGCCGCTGAGCAAAGTCTCATTGCCCCCCGCATCCGTCTGGAACAAGTTCGCCTGCACGATGAACACGCCGTAGTCGTTGCTGTTCAAGGGCGTAGCCGGGATCGGCTCCACAAGCAGCTTCTGCCCCTGCGTGTCGTTGGTCTCGAGGATGTATTGCCGTACGAACCAGTTCGCGAAGCTTTGCCCCTCGATCGTCGAGTTGCTGCCCCCAAAGGTGTTGAGCGTCGTCTGCCCGAGAGCCACAAGCGCAGGCACATTCCCCGCGATGCTGGAGTTGCTGTAAAACGAAGCGTTGAAGGTCGCCGCGAAGCTCGGATACTCCGCCAGCACCTTCGACCAAGCCGCCCCCGCCATCCGGTACCGAAGCAGGTAAAGGCCGCCCACCGACCCGGAATCGGGAAGCTGAAGGTCGCGCAGGTTCGGCGCGATAAAATGCGACCCGCCCAAAGCCCGCTGGTTGTACCAATCGTAGAAGCCGTCCACGTCGTAAGACGCGTCGATAACTCCCTCGATCAAGTCCGGATCGAGGCCCGCAGGCCTCGCCGAAGACGTGCGCGCGATCTTCATCGTTACCGCACGCACGAGGCCCTCGTTAAAGGCGTCGTAGGTGTATTGGTTCGGCCCAAGATAGGCAAGCAGTAGGCAGTGAATAAAGTTCACCGCCGCGACCTCTCTCCGGTCGGAGCCGTAGTCGGGAGTCCGGATTTCCGGCCCGCCCGGTGCGTTCGGCACGTAGTAGCCGCCCGTCACGAAGTCGCGCGTCCCCTCGATCGAATCGTAGCGCTTCACCGCTACGTTCCCGTTCACCGCCGGAGGCCCGAAAAGAGCATCCATCAACGGCTGGGCCGCGTTGTAAACCGATTGAAGATAAGTCTGCGTAGCCGAATCGAACGCGTTCGCTCCGCTGGAGTCGAACACGAGCGTCAGCCCAGGGCTTCGCGTCACGCGGCTCGTGTCGAATGGTAGACGCTTCCCGTTGGCCGTCAGCCAGATCGTCATCGGGAACGAGATCGGAAGGTTGGCGTTGTACCGCCCCGCCTTCGCCCGCTGAGTTCGATTTTGCTTGGTCAGAGTCGCGAGGTTTTTGTTGAAATTCCGCGCAACCTGGTCGGCTTTATCGAACAAATCGCCAGCCGACCGCGACGTGCCGATCTCGACTTGAAGCTGCTGGGCTACCCCCAACGCGCTTAGACCAAGCACCGACAGAAAGAGAAGGGAAAGACGTTTAGGAAGCCTCATACACACCTTTCGCGTTATACGCTTCGCGCGACGTAATCATGACACCGATTCGTTGGCGTAAAAAGAACGGCCCCGATTGCTGCGTTTTCGGGGCCGCTGAAGGACTTAATGTCCTAACGACGAAATCTGGCCTTCGATTAGTTCGCGACAAAGCTCTGCACGGCACTGATCGTTCGGCTGTTGTTCGAGTTCGCCAGGCCAAGCACGACGTAGTAGTACGTGTGCCCGGAGCTCAAGCTCGACCCGGAATAGGCGAGGCTCGTCCCCGCCGTGGGCGACCCTGAGTTATCCCAGATCGCATCCACCCCAAGTCCGGGATACCTGTCGAACAGATACACCACGAATGTGGTCGCGCCGGAGCTGCCTTCCCAATGGAAGGTTAACGGACCCTGCGTAGCCGGATCGACGATCAGGTCGGCCAGCGTCTCCACGGTCACGATGTTGCTAGGGTCGCTCTCGCTGTTCGTGGTGTCCGGGTAGTTCGTATTGATCGCCGTCAGCTCGTAAGACCACGTCTGGTCCTCAAGGAGAACGTCGTCGTTGTCCTCGTAGATGTTGGCGAGGGGGTCGCGCAAGAAGTCGACCGCCGTAAACGAACCCGAAGTCCCTTGGCGGCGATAGACGCCAAACCCAATGTGTGCCGTATTCCCCGGATAGATGTCCCAGAAGAGGTCCGTCTCGATCCAGTTGCCGTTCACCGTCGAACGCGTGGTCTTCACCTTTGCTGTCCTTGGCTCGAAGATGCGCTTGATGTTCCGGATTGCCGTTTGCGACTGCGGCGAGCGTGTCAGCTCGGACGGCGAGGTCCAAGCGACACCCTCCAAATTCGTCGGCGCAGGGAGCAGCGGGTCGGTCGCGTTCCCAAGCGTAAAGATGAATTCCTGGTCCCCTCCCGCCGGGACGTTCACCGTCTCCGTATCGTTGTTGAACCCCCGAGCGCTCGCTACGACCGTGTAGTTCGTGTCGCCTAGCAAGCTGTCGATATTGAAGGTGCCGTCGGAAGCCGTGATGTCGAAGGTGCTCGAAGCCGTATCAACCGCGCTAGAGATCGCGAACACTCGCGCTCCCCCAATCACATGCCCGTCCCGGTCGATGACACGCCCGTGGATTCGCATCTGCTGGGAAGCCCGCACGACGGTGATATTAAGACTCTTCGTACGCTCGCTGTCGAACGTGCGGGCGACGTTCTCGCCCTTGTAGGTAATCCCGTCTTGGTCGATTTGGGCGCGGATGACGAAGTCACCCGTGGAAATGTCGGTGAGGACGTAGGCTCCCGAAGAGTTCGAATGAGTCTCCCCAAAGCCGTTGATCCATACCCGTGCGTTGCGCACGATATCGCCATTGATATCGGTGACGATGCCGCTTATTTCGGTGTTTCGCGGACCAGACCCATGGCCGCCTCCGCATCCGACAAGTGCGAGCATCGCAACCAGCCCGGTAATGCAACTATTTATTCTCACGATCTATTTACGATGACACACCCCGATAGTTTCGCCCGAATCCAACCTAGGCCCCGGCAAAAAATGTAGCCGAGGGCTTCAGCCCTCGTACCGGCCAACGCAAACAGAGTGCTCCCTCCAAGCCCACGCGGAGCGTGTAGTCGCGGTTCCGTCCGTGCAACGAGCCCGCACAAACAGAGTGCACCCTACCAGCCCACGCGGAGCGTGTAGCCGTGGGCAGCGACCACGCAACGAGCCCACACCGACAGAGCGCTC
>Ga0207671_10000089_pt1 | contig 140114 bp, 105 predicted proteins | sample KBSC24metaG_FD_184352 | JGI IMG/M metagenome (GOLD analysis project Ga0207671, IMG submission 184352) | Corn rhizosphere microbial communities from Kellogg Biological Station, Michigan, USA - KBS C2-4 metaG (SPAdes) (version 2) | ecosystem: Host-associated > Plants > Roots > Rhizosphere >...
GCAAGCGTGGCACCTGGAATGACCGCATGCTTGTAGAGACGACGCTGTCCATGCTTACTCACGTTTGCCATCTCAAGAAGCTGGCCCATCGCACCTGGCAGTATCTGGAAGCACGACTCGCTTTTGTTAGTGCGGCTTATAATTTGCTGGTGCAATGGAACGGGCTCAGGATCGATCCAGATCACCGAGTGAGGTTATCTATGGCAGAGTTTGCGCTCAAAAACTGCAAATCCAACACTAGCACCATCCGTTAATAAGGTGCGCAGCGACTACGGCAACATTGACCTCACCGTACCGCGAGATCGCGAAGCAGCGGCAGAAGACGTTCACGGGCTTGGAAGACCAGATCCTGGGTCTGTATGCCAAAGGGAGCAGCGCCCGCGATATTCAGGACCATTTGGAGTGGTTGTACGGGATCGAAGTCTCGCCCCCTTTCATCAGCAATGTGACCGACAAAGTTCTCATCCAAATCCAGGAGTGGCAAAGTCGACCGCTCGCGCCGATTTATGTTCTGATCTTTCTGGATGCGGTTCACTTTAAAGTCCGCCAGGACGGGCGGATCGTCAGCAATGCCGCTTATGTGATGATCAGCGTGGAGATTGAGGGCATGAAGGAGGTACTGGGCATCTGGATTAGCCAGGCGGAGTCGGCCAAGTTCTGGCTGTCCACGCTTTCGGAGATCAAGAGCCGTGGTACCCAGGATGTTCTGCTGTGATGTGTGGACAATCTAACGGGTTTTTCCGAAGCGATCACGGCAGTGTATCCAGGCACTCTGATCCAGATGTGCATTGTGCATCAGGTGAGAAACAGCCTGCGCTTCGTCTCCTATAAGGATGCCAAGGCGATCGTGGCGGGGATGCGGGCAATCTATACTGCCGCTTCCGAGAAGCTGGCGCAGGTGGCTTTGGATGCCTTTGAAGAGGAATGGGGAGGCATAGTATCCGCTGGTAATCGCAAGTTGGCGTCGCAACTGGAGTGAATTGGTGACTTTCTTTGAGTTTGCTCCTGAACTGCGCCGACTAATCTACACAACGAACATGATCGAAAGCTTCCACCGTCGGCTTTGGAAGGTAACGAAAGGGAAGAGTGTGTTTCCCATCGATGAGTCGCTGCTCAAGATGTTGTATTTGGCGACTAAAGATGTGCAACGAAAATGGACGATCCGCATTCCGCATTGGGGCAGATCTTGGCCCAGCTTTCCATTACATTTGGAGAGCGCATGGGCAACATCAGCTAAAAATAATCAGAGCAAGAAGCACAGATTACTTGACACACCCCCTGTGCCTAATTTCCCACCAGCTCTTGGCAGCCCTTCAAGAAACAGCTTACTATGCCATGTGAGAACGTCCAAAGTCCAGAAGTTCTAAAACTGCCATGTTAGCTGAGCATAACGAAGTCCTATCTGTCGCAAATCTCATTTTAGATCATGAGAATACTGTCTCAAGAACTTCAATGCGTCTCCACATGAAGCGTCAGAGGAGGCGCATCGCAACGTCCACGAAGAGCTTGCGATCTAAATCTCTGCCCCCATCACTTCAACGCTCCCATCAGCAAACAGCAACAGCTGCCGATACGGCCTCACCACATCCTCGGTGAGCACAGGCACAGCCTACCCTCGCAGACTGGCCCGATAACGCGCCGATCGCGCGTAAATGTGATTGGCAGACAGACGTCTGGCCCAGGCATTGCAGTTGTTGTAGATGATGTCGAGGACCATCGGATAAGAACAAGGTCGCCGTGAAGACGGTGCCATTCGATGTGCGGATTGGCGCATTCAAGAAGCTATTCGGCACGATCTCAAGAGGCGTTGCAGTGCTGCTCCGAGACGATTTTCTGCTTCAAAAGGACATGCGCATAGTGTGGGAAGAGTTTGGTGCCGTTCGGACGCACTGCCCCCAAATCCTATTGATATATCATCGAATCGTTCAATGCAAAGCTCGACCGCAGCATCTTTTTGCGTCCGCTCCAGCAAGAGAAGAAGACCGTACCGACATTGATACAGGTAACCGATGGTCGGCCCCACTGCGTTGAAGGCATTTGCCTGCATGGTCATCGTGAGTTCCCTCCTGCAAAATGACTACATGGTACTTCCTGAATCGTAGGCTCTATACTCATTCAGTAACATTATCGACGACATCACCTCATAGTGTCAAGACTGACTGCTTACAAAACGAACTTCGTGCAGAATTGGCTGATCAGCGACTTGACGCTGATCAGCCAATACCATCACAGCATACGCGACGCAGTAGGCAACCAGTCTGTTCATGCAACGTATCGTTTTCATTTGATCGATATGCTTCGAACCGACCTCTCAGATCATTGGCCTCTTCAAAATCCCAAAATCGTACAGCCCATCCTGTAGCCGCTCTCGCAGCTTTGCGTGCTGCAACTTGAATGCACGATAGTCCCCAACCAGCCCCTCTGCGTTTCGGCCTGCCCCTTTCTTCCACAGCAGCCCGTGTCGGATTTGATACCAGCCAGCGTCCCATCGATTAAGATGAAAGCTCGGCTCTGCAGAATTTCTCTTGCTCACACTGGTCTCCACCGCATGAGACATATTTGCCAGAACCTCGACGGCATCAGCGCTGAACCTCTTCTCGCGTAACCATCGAGCCAGGTGCGGTTCGGAAGCCTGCCCCGCTTGTTCACGCACAGTTTCAGGTAAGTCTGCGATATGCATCATCTGATCAGGCGTGATCCAGAAGAACGCATTGCGGATATCGTAAGATCTTCCGTGGGCAGTCACATGCTCAAAACTCGCGGCCTGATTCGATCCGCTGCCCAAGAACCATATGATGGCGTCGTGGCTCCATTCCTTCCATCCTGGCAACGATGTGTCAGGAACAGAGAATACGTCGCGGTCGTTTAGCCAGTTGGGCTTGACAAGACAGCGGATTGCAAGGGCGATTAGAGACTTCTCAAAGCTTTCTTCAGTGATTCCCCACCCTGCTCCATTGGAAGAAACAGATGAGAGAAGGTAGCACTGTTTCGAATGAGAGACATCGCTGCTTGTGAATGCGGCCCATCCGAGTGCTCTCTTGGGCATTCTTCGAACGCGATCAATGTTTTTGATGTCAGGTTTGATCGCGCTTGTAAGCGGGAGCACTTGCACGGTGTTGGCGGGCCGATCCACCCAGTCAGAGAGAGGTTTTTCTACGCAGTCGATCGTCTTCGTACCGACACACTCACCTTCAACATTCACGTCGAGAGTAAATAATTTACACTTCTGCTTGGTCAATCGCCGCAGTTGCCAAGTTGTGAACACCAGCGGCCATTCGGCGGATGCGGCGAACTCTCGCCCGTTGATGCAAAAGCCTCCTGTGAACTCAAATTTTTCCAGCCACCAATCTCTGAACGCAGCATAACAATCGTGCGAAAGAAATGCAGATTGACAGAATATACCAATGAGGGGATCAAGATGGTATTTCTCAACGAGTGCACCAATACGATACATGAATTGAAGTGTTGCGAGGTGTGACGCCATCTTCATCCCTTGTGCTGCCATCTTGCGGCCGATGGCTGATGTACTTACATTCAGAATCGGTGCATCGCGAAAACTCGTCGATGATGTGAATGGCGGATTGATCAGAAACGTCCAGGCTCCGCGTTGCTGGAGGGCTGATCTGATTTCAGATGGCAAGCTCTCTTCGGATTCGTTCACGAAGTCGAAAGGGAATGCAATAGCCTCAACGGCAGCTGAATATTTCGCCTCCTCGACTTGATCCTCGAATTGCGACGATAAAAATAAACGCCCAGTCATCGTTTGTGGGCAAGGTTTCGTTAACGCTCCCGTGCCACAAGCCGCATCCCACCAATTGCTGTCGTAGAGACTGCCAGCTTCTTCACCAAGCGCCTGCGCAAGATACTTGTGAGCAAGCTGAGCATATATGTCAGGTGTGTCGTATTCCCCATGCCTTCGCCGAGGATCACGCAAGTTGCGGATGGTATCTTCTTCGAAGTCAAAAATCTGGATTAGGTTGACGCGGCCAAAATATGTTCGAGGTGCCCTAATCGCACTTTCGCTCAACCTGAATGCATGATCCTTACGGTAGCGCTGATACTGATCTGCCATCGAGTACCACGCCTGAATGATCAGTCTTTTTCGAGCAATCCGCGCAAGTTCGGCATACACGTCGTGCAGCCACTGATGAGTGCTGTTGTAAGGCCCATCAAAGATGGTTGTGTCGAAGCTCTTGTCGGCGAAATGATCACGCATATCGGCTGCGTCGCATTGGACATCCGCTGACGATTCATACAAATCGACCCGTACGTCGCCGATCGTGCTCTTACCAGAGCAGACGTGGAGGGACGAGCCTTCGATTCGCTTTGCGATGTGCGCTTCTACTTGCTCTGGCCAGAGCTGCCTGCTGGCTATGAAAACTCTATCGTTACCGCTTGTTTGCACTGAGCCGCGCGTCGCGTGTATTGCTGGCATAGATCGATATGTTACACCTGTCAATGGGATTCCGCCGATTTGATGATTTTTGCAAAATGTGTAGGGATAGGGTGCACAGGATGTTATTTCCTTCCCAAGAATGCTGTTTGTTTTGCTGCAGAATCACATTAATCATAGTTAATAATGCTTTTCGCGGAGAATTTGCGACATCTATTCTTGAGCCATACAAGCAGGCGCAACAACGACTTGGATTAATCCTCAAAATTGATTCCGTGCTGGCTATTAAACTTGCCAACAAATTTGGCAAGGAGACACCAAGATGAGCAAAAATAAGAAACATGATATGGGACGAATGCGAAAACACTCGGGGCGGCAACGCCAAGAAGTGAGCAAAGAGCAACAAAATGCCTTGATACCAAGTGAAAACGTCCAGAGCTGCAATATGCTTGGTAAAAAGGTCAGGTGTAATTTGATATCGCTGCCAGGAACAATTGGCTTGATTTGGATCTGGCACCACCTACATGCAGATATCCACATCCATTGGTAAATGCAGTTCCTATGCCCGACGGGATCGCTACAGCGATGCCGTCGGGCAAGTTTGTCCGTAAGCCGAAGGATCAATAGTGAACCATATATAACTCCCCCACCGCACCAAATCTCAAATCGCCGCTACGAAAATCTTCAGCAACCAACGACCCTATATTTCAGACCTGCCACTCCAACACTCCCATTCGCAAAGAGCCACACCAAAACCTTCTCGGCCTGATGTGCCTTTTGTCGTAATTTATATACTATAAATCTCAATAATTAATAAACCCTTGTTATAGATTCTCCCGCCAAGAAAAAGATCCAACTTTTTTGAGCCTGTTTTCTGCTGCAGGCACGATCAGTTCTATAGAGGCTGAACGGAACAGACCTTCACAAAACTCAGATAGGAAAATTTAAACAATGGAAAAGATTTTGACAGAATTGAAAGTAAAGTATTTTTGCATCCAGCTCGTTGAGTTAGGCTTGGAATGCACAATCCGAATCAGGATCGCGGAACCTGAACTTGATGCGTGCTGCATTAATTACGCAGTAAGCGACATCATTCGGCAGTTTTGGATTGGCCAGCGTATTTCTCAGCACATGATCCATGTAATGGACAATCTATTCGTGTCCATTATTGCAGAAAACGGCTTTTTCACTCTGTCAGCCTCAGTGCAGCAAGCGAAGTATGCCACTTTTGATTCCTCACACGGCACAATCCGTGTGGTCACGTCGGCAGCGTGGCAAAGTAGTGCTCAAGTGGCACCTGCAGGCATCCTTCTGTGCGTTAAGCTTGAGCAGGAAGACGAAATTATGCGCGAGATTGACGAGATCCGCGAGCAGGATTACCTGCGCGAATTGGAAGAGATACGAATGGAACACGAGATGTTTGACGATGATCACATATACGATTAGTCGCAAGGATTAAAATTGCCTAACTAACGCTGTGTGCAAGTTTCCAGGTCCGTTTGACAACGCATTGTTTAGTTATAAATATCATTAGCTATTATTTAGATCGCTGTGCCTATCTCTATGCTGGATTGTCTTACCTTGATTTGGCAACCTAGCATGAAATTAGGAATACTGAATTTACTGGCATCTACAGCATTAACTACCAGTAGAGTACAAAGAAAAACTTGCACATCGCGTTAACTATTATCAATATGCAGTAGCCGCCTCCACATATAGACATCTATATGTGGAGGCGGATGATGTTTTTTGCGATTTCATATCCAGAGACATTCTTGCTATTCCTGCCATAGCGGCGGTAACAATTGGACACAAAGGAAGTGAATTATTCCGATAACATTTGCAATTTTACATACTCCGCAACGCCGCAGGCAGCGGCATTCGTTGGGATGGGCGATCATCTACTTTGATGATCGCCCATTCCAACCTTAGGCAGTTCTTGCAGCTACACTCGGCCTGTAAGCTCATCGCGATAATAACAATTAAAGTCATGCCAGGACAGGCAATGGCCAGCCTGTTGCTCAGCAAATCACATAGCCTTGCGTTGGCCTGTACGCAAAAATACCGAGAAACTACGCGATTGCTCCTTTGCTATAGTCGAATTTTGATAATCTTGCAAACATGGTTCAGTTGTAAACTTACTTCAAGTCGGCAAAACTTGCGGAACCAAGACCAGTTCCGCAAGTTTAGAGATGCATCACAGCTCCCCGAGGGCCATCGAATCGTTACAGGGGAGCATTTTGAACTTGGAGCCCGTGGAATACTCCAGAGTTATCTCCTGCGAGCACCTACGCGGTGTGGGCGGCGTTTTTCCTCACGGGAACGCTTCAAATCGCTCTCATTCCCATCTGGCCGCAAGGCACCACAGTTAGCAATTTGCCTCTGTCGCGTGACATCTGAATGGCAGTAAATCGCCGTGGTTGAAAGCAGCGAATGCCCCAGGAACTCTCGCAGGCTCTCAAGATCAGCCCCACCCCTCAAAATACGCGTCGCGCAGTTATGGCGTAGAGAGTGGCTCATCACAGGCTTGTCGATCCCGCTGATCGCTGTCACTTCTGCCAGGATCGTTCGAAGGCCATTATCCGCTACTCGCCGAGCCTTCGAAAACGCAAACAGCCAGTCATGACGGCAGTTAGTCGGACGCATTGCCACAAGCTCGCGTATCGCCAGGATGCAGTCTGGATGTGGATAGATGATCCTCGACTTCTGTCCCTTTCCCTGACGCACTACGATACTCTTGTCCTTGATATCTACGTCACCGACTTTCAGATCAAGCGCCTCCTGGCGTCGCAACCCACCGTATATGAATACGCTCAACAATGCTTTCGCAAGAACGGACCGCGAAGGATTTGCGATGTGATCGCAGGCTTTCAGTAGGGCTTGAGCATCTGCATCGGAGAGCAGTTCGCGTCTGGCGGCATCCATTTTAGGAAGTCGGATTTCGTGGGTCGGGTTGGTCTTGAGCACGCCTTGCTCAATGAGATACTCACCAAGCCCACGCAATGGAAAGAAACATCCCCGAATACTTCGCGGACGATACTTCAATGTGATGCTGACGTAGTAGAGGTACTTGCGAAGCGTGGATACGTTAAAATCATCAACAGTCGGGGCATCGTGGCCAGTAGAGATAAGCCACTTCACGAAGAACCGACTCATGCTGCAGTAGGTCTTACAGGTCTTGGCGGTAAGACCGCGCTCTACACGTGAGTAAAGGATGTAATCTTCGACAACTGATGTGAGGAGCAAAACAAAAAACCTGCCTTCTCTGGTTTTAACCCATGAAGTGGCAGGTGTGAACGCTATAAAATAGACTTGAGGCGTGTGAACAGCATATTCTGGTGGGCGGTAAGGGATTTGAACCCCTGACCCCCTCGGTGTGAACGAGGTGCTCTACCACTGAGCCAACCGCCCTTAACAGAGCATATTATACCTCTCGTCCAGGGCGGCGTCAACGGGTTGAGCAGAAATGCTGCAGATCGCCTTCGAGGTCAACCCAACAGTACTGCTCATGTTTAATTTTCCTGACTTACCTTATCCATTTTTGCGATCTTGACAGCGCCTTGGCCAGTTCAAACCAGTTCCCAACGTTTCCCGGCTTGAAAGCGACTAAAGAAGTAGTGCTGCCTGGGAGTTTGATTAAGGAAGTAAGTGGCAGTGGTGGTTTTAATGCGCGATTACGGCAAGGTTACGGTACAGTATTAGATATACACAATGATGCGATTTCCTGATATACTGCAATACATGCAAACGCTACGAGGTTGAAATGAATTCGAACACCATCAAGGCCTATATGTTCGTGGCGGTTATGCTCGCGCTGGGCGGTTCCGTCCTGTGGCACTGGCAATCCGGCAGAAAGAAACTTTTTGAAGGACAAGATTCACAGTCTCCTATGATGGGCCAGGTCCGCGCTGCCAGCGCTCGTGAAGTTGAGAACGCGAAGTTAACGGTGGGTGGGCAATTGGCCGCCTTCAAAGCCAATGATTATGTCAAGGCGACATCGTACCAGGCATCCGGCATAAAGTCTCGGATCGGCGACCCGAAACGCTTCCGGATGATGATCGAGAACATGTACCCGGAGTTCAGCCACTACAAGGCTGTCCAGTATGGCAACATCAGTTCATCGGGAGACGGCAATGTGCTGTTCGTGCCAATTCGCCTCATCGGCCAGTCAGTCACCGTCACGGCTGAATATTTCCTTCGCCGCGAAAATGGCATGTACCGAGTTGCAGGAGTCGATGGAGGCATGCACAGTCCACCGATGCGCCGCCAGTATCCAGGACACAGGCCGCTACATGCTCCACCCGTCGAGCATATCGTACAACAACCATCTCCCCCCATAGGCCTGCCAACACACTAGTTCTGAGGTACTGCGCTGGTCGCGATTTGCCAAATCGTCTTGCTCGGTCTCAAGGCTTCCCCTCATACAGCAAAATAGGCGGTCTCATACTTTCGTTGTGAAAGTATGAGACCGCCTATTTTGCTTTCGGCCATCGCCTTTGCCGCTGTATTCTATTTACATCTCATATAATTGGTCTCAATGATTTAATAGCAACTTATTTAACGATAGCAGCTTAATAAGTTGTAGTTGACTGAGCCGGGAACAAAATCGCCCTCCGGGTACACTAATTGAGAGGGCAATGCATGAACACTGACGCCAAAGTGGAAGTACAGAACCGGCTCCGGCGCATTTCGGGACAGGTTAACGGTATTCAAAAGATGATCGACGAAGATCGGTACTGTGTCGATATTCTCACGCAGGTCGCCGCTGTGAGGTCGGCACTGGATGCCGTGGGCATCGCCCTGCTGACATCGCACATCGAGACCTGTGTAACCGGCGCAGACGCCGGAACACAGCATGAATGCGCACGGAAAATGACTCAAGAAGAACTTGTACAGGAAGTGCGGTCAACACTGGGGCGATTCCTTAAATAAGGATCTGAACAGAAATCAGACAATGATTACCAGTTATAAAGTCTCCGATATCGAGTGGCTACGCAAACAGCATCGAGAAAGCGCATGCGGCACAGCCAGGAGTGCAATCAGTGTTTATCGCAGCGCCCTATTCACTCTCAAAATGGAACGAAGGATCACGGAGGACTTTATGTCTCTTAAAATAACGAGCCGCATATCAGCTCTTACGATAGCCAGTATATTGGCCGCCAACGGAAGCGTGTTCGCCATCGGGGGACGCCCAGTAATCGCCACAACGGCAGATAACACGCTCACCGTCCACGGACATGCGGAGCTGCAAGCGAAGCCTGATGTCGCCTATGCCACTCTTGCGGTCACAACTCAGTCAACCGTGCAGAATACCGCAGTCACCTCAAACACTCAGCGCGTCAAAGCAGTGATAGCCGCGTTGAAAAAAGACGGGGTCGCTGATAAGGATATCCAAACGCAGTACTACACGGTTCAACCACAATACTCATATCCATCGAATACACGCACCGGGTTCCAGGTTCAGAATTCCGTGCGAGTCACTGTCCGCGATCTCAATAAAGCAGGTCAGGTCATTGATGATGCAACCACGGCCGGCGCGACCGATGTGTCCTCGTTGTCATTCGACCTTTCGGATCGCAACCGCATTCAAGGTCAGGCGCTGGTAGCGGCTGTCGCCAATGCGCGATCCAAGGCCGACCTACTTGCCGGCGCAGCGGGAGTGGACCTGTTCCAGGTTGTCAGCCTTACGGAGGGCACTCCGCCGGATGTCATCCCAATCATGTACAACTCTTTCCGGGCAAAAGGCGCTGAAGCCGACACGACGCCCATTCAGCAGCAGCAGATTACCGTGGCCGCAGATGTCACAGTCTCCTACGCGATCGGCTCGGGACAGAAGTAGCTAGGTCTGTTTAATCGCCCATTCCATAATGCGCAGATGGCGGTCAGCGTCACGCGCAAGCGACTGCGCTTCGTCCAGTGTTACCAGGGCGAAGCGCAGTTTTGTTCCTGGCGCGCACTGCGCCACTATGGAATGATCAGCGGTAATGACAGTCGCAAGTTTGGCATATCCGCCTATCGTCGGTCGATCAGCGAGCAGAATTGCCGGTTTGCCGTCCGGACTGATTTGAACTGTCCCACAGGGGATTCCTTCGGAGACGATGCCGCTCAATAGATCCTTCGGCACAGGAACTGCCGGACCATCTAAGCGACACCCCATCCGATCCGCATTGGGCGTGACTGTGAAAATGCCTTCATAAAACTTCTGAACAGCGTCCGATGAAAATCGAAGCGCATGGGGGCCGGCAACGACGCGAATTACCGCCTCATCAATCGGAGCGGCAGGCAGCGCAGCTCGCAACGTACGACAAGGCTCTGTTAGCATCTTATCGCCCCTGCAAAGGACATCCCCGGCCCGCATCGCGCGTCCATCAAGACCGCCAATTTTCGCGGGCAGATATGTCGACGCGCTGTCAAGGACAGCCGGCACATTAATACCGCCTGCAATCGCTACATACGCCCGCGCGCCGGAAACGCGCCGGCCAAACCGGAACTGCCGCCCTTCCTTAAGCAGGAAGGATGAATTAGACGGCATTGGCGCGCCATCGACCATAAGGTTGAGATCCGCCCCGCAAACGGCAATCCAAGTATCCCGAACGGCCTCCAGAACAGGTCCCATCATAGTAACCTCAAGGCAAGGCGCATCACGCCGGTTGCCGAGCAAGAGGTTTGCAGCCTGCATAGCAAACCGGTCCATCGCCCCACCCTGCGGCACCCCATATCGCTGGCAATTCAACCTGCCGAGATCCTGAATTGTCGTAAGCAACCCGGGCTGGATAATACGAAAGGCAGCATTAATCATGCGGCGAGGCGCCCACTAAGCTGTCTGCGATATCATTCCTACGGGCAACTGCAATACCATGAAACGCAAGGCGTTGTGTAAAGTCGTGTGTAAACTGCGCCACAGCGGGACGATCGCTATGAATGCAAACGGTGTCAGCACGAAGGTAAAGACGGCTGCCGTCAATAGCCTGGATGCCGTCTCCCGCAAGCAAACCGGCGATACGATCTGCAGCGTCCGCGCCGTTTTCGATAAGGGCTCGTGGATCGGATCGTGGGACAAGCGCAGCCAATGGAGTATAAGCGCGATCCGCAAAAACTTCATGCATCGCGCGCAGCCCAAAGTCTTCAGCGCATTGCGCCAGAACTCCTCCGGACAATCCCATAATTGCCACCTGCGCATTAAAATCTCGGACAGCCTCAACGATGGCGGCAGCGATACCTCGATCACGTTCCGCCATATGATACAGAGCGCCATGAGGTTTCACGTGGCTGAGCGATATTCCCTGTGCGCGAGCGATTGCCGAAAGCGCACCGATCTGAGCGAGAATGAGGTTACGGATTTCGATTGGCTCCATGGCCACTTCCAGCCTGCCGAAATTCTCTCGATCCGGCAGTCCGGGGTGAGCGCCGGCGAGGACAGAGTTACGCGCAGCGACTGCAATCGTCGCAGCCATGGTGTTATTGTCGCCGGCATGGTATCCGCATGCGATATTCGCCGAGCTTACCATAGTGAGCAAGTCGGGATCGGCATCGAATCCCTCACCCATATCGCAATTGATGTCGATTAGCTTCATGTCTGGACCGTGTGCTCCTCAACTCCAATACGCCTGAAGCGAACCCGATCACCGGGACGCAGCAACGCCGGCTCATCTCGGGACATATCAAAGAGCTGAATGGGCGTATTGCCGATAATGCGCCAGCCGCCGGGCGTCTCCATCGGATAGATGCCTGTCTGTCCACCGCCGATGGCGACGCTTCCCGGCAGAACACGCAGGCGCGGGGTCGCAAGACGTGGCGTCTCCAATGCCGGTGGAAGACCATACAGGTAGGCAAAGCCGGGGACAAAGCCCACGGCCGCCACAATATATTCCGCCCGCGCGTGCATCTCGATCACGGCATCCGTAGAAATACCATGGATTTCGGCAACGTCGCCAAGATCGGGAGCGTATATTCCATCGTAGCAAACAGGGATTTCCAGGCTGCGGGCCTCAGAGGCAACTGTCGCTTTGCCATAGTCGAGCGCTTCGATGAGAGTTTGCAGCGCTCGCCAGTCAGTTGTTAAGACGTCGTAATAGATCGTTACACAGCAATACGATGGGACGACCTCAAGTACTCCCATCAGAGGATCCGATTCCAACGCACAGGCAAATCGGCGCACGGCGTCCAAAACCGAGAGGCTGATCGCATCGGCAAATGTGACGCGCAGAGCGCTATCGCCCTCAGGCTCGATTGTTAAAGATATCGGCGGATCGGCAGACATAGCGAATGTCCTTCACAGGGAAACCATTCAAACGAAAGGCCGACATGAATAAGGCCCACTGCCTGATGGCAATGGGCCTTTGAGATTAATTGAAGTTATACGCGGGTTGACGCCATAGGCCGGCGTTCCGCTGATTCCTGGGACTTCGCATACTCGTCTTCGCGGAAGTCGTCTCCCGGCAGGGACGGCGGGAACGGAAACTTCACAAAGATCGGATGCGGGAATTTCGGGAACTTCACCAGCAGGCGGCCCTGCGGCAGCAAAGTCAACTTACTCTTGACCTCGTCGCTCAAGGTTCCATAATTGGCGGCCTCAAGCTCCGTCGTCTCAGTGCGGCCGAACATAAAGGTGGCGCTGTTCTCGACAATCTCTTTTTCCACCGCGGATGCGAACTGCTCCGCGCCGAACAACACCAATCCAAGCGAACGTCCTCGGGCAGTCACTTCGACCAGGCTGGATTTGAGTGGTGATCGAACCGATGCGGGCGCAAACTTGTTGAGCTCATCGACAAACACCACTACGGCATCGAGGTTGTTGCTGCGGGTTTCCAGCAGCTGCGTGACAGCGCGGATAACACGGCCGAACACAAGTTTCTGGCCGCCTTCCGAGAGCATCTGGATGTCGATAACATACAGGTTCTCATGCCGCAGGCGCCGCCATGGAATATCCACACCCTCTTCGTTCGTTTCGACCAGACCACGGTAGAGATGCGTGAAGCGCTTCAGCTGTCCCTTCATCTTCTGCCATGTTGCGGTCGGATACCCCTTCGGCCAGGCGGTCAGGCCGGATTGGGAGAGGAGTTTGTCGATCCAGTTGAGCATGTCGATATACGACGTGATCTTGCCCTTTTCGATCTCTTCTCGAATGAGGAGCCAGGCGCCTTCCGTCTCCTGGTCCCAATCGTTGGCATGGAACAGGGATGGCAGATCCTCGTAAATCATCTGCAGGTCCCAGCAAAAGCCGTCCGTGTGCAGCTTGCGGAGACTGGTTGTGCTGACACGGCTCTGCGGATGCATGGGGGCAAAGAACCGCGCGTTAATAAACGGTTCGATGGGAATGCCCAGATCCTGATAGACATCCTGCGACCACTGGTCGGACTTCAGGTTCGTGTTCAACTGATCGACATAAAGCAGGTCTTTGCTCTTGACGTTGATAATGACAGCGGCGACATTCTTCTTCGTATGCCAGAGCAGAGATTTGAGACAAAACTGCATTGCGGACGTTTTACAGGCAAGACCGGAGATACCGGCGACATTCAGGTGAGCCGCTTCCGGCCCGACAAGGAAGTCGTCGTCAATGCAAATCGGGACGGTTGTGCCGTCGCCATTCTCATACATGCCAATCGGAACCGAAGCGCCCTTGTACAGTTCCTTGCCGGTTGCATTTACCATGCCGAAAGCATAGCGGATGCCGAGGCGGCTTGGAAAGTAAACACGGCTGCGACCAACCGGCTTGGCCTTGAGCGAAATATTGCGCAATACCAGACAAGTGCCTACAACAACATCACAGGCGTCCGGTGACGGAACAGTATAGGCGTCGCCCATCCTGTGAGCGGCGAAATCAGCCAGGAAGTTCTCAGCGTCTCCAAACGAGTGGAGCTCATCAACGGTGCCGAACGTGATATCTTTGCCATCATCGGAATAGGCAACGACAATCGTGCCGACTTCGATCGTACCGGTTTCGGCAGCAGTGCGTGAAAGCCAAAAGTGAAACTTGCCCGCCGTGTTTGGCTCGGATTGCGTGGAGACAGTCCGGCCAATGATGCCATATTGAAGGTTGATCAAGCTATTGACGACTTCGGGAGTCAACAGCGATGCTTGAGGATCTCCAGACAAGATCAATTCCCTTTCTTGTTCACGGAGCAGATGCCGATAGTATGGGCCGATCTCAGAATTCCGGCCGTCAATCAAGTGAAATCTAAACGGTTAGATCATACCATGACCGTTATCAAAACTGCTTCGTTATCGACGATTATTATGTATGCAATTCGACAGTAATTGTCAAAAACCTGCACCAGTGGTGTTATTGGGAAACGATTTCGCCACCGTATATGTCAAATCCTCCAAGATAACAGTCTCGTTGGAGGTGGTGATGGCGCACACAAAATGGCATTGTGACGAAAGCTTTCGCAGCCCTTCTAGTGTACAACGGATATAGGCAAACCGCAAGGTTATGAAACAGTTTATTTTATGAGATTTTATGAAAATGGAAACTCTGCAAAAGTGAAGTGATCAGGAGGTTCACAGGCGCGAGAGGCATTGGAGAGAGGATAGAATATCAATCAAGCGGTCATTAAATCGGTTTTGCCTCCGGCGTCGCAAATACGGTTTCGCCGGAGGCGTGCTGTTCCAATTACCCTGGCCATGCGGCTGCGACAAGTGCAGGCAGCACCGAACCGGAAGGCCCGATGACCTGGACTGTGCCGGGCGCAACATTAGCAATGCGCTCAACATTGATCACGGCTGTATGAGCGCCCGCTTCAGCGGCCAGGCGCAGCAGAGATGCCGCCGGCTCTACCATTCCGGATGTGCCGATTGAAATAAACAGATCGCATTCCTGAGTTGCGACGGCAGCGCGATTCAGAGCATCCGCAGGCAGGTTTTCACCGAACCACACAACGTCCGGACGCAGAGGCCCTCTGCATGCCGGGCACCGTGGCGGATCTCCCGATAACGCATCGCTATCGCCAACCACTGTTCCCTCGCGAAAGCACCGGCTGCGCATAATGCTCCCATGTAGCTCGACTACATCGCAGCTGCCGGCAAGCTGGTGAAGGCCGTCGACATTTTGCGTGAGCAAAGTAAACTCCGGAACCCGCTTCTCAATCGCGGTAAGCGCGTAGTGCCCGGGGTTCGGCGTGGCAGTAGCAGCCATGTCACGTCTCCACGCATACCACTTCCAAACCAGAGCAGGGTCGCGCTCAAATGCGCGAGCCGTAGCCAGATCTTCCGGGCGAAAGTTTGCCCAGAGGCCGGTCATTGCATCGCGAAAGGTCGGAAGACCGCTTTCGGCCGAGATCCCTGCCCCGGTAAGAACCGCGACCGACTTTGCAGCGCGGAGACATTCGACAAGGGCAGCGGGGATGATAATCTTCTCATGGTCCATACGACCATTATCGCCGCTTGTGAGGCGTTTGAGAAAGATCCCAAAGCTAGGAATTCGTGGAAATCCTCATGGAACGCCCAGAGCAGGACGCTGCCTACGGCGCAGCGATCTGCCATTGCTGTTGGCAGCCACCTCCGCCCCAACTCCAGAGCAACAGATATGCGGCCTGTGCGCCGGAGCAGTTCTCCCCGTCAAGGACATCGAAAGTGCCGTCACTCTTCGCCTGGGCCGTACTGATCTTATAATTGCCGCCGCTCGTCGGCGTGATCTGCCATTGCTGACATGAGCCCCCCCAGTAATCATAGAGCTCGATCTGTGTGCCATTATTCGGCGAACACCCCGTGCAATCCAACGAGCGCCCGATGCTGCCGTCGGGATTGATAGTCCGAATCGAGTAGAAACCATTGCCCAACGGATGGATATTCCACTTCTGGTTGCTCGTGCCGTTGTAGGGCCAGATGTGGATCCTGGTGCCGTTGGTCGTGCCATATCCCTCGCAATCCAGCACGTTACCCGTGGTGGACGCTACGATCTTATATGTGCCGTCCGCAATTCCACCGGATCCGCCGCTTGCCGTGGCCTGCAAGTACACGACGCTTTGAGCCGGCACCGTTCCTGTCCAGGCAGTCGAATTGCCGCTGAAGGTCCACTGGCCGTTGACGTTCAGATTTTCGGCAGCGTTGTCGTCAATATAGCTGGCGTTATGGCCGTCGATCCGGTAGAGTTTGAGGATGCCGCCGCTAAACGGCAGGCTGCCCAGGTTTACAGTAACGTTGCAGTCGCCGGTATTGTTATTCCAGACGACCACGCCATCTGTATTCCCGCTGGATGCCGCCATCACATTCACGCCACTGGCGCCGTCGGGACTGACGGCGTTGCGTGTCACCGGCAGCATGGTCTGGAATATCTTGTAAGCATTGAAGAGCGCCTTGCGATGCAGGCCGCTGTTGAGCATGCCGATGGTGTCGTCGATCCACATTGCCCAATAGACCTTCTGGACATCCGGATAATTGAACAGCCCCTTCACGTCCTCGAAGAATGCCGCGGCTGCCTGATGCCGGCTGTTGGGTCCGTCCCAGGCAAAGTTGGCGTAAGATGCGTACTCCGTCATAAAGATCGGGATATTGCGCCCGGCAAGCGAATTGCGAGCCGTCTGAATCTGAGCGGGATAGTTGGCGTAGGCGTGGATCGAGAAGAAATCCATCGGCTGGTTGAAGATGCCGGAATTGTTGGCATACGAGGTATCGTAGGCAATTGCCGGACCGCCTACCTTGGCGACAGAGGAACCAGTCCGAATACCCGCAACGCCTGTACTGTAGACATTCCCATACACGCCAGGGTCGCCGTTGAAGAAGACCTTGCCGCCATCGCCGGGAAGGTCCGGCTCGTTCCACATCTCATAGTACGGATGCGCGCCTTTCGATGCATAGTGCGCGGCATACTGCTGATTGATCCAGCGCCACCCATTCAAATCGCTGGGCGAATCCTTCCATCGCTGCCAATCGGTCCCTGTCTTGAGCGGCAGCGGATCGTAGGTCATGGCAAACAGCGGAGTTACCCCGGCCACGTTCATTTGATCCACAAACGGATCGAGGCGGCTAAAGTCAATCGTCATCGCATTAGCCGGGCCATTGATCTGGTCATATGCATAGGCGTCGGGCTTGCCCCACCCCATCTCATACCGCATATCCTTCACACCTGCCTCCTGCAGTAAGCCCGCCATGTTGTAGCTGCTGGGAGATGTGCTCTTAAACCAGAACGGCGTTTGATAGACGCCAATCTTATTCTTGACTAGATCCGGCCCCGAGTGATTCGAGAAGTTGACGTTGAACGTCTGAGCCATTGCCGGCATACCGCTGAAGAGACATCCTGCAGCACCGGCGGCGATCATCGCCGCCCACAAAGCTCGGCCTTTAAGCCTCTGTCGCAATATATTGCAAATATTGCAAATCATCTTTTCTTTACTACCTTTCTGAGTTTATCGAATGTAAACATTCTGCGAGCATTGACTGGACAGTAATGATATCCTTAAAGACAAATGACATCGATGTATCCTTCGTGCCGTACTCCAAAACAAGTTGCGCTCAGTATATCATCACAGATCGATATCGTCAATACAGTTTTATCAAATTCGTTATTGGTAAACCAAAACATCAAGTAAAGGATGAAAAAGTAAAAGGATCGACCACTCTTACTGAGCGCATGGCGGCATTAACGCGATAAGGAATCAATATCCCTCGCGGAATAAGGAAACTCAACCTGAATACTGAATTGCAGCCATCGGCCGAAGAGTTCTTCGAACTCATCTGTAAGGGGCTTGGACGGACATTCCTCATAATCGAAAAGTACGGCAGCACTCCCTATCGAGACGCACTCAAGCGCGCTTGCATTGAACACCTTGTCGTTGATGGTCTGTGGGATTCAGACCGCACTCAGTACGTTTTCGAACTTCTTGAACGCAGCGGCGAACTTGACGAATACTTCCGGCACATTATGGACGCCCTGGTCGCGGACGGCGATTCTACGGATTACTGGCATGCCTTTGATCTTGCAACGCTTGCCGCCCCAAAACTCGGAAAGGCTGCAATCGAGGAAGTCTATGCGCTCTGGGAAGACGATGCAGAACTGCCTGAAGACGGCTATGTCCCAGGCGGTGAGAAACTTATCCGCATGGGAGGGCTTAACGCTTTCCTGAGAGTCTTTGGAAGGCTTGCGCCACATATAGCCGAAGTCAAGGATTGGTACGATCCTTTTTGTTATCTGGAAGCCCTTGAAGAGACAATTGGAGCCGGCGAGGCGCAGGATCAATTGCGAAAGCTCAGCCGCCGTGATGCATCGTTGAATACGTTCTTGAAGAAAATACGCGCTCATGGGAGGCAGCGAAAGAGACGACAAACGAAGCGCAGGCAACAGAAGAAATACACGTACAGCGAACTCCGAACACTGATTGAGAACGATGCAGCGCAGACACGGCGCCATTATTGGAGAGGCAAGGTACGCAGAGCAGCCAACTCGACGATGCTCCGGCTGGCAAAAGACACCTTGAAAGAAACAAACCCACAGCGCCTTGCCAAGCTATTGGGCTGCTTCATCGAGCGACCGTTCCCACTCGGGGCAGACGCACTCTTGCCTTTAGCGCAAAATGCCGATGCCACCGTGGCAGACGCAGCCCGCGGCGCTCTCGGATTATTTACCGACATCCGTATTCGAGCATTGGCGTTCGATATCGCGGGAGATGAGGACGGAACGGTAGATGCCGTTTCGTTGCTGGCACGCCATTATGAAGACGGCGATTACGATTGGCTCAGTAAAGTTGAAGCCGGCCTTCGCGATGGCGACAATTATCACCGCTTCGGCATCAACGCCCGTGACTTCATTAAGATGAATCCGAATCGCGCTGCGGTTCCAATACTTCTGGAACTATACGGTCGTGGTATCTGTGCAATATGCCGGGGAGGCATCGTTGATTTACTCATCGAACTGGATGCCATGCCGGAATGGATGGCAGAAGAATGCCGGTTCGACAGCGACGAGGGTACACGCGAGTCCGTTGCGAAATACCAGGAAGCGCAATCAGGGGCAGTCGCAAAATAGAAAAAGTAGGATCAGCAGGGACAGAGCCCTGCTTCCACACTTGGACCTGCCAATTTAGGAGGGGCACAGAGGCCCCTGAGATTCAGAAGACCACGTAGCGGCCATTCTACGAACCGGCCGCGTTCTGCTTCCCAGTCCACCCTATTATCCCGAGTGTAACCAGGATCAGTCCAAGCAGCGCCCAAACACCGTCGGCGAAGAGGTTGATGCGGTGGATATTCTGGTAGGAGTCTGCGGCAATGAGATCCTTGATGTCCGCATGGCGCTGAGCAGCGCGCTCGAACGTGGAGTAAGCAACTTTCAAGGCTGCCCAATCGACGAGCGCGTAATACCCTGCGATGGTGGAGATAGCGATGCCGGGGATGATGGCGACCAGGGTGAGGAGGACATTCTTAACGATCATCGAGCGCATCGCCTAACGCTTTCCACTCCACGCTGCAAAGCCGGACCACTTTCCAAGCGGAGAGAGAAGCGCGCTGGATTCCACCGTGCGGGTCTCGTTCGTCAGCCAGGAGACGCCGCCGGAATGACTGACCGATACGGCGCGCTCTGCCGGCCTGCGTGTCGTGAGTGGAACAACGGACAATGCAGTTCCGCCGCCGTGCACAACCAGCACTGGTCTCACTTTCCCGCCGTCGGGCAAACCGAGCGCGCGGCCGTCGCACCACCAGATGTCGCCGGGCCGTGGATCGGCGGCATAGGAATCAAGTTCTTCGTGAGTAACGGATCTTCGGCGCATGCTTATTATGGTACTGCAGGAAATCGATTATAGCAGTCAGGGACGGTATTTAGCGGAATTGGAAGCTTTCGCTGCGGTCATTGTTAATTTATCGACAGCTACAATAAGACAGTTGCGCCATGCCGGTATGCGTTGATAATAGCCAGCAATAAAGAAGGGCTTATCAATTAAAGGGGCGTCGATTGAGCATTTGTAGCGGCCGTAGAAAACACGAATGACGATGCGATCACGTTCAACGGCGGCCACACAGGAGCCCAACAGAGGTTCCTTTGGGTGCAGCGATTTGCAAAACTGCTTAGCAACGATCCGTGCCTTCCATCCAGCGATAATATTTAACATTCCGTCAACTTGTACGTAGAATTACCGTCATAGGGCACAAAACATTCTACGCTTTAGTGATTCCTACTTCTTCGCGTAAGCCCGCACATACTCTACCAGCATGTCGGACGGGTCAGGCACTTTGTCGATAGGCCATCCGCCACCCAAGGCGAGATTCACCATCATATACTCCTCATGTGACTGAAGCTCAGTAGGTGTCGATGTACGAAACATCTCCACTCCGTCGAAGTACCAGATGAGGTTCTCCTTTGTCCACATAAGCCCGTAGTTGTGATAGTCGTCCGTCATGTCCTTCACATAAGCTGTGGTCGCAACGGCGGAATGCGTGCCGTCTGCGCGCCACCAGTGCAGGGTCGAGTGCATCGCCTGCGTTGCCAAACCATACTGTTCTAGGACATCAATCTCGATATTCGTTACCTTTGGAGTTGGCGTCTTCAGGTTGGTGGCGTCGGCCATCCAGAACGCCGGCCAGATGCCGTCACCCTTCGGCAATTTGGCGCGCATCTCGAAATAGCCAAAACGCTGAGAGAAGCCGTTTCCCTTAGGATCGACCGAGGCAAGGAGACCGGACTTCCACTTGCCGTCGACCTTCTTCGCTTCAATCGTCAATATGCCGTCTTTGACCGAAAACGGCGTGCTTGGCCCGGGGTCGGCAAATCCGGCATCGCCGAAGTCGCCGCCATATGGTGTATGCGAAATCCACCGCGTGCCCGGTCCCCAGGCAGAAACATCAAGCTTTTCGAACTCTTCGTTAAACGTCAGCTTGTAGCCCTTTAGATTGAGGGTGACCTTGCTGTCCGAATCGAGCGGAGGGTTGGGAGCCGCATGGTCGATCTTGATGGTTCCGATTTCAAAATGCTCGGGATCAACTGCAGTTACGCCTTCTCCGGCGCGCAACGGAAAATTCTTCCATCCCGGCGCTTCCTTGGTGTGTATATAGATGCCCGACTCAATGATGTAGGTCCCATCGGCCACAGTCGAGGGAACGAATATGTTACGCGTGTAGGAAAACTTGCCCGACCATTTGGACGTCCCAATACTCGGCTCATGATCGTCCTGCATGGCCATCGCGCCGTCTTTCGTGCGGAAGTGCACGAAGACAGTATAGTCGCCGGCCATCGGTTTGGCGTCCCATTGGAATGTGACTTTAAACGCTTTTCCCGGAGGGCACGCCGCAGGCTTAACGACAGCCTTCAGGATTGTGGGCATAGCTGACGTATCGGCAGCCTGTCGTAGAACTTTAGCGTTTGGCACAACATGTCTGCCTTGCGCAAACGCACTGTGAGGCATCAGAAGCGCTATTGCCGTCATTCCCGCCGCACTACATAAAGAACGCCTGCTGAATATATCCATACCAATTGTGTCGCACAGCGTATGAGTTATGTTCATTTGGATGCTATCTTCGACAGCAACTCTTTCGCAAGCATCAACGTTTCCGGCTTCTTGCAGTAGCAGAAGCGGATCTTGGTTCGGCCGCGCTCGGGATGGCGGTAGAAACTGCTGCCAGGTACGACGGCAACTCCGACCTCGTCGATCATCCACTGCGCAAAGGCCATATCGTCATTCCAGCCGAGACCGGCAATGTCCGTCATGATGTAGTAAGCGCCATGCGGCTGGTACACGTGAAAGCCGGATTGCTTCAGCACGTCCACCAAGAAGTCACGCTTCTCGCGATAGTTAGCCGAGAGGCCGGTGAAGTAATCGTCCGGGAAGGAAAGGGCTTCCGCGGCGGCCTGCTGTAAAGGGGCTGCCGCGCCGACGGTCAAAAAGTCGTGCACTTTGCGGATGGCGGAGGTTGCATTGGGAGGGGCGATCAACCAGCCGATTCGCCAACCTGTGGCACTATAAGTTTTGGAGAGGCCGCTGATCGTAATGGTGAGATCCGCCATGCCGGGAATGTCGGCCATGCGGATGTGCTCCCCTTCGTACACCATATGCTCGTAAATCTCATCGGTGATTGCGGTCACATTCCAGCGAATGCAGAGGGAGGCGATCGTCTCAAGTTCAGAGCGTGAGAAGACTTTGCCGGTGGGGTTATTCGGCGTATTGATGACTATTGCGCGAGTGCGCTCGTTGAATGCGGCGGCAAGCTCGTCGGGATCGAAGCGCCAGTCGGGTTCATGAAGAGTGACGAAGCGCGGAACGGCTCCCGTGAGGATCGTATCAGGGCCGTAGTTCTCATAAAACGGCTCGAAGATCACAACCTCGTCGCCAGGATCTACTACGGCCATCATGGCAGCCATCATCGCTTCGGTCGCGCCGCAGGTGACTGTGATCTCACGGTCGGGATCGGGACGCACCCCATAAAAACGCGCTGTATTCTCGGCGATGGCCTGTCGCAGCGCCGGAGCTCCCCATGTTACGGCGTACTGGTTGATATCGGCAGCGATTGCGCGGCACGCGGCCTGTTTCATGGCTTCAGGCGCGGGAAAGTCCGGAAACCCTTGTGCAAGGTTGACACCGGGACGATCGCCGCGCGCAATAAATCTCCGCGTCATGTCGCGGATAACAGATTCGCCGAATTGGCCGGCTTTGGCCGAGGTGCGTATGGGCATAGCCCTATTGTACCAGCGGCCGCAAACCGGCTCGAAATTTCAGCTGGTCAATGAGCGGCTTGCGATTCGGACGGAGCAATCTCCGGCATCGTGTAGTAACCTTGTCGCTCCGAAAGAGGCAGCGCCATATAGCTGTCGGAAACGCCCGGCGCTTGATACCAGTATGCCGTGGCGGCATACAGCAACGGCCAGTTGTTTCCATGGTACTTTTCTATGCTTGCCTCAAACGAGTTTTGAAAAGGAACATCATCGGCAATATGCCACCGCGCCATGGAAAGATGTCCAAGGTTTGCGGCGTTTCGCGTCTGGCACTGAGTGGCGCTGTCGAAGACTTGGGGCGTGCCCCAGGCGTAGCCGAAATAGTCTTCCGAGCCGGTGCCGAATGTCGAGGGGAATTTCTCACCGTCTACAAAGAATTTCTCGTCGCCCTCGCCCCACCACCAGTCCGACATAACATTCTTCTTGAACCATTCCGGGATGGGACACAGCTCCGGCACTTTGCGCACATAGTGACCGGCATAATCTCTATCCCAAACATGCAACGGATTCCAGACGTGCAGGGCCACGCCACAAAAACGGCCAGGACCTCCCGACGCGAGCAGCATTGGCCAATCAGGCCACCGGTCTTTTGCATAACGTCCCGGCCCATCGCCTCCCCAATGATCGCGATGCCATTTGACATGGAAGCGAAGAAGCCCATCTGCGGAATGATCGAGAGGTTCGTGCAACACTGCAATCGAAACCGTGCGCGACACAGATCCATCATTGGTCAGGCGCATCACCGCTTTGTTAAAGGGCATGTACCAGGAGGAATACATGCCTTCGCGCGTTACACCAGATGGCAGACTTCGATATGGATTGAGACCGGGACCCGAACCGAAGAAATCACCAAGAGGCGACCAGACGCTGGGCTGCTTTTCACCGTCCCAATGACATGACAGGGTGATCTCGCGCAAGGCATGTTCCATGGAAGTCGCCTCCGTTTCATGCACGGAACAGATCACTCCGGTAATGGCCTGCGGCTTATCAAAAGCGACTACATCCACGGTCTTCCCAGGCTTAAGAACGATCGTCTTACGAACGGCTTCCTCTTTACCTGTCGCCTCAGGCGCGCCTCGCTCCGCCCACATACGGTCGGCATTCTCCAGCGCCGCCCTCTCGGTATCATCGAACTTGCCGCGATAGCTTGGGACCTGGGCGCCGGATGGAAACTGAGAGTATCCGATCTGGTAATACCTGCCCCACCCTTTGTCCAGCATGACTTTACAGGACTTCTGAAAGGAAATAGGAACGAAACAATTGCATCCGCGAGCCATCGGCCGGACCAGGTTCTTGAACGGGAAAGGACCATGATCTGCGTCAAAGAGGGAATTGAACGGGGCGTCGAGCGCAGGCTGTGCCGCGCCGTCTATTATCAACCTGATATGGCCGGATTCGGGCTGAGCCGACCAGATGCGCCAGATTACTCCAGGGCCTTTCAAATCCGCAGCAATGATCGAGTCGCCTTCCTGCCCCTCATTTCCGCTGAAATCGTCGTTTGCCCCCCAATCTATGTAAAGATCACGCGCAGCATCATAGACGGATGCGCGGTCGTAGCTCGTAACCGAACCGCTCTTCTCGCCTGGTATCGGAGGTTCGGCTAATCGCTTCAAGTCATATAGACGGTGTGTCAGATCCTCAAAACTCACCACGTTCTGCGCTCCATTCGCCGGAAGAGCCGCTAACATCGCTGAGAATAACATCAAAAGCAAGAGAACTTTCATCGATTTATGTCACCGGACCCGGCGCCTTCAATTTGTGTGATCGGTTGTACGGAGACAGCTTCAACCGGCTCCAATTCGTTCCGTGTATCTTAGCACAACTAGTATTTCAAGTCAATCAACAAACAAGATTCAGTTTCTTACTGCCGCAGGCTCAAGAACAGGGCAGGAACTTGCATGGCCGGACGTGAATCTGTCTTGAGACCAGTCTCATCACATTCAACGGAAGACAGAATGAACCACGAACTCAATCAGAAGACAGTACAGTCGCTCAAGGAAAAAAGCGCGGTCCCGGCGGGACTGGCAACGACAGTGGGTCTCGATGCCTTTGTGGACGAGATTATACGCGTGGTGGACCACCGGGAATCAGTTTCACAGTATCGCGCCATGGAACGCATCCAGCAGATCGGAACGCGCATCATTGAGGCGTCAGGGCAGAGCACGAACCTGGAGCTCGTTGTCGATCGTATTAAGTTGGGCGGCAACGGCCCTATTATGGCGAATGCGCTAGCGGCGCTTGGAACGGATGTGACATGTATCGGACCGCTGGGAGACAATGGCATTCATCCGGCGTTTGCCGAAATTGCAGAGAGAGCAAACCTTGTCTCGCTCGGCCCGCCTGCCCACACCGACGCCCTTGAGTTCGACGACGGCAAGCTCATGCTCGGCAAGCTGGAGCCGCTCGCCGTAATTGATTGGGAGCATCTGCAGAAAACAATCGGCGACGAAGGAATTAGAAAGTACTTCTCGTCCCCCAGCCTCCTCGCACTCGTCAACTGGACGATGATCCCGGCCATGTCCGCGATCTGGTTGGAGTTGCTCTCGCTCTACGAATTGGGTGGCAAAGCGCCGGGAATGCTGTTCTTTGACCTGGCCGACCCGGAGAAGCACTCCGACAAAGCCGTGGCAGCTGCATGTGAATTGCTTTCGCGATTCCAGAAGTTCGGTCCGACGATCCTTGGCCTTAACGAAAAAGAAGCCTATCGCGTAGGCCGAAGTCTGGGCTACGACGGCGGAGCTTACTCCCGCGAAGATCTCCACAGCGTCACAGCATACATCAGCAATGCTCTGCCCGTGGAAACAGTGGTCGTGCATCCGCGCGCCTACGCTGTGACGGCCTCTCGCGGTACGGTTACCGGAGATGTGGACGGACCGTTCACGGAGGTTCCGAAGATCTCGACGGGCGCCGGCGACCACTTCAATGCCGGATTTTGCCTCGGCAAGCTCCTATCGCTGCCGGACGATCAGGCTCTAACCGTCGCTACCGGAACGTCCGGATATTACGTGCGAAACGCGGAAAGCCCAAGCCTTGCACAATTGACGGAATTCCTCGCAGAGCAATAGGAGGCTCGGCCAGCAAATAAAATTGCCTCCATGACCGATCTTTATAATCGGCCGTGGAGGCGGATGGTCCCGGTAGGAGCCGGGAAATGTGAAGTATCGCTACGCGAGGTTCTTAAAATTACGCAGAGGCGAAGTAAGCGGGCTCGTTGCCGGCGCGCCACTTAATGTTGCATCCGATGCTCGGACGCTGCTCCGTTGATACAGGCTGTCCAGCTACGATGGCATCGAGGGCGGCGCGGAGATCGTTTCCGGTTACGGGTTTGTCTTTCTTGGGACGGCTGTCGTCAAGCTGTCCACGGTAAGCGAGCGCAAGGTTATTGTCAAAGACAAAGAAGTCAGGGGTGCAAGCCGCATGGTATGCCTTTGCAACTTCCTGGGTCTCATCGAACAGGATTGGGAACCCATATCCCTGTTCGTTCTTCCATGCCGCCAGCCCTTCGGGACCGTCGGCGGGATGCGATCCGATATCATTCGAGCTGATAATCACGACATTGACGCCCTGAGCCTTGTACTGGTCGGAGATGTTCTTCAGCTCAACCTGCACATGCTTCACGAACGGACAGTGCGGGCTGGCGAATGCTACAACCAGCGCCTTGCTGCCGGCGAACGTCTCAAGGGAGATATCTTCATTGGTGACGACATCCTTAAGATGGAACTCAGGTGCGGAAGCGCCAAGGGCAAGGATCTGCGTGGATTCTGCTGCGGGCATAATATTCCTCCAGAAAGTATTTTGTCTTAAAACTTAAAACGCGAGAGCGCAAGTACCGGAAAAACGGTTCTTAGCGGCCTCGCGTTGTCTCGTTAGCCAATCCGTCTCGGCACGGCCTTCAAGCGAAAGAGACCGAGCCAAGCTAATTACTACAATCTATGTAGCAAAACTTTCCAGTTATACACATTATACTCAGGCAGATGAAGGATATCAACCCATTGGCGTTAAATCTTTAATTAAGATTAACAAAATTTTGAGGATACTAATTTATGTCTCAACCAGCAAATGGATTTGCCGCTGCAGCGCAGCCGATTGCGGCGGATACGATCATGACTTCCGCAGACGGCCTTGTCGCCGGTCTTGTGGATGTTCCTGCCGGCGACAGAGCAATCCCCGTGTATCGAGCGCAGCCCGAGGGTGATGGTCCGTTTCCCATCGTGATCGTCATGATGGAGATCTTCGGCCTGCATGAGTACATCAAAGATGTCGCGAGGCGCTTCGCGAAGCGCGGCTACCTTGCGCTTGCTCCGGATATCTTTGTTCGCGCCGGAGATCCTTCGAAGCTGACCGACTTTACGGAGATCCGCGAGAAGGTCGTTCTCCCCACCCCCGACGATCAGGTTCTCTCAGATATCGACCACACGGTGGCATGGGCAATTGCCGAGGCCAATGGCGATGCAGACCGGTTGGGCATTACCGGCTTCTGCTGGGGCGGCCGAACGACATGGCTCTATGTGGCGCACAACCCGAACGTCAAAGCCGGTGTCGCCTGGTATGGCCGCCTAAACGGCGACCGATCCGCCAATCAGCCGCAGTTTCCCATTGATGTCGTGGACAAGCTGAACGCGCCCGTTCTGGGTCTTTACGGTGGAGAAGACGGCGGCATTCCACAGGAGGTTGTGGCCACCATGAACGAGAAGCTAAAGGAAGCCGGAACACAGTCCTACATCCATGTTTATCCCGGCGCAGGTCATGCTTTCCATGCCGACTACCGGCCAAGCTATCGCAAGGCAGATGCGGAAGACGGCGAAGCGCGCATGTACTCGTGGTTTACACAGAACGGAGTGTAGATCGATATATTAGGCAGGGCCTCTTTGAATTGCGTGGGCACATCATCGAAGCTCTGCCTAATATCCTCTCGCCAGATCCACCACGTTTTCCAGCGCTTCGTCGTTGGCGAAGCGCTTGAGGTTTTCGAGAAAGATTGTCTTCTGGCGGGCATGGAGACCTGCGCTCCAGCCGGATGAGGAGTGCGGCGCGATGAGCACGTTGCTCATCTCCCAGAACGGGTGATCCAACGGCAGCGGCTCTTTCTCGAAGACGTCGAGACATGCGCCGGCAATAACGCCCGCCTGGAGCGCCTGCAGTAGCGCAGTTTGATCGACGACTTCTCCGCGAGCGATATTAATCAACCAGGCCGAAGTCTTCATCTGCGCCAGCTCATCAGCCCCGATAATCGCGCGGGTCTCGGTTGTGAGGGCCGCGGCAAGCACCACGAAGTCGCTCTTTGCAATAACGCGCTGCAAACCCTCCGGTCCCGTCAGCACCTCGTCGACGCCTTCTACAGCGATTGGCCGCCTTCGCAATCCAATCGTCTTCATGCCGAATGCTTTCGAACGCTGCGCAATACCGCGGCCAATTGGGCCGAGACCGATAATCCCTACGGTTTTCCCGTAGAGCTCATCCTGCGTCAGCCACTCCCACCGCTTTTCGCGCTGTCGCTCCCAGAGGAGAGGCAGCTTTCGTGTCACGGCCAGCATCCAGGCAAGAACGAACTCGCCGATGGCGATCTCGTAAGCCGGCCCCGTATCAGTGATGGCAAGCCTCTGCTTCTCACGAATCTTCGGCGTGATAACATGGTCTGTTCCCGCGCTCGCGGTGTGCAGCCAGCGGACATTCTCTCCATTCTCAACTAATGGCGCATAGGCTTTGCCGGCAGTCCAACGGCACACTGCCACAGCTTCTTCAGCGCCGGCAGGAGCGCCGTCAGTTTCGGAGTAAGGGATCAATTCGACGCCGGCAGGGATCGTCACGTTCTCGGCAATGAACTCGCTATGCACTTTTGCGGGGACAAGGATCTTCATAAAAACGGTATACCTCATGCCACATAAAGAGCTTCGTGTTTTGCTCAATCCTGCATTGGCCACAGACCCGCCGAGACGATAAGAATCCCGGGGAATCATGCTATCATAATATTACGGAGATTTTGCAGTACCCCCTCTCCCTTATCCTGAAGTATCATTTTGTGCGTCTCTATGTCTGTCCAGGAGGACACCATGTTAAGTCTGCGTCGATTGCTGCAATGTGCAGTAATCGCTACAATTGCGGCCTTCCCTGCCTGCCAACGCGCTGATGCGTCGGTTCCGTACACCATCACTGATCTGGGACCTGTTTCGGGTGATAGCAAATCATCGGCGCTGGCGCTCAACAGCAAAGGCCAGGTCGTCGGTTATTCACAAGATGTAGAGCATTATCCCTACTGGAAATCTATAATCTGGACGGGAGGCGTTCCGCTCGTCATCAGCGCTGTTCCGCAATCGGGCGTACAGGCCAGCGCATATGACCGCGCAACGGGAATCAACGACGCCGGGCAAGTGGTAGGCGTTACGGAACAGACGACCGGGACCTATCACAACCATGCATATTCATGGACACAGTCCGGTGGCTTGCATGACCTGGGCACATTTGCCGGCGGCGGTAATAGCTTTGCAACAGGAATCAACTCCAAAGGCGCCATAGTCGGTTACGGCGATCAACCCACAGCAGGAGGTGTGCCTCATGCATTTCTGTGGACGTCCGCTCTGGGATTCCAGGATCTGGGGACATTCGGCGGACAGGTAAGCGCAGCAAACGCTATCAATTCGTCAGGACAGGTGGTAGGCAGCGCGGACGGCATAGGCAACTATTCGACGGCTTTCCTCTGGACAAGCGCCACAGGACTGCAATCGTTAGGTACGGAACCAGGCGACTACGGCAGCCAGGCAAATGCAATCAACGACAGCGGCGTGGTAGCCGGAAGCTCCGGAACAGGAGCCGCCTGGCATGGCTTTCGTTGGGATCTGGCGCATGGAATGCAGGATCTGGGCACTCTCGGTGGCACATTTACATTTGCGTACGGGATCAACAATGCAGGTCAGATCGTAGGTTCTTCCATGCCTACCGGCAACATCGGTCCGGCTCACGCCTTTATTTGGGATTCCGTTAACGGCATACGCGACCTGAATAATCTGATTGCGCCGGGAACAGGCTGGGATTTGACACAGGCCAATGCAATCAATGCATCGGGCCAGATCGCTGGCTATGGCGCCATCAACGGTGTAACACATGGCTTTCTCCTCAGTGTGCCCGTTCCGATTGCAATAAGCCTCTCTCCTGCAATTGTTCCATACGGAACGGCGAGCGCCGGCACAGTCACGTTGGGCACACCCGCTGTGTCCGGGCCGAACCCATTTGACAATGGAAACATCGATCCTGGCGTGTACGTACAGCTCACTTCCAGCAATACTCTGGCCGCCATTGACGGCAATGTAGCTGTTGCTCCGGACGGCAAATTGTATGCGTTCATCGGCGCTGGCCAAACACAGGCGACATTCACTATCAATACGGGTCAGGTAACAACGAATACAAGCGCGCTGATCACCGCAACAATTCCAGGCGCCAGCAAAGCGGCATCGCTTACGATCACGCCCTTACAGGTGCAGTCGATTGTTGCATCACCGGCGACCGTCTACAATGGGGACAGTTCGAGTATAACGGTAACGTTATCCAATCCGGCTCAACAAACCGTCAATCCTTTTGACCATAGCATTCTGAATGGAGCACTGGTCAAGCTAACAAGTTCCAAAACCGCAGTCACATTTGGCGACGGCACATTTGTGGGGCCGGACAATGCCGTATATGTGTATATCCCTTATGGGCAATCGCAGGTAAGCGTCACAGTCAACACCACGATCGTGCCGGTCAGCACGCCCGCCCAGCTTAGCGCAACACTGGGATCATATTCCAAAGTAACAAATTTCACGGTTTCGCCAACCCTGGTTAAGTCTCTCACGATCAGTCCGGCCAGCGTATACAATGGGGATTCCGCAACGGCGACGCTCACGCTAAACGCCCCTGCGGTCGGAGGCACGGTCCCATACTTCGGCGGCATTTTCCCTGGCGTATTTGTTAAGCTGACAAGCTCGTCACCATGCATTTCATATCCCAATGATGGTGTCGTCCAGCTTTTCCCCGATGGAAACTATTACCTCATCGTCCCCCAAGGCCAGACAACAGTTACATTCACAGTAAATACCGGCGTGGTCAGCTCTCTCACATCGGCAAAACTTACAGCCGAATTGAACGGCTCGATAAAACTGGCGGCGCTAAGCGTCAGGCCGACACAGGTACAGTCCTTTACGATCAGCCCGGCAAGTGTCTATAACGGCGATATTGCGACAGCAACTCTGACATTAACGGGGCCTGCCCTTACTGCGACAGTTCCTTACTTCGGAGGAACATTTCTTGGCGTGTTCGTAAAAATATCGAGCGCATCGCCGGCAGTCACGTTTCCGAACAATTCGACAGTCAATTTCTTGCCGGACGGCAATACATACGCCATTGTCCCACAGGGACAGACTTCAGTCACATTTCCGATCAACACAAACGGCGTCTCAGCGAACACAGCAGCAAGCGTCTCGGCTGCCATAAACGGCTCTGTGAAGTCCGCCGCGCTTACTGTAAAGGCAACCCAGGTTCAGTCGATCACCCTGAACCCGACAAGCGTTATAGCCGGAGGCGTCACAACTGCAACCGTAACATTGAACGGCCCAGCACTGGAGAGCACACTTCCATTCTTTGGCGGCTCATTTCCCGGTGTCTTCGTGAAAATATCGAGCTCATCACCGGCAATCTCAATTCCAAACAATGCCACGACCAACATATTCCCGGATGGAAACACCTATGCCTTGATTCCGCAGGGACAAACTACGGTTACATTCACAGTCAACACAAATCCTGTCGCCGCCAACACGGCAGCGACTATCAGCGCGGCCTTAAACGGGCCTGCAAAAAATGCCCAGTTGATCGTTAAGCCAATTCAAGTTCAGTCACTCACATTGAATCCGACCAGCGTTTATAACGGCGGCGCATCTACCGCAACACTTACGCTGAACGGTCCGGCTGTCAACAGCGCCTTCCCTCCAAGTGGCGATCAAATCGACGGGCAGTTTATCAAGCTTGCCAGCTCTTCGAGTTCAGTCACCTTCGGCAACTACCCCGACGCAGGTTTGTTTTCTGACGGTTACTACGCGTATGTGCCTCGCGGCGAGACTTCGGTAACCTTTACGGTAAGCACAGGAACGGTCACTGCGACGACAGCAGCGAATATAACGGCCACCTTGAATGGAGCTGTGAAAACGGCTCCACTCACCATTCGGGCCACGCAAGTTCAACTGGTTAGCCTAACCCCTGCGGCCGTGAAGGGCGGCGCTTCTTCCACCGCCACGATCACGCTCACCGGTCCGGCTGTTGATGGGATCGATCCAACTAACGGCCAGCCTATCTCAGGAGCGATGATAAAGGTAAGTGTATCCAATGTGGCCGCTACATTCGGTCCTGAAGTTCAAACATTGTCCGATGGGAACACATATGTTTTCGTTCCCACAGGCCAAAGCACAGCAACATTGTCGATCAACACAACTTCAGTAGCAACACGAACAATCGCTGCGCTCGGGACCGTACTCAATGGGGTCTCCCGCACAGGAAACTTGATCATTAATCCATAGCTCAAAGCGCCCAACCTGATGCCCTCGCTGATCAGTACAAATAGTGACTGATCGGCGAGGGCTTTTCTGTTTCAACTAAGGCCGCCCGCGGCATTTATCGCTTCTTTCGCCGGCGCTTTTCTCTCTCAATGCGCCTTCATATATGAAGCCGTTATATTTGAGTAAGGCCGAAGCCTGCGTTATGTTCTCCAGCGTAAAACCAGTTTGCAAAAGCAAAATGCGCCGTTCACTTGCCGGGATGGCAAATGAACGGCGCATTTTCAACGAGCGTTTCGGAAACAGGTCTTACTGAGCCCCATTTCCCGCCTTGGTCCTCGCAACGGGCAATCCTGCTTCGTTGCCGTCGAGCCGGACCTGGTTCTGCACCAGCTGCGTTGCAAGCAGTGTCTGGATGACGCCGGTAATCTGGTCTGTTGCCTGTCCCGCCGCGCCACGTGTGTCTCCACCACCACTGATGTTGATCAGCTTGGCGCTGGCCAAGGCGTTTGCGATGGATGGCGTGATCTGAGGCAGCAGTTCGAGTTGCTTCAGGTTCAGGTAGGCGTTGCCGCCTTCCTTGATCGCCATGTTGACGGCGCGAATAGCATCGGCCTGCGCAGCGCCAAGAGCGCGGATCTTTACGGCTTCGGCATCGGCGGCGGCTTCCGCTTGCACGCGGACACGTTTGGCATCGGCATTCGCCTGTGCGACTTCCGTTGCCATCAGTTCGGCTTCGCGCTGGATAGCCAGAGCGCGCTGTCGCTCGGCTTCCGCTTCGGCTACTGTAGCCGCGTTCTGTGCGCGGCGCTGCTCAAGATCGCGCTGCTTGTCGTTGATCGCCTGCTCGGCGGTTAGCTGAGCTTCACGAGCGCGGCGTTCCTGGTCGGCTGATACGATATCGGCATTGGCTTTCGCCTCTACGGCGGACTGGCGGCGGCGCGCCTCGGCAACTTCAGACTGCACTTCCTTGATGTTGAGCGAGTTGAACACGAGGCCAAGGTCCTGCAGTTCACGGGAACATGCGCCCTTGATAATGATCGCCAGGCGGTCATCGTCTTCAGGTGAGACCTGCGCCAGCGAGTTCTCGCCGCCGCGTCCTGCGCGGCTGGAGAAAAGTTCGTCATGGTTGAGCAGGTTGATGGCGCGGCGGCCTGTCGATGTCAGCAAGTCGGAGAGGGTTGCTGTCTGCTCGTCCGTCGGCTTCGAGAAGAACTTGTTGGCTGCCGTCGTAATCATCTCATTTGAGTCGCCCACCGATACGATTGCGGATGCGAGGACGCGAACCTTGATGGGTTTCGGCACTCCATTGCGATCGACGTCGGCCGTCTGGTCGGCAATGTCCAGGTCGATATTGATCGCCTTAGATGGGATCGTGGTGCTGGTCATCAACACGGGAACCTGGAACGACTTGCCGGGGCCTTTGTAAATGCGAGTTCCGCCGCCATAGCTAGACACCAGGCGGATCGTACCGGCTTCTACCGTGTTGAGAACGCGGCTGATAATCGAGACGAGCAGTATTACGCCGAATACGACTGAGCCGCCGTAAATCACCGGCATTGGAATCATTTCCTGCACTGTAAATCTCCTTTGCGGCCCATTCGCAGGCCGCGCTGCAAGCGATGGCGAACCTCTCGTCCATCGCGACAAAAAACAAGCAATGATCAGGCCGCGGTTAGATTCGCGCCACGCGGCACTGATTTGACGAGCCATCGATCGATGTGATGGTCAAATGATCGCCCGGCTTCACGATCTGAGCCGCTGCCTTTTCGTCGGCCTCAAGCGTTGCCAAAATCCTCACAAGCTGCCCATCTACGTTGACGCATACGATCCCACGCCCTGCCGCATCGAAAGGCGTCATAGCTTCGGCGGTCTGCGCAACCGTGGCGTCCAAAGCTCCGCTGGGCGTGGACGCAAACTTGAAGATAAACGCCCACAATGGGCGGACTACAGCCGCGTTGAGCACGATCGCTCCAACGGATGCCGCAAGACCGACCAGGAATGACGGCCAGTGCATGGGCCGAAGCAGAATTCCCGTGGCGCCTGCTCCCAGGCACAAGGTAAATAGCGTCAATGGCGAAAGCAGAGACGAGAATAATCCCCAGGCGCGAGCGCTGAACTCATCTCGTTGATGGTTCTGTCCCGAGGAATGGTTGTGCCCGGTATGGTTATGACCGCTTCCATGCCCTGCGACATTGGAGTGGCCATGGCCCAGAGCGTGACCGCCATGCCCATGCCCGCCTGCGCCGCCATGGGCATGGCCGCCGTGACCGGCGCCAAGTAACGCCAATACCACCAGGCCAAGCAAACCGATAATGAACAGTGTTGTGTATATCATGGTTCTTACCGGGTTTGACACCACGACTCCAGGACGGTTGCAGATATGAAGGTTAATATCTCATAATTTTCAGCCGAGCGCTCGACGCGCCATAATAGAGGAAAGAAACAGGAGGATGCGCCTATGAAGAGCGTGGTTCTAATCACGGACATTGTTTATATGCTGCTGCTGCTGGGTGGCGGAGCTATGGGGTATGCAAAGGCGAAATCTTCAGCTTCGTTAATTGGAGGGGTTATAGCCGCGGTTGTGGCGCTGATTGCAGGGCTGCTGTATGCCCATCACCCGCGAGTTTCACTGGGTCTGGCACTGGTGCTGGGCGTTGCCATGGAAATCCTATTTATTGTCCGCTTACGCAAAACCGGAAACGCGATGCCTGCAATTCCGATCATCGTCGCAAGCGGACTGGTTCAGATCGTGCAAGTTGTGGCAATTGTGATGAAGCATTGAGAGAGCAAGTCTCTCAGGCTGGCGGTTGAAACCACGCCTAGGAAGTACATTCACCTTCGGTGAAAAGTCCGCCTTCGCGGACTCCTGTATGTGTCGCTTCGCGATGATTTATAAGATTGTCGCGAAGCGACACCCCAAGGAACCCACGAAGGTGGGTTTATTACCGAAGGTAATCTGAAGGTAGGCGCGGTTTTAACCGCCGGCCGAGAGAGGAAACGTATTATCCTACGGCGCAAATACCTCTCCGGCAGCGGGATAGGCGGGCAAGGTCTTCGGTCCGACCGCTGCATCGGCGTAGCTGCCGGCCCAGTGATCCGGCGGGCCGTCGCTGTCCGGCACAGTATTGGACACAGCCTTGATTCCGTGCTTCAAGTAAGCGACAATGGCCCAGGTATCGTCGTCGCTCAGGTGCCGGGTCGATGGCCAGGGCATCGGCGGCGCGAGATATACAGGCGTAGCCGGGAAGTTGCCGGAACCAGGCGTCGTGCCGGTGATAACGACATTGGGAGTCTCACCTGGATCTAAGCCATAGCGCAAGGAATTGAAGACCTGGCGATCGGAAAGGCTGCCTAACCCGGTCGCTGCATCGGGTGTAAGGTTGGCGGCGTATGTTTTGAATGGGCCGATATCGAATGCGCCCTGAGGATTGCCCGTGACAACTCCAGCCATCCACTGCGGATCGCTGGGGTCATTTTTACCGCGATTGTGACAATCGATACACCCCATAGTTGTAACCAATGCTCTTCCTCGAAGCACCTGGGCCTGACTCGCCTTCGCTGCGGGCAGTCCCGATGGGCCGCCGTCGTCGCCGCCTCCGCCGCATCCCACGGCAGCAAATAGTCCGGCCAACATCGCCGTCGGCATCGCAAGCAAACCGAATCGCTTCCATCCGGATTTTCCGGCGGAATGCATTCCCGTAACTTTGAACACGGCATGATCTCCTTCTACGTAAATTAAGAACGGTTTTGGAGTAATGGATATAGTACAATCGCTATATCGCGCCGAAGCGAATATTCGCCATGCTGCCATGTAATTCCTATCATCGAGTCCATGGGCTAACAATGTAAACATAGCAGCGCGAAGGACAGCCTGTTGGATCGCATCAAAACGCGCGATAGATCTGCAGCGTAACTTGGACGTTCTACTTGAGGGTTTGTGAAGATGCGGCCGCGAAAGCTTCTATCCAGCGGCGACAGAGGGTCAAAACAGGATATCCGGCAAGACCGAACGCGCAGTCGATCAAACGCCAGCCAAATGGTATCCCACGGATTGCGCCGAAGACAAGGGCATATGGAATAACGAGGGCGCATGCGATGCGGCCAAAATCGATAACCCAGATGTTGCGCACGGGGTCGCGATATGGGCCGTAGAACGCTACTGCGATCACGAAGTGACCGAAGGCAAGCCAGTCTGTACCATAGGCAAGAAAAGGATGCCGTGCGGCATCATCCATCAATGCGCCGCGAACGGTCAGAAGCCACATTGCAAGTCCGGTGTGCCCTGCCGCGGAAACTTCGGGACCATAGCCCATGCGCGCAAGAAGCCAGTTCATCTCCATTGGCAGCGGCAAGGCCGTTGCGCCGCTGATTACCAGGCCGATTATGAACGCGACAAGCATCAGGCGAATACGCGTCAGCAGCCGCCCGGCATTGGCTTGATCAGTTTCAGCCGTGGTTTCACGATCAGCTTTCGATACTGCAGAATGGAGTGACATGTTTTTCTCGCACGCGCCTCCCGTGGATGCCCTGAAAAGAGCAACGAGCCGCAGGCCAAGAATACCCGAACCGGCCGGGCATCCGCAAATCCGTCATTTCGCGGATGGGCACTTTGTGCGAATTTTGGTCGTATTGCAGTAATATCACACTATAACCTTCGTCCGTTTATCGGACTTGTTTGTGAGGCCGCCGCGCAAGCCGCAGCCTCACAGCAGCCTCCCCTGCTGCTGCGAGGAGACTGCCTTCCCACTCCCGGGCCGCTATGCGGTTCGGATAAGCCGGCGATGTACCGGCTGCGTGTCGCCGCGCACTTTGCGGTGGCGGCGATGGAAGGAGCAGGAGCATGAAACGCAGTGCCACAGAAGATATCCGCAATGTCGCCCTTGTTGGGCACGGCGGATCCGGAAAGACTTCCCTCATGGAAGCCCTCCTTTTTGTATCCGGCGCGACGGACCGCCAGGGTCGTGTGGAGGACGGAAATACCGTCTCCGATCACGACCCGGAAGAGATCCGCCGCAAGATGAGTATCCATGCCGCCGCGGCAACCACGGATTGGGGGCAGTGCACCCTCAACATTGTGGATGTCCCCGGTTATGCCGACTTCCTTGGCGACGTCTCAAGCGCGGTGCGCGCGGTGGACGGCGCCATTTTTGTTTGTCCTGCCCAGGCTTCCGGGGTCGATGTCGGCTTCGAATCCGCCTGGAAGTACGCCCGCGCTGAGGCAGTCGCGTGCGCCATCTTCGTCAACAAGATGGATAAGGAGAATGCCGACTTCTTTCACATTGTCGATCATTTAAGGGAGCGCTACGGCAAAACGATTGCGCCTGCCGAAATCCCCATGGGGAGCGCCTCGACATTTCACGGAGTCGTGGATCTCGTGCACTTGAAGGCCTATGTCTTTAGCGACGGTGAACGTTTCGAGCATCCGGAAGGCATTCCGGATGACATGTTGTCAACGGTCCACACATACCGCGAACAACTCGTAGAATCCGCCGCGGAGTTTGATGACAGTCTCATCGAGAAGTTCTTGCTGGGAGAAGAGCTGACGAATGATGAGGTAGAGCGCGGTCTTCATGAAGGTATGTCTCAGGGCAAAGTCGTACCGGTGCTTTGCGGGGCGGCCACAAAGGATATTGGAGTTCGTTTGCTGCTCGACCTCATTGTGACGGAATTCCCCCACCCCGGCGAACACAGGCCGCGGCATGGGATCGACGCCCAATCCGGTGAGGAAATCGTGCGGCGCATTCACGACGAGGAGCCGTTCAGCGCACAGGTGTTTAAGACGATTGCCGATCCATTTGTCGGTAAGCTCAACATTTTCCGTGTGTATTCGGGCGTACTAAAATCCGATTCGACAGTATATAACACACGTACGGGCCGTGACGAACGTGTCGGTCAATTATTCTCTATGCGCGGCAAGCATCAGACGCCCGTGACCGAGGCGCGAGCCGGCGATATCGCGGCAGTCGCCAAGCTTGCGGATACGCATACGGGCGATACACTTTGTGACCACGCCCACCCAATCTCTTACGACGGCATCGCTCACCCGGAACCGGTCTATGCCATGGCGATCCACGCAAAGACCAAAATCGATGAGGACAAACTGGGACCTGCCCTGCACCGGCTGTCTGATGAGAACCCATGCTTTGAGGTGCGAAGAGAAGCTGATACGGGCGAAACTCTCCTTGTCGGAACAGGCGAAACGCAGATGGAGGTGCTGGTCGATCGCCTCAAGAGGTTTGGCGCGCAGGTCGATACGCACCTGCCGCATGTCCCATATCGGGAAACAATAACGACAAGTGTTAAAGCGGAGGGTAAGCACAAGAAACAGAGCGGAGGGCGCGGACAGTTCGGCGATTGCTGGATCGAATTGCAGCCGCTGCCACGCGGTGAAGGCTATAAGTTTGTCGACGCCATCGTCGGCGGCGCGATTCCTAGGCAATACATTCCCGCCGTGGAAAAGGGCATTCTGGAGGCGATGGCGCATGGCGTGATCACAGGACATCCTGTCGTGGATGTGCAGGCGACCCTTTACGACGGCAAGTATCACGACGTGGATTCATCCGAAGCGGCATTTAAGCAGGCCGGCATCCTCGCATTCCAAAATGCCGTCAATCAGGCGAAGCCGGCGCTTCTCGAACCGATTATGAGCGCAACGATTGTTGTGCCGGAAGAGGTAATGGGAGATGTGATCGGCGACCTCAACTCCCGGCGGGGCCGCGTTCTCTCGCTGGAGCGGGTCGATGAAGATGGCGTGGCGCTTCAGCAGATCTCGGCTCAGATCCCGCAGCGTGAGATGCTCACCTACGCAGTCGATCTGAGGTCGCTTGCGCGCGGACGAGGCTCATTCCACTGCGAACTCTCTCATTACGAAGAAGCCCCTGGAACCGTTCAGCAGCAGGTCATAAAGGAGACAAGCATACCCGCACGCGCCGCATAGAGAACTCAAAGATCATCGCGAAGCGATACCGACAGGAGTCCACGCAGGTGGACTTATCACCATAGGTGATCTTAACGTAGCCGCGGTTTTAACCGCCGGGAGTGCAGGAGTCCACGCAGGTGGACTTATCACCATAGGTGATCTTTGGCTAGCCGCGGTTTCAACCGCCGGGAGCGCCAGGAGATCTCACACGCGCCGCTTAAATCACGCATTTGGACCCGCCATCTCGATTTTGGCGGGTCCAATGCGCTTTCACAATGACCGATTCGAAATGAATGCGAGTATTCTATCTCAGGGCAAGGTTGCCGATCCACGCGGTATGCTCGGCAAGTGCGGTATCCTGTACGGATGTATACAATTCACGGCTGCTGGTGACGTATATAGCGTCTTCCTGGAGCGCAAGAGCCAGATAAATGCATGATGGCATCGCACAGCGGATTCGCCGTTCGATCTCAAGGGCATCCGCAGCGAGTGACCATGTTTCGAACAGCTGCAGCGGCATGAGACCGACAACGCGAAGGATTTCGTCGGCTTCCTGTTTTTCGAGTTCTGCGCTGCTTACGCGGGTCCTTAAAATTGTCCCGATATGGGACAAGATGACGTCGGGCGCAAGAACGGTGCGCCCTGGGACCGCGATGCCGCGCGCCATGTCGGAATATGGCTCATTGAGGATCCATTTCACGACGATGGGAGCGTCGACAACGTAGCGGTCGCCGTTCTCAAGAAAACTCACAGGGTCTCGTTCTCCTTGAGCAGCTCGCTGCTGTCGGGGAAAGAGCGCGCGGAAAACTTTGCCCGAATTCGCTCAAGTTCCGTGGTAATCGATGACCAGCCATGGCCGACTGCATCGTCAATGATAGCGCGAAGCTCTCCGTCCAGAGAGCGGCCATTGAGCAGCGCGCGTGTCTTGAGACGCTCCATCGTAACAACGTCAACGCCAGAAATACTAAGTTCTTCCAAGGATATGGGCCTTTCTACAACCGTGGTGCTCCGAGTTCGGCGCCCTACAGCAAATGGGTGTCTGCGAGGCTCTCCTGAATTTCTCATAGGTCGGCACCGACCTGAAAGTTACGCATTGGCGGCTGTTTGGCCAATTATTTTTGATACTGGAAGCAGGCTCTAAGCGAAAAGCAAAGCCACATCTTGCAACGCCTGTAACTTTCCTCGCCAACGGGACTATTTATGATTATGGAGAGTGCGCCGGTTAACGATGTTGCCGGCGCCCGGCTATCCGCCCACAGGCTTACAAGCCGGAGTTAGAACTGATGAGACTTCCCCGGCCTGTTGAACAACTTAACGGACGTTCCGGCGCCGAATGGACTGAGGCTGAAACCCTAGTCGTCAAACAATGGCTCTGCGAGGCGCAGCAGCTTCAATCGGTCTCGCAGTATGCATCGCGCTATCTTGGCAAAACATGCACCGCGCAGGATGTGGAGGATGCTGTTGTCGAGTTCTACGCGCTGTTTGACAATGTCGTAAAATCATATCGGCCGGGTGGTCCAAGTTTTTGGCACTACATGGTTCATGTGTGCTTCCGGAATTATTGCGTCCGCGAAGGTGAACGCCTCCGCCGCCGGATGGGCAGGGAATCGTCTTTAGATGTCGAGGGAGCGGAAATCCGTTACTCGGTTCAGATGATCGATCACAGTGTTGACGGAAGTCCCAGCAGAGTGGCGCAAAGCACCGCGTTTGCCGACGACCTTGCATCATTCTTGAACGGACAATCATTACCGGAACAGCAGAAGCGGGTATTCGTCCTGAGATACCTGGAAGACATGCCCTATGACCGAATCGCGGAAGAAGTAGGATCTCCGGTCGGATCGGTAAAGGGCTGGTTGAATCGCGCGACATCAGCGGCACGCGCCTACTTGTCGGCAAGAGGTTGGTCAGAATGGCAGATGGGAAGTTGAACCACATAGAAGTCATGGCAGAGCGTATGCAGTCGCTGGCTGACGCACTCCTTCGGAGCAATAAAAGCGAACTCGGGGGTGAAATGGAACACGAGATTGGCGTAGAAAGCTACGAAGCAGATCCTATGGCGCATCTAACCGATGAAGAGTTTGTCGCGGGAGTACGCAAAGAATACGATCGGGCAGAGCGAGCTCGAATCGAAGCTCACCTGTCTATCTGCTCCGAATGTGCTCAAGAAGCGCGCCGTCTGCATGATCTAAGCGGCGTTTGGGGTGACATCGGTGTTATGGCGGATCTTCAAAGCCGGGCCCGGCGAGCTCTTGGTCTGCCCGCAATTCCTGTGCCTCAAACGGTATTTAGAACCCGTCGCACGATCTCCCTTGCGCCGCTGCTCAGGCCCGCCGGAGCGTACGGTGAGACTGCGCAAAGTGATGGATCGACGTTGGAATTTCCGGTAGTCGAACACGGAGAAGTTGTCCGGGGTCTTAGGGGTTTGCTCATGCGAACCGACCGGGATCTTTACGTTCAGGTGGCTGCAAACGACCCACAGTCCAGCCGCGACTTCGGCGATCGAAAAGCGATGATCAGTATTTCTGATACATCGTTCGAACAGCCCATCTTACAGCGTAAAATAGATGTTGGGGTGACTGTCCTGCTCGGTACTGATGTACGGCTTTCCCACAACAGCCAACTGGCCGTCGAGATGCTGCCGGAATGGGAATCCTAGACGCATCTAAGCCGCAGTGAGGACAGAAGCAATGCCCCACTATGCGGCACGGCGGACCACGTGAACCAATCGATTTTAACTGAGACCCTGCGACTCGAAGTTTTATATCAGCGAACACTTGACCTTTTGCGCGACGACGCTCGCATTACGCGCGCTCTCGACTGGGTTGATAGAATCCTGCCTCAGCTGCCCGGCGCTTGCCGTATTGCGCTGCAGGAAATCAGTCCTCGTCCCCTGGAGCGATGGAGCGCGTGGCTCGAAAGCGACGACGCGGCCGTAATTGCCGAGGCAGGCAAAGGTGAGATATTCGAATGGCGCATGCACTGGCTGCGTCAGTTGATCGAGATCACCAGCGCGCTTTGCGAACGCGGACGCTCCCAGCAGCAGCAGACCGCCGTCGCGAGAGCGTTTCACGCGCGCAACACTGTCGCAACATCCTGCTTCCCATTGGGGTTCTGGCTGGATCTCGTCAGCTACCTGTGTTCGAGTGAGACTTTACCTTCGCCAAGCCGCATTCGATCAGTCGTGTTTCCTCTTGTGCTTTCGGAGCCGGTCGTCGACGCCGGCACGGAGACGAACGTCATTCTGGCGCAGTTTCTCCTGGAACGGTCACCACTCCCCACCCGCTCGACAGGTCTCACCGATGACTTAGGCAGCTCCGGCACAAACCGAGCCGGCCAGGTTTACATACATCCTGAGCAAGCTGTGCTTCGGGGCCTCGACTCATCGTTCGCCTCAGCCATTTTTGATGCCGCAGAGGCAGCGAGAGCGGGCATCGCATCGGACGGCCGCCCTTGGCCCGATGTGCGCATTCGCATCCAGACGTTAAAACCCTCGCACGAGCGATTCCTGAGCGGCACGATGCTTCGCGGCGAATCGGGAGGTGGAGCGCTTGCCGTTGCTTTGCAGACAATGTATCTCGGCCAGCCCGCTCCGGATTCCGCGCGGGCAATATCCTTTGCCCTCCGCGGACCGGACAACGCTCCGGTGGATGGCCGGTGCTATCCTGTAGCCGGCACCGACGACAAGGTTCGTGGGTGCGCCAAGCACGGCATGGAAGCGTTAATCGTAGCCATGGAACAGCAGCGTCCCCTGACGCTATATGGTCACAAGCATGGTCTGCGGATCCTGGGCAGCGGAACAGTCCGGGATGCTGCGCGCCTGGCCACAAACTCAAGCACAGCCACACCGATCAATGAAACCGGTCCCAATGTCGTTATCCTTTTCGACCGGCGCAACGAAGCCGACGACTCCGTATGCCAGCGTCTTGAGGCGAAGCTTACGGAAAGAGGCTGCCGTGTATTCCTTGATCGCCGCCCCGAAATGGACATTAAGTGGGCACAGGAAATAGACAGACAAGTGCAGCACGCCGATATCGTCGTCCCTCTAATCTCACGGACGTCGATTAACGACGATATGCTTCTTGCGCTTCTGCATGCCGCGAACGATGCGCGTCAAGTGGGCGATTCCAAACCCCGCATCAGCCCGGTGCGTGTTTCGTATGACGGTCCCCTGCCGGAGCGTATCGGCTACCTGCTGTCGGCTGTTCCCTTTGCTTTATGGCAGCAGCCTGAAGACGAGGACATCGTCGTCTCTTTTATATTGCAATCGAGCAGCGTTCAAACGCCTCCCCTGGAACAGCAGCCGCAAACCTATTCCGGCGGCGTTCCGCGCAATCTGTCTGAAGACCTTGAGGCCTATGGAGGTCTGGTCCCCCTAAAGTCCCGCTTCTACATCGAACGTGATGCCGATAGGCCGTTCTTGGCGGCGATCGCGCAAAGACACAGTGTGGTGCTCCTGAAGGGCGCTCGGCAAATCGGCAAATCCTCCCTCCTGGCGCGTGGACTGCACATGGCGGAGAATACGGGAGCGCGTGTGGCTCTGACCGACTTTCAGAAGCTCAGCGCTGAGGATCTAAGCACTCCGCAGTTATTTTATATCGCGCTCGCTCGAATGCTCGCTCGTCAGCTAAAGATAAAGACCGCTCTGACGGATACATGGACACCGGGGCGAAGCGCAAATCTAAATTTCGAAGAGTATCTTGAGGACTACGTGCTGCCGGAGACGGGACCATTTATCTGGGCCATGGATGAAGTGGACAAGCTCTTCTTTTCGACGACCTTTTCCAACGATGTCTTCGGGTTGTTCCGTTCCTGGGCAAATGAGCGTCAGGGCCGTCCGAGCAGTCCCTGGTCTGCTCTGACAATGGCGATCGCATACGCAACCGAGGCGCATTTATTTATCCGCGATGTCAATCAGTCTCCCTTCAACATTGGAACAAGGTTCGAGCTTAAAGACTTCGATAGATCGCAAATGTCCCTCCTGAACGAACGTTATGGCAGCCCGCTCCGTACAGATGGAGATATCGCAAGATTTCATCAGTTTGTGGGCGGACATCCCTACTTATCGCGCAGAGGGTTGTATACTATAATCAGTGAGGAAATGAGTGTCGCGACGTTTGAGGCGACAGCCACAAGCGACAGTGGGCCTATGTCGGACCACCTGCGCCGAATCCTTACTCTCGTAGCTCGCAATGACGACAACTGCGACGCTCTCCGTGAGATTTTACGTGGAAAGCCTTGCCCGAGTTTTGACGCTTTCTACCACTTACGCAGCGCAGGTCTAGTAACCGGAGATTCTACGCAGGATGCGGCCATACGATGCCGATTATACGAGCACTATCTGGCGCGCCATCTTCTCTAATTGGCGTATCCCGCGTCTACGTCTCCACCCGCTTCCGGGCTTGCAGGTAGTGCCTCAAAACCTGCTTCCGAAGAGTAAAGAGCTTGAAGAGCCGGTTATGCCGGCTCTCGCCTTGCCGGACACGCCGTCGGAAGACGGCGGCAATCCCCCTGATATTACGTCACGCTTCTACAAAAGCGGCGGAACCCTCAGTCCCCAGGATCCATCATACGTCATACGCGAAGCGGACACTCTTCTCGCCAACGGCCTCCGCGAAGGCCTATTCTGCTATGTCCTTACATCCCGGCAGATGGGCAAATCCTCGCTGATGACGCATGTGTCGACGAACCTGCAGTCAGAAGGATTCAGCGTTGCCGAGTTGGACCTGACAACGATCGGGCAGAACCTGACACTCGCCGAATGGTATGATGGCCTGATCTACGAAATCGGCCGTCGGCTGCGTATCAAACCTCTCTTGAACAAGTGCTGGCTGGAGCATTCCGAGCTCGGGCCGCTTCACCGGTTCGTCACTACGCTTCAAGAAGGTCTGCTCAACGCTGTTCCGGGCAATATCGTTATCTTCATTGATGAGATCGAGGTCGTACGCAGCCTGAAGTTCTCAACGGACGAGTTTTTTGCCGCGATCCGTGAGTGCTATAACCGCCGCGCCACAGACTCGGAGATGCGGCGGCTTACATTCTGTCTTCTCGGCATGGCGACGCCGCCGGACTTAATTCGCGATACGCGAATGACTCCTTTCAACATCGGCCGCCGTATCGAACTGGCAGACTTCACGCCTGAAGAGGCCCTCCCACTTGCGCGAGGTCTGCGCTCCGGGAACCGTGACGGCGAACATTTGCTGAATCGCGTTCTATACTGGACGAATGGGCATCCATATCTCACCCAGAAGATGTGCGAAGCGGTTGCCGCGGACGCCTCAGCGCGCACGTCGAAGGATGTCGACAACCTCTGCCGCAGGCTATTTCTATCGCCGCAAGCGCGGGAGACTGAGGCAAACCTCGTTCCCGTGCGCGAGTACATCCTGCGCACAAATCAGGACCGTATCGCCGTTCTGGAGCTCTATAAGAAGGTTTGGCGCGGCCGCCCTGCCCCACAGTTCGTAGCCAGCGATCCGGTCGCCAACGTCGTTCACCTCTCCGGCATATCGCGCGTTACGAACGGCCACCTTGTCGTTCGTAACCGTATCTATAATCACGTATTCAGCCAGGCATGGGTAAATGGCGCGCTGCCCGATGCAGAACAGCTCAGGCAGCGCCGCGCGTATCGGCGAGGTTTGGCCAGGTCAGCAAGCGTTTTTGGAGTAATCGCCGTCGTTATGACCGCTCTGGCAGCCGATGCGTATCGACAACGAAATTTAGCGCAGGAACGTGAACAATATACAAAGCATCTGCTTGCGGTTACAAACGCCAGCCTGGGCGGACAGGCGCTCAGCCAGCATAACGCAAGTCAGGTTTTTGACATCCTTGAAAGGCAGCCAGATACCAATCTGGCTCACTTTGAGTACGGATATCTGTCGCATATGACGCACCTTGAGCAAGCGATGCTCCGTCATCCGAAGGAAGAAGTCAATAACGTAGCCTTTAATCTCAAGGGAGATCGCCTTTACACAGCTTCCGGTGACGGCAGCATACGAATATGGAACGCGCAGTCAGGGGAGCCTGCCGGAGTGATCTCGACCGCCCCCGGAGTTGATGAGGCAATGTGCGCTTCACCCAACGGGCACTGGCTGGCAATCGCCGTCACGCAGAATGTCAAAACAAGCGCAGGCGATAAGAATGTCGTAGATATCCTTATCTATAGCATCCATGACAATCGGATCCTAAAGAGAATTCGGACCAATGAAGACCGTATCATCCAACTTGCTTTTTCCGGAGATTCCCAAGAACTCGCAGAGAGCTGCACAACAATAGAACCAGCCTCTGTAGTCCGGATATGGGACACGAAGTCATGGAAAATTAACCGCACGTTGCCGATGAAAGATCTGGTATATGCTGCTGCTTTCCAACCGGGATCATCACTCATTGCCACCGCTGATCGCCAGACTGGAATCAGTCTATGGGATACTCTTACGGGAAAGCATATTCGAACATTTGAGGGGCAGACGAGCGTCGTCCATGCGCTCGCATTTTCGCAAAATGGCACAAAATTGGCATCGGGAGCCGAAGACGGCACCGGGGTCGTTTGGGATGTATCAACTGGAATGCGCCTGCATAAGATAGTAGACGAACAGCATATGCAGATATTTGCTGTACGATTTGCTCCTTCATCCGGAGAGCTAATCACTGCAGGAGATAACGCAACCATTAAATTCTGGGACCTAAGCTCCGAGGAAATGTCATATGCGATTCATGGCCATACAGGATCTATCCGTGACCTTGCCATATCCTCGGATAACAAATGGTTGGCGACAGCAGCGCAGGACCAGACGGCGCGTGTTTGGGACTTGAGTCTGCGGTATAAAGACTTTTCCAACCTGAGTGAGATAGGCTACAATCCGAACGGACCGATTCTCTCCGGAGATGCACAGTTTGCTGCCGGAATCGGCGCGAACGAGAAGATTAAAATCTGGAACAGAGAAACCGGCAAAGCCCAATGTGACCTGAGGATGCAAGATAAGCCGATTGTAGCAATTACTTTTGTACCGGGCGCCGATCAGGTATTGATTCTCAGCAATACAGATCTGACGTTTTACAACCAGTTCACCGGTGAACCGATAAGGTCCATTCCTGCAAAAGCAGCCTATGCAGCTGCTCTTGCAATGTCAGCAGACCAGGCGTTCGTCGCCATAGCAAACTCAGGAGATGTCCCTCGTATTGTCGAAGTCGCAACAGGGCGCGCCACACCAACCAACATTGCAACACGGGCCCCATACAGGTCGCTCGCTTTTTCACCCGATGGAACTCGGCTAGCTGTCGGCGATAGTGACGGTGTAATAACACTCTGCGATAGTCGAACAGGACAAGTTAAGGCTACTATTCCAGGAAGACATCGTGGTCCCGTAGCGGCAATTGCATACTCACCAGATGGATCGACACTTGCCTCAGCAAGCATCTATGGCGTAATACGCCTCTTTAATTTGCCAATGCAGCGTGAGACATTGATGCTCGATGGCAAACATGGCACGCATGGGCTGCGATCGCTTGCTTTTTCAAAGGATGGTAAAGTGCTGGCAATGGTGGATGATGTGGGTAGTATACAGACGTGGCAATCTGACAAAAATTAATTTTATTTCCGTTCAGAATGTGTAAAGCGAATCAAACGGAGACGGTCCGGAGATTTATCATTTATCTCCGGACCGTCTCCGTTTTCGACGGCTGTGGACGATAATCGATCGTCCACAGTAATAACCATATATAGCTAGTTACATATATCCTAACTAGCAGCATCCACAATCAGCGGCGCCATCCCAAAACTGGCTGTTTCCACATGTTGATGAGCCGGTAACGCACTGTCCCCCGGAGGCAATGCACATATCCGTGCTGCTGCCAACAGCACATCTGTTAATGTTGCAGCAAAGACCATTGGGATGGGCGAGGTAGATTACGCTGTCTGCAGCTCGCTGTATCGCCATTTTAGCGGTCCGCAGGTCCTTGACCATGACACCTTCCCAAATAGTGCGATAGCTGAGATCCGAAGCGTGTTCAAGGACATCAAGCATCTCCTGGCGAACTTCCGCCATAGTGCGCGGCTTATTTACCAGTTCAGGCAGGCGAATGCCATGGAAGTTCCAGAGCTGGTAGACAGTTGCGGCAGCCTGCTTTGGGAAGTCGCCGTCTTCGCACATTCGCTCAACGATGCCGGCAAAGCTCTCATCGCCGTTGTAGCGCTGCAGGCGCTTGAAAAGAGTAGTAACTTTGGCTGGATCGTCGATAAGACCGTAGCCGGCCACACGCTCGATGTGCGGAACGACCTGTCCGACAACTTCGCCAAGCGGCGCGCTGAATAACGTGCCGAAATCAATATGCCCAAGAAGATTGGCATGGCGATCCGCCGAATCGTATCCGGCCTGGATCATTGCGTTGTGCTTGTGGGCGATCTTTACGCCCTTTCGGATTTCAAAACGAATATTTTTCTGCTGCATGGGATTGCCTCCTCCAAGAAAGGCATTGCGAGAGCTGCGCATAATACTTGTGCTGCGCGCCTCGTTCTTATGCCCGAACGATTGCGTTGAGTCGTTCGGTCCCTAGTGTTGAAATAGTCAATTTGGAGCGAAAAAGTTACACGGAGGATACAAATTTATTGATTTATTGCGTAAAATCGCTGCAGTCGTCGTCCAGAGCACGAGCGCCAGGGTAATATCCTGCCCATCCTGCCGCATTGGCCGGCAGTGGAACTGCTTTCTCCCACTTGGCGTGCCCGTCGGCGAATACAAAACTATTCCCCCCCTGATGCCTCGGCTGGCCAATCGGAGCCTGCAGAGGAATAGCAGGATCACCCTGGCCGTAGTACCAGCTTCCAACCCCAACAGCTTTTTCGGGATCCTGTTTGCAGGTCGTATAATTCCAGTAAAATACCGCATCCGTCAAAAGCGCGATCTTCGATGGTGAAACGAGGCTAGATAATGTATAGGGGTTTGGTGATGTGTACCACGGTTCTGTTGCGTGTGGACCAGGATCAGCCATTCCATACGAGATCGTATATTTGGGAATCTCTGTGTAAATACCGAAGTCCGTTGTGTTAACCGGCTGATCAGGACACTTGAAGACCGCCTCACTGCGAATATATGGCATTAACAGAAGCGAATAAAACTGGGTAGGGGTGCCTTGAGAATTATTCCAAAGCGTCTCGTCGTTGTCCTGTGTGTACTGGAGATCCGCCATTGAAATTTGTCGTGCGTTGTTCAAGCATGCCGTGGCCCGGGCTTTCTCTCTAACCTGGGAAAACGCAGGAAAAAGTATTGCAGCGATAATGGAGATGATCGCAATCACAACCAGCAGCTCGATTAAAGTGAAAGCCTTATGGGCTCTATTGTTCACAGGTTCTCCTCGTCTCTTTTCGTCGCCGCGCGAAACATTAATATAAGTCAATTTTCAGGTCTCGCCGCCTGGTCAAACACAAAGAGCCGGATGCCAGGATCGCTTGCGGAAATTAGTACAGTTTGAATTATATAAGACATTTCCTATATGTGCAAGAAGGCAGCCATTATAAGCAATTTGACGCAAAAACATCGCCGCGAACCATAGCCATCAAGTGAAGCGATTGTACCGTGGCTTCCCAGAAATATCATTAAGAATTTGATGCTAGGTAGCCTCAAGCACATATTTACAGCCGGAAACCTATTCTGAGGTCAAGATCAGGCGTTCCAGCTCGCTATTGGGCGCAATTTTGCAATGGCTACGCAGGAAGTCCAACATCCCCTGCTCTTCTATCCTTCGCTGCATCGTGACTGCTGCCGCATCATGGGGATTGTCGTACCGCAGGGCCGATCGAATAATGCGAGCAAACGCAATCGGAGTAATGCCGCATTCCAGACACATATTTGCGGCTCCGATAAGCCGGTCCTCAGGCCGAAGTTTCCGCATAGGGTCTTGAGCAACCCGCTCAACCGTATCCCCCAAAGCTTCGTTGCGATATCTTTGGAGCATTTCTGCCGTGAATTCTCGCAGATCATCCAGCTTAAAGCCAAATTTTGCCGCCAGAGCGCGTTCGGCCTCATCGAGGGCCGGCTCTACTTGATTTAGCACTGTAGAATCTTCGACACACTGCCAGATGAACTCATGTCCGGGATAACCTAGGTACGCAAACGCCGCATGCCCGGCGACTTGAAGATAGAGCTTCCTCGCCACATAGGCATCAAAGTTGTCTTCAGCCTCAAGGCCGGAGACAGGCGGAATGCCGGCGCGAAACATCTCCTTTGCACAGGGAAGTAAATGGTAGGGTTCGGCCACGACCAGTAATGGATCTTCCGCCAGCACAGCTTTGCTTGGCCTTGGCACCATGCGGCCAACGACCACTTCAACAAGGCCTACCGACGTCTCAAGGAAATTCCTCTCGTCTCCACTCAAACGCGGCAGAAGCAATTCCAGCATCATCTCCGATGCCCGCCATTGGTTCTCGCAAAGCAATATATCAACGGGAACGTCGGTCTGACGTCTTTGCATGATGCCTGCCGCAATTACCGGGGCAAGTTTGTCAAAAGCGCTCACACCGACGCTTGTCAAAACAAGATCGGAGCGGCTGAAGGCGGAGCAAACGCCTTCCGTGTTCCGGGCATCAATAGCGCTAACTCGATCGATTTGAATGTTCTGAGTCGGCCCCTGCCCATCGACCAAACGCAAAGGATATCCTTTGCGATCGTTCAGGGCCGTCACGAGAGGCTGATCAATATCTACAAACGTGATCTCGTAGCTGCCCTCCCACAACAGCTGCCCCAAGAAGCCACGGCCTATGTTTCCCGCGCCAAATACAAGTGCTTGCATATTGTCCTTTACTGGTTCCGGCACTGCTCATCACCATTCGGTAACAGAGCCGTCCACATTACGCCAAACGGGGTTACGCCATCGATGACCGATACCGGCGGCTTCACGCACTTTCTCTTCGTTTACTTCGATCCCAAGCCCAGGACCGGTGAGAATAGGCACATAGCCTTCTTGATAGTGGAAGACAGCCGGATCGATAAGATAATCGAGCAAATCGGAGCCGACATTATAGTGGATTCCCAGGCTCTGTTCCTGGATGAATGCGTTCGGCGTGCAGAAGTCGAGCTGGAGACACGCTGCCAACGCAATCGGTCCCAGCGGACAATGGGGCGCAACTGCAACATCATATGCCTCCGCCATGGCCGCGATCTTGCGACATTCCCAAATACCGCCGGCGTGGCTCAAGTCGGGCTGAACGATGTCCACTGCTCCCGATGCCAGTATCCCCTTGAAGTCCCACCGGCTGAACATACGTTCACCGGTTGCGATGGGGATTGAAGAAATGCGGGACAATTCTAAAAGGGCATCGTTGTTCTCGGGGAGCACAGGCTCCTCCACAAACATGGGAGTAAACGGCTCCAGTTCCTTGATGAGGCGCTTCGCCATTGGTTTGCGGACACGGCCATGGAAGTCGATCCCGATATCAATGGAGCGACCGACAGCTTCGCGGACAGCGGCGACACGGGTTATGGTCTCGTCGATTGAAGCCGGGTTATCGAGCCAGCCCAAAGCGCCGGTCCCGTTCATCTTCACCGCCGTAAATCCGGCGGCTACGGCTGCCTTGGCCTGCATAGCGACTTCCGAAGGAATATCGCCGCCGATCCATGAGTACATTCGAACCTTGTCCCGAACGGCGCCACCCATGAACTCGTAAATAGGAAGGCCATACTTCTTCCCCTTAATATCCCAGAGAGCCTGCTCAATGCCGGCGATAGCGCTCATCAGAACCGGACCGCCACGGTAAAAGCCGCCTCGATACAATGTCTGGAAGAGATCTTCTATCTTTCCGGCATCTTTGCCGACCAGATAATCCGCCATCTCCAGCACGGCCGCCTTAACTGTCTCAGCCTTGCCTTCTACAATGGGCTCACCCCACCCCACGATGCCGGTATCGGTTGTGACTTTCAGGAATAGCCAGCGAGGCGGCACCACAAACAACTCAAACGATTCGATCTTCACACGCAATCCTCCCGGGCACTCCCACCGTTGGCGCGCCTTCGCCACCACATTCGCCTCCTTACAATCGAAATCCTTGCTCAATCCATAAATACGCTATTCAGGGGATAAGCAGGCTGCAGCCATGTGTAATAATCAGGTCAGATCAGGCGATCCGACGAATACTGGATGCAGCCGGGCTCCTTTGCGGAGCAGCGGGATTATAAAGCCCCGTGAGACTACGTTTCATATTGAAACGAGTCTTACGGGGCTTATTTTTGTTTGGAGATGTATGAGATGTCGGTTAAAACAAACGACGCCGTTGTCCTGAAGGCTGATCGGCAGATCCCGGCCGATGCGATTGCGGCCGGAATGGCAGGATTGGGCCTTGCTATCGGATTTACCTTCCACGCATTTACGGCCTCGGTGTATTTCTATTTCGCGGCAATGATCTGTGGTGGCGCTGTCGCGGTTCCCGAAGCTATTCATGCGCTGAGAAATCGCCGCCTGGATGTTCACGCGCTCATGATCGCGGCGGCAATTGGAGCCGCTGCAATCGGCCGGCCCGGTGAAGGCGCTATGCTTCTGTTCCTCTTTGCGCTCTCCGGAGCTCTCGAAGAGTTTGCGCTCGGTCGAACAAAAAGCGCAATCAATAGCTTGATAAAGCTCAGGCCCGCACAGGCGCGTCGTAAAGACGGCTCTATGGTTCCGATCGAATCGATTGCTGCTGGGGATTTGCTGATCGTTCACCCGGCCGAAGGAATTCCCATTGACGGCGAAGTCGTATCGGGCATATCGTCAATCGACCAGGCGGTGATGACGGGCGAGTCCGAGCCGGTCTCACGGACGGTCGGCGACAGAGTCGTTGGCGGGACATTGAATCTCGACGGCATTCTCACCATCCGGGCGACAGCTGCATGCCGGGATTCGGCTCTGGAACGTGTCATCGAAATGGTAGAGCGCGCGCAGGATGAAAAGTCACTGGCGGCTTCGGAGAGACTTGCAGATCGCGTAGGGCAATACTATGCGCCCATCGTATTGGCATCTGCCGTTCTCTGGTACCTTTCCGCGAGATATGCATTTCATATCGATTCATCCGCAGCGACATATCGCGCACTCACATTGCTCGTTGCCGCGTCTCCTTGCGCACTCGTGCTCTCATCGCCGGCCGCAATCTTATCAGCCCTTGCTGCTGCCGGTCGCAATGGGCTTCTCATTCGCAGCGGTTCGGTCCTTGAAGCGCTGGCAAAGGTTGACTACGTAGCATTCGACAAAACCGGAACGCTCACGACAGGCACTCCTCGCCTCCAATGGATCTGGACGGATGGCTGCAGTCAAGATATACTGCTCGCCGCTGCGGCCGGAGCAGAAGCGGCAGCGCCACATCCACTCGCCAAAGCACTAGTACGCTCAACGCGCGACCGTGGGCTGGAATTGCCGAAGGCAGTCAATCACCGTGAGATTCCAGGTAAAGGCGTCTGCGCCGACATTGACAGCGCGAGCCTTCGCGTTGGGCATCCGGATTGGGCATTTGCCGATGTGGCGAATCCTCAGGCAATGGTCAAAGTTGAGGAGGCCAGGGCCGCAGGATACAGTGTAGTCGCAATACGATTGGGAACATATCTCGGATTGGCTGCATTCTCAGACGAACTGAGACCGGAAAGCGTCATGACATTAAACCGTCTCAGAACTGTGGGTATCAAGGATCTCGTTATGCTGACAGGGGATCATGATCGAGCTGCGCAATATATTTGCAGACATTTGCCACTGACAGAGGTCCGATCCGAATTGACACCGCAAGATAAAGCAAAGGCTGTTCAGGATCTCACTGCAACAGGGCGAGTAGTGGCTATGGTCGGTGACGGCGTTAATGACGCGCCTGCGCTTGCCGGTTCTGCGGTAGGAATCACACTTGGCGGAATTGGCAGCGATGTCGCCCTCGACAGCGCCGACGTCGTAATCATGAAGGACAACTTATCCGGCGTGCCCGAGGCCATTTCGCGTGCGCGACGCGCCAGAAAGACCGCAATTCAAAACGTTGCTATCTCACTGATAGGCGTCGTTGCATTGACGTTGACAGTCATCGTCCGTGGCATAGCCCTGCCATGGGCTGTCGTTCTCCACGAAGGCGTCACTGTAATCGTCGTATTGAATGGGGTACGGCTAATGTGGAGCTGATATGCAGTGCCCTAAAAACGATATTTATAGCTGGAGTAATTCGGCAGGCGTCAATGATGTCGGGTCAGGTGAAGCAGGCTGCAGTAGGATCGAGATCCGGCAGCCATAGCGGGTTGGGAAGAATGATGCGTAAGCATCATACTCAATTCCTTCGCGCTCAAGCAAAATCAGCCCCATTTGAAAAGAGTGTTTATTCAGCACGGAGACATCAGCCATCTTCTTGAAGGCCTGGACAACATAGCTGTAGAAGCCCTGTTGATGTTCCTGAACGATCTGCCACTCACCGTCCACACGCATATAGATAATGACGGCATGCCCATTCGGAACGATTCTGACGGCATCAGCGGATCTTAGCAGGGCATCGCGCAGAATACTGTCGCGGAGCTCATTGAAAACCGAGTTCTTTGCCTGTGTGTCCGCCTCCACCACAGGCTTCTTCTTGCGAAAAAACATAATTAAGTCTATTGTACTCGATTGTGGGCGGGGTCGGATGTCGACAAGGCGATATGACCAGGGCCTGTATGCAATATATGGCTACATTGAGGCCCCGGAACAATGGAGTAAGGGAAAAAGCCTATGCCTGTCGCGCTAAGTTGCGATCGGATTGAGAGTTTGGAGAGTGCATGAGTAGCGCCGCCTTCAGTTCACCTGGCTTGCCCTTCAGGTGATGAATCAAAGCCATATGCAGAGGATTGATTGATCCTGAACCATCGGGGCGCGCCATTGCCGGACCTTGATCTGTGACCGTAGACCATCGAACATCGCCTCGGAAGTGCAGGACTTCGCCCATGTATGCTCCCAAAGGCATGGCGAAGTAGTACGGCTCATCGGGCTTCGCAAAGGCTCCTGCGACTTCTTCAGAGCGGAGCGCTTCGTCAAAAAGAGTAGCCTGCGTCTCGAAATCGTCTTCGTACCGCAACGAGATACCTAATGCATCCTGAAAAACGCGTATAGCTTCCTCTGAAAGACTGGGAATATCGGCAAGTGACACGGCAGAAACCCGGTAGAGGGCTTCGCGTATTCTCCGTATTTTTCGCTGGCGCTCGTATATCCCCCGGTAGATGACTCCGACACACGCCAGAACGACAATAATCAGTACCCACTGGAACTGCCCAAGAAAATGAGCCACGTAATCCTCCGCTTTCGAACCTTACCGAACCGAGAATGAGATCAGGCCATAGCCATTGAATCTAACCCTCATTTAGAGAAACGTTTTTGGCGGACGATTCGTTGCATTATGCGACAAATTCAGTCGGCCTTTTCTTCCGCTTTTTCTCCCAGCCCAACAATATCCCCGGACTGAAACAAAATATTCTTGAGGACAAGACGCCAAACCGGCTTCTGCCGCAAGAGGAATTCCAGGTCCATTCCGAAGTGCTTGAACTCTTCCTTCTGCGCATTTGCCATAATCGCCTTCGCATCGGCATTCTTCTCAACCGATATACGCTGTTCGTACCAGTCGATCGCCTCAGCCTCCTCAATGAGAGAGAGGATCATGCGGGCAAATGTGCGGGTTTCGTCGGAAAGTTCGGACGGCGGTTCGTGATACTGGTCAGTGGCCATTACTAGTAGCTCCTGGGGTGATATGCGGCATGAAAAGCGTTCATGCTTTTTATATCGTCCCCAGAACTACGGGTATGCCAAACAGGCGGAGCCTTTGCGTATCGGTGCGGACCTAAACGATCATTCCAGCGCCGACAGTTTCATTGGTGGCCTCGTCAATGAGGATCAGGCTGCCGGTAATGCGGTTGCGACTGTAGCTGTCGTAGCAGAGCGGCTGTGTAGTACGGATAGTAATACGCGCGATGTCATTCATGCGTATGTCCTTATCGTCCTCGTTCTGCTCCAGAGTGCTGATGTTCAACTTGTACAGGACGTTCTTGACGATGCAGCGGGCATCGCGCGTGGTGTGCTTGAGCGCGTACTTGCCGTTGACGGCCAGTTTCTTCTCATTCAGCCAGCAGACCATCAGCTCTACATCCTGCGATACGGTAGGCTGCCCGGTAGCCTTGACGATCATATCGCCACGGCTGATATCGATCTCGTCCTCAAGCGTCACAGTGACTGACTGTGGCGCGAACGTCTCTTCAAGAGAACCGTCGAACGTATCGATGGACTTGACACGCGATGTAAATCCTGAAGGAAGAACCGTAACATTGTCGCCCGGCTTCAGAACGCCGCCGGCCACTCGGCCCGCATAGCCTCTGTAGTCATGATAGTCATGCGACTGCGGACGTATAACGTACTGCACGGGAAAACGAACGTCAACGTGATTGTGATCGCTGCTGATGTGTGTCGTTTCCAATAGGCACAACAGCGTCGGCCCCTCATACCAGTCCATCTTCGTCGAACGATCCACTACATTGTCGCCGTTCAGCGCGCTGATGGGAATAAAGTGCTGATCGACAACTTCCAGATGAGAAGTCAATGCTTCGACATCCTTGCAGATCTTATTAAAGATCTTCTCATCGTACTCGACGAGATCCATCTTATTGATGCAGAAAACAACATGCGGTATCCGCAGCAGCGACGCGATGATCGCGTGCCGCGATGTCTGCTCAACAACGCCTTTGCGGGCATCAATGAGGATCAGCGCCAGGTTGGCCGTCGATGCCCCCGTGACCATGTTCCGCGTATATTGGATGTGGCCGGGCGTGTCCGCAATGATGAACTTGCGCTTGGGCGTAGCAAAGTAGCGATATGCCACGTCGATCGTAATGCCCTGTTCGCGCTCGGCCCGCAGACCGTCCGTCAGCAGCGCCAGGTTTACATACTCTTCGCCGCGCTTCTCGCTGGAAGCCACAATTGCATCGTATTGATCGTCGAAGATCGACTTGCTGTCGTAAAGAAGGCGCCCGATGAGGGTGCTCTTGCCGTCGTCTACGCTGCCCGCGGTGGTAAACCGCAGCAGCTCCATATCGAGATATCCTGCCTGTGAAAACTCGCTCATTGTAATACTAGAAGTAGCCTTCCTTTTTCCGGTCTTCCATGGCCGCCTCGGAACGCCGATCATCGGCGCGGCTGCCGCGCTCCGTTACGCGGGTTGCAGCCACTTCCTGAATGATCTCTTCCATGGAGTTGGCCGGTGAAAGCACCGCGCCGGTGCAGGTCATATCGCCCACAGTCCGGAACCGCACCTGCCTCGTCTCGGGCTTCTCATTGGAACGCAGCTTAATATGGGGCGATGTCGCAAGCAGCATGCCGTCTCGCTCCACGACTTCACGCATATGCGTAAAGTACAGGCTCGGCATCTCGATGTTTTCGAGGAAAAGGTACTGCCACACGTCCATCTCGGTCCAGTTGCTGATCGGGAACACCCGGAAGTGCTCACCGATATTCTTCCGGCCGTTGAAGATATTCCATAGCTCCGGCCGCTGGTTCTTGGGGTCCCACTGACCAAACTCGTCCCGGTGAGAGAAGAAACGTTCTTTAGCGCGAGCCTTTTCCTCATCCCGACGAGCGCCGCCAAGGGCTGCATCGATCTTAAGCTCTTCGAGGGCGTCCAGGAGCGTGACCGTCTGGAGCATATTACGGCTCGCATTCGCCCCGGTCTCCTCAACAGCGCGGCCTGCATCAATGGAGTCCTGAACGTACTTGACGATCAGCTTCGCGCCAAGCGATTCAACCCACCGGTCACGGTAGTCCAGGGCTTCCTGGAAGTTATGCCCGGTATCGATATGCATCAACGGGAACGGGATTTTGGCCGGCCAGAACGCCTTGCGGGCCAGGTGACTCATAATGATCGAATCTTTGCCGCCGGAGAAGAGGAGTGCAGGTCGTTCAAACTGGGCCGCCACTTCGCGGATTACGTAGATCGATTCGGCTTCAAGTTCTTTTAAGTGTGAGATACTGAGAGAATTCATCATTTCCTGATTGCGACTTAGGCTTGTGCCCTTCACGCTGGCGATTCGCACGCCGGTCTTCCGCCTAGTATACCTGGAGATAGCCCCCGACGGAACTGCCGCCCTGCCGGTCTGCTACGTCCCATTACTCTAGACGGCTCATTTACTATCAAAACAGTGGTGATTGAAGATCCGTTCCCTCACATCATGCAACCACTATTTGACATGCCGGCCGCCGTAATCCAGGATATCGACATGGCCATACGACGATAAAGTCCCCTCCAGATATTTGCGAGGACCGATCGCGATGACAGATAAACGATCTTCGGCAAGGTATTTCTTGGCGGCGCGGCGTACATCCGCAATCGATACGGCTCGTAAGCGAGCCAAATATTTTGTATCGTAGTCCGCTCCACGCTGAATAAGCAAAGACCAGACGGTCATTCCCGCCACTCCGTCCGGCGTGTCCGCATCACGCTGCAAACCTGCAGACATGCTCCGCTTTGCCCGGTTCAGTTCTTCAACTGTAACGCCTTCTGCCTGTATCCTTGCAATCTCATTATGCAGCAATTTATAAAGCCATTTAGAATCTTCTGAGGGAACAGCTGACCTGCACTCCCAATAGGACCATGTTTGGTAGTCTACAACTTGGGACCATATGTCATAGGTCTCGCTAAGCCTCTCCCGCAACAATCGATGCAGCCTGCTGGCAGGCCCTGAAGCGAGGATGCAAACAGCGACGGCAAAAGGAAAGAAATCAGGATCGCCGTTTTGCGGCGTTCTGCACAAGATTTCGAAATAGCTGGTCTTATTCCGAGGCCAGTCGACGAGGAAAATGGAGTGAGATCCTGAAGTATTTGGAATAAGAGCGGGTCGATGGGGCGGATCTCCGGGCTTCCAGCCTGCGAAATCATCTGTAATTGTTCGGATAACCTGCTCAGGATGAATATCGCCTGCCAGGGCAATGATAGTGCGGTTGGGACGATAGCAGCGGCCATAGAAGGAGACGATATCCTCACGGCTCATCGCATCGACATCAGACGATCGGGACGTTCTCTGCAGATATGGAGACGCCCCCACCAATGCCTGCAAACCAAGATCGGCAAACATGGACGTCGCCGAAAAGTCGTAGTCGAGTTGAGTGCCGGCCGTCTCAGATTTTATCTTGGAGAGACGCCCCGCGGGAAATACAGAATCGCGAAGTATCCCGGACATGCAGGTCAGCATTTTATCCGTGGAAGGAGACAATCCCGTGAGTTTCAAATCCGTATATTCCATAGATGTCGATGTGGATAAGGATGCGCCGCAGTCTTCCAGGCAGCCATAGATCTGTCCCCACGTTTGTCTCTGCGTCCCCTCTCCCAGCATTTGGGCAGTCATAGTCGCAATTCCCGGACGTACTTGATCGACAAGACCGGCAGCAACATAGGCGTGCATCGTCACGATAGGAAGTCTATGATCCTCGACCAATACGATTCGCAATCCATTTGGACACGTGACAACGCGACTGGTAGGAAGAGTGAAAGAATCATCGGGAGCGATCGGCGCAATGTTCTTAAATGGTTCAAGAACAGACGGCGTTTTTATCGGCGCTGCAACATCGAGTGGCGAGGGGGCTGAATGGTGGCTTGCGCCCGCGTATGAATAGACCTCGCACATCCGGTCATTCGCAAGATACTTCTGAACCACTCTGCGGACATCGCTTGGAGTGACATGACGTAAGGCGTCGATATCTGCATTGACGTGGCCAGGATCGCCCTCGCAAATCGTGTCTGTGCTCAAGGCTTCAGCAACTGCCTGAGTCGAATCCAGATCCGCCAGCAGCCGCGCCTGCTCTTGAGCGCACGCCCGAGTCAGCTCTTCTTGAGAGACGCCATTACGGCTAATACCAAGTAATTCGGCATCAACGGCTCGCGCCAGTTGCTCCGGTACAAGTTGCAGCGGATATTTGATACGCACTGAAAATAGCGATGGGCCGCGGCGCGGATACATCACAGCCATGACCGAGGTAGCACCCATTCCGTCGACAATGCCACGTCGCAAACGACTGGTGCGGCTTCTCGTGAGGATATCGGAAGCCAGAAGAAGCGGATAGTAGTCGGGGGTGCCGACGCTAACTGTGGCGTAGCCGCGGATATAAAGCCCTTCGGGACTTCGAGGCGCATCAACATATTGTGGGGTGATCCGACTCGACGCAAATGGCTCGGCGCAATCGACTACAGGAGCAGCTTTTCCTGCCGGAATGTGCGCAAAATATTGATAAAGCAAGGAACGTGCCTGCACAGCGTCGAAGCGACCGCAAATGCTGATTGCGGCGTGTGAGGGTGCATAGCGGGTCTTATAAAACTGCTGCACGTCACTGAACGTGAGTGAAGATATGTTCAGATCCGAGCCAAGCGTATCGTGTCCATAGGGGAACTTGCTGTAGACTATCTCGTCACATTTTTCAAGGGGGTCATCGTTGGGCACATCGTCATGCCGCTCGCGTTTCTCGGCCAGCACCTCTCCGCGCACCTGTTCGATGCGGTCGGCGTGAATTTCGAACGGCCGCATTCGGTCTGCTTCAAGAAACAGGGCCAGCCGCAGCTGGCTCGCCGGAAGAGTATCGTAGTAAGTGGTTCGATCCTTCGTGGTGACCGCGTTGCAATATCCGCCTACTTTTTGAATGAGAGCCTCATGCTCACCAGGCGCGACATGCTTTGAGCCTTTGAACATCAAATGCTCGCAGAGATGAGCCAATCCAGTCTGGTCATATCCCTCATTCCGAGAGCCCGCATCGTACGTAACACTCACGCTTACAACAGTCGATCCCTGATCCGGCGCAAGAATAACACGCAAACCATTGCTAAGCGTATACTGTGTGAACTTGACGTACGGACCATGTTAGCCGGTGTTGGAACCGGGTTTGCTGCAACCGCAGAGGAAAGATAAAATTAGTCCGATTGAGGCGAATTGCACAAAGCGCATTGATAACTCACTGACAGACGAAGATAGAACCTTCAAATGATTTTAACGACTGCTGGTTATCATCCTCCCCTGAAGCAAAAGCCGAAGGTGTCGAACAGCAAGATCGATATGATAGCTCATCGCCGATGACGCAGCCGCATCTTAGTCAGATGCACTCGCTCTGTGCCTGATATCTTGCGCCTTGCTTTCGGACTGAGAGTAATGCGGCACAATCTGCGCCTGGAAGCAGCAAGAGGTTGTAGTTTCAGAGTATTCGAAACCATCTCGGCCAGTTCATCGGCGTCACGGCGCGTAGGCAAGGCCGCCATACGAATATGCCAGACGTTATAAGTATCCTTCAAGTCGACGTAATATACATTCCCTATATGCCTCCGCTCCAGGATAATGTCTGCAGTTTTGCCGGATACTTTCATCACCGGCCCCGGCGGCCCGGAGCGCATCTCGTATTCTCCCTTCTCCAGATCGAACGTTACAGATTGATGCCGGCATCGAAGTCCCTGTGTCAGCGTTAAGAATGTAATGGGAACCATAAATATGGCAAAGCGGCCGATTGACGAGTGCCAATCAATCCAGGGCGCGCCTAAAACTAACAGGGCGATTGGAAAAAGGGAAATGCGCAGCGCCGGCGCATATCCTTCTCTCAAAGCGCGTGGGAGACGAATCTCGAGCTTGCCATCGGCACTGGAAATGTCCGGGCGAGTAAAATCAGGCATACTTGTACGATACCCGATCGGCTAATCCAAAGATCATATATTCTGCCAACTGTTTACAACCGATACCTACTCGAAATAGATGCCGTTCTTTTTTATGGATGCGCGCCCAAATCATATATGCGAAGGTATATGATGACCATTAAAGGAGGCAGCGATATTGGAAAACATCACATCGGCAAGCTGGGTCGAGCGAATGGGCGGTTTGGGGCTAACCAATCACGTTTGGATACGAATAGACCCGCCAACCCGAGCATGGAAATCGGGTCTTGGAGACCTCGATATAATCGATCACCGCGGCCACATGCATACCAATAAAGTGTGGGCGACAGTAATGGTTTTCGATACGTCAAGCGTATCTGGCGACTATTTAATAGCCTCAGCACTCGCCCCCGACCTTTCATCAGATGAGACTCAGGATGGCCAGACAACTCACCCTTGGACGATCACGCCTATCGAAGTAAATGGACGTAAGTTAATTCGATATCAAAGAACATACTTGAGCAACAATTACGAGATTCGCGAGATCATTGACGCGGAAGAAACCTCCCGCTACATCGTGCGTAAAGAAGAGCGGCAATATGAACCTCTCACTGGCGTCCTGGTCGGCGAGGAAATTTGCGATCAATATCGCTACAATGAACCCGCTCCCAGGGGCACGTTCGAAATGCCGTGGTGGAAGCCAAAACGCACACACGATTCCAAGGAAGCAATCGTGGACGTTCAGGATAGTCTCAGCGAAGACGAGCGCGCACAGATTGAGAGAGCGATCATTGAATCCGATTTAGGTTGGGAGGCCGGTGACTTCCAGAGATTCGCCGGTCATTGGCGCTTTGCTTTCGCGCCTCTTTTGCCGGACGAAAATGAATGGCGGCAGGCCGTAGAAGAACAGAGGGGTAGATGGAAGTGGTGGTCATCCAATATATTGAGCGTGCGGAAAACAGAGACCGTGGGAATACCGCAATCGGCACATAGCTTTTTGATGGCAAAGATTAAGCCTGCGGGATTTGCAGTGGCAGTCGAATCGCTGGCGACGTGGCAGGACGAAGAAATCTGGAGCGGACCGACATCATACACATTCGCAGCAATGGATGAGGGGCTGCGTATCATTTACTGGGACGTGCCCATCGACGAAATCATCGCGCGACATGAAGGACGATAATCTTGAGGCACGATCATAAAATAAATTCGCCGCGGCTTTCCGCTTTTGCAATCGGCTCGCGAGTACCTATTGTGGAGGATCAATTATGCCCACATCAGGATTGCCGACTGTCGATGAACAAGCAGATTGCGTATTTGTGACATGGCGGCTGCACGAGCATCAAGAGATTTTGACAGCGCCGGACCGAACATTGGTCTGCGAGACAGTCGAACACCACCACGAACAACGGTACCGGCTCGGCGCATATGTGGTAATGGACGACTACATTCACATCGTGATGCAGCTTCGAGAAGAGTTCGAGCTATGGGAAGTCATTCAGGGATGGAAGTGGTATACGGCAAATCGATTGCAGCGAACGTTCGGCCGGCGCGGCTCTATCTGGCAGCTCGGATATTATGGACGCCCACTTAAGTCCAAGAAACAGATTGAACAGGCTCTGCTGTGCATCGCGACGAATCCCCAGCGGCAGTGGCCAAATATCTCCGATTACCGATGGTTCCGGGCATTCGGCAGCTACGTCGATCTGCTGCCGAATGAACTGAAGCCGCGAGAACTACGGGATGCTTGCGAAACAACCGTTGCAAGATCAGCCTCCCTACCCTTTCCTGCAATCCAGCTATGTCGATGCACACAGCCAAGAGAAGACGGCGCCGCTCGACTGAAAGAATTGAGCGCAGAGGAGGTCCACAGTGAAAACCGCACGCGTTAGCCGAAGAATGGACCACGACCGCCTCTTCAAGGAGCTCATCGCCAATTTCTTCACTGAGTTCATCGAACTCTTTATGCCCGAACTAAGCGAGTATCTCGATAAAGATGTCTCCCTTGTTCCACTGGACAAAGAAGTATTCACCGATATCACGGGGGGCGATAAACATGAAGTCGATTTGCTCATGCGAGCCAAAGTGAGAGGACATGACGCTTTCTTCGTTTTCCATGTCGAAGCACAGGGTAAGCGACAAGTCGACTTCCCGCAGAGGATGTTCGTCTATTTTGCCCGGCTCAGCGAAAAGTACAGACTGCCTGTTTATCCAGTCGTCATTTTCTCGTACAGCAAGCCGAACCTTATTGAACCGGATTTCTATGAGGTGACGTTTCCTGGTAAAGACGTGCTGCGGTTCGAGTACAAGGTTATCCAACTAAACCAATTGAGATGGCGCGACTTCATCAACCAACCGAACCCGGTTTCCAGTGCCTTGATGGCGAAGATGAAGATGGCGCCGAAAGAGCGTCCTCTGGTAAAATTGGAATGTTTACGATTGTTAGCAAGTCTTAAACTCAACCCGGCGAAGTCGAAATTGATCGGCGGGTTTATCGATTCATATTTGAAGCTGACCGCGAATGAGATGCAGCAGTATGAACGCGAGTTCGCGCAGTTGGAACCTGAGGAAAGGAAGGCGACGATGACATTGATATCGAGCTGGGAGCAGCGAGGCATCGATAAGGGAAAGGAACGGCTACTGGAATTACAACTTCAGCATCGTTTCAGTACGCTACCGTCGGGTCTGACCGATCAGCTGGATGATCTCACGTCGGATGAACTGGACGAGCTGGCAAAGGCGCTCCTGGATTTTAAGAGTCTTGAAGACCTTAAGACGTGGCTTTCGCACCGCCAACAATAGCGGCTCGTTTTGGAAGGCGATTTGGAGCAGCAGATCGCCTTCTTGCTAGAAGCAAGGTACTTGGGGATTTCGATAGATTGTGAGTTTTAGAGGATGGCAAAATAAAAAAGCGGCACGCCCCTGGGGCGTCCGCTCTGTGGTGTTGTCCGCAGTACTTCGGGCAACGTAAATATATTATTACACACTCTAGCTGACAATGCAAGGCCGATCCAAAATCACTCAAGGAATACTTCTCATCTAATTCTATGGCGAATATATGTATTCCCACCATACTAGGCGACTTCTCAAAGCATATATCGACAAATTGTTCAGCTCTCAAGTTTCATAATTGCCTCAACATAATCATGGCGCGAGCGCCCCGTTCAAACGGAATCAATCATCCGGCGTCACATCTGCGACCACAAGAACATCAATGCCTTTCACGAAGCGGATCAGGTCATTGACGACAGAACCGCCGAATAACTCCTGAAGGCGAGTACGATCCGAGTGACCAATTACGATCTGCGTCACTTGATGCGCGATCGCATATTCGGCCAATGCCTGGGCAATCCCTTTCCCCGATGTACGCTCGATCTTGATCCCAAGGCGCTCGGCCAGAGCGAAATCACCTTCAAGGATTTGCTGCTGCTGAAGTGTCGGTTTGCCGACCGGGACATACACCGCCACAATGTCGGCCTTTAACCGGCTTGCAATTCGCCAGCCGCGGCGCAGAAGACGCAGCGATGATCGGTCGGGCGAGATACATACCATGACGCGCTCCTGTGTCTGCCAGGGCTGCGATACCCTCCGATCCCTGCGATAGGTCTGGACAGATCTATCTACCTCGGAAGCCACCTCTCGCAACGCAATCTCACGTAGAGCAGAGAGATTGCCCTCGGTGAAGAAGTTCTGAAGCGCCTGCGGGACTTTATCAACCGGGTACACGTCTCCCCGGCGCAGGCGATTCATCAACGCGCGCGGTGTAATATCGACTGTAACAATCTCGTTGGCCTCACCGAGAATATTGTCCGGCACCGTCTCGCGCACCTGTATCCCGGTGATCTGCTTAACGGTGTCGTTTAGGCTCTCAAGATGCTGCACGTTGAGCGTGCTGACAACGTTGATGCCGGCCGCAAGGATCTCCAGAACGTCCTGATAACGTTTCTCATTTCGAGAGCCAGGGACATTTGTGTGCGCAAGTTCGTCGACAAGCACCCATACGGGGTGACGGTCGATAATTGCATCGGTGTCCATCTCCTCAAAGGCTGCGCCTTTGTACTCGATTTTCTTGCGTGGAATAATCTCAAGATCGCCGATCTGCTCAATCGTATCTTTTCGGCCGTGCGTCTCGACATAGCCGATAACGACATCCTGGCTGCTTTCATGCCGTCGCCGATTCGCCTCGGAAAGCATCTCATAGGTCTTGCCTACACCGGCAGCAAAGCCGAGAAAAATCTTCAAACGTCCACGGCTTGCCGATCTCTGCTCCGCATGAATGCGCGCGAGTAGTTCATCGGGATCGGGGCGTCTCGCTTCGTCCTTATCTGGAGGCATTCCGGATGCTCCCTGCCAATACAGCGTCGATCCATCCTCGCAAACTGGATGTCAACTCTTCGACGCGCAGTACGCCTTGCGCCGGCGGCCCGGCATGCTGCAGGATATAGTTCGTCAGGGTTTCCTCACATATTGCCTGCCAGAACCGATCCTTCCCTGGAAACTGTTCCCGATTTGTATGAGCGCGTACCAGCTCCTTCATATAATTCGGAAGCAACACTGTGCATGGGTGACAGTTCCGGTCCGCTCCAATCAAATGAAATGTATAGAGCGTGTCTGCGCCGATTGCCTCGCCGGATGACGGCACAAACTCGATACGAAATCCGTTAAGCGTAAGGGAAGAAAATGTTATCGGTGAATAGATTTCGGCATCCGGCTCCACGCGATTTGTCTCCGTCCGCCGGCCTGATGAATTCGTGGCAAGAGCAGCCTCCACCGCTCCACGGAGCGTATCCGCCGTAAACGGCTTGCGGAGAAACTCTGAAGCTCCGGCTTCCGTAGCAGCCGTCAAAAGATCAATAGTGCCGAAAGCCGTTATCATGATGACGCGGGCACGCGGCGCGCGAAGCCTGATCGCGTGGAGCACTTCCAGGCCATCCATTCCCGGCATACGATGATCCAGCAGAACAAGATCCCACTGTGAGCCTTCGCCAAACTTATCAAGACCTTCCGGCCCGTCCGCGGCCGTCTCAACATGATATTTTTGATTGCGCTCAAGTGTGAGACGTATCATCATTCGAATATTGACTTCGTCGTCAATTAACAGGATCTTTGCCATTGCGGCCAGCCTTTCTTCTTACATGCGCTGCCTGCGGAAGCGTTATCACGAATCTCATCCCTCCGCCTGCCCTTACGGACGCCGTGATTTCTCCGAAGTGCGCCATTACAATATTCTTAACGATCGAGAGTCCGAGACCGGAGCCGCCGCGCGTAGCCCCGGGAACCTGGACAAACCGGTCAAATATGCGGGACAGATACGCGGCCGGAATACCTGTTCCCGTATCCTCAACCGAGATACTGACGCTGCCTGCATCAGCCGAAACCTCCACTGTGATCTCACCACCGGGAGGCGTATGCCTTATCGCATTGTTGAGCAGATTCACGAGAGCCCGAGCAAGCTGAGCCGCATCCGCCTCCAGATCAGGAAGGCTCTCTGCTAACCTCAGATGGAGCGAAACTCCTTTGTCTCGCGCTTGCTGTTCGACAGCATCGATTGCCGCCTTCGCCGGCCGCGCCGAATGCACAATGGCAAACCTGGGCGGCAACGATCCGGCCTCCAGCCGAGTAATATCCAGCAGATCGCGCATCATGCGATCCAGGCGATCCAGGTCTTCCCGTTGGGCAGCGACAATGGCCGACTGCTCCGGAGTGAGATCGCCAAGCGCTCTCTCTTCAAGAAGCTGCACGGACAACAGGAGAGAAGTAACCGGTGTGCGAAGCTCATGCGATGCGATTCCGATGAACTCGGTCTTAAGCCGATCGAGTTCGCGCAAGTGCGTAACATCCTCCAACACTGCGACTGCGCCGAGCAGCGCGTTTTCGTCACGCATGGGAGTAGCTCGTAAGCGATAAATACGCTGGCCAGTGCCGGTGTTTACAGCGATCATGGCGGCATCGCCCTCGCTCGCAGATACATCTTCGTTATGTATTGCGCGTTCGACAGCATCCACGATTTTCGGCTCCTGCAGCGCGTTGGTAATGCGTTCTCCCACGGCCGATTCAGCCGGTCCATAAAGTCCTTCTGCTGCCAGGTTCATGTGCACAATCCTGCCTGCTGCATCCGTGACAATTACGGGATCATAGAGGTTCTCCAATGCGGCGTCGGACATGCGCTCTGCCCTGTGCAACCGTTCGGCCTCAACGCCCCGCGCAAATCGCAGATTGCGCACCATCTCATTGAACGATCCCGCCAGATCGCCGATTTCGTCACCGCGTCTCATATCGACCTGCAGATCGAGATTGCCGCCGCCGATTTCTTTCGCCTGGCGCGCGAACGTCCGCAGCGGCATCACAATCGCTCCGGTCGATCGAATGGCCAGAGCAATAGCGATTACCAATATAACAGCCGCAGCCCCGACAGCCTGGGTAGTGGCCAACCTGGCATCAGACTTCGCTCGGCTGTTTGCCCGTATGATCGCTCCTTGATTGACATCGAGGACATCCTGCGCCCTCTGCTTTAAGCGCAGAAAGCGTGGTTCAAGATCTGTAAAATAGACTTTTCGATTCATTTCCGAGGCTGTGGCCGCAGAATCGTACAGCAGATGCTCCAATGACTTCCGATATTCCGGAAACTGTTTCTGTATATCATCCGAGATCTGCTTCTCGCCGGGTTCAGTGATATTGTGAGACTCGACATCTGTCCAGCGCTGAAACACCGGCCAATTCTGCTGATACTGGTCGCGAGCCTTTTGTGTCTGGCCGGCAAGATAGAATGTCGCCGCGCTGTCCTGCCGCTCCAGCGCCTCCTTCATGCCCTGCGCAGCGACAACGCTGTCGTAATTGTTGCGCAGGATATGATCGATCGAATGGCCAAGCCGGAAAAAGCTCAAGATCGCTCCGGCCATAACAAAGACCATCAAAATGACCAATGCCATGTGGCTCAACATCAATTGTGTTTGAAGGCTTTTCATGGACATTCGCCCCACCCCATCTTGAAGTTTTTGGAGATGGAGCGGGGCAGGCTCTCTTATTTCTTCGCCGGATATGCCTTGTCCAATGCGAGGTTCGCTTCCAGCACATTGACACCTGGTTCTCCCAGGATGCCGAGTGGCCTTCCCTGAGTGTTATCCTTGACGATGCTCCTGACCTGATCCTCGGTGATACCGCGCGCCTTGGCGACACGAGCGACTTGCAGCCCGGCATTCGCCGGGCTGATCTGCGGGTCGAGGCCTGATGCGGAGCGTGTTACAGCATCGACAGGGACGAGCGCTCCAGGCGCCAGACCGTTCTCAGATCGGTAAGCGGCGGCAAGATCCTTAACGCCGTCGAAGTTTGACGGGTCGTCTTTACCGTCCGCGGTCTTCGGCTTATGAATGCCGTTGATGAGCTTATCGCTCGTCGGACCGAGGTTCGTGCCGCTGCTGGCGGTAGGATCATAGCCGCCACCGGCCGCGGACGGACGCGGATGGAAGTATTCGGGCTTGGTGAAGCTCTGGCCGAGAAGCTCGGAGCCGACAACCTTGCCGCCCGCATCCGTGATCAAGCTTCCATTGGCCTGATGGCGGAACGCGGCCTGCGACAATCCCCACACAATCAGCGGATAGGCTCCGCTCACGATCAAAAGCAGGATGACCGTGATTCTCATAGATATCAGTAGTTGTTTAACCATTTTGTTTTGCCTTACGTCTCAAGCGCTTGCTCGCTTCAGCTCCACCCCATCCCCTCCCAAAGGGAGGGCACGTTCTCGACATCGGAAAGGCTTGCAGTTCTTGACCATGCGCCAAACGGATGAAGCCTTCTGCCGAAGTAAACGCCCCTACCCTTCGGGGAGGACGCAAGGAGGGGTTCCTAACGAGCGAACGTCCTCGGTTATCGGGTGGTCCTCAACTCCCCGGCGCGCAGTGCAGAAGCACTACGAGTTGATCGAGCAGCCAGATGAACGGGAACGGCGCGATGATACCGCCCAGTCCCCATACAGCCAGATTACGGCGGAGCACCTGCGCTGCTCCCATCGGGCGATACGGCACGCCGCGCAGCGCCACCGGGATCAACGCAATGATAACCAGCGCGTTGAAGATCACAGCTGCCAGCACCGCCGAATACGGCGAATGCAGATGCATGATATTGAGCGCCCAGAGCGGTCCGTGGGCCGCTCCCGCCATGAGATACAGGGTCGAGAACATCGCAGGGATGATCGCGAAGTATTTGGCCACGTCGTTGGCGATGGAGAAGGTTGTCAGCGCTCCCCGCGTCATCAGAAGCTGCTTGCCGATCTCCACGATTTCGATCAGCTTGGTGGGATTGGAATCCAGGTCCACCATGTTGCCGGCTTCCTTCGCGGCCTGCGTGCCTGAGTTCATCGCCACGCCGACATCGGCTTGAGCGAGCGCGGGCGCATCGTTGGTGCCGTCACCGGTCATCGCAACCAGCCGTCCTTCGGCCTGTTCTTTCTTAATGAGCGCCATCTTGTCTTCCGGCTTTGCCTGGGCAAGGAAGTCGTCGACACCGGCCTCCTGTGCAATCGCAGCGGCCGTCAGAGGATTGTCGCCCGTGATCATGATGGTCTTAATGCCCATCGCCCGAAGGTGCTCGAATCGCTCGCGCATGCCGCCCTTCACGATGTCCTTGAGATAGATGATCCCAAGCGGGCGTTCATTCAACGTCACCGCCAGCGGTGTTCCTCCTTGACGAGCGATGCGATCGGCAATCTCCTGCAGTTGCGCGGGAACCGTTCCCCCATTTCCCTTTACATAGTCGATAACCGCCTGCACGGCACCCTTGCGGACGCGCTTACCGGGAGTATCGACGCCAGACATCCGCGTTTGCGCCGTGAACGGAATGAACACCGTCTCCTTCTCATCCAGATGGCGGCCGCGCAAGCCATACTGCTCCTTGGCAAGGACAACGATCGAGCGCCCTTCCGGAGTCTCGTCCGCGAGGGACGACAACTGAGCTGCATCGGCGAGTTCGTTAATGTCCACGCCGGGCAGGGCAATGAATTCCGCCGCCTGGCGATTGCCGAGTGTGATAGTGCCTGTCTTATCGAGCAGCAGCACATCGACATCGCCCGCCGCTTCCACAGCCTTTCCGCTCATGGCGAGCACGTTGTACTGCATGACGCGGTCCATGCCGGCGATGCCGATCGCGGAAAGTAGGCCGCCGATTGTTGTCGGGATCAAGCAGACAAGCAGTGCGATCAGGATAGTGATCGACGGCGCCTTGCCCTCCAGCCCGGCCGCCTGTGCTTGGCTGACGTTGTACTGCGCGAACGGCAGCAGTGTCACGGTAGCCAGCAGGAAGATGATCGTAAGACCGGCGATCAGGATATTCAGCGCGATCTCATTGGGAGTTTTCTGCCGGGAAGCGCCCTCCACGAGGCCGATCATGCGGTCGATAAAGGTCTCTCCCGGGTTCGCAGTTATCTCGATCTTTATGCCATCCGAGATAACCTTGGTGCCACCGGTGACGGCGCTGCGGTCGCCTCCGGCTTCACGAATAACCGGAGCGCTTTCTCCGGTGATGGCGGATTCATCGACACTGGCGATGCCTTCGATGATCGTGCCGTCACTGGGGATGACGTCGCCGACTTCGCAGACGACCACATCGCCTTTACGCAGTGTCGGCGCGCCCACTTCCTCGATCTGCCCGTTCTTGCCAAGTTTCTTTGCCTTGGTCGTGGTGCGCGTCTTCCGGAGTTCATCAGCTTGGGCTTTGCCTCGTCCCTCGGCGATGGCTTCCGCGAAGTTCGCGAAGAGGACCGTGAACCAGAGCCACATGGCAATCTGGCCCACGAAAGCCGTATCCCATCCTGTTCCGGGAGTTGGCGCCACCATGTCCTTAATGAAGATCACCGAAGTGATCAGGCTGCCTACCCAGACCACGAACATGACAGGGTTCTTGGCCATCGTGGCCGGGTTCAATTTGACGACGGCATCTTTGAGGGCGCGCCGCACGATCGGCGGATCAAAGAGTGGACGACTTCGCTTGTTATGCTGGATCGGCGGAGTTTCACCGCCCGCTCCCCCAGCCTGCCCGGCCTCAATTTCAGGTTGTTTTATTAGTGTCATTGCGTTAATTCTCTTAAGAAAGCCCCTCTCCTCCGGGGAGGGGTTGGGGAGGGGACTCCTCAAAATGTCTTTCCTGAGTTCATCAGAAAGTGCTCTACGACGGGACCGACTGACACCGCCGGGAAGTAAGTCAATGCGCCCACGATCACGATCACGCCTACCAGCAGCCCCGCGAAGAGCGGCGTGTCTGTCGGGAACGTGCCAGGGCCGGCCTCAACGCGCTTCTTCTTCACCATGCTTCCGGCAATTGCGAGCAGCGGGATGATCATCAAGAAGCGGCCGACGAGCATCGATAGGCCCAGGGTGAGATTCCAGTACGGCGTGTTCGCCGACAGGCCGGCGAAGGCGCTGCCATTATTGCCTGTCGTGGAATCGTATGCGTAAAGCATCTCGGAGAAGCCGTGTGGGCCGGAATTGTTCACATTGGCGGATGCCAATGTATTGACACTGCTTCCCACCGTGTTCCAATATGCGGCGTGCGGCACATGGGTTACGCTGGCCAGGCCAGTGAAGCAGAGGACATCAGCCGCAAGCACCAGTGTGGCGAGCATGGCCATCTTCACTTCGAACGATTCGACCTTCTTGCCGAGGTATTCTGGGGTGCGGCCAACCATCAGACCAGCGATAAAGACGGCCAGGATCGCGTACATCAGCATGCCGTAGAGCCCAGCCCCTACCCCACCAAAGATCACCTCGCCGCTCATGATGTTGGCCATTGGAACCAGGCCGGCAAGAGGCATAAACGAATCGTGCATGGAGTTGACCGCGCCACATGATGCGTCTGTAGTCACAGTGGCAAACAGGGCCGATCTTGCGATTCCGAATCGCACTTCCTTGCCTTCCATGTTGCCGCCGCTGTCGCCAAGTACGGCCGCCCGCGTCTCTACACCCTGCGCCGCAACAAGAGGGTTGCCCTTCGCCTCCTGGACATAAGCCACGGAAGCGCCGATTAGGAACAGGGTCGCCATAGCGCCCCAGACAGCCCAGCCCTGCTTCGTGTTGCCGACATAAAGCCCGAAGGTGTACACGATGGCAGCGCCGATCAGGAAGATACTCAGGATCTGAACGAGATCGGTCAGAGGCGTAGGGTTCTCAAATGGATGCGCGGAGTTCGCGTTAAAGGGGCCACCGCCATTGGTGCCCAGCATTTTGATGGCTTCCTGAGAAGCGATCGGCCCGCCGGGAATTGTTTGCGAACCGCCTTCGACCGTCGCGACGGTCTGGTAAGGATGGAAGTTCTGAATTACGCCCTGCTGCGTCAGGAACAACGCGTAGACGATACAGATGGGAAGCAGAACGTACACGGTGGCCCGAGTAAGATCGACCCAGAAATTGCCGATCGTCTGCGCGGTTCGTCGTCCCAGTCCACGGACGAGCGCAATCGCGATCGCAATTCCCGTAGCGCCGGAAAGGAAGTTGTGAGACGCCAGTCCGACCATCTGGGAGAAGTACGACATCGTATTCTCGCCGCTGTAGGACTGCCAATTCGTATTCGTAACGAACGAAACGGCCGTGTTGAACGCCAGATCGGGCGTCATCGCCGTTCCGAAAGATGGCCCGTTTTTCGCGTCGCCGAAGTGCATCGGATTGAGCGGAAGGAATGCCTGCCACCGCAGCAAAGCATAGGTAACGACCAAACCCACTGCACTGAACAGCAGCATCGCGACAGTGTAGGTCGTCCACGGCATCTCTTCTTCTTCCTTGATGCCGCCGATCTTGTAGATCAGCCGCTCAAGTGGGCGGAAAATCGGGGTAAGCCAGGTCTTCTGTCCCTCGAACACCTTGAACATGAACGTTCCGAAAGGCTTTGTGAGGGCGAGAACCAGGGCAAGAAACAAGATTATCTGAAACCAGCCAATGAGTGTCATCGCGCAAACTCCATCAGAAACGCTCCGGTCTCACCAGCGCAAAGAGCAGGTAAAATGTGAGACCGATTGTTGCAATACCTGCAAGCCATACTTCCATTGTCTTCTCCCTTAAGGCGCCGGTTCGCGCTAGAGTTTGCCGCAAGCATATGTGTATCCCAACGATGCGGCGAAGAACGCGACCACAGCCAGCAAAAACCAAACATCCGTCATATCTGACCTCCTATCTGCCGGTTCAGAAGGCCACGAACGCCTTGTTAACGGCAGATACATTGGTGGGCAGCATCGGCGGCATCTCCAATTTTCGATGCGTCCGCTTGCTGTCCGCTTACAAGTGGATGATATAAGATTTCGTATAAAGAAGATTTAAAGATGGAGGGGGGAGAGATAAAGATTACGTAAAGATTGGTTTGCCTCGCTATCAATCGACAAAGACGGGCAAATAAAATTGGGACGCACCGGCCAAGCGGAGCGCCCAAAATGTGACAGGACCTTAGCTTTTGCCTGCTATCATCCGTAAATGCTCCACGATAGGGCCGAGTGCTAAGGCTGGTAAGTAGCTGAGCGCGACGACAACCACAGCAGTTCCTATAAGGAGAACGGCAAAGAGAACATTATCTGTAGGAAGTGTGCCGGCACTGGCAGTGCGACGGCGCTGTCCAGCCAGAATCCCGGCAAGAGCAAGCGCCGGTATAGCCAGCGCGAACCGGCCGGCCATCATTGCGATGGCCGTAGTAATGTTGTAAAACGGCGAGTTTGCGCTAAGGCCGCCAAACGTCTGACCATTGTTCGCAAAGCAGTTGGTATATCCGAAGAAGATCTCGGTAAGCCCATGTGGCCCATCATTCGTGGTTAGGCCGGCCAGGCCATCCTGTGTCATCAATGCGATTGCAGAGAGAACAAGCACCACTGCAGGCATTGCGATCGTGTATAGGGTAACCAACTTCATCTCGCGAGGCCCGAGAACCTTGCCCAGGTATTCAGGACTGCGTCCTACCATCAAGCCGGCAATGAACAGGCCGGCTAACGCCACCATAACAATGCTGTAGATCCCGGTGCCAAGGCCGCCGAAAACCATTTCTCCAAGCAGCATGTTGACAAGCGGAACCATGCCGCCAAGTGGCATGTAGCTATCGTGCGCCGAATTGGTAGAGCCTGTAGCTCCGTTGGACGTTGCGACGGCTGCCAACACGGAGCCGCCAATTCCGAATCGGGTCTCCTTGCCTTCCATGTTTCCACCGCCGGTCATGATACCTGCCTGCTTGATGGCTGCAGGATTGCCGGCCTGTTCGGCAATTCCGCATGCGGCAAGACCGGCCAGAAAGAAGAAAGCCATGACGGCGAATAGAGCCCATCCATGCCGCTCACTGCCGATCATGCGCCCAAGAGTATTGGTAAGAGCCGCCGGAAGAGCCACAATTGCAAGCATCTCCAACAAATTTGTGAGTGGTGTGGGATTCTCAAATGGGTGGCTGCCATTTGCATTGAAGTAGCCGCCGCCGTTCGTGCCGAGGTTTTTGATCCACTCAAGGGCCGCAACAGGCCCCTGAGCGATTACCTGTTGATTTCCTTCCAATCCTACAGCCTGCGTATATGGATGAAAGTTCATCGGCACGCCCTGCCACACCAAAAACTGACTTCCGACAATCGATAGTGGAAGTAGTAAATAAAGCGTTGCGCGCGTGATATCCACTCAGAAGTTGCCGATCCCTTGCGCATTCTGGCGGGCAAGACCGCGTATGAACGCAATGCCGATTGCAAGTCCTGCCGCTCCCGCCAAAAAGTTCTGACCAGCCAACCCCACGAGTTGGCTGAAATAACTCATCGTGGATTCGCCGGCGTATGCCTGCCATGTCGACGTCGTCGAAAAACTCACGGCCGTGTTCATAGCAAGATCAGGAGACATCGGCGTGGTAAGATGGACGGAATCAAACCACGGCAGATGATTTTGCAAACGGAGAAGACCATACAAGACAATGGACCCAATCATACTAAACGCCACAAAAGCGATTGAATATGCATACCATCCCATATCGGAATCCGGATCAATTTGGCAAAGCCTGTAAATCAGGCGCTCAATGGGCTGCATCAGCCGGGTTAGAAAGCATGTCTTGCCTTCGAAAACTTGCTCCATATAACTCCCAAGGGGCTTCACCAGTGCAAGAACGACAAGCAGAAACAATAAATCTTGAAGCATGGCGGGCACTGTCATGATCGTGGTTCCTCGCAAGCGCAGGAGTCGTGAGCAGCCAGACTTATCGGGTCACATTCAAGCCACTTGCAGCATGCGTCACGGGCGGCGGCTTCCGGTGTGCCACCAATTCCAGACAAGCACAAACCACGGCAGTTTGTATTGGGCGCATAAGCCTCAATGACAATCTGAAAGCCGCACCGGGAATTATCAATTTCACCGAGAGCGTTGATGTATTGCGGCGTTACCTCGAAACGAAGATCAAAGACCATATGGCTCGTCGACTGGCGCAAGAGTTCTATCCAATCTTCTGCCGTTTCGGGCAGGATGATCATTTGAACAAGCTCACGCTCAACAATACTCCTGTGCACTAGACGCTCATGCGCCACATGAAACAGATACCACTTGTCGGCCTTCAATGACAGCGGCGGCCGGAGGTCGGGCAGAAGCACGCCGAAATAATTCTCGCCATGGACTTCCCAGGCGACACGCTGTGAGCGGGACGAGCGGCTAAGTCTTGCATTATGCCTGCATTCAAACAACCGGCAAATCCTATTGTCCCCCTCCGCAATCTCAAACCATATATCTGCCGTCGTTACATCAGCGCTCTTTACATGCGGCGCAAGCGGCTCAGAAATACGAATTGACTTCATCTCCATAATCGGTAACCCCATTGTTCGGCTGTAATTGCCCCTTATGAGCGGCCTGCTCATCTTACAATTAGGCATCGCCGCCTCAGTGATTGTGCCGAATCGAATATAAAGACGCCATAAAGACATTGGGCCAAGTAATAAAGAAGAAGTAAAGATTTCCTATCTATTCGGGCGCCTTCTTTAAACTTAATTTCTCGACTGCCAATCTTTACGCAAACTTTATGGCGGCATGCGGGTTCTTTACGGCTTCTTTATCTCGAATCTGATATTTTCTGTTCACAGCTCCCATGAGACTGCGGAGATCCGTGAACTATGACGACCCTATTTCTATACAAGGCGATGTTTATCGTTTGCCTGGTGTTTCTGCTGATGATAAATGTGCGCATATATTCCATTAAGCGCACAAACAAAATGGACGAGATGCCCACGTTGAGGTGGCTGAGTTTTGGGATGAACCTATCCGCACTATCGTATGTCGTCCGCATCGTGGAATTTGGCCATCCAAATAAAGAGTCGGCAGCGCCGCTGCTTTGCATGGCAGGTACAGTGGCGATTGTTCTAGGATGGCTGCGCCTAACTGAAATGGTTGCCACACGAAGCGCTGCGGCGGGCACAACCAAAGCCAGTGATGACAAACCAGCCGAGGCCGAGATACTTGGGGACGAAGGCTGGGCGTCCCTGCTTGGTTTGGACGCGACGAAATTCAACATAACAGGACGGCTGGCGGAGACTGTTTTGTTGGCAATCGGAGAGGCTGAACGACGCGATGAATGCGAGATCGACACGGAACATTTACTCCTCGGACTCCTGCATGAACCCAATGGACTTGCCAGATACATCTTAAAACGCCTCAACGTGAGCGAGCAGGCCATTAGAGCGACTCTCGTGCGCGAAGCTCCTGAGCTTTCGCGTATCCCTCGCCGCGCGAAATTGCGAAAACCTTCCCAGAATGCGGTCAACCTCCCAGTGACCGATGGGGTAGCCGGCTTCATTCGCGAACGCCTCTCAACAAGAAGCCTACAAATATTTCAATTGGCGGCAGGCGAAGCGCGCCGGTTCGATAGCGAGCACATCGGCACGGAGCACCTTTTGCTGGCCCTGGCGCTTTGCGGAGATGGTATTGCCGCGCACACTCTGATGCAGTGCGGAGCGAATGCAGAACGTATACGAGAGGAGATTATGCAAATCAAGCTTAACTGCGCACGGCAGGCGGTGAAATTGCGATAGCATTCCGAGGTATTGGCGGCATTCGATCATTACGGTGGGTTGGGTAGAATATGAAATATCGAAACCATGGAATCCGTTGCACTACAAGGTATCTGAGTATCCCACGTATGAACATCACCGAATTCGCCAATCTCTTAAATCTCAGCGCTGGAACTGTGTCACGAGCCCTGAACGACCGAGCCGAAGTTAGCCCGCGAACGCGAAAATTAGTGTTAGAGAAGGCGGAGGAACTCGGTTTCCGGCGCAATGCCAATGCGCGGAGACTGGTGACAGGCAAGAATTTCCTGATCCGGCTTGAGTGTCCGGATACCACCCATGTGCTTTCAGACCGTTATCTCGTCGAACTGGCACGAGCCGTTGAAGATGCGGTCGGCGCTCACGGATACGACCTGCAGCTTCGACTTGGCACCCGTCGCCGTGAAGTGGCAATCGGCGACTCGATGCCTGCCGACGGCCTAATACTCGTATCCTCACCGGACACGACTGCCGCTGAAGTCGAAGCTCTCACGGATCATGGCGCAATGCCGGTAGTCGTCATATGCGAGGTCCGCCCACTGGATTTTCCGGCTGCATCGTATGTCTGCCTGGACACGATACCGGGAGTGGGTGAAGCCATCAAGAAACTCGCCGAACTGGGTCATAAACGCGTAGGGTACGTCGGCAGCGGCAGGCCCGGATCGCATGTGCGCGCCACTCTCCCAGCCATCTTTGCCGAGGCCGGATTGGTTTGGGACGACGAGCTTGCGATCGAAGCCGGTGTCACCCAGGAGCAAGGCACTCAAGCAGCACTGCAATTGCTTTCGCATCCGTCACCTCCTACCGCCATCTTTACGCGCACAGACATTCTGGCCGCAGGCGCAATCCAGGCTGTCTATTCGCTTGGATTGAATGTTCCCGCGGACGTTTCCGTCATTGGCCACGACAACATCGAGATCGCTTCGCTGGTCAATCCCCCGCTCACCACAGTCGCCATCGATATTCCCCAGGTAGGCGCTGCCGCGGCAAACGCCGTACTCGCCACCATAGAACATAAAGCTGCGCCAAGTGTGCAGAACCTCAGCACGCATCTGATTGTGCGGAAATCCGCGGCTGCCGCTCGTTAAATCCCACCCTATTCCATCCACCAGGGAAGAAATGGCCGCCTAAGACATTCGTCACACGATTTTGCGTCGTAGGATTCCCTAATTCTTACTCCCGGTCGTGGCAATTCCCTGAACGAATGTCTTCTGTGTAAAGAAGAACAGGACTACGACCGGCAGCACAAAGATGGTCGAATCGGCCATGAGCGATGCCCATTCGCCGCCGTGCGTCGATAGCAATTGCTGCAGACCATAGGCGAGCGTGTATCGGTTGGGATCGTTAATGTAGATCAGTGGACCGAGGAAGTCGTTCCATGTGCCAAGGAATTGGAAGAGAGCGCAGGTTGCCAGCGCGGGGCGCGACAAGGGCAGCATGATCTGCCAGTAAATGCGCCACTCGCTTGCGCCGTCCACGCGGGCGGCTTCAGCAAGCTCCATGGGAAGATTGCGGTAGAACTGAGTGAGCAGAAATATATAGAACGGCACCCCGCAAAAGCTCGGAACGATCATCGGCAGGTATGTGCCATACCAGTGCAGCCAGCGGAACAGGGTGAATACCGGCACCATGGTTACCTGGGCAGGAAGGGCGATCGTCGAGATCATCAGCAAGAACAGCGGTGTCTTGCCACGAAAATCGAGCCTCGCAAAACCGTAGGCAACCAGCGAGCTTGACGATACCGCGCCGATCACTGTGAACGCGCACAGGAAAAGGGTGTTCTTCAGATAGATTTCGAATGGTACCGCTTCAAGCGCCTTCGGGTAGTTGTTCCACTGCGCCGGATGCGGTATCAGGTTGGCAAGGCCGAAAGTCCCTGAATGGTCGAAGATTTGCGTCTCCGGCTTTAGCGATGTCGAAACCATCCAGAACAAAGGCAGTAGCGCGGGCAGACAGAGCAGCAGCAATGCAGTGTGTGCCAGAAACCTCTGCGCCGGAGAGAGGCCTGTCAGGAACGCGCGGCTGCGACGCGATGCAGCCATAAATCCGGTGCTCCCAACAGTTCCGGCATCGACGGGCAAGTTACTCATCGTAGCCGAGCTCCTTTCTCTGCGATCGTTCACGCGTCACATCCTTCGTCAATCCCTTTAAAGCCATACCCGGCGTCACGGAGCCGCGCTCCGCCAGGTCATCAGCCGCACTGATGCGGTCCATGAGAAACATCTGGTAGGGAACGGGCGGTGTAGTTACGATGTTCTTACTGGCGGCAAGGTCGACAAAGGTCTTGTATTCAGGATACTTTTTCAGATACGCCTGATAAACGGGTGATCCGGCCATTCTCGGCGACGACGGCAGCCATCCGAACGCCGTGTTATATTTGGCGGCCCTGGCAGGATTGTCCATCCCGGCCCAGAACTTAATAAACTCCCACGCGCCCTCGGAATGTTTCGCTCCTGCCGGAATGGTCAAAAAATTCGTTACCGAGAAGCTGGCCATCGGCTTTCCGCCTGCCGGGGCAGGCAGGGGCGCTACATGGTACTTGAGGTTTGGGGCAAATTTCGCCAGCTGCTGAACACGCCATTCACCGTCCAACGAAATGCTCATTGAGCCATCAATGAACGGCCAGTCTGCTCCGTTCTGCGGCTTGAGGCTTGCGTTGTACCTCAGCAAACGATCCATTCCCAGCCTATTGTGCTCGTCGACGATATATGTCAGGGCTTTAAGATTTTGCGGCGTATCGAGAGCCACATCGCGGGTCGACTGGTCGTAAAAGCCGCCTCCGAATGCCGGAGCGAATTGCGTCAAGCCGGCCGGAAGGAATCCAACTCTAGTAAGATTGCCCGATGCGTCCGTTCGGTCCAGTTTCTTTCCCAGGGCGGTCAGGCCTTCAAGTGTCGAGGGGAACTTGGCGGGGTCGGGATCAACGCCGGCTTGCTTAAAATCATCCGCACGGTAGTAGCAGGCGTATACATCCACGCCCATCACCATCCCATAGAGGTGCCCCTTGTACCAGCCGTTGTTGTGGATTACGGGATATGTCTCGTTGTCGAAATAGTTTTTCTCAGTGGGCGTCATTCGAGTTTCGAGGGGCTGGAGTATTCCTCCCTGCGACCATGTGCTGATCGCCTGAGTCCATTGCGCCATGACGTCGGGAGGATCGCCGCCCGCCACCGACAGCAGAAACTTCGAATCCGCATTGCCGTAAGGGACCTGGAGCGGGATTACTTCGTACTTCGTCTGGCTGGCGTTAAACTCCGTGACCACGTTCTCCATAACCGGCTTCCACTCGGCGCTCCACATGTGCCAGTAGTAGACGGGGATTCGTCCGTGCGCAGTGTGTGGCGCTGCCGATTCGCGCTCCTGGGAAATCCCCCACCAGCCCAGTAAACCGACTGCGATCACTCCGGCAGCAAGAGACAGTGCATTTCCGGATTTCAATTCCGCCATCAAAAATCTCCCCTGCCCTTGCAATTAGCCTTCATAATGCACCCACCGGCGCTGCGTCCAAAACATCACTCCAGTGATGGCCATAATCACCAGGAATAGCACCCATGCCATGGCGCTTGCATAACCCATGTCGAGGTATCGCCAGGCCCGTTCGAAGAGATACAGCGCATAGAAATGTGTGCTGTCCTCCGGACCGCCTTGCGTCATGATGTATGCTTCCGTGAAATACTGGAAGATGCCGATCAATCCCATCACGAGGTTAAAGAAAATGACCGGCGAGAGCATGGGAAGGGTTACGTGGCGAAGACGCTGCCAGGGCGTAGCGCCGTCAATAATTGCAGCTTCGTAGAGATAGGATGGGATATCCTTGAGGCCGGCCAGGTAGATTACCATGCTGCCGCCGACACCCCAGAGAGACATCAGCACCAGAGTGGGCAGCGCCCAGCTTGCGCTCCCAAGCCAGGGCGGTCCTGTGACGCCCACGAGCTTCAGCAAGCGATTTACAAGGCCGATCTCCGGGTTGAACAGCCACAGGAATACGACTGACGTGGCTACGGTTGGCACGATCGACGGCAGAAAGAAGATCGTGCGGTAGATGCCCATCCCCCGCAGGTTCAAGTTCAGCAGCAATGCCAGTGCGACACCTGCGACGATCCCGAGCGGAACCGCGATCGCCGCGAACCGGAACGTGACGCCAAGCGACTTCCAGAACAACGGATCGCCGGTGAGCAGGGTATGGTAGTTTGCTCCCCCCACCCACACGGCGGGCGTGATGATGTTGTATCGTGTAAAGGACAGGTAAACGCTGCTCAGGAAAGGAAAGGCAGTGAACAGGAGAAACCCGATAATCCACGGGCTGATGAACGCATAGCCGATCCAGTTTTTCTTCATCTGCGGTTTCTATCCTAAACAGCCGCTTACTTGTGAGCGGCTGCCGCGATCTGTGCGTTCCAGTAATCCGCTCCCGGGAGCGTGTCATACGGATTGGGGAGAGTATCCGGCGTAACATAAACCCAACCGGCATTCCGCTGTTTGGAAAGCTTCACCGTCTCAATCATGTCGGCTTCACTGTCGATCTTGTAAATGATGTGCCAGAAGTGCTTGGCCGGATATTTTGCAGTCCAGGCCGCTCCCACAAAGTGGTCGCGATAGGTAGCGCCATCCTGCTCGAACGTGCAGATGATGTCGCCTGCTCCGATGTACGGTTCGATGGTCGGACATCCGGGGTTAAGGACGATCACCCCTTTCGGCGCCTCCGCTTTCAGCTTCTTATAGAGATCCTTGTAGTAAGGGACTTCGGGAAGCGTATTGCTCACTTGATCGAGAAAAATGCCGTCGACATGATACCAGTCGGCAAACTTCTTCACATCGGCCAGGATATCTACCGGGTTTCGTTTGCTATAGGCGGTGTCGACATAACCAAGCACCAATTTATGATGCGCTTTCGTTTCCTTGACCTGTGCGGCATATAAAGGATCAACCTTCGTGCCTGGACCGCTGGCCGGGTTGATAATCGTTAGTGCCACAGTTGCGCCGGAATCGTCAGCCTGTTTCCATGTTGGTCCGGGATAAAAATAAGAAGGTATGGCAATCTTCTGGCTCTGAGCATTAGCCCCAGCGCCTGCCGCAACTATCAAACAGGCAGCAATAACCGACGAAAAGTTGGACAAGTGTAAGTTCTTCCTCAAATTCATTTCCTTCTCAACGTTGTTATTTCTATCAACGCTGAACATTATCGACAAACGCTATAACGCTCGCCATGAAACCGTTGGGTACAATAGGGCTGCTGTATCAATCCCAAAGCAATCGCTATCGTTGGCCCGGATTCACCAGGCAACTGCAGCGAAATCAGATCGACTCCTCGCCCACATGAATATCGTCGAGTTTGCAAAATCGCTCAATCTCAGCATCGCCACGGTGTCCCGAGCTCTCAACGACCGCCCTGAAGTGAGCCAGGAGACCCGTCAGTTCGTGCTGGCGAAGGCAAAAGAGATCGGTTTCGCCCGCAACGCCAGCGCGCGCCGGCTTGTCACAGGCCGAAGCCACCTCATACGGCTGGAATGCCCATATAACACCCACATATTATCGGATCGCTATCTGGTGGAGCTTGCGCGAGCTCTGGAAGAAGCGGCCGGATCAGGCGGTTACGACCTGCTTCTCCACCTCGGCACCCAGAGGCGCGAGCTTCCCGATATCCATGCGGTGGACGGATTGGTAATCGTAGCGTCATCGCAGACGACGGACGCCGATATCGACAGGCTGACCAGCGGCGGAAAGACACCGGCTGTTGTGATCATGGGGTCGGCGGTTCTGGACCTTAAGTGGGCTTCCAGCGTCAGCCTGGATACCCTTTCCGGCATCCGCGAGGCGCTGCAGTTGCTGGCGTCTCACGGGCATGTAACCGCAGGCTACATTGGAAGCGGACTGCTGGGCGACAAGATCCCACTCGCCCTATCCGAACTTATGACTGAGACGGGACTGACCTGGAGAGCGGAACTTGCAATTGAAGGCGGCGTTTCCCAGGAGTACGGTTATAAGACCGCCACACACTTGTTGACCATGCCGGATCGCCCTACGGCACTGCTGGCGCGGACGGACATCCTGGCAAGCTCCGCCGTGAGCGCCGCCAAACACCTTGGCCTGAGAGTGCCGGAGGATGTATCTATCATCGGACATGATGATATCGACATGGCGGCTCTCGTCGATCCTCCCCTTACCACCGTCGCCGTCAATATCGAGAAAGTCGCGCAGTCGGCGATCGAAGCGCTGCTCTCGATGATTACTGACGACGCTCCCGCTACTCACCTCGTGCTCGGCACGCAGCTAATCACCCGTCAATCCGTGGGAGATGCGCCGCCGTCGAATTGACGCGGCGCATCTCATGTTCCTGCAGCCTTAGAGGCTGAATGTTGCCGCGATGGTGCCGTCGCCGCACTCGGTTCCGGATGCCATTGTTCCCATGCCGCTTGGATCGGTCGCGCCGCCGCAGTCCGTGGCGCTCGTATTGGTAACGCCTGCGGAGACGGCACTTGGCCGGAACCACTTGGCGTGATCGTCAGCCATCAAGTAGTTCGCGCCATCAGTGTGCCGGCCGGTTGGCTTCGCGTATGCGGCGTAATCAGCCGAGGCCGTATTCCGCAAATATCCGGTGGCCATCTTGAGAGTGCGCGGAGCAGTCCATGTTCCCCAGCCATTCAGGGCGACAACAGGACTTCCCCAACCGCAAACGCCAAATCCTGCAGGGGAGGGCCCACCGGACCCGGTCCTATCATCATCATCGTGAGTTACATCGGTGACAGTGTTGGTGTTATTACCCTCTACTTCGAAGAGAAGGACAGTTTTCGCAGGAGCATTATATTTCGCGATGCTGTATGAGTCTACGGTCAGCCCGGTCGGAGCTGTGTTGTTGCTATTGTAGGCGTAAGATGTAATCGTTATGTTCTGCGCTCCCGAATCATCGGGACAGTAATAAACTTTAGCGCTCTTTACATACGGATAGATCTGCCCGGCCCAGCCATTGCCTCCAGGGAAAAACCAGTTGACGCCGTTCGGGTTTTTCTCGTCGTTGTCCTGGCAATATTGCGTAAAGCCGAGGCCGATCTGCTTCATGTTGCTGAGGCAGGAAATTGCCCGTGCCTTCTCGCGGACCTTAGCGAAGACGGGGAATAGGATTGCGGCGAGAATCGCTATTATTGCTATAACGACTAGTAACTCAATAAGAGTAAATGCTTTTTTTGTGCTGGCGGTCATTTGGTGAGTCTCCTTAATGAAGTTTTGGATGAGACTATTCATCCTGAACGGAATTCTTACTGTCGTCGTCCGGGTGAAATTTCACCCCGGATATCGTTCCAACAAGTCGTACCTGTTCAGCAATGAGCGAGGTAAATCAATAAGTAAAATGAGCGCAAGACGCGCTCCGGCAGGTTTCCGGAGCAAAGAGCGAACGAATGAGCACTGTTTTATATTCTACACCACTATCGTTTCGCCGTCTTGAGAAAAGCAGCAACGCTCTCAGGACAAATTCCCGTAAACGTTTCCGGAATGTCAAATTATACGAACAACATGCCCATGTTGTCAAGCTATTTCTTAATAATCATGTGACGCAAATTCGATTTTGGGATTTGCGCCTCAAACCTGACGCCGGTATGCCTGAAATTGTCGCCATTTGCCGAAAAGTCGCATTCGCACACGTTTGCTTGATGTGCGAATCTCTCGGACAGATGCGCCGGTTTGACACGGCGCATCTGCCAATTTAGCCCCTAACTACTGAGACGTTACAGGCTGAACGTCGCCGCAATGGTGCTGTCGCCGCATTCCGTGCCTGCAGCGAGCGGAATGCCGTTGCCGTCTGCCTCGGCCGTAGTGTTGCAGTCGGCGACATTCGGATTGGTGACGCCGGCGGATACTGCGTTTCCTCGGAACCACTTAGCATGGTCGTCGGCCATCAGGAAGTTAGAGCCGTCAGTATGACGCCCTGTGGATCCGGTATACCGGGCCTGATCCGCCGCTGTGGTGTTTCGCATATAACCAGTCGCAACTTTCAAGGCAATAGGAGTAAGGAAAGCTCCGGCTCCGTTTACGACATTCGCGGAACCACCTCCGACTCCCCATCCCGCGGCAGAGTATCCACCGCCACCGCTGGCTCGGTCCTGGTCGTCGATCGTGGCATTGTTCGCGATATTGGCCGATCCGAAAGAGTTGCCGTTGACTTCGAACAGCAAAACGGTCTTTGCGGGAGAGTTGTATTTGGCAATGGGGTAGGAATCGACAGTCGATCCAGTCGGAGCCGTGTTATTGCTATTGTAAGCATAGGAGGTATAAGACGAGCCCTGAGTGCTGGTTTCGTCGGGGCAGAAGTATACCTTCTCGCTCTTCACATAAGGATAGAGCTGTCCGGCCCAGCCGTTGCCGCCCGGGTAGAAGTTATTGATGCCGTTCGGATTCTTCTCGTCATTGTCCTGGTTGTATTGTGTAAAAGCCAGCCCCATTTGCTTCATATTGCTGAGACAGGATATCGTGCGAGCCTTCTCACGGACCTTTGCGAATACGGGGAAAAGTATTGCGGCGAGAATCGCTATTATTGCTATAACAACGAGCAATTCAATAAGAGTAAATGCCTTCTTTGTGGAAGCGGCCATCAATCGGTCTCCTTGATAATACGTTGGATGAGAATTAATTCATCCTGAACGGAAATTTAACTGTCGTACTCTGCGTGGCCTTCCACGGTCAGATTTCGATCTGGTCAGTCGTACCTGTTCAGCAATGAGCGAGGCAAATCGTAACTTTAAAATGAACGCGAGATGCTTGCCGGCAGCGAACCGGAAAGGCGTTCGAACGAGTGATCAATGGCTTAAAATCCATGCGCTTCACCGTTCTACCGTTGTGAATAAAAGCGTCTATGCTCTCACGGCATCTTTTCCGTAAACGTTTCCGGAATATCAAAATTATACGGATAAGATGCCCATGTTGTCAAGCGATTTCCAAATATTCATTCGGCTGCAGGGAGAATTCCCTGTCATTTAGGGATAATTGAAAGCTGGAGGGGACAAATCGCGTCATTTTGGAGTATTTTTCTTACCGCACACGTTTGCTATTGTCTAATCATACGATATTCTGTTGCTGCGCCGAAGGCATTAATTTCCGATTTCACGGCCTTTCTTGCTGTGCGTCAGCCGTCCGAAAGCGGTAGCCGACACCGGGTTCGGTGACGATAAAAACGGGTCTCGCGGGGTTGTCTTCAATCTTCCGCCGCAGGTTGCCGATATGAACGCGCAGGTACTGCGTCTCTTCCACATCTTCCGGTCCCCAAACGGCCGCAAGGATCTGCCGGTGTGTCAGGACGCGATCCGCATTCTGAGTCACGTAACGCAGGATCTCGTATTCGTGTGGCGTAAGTTTAAGTTCCTGCCCGGCCTTGAAAGCAAGGCGGCGGACGTAATCCACCGTGAGGTTGCGAGCGGTAAACGCCGGCAGATCGGCCGGCTTTGCGCGGCCGCTACGCCTTAGGGCCGCGCGGATGCGGGCCGTCAACTCATCCATTCCGAATGGTTTTGTGAGATAATCATCTGCGCCAAGATCCAGAGCAGCCACCTTCTGACGCTCCTGCGTTCGCGCGGACAGCACCAGAATAGGAACGTCGCTCCAGGCTCGAAGACGCTTGCAGACTTCCAGACCGTCCATGTCCGGCATCATCAAATCGAGTATGACCATGTCGGGAGCCGCCTGCGAAGCCATCCGAAGAGCGTCCTCCCCGCGCGATGCCGTTTCGACCTTGTATCCCTGGGCCTGCAGCCCTGCCCTGACGGCCCGCAATATCTCCGGCTCATCGTCCACGACGAGAATGTGCTCTAATTCATCTTGCATGTTCAGATTCTACTCCATCGGAAGCGTGAACGAGAACACCGCGCCGGATGGTTCCCCTGCCGGCGCGTTCGACACTCGAATATGCCCGCCGTGCGCCTCGATGATTGCGCGGCACAGCGCCAGGCCTAACCCCGTGCCGTGAATACTGCTGTTGGCATGCCGAGGACTTCGATAGAATCGCGTGAAGATATCGTCCTCTTCCCCGGGCGGTATCCCCTCTCCATAGTCACGGACGTCAACCTCGATACCCGATGGCGATATCGTATTCTCATGGTGGCCGTTGAAAGTGAAATCGTTTCTCCCCCGGCACATCCTGAGTTCGATCGGCGTCTCAGCAGGACTGTACTTCACGGCATTCTCCAGGAGATTTGTCACGACAAGCGCCAGCTGAACATAGTCAGCTTTTATAAGAGGGAGTTCGTCTTCAATCGTTACTTGAATCCGGAGGGCATCCTTTTCCGGCAGCCGGTCGAGCGAAGTGCCGACGATCTCCGTGAGATCGCACCAATCTTTGCTCGGGTTCCATGATCCTGCCTCCAGACGAGACAGATCGAGCAGATTGCTGACAAGCGTCGTAAGGCGATCCGCTTCGACATCAATGGTCGCTATCGCCTCGTCACGGGCAGCTTCCGGCCAGACGGCATGGCGCTGCCGCAGTCCGGACGATGCCGCCTTGATTGCCGCAAGCGGTGTACGCAGTTCATGGGTGACCATCGATAGCAAGGCATCCTTGAGCGTATCGGCCTCCCGAAGGGCGTTTGCCTGCGAAGCCTCATCCGCAAGGGTCTGACGCGCAATAACAACGGCGGCATGGTTGGCCAGGGCCAGGATCAGCCTCTGATCACGATTCGAAAAAGCGCGGCCGTTTAGCCTCGGTCCTACATGCAGCGCGCCGACGAGGGCATTCTCAACCCTCAGCGGAACGCATACGCCCGGGGACTGGGACGATGCAGTTTCCTCCAGCGCTTTACTCCAGAGGGACGCGCTCGATCCAAACCCGATCACCTGATCGCGCTCGCAAGCGATTTGGCACATTTGCCGGATCAGATCCACTTCGCCGGCAGAAAGCGCAAGTTCGGAGACCGTGGCCACAGAAGTGAGGACACCGGAAGCGGAGCGCCGCATAATGACGCACCGTGTCGTCTCGCAAACGGTAACGACACGCTCAGCAATCGCCGGGAGCAGGCGGGATGCATCGATTTCCGCACTGAGCGTCTCGCTGGCCTGATATAGCGCCAGGGTTTCCAGTTCCCGCGCCCGAGCGGTTTCAGCCTGCAAGCGAGCCTGCGATGCAAGCCGCGCCGTCGTTATTGCGGCGATCAGGAAGACGATAAGCGACAGCCAGTCTCTGGGGTTATCGACAATGAGTGTTTTATATGGAGGCAGAAAGAAGAAATTCCAGCAAGAGAAGCAGAGAACCGATCCGAAAACTGCCGGAATAAATCCGAATCGAACGGATACGGCAATCACAAGCGGAAGGTAGAGAAGGATAGCCTGACTTTTATCGAGATAGCCGCGCCCAAGCCAGAAACAAGCCGTAGCCGCGCCCGCGCCGATGAGCGCCCATAGTATCCCTACGGTTGAGTTCCGCGCCACCTCACGCTGTTGGTCATCGTCCATGGAATCGCGCGTCGCCACAATAAGTTCTCTCCTCACATAAGTATGACACTACTGCGCCACAGAACGATTATTGCCAATCGATCTCATTGCGTGCTCCGTCCGGGTATACTATGGTGCAGCAATTCCCCACGCTGTCGAGCAAAGCTCGGTTTCAGACTGCCAACTGCTTCCTACCTTGCAGTGGCTTTCTCTTTGGAGGATCGGGACCTTGTTCGACATCATTGAAGTTTTTACGTCTTCCCTGCGCAAGCCACTCAGGTGTATCGTCCAGCAAACACGCGACGCCGATTCGGCACAGGTGGCCGCAGACAAGCTCTGGCAGGAAAACAAAACCACTGCGCACGCAGAATCCACGTATATCGTTTACGATCGCAGCACACAGCAAGAGATCTATCGCATCCCCGAAGCGCTCGCCGAAACCTCCTAGGACGTCGATCCACGCCATATATCAGATTAGAACGCCTTTCAATGCAGCAATATCAATAATTGCTGCCTCACTTTTTGTCGCCGGACAAACCAACCGGCGGCCCTATTTCACATCGCCCTCGATCTGTTCAAGTATCCCAATCTCCGTGCATCCCTCCCCCTCTGCTAATGTGCGCTCATAGATTATTTTTCGGCAACTCAGCCATGTCTTGACGAGCCTGCGAAACAGCCGGTATAATCATTCGGAATAACCAGTAAGTTTATAATGAATATGGATTTAGCCGACTAGTAAACTAGAGGCCCGAAGCAGCGTTGCTTCGGGCCTCTTGCTGTTTCCGGCCAAACTCTAGCATTACCGAAGGAATAAACCAAATGAGCATCGACGCAACCTGGGAAAATGAGGCAGCCAGCCGGAAATTCTCCCGAACAAAATCGATTGACAAACAGTTCTGGCTTGGCCTGCGGCGCCGCCTCCTGCCGTTCCTGCTGCCTGTTGGATTGCTCGTTCTCTGGCAGGTATTGACATCACATGGAGAGGTCGCGCCACAGGTTCTGCCTGCGCCACTTCAGGTATTCAACGCCGCGGTCCATCTTGCGCACACAGAACTATGGGCGGACATCACAGTCAGCGCTAAGCGCGCCTTCACCGGTTTTGCCATCGGCGCGGGTATCGGCTTGATCATGGGCATGATCAACGGCCTGTCCAAGATTGGCGAGGAGTTGATGGACAGCACCATCCATATGGCTCGCACAGTCCCCCACCTGGCGCTCATTCCACTGGTGATCCTCTGGTTCGGTATCGGAGAAGAGACCAAGGTACTGCTCGTAGCGCTGGGCGTCTTCTTTCCCATGTACTTGAATACATACCACGGAATGCGCGCCGTTGATCCGGGCCTTGTCGAAACGGGCAAAGTCTACGGGCTCCGCGGCTTCCGGCTCTTCCGGCAGGTAATTCTACCGGCTGCCGTGCCGAACATTCTAATCGGCCTGCGGTTTGCGCTCGGCGTCATGTGGCTCACACTTATCGTGGCCGAGACGGTCGCCGCAGACTCAGGCATCGGCTACATCACAACGAATGCTCGCGAATATATGCAGACAGATGTGATGCTCGTCGGCATCCTGATCTATGCGCTCCTCGGAAAGGGCGCCGACCTTACCGCGCGCACTCTGGAGCACTTCCTTCTGCCATGGCACCCCACCTACGGCACGGCCCGCAAATAGGAGATTTAAGGGTGACATCAGTATTAACACAGCAGGAATATTTTCCAGGCAATGCGATGGGGGCGGCATCTCACAGCGCCCGGATCGAAGTTCAGGGCGTACACAAGTCCTTCGGCACGAAGAGCGTCCTGCGGGATCTGGACCTTACAATCGAGCCGGGCGAGTTTGTCGCTATTGTAGGAAGAAGTGGCTGCGGCAAGAGCACCCTGCTCCGCCTGCTCGCCGGATTGGATACGCCTACGGCGGGCCGCGTCCTGGTCGATGGCAAGCCGCTTAAGGGCCTCAATACGGATGCCCGCGTGATGTTCCAGGATGCTCGCCTGATGCCCTGGATGCGCGTTGTGAACAATGTGGGCCTGGGACTGAACGGAGCCTGGCAGGAACGGGCAATTTCTGCCCTTGCCGACGTTGGCCTGGAAGACCGAAAAGGCGACTGGCCAGCAATCCTCTCAGGTGGCCAGCGCCAGCGTGTCGCTCTTGCCCGCGCTCTCGTCAATCAGCCCCGCTTTATGCTCCTCGACGAGCCTCTGGGCGCCCTTGACGCCCTCACCCGTCTGGACATGCAGGCGCTTCTTGAGCGCCTGTGGAGAGAGCGCCAATTCACGGCCCTGCTGATCACCCATGACGTGGACGAGGCGGTCACGCTCGCAGACCGTATCATCCTGATTGAGGACGGCAAGATCGGCCTGGACCTGCGTGTGCCGCTGCGCCGGCCAAGAACGCACGGCGAACCGGAATTTATCAGCCTGAGGCAGCAGGTGCTGCAGCGGGTAATGGAAGGATAAGGACACATAACATGACAGCTATACTTGAAGCGCCTGCAGAAGTCTCAATTCACGATCTCCTTCGACGGCGAAGAAGCACCCGCGCCTATTCATCGGCATCGGTGGAGCCGGATAAGTTGGATCGTATTTTTGAGGCGGCGCGCTGGGCGCCCTCTTCTTCCAATGAGCAGCCCTGGCGATTTATCACGGCGACCAAGGATGACGGCGAGGCATTCAACCGTATCCTCAACACGTTTGGCGAAGGTAACCGGGTATGGGCTCAGTATGCGCCGGTGCTGATTATCTCCGTCGCCAAACTGCACAAGGGAGAGGACGGCCCTGCCAACCGCTTCGCCTATTACGATGTCGGCCAGGCTGTAACCAGCCTGGTGCTGCAGGCATTGGAGGAAGGACTGCTGGCGCGCCAGCTTGGCGGTTTCTCTGCCGATAAGGCCCGGGAAGCGCTAAACATCCCGGAAGGCTATGATGCCGTTTCCGCCATCGTGCTGGGATATCCCGGCGACCCGGCGACGCTGCCCGAAGCTGTGCTTGCCAAAGAGCAGACGCCGCGGACACGAAAGCCCCTATCGGAGATCGTACACCGCGGCGCCTGGGGCGGATAAATTCTACAAGTTTGAAATGACCTTATAGATACCAGGTATACCGATCTCAACAATTCGCCGGCCGTCTTCACCGATTTCGGTGGGGACGGCCTTGTTGTTGAGCGTCATGGAATTGCCAGCCAGCCTCACTTTAAGCGTAATTCCCTTGGGCACGATGAGTTGGACCATCAGCCCCTTCCCCTTCCTCTCAGTCCGAACATGAAGCGCTCCATACGGCGTCGGCACATCGCCTTCGACCCAACGCAAGTCGCAGAGGTCCGGGGTGACATCCGCCGTCTTAAAGCCGCCCGATGTCGGTTGAACGCCCAGCACACGTTCTGTGAGCCAGGTCGTCGGTCCTGCAGACCATCCGTGGCACAGGCTCACGAAATAGCCCTGGCCATTATCGGCATAGAGATTGGCATGGAAGTCGGTCTTTGACCAGAGTGGATCATAAGCTTCCCAGAACGACGTAGCGCCTTCATCGAGCATACCGCCCCAGTAGGAGCGGATCAACCCTAAAGCCTGAGGATTGTGGCCTGCGATCGACATGGCGTTGATGATGTAATTGCCGTAGTACGGCGAAAAGACGCCTTCATTGTACGCGGGCGTCGTTGTCTTGTTCCATGCGTTGCTTCCCGGTTTCAACACACGATCGTAGATCGATGACATTTGTGCGGGAGTGGCAACGCCCGAATAGATCGCCATCGCGTTTTCCTGCAAACGCGTGCCGTATGTGCCGGTAGCATTATCGGGCAGATATTTTCGCCCCGCCGCATTCAGTTGTGTCAACCACTGGTCATATTTCGCAGCATTTGCGCTATCGTCCATCTCGCGGAGCAGGAACAACGCCTCCTTCACTGCTTTGGTGATAAAGAGATGTGTCGATGCCCGAGCCTGTGGCGTGTCCGATTCAAATCCCGGCGACCAGTCGGTAAACGGCCACTTGCCATGCTTATTGACGAATACGCCGCGGTCATCGAAGTTGCCGCGCATATAATCCAGCAGAGAGAGCAGTTCTTCATGATGCCGGTTCAGGTAAGCGTAATCGCCCACATGCCGGTGGAAATCGGCCAGCGTGCAGATGTAGGCCGCCGAATATCCCGGGATATCATTGATTTCGTCGCTGGGCGGCTCCGTATCCGGCTTGCCTCTCTGCGCATCGGCCCGAAGCCGGTCGAGAGTTTGCTCCATGAGGAATTTGTCTGCGAAGACGGTATCGATCACATTCCCGGAGACATGGAGATCGCCGATCCAACGGGCGCGATCACGCTTTGGCGCATCCCAGATATCTTCCTGCATGCATAGGTGAGCCGTATACGCGCCCGTGTACCAGATGCGCGTCAATCTATCGTCTGAGCAGTCGAATGAACCCAGATACTGGACGGGATAATATTTGTGGTCGAATGCGATGCGCAGCTTGATCGTCCGCGGTCCTGCAGCGGATGCCGGAAACGAAACCTTCGCATAACGAAAGGCGCTATAAGGCGTAACACCGGGTTTACCAGTCGCCAGCACGACTTTGTGTTCACCATGCCACGGAGACTTGGTGGCCTCTTCGTAAGACTCGCCCGTTCCGACCGAAACTTCGCCATCCGTAAGGGCGTCTATGGTCACTCGGCCCGCCAGTTCCCGGCCAAAGTCGAGAACGAAGCTAGGAGCCTCGGTCGCAGACCCGGCGGTAGTCACCGTCACTGCGCCATCCAGTTTGCCTGCAAGCGACTCAGCCCCGGCGATCGTGCCGCCGCCGCGATGAATATCCATCACCTTGACGACGGGAAGAGTGACATGCGCCATGTAAGGCGCGCTCGTATCGTATCCCGGCCACCCCTGCACGCCGCCGTTATCGCCCCAAACGCCACCATCGATACGCGCTTCTACGGTTGCGGCGCTCCATTCCGCATCGTCGAAATCGGCTTTAGTCCAGCTATCGCCGGCGGAAGCCTTTGCCGAGACTTTCCAATCTTTCCCAGTTTCGATTGGTCCGAGACCTGAAATTGCCAGCCGTGCCGCGACGCCCGCTGGCCCATCGATATTCTTTGCCTGCACGGCAATGACGTTTTTTCCGGTTGTCAGGTAAGCCGTGACATCCTTGCTGTGAACGTTCTGCCAGTTATTAGCGACAGCCACATCAGGCTCGGAAGTATCCACCTGATGGCCGTTGATATAGACGATAAACGAGTTGTCCGCTGTGATCCACAAGACTGCCGACGTTGGCGCGGCAGTCAATGCAAATGCCCGGCGCAGATATACAGTTTGATTGGCATCGGCATTTGACGCCCACACCCAGGAAGCCGTAGGAGGGGCAGGCGCGTGCGCCGGAGCAGGAGGCAGCGGCAAGCCATACGTCGGATCGATGTCCGGGACCTTTGCGTGAACGGCAGCTGCGGAGAGCAGCAGTGCGACGGCAGCCATATATGCCCTGTTTGCAAAGAACGTCATCAATATCTCCTTTGAGCGAAGGACCAATTGCATGGACACATCATCGCGCCTAGCAACTTTACCAGAATGCGCAGCCGGGAGACTACCAGGAAACCGGCGTGGATTTACTCATTTCCCGAAGCAGTGAGAAAATGAGCGTAAAAATGCCTTAAACGGAGGAAATTTAAAACGTTTCACGAAACCATAATCCTGTATGATATCGCTCGCAAAGGAATTACTATGCCGAAGTTGGCACGACGTATCACCTCTATCACTCTGGCGGCCGTAATCGCAACCGGATGCGGTTTTACAGCAGCAAAGGCGGTCATGGCAGCGGAGACCGACTGTCTGGTCCGCGACCCTTCCACCATGATCAAGGAGGGTTCGACCTACTGGATCTACGGAACGGGCACAGGCATAACGCAGTTTTCGTCGACGGATCGCCTCCATTGGACCAACCGGGGCCCGGTATTTCCGAAAGCGCCGGATTGGGTTGCTTCAACAGTTCCCGGCAATAAGGACAACAATGGCTGGGCTCCCGATATTCGGATGATCGATGGGAAGTACTACCTCTACTACACCTATTCTCAGTTCGGAACGAATATATCGGGCATTGGTGTGGCAATTAACAATACCCTCGATCCCAAGGGCTGGGTCGATCAGGGATTAGTCATCAGCACAGGCAAAGGCATCGGCTATAACGCCCTTGACCCATGTATCTTCCAGGATGCCGGCGGTGGCTGGTGGATGTCCTTCGGATCGTACTTCAACGGTATCAAGGTCATACGGATCGATCCAAAGACGGGCAAGCGAGTCTCGGACGATCAGAACGTCTACCCCATCGCATCGCATCCACAGAGCTCGATCAACGCCATAGAGGCGTCTGCGATTTACTACCACGACGGCTATTACTATCTGTTCGTCAACTGGGATGCTTGCTGCGCAGGCAGCCAGAGCACATATAATGTCCGCATCGGCCGTTCCAAATCGCCGACCGGCCCCTATCTGGATAAAGACGGCAAAGATATGATTCAGGGCGGCGGCTCCTTGTTTCTGGGATCGCTGCCTGACTTTGGGTCCGGTTTGCCGTTCGACGACGAAGTCGGTCCAGGCCACGCAGGCATATTGAAGGACGGCGATGATTACTGGTTCAGCTGCCACTACGAATGGGCGCGCGACAAATCCGGCGCAACGACCGTGAACGTGTTCAAGCTATCCTGGGATGCGCAGGGCTGGCCCACCGTGCCCCAGCTTCCGCACAGCGCCCCCATTACTCCCGGATTGGCTTACAAAATTACCAGCGAGGAGAGCGGCTTCAACCTCTATGCAGCAGGCTCCGAGTTGGTTCAGGAAAGCGATGACGGAACCAAGCCGAATGTCTGGCGTATCGACCGCGCCGGCGACGGATACTACAGCATCGTCAGCCAGGACAATGGCCTGTATATAAGCGCGATCTCCGGTTCTAAAAAGCCCGGCGATTCGCTGGTTCTCTCGCGAGACGCCAAACAGCCTGAAGCGCAATGGAGATTGGAGCCTGGCGGAAACGGCTATTTCAAACTGACTAACAAGGCGAATGGCCTCTGTCTGGATAATCCCGGCGGCTCGCATAAGAATGGCCAAAAGATCGGCCAGTGGACGGACAACGGGCTCCCGCCGCAGCGATGGCGGCTCCTGGTTCAGGCCAACGAACACGGTATCGTGCCGAACGCCACATACAAGCTCTCCATGGCAGCAGGAAGCCTCTGCGTTGACGTTCCCGGCGCATCCCATGAAGACGGAAAGAGAATTGGCACCTGGACCGATAATGGCCTTCTGCCCCAGCGCTGGCAGATCAGTCCGGCAAAGCCCGGCGAGTACACCATAAAGAGCCAGGAATCGGGTCTTTACCTGACCGCACAATTGGACAATAACCGTTCAAGCGGTATGGTGTTACAGACGGCGGAAAACAAAAAGCCCATACAGCAATGGCAAATCAAGCGTGGATCGGACGGCGCATTCAGGATAACGAACGTAGGCACAGGATTGCTGCTGGCCGTGCCCGGCAACCCGCCGGAAGCCGGAGCAAAGCTTGAGTTGGAACAAGAAGGCAAGGGAAAGTCACAGGCCTGGGTGATTGTTAGGGAGTAGAAAGTCAACCATGCAGCCTCGCACTCGCAGTCTCCTGAGCTCCCGGCGGTTAAAACCGCGGCTAGATGCAGAATGCCTTCGGCATAAACCCGCCTTCGCGGGTTCCTTGAGGTGTCGCTACGCGACGATATTAAAATCATCGCGTAGCGATACATACAGGAGTCCACGCAGGTGGACTTCGCTCCGAAGGAGCTCTTAGGCTAGCCGCGGTTTTAACCGCCGGGAGATTTGGCGGCGATCTGCCCTCCCCTAATCCTCATCCTCCAAATTCGGGTCCGCCGGCATAGCTCCCATCATTCCGCTGGACATATCGCCCATCATCGCGGCGATCGCTTCGCTCTGGCGCCGGCGCACATCAGCAGGCAACAGGGCTGCGCATGGCGTTCCGAATTTGGGCCGCGCAAACGGCAGGTGGCTGTCGCCGCGCGCCAGGATATGCGATCCGTTGCTCATTCCCGTGATCGGGTCTGTCTTCTCCACGGCGTTTTCGTCTGCGCCCCACTGTGTGAATGACCGCGCGTTGCAGTAGTGACCGACGAATGAGCGGCGGGTGCGATCGACGCTGAAGTTCTGCTTCGACCGATGCAGGATATGTCCCCCGAAGAAGACGACATCGCCCGCCTTGGCCGATACAAGAAGCTGGTCGTATTTGTCCGCGATACGGCTCAGGTCGTTCTTGGCATCATCCGGATCGCTGACATTTGCGACGAACGGGATCGATTCGATCTCAGTGGTCCCAAAACCATACCCATCGACAGGTGGATAGACCGGCTCAGCATTGCTGCCCTTTGCCATCCACATAGCGCCGTTGATCTCGTCGGCATCGTCGATGGCGATCCATGCGCCACACAGCGTGTCCGGGTGTGTCGGGATATAGTAACTGTCCTGGTGCCACCCCTGCCCCGGCTTGCCACCCGGCTTCAGAAACAGCATGGACTGCAGAGCAAGCAGATCGGGGCCGACTAAAACCTCAAGTACATCCAGAACGCGGGGATGCAGCAGATATCGCTCATGCAGTTCAAGCTGGCGATGCAGCATATGGATGCGAAGGAAGTACTGAGCCTTCTCATCAGGCGTCAGATGATCGGGCGGCGCTTCCAGCCCCTGAACGGTTACGCCGTTATAGCTGTCAGGGTCGACTTCCTGCATACGACTGGTCTGCTCCGGCAGTTTGCCCTGCATCAGATCGTACGTGTGCGATCGAAGCTCTTCGACCTCTTCCGGAGCGACCAACCCGCGAACGACGAGAAAACCGTTGCGCCGAAACGCAATATATTCATCCACGGAAACGCGATATTTGTCCGAACGCTCCCTCAGTTCATCAACCGGCAGCGCCTCCGGCGACGGTAAAGTGGCGGAAACCATAACGACACCCTCCAAAGATCTCGATTGCCCAATTCTACATCTATTGAGCCGTCTATGGGCGCATCGATTTGGCAAGAATATATCTAAAATTGATCTTGGGTGAATATCGGTCAACTTATTAAGCGGTGAACGCAATCAATGTGATTGCGTCTGGCGTATCGGCACAATCGAACTCAGCCTGTTGAAAATGAGCGGCGAAATGACGGCCAGGCGTCGCGCAGATAGAGCGCAAATGGTATCCACCAGATGAAGTCGTTGGTGAGGCAGAGGATAATTGTGGCAGGTGGCCATCGATGCGTCACGATCAATTGAGCAAGCCCGAGCGGGCCGAGAATTTTGCCAAGTAATCCGACGGCGGCGATAAGCCACCCTTCTTCCGGCCTTCGGGCAACTTCCCAGTAGCAGATGCCGTACACGCCCACGACCATGGCGAGACAGGCGAAGATTTGTGGATGGTTCAGCGGCACCATATGGGCGAAATCGAACAGCCACTGCGGCCGCAGCGCCGAATATATCCCCCAGCCGATATTGTAGACACCGGCCACCACGAAAAGCGCCCGATGAAACCGGCGGCGTGGGATCGCCTTACGAGATGAACGCATGGTCCGGTCAGTCATGGCGTAAGCTTACCCGTCTTCTATCTATATTCATGGATCGGCGGATAGGGTAAAACGAATCTGTATTTCAATTTGATCTGCCAATACGGCACTGCGATGATATCGCGTTCCGTGGACGTATCCTAACAACTATGCCATTTGTAAAGTGGAAACCAATCAACGAACCAGCAAAGCCGAACCGCGCCGCAATCGCCCAACTGCCCTGGATAAATCTGGCAGGCAAGCGCGATGCAAAGCAGGCAGAGCTTGGGGAATACCTCTATGACGAAGGCCTTGTGGAACTCGTCAATATCGACAATTATGAAGCAACGGTTAAAGTTCGCAACATTGACGAACAAATTCCCTGCCTGGTCAAAGTGACTGTTGAGAACGTGAATGTCAGACTTGCATGCACCTGTCCCGATACAGTTCAGTCTCCGAACCTGCTATGCGCGCACAAATGGGCTTCCTACCTTCTTCTTAAAGCTCATCTGTCGCATGTTGCCCAGTCTTCGCCATGGGAGTCCCTGCTTCATGCAGCAGTGACAGCATCGCCTCATAAGCAGCCCTCGACCAAGCAGGTGCTTGTTTTCAGTCTCCAGGACAGCAGCGGACGAATAAATGTCATACCTTACGGTTTGGCGATCAACCACCTTAAGGGCATCGATCTGAAAGATCCCGACGCCGTTGCTGAGGCGATCATAAACGACGGCCTGTCAACAGAGGCAAAAACGATCACGCAGAAATTCAACCCGGATCGATACGTCAACCTGACACCATCTCTGGAAACGATCGCGCGGGGCCTGCTGAGCGCACAGAGCGCGGCGCGATATTCTTACAATGCGCCGGAAACGGGCTATGCAGGTCTGTACAGGGAATTGGCATCGGCTCCATTTTTCCATGGCACGATTTACGAGCCGTTAAAGCAGAGGATAAAAGTCAGCGAGGAAAGCGCATCCGGGGAAATCATTATCGAGGAAAAGCCGGCCCCGACGATCACTACGCCGGCCGGCTTCAAAGTCCTTAAGAGCAACGGACTGCTTATCCGTCCTTTGATCCATTGGAAGGGTTCTGCGGTCCGGCCGGAAACGTTCAATATTATTAGCACAGATCCCCCATGGGCATTGAGTGATGGGAATCTCTTTCCCATCGCCGAAGCAACACCGGCATTTCTGACGCTTGCCGAACAACATCAAGTGGCAATTCCGGCGAGGGACAAGAAGCGTTTCCTGGAAAGCTATCTGCCTAAACTTGCCGAGAGCGCGCCGCTTCGCAGCGAGATTCTGCAAATAATCGAAATTACATCGGATGCAATTCCTCGTATCTATCTCACAGAATCTGATGGAGATCTGATCATCCAGCTGCGATTCGGTTACGATTCCGTTGAGTACCCCTACGATAACAAAGCGCCCGGGATACGCATTAAATATAGCAACGAAGGCAACATGCTGAGGATTCGCCGGCAACCAGGGCGCGAGGACGAATTCTGGTCTATTCTCTCAAACTTCGGTCTCAAGCGTGGTGAACGCCCGGACCTCTTTGAACTTCGTGCCCGTACACAGCCGATCGATTTCCTGCTCCATCAGGTGCCTCGCCTCACGGATGCAGGCTTCGAAGTCTACGGCGACCAGGATCTGTCGTCGGTAAAGGTCAATCGCAACAGACCGAGACTTGACTTCTCAGTTTCATCCGGCATCGACTGGCTCGACCTGAAGGCGGTCGTCAGCTTCGGCGACGAAACCATACCATTTTCCGCGCTGCGGCAGGCCGTTAAAAAGAAAGAACGGTTCGTCAAGCTGGCGGATGGATCTCTGGGCGCGATACCGGAAGAGTGGCTGCAGCGATACCGGCATTTATTCCAGTTCGGCCAGGAAGACGGCGAAGCGCTGCGGATCTCCAATCATCACTTCGCCCTCATTGAAGACGCCCTTTCTACGGCGGATACCGCGCAGACCGATAAGGAATACGAGGCTCGTCGTGAACGCCTGCGCAGTTTCACGGAGATCGGCCCCAAATCGGTCCCTGAAGGACTGACAGGAGAGCTGCGGCCGTACCAGAAAGCAGGATATGACTGGCTGCACTTCCTGCATGACTACGAATACGGCGGCATCCTTGCCGACGATATGGGTATCGGCAAGACGATCCAGACGCTGGCGTTCCTGCTTTCGCACTGCGAGAGCGGTCATACCAAAGCTGCAAATCTCATCGTCGTTCCAAGATCGCTGTTGTTTAACTGGGAGCGCGAAGCTGCCAAGTTCACACCTGGCTTGAAAGTGCTGCTGCACAGCGAGAACCAGCGATCAAAATCCGGCAATTTCAACGGTTACGACCTCGTCATTACGACGTATGGCGTCATGCTGCGCGATATCGATAAGCTGCGCAAGTATAAATTTCACTACGCCGTGCTCGACGAGTCTCAGGTCATCAAGAATCCCCTCTCCCTGACCGGCAAGGCAGCCCGCCAGCTCAAGGCCGAACACCGTCTCTCGCTCACGGGAACACCGGTAGAGAACGGAACAATCGAACTTTGGTCGCAGTTCGCCTTCCTGAACCCTGGCCTCCTGGGTGACTTACAGTACTTCAAGAACGAGTTTGCGACGGCGATTGAGAAGGGGCAGGATGAATCATCCGCTCAGATCCTTCGCAAGATGGTGTTCCCATTCATCCTCCGGCGCACCAAGGACCAGGTGGCTACAGACTTGCCGCCCCGCACGGAACGCATCTTGTTCGCGGATATGGAAACCGAGCAGGAGAAACTTTACAATGAGACGCGGGAGAAGTACCGAAACGAGCTGATGAATACCATTGAGTCGGAAGGCCTGAACAATGCCCGATTCAAGATTCTGGAAGCGCTCCTCCGGCTGCGTCAGATCGCTAATCATCCGCAATTGATGCAGCCGGATATCGAGCGATCGTCGGGCAAGTTCGAGTTGCTGCGCGAGACGCTCGACACGCTCCGTTCAGAAGGCCATAAGGCGCTTATCTTCTCTCAATTCGTAAATATGCTCGGTTTGGTGCGTGAAATCCTTGATGCCGACAAGGTTCCCTATATGTATCTGGACGGCAGCACCCGCAATCGCCAGGAGCGTGTCGACACATTCCAGTCCGACCCAAAAATCCCGTTCTTCCTGATCAGCCTCAAGGCAGGCGGTGTCGGGCTGAACCTCACAGCGGCCGACTACGTCATTCACATTGATCCCTGGTGGAATCCTGCCGTCGAGCGACAGGCGACGGACCGCACGCATCGAATCGGGCAGGATAAACCGGTGTTCGTCTACAAGTTGATTACGCGGGGCACAGTCGAGGAAAAGATCCTGGAACTTCAGGAACGCAAACGAGTGCTTGTCGACCAGATCGTGGCGACGGAAGAAGGCTTCTTCAAGTCCCTTACGTCGGATGACGTGTCCGTGATTTTTGATTAGGCGGCAAGCGAATACGTTCTATTTGCCACCACGGACGTCTCAGGCGATATGAAAATATATGCGTAGATTTTGTCGCAGTCTCCCCTCCCCAACCCCTCCCCGGAGGAGAGGGGCTTTCGGATAAGAGGCAAACGCAAACGTTTCCTCTCTTTTTGACTCCCTCTCCTTCGGGGAGGGCTGGGGAGGGGAGACTGCGAGACAAGAAGCGTTAAGACTAAGCTCAATGCAACACTTTCGGACATATAACTCACGTAAGTAACTCCCGTCTCAAGCTCGGGAGCTTTGCCACTCCTCGTTAGACGAGTGCGACAAGAGGGTGCCTTACACTTGCACCCCGTGCTTCGATGTTGAGAGCGGCATTCGCATCCGCGTTCACATCCAAGCCACATTGCAAACACAGGAACGCAGATTGGCTCTTTCGATTTGCTTTATCACAGTAGCCGCAAGCGCTGCAAGTACGGCTCGTGTTGCGAGCATCCACCGTCAATACGGGAATGCCCACACGCGCCGCTTTGTAACGGATAAAGGTCGAAAGCTCCAGAAATGCCCAGTTCCCAAGTTGCCATCTCATCTCTCGATTGAAAGCCGAGCCTCGCTCTCGAATACCCGTGAGGTCTTCCAGAGCGATTGCCTTGCGAGAGGAAAGCGCCGTTTGAACAATTGCCTTGCTGATGGTGTGGTTCACCCACTTGGAGAAACGTGACGCCTTGCGGCTCACTTTTTTGAGAGTGCGTTTTGCCCGCTTCGATCCCTTCTTCTGAAGGTCGCAACGATGTTTACGTGAGCGGCGTCGAACGTCCTTGACCGCCTCGCCGCTATACTGGTTGCCTTCACTGTCGGTGGCGATTTGCACGATGCCCAGGTCAACACCCAGAACGCCGTCAGTCTCAATCAACGGTGGTTCAGGGATGCTGACCGTGGCCATCAAGTAGAAGTTGCCGTTGACCAGGGTGAGGTCGCTCTCTCCCTTTCGAGATGCGAGCAGTTTGCGTTGATGCTCACCACAGACGAAAGGGATGGTCATACGTCCTTTGACGGTCCAGATGGAGACTTTATTTTTGTCCAGATACCAGTTAAGGATGCGATCGTCAAAGGCAATGGCGCCGTTGGGTTGGAATGTGCGGATTGTTTCCTTGTCGAGTTTGTAGGCATCAGCGACTTTGCTGAGACACCGAATGACCATTTGTGCTGCCAAGCCTGAGGCCGCGCGCTGTTTGGCGTAGAGAGCGTTGTGAAGTGGATACTGTCCGAATGTTCGGTTATTCCACGCCCACTCGCTGATTTGCTCGCAGGTCTCATTTGCCTGCTGCATGGTTTTGTGGAGTGCGTCTGCCTGCTCTGGTGTGACGAGGAGCTTGACTTGTGCGGTGAGTTTCAAGTTACCGTGATTATACCGAGAACGAAAGGATGTTCGCAAGGTGAAAATATCGGTTATGGGAATAACCGACGCCATTGCTCCCCGGGCTAAAGCCAAGGGGTTTCCTTGCGTGATTTACTATGAATCATGGTCTTGTAGCTGCAAAGCATATATTTGAATTCTAAATTGTTGTTGATATATAAATTAAGTAATTCTTTGGTATTGTAAGAATAAATCAATACCTCTACGATGATAAATCGATCTTTATATCCATGCGGTAGTCGAGATACCCGGCTTCGATCCAGTGGGGCTGCCTTACTGCCCGTATCAAGGGCGCAGCGTTTTCACCTTTTGTATGGAGGTACAAAGGGCGCAACGTTGATATTGTATGTTTTATGTGGATTCCTTTTGGATTTATTTTGACCATCAGGCTTCCGACTTCTTGACACCTCTCAGGAAGCGCGATATACTAAAGCGACTTGAAATATTTCAAGTAATGTTTTATGATGACCATGCTGCCACCGTTGTTTCGTCGAACTGCGCTCCAGTCCTATAAACCAGGCCTAATAAAATTGCGCGCGAGTTCTAAAACATCACTCCCGCAAAAGATAGTGTACTGTCAGCCTTCGGTCCGAAACGTAAGAACTATGCACAAACAAAAAACATCCCTGAACCTGCGCCGGATTGCCTGCGCTCCGGCTGCTTTTCTCTTCTTAATGTCGAGTTGCTGCATCACGCCCAATAAGCTTCTTGCGGCCTCTTCCTCGACAGGCGAAACGTCCGCGCTCGAAAGCCATGTCAGTGATCTCCTCAAGCAGATGACCCTTGAGGAAAAGATCGGACTGTGTTCGGGAGTCGATAACCACTTTCGTGGCGTAGAGCGGCTGAAGATTCCGGCTTTGCTTCTCACGGATGGTCCTCGCGGCCCGAACAATGCGGGGCCTGCCACCGCGTTTCCCTCGGGAGTGGCGTTTGGATCGACCTGGGATCCTGATCTGATTCAGGAAGCCGGCAAGGTCATGGGAGAAGAGACGAGGGCGGCCGGTGAGGGGATCCTTTTGGGGCCGGGCATCAATATCCAGCGCGATCCGCTCGGTGGCCGCTTCTTTGAGTATTACACGGAAGATCCTTACCTGAATGCCTCTCTGGCCGTTGCGATCGTCAATGGAATCCAGAGTGAAGGCGTGGCCGCCTGCCTCAAACACTACGCCTGCAATAACCGGGAAGACAACCGAAACTTCTATATGTCGATGGTCGACCGGCGCACCCTGAACGAGATCTACCTGCCGGCGTTCAAAGCCGCTGTCGAAGATGCCCATGCCTGGTCCGTTATGACATCGGCTAATGGGGTAAACGGCGATTTCGTCAGCGACAGCAAAGAACTCTTGACCGATATCCTCAAGAAACGATGGGGATTTGACGGCATGGTACTGACCGACTGGCTGCAGACGCGCTCCACGGAGAAGGCCGCTTTCGCCGGACTGGATATCTCCATGCCGGGCGGCGACTGCGGTTTTGCGCAGCCGCTGCTCGATGCCGTGAAGGCCGGCCGTGTGCCGGTATCGGTCATCGACGAAAAGGCGCGGCGCATCCTGCGTGTCTATGGCCGCGTCGGACTGCTCGACAACCGGAAACTCTCGGACGGCGCTGCGCGCAACACTCCTGAACATCAGAAGATCGCGCGCCGGGCTGCCACCGAAGGGATCGTGCTCCTCAAGAACGACAAAAAGCTGCTGCCGCTCGATGCCGGCCATCTGAAAAACGTCCTGGTGATCGGACCGAGCGCCGATGCCCACTTCTGTGTGCCGGGGCTTGGCGGGAGCTCATGGATATCGGGTCCTTATGAGGTGACTACCCTCGCCGGAATACGAAATGTTCTCGGCGACAGGACACAGTACATCTCGATCGACGACCTCGGCGGCTTCCAGCCTCTTCCCACGAATGTCGTACAGATTGTCGACGGCAAGCCAGGCTTCCAGGCGAAATACTTTACGAAGGACGGCAAAAGCGCATCCGTAGAGCGCGTCGAGCCCAAGGTGAACTTTATGTGGGAGATGAAGTCTCCCGATACGACAATCCCGCCGGACGGCTTTCGCGCCCAGTTCATCGGCAGGATCGTTCCGCCTGTCACCGGCACATACACCCTGCGTATGGTCGTGGGCGGCGAAGCGAAGATATACACCGATGAGACCGGCGGCTCGCCCATTGCGACAGCCAGCCGGGATGACGGAAGGACAACGGCCACGGCCGCCTTGCAATTGCAGCAGGGCAAGCCGTTTCTCATTCGGATCGAATATACACGGCAGTCCGGAGATGCATCGCTGAACCTGACATGGCAGACGCCGAACTCTCCGCAGTGGGCGACGATCGAAGAGGCTGCGCGGAAGGCTGATACGGTGATCGTTGTCGGCGGTATCAATCACACCCTCGACACCGAAGGGTGGGACCGGCCGGATATGCGCTTCCCCGCCGACCAACAGGTGCTCATCAATCGCGTGGCCAAACAGAATCCCAGAACCGTCGTCGTGATGATCAATGGTTCTCCGTTAGAGCTGGGAGGATGGCTGAAGAACGTCCCTGCAGTGGTCGAAGCCTGGTATCCCGGCCTCGAAGGCGGAAACGCCATTGCGGATATTCTCTTCGGCAACGTGGATCCATCGGGACGTCTTCCGTTCAGCTGGCCCAAGAAATTGGCAGATTCGCCGAGCCATGTGTTGGGAACGCAAAACCATGATGAGGTCGACTACAAGGAAGGCCTCCTTGTCGGCTACCGCTACTATGATACGAAGAACGTGGAGCCGCAATTCCCCTTCGGCTATGGCTTGAGCTATACGAACTTTTCGTTCGGCCCGCTTAATGCCAAGGAGCAGGGCGGCAACGTATCCATGAAGCTTGCCGTGAAAAACACAGGTTCGCGCGCCGGCATTGAGACCGTTCAAGTCTATGTGCGCCCTCTGACCCCCAGCATTTCGCGGCCGCAGCATGAGCTCAAGGCCTTCAAGAAGGTCTCGCTCAAGGCCGGAGAATCGGCCGATGTCGATTTCCTGCTCGGACCGGATGCATTTTCGTATTTCAATGTGAAAACCAATCGGTGGCAGGTCGATCCCGGCGAATATGAAATCCAAGCCGGCATCTCGTCCCGCAAGATTTTGCGGTCCGCAAAAATCACGATTGCTGACAAGACCTGATTTTTGTACGAATTGTACATATTCTGGACCAGATGCTTGGTTTAGCCGAGCATCTGGTTTGGAAATAACGCAATTCATAGATATTCACAAACGTTTGGATGTACTCTGGATTTATTTTGCTCCTCTTTTTCCAATTTTGTTGACATAACGAAATCCATCTGCTATATTTGTCTCAATTCTGGATTTTTTGTGGTTGATTTGATCCCGGTGTTTTGTATCAGGAACTGATCAATTTTGTACAAAAATACTCTGATGAGACTTTCGAATGAACTTATTCCATAGTTCGACAGTCATAAAAGAGGGAAGTATCGCTAAACCGAATGCGGGGAAACTTGCGTTCACGTTATTTTAACGATCACTCAGTAAGGAGCAGCTATCATGATTACGTCCAAACGATCCGGTTTTACTCTTATCGAATTACTCGTTGTTATCGCTATTATAGCGATTCTCGCTGCAATTCTCTTCCCTGTCTTTGCCAAGGTGCGCGAGAAAGCCCGCACGACCAGTTGCGCGTCCAATCTGAGGCAAATCGGCCTTGGCGTTATGCAGTACGTTCAGGACAATGACGAGAACTATCCAACCGGGCAGAAAGGGACTCTTGGCCAAGGTTGGGCCGGCCCCGTCTATGCTTACGTCAAAAGCACGGCTGTATTCCATTGCCCCGACGATCCCACGGGCAACCAGGTTAACGGCAGCGTCGTTTCTTACCCCGTCTCCTACGCGGGAAATTTCAACTTCATGAGAACCGACCCGGGAACGAATACCGATCCACATACCGGTCAGTCGCTCGCATCGCTTGTCTCTCCAGCCAAAACGGTCTTCTTGTGCGAGGTTGAAGGAATCTTTGCGCCGATTACCGATCCTACAGAGTCAAACGGCGTTGCCAACGTTATATCTGCAACAACCAACGGCAACTTCAACGGTACGGTATACCCCTTCCCAGGGAATGGTCAGGGTGGAAGGATGGCGACCGGTTGTTTGGGAGGCCTCAATTGCGCCCCTTGGCTTGCATCCCCGGCTAACTTCCAGGAAGGGTTCATTGCGCTAACGGGAATCCACACAGACGGCTCTAACTGGATGATGACCGACGGCCATGTTAAGTGGCTGCGAGGTTCCCAGGTCTCGGGCGGCTCGAATGCCATCGCAGAGGACTGCGTCCAGGGCGGCGGCGCTCCCGCAGACTGCACAACGACCGTCCAGACGATGGCGGAAGGCACCGGCGGCAGCCGCTTTGCCGTCACATTCAGCGTCAAATAGAGACAGCATTAAAGATCGCCTCCTCCAAGGCCGCATCCATAATATCGCCCCTGGCATCCGCCGAATGTTACGGCGGATGCCAGGGGCGAAACCGCTTACATCCCCCATCCAAACCTCTTGCTTTGGCGAATGTTGGATTTTGTTTGATTTTGTGGATTTTTCTTTGCCTGACTCATTGACAGGTAAGTGCCAGTTATGATATCTTCATGGTACCGTTGGATTTATCCTGGATTTACCATTGTCGGCCAGCTCCGGTACACGTCCATGAGAGAGACGTCTGGATGGCTGTCGTTGCCGGGGTTGTAACTGCGCAGCCTTACGGTTACGAATAGTGACCTGTGTTTGAAAGATTGAGCATGAAGTTTAGTTCCGGTCTTCTCCTGATGGCATCAACTCTTGTGTTGGCGCCCGCTGTTCAAGCAGCCGCTTCCCTCCAGCTCGACCACCTGCGTTGCGAATATCTCGACAACCCTCGTGGCATCGATACGGCCCATCCGCGGTTGAGCTGGCAGATGCGATCCGAAACTCGCGGCCAGCGCCAGACCGCCTATCGGATCCTGGTAGCCGGAAGCGAAGATGCTCTCCGAGCCGGCAAGGGTGATCTGTGGGACAGCGGCAAGGTCGTCTCGGGTAACTCGACATCCATTGAATACGGCGGGCGGGCGCTTCCTTCGGGAAGCCGCTGCTGGTGGAAGGTCTGTGTATGGGATAAGGATGGCAAGCTGTCCCCATACAGTCCTACAGGTTCCTGGCAGATGGGCTTGCTTCAGCCTTCCGATTGGAAGGCCGCATGGATTGCCGCTTCCGGGCCGCGCGATGCCAAGGTCGGCAACAGCACGCTGCCGCCGTCCTCGTACCTGCGCCGCACATTCACCGCGTCCAAGCCAGTCAAGCATGCGACGTTGTTTGCCACGGCGCGCGGCGTGTACGACCTGCATCTCAACGGCGCAAAGATCGGCGATGCCGTCCTTGCTCCGGGATGGACAGATTACCGGAAGCGCATCGAGTACCAGACTTATGATGTCACCTCCGCCCTGCGGCCCGGCGCAAATACCGTCGGCGCGATCCTTGGCGACGGCTGGTATAGCGGATACATCGGCTTCTCCCATCGCCGCGATTACTATGGCGATCGCCCGGCGCTGCGGATGCAGCTCGACATCGAGTATGTGGACGGCACGCATCAGATCGTCGGCACCGATAATACCTGGCAGACTTCAACCGGCCCGATCATTTACTCGGATATGCTTCAGGGCGAATCGTACGATGCCCGCAGGGAAATGAACGGCTGGGACTTCCCGGGAGCCTCGACTGCCGGATGGACGGCCGCAGCTGCGCCGTCCACCTTTGTTCCGTCGACGCGGGTCGTGGTAACGAAACAGATCGCTTCGCTGGTGCAGAACAATTCCCTCAAGGTCGAGGCCAGCAACGATATCGCCGGAGACCCCGCCTACAACACGGTCAAACAACTGCGTGTCGACTATACGCTCGGCGGCGTCGCGCATTCGCAGACTGTCGGCGAACATGAATCCGTCGTGATACCCAAGGCCGGAGAGACGCCCGGCGCGCTCGTCATTCGCTCAGCCGTCTACGGCGCGCTCAACGAGGAGCCGCGTGGTCCCGTCGCAATGGTGGGCGCTCATGGGCCGTCCATCCGGGTGACGCAGCACATCACCCCTAAGCGCATTACGCAGCTTGCGCCCGATACTTACCTCTACGACCTCGGCCAGAACATGGTAGGGTGGGTGAAACTGAAAGTTCGGGGCGCTGCCGGCACAAAGGTACAGCTCCGGTTTGCCGAGATTCTCGATAAAGACGGCACGATCTACACGACCAACCTGCGCTCCGCCAAGTCCACGGATACATATATCTGCCACGGCGGCGGCACGGAAACATGGGAGCCGCACTTCACATTCCATGGCTTCCGCTACGTTGAAGTTACCGGCTATCCCGGCAAGCCCGGCCTCGATGCGCTCACCGGATGCGTCGTCGGCTCCGATACTCCCGTAGCCGGGACATTCGACTGCTCGAACACGATGGTCAACCAGCTGCAGCGCAACATCGTCTGGGGCCAGCGCGGCAACTTCCTCAGCGTCCCCACAGACTGCCCGCAGCGCGATGAGCGCCTGGGCTGGATGGGCGATGCGCAGATCTTTGTCCGCACCGCCACCTACAATCGCGATGTCGCCGGGTTCTATGAGAAGTGGATGCAGGATGTTGAGGATGGACAATCTAAAGAAGGCGGTTTCTCCGATGTTTCACCACGCATTGTGGACGATGCGGACGGCGCGCCGGCATGGGGCGACGCCGGCATTATCGTGCCGTGGACCGTATATCAGGCCTATGGCGATGTGGGGATCGTAAAGAAGCACTGGGCAGCGATGAACCGCTGGATGGATTATATTACCAGCGTCAACCCGAACGGTCTGTGGCTGCAGCGTCGCAACAACGACTTCGGCGACTGGCTTTCCATCAATGCCGACACGCCCAAGGATGTCCTCGCAACCGCCTACTACGCCTACGATGCGCAGCTTATGGCTCGCATGGCCAGGGGGGCAGGCTACACTGCTGATGCCGCCAAGTACGATGCCCTCTTTGCGCATATCAAGGAAGCCTTTAATACGGCCTTCGTAACTCCCGATGGCAAGATCAAGGGCGACACGCAGACCGCTTATGTCGTGGCGCTGAAGATGGGGCTTCTTCCAGACGAACTCCATGAGGCGGCCGCACAGCATTTGACCGAGAACATTGCCTCCAAGGACAACCACCTCTCAACAGGGTTCGTGGGTGTCGGCTACCTCTGCCCGGTCCTGACCGCGACGGGGCATAACGATGTTGCCTACAAGCTGCTGCTCAACGATACATTCCCATCCTGGGGCTTCTCGATCAAGCAGGGCGCGACGACGATCTGGGAGAGATGGGACGGCTGGACGCCCGATCGCGGCTTCCAGGATCCCGGCATGAACTCCTTCAACCACTACTCGCTCGGTTCAGTCGGCCAGTGGCTCTATCAGGACGTGGCCGGTATCGATACCGATCCGAACCAGCCCGGCTTCAAGCATATCCTGCTGCACCCACATCCCGGCAATGGACTGACCCATGCCAGCGCCACATACGACAGCATCCACGGCCGGATTGCAAGCGCCTGGAAGGTCGATAACGGCAAGCTCGACTGGAATGTCGCCATTCCCGCCAACACCACGGCAACCGTATGGATTCCCGCCCAGAGCGCGGCTTCCGTCACCGAAAATGGCAAAAAGATCGGGGCCGTGCCCGGTATTAAGTTCCTCAGGGAGGAACCCGGCTTCGCCGTGTATGAAGTACAGTCAGGAACTTATAAGTTTGGGGCGTAGGAAAGCCTCTCCCTCGCGCTTTAGCGCGCCTTCCCTCTCCGACAAGTCGGAAAGGGATGTCCAGGGATCGCAGCCCAGGCGATTCTATAGTAAACGAAGCTTTTGATCCTAGGTTAGGCTATCACTCGGCTCGTCTGATGATCGAAATTTGGACACCCCTTTCCGTTGTCGCCACCGGGTGCGCCAGCCTGACGCAACTTTCGGAGAGGGGTAAGCTGCGACAGCGGCGGGGGGAGAGGATTCGGGAGAGGCTTGAAACGTAATATGAACAACTCCTTCCTACAAGTCACAAACCTGACCAAGTCTTATGGCGGCGTTCATGCATTGAGCGGCGTCAGTCTGGACATTAAGGCAGGAGAGATCCATTCTCTAATGGGCGAGAATGGAGCGGGCAAGTCCACGTTCATCAAATGTCTGGCGGGCGCGGTGCGGCCGGACGCCGGTGGCGTGGCCGTTGACGGCAGCACGATTTCGCCTGGCGACATCCGTGCTGCCGAGGCGGCGGGGATCGTCGCCATGCACCAGGAATCCACGGCGTTCGCGCATCTCAATGCGGTCGACAATATCTTTGTCGGCCGCGAGATGAAGCGCGGCCCGGGGCTTCTCGACCGCCGGGGCATGGAGCGAGAGACGCTCGCATTGCTGGATAGGCTGGGCGAGAGCATCGACATCAAGCGGCCGCTGCAGGAACTGTCCCTCGCGCAGAGGCAGATGGTGGGCATGGCCCGCGCGCTCTCCCATAGCAGCCGGCTGCTCATTATGGACGAGCCTACGGCATCGTTATCGGCGCGTGAGACGAAATCGCTATTCCGCGTGATGCGACAATTGCAAGGCGAGGGAGTCGCCATCCTCTATATCAGCCACCGCTTGGAAGAGGTCTTCGAGCTTTCCGACCGTGTTACCGTGCTTCGCGACGGCCGCCATGTCGAGACGCGGCCGATCGGCGATGTCACGCGCGATGAGCTGATTCGCCTCATGGTCGGCCGCGAGCTGCTTGCCGAATCGAGAGCGGCCGGCTCGGCTGGCGAAGGCGCGGTGATGCTGGATGTTCACGGGCTGACCCAGCCGGGTGTGTTCCATAACATCTCTTTCAACGTGCGCGCCGGCGAAGTCGTCGGCCTTGCCGGTCTGGTCGGCGCGGGACGGTCCGAAGTCGCCGCCTCCATTTTTGGTGTGGATAAGCCTGAATCGGGAACAGTAACGGTAGGCGGCAAGCCGCTGCCCCCGGGCTCGGTCAAGACTGCCATCGAGAGCGGTATTGCCCTGGTGCCGGAAGACCGGCAGCATCAAGGTCTGGTTCTGCCGCTGACGGTTGGATCGAACTTGCTGTTGTCCGTCCTGGGATCGCCTTCTCTTGGCCCGCTACGCTCTGCGCGCAAAGAGGGCGGAATCGTCGGCGATTTGATGAAGGACCTCACGGTCAAGGCGGCAAGTTCCAACATAGCCGCCAACACATTGTCGGGCGGCAACCAGCAGAAGCTTGCCATTGGTAAATGGCTGGCGATGTCCCCGCGTGTTCTCATTCTCGATGAGCCCACCCGTGGCGTCGATGTCGGCGCGAAGGCCGAGGTCTATCGGGTCATTAGACGCCTGGCCGCGGAGGGAATGGCGACCCTCATCATATCGTCTGACCTGCCGGAGATACTGACATTGAGCGACCGTATTCTGGTTATGCGCGAGGGAGCGCTTGCCGGCGAGCTGTCACGGGCCGAAGCCGACGAGGAAAAGATCCTGGCGCTTGCGCTGCCAAGAGAGGGCGCATCCGTATGACGATACACACTCCCCCTGCAATCCCATCGCAGCTGCAATCGAACGCCGCTGCAGGCGGCGGCTTCTTTCGACTGCTCAAGCAGCGCGAATACGGCGTTCTGGCGCTGCTCGCGCTTACGCTCATTGTGGTCGGCCTGATCAATCCCGCCTTCGTGGCCGGCGGCAACCTCAAGGATATCCTGGTCGCCGCCGCTCCCGCGATTATCGTTGGGTGCGGCCTTACGTTCGTCGTGTTGATGGGTGAGATCGATATCTCCATGGGCGCCCTGATGGGTGTGCTGGCGACAGTCATGGGGCAGCTCACATCGCCCAGCCATGCCCATCTTCCTGTCGGAGAAGGCATCCTTATTACCTTAGCTCTCGGATCACTTGTCGGCCTGATCAACGGTCTGCTAGTCGCCTATGGCAGGATGCCGTCAATTATCGTGACGCTCGGTATGATGACTGTGCTGCAGGGCGTCAACCTGATCCTGATCAACGGGCAGTGGATCACGGACATGCCCGCCGGTTTGCGCTGGTTCGGCACCGGGCGCTTCCTGGCCGTTCCCATCAGCATCTGGACGACTATCCTGGTCGTGGCCGCCTCCATTATCCTCGCACGCGAGACGCCCCTCGGACACCGCATCTACGCATCGGGCAGCAACCCCGAGGCCGCCAGACTGACTGGCCTTCCTGTACGCCCCATCAAACTGTTCGTCTTCACGCTTACCGGCCTGCTTACCGCAGTGGCGACGGTCGTGAGCGTGCCGCTGCTCGCCGTCATCGAGCCGGGAGTGGGCAAAGGCTTCGAGCTTCTGGCTGTGACCTGTGTCGTGGTAGGCGGAACGTCCATCAGCGGCGGGCAGGGCAATATTATCGGAACGGTGCTTGCCGCCCTGCTGCTCAGCGTGGTGCGGCCCACACTGGTATTCCTCAAGCTCGGCCCATCCGCATCGTACTGGGAGCGCGCTATCCAGGGCGCGTTCATCCTCGCGGCCGTGCTGCTCGACCAGGTCGCTCGCGCCCGTTCGCGTCGCGGAAAGGCAGGAGCATGACACAGCAGGCCATCAAAACCAATCGCATTCCGGCGCTTCCCGCCGCATTGCCGTCACGCCAGGAAATCGTACTGCTCATCCTGATCCTGTCGCTGTTCGGCGTCGCCAATCACCTTAGCCCGAACTTCCTGGCGCCTCCTGCCCAGATCACACTCTCGACGCACGTCTGGGAACTTGCTCTCATCGCCATACCGATGACCTTGATCATCCTGACGGCCGGCATCGACCTCTCGGTGGGCTCAACGATGGCGCTCTCCGCCGTCGTGTTCGGTCTCTGCTATAAGGCGCACTGGCCTCTCGCCGCGGGCGCTGCGCTGGCTCTGCTGGTAGGCGCTGCGGCAGGAGCGCTGAATGGGATCTTCGTGGCCTACGTAAAAGTCCATCCCCTGATCGTGACCCTGGCGACGCTTGCCGCCTACCGCGGTATCGCCGAGGGGATCAGTCTTGGACAGCCAGTCTCCGGATTTCCCGATTCTCTAACGAAGTTCGGCACGGGAAGCGTCGGCATGGTTCCCATACCCGCCATCGTGTTTCTTGTCGTGATCGTCGTGACGGCTCTCGTCATGGCGCGCACACCGGTCGGCCTCTGGCTGTCCGCAATCGGTTACAACGAGACGGCCGCGCAGTATTCCGGCATCGCAGTATCCCGCATCAAGCTGCTGCTCTACACATCATCCGGCCTGATGGCTGCCATCTCCGCCCTGCTGTTCGTGGCCCGGCGCAACACAGCCAAGGCCGATATCGGCACGGGGATGGAACTGGCGGTGATCACCGCTGTCGTGCTCGGCGGCACCAGCATCTTCGGCGGCCGTGGCCGCCTGTTCGGCACACTGCTTGGTGTCCTGCTGATCCACGAGATGCGCGAGTTCCTGAGCTGGCAGTGGAACCGCGACGAGATTACTCTGGTGGTGATCGGCACGCTGCTCATATTATCGGTTCTGGCGGACAGTCTGCTGTCGCCGAAGAAGAGGTAAGCCTTAACACCGATTTGCCCGCCATAAGCGGCCGGCGGTTAAAACCGCGCCTAGAGAAAACAACTCCTGCGTAGTTAAGTCCACCTTCGTGGACTCCTGTCTGTGTCGCTGCGCGACGATCTGAAAACTATCGCGCAGCGATACCTACAGGAACCCACGAAGGTGGGTTTGTGCCGAAGGCACTCTGCATGTAGGCGCGGTTTTAACCGCCGGCCGTGTGTCCGGGGGAGAGGATTCTGGAGGAACAAACATGCGAAATATTCATTTCACGTTGATCGCCGGCGCGTGCGTCGCCGCGGCGTTTGCGGCGGGTTGCGGGGACAAGGGCGGTTCCGGCGGCGGGGGAACATCGGCGGGCGGAGGCGGCGCGGCCGGGAAAACGGTAAACGTCTACCTGCTCCCGAAGAAGAAGGGCGTTGCCTATTTCACCTCCTGCAGCACGGGCGCTGAGAAGGCGGCGAAGGACCTCGGCGACGTCAACCTCGTCTACGATGGACCCACCGACGGCTCTCCAGAAGCGGCGGCATCTCTGATCGATACCTGGACTCTCAAGGGCGCAAACGTGATCGCCATATCTCCAAACGATCCGGATGTCCTTGCCCCGTCAATGAAGAAGGCCAAGGATCAGGGCGTGCATGTCCTTACCTGGGACGCCGACGGCAAGCCCGATTCCCGTGAATTCTTCGTGGACCAGGCGACTTCCGAACAGATCGGCACCGCGCTCGTGGATACGATGGCCAAGGACCTTGGCTCAGCCGATCCCTCAGGTGACGTCGCCATTGTCACCGCGACCCTGACTGCAGCCAACCAGAATGAGTGGATCACCTACATCAAGGAGCGGCTGAAGAAGTACCCGAAGCTGAACCTTGTGGCCATCAAGCCCAGTAACGACGACCAGGCGCAGGCATTCCAGGTAACCCAGGATCTGATAAAGACCTATCCCAACCTCAAGGGCGTCTTCGGTATCAGTTCGGTCGCGTTCCCCGGCGCAGCCGAAGCCATCAAGCAGGCCGGCAAGAGCGGCAAAGTCCTGGTTACTGGCCTGGGCACCCCGAACGATATGAAGCAGTATGTGAAGGACGGCACTGTCAAATCGGTCGTTCTCTGGAATACCGAAGATCTTGGCTACCTCACCATCTATGCGGCAGAGGCCGTCGCGACCGGCAAGCTGAAGCCGGGGGCGACCACGTTCACTGCAGGCAAGCTCGGCGAAAAGAAGATCGACGGCGACAAGATCCTGCTTGGCGATATCCTCGTGTTCAACAAGGACAATATCGACAAGTTTGATTTTTAGGCGAGGGGCAGCGTTTAATTGACGCCGGCGAATATAAACTCGCAGTCTCCCCTCCCCAGCCCTCCCCAGCCCTCCCCGAAGGAGAGGGAGTCAGAGTAATAAGACGTTTGCGACTGCGTTGTCTTAATCCGAAAGTCCCTTTCCCCTTCAAGACCCACTGGTGGGCGGGGAGGGGTTGGGGAGGGGAGCCTGCGAACCCTATGCTAAACCGCCGCGATTTTCTTCTGCTTGGCCTCGGCAGCGCAATCGCGCACCGTCTGCCCCTGTGGGATAACACATCGATGACGATTCCCCATCAAGACCGTATCGACCGGCATGCCCTTGTCACCCGGCACAATGTCCGGCGAACTAAGCTTATAACAAGCAGCCCGCTGCAGGTGGGCAACGGACGCTTCGCATTCGGCGCGGATATTACTGGACTGCAGACCTTTGCGGGGTTCAACACGATGTCGCAGTGGGGCTGGCATGCGACCCCGTTGCCGGCCGGACAAACTACGGCCGATTTCCGAGGAGCGGTATGGGAGACGCATGGACGCCCCACGCGATACCCCAGCTGGAGTTCGGAGCAGCCTGAACTCGGCGCATGGCTCTATCACAATCCAAACCGGATCAACCTGGGCCGTATCGGTCTGCGTCTGATCAAAGCGGACGGCTCGGAAGCCACAGAGAGCGATTTGACGGACTGCGTCCAGGATCTGGATCTCTGGCATGGGACGTTGGACAGCCGCTTTAAGCTGGAAGGGGAAACCGTCCATGTCGAGACATGCTGCCATCCCGATCTGGATGCCGTAGCGGTCCGCATACAATCCCCATTGATCGCCGCCGGCCGTTTGTCCGCCTTTCTCGACTTCCCGCGCGACGACAGCCGGGAGTTTGCGGACTCGGTCGGCGCCTGGGACGGCGGCGATCAGCATGAGACGAAGATTACCCGCCAGCTTCCGCAGCGGGCGGATATCTCGCATGCTCAGGATGCGATGCTCTACCATACCGCCCTGTGCTGGAATGCTACGACGAGCCTTCATGCCACTGGAGTGCAGGATGCCGCGCTGCCGCTGGCCATTACCAAAGCTGAGTATGGATCTGATGATCACTTTGCCGATGTGACGGCGCGTCTGCGGGATGCTGCCCACGGCAATCATATCTCCATCGATATCAATAACGAGACGATGGGGGGCGATCCCGCTCTCGGCGTGCAGAAGGCGCTGCGTGTTACCTACACATTGGGCGGGCAGGAGCATCAGGTGAAGCTCGGTGAGAACGCGTCGCTGGATCTGCCGCCGGGGACGGGCAAGCACCGCTATACGCTGACGGGCAAGGGCGATAACCTGGAACTGGTTTGCGCCTTCGCGCCCAAGCCTTTGGAGGACGATCTGCCCACGGCCGCCTCGACCTTTGCCGCCGCTGCCCTGTACTGGCCGGACTTCTGGAAGTCCGGCGGAGCGATCGACCTTTCGCAGAGCAGCGATCCGCGTTGGAAGGAACTGGAGCGCCGAGCCGTCCTGTCGCAGTACCTGATGGCCGTAAACGAGGCCGGCGATCAGCCGCCGCAGGAGAGCGGTCTGGTCAACGACGGCTGGCACGGCAAGTTCCACATGGAGATGTACTGGTGGCATGCCGCTCACTACGCCCTCTGGAATCGGTGGCCGCTGCTCAACCGCAGCCTTGGCATATACAAACACTTCCTTAGTTCCTCGGAGGCGCGGGCGAAATCTGAGGATGTCCGCGGGGCGCGCTGGCCGAAAATGACGACCGTGGAGGGGCAGGAATCGGTCCATCCCTGCAACGCCATGCTGATCTGGCAGCAGCCGCATCCCATGTTCTTCGCCGAACTGGATTACCGCGCCCATCCTACCAAAGCTACCCTTGAGAAGTGGCGCGAAGTCCTCTTTGCCACAGCGGACTTCCTGGCCTCGTTTGCCTTCTTTGATGACAAGACACAGCGATATGTGCTCGGCCCGCCGATCTATGTCGTGTCGGAGAATACCGATCCCAAGATTACGCAGAACCCGACATTCGAGCTGTCCTACTGGCGCTTCGGTCTGCGGATGGCGCAGACATGGCGGAAGCGGCTTGGGCTTGCTCCCAATCCGGAATGGGAAAAGGTGCTCACCGGCCTCGCGCCGCTGCCTGTTGAGGACGGCCGCTATGTCCTCTACGAAGGCGTCAAGGATATGTGGACGAGCTACAACTTCGAACATCCCGCCTTGATCGGCGTCTACGGGCTGCTTCCCGGCGACGGTGTCGATGTGCCGACCATTCGCCATACGGCGGAACAGGTATTTAAGGTCTGGAAGTACGATCACACCTGGGGCTGGGATTTCCCAATGCTGGCGATGTGCGCCGCTCGCCTGGGCAATCCGCATCAGGCAGTCGATTTCCTGCTGCATCCGGCCGGCGGCTTCCAATTCGACGATGCCGGTTATGCCACCGGAGGGCCCTTCCCATACTTCCCCGCCAACGGCGGCCTGCTCTACGCCATAGCAATGATGGCGGCAGGCTGGGACGGCGCGCCGAAACATCACGCTCCAGGCTTCCCTGAAGGCGGCAAGTGGGACGTGAAGTGGGAGGGGCTTAAAATTGCCATCTGAGCCTCGTAAGAATCCTCTCCCTCAGGTACGTGCAAGCCGGGACGCTTGCACCCACATCGCGCCTCTTCCCTCTGTGGGAGCAGTCGTCACCGAAGGGTGTACCTGGTACCCGACTGCAGGTCTCCGTACCTGTCTCATTCGGAAAGGGGTAAGCCGCGATAGCGGCGGGGGGAGAGGCTTGCCCCTTATTTTTTTATAGATGTGCTTAACGACCATGAGAACCCTTAAATCCATGAAGTATCCCATTTTCCTCTTCTCAACGACACTGCTTTTTGCCGGCTGCGCTCAGGGGCAGCCGATATCAGCCAGGGTGTCTGCCAACCATGGCTTGCCCTCGGGAACGCATGTGCAAGCATTAACCGATTCCACCGGATTGGTGAACGATTTTCTGACTCCGCCCTCCGACGCTCTTCCGCAAACCTGGTGGCACTGGGTGAGCGGTAACGTGACCGCGGAAGGGATCGATGCTGACCTGCGGGCCATGAAGCAGATAGGTCTTGGCGGGGCGCAGATCTTTTTCGTGGACCAGGGGCCGGCAGGGCCTGTCCGCTATATGAGTCCTGAGTGGCGAAACCTCGTGCAGCATGCGAACAAGACGGCCGAACAGTTAGGCCTCAAGCTCAGTATCACTGCCTGCGAGGGATGGAGCGAGTCCGGAGGTCCATGGATCACGCCGGAGCTGTCCATGCAGAAGCTCGTTTGGACATCCACCGATGTCCCGGCCGGCGGCAACTCCCCGATCGCGCTTCCACGGCCCGAAGCGTACAAGGATTACTATCGAGACATCGCCGTTTTGGCGTTCCCAACCCCTGCGCCAGGAGCCGTGATTACGAATGCTGCCGCGAAGGCGGCGTTCTCCTCGGATGAAGGGGGCGTCTCCGCTGCTAACCCGCCGTTGCCCCTTGGGAGCGCTGTCGATCCAAAGTCGATTGTCGATCTGACATCATCGCTGCAGCCGGATGGCTCCGTGCCCGGAAACCTCCTCAAGGCAGCGGCCGGCAAGGGATGGACGATTCTGCGGATCGGCATGACCTCGACGGGAACGACGATCCATCCTGCCATGCCCGAGTCGGTCGGTCTGGAGTGCGATAAGCTCAGCACTGCGGCGGTCACCGCAAATTGGAATGGCGCGCTGGCCCATGTGGCCGCCGATTCCAAAGCTTCCGGCGCAACAGCCATTCAGACGGTCCTCCTGGATAGCTGGGAGGCCGGCACTGGCAACTGGACACCCGCGATGCTTGCGGACTTCAAGCGTCTGCGCGGTTACGATCCGCTTCCTTATCTGCCTGCGCTGACCGGCCGCGTGGTCGGCAGCTCGGAAGTGACCGAGCGTTTCCTCTGGGACTTCCGGCGCACCATCGCCGATCTGGTTGCGGTCAACCACTACGGGCTGATGCAGACACTGGCGCATCAGAACGGCATGAAGCTGCAGGCCGAAGCTGTCGGGATCGGCATGCCGACCGTGGCCGATGAGCTGCAGTGCAAAAGCTTTACGGATGTCCCGATGGGAGAGTTCTGGGTCGGCAATCAGGGGCTGCTCGGCGACGCCAAAGAGACCGCTTCGGCCGCCCATATCTACGGGAAAGGGGTTGCCGCCGCAGAGTCGTTCACAGCTGTGCCGGAGGTTGCCGGCTGGAAGAATGATCCTTACTCACTGAAGGCGCTTGGCGACCGAGCCTTCAGCATGGGGATCAACCGATATGTGTTCCACCGCTATGCCTCCCAGCCCTACTTGAACCGCGCTCCCGGTGTTACCATGGGACCATGGGGGATCAACTTCGAGCGCACCAATACGTGGTGGGGGCCTGGTAAAGCCTGGATCAGTTATATATCCCGGTGCGAAGCCCTGCTTCAGAAGGGATTGTTTGCCGGAGATATCTGCTACTTCTATGGCGAAGATACCCCGCGCGACCTGTCCGGCTTTCACTTCGATCCCGCTCCTCCCGCCGGATACGATTACGATGTCTGCAACGCCGATGTCCTGCTGAACCGGATGTCCGTCAAGAACGGCCGCATCGTCCTGCCCGACGGCATGAGCTATCGGGTGCTCGTGCTGCCGTCGGATGCGAAAATGACGCCTGCCGTGGCTCAGAAAGTCCGCGATCTCGTTGCCGCCGGCGCGACGGTTGTCGGGCCGAAACCGGCCGCATCGCCCAGTCTTTCGGGGTATCCGGCATCCGATTCCGCCGTCCAGAGAATTGGTGACACAGTCTGGGGCAAGTGCGACGGCAAGAGCGTTACCGAGAATCGTTATGGCAAGGGGCGTGTGATCTGTGGGCGTTCGCTTGAGAATGTTCTCGCAGATGCGGGCCTTGATTTCGACTATCAGCCTAAGACGCCTAACACTGAAATCCTGAACATTCACCGGCGTCTTGGGGATGCCGACTGGTACTTCGTTTCCAACCAGAAGTATCAGCCGGTCGATACCGTCTGCACGTTCCGCGTTGCCGGTAAGGTGGCAGAGTTCTGGTGGCCGGACACCGGCAAAATCGAAGATGTCCCCATGTCTACCGGCTCACGCGGCCATACTTCGGTTCCGATCCATCTGGAACCAGCCGGATCGGTGTTCGTCGTGTTCCGACGAGCGGCAGACTCAAGGCCAGGCCTGGTGTCGGTCGAAGCGTCGGGAGTTGCCCTGCCTCCTCCGGCGCCGCGCCACGATGTTAAGATCCAGAGCGCATCTTATGGCCTGCTGTCGCAGACGGCGGACGTTACCGAATCTGTCGCAAAATGGGCTAGTTCCGGGCAGCCTGCCACATCCGTGAACAACGGACTGTCGAATGGCGATCCCGCCCCCAATGTCGTGAAGGAGCTTATGGTCGATTATACGGTCGGCGGTCAGGCTCATTCGGCGACGATCGCCGAGAATAAGCCACTTGCGCTGCCCGATGCGCCTGCCGGAACGGCAAACCTGGTGATCCGCAAAGCGCTCTACGGCGTGATCGGCAATACGGTGGATGTGACGGCTGCCGTTGCCGCCATTGCCGCCACCGGAGTTTCGTCGCTGAGAGCCGATAATAAGATTGCCGGCGGCGACCCGGTTCCCCTTAAAGTCAAGGCGTTGTCTGTGGCATTTACAGTTGATGGCGTGGCGCGCAGGCAGAAGGTCAGTGAGGGACAGGATCTGACCTTCTTCGAGCTTCCTTCTGCTCCGCCGCCTGTATATGAGACCGCCGTGCGAAAGGGAAGCGCTGAACTGCTCGCCTGGAAAAACGGAACATTTAAGGCAAGTTACTCTAACGGCAAAACGAAAACGGTCTCCGTGGCCGGCGTCCCACCCGTACAGGTTCTTGGCGGATCGTGGGACCTGAGCTTCCCATCCGGCTGGGGCGCGCCGCCGCATGTAGCGCTCACAAAGCTGGATTCCTGGACGCGATTGCCGGATGAAGGCGCTCGCTACTTCTCGGGCACAGCCATTTACACCACGAGTTTCCAGATCGCGCCCAATCAACTGGATCCAAGCCGTTCATTCCAGCTCGACCTCGGCGCTGTGAAGAACCTGGCGAACGTGGTCGTAAACGGCAAGGACCTCGGCGTCCTGTGGAAGGAACCCTTCCGAGCGGACATCACGTCTGCGCTCGTTCCGGGCAAGAACGTTCTGCAGGTGAAGGTCACCAACCTCTGGCCCAACCGCCTCATCGGCGACCAATTCCTGCCGGAAGATAAGCGCTACACATGGACGACCTATAATCCATACCAGCGCACGGACGATCTTCTGGATTCCGGTATCCTCGGCCCGGTAGTCCTGAGGACCGGCGTATGGACGCCTCTAGAGCAGGAGAATTAAAAGCATCCTAACGTCCCACTCAATGGGTAGATCATCTTTGATGACGGGCATCCGTAGAAATTGCGGAGAACGTTTTCTTTCATGTTAGTTTCATGTCGGCAGGTTATAACGTATTCGTGACTGCGAGATGCAATCTGTATCCCGAGGCCATTGAGTCCATACCTTCCTTGCTTATATTGGACCGGGTTCGCGAAATGCGAGCCCGATTTTTTTTGCGAGTCCGGTAGCGCCGCCATAGCCCGCGCCTCTGCCGCTTTTGCAATTTCTCGATCTTCAGCGCCTTTACCGTATCAAAAGATGCTAGAAATTATCTGTTGTTACATGTTTCAAAATCTGATTTATGTAACTTGATTTGGGTATACTCATCCGGTGTCCAAAAGTCAAAAGGAGCTAATACGATGAGTGAAGCAATACTTGGCGGCCGGTTTACATTTCCCGGCACGTCCCTGACGGTTCAACGGATAGGCTATGGCGCGATGCAGTTGGCTGGCCCGGGAGTATGGGGGCCGCCTAAAGATCCTGAAGGCGCCCTCGCCGTTCTGCGCGAGGCTGTCGCATCCGGTGTGAACCATATTGATACATCCGATTTCTACGGTCCGCATGTTACCAACCAGATCATCCGGCAGGCTCTGCATCCTTACCCATCTGAGCTGGTGATCGTAACTAAACTTGGAGCCAAACGCCCGGCCGACAAGTCGTGGCAGCCGGCGATTTCGCCTCAGGATTTGACTGATGGCGTTCATGACAACCTCCGCAACCTGGGGCTGGACGCTCTCGATATCGTCAACTACCGCTCGATGGGGTCGATCCATGGTCCTGCGGAGGGATCCATCGGCGAGCAGGTGTCGGCGCTGGCCGATCTCAAAGGCAAGGGGCTGATCCGCCATATCGGCCTGAGTAACGTTACGTCTGCCCAGGTCGCTGAAGCGCAGGCGATTACCGACATTGTTTGCGTGCAGAACAATTATAATCTGGCCCATCGTGAGGACGACGTCCTGATTGACGAGCTGGCCGGGAAGGGGATCGCGTACGTGCCATTCTTCCCGCTTGGAGGATTTACGCCGCTGCAGTCGTCTACGCTGTCGGATGTCGCAGGCCGGCTCGGATCCACTCCGATGCAGGTTGCGTTGGCGTGGCTCCTGCAGCGCTCGTCCAACATACTGCTCATCCCCGGCACATCGTCGGTCGGCCATCTGCGTGAGAACCTTGCGGCAGGTCAGTTGACACTGACTCTGGAAGCCATCTCGGAACTGAACGGGATCGCCTCGGCTGCGCCGGCTGAGCATTGATCGCTGCCTCTCTGATCAAGGCGGGGTAACATTAGGGGATGCAGTCTGTTGAGAGGTCTACATGTCCCTGGATGATGCCCCGCTTACCCGAGATCGTATCCTGTCCACCGCGGAGGATGTTATACGCCGGTTCGGCCCTGCCAAGGCCACCGTGGTGGATGTCGCTCGGGTGCTGGGCGTGAGTCACGCGGCGGTCTATCGGCATGTGGCGACCAAGGCCGAGCTGCGGAATATGGTCGTCGGCCGGTGGGTGGAAGTAACCATGCTGCCGCTCCGGGCCATTGCCGCCCAGGCCGGCCCCGCCCCGGAGCGTCTGCGGCGGCTGTACGATACCCTGATCGCCGTAAAGCGCCAGCGGGCCGCCGCCGACCCTGAACTGTTCGCCGCCTATCGGACGCTGGCGACCGATGCTCAGTCTGCCGTCGCGGCCCACGTCGAAGAGTTGATCGCGCTGACCTCGATGATCATCCGCGCGGGCGTGGAAGAAGGCGCTTTTCGCCCCGTCGATCCCGTGGCCGCCGGCCGGGCCGTGCTAAGCGCTACCCTTAGGTTCCACCATCCGCTCCATGCCGCCGAGTGGGGCGATCCATCCCTCGACACAACATATAACGACTTATGGGAGATATTGATGGCCGGGCTGTCTGCCGGGTAGAGGTCAGATTAGGTTGTATCGCGCCTATGCTGTCTGTAATGAGATTGGTCTCGTTCTACGGCATATACAGTCTTTGAAAGTTATGTCTGCGCTTGCAGTTCATCTATTTAATGAGCGCTTAATGGTCGTGCGTTAAAACATATTCGTGGTCCAGGGAAGTTCGCAGTCGCTCTGGATTACTCAGTTGATGCCTTGCTTGCTTAATCTGCGCCGGGTTCGTGAACGCAACCTATGCGAACCCGGTTTTTTTAGGCCAATCAAAAGTCATCGAAACGGAAAATGAATCATGGAAGCAGCCGACATAACATACGAACTCAAGATTCTGGTCGATGCCTGGTGGGACTTGCAACTCGTCGCCGGCGGAGACGACCCTGCAATAGCTGTCAACAGACTGGTCGCAATGCGCCGCCTCAGCGCGCGAGGCAGAAGCGCCTATTCTTTGTATGCATCACAGGCGGGAAGTGACGTAGACCTGGAACTGCTAACTCGTGTCCCGGTGCCGTTCGTGCCATGGCAACCTTCCTATCTGATCGCAGGATAGCTTTTGCGCAGTATCTACAGGATTTTATAGATCTGGTGCCCTGGCACGCGGCCAAGTCAATGCAAATCTATCCTATGCTGCAGAGCCATGCCGGCTTCGCTCTTCCCAATATCGGATGGCCGACTTCAATGTCTGTCTGTACATGCTGTACCCCTCGAGGGTAATGATCTCATTCAGCCATTCCAGCACGATGGCAGACTGCTCCTGTGTAAAGAGGGCAAAGCCTTCCACCTTCGCATTCCGAAACATGACATCGCCCGGATCGTCGAGACCATAACCGTAGACGTCCAGAAACTCCAATACCCACTCCACGCCTTCGGTATTTGCCGTTGTAAACTCGCAATGCCGCAGCACGTCGATCAACATCGCGCCCATGTTCTGGGGCATGTCTTCTTCCCGAAATAGATACAGCATGTGCCGGAACTCAACACGGTTCTCATCATTATCCCAAACAAACGGCCGAGGCAAATGAAATACGTCGATGATCCTATTGATCAACGCTTCGTGTCTGTCCCGCAAGTTTTCAATATTCGGCGCTTTGCGCATGCTTGCTATCCTATCTCTGCTGCGTTACTTTTAATATCGGAATAAGTCTCTCCGTTCGATAAGCAAACTCCTGCTCCTGGACGATAATAGAATGTTATCGCGACTAAATCGCGTACGTCCTTGTGGGGCAATCCAATGACTGAAGCAGCCGACATCTGGAACGAAGAACTTTTCGCGGCGATCGAACGCGGCCATATGACTATTGTGCAGCGGATGCTGGCGCGCAAGGCCAACCGTTATCTTTACTTTCCTCCAGCATATTCGCCGCTGCACGCTGCGATTCTCCTGAACCGATCTGATATTGTCGAGGCTTTGCTCACACAGGGCGCAGATGTGAGTGAGAAATACGAGGGTGATTCGCCACTGTACACGGCAATCGGCGACAGCGAGCAGATAGTGAGCCTACTGCTTAAGCATGGCGCGGATCCTAATCTGCCGGATGGTTCGAATGAGGAGCCTGCCCTGGACACTCTTACGGGCTTGATGGGAAGTGCCAGGGATCTGGATGGAACGGCGGGCATTCTTCTCGATGCCGGAGCTGATCCTAATCGGCGGTCCGCCGGCGGCTGCCCGGTGATCGTTGCTGCCGCGCATCATGGGAGATCAGGCATTGTTCTCGAATTGATTGCTCATGGCGCTGACGTAGACCTGTCCACCAATGATAATGTCACTGCTTTGATGGTTGCCTCAGGCAAGGGCCACGCCGAGATTGTCCGATCCTTATTGACGGCGGGCGCAGATCCAAATGCCGTATGCTCGAATGGCGCGGGTCCTCTATCGGAAGCGATCCGTATTGGCCATGCCGAAATCGAGCATATCCTGATGAGCGCGGGCGCTGACGCACTGCCGCAGGTGATGGTAACGGCGCTTCGTGAGATTGCGGAGGCGAATCGGCATCAGATTGTGCCCGCGGATATCGATATTGCCGCCCGGGATGAGAACGAGCGTACACCTCTGCACAATGCTGCTGAGGCCGGCCGTGTGGCTATTGTTCGCCGGTTAATTGAACTGGGAGCCGATCTCAACGCGCGTGATGATCGCCGCCGGACACCACTTATGCTCGCCGTCGCCGAAGCGCGCCGAGAGGCTGCCGCTATCCTGATTGATGCCGGAGCTGATACGCTGGCGCTTGACCGTTATAGAAATTCGACATTGGAAATCGCCGTTAACGCATGGGATCGGACGCATGGATGGGAGCCTGCCGGTATCCCCGATTTGCGCGAGATCATCAGAATGCTTCTTGACACCGGAATCATTGCGCGGAGCGCCGATGGGCAGGCATGGCGGGATGCATTTCTGGAGGCGATCAAGAAAGGCTTCTCCGAGATCGTTGCCATGTTTCTGGAGCAAGGCGCAGATCCCAATAACGCCGATGAGGATAAGCTGCCAATCTCGGAGGCAATTGGCAAAGACCTCTACGATATCTTCCTGATGCTGATCGATGCCGGCGCTGAAGCTCGATGGGATATGACTGCCTTCGGCGAAACTCTTTTCTATCATGCAGTCAGTTCGGGCGCAACGGAAATCGTCCGCTATTTCCTGTCAACTGGCGCTGATCCGAATTCGACTGGCGACGAGACTGGTTCAACCATGCTCGCCATCGCGGCCGCGCAGGGAGACAGCGGTATTGTGATGCTATTGATTGAGGCAGGCGCCAGTTTAGCCGGAAGAGTTCGTCACGTGGACAATTCGGTCTACTATGACTGGCTTGCCGCGCCTGTTCGTGATGCCGCTCTCCCTGTGCTGCGTTTGCTCCTGGATGCCGGCGCTCCTGCCGGGGACATCCTTCATGAGGCTGCCAGTAACGGTGATCTTGAGCTTATAAAGTGGCTTATAGGAAGGGGCATAGATATCAATGCCGCCGGTTGCTCCGGCATGACGCCTCTCATCGCTGCGGCTTATGCCTGCCGGAAATCGAATGACCATACGCTGATAGATTGGCTGCTGGATCATGGCGCGGATGTTAACGCTGTCGAGGATCAGGGGGATACCGCCCTCAAAAGCGCTGTCGGAATGTCGTCACTGGTCCGCAAGCTCCTGGATGCTGGCGCAGACCCAAATGGCGGACATGGCGCAACGGCTTTGATGGCCGCCGCCAGGGCAGGATCGACGGCATCGGCAATCCTGCTCATCGCAGCCGGAGCGGACATAAACGCGGTGACTGAGGATGGCGATACGGCGTTGCATGACGCCGAATACTACGGCCACGAAAGGATCAAAACCCTGCTGGTGGAGAATGGAGCCGTCTATTCCGCCATCGTTACAGAAAACCTGCATGCCGCCATCCGTCGGAAAAAGACAGAGGACATCCTGCGGCTGATTCACGAAGGGGCTGATATCGAAGAGCCCGATAAATATGGACGCTCGCCGCTCCTATGCGCTATCCAACATGAGTGCGGGCTTTCAGTAATCGAGGCGTTGCTGACCGCCGGCGCAAACCCAAATCATCAACTTCCCAATCACCGGATCTATGGCACGACTGCACTTGAGTCCGCCGTTTTCTCCGGCAATGCCGGCATTATAAAGCTGCTGTTAAGCCATGGCGCGGATCCAAACGACACCCGCGCAGATGTCATGCCTATCTCGCGGGTAGTTTGCATGATCTGCAGAGGCGAAATGGATAAAAATGGCGATCTCATGGACATTGCGCGTCTTTTGCTCGACGCGGGAGCATCGCCGAACGTCCATGACGCGGGACCTGGGTATACGCCGCTGCAGGAAGCTGTTCAGGCAGACGACAGGGCGCTGGTCGAGCTGCTTCTGGATTACGGGGCCGATCCCAATATGCCGTCCGAGACCGGATTCAATCTGTGCGCGCGTACCGCGTTTGCCGAAGCCGTGTACTACGGATTTGAATCGCTGGCACGTCTGCTGCTGGAATGGGGAGCCGATGTCGACACCAAAGACGCCAACGGCACGACGCCTTTGATTTACGTTTGTGGAATGGAAGCCCACTCACCTTATACGCTGAATGATGATGAAGGGGATGCAGATGCGGAGTGTGTTCGCCAGGATCGTGGAGAGATGATCCTCCGGCTTGGTCACCATCTGATGGACCGGGGAGCCGCCCCCAATCACAGCGATTGTTTTGGCCGGACACCGCTTTTAGCAGCGTGCGGAGCTCGTGATTTCATGGAAAGCCGCATTGAATTGATCCGCACGCTGCTTGATGCCGGCGCAAATGTCAATGTCGAGAGCATATACGGCAGCACACCAATGATTTGCGCCAAAGAAGCCGGCGCTCAACCTCTGGTGGACATGCTGGCAGCGCATGGAGCGATCTATTAATTGCATCTCGCTTAGGGGCAGGAAAGACCAATGACCGACACATCCGACATCTGGAACGAAGAGCTTTTCGTGGCGATTGAACACGGCCGCATGACGATCGTGCGGCGGATGCTGGCGGTGCAGGTGCATGACCATGCCGGCTCTTCTCGCTTGCCGTTGCCGCTGCACATGGCTATTCAACTTGGGCGTCTGGACATCGTTGAAAAGCTGATTGATAGTGGAGGCGATGTGAATGAACAATCCGAGATACATACGCCGCTGTGGCTTGCTCTGCAAAAAGGTGAGGAGTTCGTTCGCTTTCTGCTCTCACGCGGCGCTGATCCGAATTTTATCCCATCTCATGGTGAGTATGCGGCACTCGAAACGGTTATCGACATGGCCTCGCGGCGTAGCATGGACGCTATTGCGCATGCTCTGCTTGAGGCTGGGGCCGATCCTAATCTCATAACCTCCAATGGCTGGCCGCTTTTGCATCATGCCGTGTGGGACGATATGACCGGCATCGTTCGAGATCTGATCGCTCATGAGAGCGATGTCAATTTAGCCAGCAAACTCGGAACGACTGCTCTTATGGTGGCTTGCCGCCGGGGACATATTTCCCTCGTACGACTGCTCCTCTCCCATGGCGCTGATCCTAACGCGGCGGCCTCGTATGAGGCCACTCCACTTTCGGAGGCCATCGGCAACGGGCACTCGGAGATCGAACTTATTCTTCTCTCGGCCGGAGCAATTCCCTTGCCGGATGATGTGGTGGAATCGTTGCGCGAGATCGCATCGATACGCGCAGGCAATATCACCGCGGAAAATACCGACGTTACGGAGCGCGACGACAAAGGGCGAACACTGCTGCATTTGGCTGCCGCCGACGGCAATATCGATCTCATTCGACGGCTGTTGGATTTGGGAGCTGAAGTCGAGGCGAGAGATAAACGCGGGGAGACGCCGTTAAGTTATGCCATTGAGGCGGGATCGTCTCCTGTCGTGAATCTACTGCTCGAAGCCGGAGCCGATTCACTTGCGATCGACTATTACGGAAGATCGTCACTGTACTATTCCCTGGAACAGCAGTGGCCTGAAGAATCCGATTATGCTCCAGCATTGGCCGATCAACTTGCCATTGTCCGAATGCTTCTAGAGGCGGGATTTCTGGAGCTATATCAAAAAGACCTTCAGTGGGAGTCAATGCTCGAATACGCAATTTATCGGGGGTGCGCCGGTTTCATGCGTCTGCTGTTCGAATATGGCCTGGATCCGAATGCTGTACATCGTGGCAGTTCTTTGGCGTTGGCTGCCATTGGCCGGGATAAATACGACGTGTTCCTCGCCATCATGGAGGCGGGCGGCGATATTCGCTGGAACACACCCGACGAGTACGACATAGCGTTCCTGAAAGCCGCTTATTCGAAATCGTCCGATTTCATTCGTTACTTTCTGGAGCACGACCCCGAACTGCGCAATATGCCTGATGTCATCACCAAAGCGCTCCAATGTGCTGTTGGGAGAGGCCATATCGAGACGGCCCGACTGCTCCTGGGTGCCGGCGCTGATATCCATCCAATGGACCATTCCACTCGATGGTATCGCTATGTCAATTGGCCGGCGATACCTGTCCATAGCGGCGATCCTGTTATGCTTCGCTTCCTGCTGGGCGCTGGAGCATCGCCCGGCGCCTCCCTCTATGCGGCGGCGCGTATGGGCGATATTGAGATAGTCCACTGGATGTTCGATTACGGTGTAGATGTAAATGCGACGCTTCCCACCGGCGAGACGGCGCTGATGGGAGCCATTGTGGACGCGAAAAGTTTAGATACCGTGGAATTACTACTGAGTCGCGGGGCCGATCTGCATCGAGTGAGTGACCGGGGGCTGACCGCGCTCAAGGCGGCAGTGAAACACCCAGCCCTTGTTCGCCGACTGCTCGATCTGGGAGCGGACCCGGATGCCGGTTTTGGTGAGACGGCGTTGATGCTGGCCGTGCGCTATGGTTCGGAAGAAACGATCAAGATGCTTCTCGATGCCGGCGCGGATGTAAATGCGGTCACGGTGGACGGCGATACGGTCCTGCGCATAGCACAGTATTTGAAGCAGGATGATGTAACGCAACTGCTGCTCAAGCGTGGCGCGCGGGAGCCGGAGATTTCTCGGACAAACCTGCGTGCAGCGATCCTGTGGAACCGGCCAGAGGATGCCCAGCGCCTCATTCGCGAAGGGGTGGATATCGTCACTTCAGACATTCATGGAGATTCGCCGCTGCGGATGGCCATCGCTGTGGGAAGCGATCTCCGCGTGATAGAGGCGTTGCTTCAGGCCGGCGCGGATGCCAATGAGAAACTTGTACTGAGACCGGACGACCGCCCTTATGATGCGCGGCGGGAAGGCACTCCGCTTATAAAGGCCGTCGTGACAGGCCGTGCCAATCTGGTCCGTTTGCTGCTGGCGTTTGGAGCGGACCCGAATCTTTCCTATGGAGCGAAGCCGCATCTTTCCTACGACGGCTATCGTGCATTGCCTGACGCCGTCCTGAATCTGCCCGATCCCACACACGAGACACGCCCCGAGCGTCTGGAGACCGTGCGCCTCTTGCTCGCCGCCGGGGCATCTCCAAACGTGCACGACGGCGGCGAAGGCTTAACGCCGCTGCAGGAAGCCGCGCGCCGCGGCGATATCGAGACGATGGCCCTGCTGATCGATTACGGCGCGGATCTGGAGATGCCTTGCGACACCGACAACGATACGGAGCGTACCGCTCTGCATTATGCAGTCGATTTCCTACAAGAGACAGCGGCGCAATATCTGATCGAGCGCGGCGCGAACGTCAACGCGCTGAACCGATCAAAACAGACGCCGCTTGTTCATGCATGCGAAACACACTTTATCTTAGGTGGCGAGTTCGCTAATGAATATCATTTACCCGCACCGGATATTACCAACGATGAGGCCGATGAGATCAAACTGCGTCTCGCGGCCTTGCTAATTCAGCATGGCGCGGACGTAAATAACCAGGGCGGTGCGACACCACTCAATACTGCTTGCGATGCGCAGACTTTTACGGATGCCCGCTGTAAATTGATCCGCCTCTTGCTCGATGCCGGCGCGAAGATCGATACGGGCAACGAGCGCGGGCATATTCCCACTCGCATTGAGGACCGCTATCCGCAGCAGGTGCTGGATATCTTCGCCGAGTATCAGGACAGATAGCTATCGGCGTATGGCCGGAACGATTCTATGAACTACGATACATCCTATCTCTGGGAAGAAGAGCTTTTCGTCGCTATCGAACGCGGCTGTTGGACAATTGTGCGGCGGATGCTGGATAGGCGCCTCAGCGGTTATGGCGGCTGTGGCACGCCGCCCCTGCATCTGGCCGTTCAGCTTGACCGGGCGGATATTGTGAAAGCCTTGCTTGCGCGTGAGCAAGACGTGAATGAGGCGTATGCCGGCTTGACACCGCTGCATCATGCTCTCTATCAGGGGCAGGCGATGGTCGATCTGCTGCTCGCTCATGGGGCCGATGCCAACACTCCTTTAACACAGCATGCGCACGCTCTTCTGGAAACCGTTTTGAGGATTGCTTCGCGATGGCGGAATATGGATGCCATCGCGCACACCTTGCTCGAAGCCGGAGCCAATCCTAATTTGATCGCCAGCGACGACTGCCCGATACTCCAATTCGCCGTGCAGCGTGAACAGGCATCAGTCGTGCGCGATTTGATCGCCCATGGCGCGGATGTGAACGCCGCCGGTATTAACGGCTGGACTGCATTAATGACGGCCTGTGCGCGAGGGGATGCCGAGATGGCTCGCCTGCTCCTCTCGCATGGCGCTGACCCGAACGCCGCGCAATCCGACGGCGATACGGCGGTGTGGCTTGCGATCTTTTATGGCTTCTCGGAGATAGAGAAACTTCTGCTGACGACTGGAGCGAATCTCTTGCCGGGCGATGTGGAGCAGGGACTGCGCGATCCGGAAGTCGTGAGAAATCTTGCCACGGCGTGGCGTGACGATAGCGGGCAAACGCTTCTGCACATCGCGGCCCGAACCGGCAATGTCAATCAGGCGCGCCGTCTACTGGAACTGGGGCTGGAAGCCGATGCGCCCGATAAACGTGGATATATGCCTTTAACACATGCTATCTGGGGAAGATCGCCGCAGATCGTCCAGCTGCTTTTGAAGGCAGGCGCGGATCCGCTTGAGCCGAAGGGGGACAAATCCCTGCTGCAGTGCGCTATGGATCACGTCAGCTCCTCACGACCGGGTTTGCATGCCGAAGTGTCTCTTGCCATGTTGAGGCTGCTGCTTGAGACCGGCATATTAGAGCGGCTACCCAGGAACTGGTACTGGGAATCGATGCTCTATTATGCCGTCCGCAGCAGATATACCGGTTTCGTGCGCCTGCTCCTGGAATATGGCCTCGATCCGAACTCCATGGTTCGAGGAGAGCCGCTGATCATTCATGTCATTCGCGAGGGCGATTTCGAGATGTTCTCAGTGCTTCTGGAAGCAGGCGCGGATATTCCCTGGGATTGGTCCGACGACAGAAGGACGGCGTTTTCCTGCGCCATAGGCTCCGGATCTGTGGAACTGGTTCGCTATTTTCTAGAGCATGGGGCGGACCCTAACTTCAAAGAGGGCGATGATGTTTCGGATAACTGGGCGATAGAAGTTGCGGCTTACACCGGCAACCTGGAACTCGTCCGCTTTTTACTTGATACCGGCGTCCGCATTCCGGGGCAAAATACTCGTTCCAGCGATGGAATAGGCATGAATCGGTGGAGGTTTGGCGAGTTACGTTTCGCCGATCTTCACATGATGCGATTCTTCCTGGATATGGGCGCGTGTGGGGCCGATGCTCTTTATCACGCTGCATGTAACCGAGATATCGAGATCATCGAGTGGCTGATCGATTACGGCGTTGACGTGAATGCCAGGCTCATCGACGGCGAAACGGCGTTGATGGGAGCCATGAGGGGTAGTCCCAGCCTGGAGACCGTTGAAGTGCTGCTCAGACATGGGGCCGACTTCAACGTGGTGAGCGATTCTGGAAATATGGCGATTCTGTCCGCAACAAGGGATATCGCAGTTCTTCGCAAATTGCTTGAGGCCGGAGCAGACCCGAACGTGGGAACCCGAGAGACAGCGTTGATGTTCGCTGCCAGGGAAGGGGATGCGGAAGCCGTAACGCTCCTTCTGGAATCGGGCGCGGACGTGAATGCGGTCAACGTGGACGGAGATATGGCTTTGCGTCTGGCGAAAGACAACGGCCAGGACGCCCTCGTACAGATCCTGTTGGATCATGGCGCACATGAGCCTGCAATGACTGAAACGAATCTGCGGGCGGCGATCCTTTGGAACCGGCTGGAGGGTGCTCTGCGACTGATTCGTGAGGGAGCAGACGTTAACAAGGCAAACACACGCGGCCATTCTCCGTTGATGATGGCGATAGAGAAGCGACTTGATATGCGGGTGATTACGGCGCTGCTTGAGGGTGGAGCGGAAACCAATCAGGTATTCACGAATATTTGGCCTGGAGGCACTCCGTTATTACAGGCCGTCCATACTGGTCACGCCAGTCTTGTTCGACTGCTTCTTGCTTATGGCGCAGATCCGAACCTTTCCGACGGCCGCTACTATCCTCTGCCGGACGCAGTTCGATATCTATCCCACCCATCGCATGAAACGCGCGCAGAGGAAATGGAGATCGTGCGCCTCTTGCTCGACGCCGGCGCGTCTCCCAATGTGCTTGACGGCAACGAAGGGCTTACTCCGCTTCAGGAAGCAGCGCGCCGGGACGATATCGATACGATGGGCTTGCTGATTGATCACGGCGCGGATCTTGAGATGCCCTGTGACACTGACTTCAGCTCGGAGAATACAGCTCTGCACTATGCGGTCGATTATCTGCGCGAGGGAGCGGCGCGCTCCCTGATCGAGCGCGGAGCGAATGTCAATGCCGATCACGAGAACGGCGCGACACCGCTTACCTTTGCATGCTACCGATTCCAACCTGGCCGACACTTTATCGGCGAGCAGTTTGCCCTGCCGGCTCAGGATGTTGCGGAGGCCGACGAAATCCAGTTGCGGCTAGCGATACTTCTATTGCAGCATGGCGCGGATGTTAACAATATAACGGATTATGGCCGCACTCCGCTGCTTGCCGCATGCAGCGCCCAGGAATACACCCAGGCGCGTCGCGATCTAATCCGGCTTTTGCTCGACGCCGGCGCGGACATCGATGTTGAGGACGGCTGGGGAAGCACGCCGTTAAACTGCGCGGAAAAGGCCGGTGATCAGGATGTACTAGAAATGTTCGCGACGCGTCGCGCAAGCTAATCATACTTGATAGCAAGACAGATGGGCTGAGACAATATTTGCGTCCTACTTGGCCCTTGCCCCGATTTCGGTCTCATTCATCTTCACTCTGTAGCTACTATTCCGTTTGTGTGACCCAATTCAGGTGCCCCCAGGATGGGGGATAGGGGGCTTCTACTTCGCCTTGCCGACCTTTAGCAGCACGGAGCCGTGTGCGGGGACTTCGATGGAGTAGCCGTCTGCATAGCTCCCAACATTCTGGTGCAGCCATAAGTCTCGCACGGGCTGCTTGCCTTTGATCCCCAGTTCGCTCCAGTTGACGGCGATCTTGCTGATCCAGGGGTTCGGATTGACGAGGCCGACGGCGTGGGTGCCGTCGAATAAGGGGCGTGCCCAGACCTGGCCGATCCCAATTTCGTTGCTTATCAAACCGGCCGGCTTGCCGAGCGGATCTTGATTGATGTCGAGCGCCTCATCGTTGGAGAGCAATGCCAGGGTGAATTGGTCGAGTTTGGTCATGTCGCAGCCGATCAAGAGCGGCGAGGAGAGCAGGCACCACATGGAGATATGGGTGATCTGCTCGTTGGGTCGAAGGTGAGTAGGGTGCGTGTTGCCGAAGCCCACGACGCCCACCATCAGCATATCGGGGTCGTTCCAGTGCCCCGGTCCTGCGTACTTCTCGTGCCCGGCCTGGTCCTCATAGATCGCGTGCATGCTGCCCCAGTTGTCCTGGATGTCGTCGGTGGTGCGCCAGCAGTTACCGCCGATGGACGGATCGGCGCCCCATGTCCATACATCGCCCCAGCCGTACTGGCAGAGTGAGAACAGAATGTCCCGATCTACGCCGTCCAGGGCCTTGCGCATCACGGCATAGGGCTTCTGCAGTTCCGGCAGGCTGTGATCCTTGGCGATGCCATTATATGAACACCAGTCGTACTTGAGGTAGTCCACGCCCCAACTCGCGTAGGATTGCGCATCTTGAGCCTCATGCTGATAGCTGGCTGTATAGCCGCCGCAGGTGGTTGTCCCCGGCGATGAGTAGATGCCGAAGCGCAAGCCCTTGCTGTGGATATAGTCGCCAAGGGCCTTCATACCCGGAAACTTTTCGTTGGTCTGTATCGTGCCGTCGGGATTGCGCTTATCCTCCCACGCATCGTCGATGTTGATGTATCCGAAGCCGTGGTCGGCGAGCCCGGTCGCAAGCATCTGGTCGGCGGCGTCGCGGACCTTGCCCTCATCCACCTTTGTGCCCCAGACGTTCCAGGAGTTCCAGCCCATCGGGGGCGTTTGGGCCAATTTGTGATCTCCGCCGGTGATCGTCAGGCTGCGGCTTGCACTCCCTTTGGGGCCTTTCACCGTGACGATGACAGCGTTCGTGCCCGCCTTCTGCAGAGAGCCGGAGATGATGCCTGTTGCCGCGTCCAGGGATAGACCGGCCGGCAATCCTTTTGCCGAGAAGGTAAGCGGCTTCTCGCCGGTCGCCGGAATGCGGAACAGGAACGGCCGCCCCGGAGTCGCGCCCACAGTCCGCGCTCCGTGAATAGCCGGAGCCGGATCGGGAGAAAGTATACGGATCCTCGCCTCGGCATCGAGCGTCTGCGGCCTGATTGCGATTGGCGGCAGCTCTGTGGCGCCATCCGCCAGCGTAATGGACGCATCCGCCCAGTCGGCATGGTCGAAACCGATACCAGACACCCCAGGCGACACGATGAGGTTGAGCATCTTCGCGCCGGTCAACGGAACGGAGATCTGCTGCGGCGCATCGTTGCCATGTAGTACCCCCGTCTTCGCGACGGTTTTCCCGTCGACCTGAACGCTGAATATAACTGCCCCGCGCCCATTCGTCTCGTCGTCAACACCAACTGTGGCGTCGAAACGCACTGCTTTGCCGTCCAGCGGTATCTCATAGACCCCGCTCGCATGAGTCCCAACACCATGCTCGAACGTCTTGCCTCCAAGCTTCAACGGATTGCCGTCTACGGTTGCCCGCGCGTGCGGTGTCCCAAAATCCTGGAGCATATTGTCCAGGTTCAGGGAGTCCACCCAGACGACAGTGCCCGGCGCGGCAATGGCTGCGCCGGAGAGCAAAAGCAAAGGCAGAGCGGCAAGAAGGGATCGAACGCGCATGGTAATTACATCCTCGTAGTCGAGAGTCTAATATTTAGACCAAAATTGCAAACAATCAACGTACCAAAATAATCCTAAATACAGACTAAAAGTACCATGGAGTGAAGAGAATGTCAATGGGGAAGGATAGGAGAGATGGAAGGCAGGGGTTTTTACGCGCCAGGAAATTGTTCCTGGCGCGTAAAAACCCGCCAAATGATTAGAAGGAATGGAGACGCTTATGCGGAGCTGTTGCTCAGACGCGTTCTCGACTGCTTCAGTTTTCTCAATCGCAAATCTAAATTGGGGAAATGTTACGGAGTGAGTTTGGCCTTGGGCGTTTTCCCTCGGTTACCTCAATAATAACACGCAGTACGGTTTTGGTGATGTGATCATCCGGATTGCGCGCAATTGCCTCCTGGGCGGTGGACAACGCCCGCTCAACATGCCCGTTGATCAAATAGGCGCAGGCAAGGTTTGATATGAGGCCGGAATCCTCCGGTGCATTGCGGCAGGCGGCCTGACAGTAAAACTCGGCCTTTGGACCGTCGCCCAGATTCAGCGCAGCCACACCGGCTTCCCGCGAGACATCCGGATGCTCCGGAACGATATCCGCCGCGCGGCTGAAATAGGAAAGAGATTTGGCATCGTTCTGCAAACGCTGATAAATCTTTCCTAAACTCCACATCGCCGGCCAATCCTCAGAATAGATATCTATCGCCTGTTCAAGAAAACGGATTGCCAGCGCCAGTTTCAATCGTGAGATGAATCCGACCCGGGAACTTGTCTTGACTCCGTCAAGCATTAATTCACCATTACTGAGGCCGTGTGCCCAATCCCGCAGCCTGTCGTGCCGTTTCGCTTCTGACAGAGAAATCTGTTCGGTCATGCCATCAATCTCCATGGTCTCTCGTAATTATAGTACTGGAAGTTTCAAGTGACATAGGATTATTCTAACGGTACACTTCCTATCTCGTTCTGCGCCATATATGACGGAAGATGTCGGGAATCGCATTGCATACTCCGGTAACAAAGAACCAAAGGAGAACGGATATGGATTTGACGATGCGATTGATCGATGCCGACTACAATGAGAAGCGGCGGCTTCTGGAACTCCGATCTGCTCCTGTATTGAATCGAAAAACGTAGCGCAGGAACAGAGCGCTCTCTTTGTTTCATCTGTCAAAATGATAAAAATCGTTTCTTGACACATTGTAAAAATATCGTTACAATAGAGATACAATCGGTTATATGTAATTTGCATTAGTAATATTAAATATAGGTTCTTATGCTTCATTTGCTAACTAAAAGCATAAGGAGCTATTTAGTCTATCAAAGCTCTTATCGCAATCTAAGAGAATTCACAAAGGAACACAATCTATGAAGATCTCAGGCTTAAAACGTTTTACAGTTCCGCTTGCCATTGTCTGTGCCATGGCTCTGACAGTATCTGACTCTACACCGGCGCCGGCGAACTCGCCGGGGCAGATCCTCTACCAACGTGGTGGAGGCGATAACGTTGGTTATGGTCGATCGATACAATTGCAGCACAGTGGCGCGTGGAACGGCACGATCATCTCTACGTTTGAGCACTGGCACTTCGGCGGCGGGCCGCAGCCGTGCATCATCCGGCAGAGCACCGACGAAGGCCGCAGCTGGACGACCATCGCGAACGTCTTCGATCCTCAGGGGGCAGATACCATCTGGCAGCCGGCCCTCTTTGAGATGCCGCAACAGATGGGCGGTTATCCGGCCGGCACGCTTGTGCTTGTCTTTGTCGCCATCGAAGGTGGCAATCCGAACCTCTCGGAGTTCAAGCTCTTCCACAGCACGAATCACGGCGCAAGCTGGACATACTCCAACACTTTCGAGATCGGCCGCAACGACCAACATGGCGTGTGGGAGCCGAACCTGGCAATGGACGGCCTCGGCCGCCTCGTCTGCTACTTCTCCGATGAGCGCCAGGCGCCCAACTACAGCCAGTTCATCAATGCGATTCCGTCCACCGACGGAGGAGATCACTGGGGGGCGGAGTTCCCGGTCGTTTACCATCAAGGCTCAAATGTGCGCCCCGGTATGTTTACTACGGCTCGCCTGCCGAACGGTCAGTACATCGGTTTCTACGAGAACGGGGGCGAGCAGTTCTATCGGATCTTCTATAAGCTCTCGCCCGACGGCATCAACTGGGGCAACGTCGCCGATTACGGCGCGGTCGTTGGCACTCCCGATGGGCGCTGGCCGACCGGAAGCCCCCAGGTTGTGTGGGATCCCCTTGGCGGTCCGAACGGCACTCTCATCCTGAGCGCCCAGGTGGAGCATATCGCTCCC